>Ga0247811_1000002_pt1 | contig 421503 bp, 389 predicted proteins | sample UWRJL134311R1_FD_189018 | JGI IMG/M metagenome (GOLD analysis project Ga0247811, IMG submission 189018) | Plant litter microbial communities from Arlington Agricultural Research Station in Wisconsin, United States - UWRJ-L134-311R-1 | ecosystem: Environmental > Terrestrial > Plant litter >...
CCGCCACCGAGATTTCGAAGCCGTCCTCGCCGGTATAGCCCGAACGGCTGATCCACAGCACGCTGTGCCTGCCCGGCCAGACGAACGAATCGGCGGTCATGAACACGAGCTTCTCGACCCCGGGCACGACGCGGGCGAGCGCATCGACCGCCTTGGGCCCCTGCAGCGCCAGCAGCGCGCGGTCCTCGAGGTGATTGATGGTGATAGCGTCGGGCAGCATCTCGCGCATGTGGCCGATATCGTCCCACTTGGTCGCGCCGTTGACGACCATGTAGAAATCGGGAGTGCCGTCCGCGTCGTCGGCGAGGCGCGTGACCATCAGGTCGTCGAGGATGCCGCCGTTATCGGCGAGCAAAAGCGAATAGCGCATCTGTTTTTCGCGGAGCACGCCCAGGTCGCCGGGCAGCAGCGCCTCGAGCGCGGCGGCGGTGGCAGCCTGCGATTCGCCGCTGAACATGAGCTGGCCCATGTGGCTGACGTCGAACAGGCCCGCCTGCTCGCGCACCCAGAGGTGCTCGGCCATGATGCCTTCGTACTGGACCGGCATCTCATAGCCCGCGAACGGCACCATCCGGCCGCCGCGGTCGCGGTGCCACCGGTCGAGCGGGAGCTGAAGGATTTCGACGCCTTCGTCTTCGGCATCCTGGACGTCTTGGCTCATCGGGCGCTCCACGGTGACAAGGATTCGACGTCCTCCAACGCGCCGGAGCGCATCGAAATCCATCGCCCCCTCTGTCACGGGAACCTGAGAGCTTTCGCGCGCCGAAGCGCGCTTACCCCTTCGGTGACCGCCCTTGCGGGCGATGCTTTCCAGAGTGTCCTGACGCGCGCGGTCCCTGATGCCTGAGAGATTCCGGGGCGGTTGCTCCTTCGGCGGATGGGCTCAAAGCCCACCACTCTCCCGCGCGCGTCTGCTTTGGCGCACCGCAGCAGACATCACGGTCTTGGAGGGCCGCCCGATTCGAGTCAACGCACTTAGCGTGTCACGTTATACTTCAATTGCTCGTCGGTGAGCTGGAAGCCGACCAGCGCCTCGAACGTCGCCGACAGTACCGACTGGCGGATCGCCGGATCGGCGAGCGGGTCCATCGCGGCGTCCTGCTCGCCGGCCTTGCGCTTCTTGTTGAGGCGCTCGCGGACGTCGGCGGGGAGCGTCGCCGCCGCGCGCGATACCTGGGCGCTGGCCTCGGCCTTGGCGCTGGCGCGGATCTGGCCGGCGTCGAAATGCACCGTCACATGGCCGATGCGCTTGGCGATCACCGATGCGCCGCCGCGGACCACGGTGACGAAATAGGGAAAAGTGACATCGCGCGCGCCTTCCGCGCTGGCGCGGCGGGCCTGGACGTCGAAGCTGACGACGGTATTCACCATATCGGCGCCGTCGTCGCACACCGCGGTGACGTTGGTCAGCGTCGCGGTCACGTCGATCGCCTGCGCCTCGCGGCTGGCGGGCGGATCGAAGGTGGTGATGTCACCCGTGCCGGCGGGCACGCCGACATGCGGGCACGGCGAACGCAGCGAGGTGATGCCGACGCCGCTCGACGTATCGATTTCGCCCGTCCTGGAGCAGCCGCCGGCAAGGATCAGGAGCGCGGCGGGAAGAGCGATTTTGACAAGCGACACGGGACACCTTTCAGAACAACGGGCCAGCAGCAGAAGCTCCGGCCCGAAACGCGCGGGCACCATAGGAACCGCCTTCCGCCGGTGCAAGCAATCGCGTAGGGACGCGCCATGTCTGGAATAAGGCCGCCCCTGGACCTGCTCATCGCCGCGCCGCGCGGCTTCTGCGCGGGCGTCGACCGCGCCATTCGTATCGTCGAGCTGGCGATCGAGAAATATGGCGCCCCCGTCTATGTCCGCCACGAGATCGTCCACAACAAGTTCGTGGTCGATACGCTGAAGGCCAAGGGCGCGATCTTCGTCGACGAGCTCGATCAGGTGCCCGACGGTGTACCAGTGGTGTTTTCCGCGCACGGCGTGCCCAAGGCGGTGCCGCACAAGGCGGCCGAGCGCGGGCTTTCGTACCTCGACGCCACCTGTCCTTTGGTTTCCAAGGTCCATCGCCAGGCCGAGCGGCTGGTCGCGGCCGGGCGGCACATCCTTTTTATCGGCCACGCCGGGCATCCCGAAGTGATCGGCACGTTCGGGCAGGTGCCCGAGGGTGCGATGACCCTGGTGCAGGACGAAGCCGAGGCCGAGGCGGTGATGCCGCTCGATCCGGCAAACCTCGCCTTCCTCACCCAGACGACGCTGTCGGTGGACGATACCGCCGCAACGCTCGCGGTGCTCAAGCGGCGCTTCCCCGCGATCCTCGCGCCGGGGCCCGACGACATCTGCTATGCGACATCGAACCGGCAGGGCGCGGTGAAGGCGATCGCCGAGGCATGCGATCTGGTGCTGGTGATCGGCGCGCCCAATTCGTCCAATTCGCTGCGGCTGGTCGAAGTCGCGGTGCGCAACGGCACCTGCGCGACATTGATCCAGCGCGCCGACGAGATCGACTTCGCCTGGTTCGAAGGCGTGGCGACGGTGGGCATCACCGCCGGCGCATCGGCCCCCGAGCTGCTGGTCCGCGAAGTGGTCGACCGCATCGCCGAGCGCTTCTCGGTGACCGAACGCGAGGTCGAGACGGTGGAAGAGAATGTGATCTTCAAGCTGCCGCGCGGGCTCGAAGCCGCCTGATATGGCCGTCTACACGCAGGTTTCCGCCGAGGCGCTGACGCGCTTCCTCAGCGGCTTCGATGTCGGCGAACTGGTGTCCGCCAAGGGCATCGCCGAGGGCGTCGAGAACAGCAATTATCTGGTCGATACCACCAAGGCGCGCTTCATCCTGACGCTTTACGAAAAGCGCGTCTCGGCAGCGGACCTCCCCTATTTCATGGGGCAGCTCGATCATCTGGCGGACAAGGGCCTGCCGGTGCCGCCCGCGATCAAGGACCGGCGCGGCGTGGAAATCCACGAGCTGGAAGGCCGCGCCGCCTGCCTGATCAAATTCCTGACCGGCGTATCAGTGACGCATCCCACCGCAGCGCAGGCCCACGCCGCCGGATCGGCAATGGGGCAGATGCACGGCGCGCTGACCGATTTCACGCTCGCCCGCCCCAATTCCATGGGATCGGACACATGGGCGGCGCAGCTTGCCCGGTGTGGACGCGCGCTCGACTCGATCCAGGACGGGCTGTTCGACCGCGTCTCCGCAGCGCTCGACCGGGTGCTTGCCGAGTGGCCACGCGACCTGCCCACCGGCACGATCCACGCCGATCTCTTCCCGGACAATGTGCTGATGCTCGGCGACAAGGTGACCGGGCTGATCGACTTCTATTTCGCCTGCAACGATATCCGCGCCTACGATCTGGCGATCATGCACGGCGCCTGGGCGTTCGATGGCGCCGGGCGCAACTATGACGCCGCCGTGGGCCGCGCATTGATCGCGGGATATGATTCGAGCTTCGGCCTTTCGCCGGAGGAGCGCGCCGCGCTGCCGGTGCTGGGGAAAGGCGCGGCGATCCGCTTCCTGCTCAGCCGCGCCTGGGACTGGCTCAACACGCCCGCCGACGCGATGGTGACGCGCAAGGATCCGCTCGCGTATCTGCGCCGCCTCGATTTCTACGAAGCCGGGGGCGCGGCGCTCTTCGCATGACCGAGCTGCAGCATGTCGAGATCGCCACCGATGGCGCGTGCAAGGGCAATCCCGGGCGCGGTGGCTGGGGGGCGCTGCTGCGGATGGGCGGGGTCGAGAAGGAACTCTCGGGCGGCGAGCCGCACACTACCAACAACCGCATGGAATTGATGGCGGCGATCGAGGGATTGAAGGCGCTCAAGCGGCCGTGCCGCGTGACGCTGTCGACCGACAGCCGCTACGTGATGGATGGCCTCACCAAATGGATCCACGGCTGGATGAAGAACGGCTGGCGCACGTCGGACAAGAAGCCGGTCAAGAACGCCGACCTGTGGCTGCAACTGCTCGACGCCGCTAAGCCGCACCGGGTCGAATGGGTTTGGGTCAAGGGCCATGCCGGGCATCCGGACAATGAGCGGGCCGACCAGTTGGCGAGCGATGCGGCGATGACGCAGCGCTGATTCGGTCACTTTCGGGTAGCTGGATACCCGAACTTGCCAAGTTGACTAATGTGACGCGCGCAGGCGCGTGCCCGCGCGCGGGTGTGCGCATGAGGGGCAAGTATAACGATGAGAAAGAACCCGACATGCGTCGCAGGTGAAATCCAACATTGCAAGCGACGGTGAAGCAGCGCTCCGATCAATCGTCGGTAGGTGCGGCCGGGCCGTTCTTCTTGATCGATTCGATCGCGTTCACGGCGGAAGCCTTCGAGCTGTAGCCCTCGGTCCAGAACATGATTTCGCCGTTGTACTTGAACTTGGCGACATATTCGCCGGCCTTGTTCTTCTCGATCACGAACTTGTGCGCCATGTCACTGACCCCTCGTTTCGGAATCGCAACGCTAACTCAGAACCGTGCCGCCGAATAGCGATTCGCGTCGATATGCGCGACCAATGCGTCGGGCGGATTGCCGGTTATGAGCGATGCCGCGATCTTGGCGGCGGCGGGGGCGGTCTGGATGCCGAAGCCGCCCTGGCCGGCGAACCAGAACAAGCCGGGCACCTTCGGATCGAAGCCGTAGACCGGCTTGCGATCGGGCGCGAAGCTGCGCAGCCCCGCCCATTTATGCTCGAGCGCGGTGATCCGCCAATCGACGCAATGCTCGAACCGGTCGATCGCGATGGCCACGTCCAGATCTTCGGGCTGGGCGTCGCAGGGACCGGTGGGGATTTCGTCGTGCGGCGAGAGCCACAGGCGGCCGCCGGCCTCGGGCTTGAAATAGAAGCTGCCGGTGAGGTGGCCGACATGCGGCAAATCGGCGGGCGGCGCGGGATCGGTGCGCAGCTGGACCAGGGTGCGGCGATAGGGCTGGATGCCGATCGGCCCCGCCCCGGCCATCTCCGCGACCGGATCGGCCCAGGCGCCGGCGGCATTGACCAGCAAAGCGGCGGAGAAATTGCCGGCGCGGGTCTCGAGCTGCCACATACCGCCCTCGCGGCGCACCGTCTGGAGCTCGGCGGCGGTGCGGAAGTCCGCCCCCGCCTGCTTCGCGGTCTTGAGGTACAGGCCGTGCAGCCCGCCGACATCGATATAGGCGCAGGTCGGCTCATAGACCGCGAGGCTCCATTCGGGGCGGAGACCCGGGATCGTATCGCGCGGATCGGCGGGGCGCAGCTCGACGCCGCTGCCCGCAAACTCGGCGAGATAGGCGTCGACCGCCGCCTGCTCGCCGGCGCGGGCGATGTGGAGCGAGCCGAGCGGCTCGAGGAAATCCTTCATCCACGCCGCGGACGCCGTGGTCAGCGGCTGGATGTCCGGCCCGCCATAAGTCTCGGACCAGAAGGCCGCCGAGCGACCGGTCGAATGATAGCCGGGCTGGTCCTCCATCTCGAGCACCAGCACCCGCGCGTGCGGCGCAAGCTCGGCGGCAAGGCTCGCCCCCGCGATCCCCGCCCCGACAATGGCAATATCGTAGCTACTCAAGACTTCGGCGCCCTCGCCGCCAGGAACAGGTCGATCTCGCCGATCGCGCGGTTGCGGACCTTGTCGCCCTCGCGGAGTATCTCGTGCGCGCTTTCCTTGCCAAAGCGGACGAGGCGGGCGTTGGGCAGCTTCGGCCCCATCGCCAGCGCGGCCTTGGGATCGACCAGGCCATCGGCCTCGGCGACCAGAATTAGCGTGGGGATCTGCATCGCCTTGAGCCGCGGGCTGGCGCGCAGTTCGCGCATCGATTTGAACGCCTCGATCAGCCAGCGCCAGCTCGGCGGGCCGGTGACGTTGCCGGGGTTTTCGAGCTGCCAGAATATCTCGTCGGCATAGCGGTCCGCGTCGTGGGTCAACAGCGAATGGCGGGTCTCGGTGGTGTAGGGCTTCTCATTGGCCTTCCACGCCGGGCGCGACGAATCGCCAACCCCGCCCATCAGCTTGGCCAGCCACTCACCGAAGCGCGGCCCGCCGATTGCCTTTACGCCCAGCATCGGCGCGACCAGCACCGCCGCGTCGGGCGTCACCGCGCCCTCGACCAACGCGCGCAGCACGAGATGCCCGCCCATCGAGTGGCCCATCACGACATGCGGCCCCGGCGTCGCCGCCACCCATTCGGAGTAAAAGGCGCGCAGATCGGCGATATATTGGGAGAAATCTTCAATATGGCCGCAATTCGCGGCGTCGGTCAGGCGGCCCGAGCCGCCCTGCCCGCGCCAATCGAACGACGTGATCGTCCAGCCCTGACCATGCCAATGATCGAAGCTCTCCAGATATTTCTCGAAAATATCGCCGCGCCCGCCCTGGAACAGGATCGATCCGCGCGGCGCCGCGGTGTCGGCGGGCCAGGCGAAGGCGCGCAACGCCCACCCGTCGGGCGCGGCCCAATTGTGGATATTGGCGCCCGAGGGAATCGCGCGGCGGTCTGAAGTTGGGGCTGTCATGGCTGTTGGTTACGTTTTGATAAGCCACTCCGTCTAGGCATTTGCCTGTGATGGGGGAAATGTTTGCGTCTTTCCTGCTCGGCGCGCTGGCGCTGCTCCTGGTTTCGGCCGGGATCGAGGACGCGCGCACCCGCAATATCGCCAATTGGAAGAACGCCGCAGTCGCCCTGCTTGCTCCCTTGTGGTGGTGGGCGAACGGCCTCGCGCTTTGGCCCGATGTCGCCATCCAGCTCGGCGTGGCGCTGCTGGTCCTCGCCTTTTTCACCGGCGCCTTCGCGCTCGGCCAGATGGGCGGCGGCGACGTCAAGCTGATCGCAGCACTCGCCCTGTGGCTGCCGGTGCAACCGCTTTTGTGGATGCTGGTGCTGATGTCGCTGCTCGGCGGAGCGCTGACGTTGCTGCTGGTAGGAGAGAAATGGATTCGCCGCGGGGGGAAGCCGCTCGAGATTCCCTATGGGGTCGCGATCGCGATCGCAGCCCTGCTCGTACTTCGCGAACCGATAATTAACCATTTCGGTTGAGAGATTGTCACCGGATCAAGGTCCGGCACGTGTTTGGGAATATAAGCGTCATGGATGCACGGAAGATCATTCTCCTCGTAGGCGCGCTGATCGTCGCGGCGATCACGGCATTCATGGCACGCAGCCTGATGGTCGGAAGCCCCACGCCGATCGCCGGCGCGGTGCCCGTTGCCGGATCTCCTCAGAACACCACCGAAGTGCTGGTCGCCACCCGCGCGCTGCCGGTGGGCACGATCCTCGATCCCGAAGCGATGAAGTTCGTCCCCTGGCCCAAGGATCTGATCGAAGGCGCCTATTTCCAGAAGGAAGGCACCGACATGGGCAAGCTGGTCGGCACCGTCGTCCGCTTCCCCATCCCCGCGGGCCAGCCCTTTACCCAGGGCGCGTTGGTCAAACCCGGCGACCGCGGCTTCCTCGCCGCCGCGCTCGGGCCGGGCATGCGCGCCGTCACCTTCCCGGTCGATGCCAAGAGCTCGGTCGCGGGCTTCGTGTTTCCGGGCGACCGCGTCGACCTGATCCTGACGCAGGAAGTCGTCGGCGGCGGCGATGGCCCGCCGCTCAAGGCTTCGGAGACGGTACTGAAGAACGTGCGCGTGCTCGCCACCGACCAGCGCACCGATCAGCAGCATGACGACAAGGGCAACACCATCGTCGCCAGCTTCTCGACGGTCACGGTCGAGGCCACGCCAAAGATCGCCGAGCAGATCGCCGTTGCGCAGACTTTGGGCAGCCTCTCGCTGTCGCTGCGCTCGATCGCCGACAACCAGGGCGAGCTGGAAGACGCCATCGCCAATGGCGAGGTCGACGTGCCCGCAAACGGCGACAAGAAAGCAGAGCAGGCGATGATCGCGAACGTCGCCGCGCGCCCCGTGAAGGGCGGCGTGACGGTTTCGACCGGCGCCGACGTCTCGCGCTACCAGCGCAGCACGGTCCCGGCCAAGCCGCCGGCGGACCGCCAGTCCAACAGCGGCCAGTCAGGGCCGCAGCAAGTCTATCCAGGCGCGCCAGCGCCGGTCGCACAGGGCCCCGTCGTACGGGTCGTGCGCGGGAGCGACACGGTCGTCGTCCCGGTCGGGGGGAAGAATTGAGATGAATATCGATCTGCTCATCCGCAGGCTGCTCGCATCGACGGTGTCGGTGGCGCTGGTCGCCGGCGCGCCCGGTGCCGCCATGGCCCAGCGCGCACCCGCCAAGCGCACCCAATCGACGCCGATCGTCCGGGTCGCGCCGCTGCCCGCCGGCACGCAGCGCCCCACCAGCGAGGTCAAGCTCTCGATCGGCGAAGGCGAGCTCATCACCCTCCCCGCCAACGCGGCGAACGTCTGGACGTCCAACCCCGGCGTGGCCGACGTCTATGTCGCCAGCGCGCGGCAGATCCACCTCTATGGCAAGGATTTCGGCGAAGCGACGGTGTTCGCCACTTCGGCGAGCGGCGAAGTGATTTACGCGACCAACGTCCGCGTCAGCCAGAACATCACCTCGATCGACCGGATGCTCAAGCTGGCGATGCCCGAGGCCGACATCAGCGTGACCACCGTCGGCCAGATCGCGGTGATCAACGGCACCGTCGCGTCGCCCGCCGACAGCGAGCAGGCGCAGCGGCTGGTTACGTCCCTGCTCAACCCGGGCATGGACACCAGCACGGCGGGCGCGCTGCTAAAGATCGTCGTGATCAACCGGCTGCGCACCGCAACGCCGCTCCAGGTCAATCTCCAGGTCCGCTTCGCCGAGGTGAGCCGAAGCTTCGCCAAGAATGTCGGCGTCAACCTGCTGACCCGCGATCAGGGCAGCGGCATCGGTGTCGGCTTGCTTTCGGGCAGCCGCACGCCGGGCACGATCGGATCGATCGATACCTCCAAGCTGCCGATGCTCGACGCTTCGTCGAAGTTCGGTTTCCCGGCCGGCACGCTCAGCCTGCCCTATGACCCGCGGCTTGGCGATTTCGTCTATCCCGGCACCGGCACCAAATATGACTTCACCAAGGGGCCGCTCAACACGACTCTCGGCATCGCCGGCCACGCGCTGGGCCTCGACGTTCTTTCGGCGATCGATCTGGGCGAGCGCATCGGCCAGGTAACCACGCTCGCCAGCCCGAATCTGACCGCGCTTTCGGGCGAGACCGCGACCTTCCTCGCCGGCGGCGAAATCCCGATTCCGATCGCGCAGGGCCTGACCAACGCGATCTCGATCGAATATAAGCAATATGGCGTCAGCCTGGCGTTCACGCCGACGGTGCTGGCCGACGGCCGCATCTCGATCCGCGTTCGCCCCGAAGTCTCGCAGCTTTCGGCCGCCAATGCGGTCCAGATCGCCGGCACCACCATTCCGGCGATCACCACGCGGCGCGCGGAGACTTCGGTCGAGCTCGGATCGGGCGAGAGCTTCATGATCGCCGGGCTGATCTCCAACAGCCACGACAATAATATCGACAAGGCCCCGGGCTTGGGCGACGTGCCTATCCTCGGCGCCTTGTTCCGCTCGAACGCGTTCCAGCGCAACGAAACCGAGCTGGTGATCGTGATCACGCCGTATCTGGTCAAGCCGGTCAACGCCAACCAGATCGTGCTGCCGACCGACGGCTATAAAGCGCCCGACGACTTCCAGCGGATCATCGGCGGCCAGCTGAGCAGCAGCGGCGCGGACAAGTCGCGGCCCAAGCCGACGATGGCGCCGCCCACCAACGCCGAGCCGTCGGTCGGCGGGCTCGGCAACGTCCCGGTCGGCGCGATCGGCAACGGACCGATGGCCCCGATGCCGCAGCAGCAGCGCCAGCAGCCGGCGATGAACATGCCGCCGCCCTCGCCCGCCCCGGCCAGGAAGAAGGCCGTCGCCAGCGCCGCGCCGGGGTTCGGTCTGTGATCCATAGTCCCAAGGAGAAATCCATGTTCACGCGCATCGCTTTGCCCCTGCTGATGGCGCCCGCGCTGCTGCTCGGCGGCTGCGGCACCTATAACGGCGGCGTCGACTCGGTGTATCAGCCGGTGGTCCAGCGCAGCGATTACGTCTTCGATCTGAACGCCACGGGCTACGGCCTTGCCTCGGGCGAGCCACAGCGCCTCGCGGGCTGGCTGCAATCGATGGGCCTGCGCTATGGCGACAAGATCGCGGTCGACGACGGCGGCGACGGTGGTGCCGGCACCACCGCGCGCGAGCAGGTCGCGGCCGAGGCCGGGCGCTACGGCGTGCTGCTTTCGGACAGGGCGCCGGTGACGGTCGGCCAGATCGCGCCGGGCACCGTCCGGGTCGTAGTGACGCGGATGAGCGCCAGTGTGCCCAACTGCCCCGATTTCTCGCGCCAGTATCAGCCAGATTTTTCCGCGAGCACGAGCTCCAACTTCGGCTGCGCCAACAACAGCAACCTCGCGTCAATGGTCGCCGATCCGGGGGATCTCGTCCGCGGCGCACCCGGTTCGCCGACCAGCGATCCTCTGACTTCGGGCAAGGCGGTTCGCGCCCTGCGCGGGGCCGCCCCGAGCGGCGCCGGCGGCACCACGCTCAAGGCCGAAAGCGCGGGGGGCTCGAAGTGAACGCACCCTTCAATCCCGGCCGTACCGGACACCGCGAGCCGTTCGTCGCCTTCGTGTGCGACGAGACGACGGCGGAGGCGTTGCGCCCGATCGCCATCGAGCTCGGCTGGAGCCCCGAAAAGGTCAACAAGGGCGGGCTGCGCAATGCCGTCCAGACGCTGTCGGTCTCGGCCAGCCCGAACGTGCTGTTCGTCGATCTCTCGGAGAGCGGCGATCCGCTCAACGACATCAACGCGCTCGCCGAAGTCTGCGAGCCCGGCACGGTCGTGATCGCATCGGGCCAGGTCAACGACGTGCGGCTCTACCGCGACCTCGTCGCCAGCGGCATCCAGGATTACCTCCTCAAGCCGCTCAACCCGGATTCGCTGCGCGAGGCCTTCGCCAACGCGCAGGCGATGCTCAACGCGCCCAAGCTTGCCGACCCGAGCACCGATCGCCCGCATTGCACGGTCGCGGTGATCGGCGCGCGCGGCGGCGTCGGCGCATCCACGATCGCGACCTCGATCGCATGGCTGACCAGCGACAAGCACGGCCGCTCGACAGCATTGCTCGACCTCGACGTCCATTTCGGCACCGGCGCGCTCGCGCTCGACCTCGAGCCGGGCCGTGGCCTGACCGACGCGATCGAGAACCCCAGCCGCATCGACGGACTGTTCATCGAACGCGCGATGGTGAAAGCCTCCGACACACTGTCGGTCCTGTCCGCCGAAGCCCCGATCAATTCGCCGGTGCTGAACGACGGCGCGGCCTTCTACCAGCTGCAGGAAGAAATCCGGTCGGCGTTCGAATGCACGATCGTCGATCTGCCGCGCGCGATGCTGGTGCTGCACCCGCATCTGATCACCGACGTGCAGGTCGCGGTGCTGGTCACCGAATTCACCCTCGCCGCCGCGCGCGACGCGATCCGCATCCTTTCGTGGTTCAAGTCGAACGCGCCGCAGACCCAGGTCATCGTGCTCGCCAACAAGGTGCAGCCGCAGGCGATGCTCGAGATCAGCCGCAAGGATTTCGAAGGCTCGATCGAGCGCAAGGTCGATTTCCTGCTGCCCTTCGAACAGAAGGTCGCGACCCAGGCGGCCAAGCTCGGCAAGCCCTTCGCCGAAGCCGGCAAGAATACCAAGACGCTGGCGCCGCTGGCCGAGCTCGCGACGCGGATCACCGCGATCACCGATTCGGGCGAGCGCGACGATGCGCCGGAAGGCCCCAAGGGCGGCGGCAAGCTCGGCAAGACGTCGCTGCTCGGCAAGTTCAGCGGCCTGAGCAAGAAGAAAAGCGGAAAGTGATTCTTTAAGGCCCCTCCCCGTACAGCGGGGCGGTAGAGGAGTTCGGACTCGGCGTGGATATGTTGCCGTACATAATGCTCGGTGGCGGCGCCTTCCTGGTTCTCGCGCTGATGGTCATCGCCTTCTCGGGTCCCTCGGTGTCGCGCGCCGGCGCGCGGCGCCTTACCGGGCTGCGCGACCGGCATACCGTCAGCTCGGTCGGCCCCAATGCGATGGAAGCCCAGCTGCGCCGCATCTCGGCCAGCCGCGCGACCAAGATGGACACGCTCGCCGGGCGCATCCTCCCCAATCCCGCGCTGCTCAAGAAGCGGCTGGCGATGACCGGCAAGAACTGGACTGTCGGCAAATACGGGCTGGCCTCGCTCGGCCTATTGCTGGTCCCCGCCATATTGCTTCTCGTCAGGGGCGCGCCGATCTGGCTGGCGCTGTTCGTCGGCCTGTTCGTCGGCGCCGGGCTGCCGCACTGGGTGGTCGGCTTCTTCATCAAGCGCCGCATCAAGCAATTTACCGCGCGCTTCCCCGATGCCATCGACCTGCTCGTCCGTGGCCTGCGCTCGGGCCTGCCGATCACCGAGACGATCGGCGTGGTCGGTGCCGAGGTCGATGGGCCGATCGGCGAGGAATTCCGCTCGATCGCCGACAAGATGAAGATCGGGCGCACGCTGGACGTCGCGCTTCAGGAGACCGCGGATCGCCTCGGCACCCCCGAGTTCCAGTTCTTCGTGATCACCATCGCCATCCAGCGCGAGACCGGCGGCAATCTGGCCGAGACGCTCGGCAACCTTGCAGACGTGCTGCGCAAGCGCGCGCAGATGAAGCTGAAGATCGCGGCGATGTCGTCCGAATCCAAGGCGTCGGCGCTGATCGTCGGCGCGCTGCCGTTCGTGGTGTTCGGCATGATCTGGTTCATCAACAACGGCTATATGTACAAATTCTTCCTCGACGAGCGGCTGATGATCGCCGGCGGCGGCGGGCTGATCTGGATGGCGATCGGGGCCTTCATCATGGCCAAGATGGTCGATTTCGAGATCTGAGGGGCCATGGGAACGCACTCCGGACCGACGCTGATGGGCGTAGACGTGCTGCTGGTGGCGACGATCCTCGCCGCCGTGGCCGCCTTCGCCGTGCTGCTCGCCATCTATGCCGCCACCACGGTGCGCGATCCGATGGCAAAGCGGGTCAAGGCGCTCAACGAACGCCGCGAGCAATTGAAGGCGGGCATCACCGCCTCGACTTCGAAGCGCCGCGCGAAGCTGGTCCAGCGCAACGAAAGCGCCGACAAGATCCGCTCGCTGCTGTCCTCACTCAAGGTGCTGCAAGAGAGCCAGGTCAAGACCGTGCAGATCAAGCTGCTGCAGGCGGGCATCCGTTCGAAGGAATGGGCGCCGGCGGTGATCTTCGGCCGGCTGGTCCTCCCGATCGTCATCGGCGGCACGATGGCGTTCCTCGTCTACGGCACCGAAGCCTTTTCCGATTGGACGCCGTTCAAGGCCTATGGCCTGGTCGCGGTCTCGTTCATCATGTCGTACAAGGCGCCCGACATCTTCCTGAAGAACAAGATCAAGAAGCGCAGCAGCGCGATTCGCAAGGGGCTGCCCGACGCGCTCGACCTGCTGGTCATCTGTGCCGAAGCGGGACTGACCGTGGATGCCGCATTCGGCCGCGTCGCGCGCGAACTGGGCCGCGCCTATCCCGAGCTCGGCGACGAATTCTCGCTCACCGCGATCGAATTGGGCTTCCTTACCGATCGCCGCCAGGCGTTTGACAATCTCGCCACCCGCATCGATCTCGATGCGGTCCGCGGCGTCGTCACCACCATGATTCAGACCGAGAAATACGGCACGCCGCTGGCGTCGGCGCTCCGCGTCCTCTCCGCCGAGTTCCGCAACGAGCGGATGATGCGCGCCGAGGAAAAGGCCGCGCGCCTGCCCGCGATCATGACGATCCCGCTGATCCTGTTCATCCTGCCGGTGCTGTTCATCGTCATCCTCGGGCCCGCGGCCTGCTCGATCAACGACAGCTTCATCAACCGCTAAAGCCCACGCGATTAACGAGGGTGGCGCGAAATCGCCGCCCAAGGTAGCTTCCCCGCCAAACAGGGGAGCAGGACTCATGCACGATTTGCCGTTCCATACGCCGACGCAGTTCGCGGCGCTGGCCCTCATGCTGTTCGCCGGCTGGCTGCTGGGCCTCGGCAGTTCCTCGGGCGGGCGCAAGTGGCGCGAGCGCTATGAGGATGAAGCGGGCGACCATGCGGGATACCGCCACCAGGCCGAGACCGATTTGAAGGAAGCCAATCGCCGGGTCCGCGATCTGGAAGCCGAGTGCGAGAAACTGAAGCGGGACGCCACCGTGGCCGCCGCGGCGGCGCCGGTCGCCGCGGTTGCGGCCAGCGAGGAATCGGGCGCGGGCTGGCGCGGCTGGTTCGGCTGGGGCCGCGACAATCTGTCGCGGATCAGGGGCGTCGACGACGCGCGCGAGAAGCGCCTCAACGAGCTGGGCATCAAGACCTATCGCGAGATCGAGAAGATGACCGCCGAGGACGAGGCGGCGCTCGAGCAAAGGCTCGAGATGGCGCCGGGCGCGATCGCCGCCGAGGAATGGCGCGAGCAGGCCGCATTGCTGCGCGCCGGCAACGAGGACGAGCACGCCAAGCGCTTCGCCTGAGGCGTAGCGTAATCGTGCTCCGGCGAAGGCCGGAGCGTTGGCCGTTGGGGCGGCAAGCCTGCCAACGCTCCTGCCTTCGCAGGAGCACAGCCCCTATGGATTAGTCAGAACTCCAGAACGCCCGCCGTATAGGTCTCCACGACCTCCGCCAGCGGCTCGCCATCGCTGCCCACCACCAATGCGCGGTGCCGGAGCAGATCGCGCGGGAGCGGCCCTTCGCCCCATAGCTGCACGACCTCGAGGTTGCGCCGCTTCGGGCCGAGCGGACCGATGACGGTGCCGAACGGCGTGTCGGTATCCGCCAGCAGCGCGCGCATCGCCGGGGTGAGCCGCGACGGCACATACCAATTCTCGGCATCGGACATCAGGTGGCTGCCGCACATCAGATGGACGCGGCGATACGCCAGCGGCTCGTCCGCGCCGACCTTCAGGCGCGCGCGCTGCTCGGGGCTGGCGTCGGCCGCGCCCTTTACCCGCTCGGCGTGAATGCGGGCGGGCTCGGCCATGCCGTGGTCGCCGCACCATTTGGCGAGCACCGCGGTCGCGGTCGGCCCGGCTAGCAGCCGCTGGTTGAGGTCGGCAATGATCGGCCGGATATACGACCAGTCCTGGGCGTTGGCCGGCACTGCAGTGGTGAGCCCGACGGCCATGATCGCGATTCCTGGTTTCACGCTTTCTTACTAAGCGCGGCCTGCGCCGCCGCCAAGCGGGCGATCGGCACGCGATAGGGCGAGGCCGAGACATAATCCAGACCGACGCTCTCGCAGAAAGCGATCGAGGCGGGATCGCCGCCATGCTCGCCGCAGATGCCGAGCTTGATCGACGGGCGGGTCGATCGGCCGCGGGTGGCGGCGATCTCGATCAGCTCGCCGACGCCCTCGACATCGATCGAGACGAACGGGTCGCGCGCGTAGATGCCCTTCTCGACATAAGTCGTCAGGAAGCGCCCGGCGTCGTCGCGGCTCACGCCCAGCGTGGTTTGCGTCAGATCGTTCGTACCGAAACTGAAGAATTCGCCGACCTCGGCGATCTCGGCGGCGCGCAGCGCGGCGCGGGGCAGCTCGATCATCGTGCCGACCAGATATTCGATCGTCCGGCCCTTTTCGGCGAACACGGCGGCGGCGGCCTTGTCGACGACGATCTTCATCAGCTCCAGCTCGCGTCGCGTCGCGACCAGCGGGATCATCACCTCGGGGATCGGCGCCTCGCCCGATTTGGCGGCGACGTCGCACGCCGCCTCGAAGATCGCGCGCGCCTGCATCTCGTAGATTTCGGGATAGGTCACGCCGAGGCGGCAGCCGCGGTGGCCGAGCATCGGGTTGAACTCGTGCAGCTCGGCGATGCGGCGCCTGAGCGCCTCGATGTCGAGGCCCACCGCCGCCGCGACCTCACCGAACTCCTCCTCGTCGTGCGGCAGGAATTCGTGGAGCGGCGGATCGAGCAGGCGGATCGTGCAGGGCAGGCCGACCATCACCTCGAAGATCTCGGTGAAGTCGCTGCGCTGCTCGGGCAGGAGCTTCTCCAGCGCGGCGCGGCGGCCCTTTTCGTCCTCGGCAAGGATCATCTGGCGGACCGAGATGATCCGCGCGGCATCGAAGAACATATGCTCGGTGCGGCAAAGCCCAATGCCCTCCGCGCCGAAATCGCGCGCGGTGCGGCAATCGAGCGGGGTCTCGGCATTGGTGCGCACGCCGAGGCGGCGGACCTTGTCGGCCCATTCCATCAGCTTGCCGAAATCGCCCGACAGCTCGGGCTGGACGGTGGCGACTTCGCCGAACATCACTTCGCCGGTAGTGCCGTCGATGGTGATCGTCTCGCCCTCGCGGACCTCGCGCCCGCCGACGCGGAACACACGCAGGTGCGGGTTGATCGCCAGCGTGCCGGCGCCCGAGACGCAGGGGCGGCCCATCCCGCGCGCCACCACCGCGGCGTGGCTGGTCATCCCGCCGCGCGCGGTGAGGATGCCCTTCGCCGCATGCATGCCGTGGATGTCCTCGGGGCTGGTCTCGACGCGGACGAGGATCACCGCCTCGCCGGACGACGCGCGCTTCTCGGCGGTGTCGCTGTCGAACACGACCACACCCGATGCCGCGCCCGGCGACGCGGGCAGGCCCTTGGTCAGCACGTCGCGCGGCGCGCTGGGGTCGAGTGTCGGGTGGAGCAATTGATCGAGCGCCATCGGATCGACGCGGAGGATCGCTTCCTCCTCGGTGATCAGCCCTTCGGCGGCCATGTCGACCGCGATCTTGAGCGCCGCCTTGGCGGTGCGCTTGCCCGAACGCGTCTGGAGCATCCAGAGCTTGCCGCGCTCGACGGTGAACTCGATGTCCTGCATGTCGCGGTAATGCCGTTCGAGCAGGTCGAAGACCGCCGCCAGCTGGGCATAGACCTCGGGCATCGCCTCTTCCATCGACAAGGGCTTGGCCCCTGCCCGCTCGCGCGCGGCCTTGGTGAGGTATTGTGGCGTGCGGATGCCGGCGACGACGTCCTCGCCCTGCGCGTTGATCAGGAACTCGCCGTAATAGGCCGCCTCGCCGATCGCGGGGTCGCGGGTGAAGGCGACGCCGGTGGCCGAGGTGTCGCCCATATTGCCGAACACCATCGCCTGGACGTTGACCGCGGTCCCCCAGTCGCCGGGGATGTCGTTGAGCCGGCGATAGACTTTGGCGCGCTCGGACTGCCACGACCCGAACACCGCGCCGACCGCGCCCCAGAGCTGGTCATGCACGTCCTGCGGGAAGGGCTTGCCCCAGAGTTCGTCGACCAGCGATTTATATTCGGCGACCAAAGCCTGCCAGTCTTCGGCGGTCATCTCGGTATCGAGGTTGTAGCCGCGATCCTCCTTGGCCACCTCCAGCGCTTCCTCGAAGCGGCCGTGATCGAGCTCGAGCACCACGTCCGAATACATCTGGATGAAGCGGCGATAGCTGTCCCAGGCGAAGCGGGCGTCGCCGCTGATTGCGGCCAGCCCCGCGACGGTCGCGTCGTTGAGGCCCAAGTTGAGCACCGTGTCCATCATCCCCGGCATCGAGGCGCGGGCGCCGCTGCGGACCGAGACGAGCAGGGGATCGGCGGGGTCGCCGAACTTCTTGGCGGTGATGCCCTCGATATGGGCGATGCCGGTCGCGACTTCGGCCTTCAGGCTATCGGGGAACGCCCCGCCCAGCCCGGTGTAGACCGCGCACATCGGCGTCGAGATCGTGAAGCCCGGGGGCACCGGCAGGCCGATCCCGGCCATGCCGTCTAGGTTCGCGCCCTTGCCCCCCAGCAGATTCTTGTCGCCCTCGCCGCCGTCCGAAACCCCGCCGCCGAAGCGGTACACATATCGCGTCATTCGACTTCCTCGCTGGCCGCGCCCCGGCGGCGCTACGCGCCTACCGCAGGTGCGAACAAACCGGAAGCGCCTGACCGCGTTGTCAGCGCGAAGTTTTGCTGCGCGGGTGCGAAGAAGCCGCGCTTATGTAGAATTAAATGGCGGCCAAGGTGCGTTTCGTTCGCGCGCAGGCCAGGCGTGATCCAGCGATGTCAAAGAGCGTCCGGCGTGCCTCCGGCGCGCGGAGCCAAGCAAGCGAAATCCAACATTGCAAGGGCCCCGTTCCTGCCCGGCACGGGGAAGACTTACCCCTCGATCTTCGAGAAATCCGCCACCTGCTGCACCGCGTCACGCATCCGCGCGAGCAGGCCCAGCCGCGCCGCGCGCTTGGCGGGGTCGGGATCGTTGACCATCACGCCTTCAAAGAACGCATCGATCGGCGCGCGCAGGCCGGCGAGCGCCGCCATCGCGCCTTCGAAATCCTCCGCCGCAATCGCGTCGGCCGCGCGCGGCCCCGCAGCGTCGAGCGCATCGGCCAGCGCCTTTTCGGCGGGCTCTGGGGGGTAGGAGAACGAAATCTTTTCAGCCGCTCCGTGCTCCTGCGAAGGCAGGAGCGCTGGGTCGCTCTGCCCTTCGCTCTCCAATGCTCCTGCCTTCGCAGGAGCATTGGTCGCATACCCTTCCTTCTTCAGGATGTTCGCGGCGCGCTTGTAGCCGGCGAGGAGATTGCGGCCGTCCTCGGTCCCGACGAACGCCTGCAGCGCATGGACGCGGGCGAGCAGGCGGACGAGATCGTCCTCCCCCCCGAGCGCGAACACCGCGTCGATCAGGTCGTGGCGGACCCCGGCTTCCTTCTGCTGGACCTTGAGGCGGTCGATTAAGAAGGCAAATAACTGCTCGCCGACGCGATCCCGGGACCAACTCACAAAGTTAGACGGCTCAACGACTAAACCGTCTCGCAAGCGAACCGTCATCGCCATAGCGTCGAACTGCTTCGCCACTGCTGGAATGTCGGAAACACCCTCTAGAGCTTTCCGCAACACAGCTAGCTGCGACGCTCTGAGTCCATTGCTAAGATCAATCTGTATTTTGGCGAGGATGGCCCGGCGTAAGGCGAAAGGGTCCTTTGATCCGGTTGGCCTTTCGTCGATGGCGAAAAACGCGGCCAGCGTATCCAGCTTATCCGCCAGCGATACCGCCACCGTCACCGGCGCGGTGGGGACGTCGTCGCCTTGCCCGACCGGCTTGTAATGATCCCGGATCGCTTCGGCGACGGCTTGGTCCTCGCCTTGCGCGGCGGCGTAATAGCCGCCCATCAGGCCCTGCAGCTCGGGGAACTCGCCGACCATGCCGGTGACGAGATCGGCCTTCGCGAGCCGGGCGGCGCGTTCGGCCTGGTCGGCCAAATCCCCCTCCCGCTTGCGGGAGGGGTTAGGGGAGGGGCTATCCGCAGGCGATGGGTCTGAGGCAACGGCCCCTCCCCCAGCCCCTCCCGCAAGCGGGAGGGGAGCAGAAGAAGGGACAATCCCCTCTTCCACCAGCCAGCGCGCCAGCTTCGCGACCCGATCGACCTTGTCGGCCACGGTGCCCAATTTCTCGTGGAAGACGATCTTCTCCAGCTTCGGCCGCAGATCGTCGAGCTTCGTCTTCAGATCGGTCTCGTAGAAGAACCGCGCATCGCTCAGCCGCGCCGCGAGCACCTTCTGGTTGCCCTCGACGATCCGCGCGCCATCGTCCGCGGCTTCGATATTGGCGGTGCAGACGAACGCATTCGCCAATTTCCCATCCGGCCCGGCGCAGACGAAGTATTTCTGGTTCACCCTGGCGGTGAGCTGGATCACCTCGGGCGGCACCTCGAGAAACGCTTCGTCGAACCGCCCGAGCAGCGGCACCGGCCACTCGGTCAGCCCGGCATTCTCGTGCAGCAGCCCGTCGTCCTCGATCAGCGTCAGCCCGGCCTTCTGCGCCGCGAGCTTGGCGCCGAGCGCGATGATGCCGCGGCGCTCCGCCGGATCGACGATGACGTGGCAGGCACGGAGCTTCTCGGCATAGTCGTTCGCCGATCCGATGGTGATCGCGCCGGGATGGTGGAAGCGGTGGCCGACGGTCGCCGCGCCACTCTTCACGCCGGCGGCTTCGAAGGGCACGATCTTGTCGCCATATAGCGCGACGATCCCCTGCAACGGGCGGACCCAGCGCAGGCTCTCGGTGGAGGTCGACGCCGCGCCCCAGCGCATCGATTTGGGCCAGGGGAAATTATGGATGACGTGCATGCACGCGTTGGAAAGCACCGACGATGCGGGGATGCCGGGGCGCTCGATCACCGCGAACAGGATTTGCCCGCCCTTGGCGTCCTCGCGGGTGACGAGCTGCTCGCGCGTCAGGCCGGTCGAGCGGAGGAAACCCTCGATCGCCTGCGCGGGGGCATCGGCGCGCGGGCCCTTGCGTTCCTCGGTCACCGCGGTGGTGGTCTCGGCGAGGCCGCGGACGATCAGCGCGAGGCGGCGCGGGGTGGCGTAGCTCTCGGTGCCCGCCCACTCCAGATTGAGCGCGCGCATCCGCTCTTCGAACAGGCGGGCGAGATCCTGGCTCGCCTTTTCCTGCATTCGCGCGGGGATTTCTTCGGAGCGGAGTTCGAGGAGGAAGTCGGTCATATTGAATCACGCGAAGGCGCGAAGGCGCGAAGAAGAAGAGATTGGTTCGCGCGGAGGCGCGGAGGCGCGGAGGTGTTGGACTGCTCGGCGGCGATAGCCGCCCCTCCAATCGCAGGACGCTTCGCCGGCGCACGGAGATGAGGGCCGCTGGCGCGGCAGAGACTGATCTCCGCGCCTCCGCGCCTCCGCGCGAACCCCTTAATCTTCGCGCCTTCGCGCCTTCGCGTGAACATCATACCGCCCACCCCGGAAACCGCGTTTCCCACTCGGGGGTCATGTGCCCGATCCACGCCTCGCAGCTGCCCTTCGCCAGATCGCGCACTCGCCCGATATAGGCCTGCCGCTCGGCGACCGAGATCACGCCCCGCGCCTGGAGCAGGTTGAAGATATGGCTCGCCTCGATCGCCTGCTCGTACGCGGCGATGGGGACGTTCGCCCCCAGGCAATTCTCGCATTCGGCGACCGCCTTGCGGAATCCCTCGAACAGCGTCTCGGTGTCCGCGACTTCGAAATTATACTTCGACATCTGGCGCTCGTTTTCGAGGAAGACGTCGCCGTAGCTATACACCGGGGCATCCCCGATCGCGTCGTTGAACGCCAGATCGTACACGCTGTCCTTGTTCTGGATGTACATCGCCAGCCGCTCGAGCCCGTAGGTCAGCTCGCCGGCGACGGGCTTGCAATCGAAGCCGCCCATCTGCTGGAAATAGGTAAACTGAGTCACCTCCATCCCGTCGCACCAGACTTCCCAGCCGAGGCCCCAGGCGCCGAGCGTGGGCGATTCCCAATCGTCCTCGACGAAGCGGATATCGTGCATGGTGAAGTCGATGCCGATCGCGGCGAGCGAGCCCAGGTACAGCTCCTGCAAATTCGGCGGGCTGGGCTTCAATATGACCTGATACTGGTAATAATGCTGGAGCCGGTTCGGGTTCTCGCCATAGCGGCCGTCGGTGGGGCGGCGGCAGGGCTGGACGAAGGCGGCGTTCCACGGCTCGGGTCCCAGCGCGCGCAGCGTCGTCGCGGTGTGGAAGGTGCCCGCGCCCATCCGCATGTCGTATGGCTGGAGAATCAGGCAGCCGTGCGCGCTCCAATAATCGTGGAGCGTGAGGATCATGCGCTGGAAGCTGAGAGGCTGGGACATTTGCGCCGCTTTGACGCACCCTCCCACAGGGGTCAATCCTGCGCCGTTGACAGCCCCAAATGGTTAATGTCTCCTCAGCGAATGGGAAGAATCGCTCGTCCGGGGGGATCGCGTTGGGCCGTCGCATGGGCGCTCGCGGGTGTTGCCCTATTGGGAACGTCCGGCGTGGCGGCGGACAAGGCCGGCACCGGCCCGCAATTGCCCTATACCAACTATCTGCCCGACGACCGGCTGACCTTCGCGGGCGCGCTGGTGCGGCCCGAATCCGAGGCGGCGCAGGAGCGCGCGCGCTATGCCGAGATGGCGCGGATCGCGGCGGCGCAGAATTACGTGCCGCGCCCGGCGATCTGGAAGATCGGCGACGCCGACACGACCATCTATATCTTCGGAACGGTGCACAGCCTGCCGCCGGGCTTCCGCTGGCGCAATCCGGCGCTGGAGGCGATCGTGGTCCGCGCGGATTCGCTGTTGCTCGAATCGACCGACGCGGACGACGGTCAGGTCAGCTTCCTCGAAGGATTGCCGCCGCAGGAGGGCGGCGTGCTGCCGCCGTTGCTCGACCGGGTCACGCATCGCTCGCGCGGCAAATTGGCGGCGCTACAGGCGCGCTTGCCGCCCGAGGCGATCAAGCAGCTGGACGGCATGCCGACCTGGATCGCGGCGATGGGGATCGGCTTCGTCCGCGACCTGCTGATCGGCGACATTCCCAGCCAGGGGGCGGATGCCTGGCTCGAGCAGCATTTCCACAGCGTCGGCAAGCCGGTGGAGGCGATCGAGAACAGCAAATCGGTGGTGACCAACATCAATGCCATTCCCGAGCGCGCGCAGCGGCTGATGCTCGAGGCCGCGCTGGCCGCGCCCGAGCGGACCCACGACGAGCTCGATGCCCCCGCGCACGCCTGGGCACGCGGCGAGGTGGGCGACGATTCGCCGCTGCGGATCTTCGCCGAGCAGCTCGATCCCTCCTCGGCGCTGGCCGATCCCTTGCTGGTGCAGCGCAACGCCGCCTGGGTGGAATATCTGACCGCGCGGGTACGGACGAAGCCCGGCACATTGCTGTTCGCGGCGGGGGCCGGGCATTTCGTCGGGCCGGGATCGGTGATCGATCTGCTGCGGAAGCGGGGCGTTCGGGTGGAGCGGGTGCAGTGAAGCACGTCTCCCGTCACCTGGGTTAGCCGTGCTCCGGCGAAGGCCGGAGCGTTGGCCATCGGAGCCCGCACGACCGCCAAAGCTCCGGCCTTCGCCGGAGCACGGCCACTTCAGGTGACGAAGTTCTTTTGGCGCGGTGGCGAAGCAGCTAGGCCGGACGCTGCATGAAGAAGCTCCTGCCCCTCCTCACCCCGCTCGCCCTCGCCTCCTGCACCCCGCCCGCGCCGAAGCAGGACGCCGACCCCGCGCTGTGGATGGTCAAGGATGCCGACACCACCATCTACCTCTTCGGCACGGTCCATGCGCTGAAGCCTGGGCTGGGCTGGTTCGACGACGCGGTGCGCGGCGCGTTCGACAAGAGCGACAGCCTGGTGCTCGAGCTGGTGCTGCCGCCCGACGACGCGATGCAGGGGATCGTCCAGGAACTCGGCGCGAACGATGCGCCGCTGTCCGGGCAATTGCCGCCGGAGACCGCGATGAAGCTCCACGATGCGCTGGCACGCGCGGGCAAGCCCGCCGACGCGCTCGACGGCTCCGAGGCGTGGCTGGCGGCGATCCAGATCGCGGCGATGCCCGCGCGGGCGGTGGGCTACGATCCCAAGGACGGCGCCGAAGCGGTGCTGACCGCGGCGGCGGGCAAGGCGGGCAAGCCGGTGACCGGGCTGGAAACCGCGCGCGAGCAGTTCGGCTATTTCGACCACCTCTCGCCGGGCGCGCAGCAGGCATTGCTGGCGCAGACGCTCGACGAACTGCCCGACGCCGAGGCGCGGCTCGACGGGATCGTCGCGGCGTGGGGCCGGGGCGACGTGGATGCGATCGCGGCACTGCTCAACAAGGATCTGGCGCGCTCCCCCGAGCTGGAACGCGCGTTGCTGATCCGCCGCAACCAGCATTGGGCGGACTGGATCGCCGCGCGGATGAAGGCGCCGGGCACGGTATTCGTCGCGGTCGGCGCCGGGCATCTGGCGGGTCCGCACGGGCTGCAGGGCGATCTGATCCGGCGGGGAATGCGGGTGTTTCGGGTACGTTATTCTTAAAGGCCCTCCCCTGAAGGGGAGGGCCTTTAAGAAGGCTTGACTCAATCGCGACTCGTATTTAACCACAAAGTTATCAAACCCAAAGGTTACCAATGCCCCCCGACCCCCTAACCACCACCTTCGCCGCGCTCGCCGACCCCACCCGCCGGGCGATCCTCGCGCGGCTGGCGCGGGGCGAGGCGCCGGTGGGCGAGCTCGCCCAGCCCTTCGCGATGAGTGGCCCCGCGATCACAAAGCATCTGAAAGTGCTCGAACGCGCCGGACTGATCTCGCGCGGGCGTGTCGCCCAGCAGCGCCCGGCAAAGCTCGAAGCCGCCGCGCTCAAGGCGGTCAGCGACTGGCTCGGCGAATATCGCCGCTTCTGGGAAGCCAGGTTCGACGATCTCGACGCCTATCTCCAGGAAATCCAGAAGGGAGACCCCAAATGACCGATCAGCAACCCGGCGTCGGCTTTGAAATGACGCTCGAACGCAGCTTCGCCGCGCCGCGCGAACTGGTGTTCGACTGCCTGACCCAGGCAAAGCATCTCGCGCGCTGGTGGGGCCCGCGCGGCTATGACGCGCCGGTCGCCGAAAGCGACGTACGCCCCGGCGGCGCGATCCTGCTGCACATGCGCGCGGTGGGATCCGACGAGGTGAACCCGATCCACGGCGAATTCCTCAAGGTCTCGCCGCCCGACAGCCTCTCCTACGTCCTGCGCGGCTTCCAGGCCGCCGACGGCAGCTGGGGCATCGAGCATGTCAGCACTTTCGCGTTCGAGGAAGCGCCCGGCGGCGCCACGCTGATGAAGATGAAAACCGTGGTGACGCAGGTCAGCGACGAACTGCGCTTCGCGCTGGGCGGCATGCGGGAAGGCTGGAGCCAGAGCCTCGACAAGATGGCGGAGCTGATGGCGACGTTGGTCTAGTTCCTCACCCTCCCACCGCCTTCGGCGGCGGGCCCCTCCCTCTCCCAAAGGGAGAGGGGTAAGAAGTCGCTTTACTGTCCCTCTCCTTCGGGAGAGGGAAGGAGCGGCGAAGCCGCGGGAGGGTGAGGTGACCACCCTCTCCCCTTGCCCCCCGCCCCCCTTTCCGCTACAGGCGCGCGCTTGCCGTGGCAGGGTCATCCCTGGAGGCCTGCCGCGCGCATGGAACTGAAACTTTAGCGCATTGGAAGACACATGAGCGACATGCTTGAGCTGTCGGCCGAGACGCGTGACCGGGTTGGCAAGGGAGCCTCCCGGGCGCTGCGTCGTGATGGCCGCATCCCCGCCGTGATCTACGGCAACAAACAAGATCCCGTCGGCATCCATGTCGGCGAACGCGAGCTGATGAAGCTGCTGATGACCGGCCACTTCATGAACTCGGTCGTGATGGTCAACGGCGAGCGTACGTTGCCCAAGGACGTCACCTTCGACGCCGTCACCGATCGTCCGGTCCATGTCGACTTCCTGCGCATTTCCGAGCACGCCAGCGTGCACGTCAACGTGCCGATCATCTTCGCCGACGAAGAGGAATCGCCCGGCATCAAGCGCGGCGGCGTGCTCAACATCGTCCGCCACGAGCTCGAGCTGATCTGCGACGCGGCCGAGATTCCCGATGACATCACGATCTCGCTCAAGGGCGTGGACGTGGGCGATTCGATTCACATCTCGTCGGTCACGCTCCCCAAGGGCGCGACCTCGGCGATCACCGACCGCGATTTCACCATCGCGACGCTTGTTGCCCCGTCGGCGCTCAAGTCGAGCGAAGGCGATACCGCGACTGAAGCCGCTGCGGAGGGCGAAGGCGCGTAAGCCTTTCCTCGATCCTTCGGGTTCGATAGGTCGCCCTCGCACCCCGTGCGGGGGCGATCGTCGTTTTAGGGACTTTGCATGCAAATCTGGGCAGGACTCGGCAATCCGGGGCCGGAATATGCCATGCACCGGCACAATGTCGGCTTCATGGTGGTCGACGCCATATCCGAGGTGCACGGCTTCTCCGCGCCCAAGAAGCAGTTCCAGGGCTGGACCCAGGAAGGGCGGATCGGCACCGAGAAGGTGATCCTGCTCAAGCCAGCCACCTTCATGAACGAGAGCGGCCGCGCGGTGCGCGCGGCGATGGATTTCTACAAGCTCGCGCCCGGCGACGTCACCGTCTTCCACGACGAGCTCGATCTGGTGCCGTTCAAGGTGAAGGTGAAGCTGGGCGGCGGCACCGCGGGGCATAACGGCCTGCGCTCGACCGACGCGCACATCGGCCCGGACTTCCGCCGGGTGCGGCTGGGCATCGGCCATCCCGGGCACAAGGACCGCGTTACCGGCTATGTCCTCGGCAATTACGCCAGGAACGAGATCGAGGATCTGACCGACATGCTCGGCGCGGTCGCCGCCGAAGCGCCTTGGCTCGCGGCGGGCGACGATGCGCGCTTCATGAGCGACGTCGCGGTTCGCCTCCAGCACATCGGCTGACCCCACGCCACAACCCCGGTCAGCACCAACAAGAAACGCCGCGGACCGAAGCCCGCGGCGTTTTCTCAATGCGTCACCCCGGCGAAAGCCGGGGTCTCGTGCCGCAACCGTACAGCGCCAGGCCTGAGATCCCGGCTTTCGCCGGGGTGACGGCCTGGGCCGTCAGTTCTTCTTGCCGACCACGACGCCGACTAGCCGGGTGTCGGAGGCGCCGACGATGCCCGATGCGGCAAAACTGATGCCGATTTCGGCACCCTGCGGGCCGAAGACCGTGCCGGTGAAGGTGCCCGGGATCGGGCTGGTCGGGCCGAACGAACCGGTGAACTGGGTCGCGCCCGATGCGATCGCGCCGGTGCCCGTGAAGGTGCCGTACGGCGATTCCGCGCCGGCCGCGCCGATCGTGGTGACGTTGGCGGTCACCGTGGCCGAGCCGGTGGCGAAGTTGATCGTCACGGTAACGGTGCCGCCCAGCCGCTGGACCGAGCCCGTGCCCGCGGCGATCCGGCCGACGACGCGGCCCGCGATGCGCGCGGTGTATGTCACCGTGGTGGTCGGCAGGTCGTTGGCAAAGGTCGGATAGCCCCACACGCCATAAGTGACGCGGTGATCGCCGGCGGCGCTATCGTCGCGGATCCACGCCGCATAGCTGACGCGGGTCAGCGCCAGCGCGGTATCGGCCGTCACCTTGCCGGTGACGGTGTTGTTGAGGAATTCGGCGCGCGATCCAAGCACCGTGGTGGTCACCGCATTCTTGGTGACCGTGGTGTTGTTGAACACATATTCGGTGACTGTCGTCGCCGGCGGCACGATCAGCTCGGCGGGGGCGATATAGCGGCCTTCCTCGAGATTCTCGCGCATCACCTGCGCCACGGTGGCGGAGATTACCGTGGGATCGGGCTGCGCGGCGAAGCGGAATCGGGTCGATCCGCTCTCGGTGCCGGCGACGCCGAGCGTCAGCGGGCCGACCGCGGGATTGCCGGTGTAGGTGAGGAAGGAATTGATCGTGCCGAACTCGGTCGCCGTGGTCAGCGGGAACGCCGAGTAGGTCGGAGTCGGCGTCGCCGTCGGGGTCGGGGTCGGCGTGGGAGACGGGGTCGGCGTCGGCGAGTTGCCGCCGCCGCCGCAGCCAGCCAGCGTCAGCGACATCGCGGCGGCACTCAACACAAACGAACGGCGAATCATATAACCCTGCTCCTGCTTGGGAATCGCTTTGGCACCCGAAAGGCCTTTGCCCCCTGTACCTTGGATGAACGACCCGCGTCGAGTCACGTTCCGGGACATAAAGCGGCGCCCACGCGGCGAGGCGCAAGGCGGCCGAGTGCGGGCGAAACGCCGCTCCTCGCGCAACGTGCACCTTAACAAATGTTTGAACTATCGCCGCCCCGACTGGTTCACTTAGTACCGCCGATCCCGATACAGGCTGTGGCGGCCGAGAGACAGCGTGTGCTCCCGCCTGACGTGGGGGCTGCACGATGCCCAGATATTTTTTCCATCTCCGCGACGCATCCGGAACGCTGCTCGACATCGAGGGATCGGAACATCCCGATCTCGGTGCCGCGACCGCGCAGGCCGTGCACCATGCCCGCGGATTGATCGTCGACGACGTGCGCCAGCACGGCCAGGTTCCGCTCGGAGACCGGATCGAAATCACCAATGCGGGTGCCGATTTACTCGCCACGATAGCGTTCGCGGATGCGGTCACGGTCACAAGCGCCACAGACCAAAGCGGTGAATATAACAAATGATAGCATGGTTCATCCCATAACGGATTAAGGACCATGCGGCTCGCACAGTGTAGCCGCATCCAATCGGAGCAGACAGGAACCCACTGCGGGGCCGCCCTCCTCTTCCGCCCAGACGGGAGAGAATGAAATGGCCCCTCCAGGGTCGATCGTGCTGACTCCATTGGCGAACCGGCTCAGCTTGGGCGCCCCGCTGAGCGCGGAGGCGCTGCGGGCCGTGCTGGCGATGCCGCATATGTCCCGCACGTTCGAGCCCGGACAATATATGCTGCGCGAGGGCGACCGGCCGCAGTTCTGCACCTTCATGCTGTCCGGCTTTACCTATCGGCACAAGTTCGTGGGCGATGGCGGGCGGCAGATCGTCTCGATCCATATCCCGGGCGACTTCGTCGATCTGCAGAACGTGCTGCTCGATGAATCCGATCACAATATCCAGGCGCTTACCGCGTCCACGGTTGCGCAGATCGATATCGAGGTGGTGGTGGACCATGCCTTCGCGCATCCGACGCTCGGCAAGGCGCTGTGGCGCGAATCGCTGATCGAGGCGTCGATCTTCCGCGAATGGGTGGCGAATATCGGGCGGCGCGACGCGCGCGCGCGCACCGCGCACCTGCTATGCGAACTGGCGATGCGGCGCGAGGCGGCCGGGCTGGGCGCGCGCGCCAGCTTCGAGCTGCCGATGACGCAGGAGCAATTGGGCGACGCGCTCGGGCTGACCGCGGTGCATATCAACCGCACGCTCAAGGCGCTGCACGACGATGGCCTGATCGGACGCAGCAAAAGATCGGTGTCGATCGCCGACTGGGGGCGGCTGCGCGACGCCGCCGATTTCACCTCGGGATATCTGCACCTCAGGGGCGAAAGTAACCTTACCCCGTAACACCTTGGCAAGGCGGAAAACCTATCCTGCACCGGCGGGCTGGGGAGCTTTTGCCATGACCATGGTTGCGGATCGGTTGACGTGAGCGCGGACATATTCCGCCGGCGCTGGCTCGGGCTGTTCGCCCTGCTGAGCGGGCTGATCTTCCTCGCGCCCTATCTGATCCGGGTGCTGGTCTCCAATTCGGGTTGTCACGACACCAGCGGCGCCTGCGCCGCGCTGGAGGCGACCTTCGACTATCACCAGCGCTGGCTGGTGCTGGCGATCGCGCTGGCCCCTTTGGTGGTCGCGCTCGCCGGGCGGACGCTCACCGCCGGCGTGTTCGTCTGGGCCTTTCCCTTCGCCTTGCTGATGATGGCCGGGGCGATGCCCTTGCTCGCGGGGCTGAGCGACATCCGTTCGGCCAGCGACGCACAGGCATTGCTAGAGCTGCCGGCGATGCTCCCCACCCTTTTCCTATTGGTCCTGCTCGTCGCGCTGAGCGCCGGTAGCGAGGAGGATGGCAATGCCGCGGCCGCATGGAAAGCGCTGCTCGGCTTCGCGGGCGGCGCGGCGGCGTTCGTCACCGCGCAGGCCTGGCTCCCCGGGCTGGCGACCCTGCCCTGGATCGGCCCGGCCTCGCCGCCGCTCGACGGCTGGCTGGCCAAGGCGCACGCCGCGCTGGGCATCACCGCGCAATTGCCGCAGCTCAGCAACACCTGCCTGATCGCTTTCATCCTCGCCGCGGCGGGGCTGATGGCCTCGGCGCGCGGCAGCGGCGGCGGCGGATACAAGTCCGCCTACGCCTGAGATCTTCCCTCTCCCTGTGGGAGAGGAGAATACTGCCACCCGCCTAGCAATCCTCCCCCGAAGCCTCTATCGGGCACGCCTTCCCGAACACATACGAACAGGCATCATTCCATGGGTTTCCGCTGCGGCATCGTCGGGCTTCCGAACGTCGGCAAGTCCACGCTCTTCAACGCGCTGACCGAGACCGCGGCGGCGCAGGCGGCCAATTATCCGTTCTGCACGATCGAGCCCAACGTCGGCAACGTCGCCGTCCCCGATGCGCGGCTCGACAAGCTCGCCGAAATCGCCGGATCGCAGAAGATCATCGAGACGCAATTGGGCTTCGTCGACATCGCCGGCCTCGTCCGCGGCGCGAGCAAGGGCGAGGGCCTCGGCAACCAGTTCCTCGGCAACATCCGCGAGGTGGACGCCATCGTCCATGTGCTCCGCTGCTTCGAGAATGGCGACGTCACCCATGTCGAGGGCAAGGTCGATCCGATCGCCGATGCCGAGACCGTCGAGACCGAGCTGATGCTCGCCGACTTGGAATCGCTCGAAAAGCGCGTCCCCGCCTTCCAGAAGAAGGCGTCGCAGGGCGACAAGGACGCCAAGATCGCCGCGAGCGTGCTCGGCCAGGCGCTCGACTTGCTCCGCGAAGGCAAGCCCGCGCGGCTGACCGAGCCCAGGGATATCGAGGAAAAGCGCGTGTTCGCCCAGGCGCAACTGCTGACCGGCAAGCCCGTGCTCTACGTCTGCAACGTCAACGAAGAGGACGCCGCCAACGGCAACGCCCTCTCGGCCAAGGTATTCGCCAAGGCGCACGCCGAGGGCGCCGAAGCCGTGGTCGTCTCCGCCGCAATCGAAGCCGAGATCGCGACCATGCCCCCCGAGGAGCGCGGCGATTTCCTGGGCGAGCTGGGTCTCGAGGAAACCGGCCTCGCCCGCGTCATCACCGCCGGCTATAAATTGCTCCACCTCCTGACCTTCTTCACCGTCGGCCCCAAGGAGGCCCGCGCCTGGACCGTATCGGTCGGCGCCACCGCCCCCGAAGCCGCCGGCGCGATCCACAGCGACTTCGAAAAGGGCTTCATCCGCGCCGAAACGATCGCCTTCGACGATTTCGTCTCGCTGGGCGGGGAATCGAAGGCGCGCGAGGCCGGCAAGCTCCGCGCCGAGGGCAAGGCCTATGTCGTCCACGACGGCGACGTGATGCACTTCCTGCACAGCTAGTCAGAATTCGGGGGGACAGCCGCGATGGCAGTGACACGCGAAACCGCCCGCGCATGGATCGCCCGGCATCGGCCGCTGGCCGGCAAGCTGTTGTTCGAGATCGTTATCGTCTTCATCGGCGTCACGGCGGCGTTCGCGATGGAAGGCATTCGCCGGGATCGCGAGGATGTGCGCTACCGCGAAAGCATGATCGCCGCGCTGTTGCCGACATTGACCAACGTGATCGAGCATAACGAACGCATGGCCCGCGAGATGACCGCCAAGCTCGGCGCGTTCGACAGGGACATCGCCGCGGGCAAGCACCCCGCTTTGCCAGTCTATCGCGAAGGCGGCGGGCGCGGCGGGGAGCGCCCGCCGACCCGCGCCTGGGACGGGATCGTCTCCACCGGCGCGGCCAAGGCGCTCAGCCCCGAACTCTTTTTCGAGCTGTCGTTATTCTATACGCGGCAGGAATCGGTCGGCGAACGCTATATCCGCTACAACGACTTTACCGAGAGTCGGGTGCTCGCGCTCGGCGCCGATCCGGCGCCGCTGTACGACGCGGCCGGCAGGCTGAAGCCCGAATTCGCCGCACATATCGATCGGCTGCGCGATATCATGGCGGTGAACGACTCGCTTACCGCACAGGCGGTCGCCCTTCGTGGCAAGCTGCAAGCGTTTCTGAAGCAGTGATTGACCGGCATTATGCCGTTTCTGGAACCTTGATGCACAGGGGCGTGCCAGTTGCGGCATAGGCGCCGCGGCCTTACCTAGCAGAAATGCTGGCCCGCTTGCTCCTCGCGCTGCTGATCGCGATCCTGCCGATGCCGGCGGCAGCCGCATGCCACGCCGCGCCCGCACCTTCGGCAACGGCGCACCATCACGGCATGAAGCACGAGCCAGTGAAGCAACTCCCCGCCGAACAGCTCTGCATCGGCTGCGTCGCCCCCGCCACCGCGCGCGCGCCCGAACTCGCGCCGCCGCTCGCCTTCGCGCGGGTCGAGACCGCCCCCGCTTACCTCCCGGGCGCCGCGCGCATCTCCGCCCCGCCCGCCACACCCCCTCCCCGCTCCGCAGCGTGACGCCGTGCGCGCCCGCGCATCCCCCACGCTTTCGGAGACCGACAATGACGAAGAAGTATCTGCGCGCGGCCGCCGCCGCGGCGGCGCTGGCGGCGTATCCCGCCGCGGCGCAGGATCACCAGCATATGCCCGGCATGACCATGCCGGAGACGCCCGCACCCGCGCCGCGGGACCATGATGCCCATGCGGGGCACGACATGCCGGGCATGGCGATGGACCCGGCGGACATCATCGCCAGCGGTTCGGGCACCTCGCGCCTGCCCGCATCCGAAGGCGCGATGCACGGCCAGCACATCATGGCAGGCGACTGGATGGTGATGGCCCATGGCTATGCCTGGGGCGTCTACACCGATCAGGGCGGCCCGCGCGGCGACGCCATGGCGTTCGTCGAATCCATGGCGATGCTGAGCGGCGAGCGCGATTTCGGCGGCGCCAGACTGCAGCTCCGTTCGATGCTCAGCCTCGAGCCGGCGATGGGTGCTCGCGGCTATCCCAATCTGTTCGCGACCGGCGAGACCGCGGGCGGCGCGTCGCTGGTCGACCGCCAGCACCCCCACGACCTGTTCATGGAGCTTTCCGCGCGGCTCGATTTCGACCTCGGCGGCCGGGATACGATCTTCCTGTATGGCGGCCCGGTCGCCGAACCCGCGCTCGGGCCCTCGGCCTTCATGCACCGCGGATCGGCGCGCACTCTCCCGCTCGCGCCGATCACCCACCATTGGTTCGACAGCACCCACATCACCTATGGCGTCGTCACCGCGGGCTATTCGACGCCGGCCTTCCAGCTGGAGGCGAGCGCATTCCGCGGCCGCGAGCCCGACGAGCGGCGCTGGAACATCGAGACCCCCGCGCTCGACAGCTGGAGCGTCCGCGCCAGCTATGCCCCGTCGCCGCGCTGGCTCGCGCAGGTGAGCTATGGCCGGCTCAAGCAACCCGAAGCGCTGCACCCGGGCGAGGACGAAGGCCGCGCCACCGCCAGCGTGCAATATGCCGATGGCCATGCGGTCAGCGCGATGCTCGCTTTCTCCGCCAAGAACCGCATCCCCGGCGATACGCTCACCGCATGGCTGGGCGAGGTCAACTGGAACCTCTCCGATCGTCACAGCCTGTTCGGCCGCATCGAGAATGTCGCCAATGACGAGCTGTTCCCCGATCATCTCCACCCGCTCCACGACCGCGCCTTCCGCATCACCAAGGCCGAGGCCGGCTATGCCTGGCGGACGCAGCTGACCGGCCCGGTCAACCTCGCGCTGGGCGGCACGGTGATGGCCTATGCCAAACCCGCCGCGCTCGACGCTTATTACGGCAAGAACCCGCTGGGCTTCACGCTGTTCGCCAAGCTGAGCCTCGGGAACTGAGCGCCTTTATCCCGTAATCGAAAGCTGGCATGCCGCGGCGATGCGCTGGATCTCCCTGCTCGCCGCCGCGGTCGCCGCGACTCTGCTCCAGGCCTGCGCGGCGACCTCCGTGCCGCCGCAGTCCGCCACGCAGGAGGCTAGGGCGCCGGTGACGATCCTCGTCTCGATCGATGCGTTCCGGCCCGATTACCTGCGCCAGGGCAATACCCCCAATCTCGATGCGCTTGCGGCGGGCGGCGTGCAGGGGACGATGCGGCCGAGCTTCCCGGCGCTGACTTTCCCCAATCACGAAGCGATCATCACCGGCATGCGACCCGATCGCAGCGGGATCGTCGCCGGGGTGATGTACGATCCGCGGCGGCCGGGGGTGCGGTTCGCCAACACCGAAGCGACGCAGAGCGACGAATTCTGGTGGGAGGGCGCCGAGCCTTTGTGGATCACTGCCGAAAAGGCCGGCATCCGGACCGGCGTGATGTTCTGGCCGGGACTGGAGGCCGCGCACGAGGGCGTGCGCCCGACCGATTGGGCGCGGTTCGACTTCAACTATCTCGGCGGGCAGCGCATCCGCACCGTGCTCGATTGGATGCGGCGCCCCGCCGGCATCCGCCCGCGCTTCGCCGTCGTCTATCTCGATATCGTCGATCGCACCGCGCACAAGAAGGGGGTGACCGCGCCCGAGACGATCGCCGCGGTGCGCGATGCCGACCGCTGGATCGGCGAGCTGGCCGACGGCCTCAAGGCCCTAGGCCAGCCCGCCAATCTGGTGATCGTATCCGATCACGGGATGAGCGACGTGCGGCTCGACCGGGTGCTGCTGACCGGCGATCTGCTGCCGGCCGAGGCCTATCGCTTTACCCAATGGGGCCCCTTCGCGGGAATCGACCCGCTGCCGGGGCACGAGGCCGAGGTGGAGGCGGCCCTGCTCAAGCCGCATCCCTATGCGGAATGCTGGCGCAAGGCCGATGTGCCCGCGCGGCTGCATTATGGGAAGCATCCGCGAGTCGCGGCGATCGTCTGCCTCGCCAGCCAGGGCGGTGAAATCGTTTCGATACCGCCGACCAACAAGGCCGATCATGGCTATGACCCCGACGATCCGGACATGACCGCGCTGTTCCTGGTCAACGGCCCCGCGTTCGATACGCGCGCCGCGGCGCCGGCCAAGTTCGACAATGTCGACGTCAATCCTTTGCTGCGCCGCCTGCTCGGCCTGCCCGCGGCGACCAGCATCGACGGCAGCGACGCGCCCTTCGCGGCGCTGCTCAAGCACTGACGGGCTTGCCAAACATTGGTTTTCATCCGAAACTGATCGCATGCTTTATTTCGAAGATATCGAGGTCGGCGCCAAGGCGAGCTTTGGGCGCTATGAAGTCACCCGCGACGAAGTCGTGGCGTTCGCGGAGAAGTACGACCCGCAGCCGTTCCATCTCTCGGACGAAGCCGCGGCCAAGACCCATTTCGGGCGGCTGGCGGCGAGCGGCTGGCACACCACCGCGATGACCATGTCGATGCTGGTCGCCTATTTCAAGGAACACCCCCAGGCCGGCCTGGGCGCGGCGGGCGTCGACGAACTGCGCTGGCTGAAGCCGGTGTTTCCGGGCGACGTACTCCGCTGCGAAACCGAATTGCTCGAAAAACGCCCGTCGAAGAGCCGCCCCGAGATGGGCAGCACGCGCAGCCAGATGACGGTATTCAACCAGAACGACGAGCCGGTGCTCCGCTTCACCGCGCTGGGCCTGATGCGGACGCGGCCGGTTTGATCTTCTTAAGCCCCTCCCCTTCAGGGGAGGGGTTGGGGGTGGGGCCTCGCCGTCTCACCGAGACCGACGGCAATGAGGATAGCCCCCACCCCAACCCCTCCCCTGAAGGGGAGGGGCTAAGATAAGAACTCAATGCCCGTCGAACGCCACCAGCGCGTTCACCGAAATCCCGTCCCCGCGCAGCGCCTCCGCGCCGCCAAGTTCCGGCAAATCCACCACGAAGCTCGCTTGCGTAACCTCCGCCCCGGCCTTGCGCAGCAGCCGAACCGCCGCCCGCGCCGTGCCGCCGGTCGCGATCAGATCGTCCACCAGCAGCACCCGCGCGCCCGGCGCGCAGGCGTCGGCGTGAATGGCGATGCGGTCGGTGCCATATTCCAGCGCATAATCCTCGGCGATCGTCGCGCCCGGAAGCTTGCCGTCCTTGCGGATCAGCAGCACGCCGGCACCGAGCTTCACCCCCAGCGCCGCGGCGAACAGGAAGCCGCGTGCTTCGATTCCCGCGACGAGATCGATCTCGCCGTCGACCGCCTCGGCCATCCGCTCGATCGTCAGCCGCAGGCCCTCGGGATCGAGCAGCAGCGTGGTGATGTCGCGAAACTGGATTCCCGGCTTCGGGAAGTCGGGGATCGTGCGGATGTGCCGCCGTATGTCCTCGTTGGCGCCTTGGACAGCGGCGGCGGCGTCGAGCATCAGTGCTTAACGCCGCGCCAGACCGTCTGATACGCGCCCCAGGCGAGCAACGTGGTGAGCAGCAGGAACAGCACCACCGCCATGCCGTAGCGGTGCCGCGACTGCAACGTCGGCTCCGCGGTCCAGACGAGGAACGCCGAGACGTCCTTGGCCATCTGGTCCTTGGTCGCGACGGTGCCGTCGAGATAGGTCACTTGCCCGTCCGCAGTCAGCGGCGGCGGCATCGCGAGGTTGAGGTTCGCGAAATACGGGTTGTAGTGCAGCCCGTCGGGCGTCTTGGCCCCCGGGAAGCGCTTGAGCAGGTCGGCGGGCTGCTTTTCCTCATAACCGGTCAGCAGCGAATAGACGTACGCCGCGCCGCCATGCCGCGCCTTGGTGATCAGCGTCAGGTCGGGCGGGGTGCCGTCGCCGGCATAGGGGATATGCGGGAAACGGTCCGACGGCAGGTTGCCGCGCTCGGCGCGGTCGCCGGTCTTGGGATCGTAGGTCGGCTGCTTGGCGTGGGCGTCGAAGTCCTTGGCGATCTTCTTCACCTCGGCTTCGGTATAGCCGATGCCTTCGAGCTCGCGGAACGAGACCAGCCCGAGCGTATGGCAGGCCGCGCAGACTTCCGAATAGACCTGGTAGCCGCGCTGCAGCTGGCGGTTGTCGAACTTGCCGAAGGGGCCGTCCGACGCGAGCTTCAGCTCCTTGGGATGCTCTTCGTGGAAGACGCTCTCGGCGGTCGGCTGCGGCGGCTCCTGCACCAGGCCGACGACGGTCCAGAGCAAAGCCCACATCAGCACGCCGACGAAGGCGAGCCCGACGAGGAATTTCACAGAGCGCATGAACAGCGGAAGCATGTCTTCAAATCCCCCTTACGCGCTCAGAGCCGGTTCGCTGACGCGCGATCCGCCCTTGCCGGCCAGCACCGCTTCGGTGATCGAACCGGGCAGCGGCTTCGGCCGCTCGAGCCGCGAAATGATCGGCACGATGATCAGGAAGTGCGCGAAATAATAAGCGGCGCAGATCTGGCTCAGGATCACATAGACCGGCGTCGCGGGCGAACCGCCGCACCAGCCGAGCACCAGCACGTCCACCACCAGCACCCAGAAAGCGACGCGGTACATCGGGCGGAAATTGCCCGAGCGCACCGGCGACTTGTCGAGCCAGGGCAGGAAGAACAGGATCAGGATCGAGCCGAACATCGCGACCACGCCCCACAGCTTCGCCGGAAGGATGAAGTCCGAGGTGAAGGCGCGCAGAATCGCGTAGAACGGCCAGAAATACCATTCGGGCACGATATGCGCGGGCGTCGAGAGCGAGTTCGCCGGGATATAATTGTCCGGGTGGCCCAGATAATCGGGGAAGAAGAACACCATCGTGGTCAGGATGATCATGAAGATCCCCAGCCCGAAGCCGTCCTTCGCCGTATAGTACGGATGGAACGGCACGGTATCCTGCTCGCCCTTCACTTCGACGCCGGTCGGGTTGCCCGATCCGGGGATGTGCAGCGCCCAGATGTGCAGGATCACCGCGCCCAGGATCACGAACGGCAGCAGATAGTGGAGCGAGAAGAAGCGGTTGAGCGTCGCATCGTCCGGCGCATAGCCGCCGAGCAGCCACACGCGGATCCAGTCGCCGACCACGGGGATCGCCGAGAAGAAGCCGGTGATCACCTGCGCGCCCCAGAAGCTCATCTGCCCCCACGGAAGCACATAGCCCATGAACGCCGTCGCCATCGTCAGCAGGAAGATCACCACGCCGAGCAGCCACACCATCTCGCGCGGCGGCTTGTACGACCCGTAATAGAGGCCGCGGAACATATGGATATAGATCACCACGAAGAACATCGAGGCGCCGTTGGCGTGCAGGTAGCGGAGGAACCAGCCGCCGTTGACGTCGCGCATGATGCCGCCGTTGACCGAATTGAACGCATCGGCCGCGGAGGAATGGAAGTGCATCGCCAGGACGATGCCGGTGATGATCTGGATCATCAGCGCAACGCCGGCGAGCACGCCGAAATTCCACCAGTAATTGAGGTTGCGCGGCACCGGATAGCCGGCGCCGACCGCGTTATAGACGAAGCGCGGCAGCGGCAGCTTTTCGTCGACCCACTGCATCAGCGGGTTCTTCGGCTCGTAATTGCGTGCCCAGGGGAAGCTCATGGTGTGATCCTCAACCCACCGTCACGACGGTGTCGGACGTGAAAACATAATCGGGAACCGCGAGGTTCGACGGGGCCGGACCCTGGCGGATGCGGCCGGCGGTGTCATAGGCAGAGCCGTGGCACGGGCAGAAATATCCGCCGAACGGCCCGCGATTCTCGCCTTCGCCGGCACCCAGCGGCACGCAGCCGAGATGGGTGCAGACGCCGAGGGTGATCAGCCAGTTGGCTTTGCCTTCCTTGGTGCGCTGCGCCAGCGTCTGCGGATCGCGCAGCGTCGAGACCGGCACCGCGTTGGCGGCGTCCTGCTCGGCCTGCGTCAGATTGCGCACGAACAACGGCTGCTTGCGGAACGAGGTCTTGATCGCCTGCCCCGGCTCGATCGCCGACACGTCTACCTCGGTGGTCGACTGCGCGAGCACGTCGGCCGACGGGGACATCGAATTGATCAGCGGCAGAACCGTGACCGCGGCGCCGACGCCCGCGACGGAAACCGCGGCATAGGTCAGATAGTCGCGGCGGCGCGGGTTATCGAGTTCCTCGCTGCGGTGGGCCGCCTCTTCGGGAGTAACCCTGTCTTCAAGCGTTGCCATGCTTCAGCCCTTGCACTTCGAACATTTGGGGCGCGGACGCGCGATAACCGGACGAAGGCGCTTGCACGCCCCTTAGCCGCCCGGTGCCCCCGGTGGCTCGGGGCGCTGATAGACGCGGGAGTGCGGCTTTGCCAACAGCATTTTGACGTGATCGTGACATGGCCGATCCCCGCCCGCTAATAGGCGCGAATGCGCATCGCCCTGTACCAGCCCGATATCGCCGGAAACGTGGGCGCGATCCTGCGCACCGCGGCGTGTTTCGGCGCCGGAGTCGATCTGATCGAGCCGATGGGATTCGCGTGGAGCGACCGGAAACTGGCGCGCTCGGGAATGGATTACGCCGGGCGGGTCGAAGTCGCGCGCCATGCCGACTGGGATGCCTTCCTGGCCGCGGCGACGGGCCGGATCATATTGTTCACCACCAAAGGCGCGACGCGGATCGACCGCACCAGTTTCGCGCCCGGCGACATCTTGCTGTTCGGATCGGAAGGCGCCGGCGTGCCCGAAGCCGTCCACGACCGCGCCGATCTGCGCGTGATGATCCCGATGCGGGCGGGCATGCGCTCGCTGAACGTCTCGGTCTCGGTCGGAATCGCGGTGGCGGAGGCGTTACGGCAAACCGGCGGCTTGCCCGATTAACACCTGTTCCTCCCCCGGGAACCGGGGGAGGTGGCGCGAAGCGACGGAGGGGCCTATCCGCGAGCGACGTCCTTGCGGCTACGCCCCCTCCGTCAGCTTCGCTGCCACCTCCCCCGCTTCGCGAGGGAGGAATTGCGCTGTCCTGCCTTTCCGCTAGGGAACTCGCATGCCTCCCCTAGACCCCCAGCAGTCCGCCGCCCGCACCTGGTTCGAATCCCTCCGCGACCAGATCTGCGCCGAATTCGAACGAATCGAACGCGAGGCCGGCTCCGACGCCACCTTCGAATACACCCCCTGGGACCGCACCGACCCAAGCGGCGAACCCGGCGGAGGCGGCGTCCGCGGCGTGATGAAAGGCCGCGTGTTCGAAAAGGTCGGGGTCAACGTCTCCACCGTCGGCGGCAGCTTCGAGGGCGATTTCGCCAAGACCATCCACGGCGCGGGCGAGGACCCCAGCTTCTTCGCCACCGGCATCAGCCTGGTCGCGCACATGGCCAATCCGCATGTCCCGGCGGTGCATATGAACACCCGCTTCCTGTGCACCACCAGGCGCTGGTTCGGCGGCGGCGCCGATCTCAACCCGCCTTTGCCGATCGCCGGGGACACCGCAGACTTCCACCAGAGTCTGAAGTCCGCCTGCGATGCGCATGATGTCGAACATTATCCGCGCTTCAGGAAATGGGCGGACGATTATTTCTACATCCCCCACCGCAAGGTCCATCGCGGCGTCGGCGGCATCTTCTACGATCACCTCGAGAACGATTGGGAAGCCGATTTCGCCTTCACCCGCGATGTCGGCCGCGCCTTCCTCGACGTGTACCCCCGCATCGTCCTCCGCCGCATGGCCGAGCCCTTCACCGACGCCGACGTCGCCCACCAGCTCGCATGGCGCGGCCGCTATGCCGAGTTCAACCTGATCTACGATCGCGGCACCTTGTTCGGGCTCAAAACCGGCGGCAATGTCGACGCGATCCTGATGAGCCTGCCGCCGGTAGCCGCATGGGATTGATTCCCGTCCCCGACGCGCAACTGGCGACCGTGGTCACCGCGCTGGAGATGAAAGCCCGGCCCCAGCCCCGCCCCCTCCCCGATTCGCACCTCCGGCTGGTGCCGTGGGGCCAGCCTACGCCGGACCAGTACCGCACCCTCTTCCGCCGCGTCGGCGCCCCGTGGCTGTGGTTCTCACGGCTGGTGATGGAAGAGGAGCGGCTGACCGCGATCCTCCACGATCCCGAGGTGGCGATCTACGCCGTCACCGATGGCGCAGACGAAGTCGGCCTCCTCGAACTCGATTACCGCGTCACGGGTGAATGCGAGCTCGCCTTCTTCGGGCTGGTCCCCGAATATGCGGGCAAGGGCCATGGTAATTGGCTGATGGGGCATGCGCTGACGCTGGCCTGGCGCGAAGGCATCACCCGTGTGTGGGTGCACACCTGCACGCTCGATCACCCCGCCGCGCTCGGCTTCTACCGGCGGCACGGCTTCGTGCCCTACAAGCGCACCATCGAGACTTTCGCCGATCCACGCGTCATCGGCGCGCTGCCCGCCGATTCCGCGCCTCAAATCCCCTGCCTGGCCGCGATCACCCCGCGATAGGCCGCGGCCTGGAGCAAAGCCTGCGCCAGCGCGCTCGCCGTCGCCACCACCGCCATCAGCACGTCGAACAGCACCCGCACCACTGGCTGCGTCTCCGCGCCCAGCACGCCGCCGACCGCGCCGACCATACCCGCGACGAAATAAGCGGTGCAAAAGGCGATCGTCGGCACCAGCAGAAACAGCCAGCCCCGCCGGTGGCTGAGCTGCACCGCGCCGATCAACGCGCCCAGAGGTCCGCGCTTGGGTTCGGCGATCAGGATCGGCATCGTCAGGAAGGTGCGGCCCAATATGTAAAGCCCGGGGACGATGAAGAAGGTGAAGCCGAACCCGACCAGCAGCAGCACCGCCAAATAGGCGAGCACCAGCCACGGCAATTGCCGCACCGTGCGCAGCATCGCCGCGGCCAACGACGGCCGGTTGGCATCGAGCAGCAACGTCAGCACCACGCCGAAGCCGAAGGTCTGGGCGACGAAATAGGCGAGCAGCCACAATGCCTGCACCTGCAGCCACGCGAGCAACGCCAACTGCGCCGCCTCCGGCGTCAGATTGCGCAGTTCGGGCAGCGGCAGGAAAATCTTCAGCGCCAGCGCCGGCACGAAGAACAGGAAGCCCGCGACGCGCAGCCAGAGATCGCGGTCGTGCCGCCACAGCGCGGCCGCGTCCGCGAAGACCCGCGCGAGATTGAGGTTCATGGGGTCAAAATCACCGGGTCGGCGCGATCCCGCTCGGCGGCGATGAGCGCCTGATAGAGCTTTGCGGTGAACACCGGTACGATCACCGAGAAGGCGGTCTGCACCGCCGCCACCGTCACCGATGTCAGCACGCCGGTCAGGCTCAGCCCCCCGCCCGGCCCGGCGACCAACTGGAAGATCGACCCGAACACCGTCTTGGCCGCCAGCCCCGCGACCAGCGACACCATCGCGAACAGCAGGATCACGCCGATCACCCTCCAGGTGACGCCGCGGGTCAGCCGCCAGCTTCGCGCGAGCGCGCCGAAGATGCGCCGCTCGGCGACGATCACCGGGGTCACCACGATCAGCCGCGCGCAGGTCCATAGCATGACCGCCAGCGCGGCGAGGCAGTACAGCACCAGCGGCCAGGCGATCACCCGGGGAATCGCCGGGCGAATGCCGCGCGCCATCGAATCCAGATCGGCTCCGCCCGCGATCAGCGCGAGGATCACCGGCAGGAACAACAGGCAGAAACCGGCCAGCACCGCGATCCACACGATCAGCGCGGGCAGCAGCCGCCGAACCGCGATCGATCCCGGATCGCCCGCGATCCCCAGCACCATCGCCGCCAGCGTCAGCGATCCCCACAGCGACAGTATAGCGAAAGCCAGCGTGATCAGGTGCAGCACCAGCGCCAGCCCGGGGCTGGCGTCTTCGATCACCGGCGCGAAGCTGCCCTGGATCGACAGCGGCACGAAATATGCGAGCAGGGCGATCGGCAATATGGCAGGCAGATTGTCTGTCAGGAATTCGGCCGCCCGATCCCAGACGGTTCCCATCTTAATCATGGTCCGTTGCTTCCCTCCGGCGATCCCGGGCCACCTGTTAGCGGCACGCCCCGGCGTTGCCAATGCTTGCGAATTGCGGGGCATGCGCGCAATCGCCGTTTGATGGCAAAGGCTTCGGACGCAATCGAATGGCGCGTGTCGCAAGGGCTGACCCCCTATGCGAAGGCGCTGGCTGAGATGGAGGCGCGCGCCGACGCGGTCCGGCGCGGCGAGGCCCGCGAGCTGGTCTGGCTGCTCGAGCATCCCCCGGTCTACACCGCGGGCACCAGCGCCGATCCCGCCGAGCTGCTCGACGCGCGTTTCCCGGTGCACCAGACCGGGCGCGGCGGGCGCTTCACCTATCACGGGCCCGGCCAGCGAATCGGCTATGTCGTGCTCGACCTGCGCCAGCGCCGCCGCGACGTGCGCTGCTATGTCCACGCGCTCGAAGGCTGGGTGATCGCGGCGCTGGGCGAAGTCGGGATCGAGGCGTTCCGCGCGCCGGGCCGAATCGGCATCTGGACGCTCGACCGTGGCGTCGAGGCAAAGATCGGCGCGATCGGCGTGCGAATCCGCCAGTGGGTGACGCTCCACGGCTTCGCGGTGAACCTCTCGCCCGATCTGTCGCACTTCACCGGAATCGTGCCGTGCGGGATCGCCGAATTCCCGGTGACCAGCGCCGCGGCGCTCGGGCTTTCCGTCTCCCCGGAGCGCCTAGATTCTGCCTTATTTGCCACATTTATGCCATTTTTGGACAGTTTGGGCGAAATCGGGCTTGAGGATTCGGCGGTTCCGGTCTAATGTCCACTACGGTTCGGGTATTTGACGGATCACCGTTCGCCCGTATCATTATCTAGGGAGCTTCAAATGCGTGCAATTCTTTCGAAGGTCGTTGCGGTTTCGATGATCGCCGGCGCCAGCCTGCTCGTTTCGGCCTGCGGCGGCGAGACCACCGCGACCGTCAACAACACCACGACCGAGGTCGTCACCACCGAGAACGCCGGCGCGATGGACGACATGACCGGCATGGACGCTGCGAACAGCACCGTGACCAACAGCACGACGACCGAGACGACCAACGTCACCGTCGGCAACGCGATGTAATCACTGCGCCCGTCACATTTGATGACGTCGCAGTTGATGAAAGAGGGCCGCCCGGGCAACCGGGCGGCCCTTTTCGTTGGCGATAGTGTCTTTTACAACCCAAGGGCGAGTGGCCGTAATTGGGTGGGAAGCGGTCATTCCCGACTAGCGCCTGTTCGAGTAGGGTTCTCGAATGAGCGATCAACGGCCAAGCCGAGGGCACATGGACGCCCATTCCCAGAACGACTGGGAAACGGTGCATTATGACGCACGCTATGATGTCTATTGGGTCGAAGCTGGCGGAGCCAAACAGGCGCTGTTCTTCTGCCCTTGGTGCGGTGAGCGCTTGCCGCCATCTCAGCGAGATCGCTGGTTTGACGAACTTGAAGCGTTAGGTATCGATCCCGGCATCGGCCCTATCCCCGAAGACTTCCAGTCTAGCGCATGGCGAGGCGTTCCAGCAGCATTAGCACCAGCTCGGCAGGCGGGTTCCATAGAAGGGCGATACATCGATTTCTTCGATATGCCCTTAGATGACGGCGCGGAAGAGTAGGTCCGCAATTGGGTCGGAAGCGGTCATAAGCCGTGGGTTTGTAAAGGACACAATCGCCTTTTCGTTTGGCATGGCGAAGCAGCGTTAACCGAACCACGTCCCATCTTCGCACCGCGCCAGATCGCCCCCGGCAAAAACTACTTGGGCACCGCGCCAAAACCCCCTAGTTACCCGGCCGGAGCGCTTTGCACTAAGAGGGGTAAAATGCTGGTTCCGCGTATCGTATTCGGATTGGCCACGGCGGCCAGCCTGCTGGTGGCCGCGCCCGCGTCGGCCCAATTCTTCATGAAGCCGATCGATCTTTCGGGCGAGCGCGTCACCGGCGCCGAACCCGGCATCACCGGTCAGGCCTTGCCCGAGGCGACGCCCGAGGAGCTGCGCGCCGCGCTCGTCTGGAATTTGCGCGCCGCGCTCAATGTCGCCGCGCTGCAATGCCAGTTCGAGCCGACCCTGCTGACGCTGACCAATTACAACGGCATCCTGCGCGATCATAACCGCGAGCTGATGTCGTCCTACGCCACGCTCGAGAAATATTTCACGCGCGTCGCCAAGAACAACAAGAAGACCGGCCAGACCGAGCTCGATCGCTTCGGCACCCGCGTCTATTCGGGCTTCTCGACCGTCTCGGCGCAGCTGACCTTCTGCTCGGTGGCGTCTTCGATCGGGCAGGCGGCGCTGTTCAAGAAGCCGGGCCAGCTCGGCGATCTCGCGCAGACCCGCATGCGCGAGCTGCGCAAGAGCCTGGTGCCGTGGGGCGAGCAGCAATTCTACGGGATCCAGCTCCGCCCGAGCGCCACCCGCCAGCCGATGCCGCCCTTCGCCAACGAGCAATGCTGGAAGAAGGGCGAATATGTCGAGAAGAAGTGCGGGCCCGTGCTCGTGCCGCCGGCGATCTAGACGTTCCGTGCTCCGGCGAAGGCCGGAGTGCTGGCGACCGTAAGCCGCAAGCCTGCCAAGGCTCCGGCCTTCGCCGGAGCACGGTCCAAACCTACCGCAACCCCAGCATCTTGTGCGCCTGCAACGTCAGCCGCCACCGCGGCCGTTCCATCGCGAAAGCGATCGCCGCCGCCTGATTTTCTCCCGCGCGCGCGTCGTCCATCGGCTGCACCAGGAAATGGTCGAAGTCCCAATCCTCGATCTCGGCAACGTCGGTCCCCGCCTGTGGCCACACCAGTTTCAGCTCATCCCCGCGCCGCTGGACCACCACGCTCCCCGCCTTGGGGCTGACGCACACCCAGTCGATCCCGGGATGCACCGGCAGCGTGCCGTTGGTCTCGATCGCGATGCGAAAACCCCGCGCGTGGAGCGCCTCGACCAAGGCATCGTCGACCTGCAGCATCGGCTCGCCACCGGTCAGCACCACGAAGCGCTGCCATTTGCCCGCGCCCCAATATGCCTTCACCGCGTCAGCCAGCGCATCGGCATCGGCGAACTTGCCGCCGCCCAGCCCATCCACTCCGACGAATTCGGTGTCGCAGAAGCGGCAGACCGCGGTCGCCCGGTCCGCCTCGCGCCCGGACCATAAATTGCACCCGGCGAACCGCACGAACACCGCGCGCGCGCCGGCATTCACCCCTTCGCCCTGGAGCGTCAGGAACATTTCCTTCACCGCATAGGTCATGGCGCTTTGGCGTACTGCGTCGGATCGGGGACCCCGGCCTCGACAAACCCGCGCGCGCGGATGCGGCAGCTGTCGCACAGCCCGCAATGCAGCCCGCCCGGCGCCGGATCGTAGCACGACCAGCTCAGCCCCATGTCGAGCCCCAGCCGCGCGCCCTCGCGGACGATATCGGCCTTGGTCATGTTCTGCAGCGGCGCGTGGATGCGGAACGGCTGCCCCTCCACCCCCGCCTTGGTCGCCAGCTCGGCCAGTCGCTCGAACTCGGCGATGAACTCCGGCCGGCAATCGGGATAGCCCGAATAATCGAGCGCGTTGACCCCGATATACAGGTCGCGCGCCCCCGCCGCCTCGGCCCAGCCGAGCGCCAGGCTGAGGAAGATCGTGTTGCGCGCCGGCACATAGGTCACCGGAATATCGTCGCCGACGCCGCCTTTGGGCACGTCGATCTCGGCGGTCAGCGCCGATCCGCCGAACGCGCGCAGGTCCAGCGGCAGCACCACATGCCGCTCGGCGCCGAACCCATGCGCGATCCGCCGCGCCGCCGCGAGCTCGATCTGGTGGCGCTGGTTGTAGTCGATCGACAGCGCGAGCAGCCGATGCCCGGCCTCGCGCGCCAGTGCGGCGGCGACCATCGAATCGAGTCCGCCCGAGATCAGGACGACGGCGATGCTGGGCTTGGTCATGCGCGGACGGCTAGCCTTTTTTCGCGCGGCGTCCAGCCCGGACATAAAATGGGCCGCTCGAGAGCGGCCCGAGGTATTGGGGAAAACCCGAGAGGAATGCGCTCCAGAGGAAGGGAGCGCTCTCTCGATACGCCCGGAACGGTGAAGATATCGTGAACAAGATTTCGCCACAATTGGGGCGAGCGTTACGTTATTCTTGTGACTCTGCTGGCGATCCGCTCCGTCCCGGCATTGCCGGTAGTCGGTTCGGACCCTAGTCGAGTGCCTCCGCCAGTGTGCGGAGGACGTTCGCGGCGTTCGCCTCGATCACGTCGCCGTGGCTGACGATGATCCGGCGGAGCTGCGGGTCGGCGGCCCAGGCGTCGAACTGCGCGGCCAGCGCGAGCTTGTCGGCGACGATCATACCGCGCTTTACCGGGCGGGGGACCTGCGGCTCCGAGAGGCCGAAGCCGAACAGGCGGGCCATGATGTGCGCGCCTACGCCGTGGGGGTGGGCGACGTTGGCGATGATGTCGTTGGTGACGAGGGTCAGGCCCGCGGCGCGGCGGACTTCGAGCGCGGCCTCGTGGCCCTCCAGGCCGGGGACGATGACCAGTTTGACCTCGGGGTCGTCGAGGATGTCGCTGGTGGCGTCGACGGGGACGGCTTCCTCGACCGCCTCTTTGGCGGCGGGCGGGGCGATGACCTGCACGTCGGGGTAGCGGTCCTTCCAGATGCGCGCGTCGAGGCGGTGGTGATCGCCGGGGACGATCAGGAAGGCGGGACGGCCCATCGCTTCTATCCGCGCCATCTCGGCTTCGTTGAGCGCGATCGCGCTGTAGATGGCGGTGTGGCCGCTGCGCAGGCGGACGACGGTCATGCGGCGCGGGAAATTGCCGAGCGGCATGCGGATTTCGCCGGCGACGGTGAGGATGCCGTCGTCGGCTTTGACGAGGGCTTCGTGCGGCTGGACTTCCCATTTTTCGAGGATATCGGGCATGGGGCACCTCCTTTGCCGGTCAACCCTTGCGCGGGCCGAAACGATCCTCGGTTCGCGGTGTTGACGCCTCCGCTCGCCGATCTGTAAAAGCGCGCTCCGGCGGCCCATGCACGGGGCCGCCTTTTTCGTTTCAGGAGAACACCCGTGGCCATCACCCCGCTCATGCCCGTCTATCCGCGCTGCGGGGTGCGGCCGGTGCGAGGCGAGGGCTGCTATCTCTATGGCGAGCGCGGCGAGAAGTATCTCGATATGGCCGCGGGGATCGCGGTCAACGCGCTGGGGCATGGCCATCCGCATCTGGTGAAGGCGATCGCCGAGCAGGCGGCGACGCTGATGCACGTGTCGAACCTCTATGGGTCGCCGCAGGGCGAGGCGCTTGCCGCACGGATCATCGACGTGAGCTTTGCCGATACGGTGTTCTTCACCAACTCCGGGGTCGAGGCGATCGAGTGCGCGATCAAGACCGCGCGGCGCTATCATTATGTCGACGGCAACCCGCAGCGGCACAAGCTCATCACCTTCAAGAACGCTTTCCACGGGCGCTCGATCGGAGCGATCTCGGCGACCGACCAGGCGAAGATGCGCGACGGCTTCGAGCCTTTGCTGCCGGGCTTCGATTATGTGAAGTTCAACGATCTGGCGGGCGCGCTCGCCAGGATCGACGGCGAGACTGCGGGCTTCCTGGTCGAGACGGTGCAGGGCGAGGGCGGGATGACCGCGGGTACGCTGGAGTTCATCCAGGGGCTGCGCAAGGCATGCGACGAGAACGGCCTGCTGCTGATCCTCGATGAGATTCAGTGCGGATATGGACGCACCGGCAAGATGTGGGCGTACGAGCATTACGGCATCGAGCCCGACATCATGACGGTGGCCAAGGGCATCGGCGGCGGCTTTCCGCTGGGCGCGTGCCTGGCGACCGAGGAAGCGGCGAAGGGGATGGTGATCGGCACCCACGGCTCGACCTATGGCGGCAATCCGCTGGCGATGGCCGCGGGACAAGCGGTGCTCGACGTGATGCTGGAGCCGGACTTTCTGCCGCATGTCGTGGCGATGGGGGACCGGCTGCGGCAGGCGTTCGAGCAGCTGATCCCCAACCACGATCACCTGTTCGAGGAGATCCGCGGCAAGGGGCTGATGCTCGGGATCAAGATGAAGGATGCCGTGGTTGCCCGCGATTTCGTGGCGCATCTGCGGGATAACCATGGGCTGCTGACGGTGGCGGCGGGGGAGAATGTGTTCCGGGTGCTGCCGCCGCTGGTGATCGATGAGAGCCATATTGCGGAGTGCATCGAGCGGTTGAGCGAGGGTGCTCGGGCTTTTGTGGCGGTGGACGCGGCGTGATGGGCGATCTTCTTTTCCTCCCTCGCGAAGCGGGGGAGGTGGCGCGCGTAGCGCGACGGAGGGGGCGTAGCCGCAAGGACGTAGCTCGCGGAGAGACCCCCTCCGTCAGCTTCGCTGCCACCTCGCCCGCTGCGCGAGGGAGGAATAGGGATGCGTAACTTCCTCGACCTTTCCGACGCGGGTCCGAACGGGATCGCGGCGATGCTGGCCGACGCGCTCGACCGCAAGGCGGCGCGGGCGGGCTGGCCCAAGGGCAAGGCCGATGCCGACGCGCCGCTGGCCGGGCACACGCTGGCGATGGTCTTCGAGAAGAATTCGACCCGCACCCGCGTGTCGTTCGACATGGCGATCCGCCAGCTTGGCGGCAGCTCGGTGATCCTCGATTCGGGGACGACCCAATTGGGCCGCGGGGAATCGGTGGCGGACACCGCGCGGGTGCTGTCGGGCTATTGCGACGCGATCATGGTGCGCACCGACGATCACGACAAATTGCACGAGATGGCGGCCTATGCGACGGTGCCGGTGATCAACGGGCTGACCGACAATTCGCACCCGTGCCAGATCATGGCCGATCTGCTGACGATCCTCGAGAGCGGGCGATCGCTGCCGGGGCTGAAGGTCGCGTGGCTGGGCGACGGCAATAATGTGCTGGCATCCATCATAGAGGCGGGCGCGCTTATGCAGTTCGACGTGGTCGCGGCGTGCCCGCAGGGGTTCCAGCCGAGCGAGGCTGATGTCGCGCGCGGCAAGGGCCGGGCGCGGGTGGTGGGCGATCCGCGCGAGGCGGTCGAGGGTGCCGACATCATCGTCACCGATACGTGGATTTCGATGGGGCAGCTCCACGCCGAGACCAAATTGGCGGCGATGATGCCGTTCCAGGTGACCGAGGCATTGATGGCGACGGCCAAGCCCGACGCCAAGTTCCTCCATTGCTTGCCCGCGCACCGCGGCGAGGAAGTGGTGGACGCGGTGATCGACGGGCCGCAGTCGCTGATCTGGCCCGAGGCGGAGAATAGGCTGCACGCGCAGAAATCGGTGCTGCGCTGGTGCTTCGGGCAAGTGGGGTGAGGCGGCCGCTGCGGATTGCGGCGCTGGTGGCGATCACGGCAGGCTTGGTCGCCATATTGTGGCTGGCACTGGGGGCACCGGGAAGCGTCGGCTCGGATGACGCTTATTATCGGCTGGCCCATGCGCGCAACCTGCTCCCTTTTGCCGGTGCTACAACCATGGTTGCGGTGCTGGTATTCGTCGCGGGCGGTACTGGCCGGAGCAGAGGCCGGTCTGCGTCGATCGCATTGTGGCTGCTGCTGTTCGGGACGTTGCTGGTGCTGGCCGAGACCGTTCTCCAGATCGCAGTCGCGCTTCCCCGGCGCGTGGTCGATTTTGGCAGCGCCGCCATGTGGCGCGAGCAGGGGCTGATGTTGCTGCTGATGGCGGGTGGGCTCAGCCTGCTCGCCGGCGGAGTGCTATGGCTGCTGTCGTATCGGCTCGACAGGGCGCGTTCGGGCTGAGTTGTTTCGGTCGCTGCGGCTCTTATCTAAAGCGCGACCCTAAATCACCGTTCGGCCCCGGAATCAGGCCGGGGCTGTCGAAGCCCACCTTTCCACGAGCGTTGCGCTCGCGGACAGGCGCCCTTCGACAAGCTCAGGGCGAACGGGTGGAGAGTTTTGTGACCGACATCGACCAGCCTACCGATACCGACCGCGCGCTCGGCTTCACCATTCCCGCCCGCCATGCCCGCGGTCGCGTCACGCGGCTGGGGCCGGTGCTCGATGCGATATTGCACGCGCATGCCTATCCGCCCGCGATCGAAATGCTGCTGGCCGAGGCGCTGACGCTCACGGCCCTGCTCGGCTCGACGCTGAAGGACGCTGGCGGGCAATTGACGCTGCAGGCGCAGACCACGGGGGGCGTGATCAGCCTGCTCGTCTGCGATTATCGCGGGGGCGAACTGCGCGGCTATGTCCAGTACGATGTCGACAAGTTCGCCGAAGCGGGGCCGACGCCGTCGCTGTTCGCCTTGTTCGGCACCGGATATCTCGCGATCACCTTCGACCAGGCGGCCACCAGGGAGCGCTATCAGGGGATCGTCCCGCTCGACGGCGATTCGCTGGCGCAAGCGGCGGAGAGCTATTTCCTCCAGTCCGAGCAAATCCCCAGCCTCGTCCGGCTCGGCATCCGCCGCGGCGCCGACGGCAAGCTCGTAGCGGGCGGGCTGTTCCTCCAGCATCTGCCCGAGGGCGAGGACGGGCGCGAGCGGCTGCACGTGCGGCTCGACCATCCCGAATGGGAGCATGTCCAGATCCTCGGCAGCACGATGGGCGCCGATGAGCTGGCCGATCCGGTGCTGCCGCTCGAGGAACTCGTGTGGCGGCTGTTCAACGAGGAGGAGGAAGTGCGCGTGCTGGCCGCGACGCCGCTCAGCCGCGGCTGCCGCTGCGATCCCGCCTATATCACCCAGGTGCTCGCCAAATTCCCGGCGGAGGAACGCGCGGCGATGGCGGACGAGCGGGGCGTGATCCTGGTGGATTGCGCCTTCTGCGCCACCGCATTCCCGGTGGCGCTCGCCGATTTCGTTACACCGTCGTTGTAATCCCGGGATACTCCGCCATATTGATGGGGATTGCTTGGTTCGGGCGATTGGCGAATCGCCGCGGAATTGGCGCGAACCTTTCGGGGGCGGGAGTTCGGTAGGGATGCTCAGGCGTGCGATACGCCCGGCAGCGGCCGGTGCATTGATCTTCTTCTGCGCGGGCGGCGCATCCGATCAGCGCGGCCGCGCCCCGCTCGCCGCGCTCGGCGCGATCGAGCAGGGCCAGTGGCAGTTGAGCGAGACCGGCGGTGGCGCCCAGAAAATGTGCCTGTCCAATCCCGCGGTGCTGCTCCAGCTCCGCCATCCCGGCGCGGGATGCACCCAGGTGGTGATCGAGAACAGCCGCGACGTCGCGACGGTGCATTACACCTGCCCGGGGCATGGCTATGGCCGCACCACCGTATCGGTGGAGACCGCACGGCTGATCCGGGTCGATACCCAGGGCGTGGTCGACGGGGCGCCGTTCGCGAGCGAATTCGAGGGGCGCAAGCTGGGGGCGTGCAACTGAGGCCTGGTCGGACTTGATCCGGCATCCATATGTCGACCGGCATGTTCGCGGCCGGTGACTAGGCCCGGACTGTGCGCCGACGAAGGCCGGAGCGTTGGCGATCGCAGTGGCAAACCTGCCAGGGCTCCGGCCTTCGCCGGAGCACAATCCCGTGTGAATCAACTGGCTGCGGTCGTGCTGCCGGCTTGGCATATGGATGCCGGGTCAAGTCCGATCGCGGGCGCCGCTCGTGGGTTCAGACCCTAATCCGCCAGCGCCGGCGCCTTCCCCAGCGAGGAAATCGCGGTCTTCAGCACCGTGTTGCGGAACTTGGCGGTCGAGAGCAGGCTCAGGCTCTGATCGATATTGTGGTCGCAGTGGCACCGGCTCTCGCAAATCCCCTTGTGGATCTGCCGCGCCTCGGCGCTGCGCACCAGCGCGTTGATATCATAGTCGAAGTCCCGGACGTTGCCCATCAGCGTCTTGTTCATGTCGCGGAGATTCGGATAGCCGAGCTTCTCGCACGGATAGACGTTGCCGTCGGGCGACATCACCACCCGGATCTTGCCCGAGGTGCAGTTCTTCGTGAACTGCGGATTTTCCATATAATCGGCGTTCTTCTCGCGCGTCGCCTGGCGGAACGCGGAGAGCACCGGGTTCTGCTTGTTGAATTTCTTGAAATAATAAGCGTTGGCTGCGCGGAAGCTGACGAGGTCGAGCGGCGGCGCATAGTCGCCGTGGGTGCGGACCAGCTGGAAGCTGAAATCGTTGATGCCGATCTCGTCGTGGACGAAATCGATCAATTCGATGAATTGATGCTGGTTGTGCTCGTTATAGGTGGCGAGCGCGACGATCGTGATGTTCGGATAGCGCGCCGCTTCCTCCAGCGCGATCGCCACCGAACGCCGCCAGCGCGCGAAGCTGCCCTTGAGCTGGGTGAAACTGTCCATCTCCTCGGGATCAGGCGAGTTGATCGAGAAGTGCATGCGGATATTGCCGTCGGTATTCTCGCCGACATGCCTGATGAACGGCGCATAGCGGTCGGTGAACCAGCCGTTGGTCGGCATGCAGACCACGCCCGCCCGCCATTCCTTGGAAACCGTGACCGCCAGCTCGGCGATATCCGGCCGGGTGAAGGGCTCGCCGCCGCCCAGGTGGACGCGCTGCATCGCCGGGATGAATTTCGCCATCCGGCTGATTTCCGCCACCGAAAGCCGCTCGCGCTTGTTGTTGAGCGCCTCGTGCACGAAGCAATGCTTGCACTTCATGTTGCAGATGTCGGTGGTGAAATAGGTCACCTCGGTCAGCCGGTGCTCGAAGACCAGGGGCGCGACGTGTTTCAAATGCTTGATCATCGGGCGTGCTTCCGGTTCCTGGTTGCGAGATATTGGCTATAGGCTTCGAGGCCGACGTATTTCAGGCCCTTGCGGCCATCCAGAAACGCCAGCGAAAACAGCAGGCTGACCATATAATAGACCGCCCAGCGCGCGGGCAGCCGGTAGAAGAGCCGCTTTACCATATTCCGCCGCGCGATCACACCGCCCATCACGCCGCTGTTGCCGGCCAGCGTCTCGGATCGGGCCGTGGATTCCATCTCGGCATAGCGCGCCCGCCGCTCCAGCCAATCGTCGATGCCCTTGTGAAACTGATAGTGGCGGATGCGCCCGTTCAGCCGGCCCGGCGCGCCCTCGAACAGCAGTTTCTCGTGCACCGCGCCGACATAGCGGACGTGCTTGGGGCGAAACAGCCGCTCGATCCAGAACGCCGAGGTCAGGTTCCAGCGCAGCACCTGGTCTTCCAGCACCACGCTGCGCCGCACCAGATAGACCGATGCATCGCCGGTATCGGGGCGAAGCCGGGCAAGCTCGTCCTGAAGCGCCGGATCGATCTCCTCGTCGGCATCGAGGATCAGCAGCCATTCGTTGCGGTACGCGATCTGGTGGATGCCGTAATTGCGCTGATCGGCGAAGTTCGTAAATGGCCGGTGGAACAGCCGGACGTTGGGGAAAGTCGCCGCGATCGCGGTGGTGGCATCGGTGCTTCCCGAATCGATCACCACCACGTCGTTCGACCAGCGAATCGACGAAAGGCAGCGCGCGATATTGACCTCTTCGTTGAAGGTCATCACCAGAACGGAGACATTGAACGCCCGGTCTTCGGCAGCGTCCGGCGGCGCTTCATCAGAACCGCTTTCGCTATCCAGATACGGTAACGCCGCGCCTGCCATCGTTCGCCCCCAACGCAGGCACCATCGCATTTTTCTGTGCGGGATCAAGCCCCTGCGTCGTTCGGCGCTTCAGATTCCAGCCGCTTTCGGGCAGCGCGAAGCACAGCAGTCACAGCCGCCACATCGTCGCCAACGTCGCCATGACCTCCGGAATCCCGGCGCAAGGCCGCTGCGACGCGACGACCCTGCCTAAGCTCTTGCACATCGACTATCAGGAGCCAAATCCGTGCCCGATCCCGCCCGGCGCGGATTAATGCTGCGCCGCAGCAACCAACGCGTACAACGACTGTTGTACAAGCCCCGGCCACTCGGCTCCGGGCCGAGGAGTTCCGCTTTTCATGAGATCCTTGTCAGACACCATCGCCCGTCTGGGCGCCGTCCGTGCGCTCCAGAACCGCGCTGCGGCATCCCCGGCCGCGAGCAGGCTGGCCGAGTTCGAGGATTTCGGCTCCAACCCGGGCGCGCTTCGGGCCCTTTTCTATGTGCCGGCGAACGCACGCCCAAATCCGCCGCTTGTGGTGGTCCTGCATGGGTGCACGCAGAACGCGCGCGACTATGATCGTGGCGCGGGCTGGTCGCAGCTTGCCGACGCGCTCGGTTTCGCGCTGCTGTTCCCCGAGCAGCGCCGGTCGAACAACATGAACCTGTGCTTCAACTGGTACGAGCCGGCCAACAGCCGCCGCGGCGAAGGCGAGCCGCTCTCGATCGTGCAGATGATCGACACGATGATCGCCCGCCACGGCGCCGATGCGAGCCGCGTCTACGTCAACGGTCTTTCCGCGGGCGGTGCGATGACCTCGGTGATGCTCGCGACCTATCCCGAGCGCTTCGCCGGCGGGGCGATCATCGCCGGGCTCGCTTATGGGTCGGCGCGCAACATCCCCGAGGCGTTCGATCGTATGCGCGGGCATGGCGGGGCGGACGGCGCCGGACTCGAAGCGTCGGTCCGCGCGGCCTCCCCGCATCGCGGCCCCTGGCCGAGCATCTCGGTGTGGCACGGCAGCGCCGACGCTATCGTCGATTCGTCCAACGGCGAGGCGATCCTGAAGCAGTGGCAGAGAATCCACGGCGTCGCGCTGGAAGCCGACGAGACCGGCACGGTCGATGGCTATCCCCACCGCTTGTGGCGCGATGCCGAAGGGCGCGCGGTGATCGAGGACTACCGCATCACGGGAATGGGCCACGGCACGCCGCTCGCCACGATCGGCGAGGACGGATGCGGAACGAGCGGCGCGCACATGCTCGAGGTCGCAATCTCCTCGACTCGCCACATCGCGCGCTTCTGGGGCCTCGATGACGGCGATTCGATTGCCCGGCCCCCCGTGGCGCACCCGATCGCGAATGACCGCGAGCCGCCCAGCGTTACCACCCAGGGCGTCGGCAAGGTGATCGAGGACGCGCTGCGGGCGGCCGGGCTGATGCGATAGCGCCGTAGGCCGGCGGCATCGTGAGCAAGGCGCGACGCATCGTGGCTGCGCGGCCTTGCGCATCCTTCAACTCTTCAGCTTCCACCCGCTCTTGAGCAGCCAGTAGCAGAACAGCCCCAGCGCCACGTCCAGCCCCAGCACCACCAAACTCCCGGTAATCACCGGCGAATCCGAGACCCCGAGGAACCCGTAGCGGAACCCCGAGATCACATAGAAGAACGGGTTGAAATGGCTGATCGTCCGGAACAGCGGCGCCAGCCGCTCGACCGAGTAGAACGTCCCCGAAAGCAGCGCCAGCGGCGCCACCACGAAATTGGTCACCGCCGCGGCATGATCGAACTTCTCCGCCCAGATCGAGGTCAGCACCCCCAGCAGCGCCAGCAGGGTCGATCCCAGCAGCCCGAACCACAATACCGCCCACACATGCTGCGGCACCAGCGCGCCGCCCAGCCAGCACAGCATCGCCAGCCACACCGCGCCGCCGACGCAGAACGCCCGCGTCACCGCCCCCGCGGTCAGCGCGCCGAGCAGTTCGCCGGTCGACAGCGGCGGCATCAGATAATCGACGATCGTCCCCTGGATCTTGCCGACCAGCAGCGAGAAGCTGGCGTTGGCGAACGCGTTCTGCAGCATCCCCATCACGATCAGCCCCGGCGCCAGGAACGCGGCATAGTGGAATTCGCGGCCCTGCAGGCCCACCGTCCGCCCGCTGCCGCCCAAAGCGACGGTGAAAATCACCAGAAACAACAGCGTCGTGACCGCCGGCGCCCAGATCGTCTGGAGCTGCACCTTGAAGAATCGGCGCACCTCCTTGATATAGAGGGTCCGAAGCCCACCCCAATTGACGTTGCGGATCACCGGCACGCCAGGCTGGGGTAACGCAAATGGGATTGGGCTATCACCGATTTCAGGGTGGCTGGTCATCGCAGGCTCGCGTAACCGCTGCCCGCACCGGCGGCAAGCGCCGCCAAGGTTGAAGGAAGAATATGAGCTGGACCGACGAGCGCATCGCGACGCTGAGCAAAATGTGGGATAGCGGCCTGACCGCGACCCAGATCGCCGAGGAGCTGGGCGGAGTCAGCCGCAACGCGGTGATCGGCAAGGCGCATCGCCTCGGCCTCCCCGCGCGCCCCTCGCCGGTCAAGCCCAACGAGCCCAAGGCCGCCGCCGAGTCCAAGGTAGCGGCCGAGCCCAGGCCTGCCGCGCCAGCGCCCACCCCCGCTCCGGCCGCGGCGGCAGCCGCGCCAATCGCACCGCGCGCGCCCGCCGAACCGGCCGACGCCGCGGCCGCACCGGCCGCCGAAAAGCCCGCCGGCCCGGTGATGCGCTCGGTCGGCCCCGGCGGCTTCCTCCGCCAGAACCCCGGCGAGCAGTCCGCCCCGATTACTCCCGCGCCCCCGCGCCGCCTGGTCCCCGCGCGCCCCAGCGACGCGATCGCGGGCAAGACCGGCCTGCTCGACCTGAACGACCGCATCTGCAAATGGCCGCTCGGCCATCCCGGCGAGCCCGACTTCCATTTCTGCGGCGACAAGGTGAACCCCGGCTTCCCCTATTGCGTCGCCCACTGCGGTCACGCCTATCAGGCCCAGCTCCCCCGCCGCGACCGCCGCCCGCCCCCGCCGCTCCCGTTCGGCGGCCCGCGGGTGCGCTAGATTTAGGCCCTCCCCTCCCCCCGTTCGCCCTGAGCCTGTCGAAGGGCAGCCTTCCGCGAGCGATGCGCTGACGGCGAGCGGGCCTTCGACAAGCTCAGGCCGAACGGAAGAATTGACGCAATCCCGAACCTGAAACGCCCGCCCGAAACGGCGGGCGTTTTCGTATGGCGAATGTGGCTACAAACCTGCGGCGCGCGCGATTATCTCCGCAGCATGGCCGACACCTTCGATCTCTCGCACTTTGTCGAAGCCCAATCCGGGAGCTACGGCACCGCGCTGGCCGAGATCCGCGCCGGTGCGAAGCGGAGCCACTGGATGTGGTACATCTTCCCGCAACTCGCCGGGCTGGGACACAGCGCGATGGCGGAGCGGTTCGCGATCGAATCGCTGGCGATGGCGAAAGCCTATCTCGCGCACCCGGTGCTGGGCGCCAGGCTGCGCGAATGCGTCGAAGCGCTGACGGGCGCGAGCGCGGAGCAGGTCTTCGGCACGGTCGATGCGATGAAGCTGCGCTCGTCGCTGACGCTGTTCGCCGCGGCGGGCGGCGGCGCGCCGTTCGAGGCCACGCTCGCCCGCTGGTTCGGCAGCCCCGATCCGCGAACGCTTGCGCTGCTGGAGCAATCGGGAAAATGACGGCGTAGCCGCAAATTGCATTCCCTATGGACACGAAACCAATCTGTTCTATATATGTTCTCCATCGCAACGGAGGCAAATATGTCAGATCCATTTGGCGGACGCGAAGCCGAAGCCCGCAGCATCGGCAGCGTACTGAGCGAGATGCGCGAATTCACCGCCCTGCGCGCCGCGGTCCGCCGCAAACCCGGCATTCGCGCGGCGGTCCATCCGCAGGCTTAGTGGCGTATTTCCTCAGAGCGCTTACGCCGATGCGCGGCCATCATGATCAAGTGCTTTTGATATGGACCGAGGAAGGCCAGAAACGGCAACGGGGTACCGACGATCCGGGGACGTTCGCGCTCACATGCGCCGCTTCACTCGCCTGACTAACGGCTTCTCAAAGAAGATTGAGAACCACGCGCACGGGGTCGCGCACCACATGATGTATTACAATTTTTGTCCGTATTCACAAGATCTAGCGGATTACCCGGCGATGGCCGCTGGCGTGACTGACACCCTTTTGAGCATTGACGATATCGTGAAGCTGGTTGAGGCAAGCGAGGAAGGCGCTAAGAAGCGCGGACCCTACTAAAAAGCGTATCGCCTAACCTACCGCCGTAGGCGACCCATATTCAATCGCCCTTGCCTCTATAAGATGCGGGGAAGGAAGAGCTTATCGTAACGCCCGAAACGAGGTCGGAGACGATAAGCCGCTGTTCGAATTGAGGCTGATTTACAACCCTTTCAAGAAACGCGAGCCGTTGCTCGTCATCAAAAGGATCGAACATAAATAGTAATGTGCCAGTCACAGATTCGCCAGCCTTAAGATGAATTGGATTTTCCAGGTAGACCGGAGTGTCAGTGCCTAGCCGCACAAAATTGCCGAGCATCGCATGGCGATCTAGACGTTGGCCGAAGGCCCCGACCGGACTAGCTGGTATTTTTAAATCCCAGCCGTCTTGGGACGTGAGATTGAGAAATAAGTTGAGAGTAGCCGAGCGAGAAACAGAAATATTCGTGATCGTCGTAGCGCCGTAATATAAGGCACAGGCCTCACCAAATTCATTCGCTTCCGCAGCCCTGCCCCGTATCGGGTAATTCACAAATGAGCGAAAGGTGATCTCCGCAAAGGCTACCGGGATTGAGACCGATTTCGCGTCTTCAAGGGTGATGCGCACAACATGATAGCCGATCAGCACTATTACCGCCAATCCCATTGCCAAAAGGGCAATTAAAGGCGGAGGCAGGTCGGATATTAACCCCCACAAAATCATGGCAATTGGCGCCACACCGCTAACCACCCACTGCGCGGTGCTAACGTCGCCTAAAAGGGCTTTGCCGGCTTTAAAGGCCTTGGAAATCCGCACCTGCGCGCCCCTTCCGCCGACTCACCCGCGAGCCGTTCGGAGGGAGTACCGCGTTTTTGCGCTGGGGGTGAAATGATGGGGTCATTTCAACGGACCCACCACGGACGCTTTGGTCGCTTGCAATGTAGGATTTGGCCTGCTGCTGTAGGAGCGTGGAGCGGCACATAGGGAAATGGGCGCGCCGTTCGCACGGCGCGCCCGAGTTCTCAGCGGTCGCGGATGGGCGTACCGCCCGATCCTGCAACAAGGTTGATTGCAGAGATGCAATCTGCCCTGTTGTGGTAGCCTTCGCCCGAGTTGGCGATAATGCGGTTGTTCGCCGCCGTGAGCTGCCAACGCCATTGACGGTTCGTGTCGGTATAAAGCCAGTAAGTCATTTTAAGTCCTAACGTGTAAGGATGTTCTGATGAAAACATTCCTCGTGAACTACAATCATGGTGGCGAACGCTATGCGCTTGAGTTGCGCGCCAGCGATGCCGAGGACGCGAAGGCGCGCCTCAACAGCCTATTATACGGCCGGGTTTGCGGCGAGGTCGCTATAAAGCTGCCTGCGCCACTAGGCCCGTTCGCAAGTTTGATTTGTTCAGTCCGGAATGTTTTTGGCCGTTAATCGGCTTCAACTTCGGATGGTCATCGCGTTGATCCTTTCGGTCAAAAAGCCGAAGAACCGTTGACGACTTTACGCGCAATGCGTATAAACACTTCGCGATCGCAGCCAACGATCCTTCGGGTCGTTGTTATTCAAAATTGGGTTCGGGAAGTTCGTCGCTTCCCGGCCCTTTTTTGCGTCTAGCCGAAACGACAGCGCAGAACAAGGTAAATCGCGATTTAAGGGCCGTGGAAACCCCTTTTGGTGTGGAACATGCTAAATAGGCTAAATCGCTAAGCGCCCTGTACGGGCTTCTATGGGCTCCTAAGGGCATACGCCTTTAGGAGTCGATATCCGAAGCGAGAACAGAACAAAACATAGTCGGAACATGATAGGAATGTTCAAACTGCCCGCTGCCGAGCGTGCGATACGGGCTTCTATCGCAGATTCTTGATCCGGCGCCGTCGAGTTCCGTCGGAAACGCGGCGATGATCCTCGCGCCACGAAGCTTCATTGGCGTAGGTGGCGATACGCCAGCCCGCGATTTCGTGATGTGTGCCGACTTCATGCGACGGAGTCGCGAGGAAACTAGTCCGCGTTGAAGCGACAGATTTCCTTGCTCGGCGGCGATACGCACCGTCAGAACCTAACCCGCCCCCCACTCCGGCAAAACCCCGCTGGCCAGCTTCACGCCTTTATAACCATATTGGACGAATAGCGGGGCATGCCCGCCGTCCTTCGCTTCCTCTCCGCCCAGTTTCTGCCGTTCCAGCTCCTCCTCGTCGTCTCCGCCCTCGCCGCCCTCGCGCTTTATCCCCCGGCCAGCGGACGGATGATCCTGGTGCCGGTCTGGCCCGGCGCCGCCGCGCATCTCGCCGCCAGCGTGATCGATCGCGGCGGCCTGCTCGTCGATGGCGGACCGCTGCCGGGATCGCTCGTCGTCTCGGGCGAGCGTAGCGTGATCGCCCCCTTCATGCTCGCGCACGGCGTGCTCGTCCTCGCCGCGCCCGCCGCCGGATGCGGGACCAAAACCGCATGAAATTCGCCGAGCTCGATCGGCTGCGCGCGCGCGGCATCATGATTCTCGTGCTGTGCTGCTGGGGCGTGACCGCGCTGCTGCTCGTCGCCGGGCTGGCGCTGGGCAGCGACCGCACCTGGTTCATCCTCGCCGCCGGGGTCGCGGTCAATGCCGCGCCCACCGCGATGCTGCTCCGCCGCCGCTTCGATCTCGGCGCGCGCATGGTCGTCGCCACCCTCGCCGCCTTCGAGCCCGCGCTCGGCATCTATGCGCTCACCGGCCATGCGTGGCAGATGGACGCGCATATGTATTTCTTCGTCGCGCTCGCCGCGCTGACGATCCTGTGCGACTGGCGCCCGATCGCGCTCGCCTCGGCGCTGATCGCGGTCCACCATATCGCCTTCGAGATCCTCGTGCCCACCTGGGTCTTCGCCGGCGGCGGCGATTTCGGGCGGGTGGTGTTCCATGCCGCCGCGGTGATCCTCCAGCTCGCGGTGCTCAGCTTCATCACCGTCCAGCTCCAGCGGCTGCTCACCGGCCAGGCCGAGGCGCGCCTGCGCAGCGAGGCGCTCGCCGATATCGCCGACGCCCGCCTCGCCGAGGCGCAGGCCGCGATGGCCGCGATCCAGGCCGCCGAAGCGCGCGCCGCCGAGGAACGCGAGCGCCGCGAAACCCTCGAGCGCACCGCCAGCGAGGTCCGCCGCGAGGAGATGCTGGCGCTCGCCCGCGCCTTCGAGCAATCGGTCGCCGGGGTCGTCACCGGGGTCAGCGAGGCCGCGACCCAGCTCGACCAGTCGGCGCACGATCTCAACGACCTCGCCCGCCGCGCCACCCGCGACCTCGCCGAAACCTCCGAAGCCGCCACCCGCTCCTCCTCCGCCGCCGAGCGGCTGGCCGAGGGTATCCAGGGCCTGACCTCCTCGATCACCGCGATCGCCTCCAGCGTCGATCATCAGGCGCGCTTGAGCGGCGACGCGCGCACCATCTCGGCCTCGGGCGAGCGCACGATGCGCGCGCTGGCGGGCCGCGCCGACGCGATCGGCGGCTTCGCCCAGTCGATCCACGAAATCGCCTCGCGCACCAATCTCCTCGCGCTCAACGCCACCATCGAGGCGGCGCGCGTCGGCGAGGCCGGGCGCGGCTTCGCGATCGTCGCGCACGAGGTCAAGCAGCTCGCCGGCCAGGCCAGCGGCGCGACCGAGGAGATCCGCAGCCTCGCCGGCACCGTCCAGGGCGGCGCGACTCTCGCCAACGAATCGCTCTCCGAAATCGCCGGCACCGTCGCGGCGCTCGCCAGCGCGGCGGAGGCGATCCGCGGCGCCGTCGACCACCAGCGCGACACCGCCAGCGCGATCGAGGCCAACGCCCGCGAAAGCGCCAGCGACGTCCAGGGCATGGCCGACCGCATCGGCAACGTCGCCCGCGCCGCCAGCCACACCGAAACCCTCTCCGACCAGGTCAGCGCCGCCGCCACCGGCCTCTCGCACGCCGCCGGCGACCTCCATCGCGCCACCCGCCACTTCGTCGCGCAATTGCTCGCCGCCTGAGGCGCGGCACCAGCCCGCTCCCCACCCGGCCACCCAACACTAGGTTACCCTATGGGTGGCCGGGTGGGGAGCGGGCCGGTGCCGCCAAAACGCGCCCTTTCGCGCGTTTTCAAACTAAAGCGCCGACACCCGTGCCTCGGCCTTCCCGCCCAGCATCAGATGCGACATCGCCCAGACCATCGCGTCCGCCCGGTCCGGCGACCGCCCCGGCCCCGCATAGCTCCCGCCCCGCGTCATCGCGCAAAGCTCGTCCTCCAGCTCGGGAAAGCACCCCGCGACCCTTGCCTGCCCCGTCTCGAACAGCAGCCCCACCGGCTCGGCCCGGTCCCCCTTGCCGAACCGCGCGAACACCGGCCGCACCGGCATCGCCGCGTCGCGCGCCTTGAGCACGCTCGTCGCCATCTCGCCGCCCTGGTTGGTCTCGACCACCACCACGTCCGCCCCCCAGGCCGCCGCCGCCTCCGCCACCTTGCCAGCCCACCCATCGGGCGAGAGCCCGCGCACGCTGTGGTCCCCGATCACATAAGCCACCCCGTCCGCCGCCACCGCGCAGGCGACGATCCCGCAGGCATCCCCCGTCGCCGAAGCCGGCGGATCCACCCCGATCGCGATCCGCACGAACCGCCGCGCGCCGCTCTCATCCTCCGGCCCGGCAACCTCCGCCACCCGGCACCGCTCGATCAGCGCGCGCGACCAGAGGGCCCCCTCCGCCTCGCCGATCAGCTCGCCGTCCAGTTCCTCGCGCCCCTTGCGCGTCCCGCGATACTCGGCCTCCATCCGCGCCACCCACGCCGCCGGCAAATTCGGATTGTCCGAAGTCTTCCCCTCGGTCACCGCCGCCGTTGCCTTGAGCGTGACCAGCAGCGGCACCGCCCCGCGCGGCGTCGTCGTCACCAGCGTCCGTGGCGCACCGAGCCGCAACCCAAGCTGCAGATTGTCCCACGTCGCCTGCACATGCCGCCACTTGGCGATCTCGTCGCACCACGCGACATGATGCTCGGGCCCGCGCAGTTTCTCCGGGTCGGCCCCCGAATAGAGCCGCGCCTCCGCCCCCGAGGAAAACCGCACCAGCCGCTCGGTCTTCACCAGCGTCACCCGCTCGCCCGTCCGCGCCACCGCCATCACGCCGCTGCGGCCGGTCACCATCACGCTCAGCGCATCCTCGATCGTCGCCCCCACCAAAGCGATCCGCAGATCCCCATCCGCCCGCGCCAGCGCGCTGATCCACTCCGCCCCCGCCCGCGTCTTGCCAAAGCCCCGCCCGGTCAGCATCAGCCACACCGACCAATCCCCAAAAGGCGGTTCCTGCCCCTCATGCAGCCACCCGGGCCAGAACTCGGTAAAGGTCCGCTTCTGCGGCGCGCTCAGCCCCCGCATCAGCGCGCGTTGCACATCCGCGGGCAGCCCCGCCAGCCACCGCACGGTGCGCAGCAGCGCCCGATCGTCGCGCGTCATTTTCCGCGCTTCTTCTTGTCCAGCCGGTGCCCGAGCAGCGCCAGCTTGTGCAGGATCGCCTCGTTCAGCTCGGCCTCGCTCACCCGCGTCGGCGGGCGGCCGCCCTTGTCCTTTCGCGGCGCCGTGCCGCGCGCATGCAGCGCCAGCAAGCGCAGCCCAAGCTCGCTGTCCACCGTCTCCGGCCCGGGCGCGTCGGCGGCGTCCGCGCCCGCTTCATAGCGCCCGCCCCGCGCCGCGCGCTCGAGCAGCATCGCCTCCAGCGCCGCATAGCCGGTGTCCAGCGCTTCGCCGAACGCCGCCGCAAACCCCGGATCGCGCTGCCGGCATTTATAGACGGCCGTCGCGCTGATCCCCGCCGCCGCCGCCGCCCGCGTAACGTTGCAGCATCCCGCCAGATGATCGAGGAAAACCTGCCGCTTCTCCTTCGTAAAAGCGTTCGGCCGCTCCGCCTGCTCCTGCACCCGCCGATGGTTGGTGCCCTGTGTTACGCTCTTCCCGCCCATTGCCCGATACCCCCGCGTCGTTCGAGCGGGATTGAACCGGATGGTTTCCTACATTGCAAAGAAAATGTACCGTATGGGTTATATCAAAAATCTTTGCCATTTGAAATTGCTTCGAGCACGGTTTTAGCAAGGTTTGCGAGTTCCGGCTTTGAGGCATCGCCAGCCAACTCGGTCAGCCGCGTCTCCACTCCCGAAAAATCGAAGAGTGAGGCGACATTGATCATCTTGAGTGTCTTATAGCTTCCCTCGCTGGTGGTGGCGGTTGAGCGGAGGGCCATAAGCAACTGTAAGAATTTCATATCGTCATCGATTCCAGTGGCGATAAAGGCTTTCACACCATCAGCATCTCCGCCTTGCAACCATCCATAAAGTATGTCGATCGGCGAGATCGCCGTTATGACAGCGTCGAACGACATATCCCGATAACGCGCGAGCATTGTCGCGCTCACGCGGTCAAGTTGGGCCGATGAAAAATAGCGCTCGCTTTCCGACTTGGGCCGGTCGCCAGCGCGGCCATGCGCGAAGGTTTCATGGCGGAACAGCATGGTGAGCCAAGAGACGGCCGCCCCTTTGGCGAACATTGCATCGACCGTTGCGGCGTGGTCAGCTTCGTCGAGGCGCGCCAGCAACGGGGGCACCAGTCGTTCGGCACGATCCCAAGGCCCAGTCGCCCAGAATCTATCGAATGGACGAATTTGGTATAGCCTATCGAGACCCTCAGCGAAGCCGAGCAGGACATTCGTGCATTGCACCGGCTCGAGGTCAGCGAAATCCGTGCCTCTCACACGTTCGAGCAGAATATCTACCTTGCTAAGCCCACGTGGCGGCTTCGGAGTGTAGAGATTGATTAGGACCTGCACGACAGCCGTGGCGCTATCGCGCGATGCTGTCCAAAATGCGTCGAAGTCAGCTTGCTTGAGCGCGTGTGACGGCACCGCGAGCGCAAAATACAGGCGGTAATGGTCAGGGCTTGCCAGCCGCCGGTCTGCGATCGCTTGGTTGCGCTGGCGCTCGGACACGTTGGCAAACAAGGCGAATGGCGCGCCACCCTCCTTATACTGAAGGTCTAGTCCGGCAAGTTGCTCCGCGAAATAATGTCGGTAAAGGAGCGGCACGAACAAGCCTTCCCCGGCCACATCGAGCAACTCAGCCAACATTGTAGTCCGCTCCGCGTCATCAACCCGTGCGGTACCAAGCGAAAGCTCGGCGGCGGTCGCGCAATATTGCTCTATCCAGCGATAAAGGCGGGGATTCCCATCCTTGATAAGCTGGAGCCACACCAAATCGGCGAGGTCAGCCCCAGCCTTCTCAATAGTAGGCCACAAAAAACGAAGGGTGTCGAGCGCGCGGACGACTGCACGCGGGGTGGTCAGCCGTCTCCCACCCTCCTGATCAATTACCATCTTAAGCCGGTCGGCAACGAGCTCATCACGCGGTCGTGCAAACTGAGCCAACTCATCTTCGAACCACTGACGCAGTTGGAAAGTCTCGGGCTGCGGAACTGGAATTGTGAGCTGAACAATTTTCTCTAAGTAGGCTCGGCCGTCATCAGCAGCAGCAGCATGTTTAATCCCTTGGGCAAGAATTTCGCTGTCATAACAAAGCACATAAAGAACGTTGGGCAGATCACCGACCGAACGAACGAGGCGCAACACCTCAAGGATTTCGGCGGGTTCTAGCCGATCAATATCGTCAATTGTGACGATGATGCGGTGATCAAGGACGGTAAGGGCGCCGATCAAATTCTTCTTAAGAACATCGAGCGACGCTAGCTCGGGTTCACGCCCGAGCCATTCGCCGAGCGTCTTCAGTCCCTTCCCGACCCATTTCACGACTACGACGGCGCTGGCATCACCAGCCAACTCTACTGCTCCTCCGGCGCGGCCGAGCGCAGCGGCGAACTTGCGCACTGCCTTAGCCGCGCGTTTGGCTTGGGTGATCGTGACACGTGTTGTGTTGCCGCCCTCGGCCTCGATTCTGGCAATCGCAGCGCCAAGATCCTCGAATAGCGCGGCGACCAGCGCGTCACGGTTGCCGACCAGCCAAGGCCGGAAGTGAACGATGCTGTGCGGCCGAGTCGGGCGAAGTTCGTCTAACGCCTTCTCGATGCGTGCAAGCAAACTAGATTTTCCCGACCCCCAGCGCCCTTCAAGTCCAATCACCAAACTGGCATCGGTGCGTAGGTCTGCCAGCGCTTGAGCGACACGAGCCGCGACATCGCTCAAACCAATCGTGTCTGTGGCTTCCGGTTTAAGCGGCTGGTCGCCGCGCAATTGGCCGAGGTCGATCTCTTCGCTCATCGTCAATGCATAGCGTGATCATGGCGCATCCAGTGAAGCATTATTCCCAGTTCGGTTCAAATGTCCTGACTATGTGAATCGTCGATTTCGATTTCATTTTGCCTCACTTGCTGCGCGAACAGCCTGTGTCGGCCACAAAGGAAAAGGGGCCAGCGTCCCCGCCAGCCCCTCTCCCAAAACGCTAAACTCGGAAATTCGGAACCAGAACGCCGCAGTCGCCCGCACCCCGTGGAAATCGAACTGATCCCCCGAGCGCCGGAAATCCGTACCCCCCGAGCCCGCCAGCAGAAACGGATAGGCCACACGCGCCCCCCGGCGCCGCGCAACAACAATATACCGTTCCGATCAAACCCCCTCCGCATCAAGCACCTCCCGCACCTTCAGCGCCAGGTCGGCAAGCGCATAGGGCTTGCTGAGCAGCTGGATGCCGCCCGCCAGTCCGGCGCGGTGTACCAGGACCTTCTCGGTGTAGCCCGAGGTCAACAGCACCCGCAGCCCCGGAATCGCCGCCCGCGCCGCCTCCGCCAGCGCCGGCCCGTTGAGGCCCCCGGGCATGATGACATCGCTGAACAGCAGGTCGATCCGGACCCCCGTCCCGATCGCCTTGAGCGCCTCGTCCCCGCTGGCGCTGGCGATGACGTGATAGCCGAGCCCGCGCAGCTGGCGTTCGACGCTGATCCGCAGGAAATCGTCGTCCTCGACCACCAGGATGGTTTCCGATCCGCCCACGTCCGCCGGTGCGGACGTCGCCTCGCCGCCGTCCGCGGGCGCCTCGGTGGCGCGCGGCAGGAACAGCTTCACATTGGTGCCATGCTCCAGCTCGGAATAGATCGAGATATGGCCATGGGACTGTTTGACGAAGCCATAGACCATGCTGAGCCCCAGCCCGGTGCCCGCTCCGAATTCCTTGGTGGTGAAGAAGGGGTCGAACACCTTGCGCAAATTCTCGGGCGCGATGCCGGTGCCGCTGTCGGTAACGGTGATCGCGACATAGTCGCCGGGGGTCACTTCGGTGTGGCGATCGGCATAGTCCTGGTCGAGGGTGGCGTTCACCGCCTCGATCGTCAGAATGCCGCCGTCCGGCATCGCATCCCTCGCGTTGACGCACAGGTTGAGCAGGGCATTCTCGAGCTGATGCGGATCGACCAGCGCGTCCCACAGTCCGGTTTCTTCGAACACGGCCAGCGCGATGTCCTCGCGCATGGCCTTCTGCAACAGCGGCTCGGTCTGCATGAGCAGGGCGTGCACGTCGGTCGGCTCCGGCGCTAGCGTCTGCTGCCGGGCGAAGGCCAGCAGCCGCTTGGTCAGCGCGGCGCCGCGCTTCGCCGCCTGCTGGATCATGTCCGCCATGTCGCGAAGATCGTTTCCGGCCCCCGGGGTGCGAAGGATGACCTCGGCGTTGAGCGAGATGACCGTCAGCAGATTGTTGAAGTCGTGTGCCACCCCGCCGGTCAGCTGGCCCAGCGCCTCCAGCCGCTCGCTCCGGTGCAGGCGTTCCTCGATCGCGGTCTGCGCGGTAATGTCGGTGTTGATCGTCAGGATCGATTTGGGCTCCCCGGCTTCGTCGCGGATCAGCGTCAGATGGCTGTCGATCACGAGCGTGCGGCCGTCCGCCGTGGGCAGGCTGATCACCCTGCGCCATTCGCCGTCCCTGAGCACCCGGGCGGTGGCGGCCTCGCTCACCGCACGGTCCAGACCCTGTACCTCGTGGATCGGGCGGCCCAGCGCTTCGTCCGAAGCGACTCCGAAGAGTCGCGCCGCGCTCGCGTTCCAATACGACACGCGTCCGTCGATCTCGCGGACAGTGATGGCGTCGTTGGCCTTTTCCAGAACGTCGGCCAGTTCGGCGACGCGCAATTCGCCGGCGTGCAGCGCCTCTTCGGTCGCGCGCTGATCGGTGATGTCCTGAAAATAGACGGCTATTCCCTCGCTCGAAGGATAAGCGTTCACGCTCAGCAAGGCGCCGGTCCGCAAATAGCGGTCCTCGAACGAGATCTTGCGGCGATCGCGCGCCACGCGCTCGAATTCCCGTTGGAACGACGCATCCGACAATGCGGGAAACTCGTCCCAGATCACCTTGCCGATGAGATCGGATCGTGACCGCCCCGACTGGCGCTCGACCGCCGAATTGAGGAAGGTGAAGCGCCATTCCCCATCGAGCGTGAAGAAGGCGTCGGTGATGCTCTCCAATATCTCGCTGGCGAACCGCAGGCTCGCCGAATGCTCCTGCTCGCTGAGGAACGCCGTGCGGTAGCGCAGCAGGATGTTCACCATCACCGCCGTGGAGACGTGCGCGAGGCCGAAGACGATCAGGATCGCCCGGAGCGGGACCGGGAAAAGCGGCATGATCCACGGCCAGAGCAGCGCCAGCATCAGCAACGGGCTCACCAGCAGCACCCAGGCGAGCACGCGCGCCATCCGCCCCCGGTTGACGATATTGTTGAACGTCTGGAGCGGAATGAACCAGAACAGCGAAGCGAACAGCGTGCTGCTGTTGTCCGGGCTCAGAACCGCATGCACCGCGCTGGCGATCAGATACATTGCGAAATAGACGGTCCCGGCAACCGCGACCAGCCCCAGGCGCGCGACCGGCAGGATTGCCAGCAGCACCAGCAGCACGCTCGAAAACAGCACGCATGAGGCGACCAGCCAGATGCCGAATCCGGTAATGGCGCCGCTCGGCACCGCGAAAAACAGGCCGAAGGCCGAGCCGAGGAGCGCCAGCGCACACCCTGCCACCAGCGCCATGCGGGCGGCATCGACGGTCGCTGCCGGGCCGGTCCGGGGCAGAAAGCCCGAGGGAATGTTTGGGTTAACGGCGTTCACCTCACGGCATCCGATTGAAATTAATACTATGTATTACAAAACAATCATACTATATCGTTTCGTTTATGCCCATATAATTCCACAGCGTTCTCAAATTGCAGTTTTCCAAGTCCGCACTAGGTACTTATACCTATCATTAGAACTATATTGTAATCTTTCCTCAAAATTAGCGAAGAAGTCGTGAAATGATCCGAAACGTCTATATCGTCGATGACGATGACTTGGTTCGGTCTACACTAACCAGGCTATTGATGGTGGATTGGGCGCTCGTTTGTCGCGGCTTTGCCAGCGGCGATCTGTTTCTCGCGGAGGCGCCGGATCTCGCGAGCGGCGTCGTGCTGCTCGACTTCCGCATGCCCGGCTCGGACGGGGCAGATGTGCTGAGCGCACTCGGGACGATGCCCGACAAATTCGCCGTCATCGTCGCGACCGGCGAAGGCGACATCAAATTGGCGGTGACGATGATGAAGCTCGGCGCGGTCGATTTCATCGAGAAGCCGTATGAAATCGACGCGCTGATGCAGGGGGTCGATGCCGCCTTCATCCATCTTGCCCGGGATCAAAGCGCCGCGAACCAGGTTAGCGCCGCGCAGGCGAAAATCGCCGGCCTCTCGCCGCGCGAGCGCGATGTGCTGGTTGGCCTGATCGCGGGCCAAGCCAACAAGGTCATCGCCCACAATCTCGATATCAGCCCGCGCACGGTCGAGGTCTATCGCTCGAACCTCATGGACAAGCTGGCCGTCAGCAGCCTTCCCGCGGCGCTGCGAATCGCCTTTACGGCCGGATTGATCCCGCTGGCGTTTTGAGCCGAGCGGGAGACCTGCGGGCAGGGCCGGCGCGCGACCACGCACGAGAAAAAGGGGCCAGCGTCCCCGCCAGCCCCTCTCCCAAAACCTAAAGCCGAAAACTCAGAACCGGAACGCCGCCGTCGCCCGAACCCCGTGGAAATCGAACCGATCCCCCGAGCGCCGGAAATCGGTCCCGCCCGCGCCCGCCAGCAAAAACGGATTGGTCGCAGGCGCCGTGCCTGCCCCCGCGCGGACGCGGTAATCGTCATCCTTCAAATTGGTGTAGAGATATTCCACGCCGATCGAAAAGCTCTCGCCGAACTTGTGCTCGACGCCGCCGCCCGCGGCATAGCCCCAGGCGTCGTTCTTGCCGCGCCCGGTGAAGCTGTTGGCGGTGTTGCTGGTCGAGAAGCTGTGGTCGACGCGGGCATAGGCGCCGCCGCCCGTCGCGTAGAACAGCGTCTTGCCCGCGGCATAGCCCAGCCGCGCGCGCAGCCCCGCATTCCAGTCGATCTCGCGCGTCATCGTATAGCTCGCGGGGGTGGTGCTGAAGGCGCTGACGCTGTCGTTGATGTCGGTCTTGCCGGCTTCGAGGACGACGCCGACCACGAAGTTGCTGTTCATCTGATAATCGAAGCCGACGCGCGCGGCATAGCTGATACCGTCGTCGTCGTCGTTGCACGCGCTGTTCGCGGTCCCGGTCGCCGATCCGCCGCAGAAGCCGGGCGAGAAGGCGTTGGGGGCGCCCGCGGCGCTGGTCACCACGGTGTCGCCGAACGAACCGTTGAGGTCGCGGTCGAACGTGATCGTCTCGTCATCGTCGTTGGACTGGAACGAATAGCCGATCGATCCGCCGACATAGGCGCCGTTGAATTCGGCATCCTGCGCGAAGGCGGGGGTGGCAAGCGCCATCATGCTGGCGGCACCAAGTAGAATCATACGCATACGGGTCACTCCTCTGAACTTCAGCCGCAGATACGAAGCCGGGAGCGCGAAGGTTGCACCGTGCGGCGCTTTGGCAACGGCCTGTTGCTCAAGCGTCACAACCCATTTCGGGCATCCGCTGGGGATCGCATATCGCGCTATGGAGGCGTCCGCGCCTCCGCCTTGCGCGGCGACGTGCTCGACAATGCGATGGACGTAACCTGCCAGTGCGTATCAGACGTCGACCAGATCCAGCCGCCGCTTAATCCGGGAAACATCCTCGCGGATTTGGTCTAGCTCGACATTGATGCGGGCGATGTCGCCATGGATGGAAGCGACATCACTGGCCATCGCCGCCTGGCGTTGCTCGACCGAGCCGAGCCGCATCTTGATCGACGCAATGTCACGCCGGAACTCGCCAAACTCGGCGTGAACCCGCTTCAGCAGCTCATATGTGAGGTCGGCGGTATCGCTCATCGCCAAAAGATATCACCAGCATTGTGAATTTTCCATAGCACCCTCGCCCTGCCTTCCCGACTCCCCACCCCCTATCCGTTCCCCCACGCCCTCACCGCCGCATCCCAATCCAGATCACCGCCTCGGTGACCGCCCCGACCCCCGCATTCAGGACCCACTGCAGCGCACCCCCACGCAATTGCCGCGCCGAATCGTCGTGATGCTGCTGCTCGTCGGCGACGATCTGGCCGATCACCGCCGTGGCGGCGCGGTCCGTCGTCGCCAATTCGGCCAGCTGCTCGATCAGGTGGCGCAGCACGACGCGCTCGATCGCGACCGTGGTGGCGGCGATTGCCTGCGCGCCCATCAGCCCGGTCATGGTCCCGAGCATCGTTCCCAGCACCGCGCAGGCACGATAGCTCACGCAGCGTCGCTGTCCGCGGCGGGCAAGCTCGGCGGCGAACAAGGCGCGGTGGCGCTGCTCGTGCGCGAGGAACTGGTCGATCTGCGCCAGCATCGCCGGCGCGGTCCAGCGCGCCAGCCGGCGCTGCGCGGCATAGACGCAGACCGCGCCATGCTCGCCGGCATGATCGACGCGCAGCACCCGGTCGCCCAGCGTTTCTCCGGCGGCGAGGCGGGCGGTGATCGTCACGCTCCCGCAATAGCGCAGACCAGCGCTGTGGATAACCCCGTCCCCCGCCTTGCTTCCCCGACTCCCCACCCCCTATACGTTCTCCATGCCCAACGACGATCTGTTCCAGTCCGCCGCCAATGCCGTCCCCGGCGCCTATGACGCCTCCTCGATCGAAGTGCTGGAGGGGCTGGAGCCGGTCCGCCGCCGCCCGGGCATGTATATCGGCGGGACCGACGAGCGCGCGCTTCACCATCTCGCCGCCGAAGTGCTCGACAATGCGATGGACGAGGCGGTGGCGGGCCACGCCAACCGTATCGAGGTCACGCTCGAGGCCGGCAACCGGCTGACGATCGTCGATAACGGCCGCGGCATTCCGGTCGATCCGCACCCCAAATTCCCCGACAAGTCGGCGCTCGAGGTGATCCTCTCGACGCTGCATTCGGGCGGCAAGTTCGACGGCAAGGCCTATGCGACGTCGGGCGGCCTCCACGGCGTCGGCGTCAGCGTGGTCAACGCGCTGTCGGTGGATACGGTGATCGAAGTCGCGCGCGAGCGCCAATTGTACCGCCAGCGCTTCAGCCAGGGGCATACGCAGGGGCCGCTCGAAAAGCTCGGCGGCACGCCCAACCGGCGCGGCACAAGCGTAGCCTTCACCCCCGATCCCGAGATCTTCGGGCCGGAGATGCACTTCAAGCCCGCCCGGCTCTACAAGCTCGCCCGCTCGAAGGCCTATCTGTTCGCCGGCGTCGAGATCCGGTGGAAATGCGATCCCGCGCTGATTTCGGATAACACCCCGGCGGAGGCGGTGTTCACCTTCCCCGGCGGCCTCGCCGATCACTTACGCGAGCAGATCGGCGGGCGCGAGGCCGCGACCGCGGAGTTCTTCTCCGGCTCGCAGGACTTCCCCGGCGAGGCGCAGGGCCGCGTCGAATGGGCGGTCGCCTGGCCCCTGTGGAGCGACGGCAGCTACTCCTGGTATTGCAACACCATCCCCACCCCCGACGGCGGCACCCACGAAGCGGGCCTGCGCGCCGCGCTGACCCGCAGCATGCGCGCGTTCGGCGAACTGGTCGGGCAGAAGAAGGCGAAGGAGCTCACGTCGGACGATGTGATGACCGGCAGCGAGCTGATGCTCTCGGTGTTCATCCGCGACCCGCAATTCCAGAGCCAGACCAAGGACCGGCTGACTTCGCCCGAGGCGACCACCCTGGTCGAGCGCGCGGTCCGCGACCATTTCGACCACTTTTTGTCGGACCATATGGACCGCGGCAAGGCGCTGCTCGCCTATGTCCTCGAGCGGATGGACGAGCGCCTGCGCCGCAAGCAGGAGCGCGAGGTCAAGCGCAAGACCGCGACTTCGGCGCGCAAGCTCCGCCTGCCCGGCAAGCTCACCGATTGCTCGGCCGACGATCCCAGGGGCACCGAATTGTTCATCGTCGAAGGCGATTCGGCCGGCGGCTCGGCCAAGCAGGCCCGCGACCGCAAGACCCAGGCCATCCTCCCGATCCGCGGCAAGATCCTGAACGTCGCCTCCGCGACCATGGCCAAGATCGGCGCCAATTCCGAAATCGCCGACCTCATCCAGGCGCTCGGCTGCGGCACCCGCAAAGACTGCATCCCCGAAAACCTCCGCTACGACCGCATCATAATAATGACCGACGCCGACGTAGACGGCGCCCACATCGCCACCCTCCTAATGACCTTCTTCTTCCAGGAAATGCCCGACATCGTCCGCCAGGGCCATCTCTACCTCGCCCAGCCGCCGCTCTATCGCCTCACCGTCGGCGCCAAGAGCGTCTATGCAGCCGACGACGCGCACCGCGCCGAGATCGAGAATAGTGTGTTCAAGGGCAAGAAGGTCGATGTCGCCCGCTTCAAAGGCCTTGGCGAGATGAACCCCAACCAGCTCAAGGAAACCACGATGGACCCCAAGACGCGCGGGATGCTGCGCGTCACGCTGCCGCAGGAATATGAGGAGCGCGCGGGCGTGAAAGACTTGGTCGACCGGCTGATGGGCAACAACCCCGCGCACCGCTTCGCCTTTATCCAGGAAAACGCCGCGCGGCTGGAGGAAGACGCGATCGACGCGTAGCCGCGATGCTTCGTGCCTGATTCCAGGACGCTAAGCCGATGTGGATCGATCTCAACCACGGTTCGTCAGTCGGCGTCTATGTCGTTCAACCAAGGGATTGTGCTCCGGCGAAGGCCGGAGCGTTGGCAGTGGAAGCGGCAAGCCTGCCAAGGCTCCGGCGTTCGCCGGAGCACAGTTCCTTGTTTGGCCGATATAGTATCAATCAACGCGGTGGTCGCCCTCGTCGCCCAACCACTCTTCACGCAGCAGCCCATACAGCGTGGTATCCCGCACCCCGATGTGCGTCTCCCATTCGCCGCGCAAAACCCCCTCCAGCGTAAACCCGAGCCGTTCGAGCAACGCCCGCGAAGCGGTATTCTCGGGATCGGTATCGGCGAACACGCGGCGCTGCCCTTCGGTCCCCAGAATCTGGTCGATCACCCGCGTCACTGCCTCGCGCGCGATCCCGCTGCCCCAATGCTCGCGCGCCAGCATGTAGCCGATCTCGGTGACATTGCCCTGCCGCCGCTCGCCCGCCGCGACAAAGCCGATCGCCCTGCTGTCGCCCTTCAGCGTGATCGCCCAGCAGCGCCATTCGCCCGCGGTCTTGGAGAAGTCCTCGCGCGTCACCTCCACCGATTCATGCGGCCCGTGCGACCACCATTGCATCAGCGAGGGATCGGCGAAGCTCGGGTGCAACGCATCGGCATCGCGCGCGGTGCGCGCGCGCAGCCGCAACCGATCGGTGGTCAGGACCGGCGTCTTTCGGGCGCTTTCGGTCACGCGCCCAGCGCTTCTACCAGCGCCTTGACCTTCTTCTGGCGCCACTGCGGCAGCGGCGCGACTAGCCAATAGCCGAGCCGCGACGATTTCGCCTCGCCCACCGCGACGACGATTCCCGCGGCCAGATCGCCGCGCGCGAGCAGCTCGGGCACGGTCGCGCGCCCGAGACCCTGCGCCGCCGCATCGAGCGCCAGCCCGGCATCGGAGACGCGCACCAGCGACGAAGCATCCTCGGCCAGGCAGCCCGGCCACGAAATCCGCGTATCGGCGCCGCCGCCCGGCCGCTCGACCGTAACCATGCCGTCGCTCTCCAGCGCCTCGCCCTCATGCTCGCCCGGGCCTTCGCCCCAGCGGATCGCAAGATCGAGATTGGCCTCGGTAAAATCCATCCCCTCATCGGCGGGGATCAGCATGAAGCGCAATTCGCCGTCGCCCTTCGAAATCTCGGCGAGGCGCGGCATCAGCCATTTGGAGGTCAGATCGCGCGGCGCGGCGATGGTCAGCGACTTGGACGATTGCCCCGCCTGCATCGCCCGCACCGATTCCTCGAACTGGAGGAAGCCCGCGCGCAGCGCCGCCAGCCCGGCCTCGCCTTCGGCGGTAAGCTCCAGCCCCTTGGTGGTGCGGCGAAACAGCACCGCGCCCAGCGTGTCCTCCAGCGCGCGGATCTGTTGCCCGACCGCCGCCGGGGTCACCGCCAGCTCGTCGGCCGCGCGGGTGAACGACAGATGCCGCGCCGCCGCGTCGAGCACACGCAGGCCGTTCAGGGGGAGGTGCGTGCGTTTCAATGCAGCACCGCAGGCGCGGTCAGCAGGAACTTCGGGATCGCGATATCGAACCCCGAGCCATCCTCGCCGCGCATATGATAGGTGCCCACCATGTCGCCGGTGGGGGTCGAGAGCGGGCAGCCCGAGACATAGTCGAAGCTCGCGCCCGGCGCGATCAGCGGCTGCTCGCCGACCACGCCCTCGCCCTCGACCGAGTGGCTGTGGCCGCGCCCGTCGGTGATGATCCAGTGGCGCGTGAGCAGTTGCACCGCCATCGCCCCGTCATTCTCGATGCGGATATGATAGGCCCAGAACCAGCGCCCGCGATCGGGCTCGGACTGATCGGGCAGGTACGAGACCGAAACCCGCACGGTGATCCCGCGCGTCTCGGCCGCCTCGTTGAACAGCGCTTTCATCACAGGCCCACCGCCGTCAGCGCCTGATCGAGATCGGCGATCACGTCCTCGGGGTCTTCGAGCCCGACGTTGATCCGGATCATCCCCTCGGTCACACCCATCTCGATACGCTTGTCCTCGGCGACGCCATAATGCGTGGTGGATGCCGGGTGGGTCATAAGCGACCGCGAATCGCCGATATTGTTCGAGATATCGATCAGCTCCAGCGCGTCGAGCAGCCCGTGCGCCTGCTTGCGCCCGCCATCCACCTCGAACGCAAAGATCGGTCCGCACGCCGACATCTGGCGCATCGCCAGGTTGTGCTGCGGGTGGCTCGGCAGGCCGGGATGGAGGATGCGCGGCACGCGGCTCTCCAGGAAGCGCCCGACCCTCAGGCTGTTCTCGCTCTGGCGGTGGATGCGCAGGTCGAGCGTTTCCAGCCCCTTCAGTACCACCCAGGCGTTGAACGGCGACAGCGTCGGCCCGGTATTGCGGGTGAAGGGGAGCAGCACGTCGTCGATGAACGCCGCGGTCCCGACCACCGCGCCCGCGAGCACGCGCCCCTGCCCGTCCATCATCTTAGTCGCCGAATAGGCCACCACGTCTGCGCCGAACTCCATCGGCCGCTGGAGCACCGGCGTCGCGAAGGCATTGTCCACCACCGTGGTGATGCCATGCTTTTTTGCGATGCGGCAGATCGCTTCCAGATCGGCGATGTCCATCGTCGGATTGGCGGGCGTCTCGAAGAAAAACACCTTGGTATTCGGCCGGACGGCATCCTCGAACGCCTGCGGATCGCGCGCGTCGACGATGCTGGTCTCGATGCCGAACTTGGGCAGCAAGGTATCGGTCAGCCAGCGGCACGATCCGAACGCCGCGCGCCCGCCGACCAGATGGTCGCCCGCCTGCAACTGGCACAGGAGCGCCGCGGTCATCGCCGCCATGCCCGTCGCCATCGAACGGCACGCCTCGGCGCCCTCCAGCAATGCGATCCGCTCCTCGAGCATCTGCACCGTCGGATTCTGCAGCCGCGAATAGGTCATGCCCTGCTGCTCGCCGGCAAACCGCGCGGCGGCATCGGCGGCGCAATCATAGGCATAGCCCGAGGTGAGGAAGAGCGCTTCGCTGGTCTCGCCGAACTCCGAGCGCGCGGTGCCGCCGCGCACTGCCTGGGTGGCGGGCTTCCAATGCTGCGTGACGCTGCGGTCTTGTCCGGTACGGCGCTTCATGCGGCACGCTTTGCGGCGGGCGGGCACGGCGCGTCAACCACTCGCTCCCTTTTAGCGGGACAAACACTCGGCTATCGAGGGGCAATGCTCGCCCGCCTCCAATCCCTCGCCAATCACCCCCTCCGCGTCGCGCTCCTGCTCGGGCTTACCGCGCAACTCCTCTTCACCTTTCACATCACCTTCCCCGCCAAGCTGATGTTCGACGAAGTCCACTACGTCCCCGCCGCGCAGGCGCTGCTCGACATGAGCACCCCGCGCAACGCCGAGCATCCGTTGGTCGGCAAGGAATTGATCGCGTTCGGCATGCTCCTGTTCGGCGACAATCCGTGGGGCTGGCGGCTGATCCCCAGCCTGTTCGGCAGCGCGACCGTGGTCGGCGCCTTCGCGTTCCTGTGGCTGCTGCTCGGGCGGGTGCGCCCCGCCGTGATCGGCGCCTTTCTGCTGATGCTCAACCAGTTGCTGTACATGCAGGCGCGCATCGCGATGCTCGATGTGTTCCTCGGCGCCTTCATCCTCTGGGCGCTGGTGGTGTTTCTGTGGGCCGCGCAGAGTCCGCCGGGAAAGGTGCGCGCGCGCTGGATATTGGGCAGCGCGCTGCTCGGCCTCGCGGTCGGAGTCAAATGGGCGGCGATCCCTTATGTCGCGCTGGCGGGTCTTGCGTTTCTGGTGATCCGCTTCCGCCACAGGCAATATTGGCCCGGCCTCGGCACCCTGCCCGGCCTCACGTTGATGGGCGGGGCGAGCATCGCGGTCTATTGCCTCACCTTCCTCCCCGCCTTCTTCTTCGACCGGAACGCGGTGACGCTGGCGGGCTTCATCCCCTTCCAGCGCGAAATGTACGCGCTGCAGACGCAGGTGCTCGCGCACCATACCTATCAGTCGCAATGGTGGAGCTGGCCGCTGATGCTGCGGCCGATCTGGTACTTCTACGAATTCTACCAGGGCGCGCAGCGCGGGGTGCTGTTCGTCGGCAATCCGGTGATCATGTGGGGTGGGCTGATCGCGGTGATCGCGTGCCTTATGGCCTGGCTCAACGAGCGCGCGATGCGGCCGCTGGCGGTGGCCCTGCTGTGGATCGCTTCGCTCGCAATCTACATCGTCATCCCCAAGTCGCTGGGATTCTATTATTATTACCACCTGTCGGGCATCTTCCTGTGCCTGACGATCGCGGTCGCCTTTCACCATTTCGATCGGGACAAGGGACGCGGGCTGGAGGAATGGTTCACCGCGGGGTCGCTGCTGGCGTTCCTCTATTTCTATCCGATCATTTCGGCCTGGCCGCTCTCGGCGGGCGACAGCTTCAGCTTCTGGATGTGGTTCCCCAGCTGGCTTTAGTAGCGGCCCCACGTAAACCGCGAAGACAAAGCGAAATTCCACACCGCCGCCACGAGAATCCCCGCCAGCGCCGCGAAGCGCCAGTCGCCATGCTGGGCATCGTGCAGAAATGCCGCCACCCCGACATTGGCGATGGCCGGGGGCGCGCAGACGAGGCAGAACGACACCCAGCCGCCGAACTGCGCGCGGAACCCCTTCAGCCGTTGCTCGCGATAGGTCAGCGCGTTGTTGAGAAAGAAGTTGAAGGTCATCGCCACCCAGGTCGCGGCGATCATGCCGGTGAGGAACGGCGTGTCGGCGACCCGGAACAGCAGCCAGAGCACCCCGAACTGCAAGACCGCCCCCATCGCGCCGATCGCCGAAAACATCGCGAAGCGCACCGGCACGATCTTCCCGAACATCCGGTCGTACAGCGCGATCAGATATTCGAGCGCGACGACGTGATCGAGCTTGCTCTCGCCTAGCTCGCGCGTGCGGAACACATAGGGCAGCTCCCGGAACGCCAGCGGGCGCGGGCTGGCGGTCATGATGTCGAGCAATATCTTGAAGCCGATCGCCGATAGCGTCGGCACCAGCCCGCGCACGATATCCGACCGGATCATGAAAAACCCGCTCATCGGATCGCTGAGATCGGCCTTGAGCAGCATCCGCGACAGCCGCGTCGCCAGCTCGGACTTGGCCACCCGGTCGCGGTCCCACGCGCCCGTCCCGCCGCCCGCGACGAAGCGCGAGCCGACCACCAGGTCGAGCGCCGCATCGCCCTGCAAGGCATCGAGCATGGCCGGCAGCAGCGTCTCGTCATGCTGGAGATCGCCGTCGATCACCCCCACGATCGGCGCCGCCGTCGCGCACATCCCCTCGATGCACGCCGAGGACAGCCCGCGCCGCCCGATCCGCTGGATCACCCGCACCCGCGGATCGCTCCGCCCCAGTTCGCGCGCGGCGTCGGCGGTGCCGTCCGGGCTGTTGTCGTCGACGAAGATCGCTTCCCATTCGCGCCCGGCCAGCGCCGCATCGAGCTTCGCCACCAGAGCCGCGACATTGGCACGCTCGTTGAAGGTCGGAACGACGATGGCGAGCTCGAGCGTCATGCGAGCTTGGCCAGTACCACGTCGCCCATCTCGCGGGTGGTCATGCCACCGCCGAGATCCGCCGTGCGCGCACCGCTCTCCAGCGCCGCCGCCACCGCGGCCTCGACGCGCACCGCCGAAGCCTCGTCGTCGAGCGAGTGCCGCAGCAGCATCGCCGCCGACAATATCGCCGCGCACGGATTGGCCTTGCCTTGGCCCGCGATATCGGGCGCCGAACCGTGGATCGGCTCGTACATGCCGTTGTCCCCGCTCCACGCCCGCAGCGAGGCGGACGGCAGCATCCCGATCGATCCCGCGCACATGCTCGCCTGATCCGAAAGAATGTCGCCAAACAGATTGCCGGTGACGATCACGTCGAACTGAGTCGGCGCGCGCACCAGCTGCATCGCGGCATTATCGACGTACATATGCGTCAGCGCGACTTGCGGGTACGATGCCGAAAGCTCGATCACCACGTCGCGCCACAGCTGCGACGTCTCGAGCACATTGGCCTTGTCGACCGAGCAAAGCTTGCCCTTGCGCCGCTTCGCCATCTCGAAGCCCACGGTCGCGATCCGCCGTACCTCCGCCTCGTCATAGGCCATCAAATCATAGCCCTGGCGCAGCCCGGCGGGCGTCGTGCGATGCCCCTTCTCGCCGAAATAAACGTCCCCGGTCAGCTCGCGGACGATGACGATGTCGAGCCCATCGACCACTTCGGGCTTGAGCGAGGACGCGTCGGCCAGCGCCGGAAAGATCGTAGCGGGCCGGATATTGGCGAACAGCCCCAGCGCGCTGCGCAACCCCAGCAATGCCGCTTCGGGCCGTAGGCCGCGCTCCAATTTGTCGCACCGCGGATCGCCGATCGCGCCAAACAGGATCGCGTTCGCGCGGCTGGCCAGCGCCAGCGTCTCGGGCGGCAGCGGATGCCCATGTGCGTGATAGGCTGCGCCGCCGACAGGCGCTTCCTCGAAGCTCAGTCCCAGATCGAGCGCCTCGAGCACGCGGCGCGCCTCGGCAGTGACTTCGGGACCGATGCCGTCACCGGCCAGAACTGCGATCAACGGCATTTTCGCTCCCTGAAGTTTTAAAACACCGTTCGCCCTGAGCTTGTCGAAGGGCTGCTTTCCTTACGCGACCGGCTCGCAGGAGGAGGGCAGTGCTTCGACAAGCTCAGCACGAACGGGGATGGGTTCCCATGCCTTTGCAAAAGCGCTCACGCAACTGCACGCTTGAGCCGATCGACCAATCGCTCGCGCGCGGCGAGCACATCGGCGACGCGCGCGGTGAGCAGGTCGCGCTCAAGGAAGTGGCCGGTGATGCGCAGCCCGTCGAAAATATCGCCCCATTCCGCCGCCCCGCCTTCTAGCAGGAAGCGCGGCAACGGCATCAGCCGGCTCTCATAGCCGAGCGCGCCGGCCCGGCTCACCGCCCCGCCGCTTTTGGGCGACACGAACGCCAGATCGCTCGTCGCCCCGGTCGCCGCGCACGTCTCCAGATCGAGCCCGAACCCCAGTTCGGCAAGCAGCAGCAGCTCATAGCGAACCAACGCCACCGCCCATCCGCGCGCGGCAGGCGCCGCCTCGACCGCGGCAAGCACGCCATCGAGCGCGCCATGAAGGTGCGGATAGGCCTGCCCCTCGGGCAAGGCCGCCGCGGTCAGCGCCGTCGCCCAGTCGAGCGCGGCGGCGGGAAGCGGCTCGCGAAACAGCGGCGCGCGGCTATGAATCAGCTCCACCGTCAGCCCCGGCAATTGCTCCTCGGTCCGCGCCCGCCAGTCGCCAAGCACGAGATTGGCCGGCTGCAGAACCGGCTTCAACCGCCGCGATCGCCCGCCGCGGACATAGCCCGCCTGGACCCCATCGCTCTCGGTAAGCGCACGCACCACCGCCCCATGCTCGCCATGGGCGCGGACGGAGAGGATGATGGCTTCGGCGCGGAGATGCATGTGGCGGGATTAGGCGGTGGAGATGGAAATGGCGATGTCTGCATGTGTTCGATCGCCACCGGTTGACCAAATTGACTCATCTGACAGAGGGGCGATGTGGCGGCGCGACGGCGATGCGGCACCGACGCGCTTTACATGCGCCTGCAGCGCGACACCCAAGCGACACCGGCGCGCCATGAAAGCCGCGATCACGCGTCTCCAGTCGACGCTACCGAAATATTCAAGGTTTGAAAGAGCGGCATCTCCACAGGACGCGGCCGGAGTAAGTCAGGCGAAATCCTACATATCAAGCGATCGTTTGTCGCCTCAGCCCCGCCGAACCTTCTTCGCGAGCTTTTCCAGACCGACGGCGTTCACAGCCTTCTTCCCCGTCGCCACTACACGGTTGAACCCGCCCAGCGCCGCCATCGTCACACGATTGGCAAGGCTCGGCCGCAGCAGCAGCAGATCGACGCAGGCGACGCCGCCGGTGGCGAACTGGCGCTTGTGCTGGCCCTCGCCCTCGGTGAAGTCGAATTTGGCGTAGCGCTGCTCCTCGAACAGGTCGCGCATCGCCTCCAGCTGGAGCACCTGCCCCGGCGAGAGATCGTTGAACGCCGGATCGTGGCCGACATGCGCGTAGATCACGGTGTCGCCCACCACCGGGCAATAGAGGTACGCCGCGGGCTCGCCGGCGATGTAGAGCAGCCACGCGCGCACCTGATCCGCCGCGGCCAGCGTCACCATCGAGCGCAAAAACTCAGGGCTGTCGGGCAGGCCCGAATTGAGCATCCGTTCCTGATAGGTGCGCAGAGAAATCCGCCGGCCGATATCGTGGAACGCCTCAAGCTCGTCGGGGGTGGTGAAGCGCCGGACGTCGAGGTCGCCGCCGCTCTCCGCCGCGATCTTCTTGGCCTTGCGCCGCAGGCTCTGCCGCGCGTTGGACGAAAGCCCCTCGAACCAGGCATCGAAGCCAACCGCGAAGTCGGTGTAATAGCGCGTATATCGTTGCCGCACGAACGGCAGCATCCCGCCGCTGGCAAAGGCCATCGCTTCCTGCCGGTCCTCGGGCAGCGAGGTTACCGAATAGCCATGTGCCTCGCGCTCGAGCGGCGGCAGCACCGGCAACCGGCCCTCGCGCGCATCGTCGAGGCTGAGCGGCACCCGTGCCAGCGAGCGCTGGATCGCGATCAGGGTCCGCGCGCCGATCTCGAACTTGAGCGGCATCGGTTTCGCGGGGAACACGGTGCTCACGCCGCGCGCTCCTCGACCAGGTTCGACCACAATTGCTCGGCCTGGCGCAGGCGGGTGCGCAGCGCGTTCGGGCCCAGCGGCACGTCGGCGCGGTCGAGCGGCAGTTCGGGCCGGTCGGCGAAATGCGTGGTCACCAAAGCCCCCGGCCGCTCGGCCAGGATTCGGCACAGGGTCTCGAATCGGCGGACATGCACCGCGTTAGGCCGCGTGCCGCCGCGATTGGCAAGCTCGAAGCCATGGCCGACGATCGTCACCGTGGCGTGATCGTCGCGCACCGCGTGATCGAGCGCGGCGCGCATCTCGGCGGCCGAAAGCGCGCAGATCTGGAAATGGCGCAAATGCCCGCGCTGGTCCTCGATCAGCGTAACCGGCACCTCGATAATGCCGCGATGCGCGATCGGCGCGATCTGGCGCGAACCGAGGCTGCAGGCGCTCGGCCAGGGATGCTCGGAGCCGTTGTGGCTGCTGTCGTACAGGAAGCCCAGCGCAGCCAGCGCGGCCAGCGTATCGTCGCTCGCGGCATAGCTGCCCGCGCGGAACGCCACCGGCTCGGGCACGCCCGCCGCGGTCAGCATGTCCGATGCGCCGGCGATCAGCTCGACCTGCTCGTCATAATCATAATCGATCAGCTCGAACGCGGCATGATTTGCCCCGCCATCGCCGATCTTCGCGCCCGCCCAGTTCGGATGCAGGTGCAGTTGCACCTCCTGCCCCGCCTCCAAAATCGCGCCGACGATCCGCTTCATCCAGTCCAGCCCGTAGATCAGGCACGGCATCGGATCGACGAAGAAGCATGCCTTTAGCTGGTGCCGTTCGAGCTGCGCCAATTGCCAGCCGATGCCGACGCCAGCGGGCTCGAGCGAGCGCTGGACGACGGCCACGGCATCCAGCCCGGCGACATGGTGCCGCCACATCAGCTCGGTGTCGATCGTGATGAAGACGCGCGTCATGGCCCCGGTTTACCCCGGCGGGGGTGAAGAAATTCCAAACCTCCGCCAGTCAGGGTTTTATCCCGTACCGCGCATAGTCCGCATCGACGCGCGGATTGATCGCGCGCGCGGCGGCCAGATCGTCGCGTGCGGCCGCCGCATCGCCCATCCGCACCCGCACCAGCCCGCGCATGAACAGGCTCGCGGGCAGCTCGGCATTGCTGTCCAGCGCGGCGTTGAAATCTGCGAGCGCGTCGTCCCAGCGCGCCATCCGGAAATAGACCATGCCCCGGCTGTCGAGCGCGTTGGCGGGATTGTCGCTCAGCTCGATAGACTTGGTGCAGTCGCGCAATGCGGTATCGAGCTGCACGTTGCGCGTGCCCTTCAGCCAGCAGCGCGCGTTGAGCAGCGAAGGGTTGCCCGGCTTCGCCTTGATCGCATCGTCGAGCACGGCCACGCCCTCGGCAACGCGCCCGGCGTCGCCCAGCAATTCTGCCTTGAGCTCGACGAAAGTGTCCCCTTCCTTGCCGCCATCGGCCAGCCGCTCGGTGACCAGCGCCAGCGCCGCTTCGCTCTCGCCGGCGCGGGCGCGCAGCGTCGCGATCTGGTAGAAGGCCGAGGTCGAGCCCGGATTGACCGCGATCGCCGAGTTCATGTCCGCCAGCGCGCGCTTCTCGTCGCCGGCCAGGATCCACAACCGGCCGCGCCATTCGTAATTGTCGCCGGTCGGATCGATCGCGATGATCTTGTCGAGATCGCCGATCGCGCCGCGATAATCATAAATGGTGGCGAGGAAGGCCGCGCGGGCCTTATATCCATCGGCCTTGCCCGGATCGGCCGCGATCCGTTTGGCGAAGACGGCGAGCGTGGGCGCGAACGCTCCCGATTGCCGGGCCGCCGCCAGCTGGCGCCAGCGCGGCGGATAATCGAGCGGCGCCTGCGCCCTGAGCAGCCGGGCCTTGGCCAGCGCCACCTGCTGGCGCGCCGCCGGAATATCTGCGGGCGCGACTTCCAGGATATTGCCAGACCCCCGATCGTCGACCGTGATCAACCCATCGGCGAACGAGACGCTGCGGCGAAGGATATTGCCCGCGAGCGTGGCCGGCAGCGTCTGGTCGCCCTCCAGCGCAAACCCCTTCCCGCCATCGGGCAGGCGGATCCGCGTCACCACGCGCGTCCCCGCCGCATCGCCGGCGGCGACCGGAATATCTTTCCATGCGGCGCGGCTGCGATCGGGTGCGAAAGTCAGGCCGTCGACAAGGCTGTCGAGCGCGAGCTTGTAGCGCGCGCCGTCCTTTTCCCATTGCGGGGAGGCGATGCCGGAAACGGTGAGTGTCGTCGTGCCGCTCACCGCGTCATAGCTGACCTCGCGCTCGACCGGCTGGGCATTCGCCACATAGGTGCCAATGGCACTGTCGATCATCTGGTCGGATTGCTCCTTGCCGCCCTGCGACGACATCATCCGGATCATTTCGGCGGCCGGGCCGCGCAGGGTCACGCGCGCCGTGAACGCCGCGGGAAACAGGATGCCGGCGCGCGAGTCTACATCGACTTCGCCGGTGATCATGGGCCGCGCATCGGGGTGCATCGGCACCGCCATCAATTCGGCGCCAGCGGAGCGAAGCGGCAGCACGAAGCGGAGCGCCGGCGTATCGTCGAGATCGGCGAGCCGCGATCCGCTGCCGGTGCCGTCGAGCCACAGATCCTTGCCGCCGATCATGGCGTGGACCAGCACATGGTTGAACGCCGACGGCGCGGGCAGCCGCATCTGGACCAGGTCGCCCATGCCGATGCTGGCGAGCACCGGCTCGGCCTCGATTCCCAGCGCGCGCAGCATCGCCAGCAGCAGCATGGTCTTGGCCTTGCAATCGCCATAGCGCAGCGACCAGGTCTGGCCGGGCTTCTGCGGCACGTAATTGCCGTCGTCCATGCCATTGAAGAGATAGCGAATTTCGTCCTGCACCAATTGCAGCGCCATCGCCGCGCGCACGCGGGGATCGTTGCTCGCCGCGGCGATCCTGGCGACCTCGGCGGCGACCGGGCTGTTCGGCGCCATCGCGCCGTCGGTGGCGAACAGCACCGACATATCCTTCGATACGTTCGGCCAGCCGGTGTAGCTGGTCGCTTCGATGATCGGCAGCGGGCGGAACCGCGCCGGCGCGTCGGCCGGCAGAGCTGCCGGCTTGGGCAAGGGCAGCGCGAGGGTCAGCTCGCGGAAATGATCGGCGGTGTCGGTCACCACCGGCGCCGCCTCCTTGGCATAGGTGCGCCACTGGACCGGCAGTGCGGCGGGCCACAGCAGCCGCACGCGCCCATTGGCGAGCGGCGCGGGCAGGGCGAGCAACGGCAGGATCGCCTGGAAATTGCCGTGGAGCGCGGGATCCTTGCGTGTGACCGAATAACGCATGTGGAGCACGTCGCCGACGCGCAGCCCCTCGACCGCCAGCGTCGCGGTGAGCAGGCCATTGAGCGAGGCCTGCTCGAGCTGCTGCTCGCGGCGCAACACCGAGAAGCGCTGTCCGGCGGCGATCAGGTCGATGTGCTCGGCGCCGCGCACGATCTCGAGCGTGTGGATGGTCAGGTCGCCCTTGGCGGGATCCCAGGGAAGCTGGATCGTCCCCGCCTGCGTAAGCATCTGGGGCGAATTCATCCGCATGGCCGTATCGGCATAGGCTGCTACTTCGGCGTTCAGAATGCGTTGCTGCTGGTCGAGGCGCAGCAGCATCGGATCGGCATCGGTAAGGTGCGTAGCATCGATCGGCGGGCCGGCCTTTACCCAGGCGGGCGCGGGAGCATAGATCGGTTTGTCGCCGGCCTGCGCCGTGCCCGCCGCGGCGAAAAGCGCGAACGGCACCAAGAGTTTACGCAACATACCATCCCCCTTGTTACGCCGTCAGCCTAGCGGGTGGCGCGGGGCGGGCAAGTGGAGATACGGTGCAGCTGTCCCGTTTCATCCCGCGTGGAAGTAATCGTACAGACTCTGCGCCATCGCCTTGCTGACCCCCGGCGCCTTCTGCAGGTCCTCCAGGCTCGCCCCGCGCACCGCCCGCGCGGTGCCGAAATGCATCAGCAGCGCCTTCTTCCGCGCCGGGCCGATACCGGGCACGTCGTCGAGCGGTGAGGCGCCGATCGCCTTGGCGCGCTTGTCGCGGTGGACGCCGATCGCGAAGCGGTGGACTTCGTCGCGCAGGCGCTGGAGATAGAAGAGCGCGGGAGCGTTGACCGGCAGCGTGATCTCGCGCCCATCCATCAGGTGAAACACCTCGCGCCCGTCGCGGCCATGATGCGGCCCCTTGGCGACGCCGACCAGACACACGTCTTCAATCCCCAAATCCTCGAGCACGCCCTTCACCGCGTTGAGCTGCCCGCGCCCGCCGTCGATCAGCACGAGATCGGGCCAGTTGCCGCCGGTGCGGTCCGGATCCTCTTCCTGCGCTCGGGCGAAGCGGCGGCCGAACACTTCGCGCATCATCGCGAAATCGTCGTCGGTCGCGGCGTGCTTGATGTTGAACTTGCGATACTGGTTCTTGCGGAATCCTTCCGGCCCCGCGACCACCATCGCGCCGGTCGCGGCACTGCCCTGGATGTGCGAATTGTCGTAGATTTCGATCCGCTCGGGCGGCTCGGGCAGCTCGAAAATCTCGGCGATCTCCGCGAGCAATTTCGCCTGCGTCGTGCTTTCCGCCAGCCGCCGGTCGAGCGCTTCGGCGGCGTTGCGCTGGGCCTGCTCCATCAGCCGCCGCCGCGACCCGCGTTGCGGTACGCTCAGCGCCACCTTGTGCCCCGCCCGCTCGCACATCGCCTCGGCCAGCAGATCGGCCTCGATCAGTTCGCGATCGACGAACACGTTCTTCGGTGGCGGCACTTCCTCGTAGAATTGCATCAGGAACGCGCTCAGCACCTCATCCTCGGGCACATCGTTGGTGTGCGCCGGGAAGAAGCTGCGGTGGCCCCAATTCTGCCCGCCGCGGATGAAGAAAGCCTGGATGCCCATCACCCCGTTGCGGTGCGCCATCGCGAAGATGTCGGCGTCGCCCACGCCCTCGGCGTTGATCGCCTGGCTGCCCTGGATAAAGGTCAGCGCCTTCAGCCGGTCGCGCAGCACCGCCGCCTGCTCGAAATCGAGCGCCTCGGCCGCAGCCTGCATCGCCTCGCCCAATTTGGCCTGCACCTTGGTCGACTTGCCCTGGAGGAATTCCTTGGCGTCGCTGGTCAGCTCGGCATAGCCCGCCGCGTCGATCCGCCCGACGCACGGCGCCGAGCAGCGGCGGATTTGATACAGCAGGCAGGGCCGGTCGCGCGTCGCGAAGAAGCCGTCGGTGCAGCTGCGCAGCAAGAACAGTTTCTGCAGCGCGTTGAGCGTCTTGCGCACCTGCCCCGCCCCCGCGAACGGCCCGAAATAATCGCCCTTCGCCCGCCGCGCCCCGCGATGGAGCTGCACCCGCGGAAACGCATGATCGCCGCGCAGCAGGATGAACGGGAAGCTCTTATCGTCGCGCAGCAGCACGTTGTACGCGGGCCGATAGCGCTTGATCAGCTGCGCCTCGAGCAACAGCGCCTCGGCCTCGTTGTTGGTCGTGACGATCGTCATCGACCGCGTCTGCGCCACCATCCGCTGCAGCCGCTTCGACAACCGCTGGACCTGGGTGTAATTGGTCACCCGGTTCTTGAGCGCGCGCGCCTTGCCGACATAGAGCACATCCCCGCGCGCATCCTGCATCCGGTACACGCCGGGCCGCGCCGGCAGCGTCTTCAGCACATTGCGGATCGCCGCCACGCCGAGTTCCAGGTCGGGCGCCCCCTCGCCGCGCACGGCATAGGTCGCCTTTTCCTCGTTGAAGCGATTGGGGGAATTGGGATCGGACACGCTGGGGATTTAGGGACGCGCGCGATTCACGGCAACTTGAACCGACACAAACTCGTGTCATAGTGCGGCAAAGCACCGGAGAGACTCGCCATGAAATTGCTGTTCGCCACCGCCGCGATCCTCGCGCTCGCCGCTCCCGCCGCCGCCTCGGCCCAGGCCGTCACCCCGGCGATCACCGCCGCGCTCGCCGATTCCGCCCGCCCCGCCGACCAGAAGGCGCGCGACGGCGCTCGGCATTCGGGCGAGATCCTCGCCTTCGCCGGGATCAAGCCGGGCGACAAGGTCGCCGACTTCCTGATGGGCGGCGGGTACTGGACCCGCATCCTCTCGCCGCTCGTCGGCGCCAAGGGCCATGTCTACGCCTATCAGGCCGCCGAATTCATCGGCTACCGCGCAGCCTACGCGACCGAGCAGGACGACGCGGTCAAGGGATACGCCAACGTCACGCCAAGCCGTGGCTCGCTCGGCGAAGTCGCTTTCCCCGAGCCGCTCGACGCGATCATCACCGTCCAGAATTACCACGATCTCCACCTGAAGTTCGCACCGCCGGGCGCGGCGGCATACATCGCCGGCCGGCTCTATGCCGCGCTCAAGCCCGGCGGCGTGCTGCTGGTGGTCGACCATGTTGCCAACGCCGACCCCGCCTTCGCGGTGCCCGAGACGCTTCACCGCATCGATCCCGCCGCCGCCCGCGCCGAGCTGGAAAGCGTGGGCTTCAAGTTCGACGGCGAGAGCCCGCTGCTGCGCAATGAGGCCGATCCGCACACCGCCAACGTCTTCGACCCCGCGATCCGCGGAAAGACCGATCAGTTCGTGTACCGGTTCCGCAAGCCGTAATCATTCTTCCCTCTCCCATAGGGAGCGGGTTGCGTAGACTTAGTGGAGCGAAGCGGAGCTTAGTCGTAACCCTCTCCCTCAGGGAGAGGGAAAGAACTACCCGTCGATCGCCGCGCGCACCTTCGCCGCCAGCTGGCTGATCGTGAACGGCTTGGCGAGGAAGTTTACGTCGTGGTCGAGCACGCCGTTGTGGACGATCGAGTTGCGCGTGTAGCCGGTGGTGTACAGCACCTTCAGCCCCGGGCGCTGCTCGATCGCCAGCTTCGCTAGTTGCCGGCCGTTCATTTCGGGCATCACCACATCGGTGAAGAGCAGGTCGATCCGCGGCTGGGTCTCGATCAGCTTCAGCGCCTCGCTCGGCAGCCCGGCGTGCACCACGGTGTAGCCAAGCTCGCGCAGTGAATCGACCGAGAGCTGGCGGACCCGCTCCTCATCCTCGACCACCAGTACCACTTCGCCGGAGACCGCGCGCGGCAGCTCGCCCGTGGGCAGCGCCTCGCTCGCCTCACCCGCCATGCCGAAGTGGCGCGGCAGATAGAGCTTCACCGTCGTCCCCACCCCGGGCTCCGAGTAGATCTTCACATGCCCGCCCGATTGCTTGACGAAACCATAGACCTGGCTGAGCCCCAGCCCCGTGCCCTTGCCCACGCTCTTGGTGGTGTAGAACGGATCGAACGCCCGCTCGATCACCTCGGCGGGCATTCCGGTGCCGGTATCGGTGACCGACACCACGACATATTGCCCGGCCTTCACTTCATTGTGCGCCGTGGCATAGGCCTCGTCGAGGTGCGCGTTGCCGGTCTCGACCGTCAGCCGCCCGCCCTCGGGCATCGCATCGCGGCCGTTGACGCACAGGTTGATCAGCGCGCTCTCGAGCTGCCCCGCGTCGATGAACGCGGGCCATAGCCCACCTGCCAGCACCGTCTCGAACCGCACCGCCTCGCCGATCGTCCGGCGCAGCAACTCGCTCATCCCGCCGACCAGCTTGTTGGCGTCGAGCGCTTGCGGCGCCAGCGGCTGCTGGCGCGCGAACGCGAGCAGGCGCGCGGTCAGCTGCGCCGCACGCTCGGCGCCCTGCATGGCGTTGTCGATGCTCGCCTCGGCCTTGCGCGGGTCCTTCTCGAGCCGCCGCTTCGCGAGATCGAGCGATCCGATGACGATCGCGAGCATATTGTTGAAATCGTGCGCGATGCCGCCGGTCAGCTGCCCCACCGACTCCATCTTGTGCATCTGCCGGAGCTGCGCCTCGGCCTGCTCGCGGCTCGCCGCTTCCTCGAGCAGCCGGTCGTTGGCGACCGCGAGCAGGTCTCGCGCCTGCGACGCCGCCTTCGCCCGCGCGCGCGAATCCCGCGTTACGAAGAAGGCCAACACCGCCACCGCCAGCGCGCTGCCCAGCAGCCAGACCGTCAACAGCAAAGATTGCCATTGCGCATCCGCCAGCCGCCTCTTGAGCAGCGTACTTTCTTCGGCTTTCATCGTGGCGATGATCTTGCGCGAGCGGTCCATCAACTGCTTGCCCAACCCGCTCCGCACGATATCGCGGGCGCGCTCGCTTTCACCGTTGCGCATCAGCGTGACGCCATTGGTCAGGCGCGCGACTCGCTCGGTCGCGGCCTTAGTCAATTCCCGCGCGCGTGGAACCTGCCTCGGATTGTCGGCTATCGCGGCCCGCAATCCCTGCAGGTCGGCGAGAAGCCGGCGGCTTCCGCTGTAATAAGGTGCGAGATAGCTGGGATCGCGCGTGATCAGATAGCCGCGCTCGCCCGTCTCGGCATCCTGCAGACCCACGAGCACCGTGTTGAGCCGGTCCTCGACTTCGAGTGTGTGCACCACCCAGTCCTGCGCACGCTGCTGGCTCTGGAACAACAGCAACGTGCCAAGCACCGCGGCTGCCAGCACGGCAAACGCCGAGCCAAGCGCAATCAGCCCCAGGTCGCGGCGGGATTTGGTCATGCGCGCGGTCTTACGGGTTTTTACGGACGGGGCAACCACTTGGCGTGCGCTGTTGAGGGACAGCCCGATACCCGGCCGTCACGCGATCAATTGACGCGTGCGAGACCCGCGATGGTGCTGTCGACCAGCGCCTTGTCGGCCTGCGCGCCATGACTCTCGGCGATGATCGCCGCGGCGGCCTTGGCGGCGGCATCGGCGGTCGTGGTGCGGACCTCGGCGATCGCGGCACGCTCGGCGGCGGCGATCTTGTCTTCGGCCATGCGCGTGCGGCGCGCGATCAGCGCCTTGGTGTCGGCCTTGGCCTTGTCGAGGATGCCCTCGGCCTCGGTCCTGGCGCGCTCGATCAGCGCGGCGGCTTCCGAATCCGCTGCGGCCGCCTTGGCTTCATATTCGGCCTTGAGCGCTTCGGCTTCCTTGCGGAGCGTCTCCGCGCTGGCGAGCTGGGTGCGGATCGCGTCGATCTTGCCGTCGAGCAATTTGCCGACGATCGCCGGCACACGCTTCCAGATCATCAGTGCGAACACCGCGAGCATCGCCGCCGCGACCCAGCCGGGTGCGTCCAGCCCGAAAGCCGTGGCCTCGGCGTGATGCGGCGCTTCGCCGGGAACTTCGATATGCGCGCTGGTCTCAGACATTGGCCATTGCCGCCTTCACTGCTTTCGCCGCTTCGCTCTGGGTGACTTTGAGCCCGGTCAGTTTGGCGAGGATCGCCTCGACAGCCTCAGCGGCCGCCTTCTCGATTTCGCCGGTCGCGGCCGTCCGTTCGGCGGTCAGGCTGGCTTCCGCCGCGCTGGCCTTGTCGGCGAGCTCGGCATCCGCCGTGCGCACGCGCTTTTCGGTGGCGGTCGCCGCCTTCGCCTTGGCAACGCGGGCAAGCTCGACCGCTTCGGCACGGCTCTGGTCCATGCGCAGGCGATAGGCTTCCTCGGTCGCCTCGGCCTCGGTCTTGGCCTGTTGGGCCGCGGCGAGATCGGCGGCGATGCGATCGTTGCGCGCATCGACGGTCGACTGGATCTTGGGCAGCATCGCCCGGCCGATGCCGAAATAGATGACGGCAAGCGTCAACAGCAGCCAGAAGAACTGCGAATAGGCGACATCGCCGAGCTGGTTTAACTGAGGCATGGCTTCCTCGAAGTGCGGCGGCGGGGAGGCACGATGCCCGCCCCGCCGCTAGCGCACCTTAACGGGCGTAGAGGATGATGATCGCAACGGCGAACGCGATCAGGCCGAGAAGCTCGGCGGCCGCGAAGCCGATGTACATCGTGCCGGTCTGCTGCGCGGCAGCAGCCGGATTGCGCAGCGCGCCCTGGAGGAACGAACCGAAGACGATGCCCACGCCGATGGCGGCCACGCCGATGCCAATCGCGGCGGCGCCAGCGCCGATAACCTGTGCAGATGCGAGATCCATGATATGCTCCGTTTAGAAAAATAGTGTGTTGAAAATGACTTAGTGAAGGTGAACCGCGTCTTTGATGTACAGCGTGGTCAGCAGCGCGAAGACCAGGGCCTGGATCGCGCAGACCAGCAGCTCGAGCGCGCTGACCCCCGCGATAAAGACGAAGCAGATCGCGCTGATCGCGTAACCGAGCGGCGTCCCCGAATTAATCCCCTGGATGATGAAGCTGCCGAAAACCTCGACCAGGATGTGCCCGGCGATCATCGCCACGAACAGTCGCAGCATCAGGCTGAACGGCCGCACCAGGAACGACATCATCTCAATGGGAACGATCAGCGGCAGCAGCGCCTTGGGCGTCCCATGCGGGATGAACAGCGAGAAGAAGTGCAGGCCGTGCTTCCAGAAGCCGACGATCAGCACGATCGCGAAGCTGATGATCGCCATCACCCCGGTGACGCTGAACTGGCTGGTCACGGTGAAGGGATGCCCGCCGGGGACCACCGCGAACGGCATCATTCCCATCAGATTGGCGAACAGTATGAAGGTGAAGACGGTGAACACCCAGGGCAGATACTTCCGCCCGTCGGGGCCGATATTGGTCGATACCAGCGACTCGACGAAGCCGGTCAGGCTCTCCACCGCCATCTGCCAGCGGCCTGGCACCAACTGGCGCCGCATGCCGCCGATCATGAACACGTAGATCGCGCCCAGCACGATCAGCATCCACAGCGCGCTGTTGGTGAAGACGAAGGGATTGCCATGCGCCAGATCGCCCAGAATCGGGGTGATCTGGAACTGGTGCATCGGGTCGATCTTGGTTTCGGCCGCCACGTCTGCTCTCTAGTCCTTCGTGCCCGGAAATGGGCGGTTTATTTCGGTGCGCGCATCACGTTGCGCACGGCGATGCCGAACCCGAGGAACAGCATCCCCAACAATACCCACGGCGTGGTTCCCAGCACCTGATCGACGACGAAGCCGATCACTGCGCTGCCCAGCGGGATGCCAATCAGGTCCGACAGGATTTTGCTTCCTGCCGTCCGCACGACTTGCATCCCCGCGGCACGCTTGCCCGTCCGTTCGTCCTCTTCCGATTGCGCCTGCTTCAACCGCGCGTCGAGCGAGGTGATGCGTGCGTCCTCTTCGAGGGGTTCCAGTCCGGGCTCGTTCTCGGCCATTTTCCGCTCCTGTTGTGCCTGTAAGAGCTAACCGGAACAGCCTGCGCCCGGGGCGAGCCCGCCAAGGCACGCGCGCTTTAGGAAGGGCCGGGAATTTAGTCAACACCGCGCAGCCCGCAGGTGCAGCATGGATGGGGCATCCCCAAAGCCGGGGCCTTTTCACGGACGCCCCTCGCCTATACCCCTCGTGCCATGTCCGACGCCCCAGACAACACCGGCCATCGCGCCCGCTTGCGCCAGCGCCTGTTCGAGGGCGGGCCGGATGCGCTGATGGATCACGAACTGGTAGAATATCTTCTCGCCCTCGCGATACCGCGCCGCGACACCAAGCCGCTGGCCAAGGCGCTGCTCAAGGAATTCGGCGGGATCGCCGGCCTGCTCACCGCCGATTCCCGGCGCCTCGCCACCTTCCCCGGCATGGGCGAGACCAGTGCCGCCGCGATCAAGGTGGCGCAGGCCGCCGCGCTGCGGCTGACCCAGGCCGGCGTCAAGGAGCAGCCGGTCCTCGCAAACTGGCAGGCTTTGCTCGACTATCTCCGCGCCGACATGGCGCATCACCCGATCGAGCGCGTCCGCGTGCTCCATATGAACAGCCGCAACATGCTGATCCGCGACGAACTGATGGGCGAGGGATCGATCGACGAAGCCGCGGTCTATGTCCGCGAGGTGATCCGCCGCGCGATCGATCTCGGCTCGGCGGCGATCATCCTCGTCCACAACCACCCGAGCGGCGATCCCGCCCCCAGCCGCGCCGACATCGACCTCACCCGCCGCGTCGCCGAAGCGGGCAAACGGCTGAACATCGCGCTCCACGACCATATCATCATCGGCACCGAGGGCCATTCCAGCCTGCGCGCGATGGGGCTGATCTAGACTAAAGGACAGCCGTTCTCCGGCGAAGGCCGGAGCGTTGGCGATCGGAGCGGCAAGCCTGCCACCGCTCGGCCTTCGCCGGAGCACTGCTATGCCATGGTTTGCAGTCCCACGCTTCCTATGGCACCCATCGCGGCAACAGGAGGGCAGCGATGCGCGGAACGATCCTCGGCTTCGATGCGGGCAGCGGCACCGGCGCGATCACCGATCTCGCGGGCGGGCGGCTGAAGTTCAGCGCGAGCGAATGGCGGAGCCCCGGCGCGCCGGTCCCCGGTCGCACCGTCGATTTCGAAGTGGTGGACGGCCAGGCGACCGACATCTTCCTGGTCCCCGGCAGCGGCGGCATCTCGCTCGATCTAGGCGGCGACGATCCGGCGCGCGCGGCGATGACCGCGGGGATCATCTCGATTGTCTGCGCCTTCGTCTCATTCGTCGTGCCCCACATCGGCATAGTGACGCTGATCGCGGCGGTGGGCTTCGGCATCAAGGGCAAGAATCTCGGGCGCGACCTGCCCGACAAGACGGCTTATTATCTCAGCATGGCCGGGCTGGTGATCTCGGCCATCGCGCTGGTCGTCATCCTGCTCACCCTCGCCGCCTGCGTCAGCGTGATCGGGCTGATCGGCTGGAGCGCAATGCTCCATAATTAGAGGCGCATGTTGCGGAGCGGAAGTTGACACCAACTTGACACTAGTCCGCATGTTTTCGGATCGACAGCGTTACAGAGCGGCGCGGCGAAGCTGCAGCGCTTCGATCTCAGCAGGCGAAATCCAACATTTCAAGCGATCAAACGACAAGCGCCCGCCGGACCTTTCGATCCGACGGGCGCCCCAGGAGTTTCCGGCCAGCTTATGCGGGCTTGGGCGTCAGGAAGACGGTCAGCTCGCCCTGGTTGATCGTGGCATTCTTGTCCTTGTCGGCCTGGGCGAAGGCCTGGCCGATCCAGGTCGTCGCTTCGGCGGAGTCCGCCTGGAACGTCGGCTGCGCGGCCTTGCGCAGCGCTACCATCCAGGCGCCAAACTCGGCCTTGTCGAGCGAGCCGCTGGCATCCTTGTCATAGGTCGAGAATTCCTTCGTCACCACCGCGGCAACCTGATTCTCGCTGGTCGCGGGCTGGCCGGACGCGGGCGCTGCCGCAGCGGTTGCGGGCTGCGCCGCAGGCTGGGCCGGCGCTGCGGCCGCAGTCGCGGGCTGCGCCTCGGCGGCAGGGTCGCTCGGCGTCGGCTGTGCCGCGGCGGTGGCAGGTTCGGGATTGGTCGCTGGCTTGGCCGCTTCGGCCGGAGCCGGCGCGGCATCAGTCACCGGCGCTGCAGGCTCGGTAACGGGAGCTTGCTGCGTAACCGGTGCAGGATCTGCAGCAGGTGCATCCTGCGCAAAAGCAGGTGAAGCAATCATCATAGTCGTTGCAAGAAGAGCATATTTCAACATCGGTTCTTCCTCTCAGTTTTATTACCCGGATATTGCTATCCACGGGCACAGAAACCTTCCCCATTCAACCGTACCAACTGACCATTGCGAACTGTAGTTCCCGCGATTTCACGGTCCGCCCCATCAATCCGGCAGCTCATCGCATTGGCTTTGCCATGTGTCGCTTTCGCCACAGCGGGGGACATGAAAAGGCCGCCGAACTATGGTCCGGCGGCCCATTTCAGGCGAAAGATGCCGCTGTTACTGCGGCGTTGGGGTCACAGGCGCCGGCGGGGGCGTTTGCGGCACCGGCTCGACAGGCGCGGGCCGCGCCGCCTGCGGCGTCGGCTCGACGGGCGCCGGGCGGCTGGCCTGCGGTACGGGATTGACCGGCGCCGGGCGGCTGGCCTGTGGCGAGGGCTCGACCGGGGCCGGGCGTGCCGGCGGTGGTGCATTCTGCGCCAGCACGGGCGCTGCGATCAGCAAGGTCGAGGCAAAAAGGGCGATACGTAACATGGAATATTCTCCTGTTCGCGGCACGGGCCATGCCCGCGCCAGAAAGCCCCGCCCCGTCATCAGCAACAACCCGCGAAACACCCGCACCGTTCCTTCGCGCTTGTTTTTCATGATGTTGCACACGCTGGCGGTAGCGCGCGCGAGCTTGTATCCTGGCCGCGAAGGAGATGGCGTGACCATGCTGGACCGCAGAGCGATGCTGATCGGCATGGGCGCCGCGCTCGCCGGATGCAGCGCGCGCTCGTCGGCACCCCCGCCGCCTGACGTTGCTGTCCCGCCCAGGGCAGCCAGGCTCATCGCCGCCGCGCGCAAGCAGATCGGCGTCACCCTCACCTATGATTCGGCCTACACCGCGCTCGCCTTCCCGAACGGCGACGTCCCGCGCGCCAAGGGCGTCTGCACCGATGTCGTGATCCGCGCCTATCGCGACGCCTTCGGCCTCGATCTGCAGGCTTTGGTCAACGCCGACATGCGTTCCGCCTTCGCATCCTATCCGAGGAAATGGGGCCTGCGGGGCCCGGACCGCAACATCGATCACCGCCGCGTGCCCAATCTGCGGACCTGGCTCACCCGCCAACACGCCGAACTAAGGATCCCGCGCGACGGCTGGGGCTGGCAGCCGGGCGACGTCTTCACCTCGGCCGTATCGGGCACCGGCACCCACATCGGCATCGTCTCGGACCGCCGCGGCGCGAATGGATGGCAGATCCTCCACAACATCGGCGGAGGCGCGCGCGAGGAGGATGCGCTGCTCGATTGGCCGATCACCGGGCGCTACCGCTGGCAGCTAAGCTAAGCTAGGGACGCCGCGACTCGTCGCACGAAAGGCCTCCCCATGATCCCCCGTTATTCGCGCCCCGAAATGACGGCGATCTGGTCGCCCGAGACGCGCTTCGCCATCTGGTTCGAGATCGAGGCCTATGCCACCGACAAGCTCGCCGATCTTGGCGTCGTCCCGAAAGCCGCCGCCAAGGCGCTGTGGGACTGGTGGGCGACCAACCCCGCGATCGACGTCGCCGCGATCGACGCGATCGAGGCCGTCACCAAGCACGACGTCATTGCCTTCCTCACCTGGGTCGCCGAGCAGGTCGGCGACGAGGCCCGCTTCATGCACCAGGGCATGACCAGCTCGGACGTGCTCGACACCTGCCTCGCGGTCCAGCTCGCCCGCGCCAGCGACCTGCTGATCGCCGATCTCGACAAGCTCCTCGCGGTGCTCGAGCGCCGCGCGAAGGAGCACAAGCTTACCCCCACCATCGGCCGCAGTCACGGCATCCATGCCGAGCCGGTCACCTTCGGCCTCAAGCTCGCCGAGGCGCACGCCGAATTCGCCCGCGCGAAGAAGCGCCTGATCTTCGCGCGCGAGGATATCGCCACCTGTGCGATTTCGGGCGCGGTGGGCACTTTCGCCAATATCGATCCGCAGGTGGAGCAATATGTCGCGGACAAGCTCGGCCTTACCGTCGAGCCGGTTTCGACCCAGGTCATCCCGCGCGATCGCCACGCGATGTTCTTCGCGACGCTCGGCGTGATCGCCGGCTCGATCGAGCGCCTCGCCACCGAGGTCCGCCACCTCCAGCGCACCGAAGTCCTCGAGGCAGAGGAATATTTCTCGCCCGGGCAGAAGGGCTCCTCGGCGATGCCGCACAAGCGCAACCCGGTGCTGACCGAAAACCTCACCGGCCTCGCCCGCATGGTCCGCGGCTATGTCACCCCCGCGCTGGAGAATGTCGCGCTGTGGCACGAGCGCGATATCTCGCACTCCTCGGTTGAGCGCTACATCGGCCCCGACGCCACCATCACCCTGGATTTCGCGCTCGCCCGCCTCACCGGCGTGATCGACAAGCTCCTCGTCTACCCGGAGCGGATGGACAAGAACCTCAACAAGATGGGCGGCCTCGTCCACTCGCAGCGCGTATTGCTCGCGCTGACTCAGGCCGGCGTGTCGCGCGAGGACAGCTACCGCCTCGTCCAGCGAAACGCGATGAAGGTGTGGGAATCGGACGGCCAGCTGTCGCTGATGGAATTGCTCAAGGCCGACCCCGAAGTGACCGCCGCGCTCTCGCCCGCCGAGATCGAGGACAAGTTCGACCTCGGCTATCATTTCAAGCACGTCGACACGATCTTCGCGCGGGTGTTCGGCGGCTAGCAATGCGGGGTTGCGCCGGTTAGCCTCCGCATAACGGAGGGCAGGATATGGCGAGCATCAGCGCATCGGTAGGCAGCGGCGGCGCCAACAAGAAGCTCGACGTCGCCACCGTCCAGAAACTCCTCAACCAATATCTCGCGGCCGAGGGTGAGCCGCCGCTTTCGACCGCCGGCACCATCGACCCCGATACCATCCTCGCCATCCAGCAATATCAGCAGCAGATCGTCGGCATCGCCAATCCCGATGGCAAGGTGGATCCCGGCGGCAGGACCTGGCAGGCGCTCGACACCGGCCAGGGCTTCGCACCGCCCCTAAGCGACGCGGCATGGTGGAACGCCAATCAGGGCCGCTATCCGAACAGCGCCGCCCTCGCCGATCTCGTCAAGCCGTTTGGCGACAATGCCGCGAAGTTCATCAAGGCGCTGAAGGATGCGGGCGCCAGCGTCACCATCTCGGCGACGCTCCGTCATCCGACCCGCGCGCGGCTGATGCGCTATAGCTGGGACGTGGCCAAGGGCCTGATCGCACCCAGGGACGCGCCCGCCATCCCCGGCTGCGCGATCCGCTGGGACCACGGCGACCTCGCCAAATCCAGGCAGGGCGCGCAGGAGATGGCCGACCTGTTCGGAATCGCCTTCCAGCCCTCGCTGACCTCGCTCCATATCGAGGGCCGCGCGATCGACATGACGATCGGGTGGAACGGCACGCTCAGGATCAAGGACGCCGCCGGCAAGACGGTCGAGATCGGCGCGCCCCGCAACGGCAACGACAATACCGATCTCCACAAGGTCGGCGCGACCTACAAGGTCATGAAGCTCGTCTCCGATCCGCCGCATTGGAGCGACAACGGGCACTGATCCCCGCGTCGGCGCAGCGCATAGGCCGAAATCCCGCCGGATGATTCGCATCGTCCGGCGGGAATAATCGGGTCGCGAGCAAGGCGCCTATTCCGGCACCTCAATGGCGCGTCCGCCCATGATTATCTTGCCTTGCAGGTCCGGAATCCGGAAACCGACCGCATCGCTGCCCCAGGTGTCGCCGATGCAACGGTAGAGCGGGGGGTAGATATCCTTGTTGAGCCGCAAGCCGTCGCAAGCAAGCCAGCCGGGCGGCAGCTTCGGACCCGCCCAGGCCACCACCTCGCCCAGGAACCCTTCGCTGGGATCGACTTGGCTATCCCACAGTTCATTGCCCCCATTGTTGGCGATGACATAGTACATCGTCAGGCCGGGTATCGTCCCGTCCACCTTCTCGCCGGGCATGTCTCCGTCCCTCAGGCCGACCACCGTCCGGCCGCGCAGATCGGGCACGCGGAAGACAACATCGTCGTCGTCGTCCGGCCGGTTATAGGTGAAAGCGAGCGCGCCGAAGAGGTCTTTATAATCCGACTGCTTATATGCGGTTCCGTCGCAACGCAGCCAGCCGTCCGGCACCGTACCGCCCGCGTATGGCGCAACCATGCCGATCAAGGGTGCGGCGGTGTAATTATTGATATCCGGCGGTTTGTAAGCAATCACATAGGTCATGACCACAGGATCGTGGTTGGGTCTCCATCCGACAGGGGAACCGCCGACGATAGCGTAATCAACAAGATTCGGAAGCCTGCAGCCTTGCCCCCGCGGGTCATAGGAGTGGTACAAGATGGACCAGAGGAGTTCCGAATTGGTTTCCTGCCCCTCCGCATAAAGGGCGCCGTAGGCGGCTCTCGAGCTTGCGAAAGTACGGATCATGCCAGCATAATAATATCCATGGCCCGGACCGTTCGACGGCCCGCCTGGCGAGTCCATGATGAATTGCTGCATTTTCAACGAATCGACCATCAGTAACCTCCCCTCTTCAATGGAAGAGGGAGGTTATCCGATCGTTACACAGTTGCAACGGCCCAATGCTCATTTCAAGTAACCAAGTATTGGACGCCTATCTTACCCCAGCGCCGACTTGATCTTCGCGAAGAACCCAGTCGACTGCGGACACTCCTCGCCCGTCTCGGTCGCGCGGAATTCCTCGAGCAATTCGCGCTGCCTCGCGGTCAGCTTGGTCGGCATCTCGACGTCGATGCGCACCACCAGATCGCCGCGCCCGCGCCCCTGCAACACCGGCATGCCGGCGCCGCGATGGCGGATCTCACGGCCCGACTGGATGCCGGGGTTGATCCGCACCGGAATCATCTCGCCATCCAGCCCCGGAATCTCGATCTCGCCGCCCAGCGCCGCGGTGGTGAAGCTGATCGGCGCATGCGCGTGCAGGGTCGTGCCCTCGCGCGTGTAGAGCGCGTGCTTGGCGATGTGCAGGAAGATATAGAGGTCGCCCGCCGGCGCCCCGCGCGCTCCCGCTTCACCCTCGCCGGACAGGCGGATGCGGGTACCCTCGTCCACGCCGGGGGGCACGTTGATGCTCAGCGTCTTGGTCTTGTCGACGCGGCCCTCGCCGCGGCAGCGGCCGCACGGGTCCTGGATCACCTCGCCCGCGCCGTGGCAGGCCGGGCAGGTCCGCTCGACCATGAAGAAGCCCTGCTGCGCGCGGACCTTGCCGTGGCCGTTGCATTGCTGGCAATGCTTGGCCTTGGTCCCCGGCGTAGCGCCCGAACCGTCGCAGGTGTCGCAGGGCCCGGAGACATCGACGGTGATCTCGGTCTTCTTGCCGTGGAACGCATCCTCCAGGCTGATTTCCATGTCGTAGCGCAAATCCGCGCCGCGCCGCTGCTGGCGCTGGCCGCCGCGACCGCCCATGAACTCGCCGAACACGCTTTCGAAAATGTCGCTGAACGCGCCGAAATCCTGCGCGCCGCCGCCACCGCCGCCCTGGCCCGCGCCGTTGCGGAACGCGGCATGGCCGAAGCGGTCGTAGGCCGCGCGCTTCTGCGGGTCCTTCAGCACGTCATAGGCTTCGCTGACGGCCTTGAACTTGGCTTCGCTATCCTTGCAGCCTGCATTCTTGTCGGGATGATATTTGATCGCGAGCTTGCGGTACGCCGATTTCAGCGTCGCATCGTCGGCGGTGCGCTCGCATTCGAGCAGTTCGTAGAAATCGACTTCGGTCATTCACCCGGCCCCCGCCTTCACCCGTCACGCCGCCCTTGGGCGGCATGACGGGCAAGACATGCGCTTACGCCTTGTTGTCGTCCACTTCGGAGAATTCCGCATCGACCACTTCTTCGGCCGAACCGGTTTCTTCCGCGGCGGCTTCGGCGCTCGGCGAAGCTTCGGAAGCGGCCTGCTTCTCGTAGATCGCCTGGCCGAGCTTCATCGCGACCTGGGCGAGCGTCTGCGCCTTGGCCGACATATCGTCGGCGTTGCCGCTTTCGACCGCTGCCTTGGCATCGTCGATCGCCGTCTGGATCTCGCCCTTCAGGCTCTCGTCGACCTTGTCGCCATTCTCCGCGAGCTGACGCTCGGTGGTGTGGATCAGGCTCTCGGCGTTGTTCTTCGCCTCGGCCGCGGCACGGCGGGTCTTGTCCTCCTCGGCGAACGCCTCGGCATCGCGGACCATCTGGTCGATGTCGGCCTCGCTGAGACCGCCCGAGGCCTGGATGCGGATCTGCTGCTCCTTGCCGGTGCCCTTGTCCTTGGCCGACACGTTGACCAGGCCGTTGGCGTCGATGTCGAAGATCACTTCGATCTGCGGCACGCCGCGCGGCGCCGGCGGGATGCCGACCAGGTCGAACTGGCCGAGCAACTTGTTGTCCGCCGCCATCTCGCGCTCGCCCTGGAAGACGCGGATCGTCACCGCCTGCTGATTGTCGTCAGCGGTGGAATAGACCTGCGACTTCTTGGTCGGGATCGTGGTGTTGCGGTCGATCATGCGGGTGAACACGCCACCCAGCGTCTCGATGCCGAGCGACAGCGGGGTCACGTCGAGCAGCAGCACGTCCTTGACGTCGCCCTGGAGCACGCCCGCCTGAATCGCCGCGCCGATCGCAACGACTTCGTCGGGGTTGACGCCGGTGTGCGGCTCCTTGCCGAAGAATTCCTTCACGATCTGGCGCACCTTGGGCATGCGCGTCATGCCGCCGACCAGCACGACCTCGTCGATCTGCGCGGCCTTGACGCCGGCGTCGGCCAGCGCCTTGCGGCACGGCTCCAGCGTGCGCTGGATGAGCTCCTCGACGAGGCGCTCCAGCTCGGCGCGGTTGATCGTCTTCACCAGATGCTTCGGCCCGTTGGCGTCGGCGGTGATGAAGGGCAAGTTGACCTCGGTGGTCTGCGCGCTGGACAACTCGATCTTCGCCTTCTCGGCGCCTTCCTTGAGGCGCTGGAGCGCGAGCTTGTCCTTGGTCAGGTCGATGCCCTCGGCCTTGCGGAAGTCTTCGGCGAGATACTGGACCAGCTTGGAATCGAAATCCTCGCCGCCCAGGAAGGTGTCGCCGTTGGTCGCCTTCACTTCGAACACGCCGTCGCCGATCTCGAGCACCGAGATGTCGAACGTGCCGCCGCCAAGGTCATAGACCGCGATCGTCTTGCCGTCGGTCTTGTCCAGACCGTAAGCAAGCGCCGCGGCAGTCGGCTCGTTGATGATGCGGAGAACCTCGAGGCCGGCGATCTTGCCGGCGTCCTTGGTCGCTTGGCGCTGCGCGTCGTTGAAGTAAGCCGGCACGGTGATCACCGCCTGCGTCACGGCCTCGCCGAGATACGACTCCGCGGTTTCCTTCATCTTCTGCAGGATGAACGCGCTGATCTGCGACGGCGAATAGGCCTCGCCGCCCGCCTGGACCCAGGCGTCGCCGTTCTGGCCCTTGACGATGGTATAGGGCACCAATTCGGTGTCCTTCTTGGTGATCGGATCGTCGAAACGCCGCCCGATCAAGCGCTTGACCGCATAGACGGTCGAATCCGGATTGGTCACCGCCTGGCGCTTGGCCGGCTGGCCGATCAGCCGCTCGCCATCCTTGGCGAAAGCGACGATCGACGGCGTGGTGCGCGCGCCTTCGACATTCTCGATAACCTTGGGCTTGCCGCCCTCCATCACAGCGACGCAGCTGTTGGTGGTACCCAGATCGATCCCGATAACTTTTGCCATGGTCCCTCGTCGGCCCCTATCTCATTGATCAAGTTTCAAATCAGGCCCGAGTCCCAAAAGAGGCGACCCCGAAGCCTTTCCGGACTGCGATATAGGAGGGCTTCGGCTTGCCGCAAGATTGCGCGGCAACTAGGGATTTCTCGAATTGGGAGATTTTCACATGCGGGCATTGTTCGGGATCGTTGCGGCGGCGGCACTGGTGGCGGGCTGTCAGCAGAAAGCCGAGCTCAAGGCAGATGGCGGCTGGCTCCGCCTGCCCGCGGTGACCGGCAATCCCGGCGCGGCCTATTTCACCGTTCACGGCGGCGATCAGCCCGCGACCCTGCTCGCGGTGGGCACGCCGTTCGCTGCGCGCTCCGAAATCCACGAGAGCATGAAGGGCGAGCACGCCAGCATGTCGATGAAGCCCGTCGAGCAAGTCGCGATCCCCGCCAAGACCGACGTCAAGTTCGCCCCCGGCGGCTATCATCTGATGATCTCGGACATCGCCCCCAAGGTCCAGCCCGGCACCCGCGTCCCCCTCACCCTCGCCTTCGCCGACGGCAAGCGGATCGAAGTGCAGGCCGTGGTGATCGGCGCGGGCGACCCCGAGCCGAAATAGCCCAAACTTACCTGCTCCTCACCCTCTACGTATACCGTGCTCCGGCGAAGGCCCGAGCGTTGGCCACTATCGGGCAAGCCTGCCAAGGCTCCGGCCTTCGCCGGAGCACATCGCATTGCGTGGCGGCGCAACCACCACGCCTATTGCTGCCACGCCCCACGCCGCTATCCTGTCCAACGCACAACGGGACAAGCATCATGAGCCAAGGCATCGATCGTTTCCGCTCCTCGACCTGGGGCTGGCTGCGCGGCACGCTCGCCGGCTGGGGCACCTTGCTGCTGATCCCCGCCGGCCCCATCGGTCTGTTCGTGCTGGACAATCTCTGGTTCCTCGCTTTCCCCGCCATCGCCGTGCTGATCATCGTCTGGAAATGGCTCGCCAACCTCGCCACCACCTATGAGGTCACCGACGAAAGGCTGATCCTCCACAAGGGCATATTGCGCAAATCGATCGACGAGGTCGAGCTGTACCGCGTCAAGGACGTCCGCATCGATTTCACCGTGATCAACCAGATGGCGGACATCGGCACCATCACCATCGCCTCGAGCGACGAGACCACCCGCGACGCTCCGCTCGTCATCCGCCATGTCGACCACGCCCGCGCCCGCCGCGAGAAGCTCCGCACCCTCGTCGACGCCGCCCGCCGCCAGCGCGGCGTGCGCGAGATCGACATGGTGCAGGAAGGGATCGGCGAGCCGGCATGACTTTGCCGCTTCGACTTCCGATTGATCTCGCGGGGGAAGAGCGTGCAGAATGACGGATCAAACGGGGACACTAATCCATGATATTCGACATAATTGTCGTGGCTGGCCTTGGGTTGATCGGCGTCGGTCTATGGTTGCTGTTCCAAGAGCAACGTTACGGGATCAATAGCGGCAATGAACCTCTCGAGGCCGAGATTTTCGGAGTTCGAATCAAGGCGGCTCGCCTTTCTCCCTTATTCATAGGCATCGGCGCAGTATTGGCAGTTGTAGGGATAACCTACCGGCCAGCGCCGCGGCAGACAACGCTCGGCAATGCTGCTGGGGAGATGCGCTCGGTCACACCGTTGGCCCCGCCACGTGCCGATCGCTCCGCTTGGTATCTGGCGCTCTACGATTGCGGCGTGGAGGGCGAAGATAGAGACCAAATGCTTGGTAGCATCGCCGATATGGGCTTCACGCGCGTTAGGCGTCGCAGCTACGCTGCTCCCACCTCGGGGTTCCCCGAGAAAAGCACAATCGTATTTTACCCGGCGAAGGATGGTTCCGGCGCCAATGGCGGTCCTGCAGCGGCGTGGCTGGCAAAGGAATTTGCGGATCGATCCACCCGGACCTTCTTGATAGACGAAGGCGCGGGGAATGGCCGGTATCGTCTCCCGACTCCCGAAAAAACGCTTATTATCTTCCTAATCGGAAAGAAATGTCCCCGAACGCAGTGACCGCCCGCCCTCTCACCCCAGACGAGATCGCCCTCGCCCGCACCATGTTCGGCGACGCGATCGACTATGCCCCGGTGCGCATCCACAACCGCAAATGGATTTTCTTCCAGCCGCGCCGCACCGCGATGGCGCCGTTGGGTCATATCCATTTTCACCCCAAGGGCGGCCTCTACCGCGAGGATTTCGCCGCCGAGAACCGCGACATGCAGGGGCTCTTCATCCACGAGATGGTCCATGTCTGGCAGCATCAGCAGGGCATCTTCCTGCCACTGAAGCGCCACCCCCTCTGCACCTATAGCTACGCGCTCCACCCCGGCAGGCCGCTGGTCAAATACGGCCTCGAGCAGCAGGGCGAGATCGTCCGCCACGCCTTCCTGCTCCGCGCCGGCGCCACCATCGCCGGCGCGCCGCCGCTCGCGCAATATGAGAGCCTACTGCCCTTCTAGGACGGGGCGGGGAGGCTCGCTCCCCGCCTTCGTGTCAGTCGTCGCGTTCGGGTGACGATGGCTCCGCGCGCGCAGGCGCGGGCGCAGGCGGCGGCGGTGGGGGTGGCGGCGAATAGCTCGGCGCCGGTGCCGGGGTGTAGGCCGGCTGCGGCGGAGGCGTGTACGTCTGCACCGGTGCCGGCGGCGGCGTGTAGGTCTGAACCGCCGCAGGCGGAGGCGTGTAGGTTTGCACCGGCGCGGGCGGGGGCGAATAGGTCTGCACCCGTTCCGGCACGGGCGCCGAATAGACCGGGCGCGACGGCGCGTCGCTGGCGTCGGGCTGCGGCTCGCGCACGCGCGGCGCGACCGGACGCTCGCGAACCGGCCGCGTCACCACCGGCTCGGGCGCGGGCTCGGGCATTGGCATGGGCGCGGGCTGCGCGGCTTCGGGAACGGGCGCCGCCACTACGGGCGCGGGCTCGGGCCGTGGCTGACGCGCCGGGCGCGTCACCGGCACCGAAGGCGTGGGCGCGGGATAGGACACCGCCGGCGCCGCCGGAACCGCTACGGGCGCCTCGGGCCGCGGGCGATTGCCGGTGCCGGGCGCGTCGCCGCGCGGCGGGCGCGCCGGGCGCGTCATCCCCGGATCCGAAGGCGCGGGTGCGGGATAGGACACGGCCGGCGCCTGCGGCTCGGGCCGCGGACGATAGCCGCTTGCGGGCGAGCCGGGCCGCGGCGCCGGACGGCCAACGCCCTCCTGACCGCCCTGCTGATATTGGCCGCCCTGCGGATACTGGCTGCCCTGCGGGTATTGGCTGCCCTGCTGCTGCTGCTGCTGCTGAGACCCACGCTGCCCGCGCTGCCCGGAGCCGCCCACCGGGTTGACGCTCAGATCGCCCTGCCCGCCGCCCCGGAAGAATTCGTCGTCGCGGCGATCGCGCGCATCGCGGTCGCGCACGTCGCGGCTGCCCGGCCCGTCGCGCCAGCCGCCCGGGCGGCCGGGACGCTGCGGCGGCACCGTTCCCGGCGGCGGTGGGGTGAAGCGCCCGGGCGCGCGCCCGCGGAACCCGCCATCGGCCCAGCGCTCGAAGCCCTCGCGGATCAGGTCGCGCCGCCCGCGCTCGCCGTCCCAGCGGTTGCGATTCTCCTGCCCGCGCGGCCCATCGTGATGCCGCCGCCAGTTGAGATTGCGCCGCCGCCCCTGATCCCAGTCGCGCTGCCAGTCGTAGAGCAGATACGACAGGTCGATCCATGCGGTGACGCTGACGTTGCGCTGGCTGCCGCGCTTGAGCATCGCCGCCTTGAGCAATTTGCCGCGCTGCAATCCCTTTTGCCCGGTGGCAACCCAGGCCGCGCCGTCGCGCCGGTCCAGCACATTGCCGTCGGCGTCATAGACCACCGCCACCCGTGTGGCGATGAAGCCGAAGCTGCGCTGCGGATCGCGCACCAGGAACGGCGTCGTCGCGCCGCCCTCGAAATAATAGCTGTGCGGCCCATCCGGGCGCTGCTCGATGATCAGCACCGATCCGTCGTCGAGCGTCCAGGCCCAGGGCTGGCCGCCGTCATAGGCGAACGAGAAGTCGGGCGGCGATTCGCCGAGCGCGTCGGATGCGGCGTCGGCGCGGTCGATCCACTCGTACGAATCATAGCCGGCGATATTCGCCCATGCCACCGCCGGCGCCTTCGCCTTGGCCGGCTTCTTCGCCACCGCCGCCTTGGCCGGGGTCCGGCGCACCTGCGCCTCCGCCGGAGCGCTTGCCATCATCGCCAGTGCCACGCCCGCGGCTCCCGCCAGCAACATCCTCTTTCCGCGCACGATCATCCCAATCTCCCTCTTATCTTGTCGCCGCAGAATTTCGTTTCGCCGCTGAACCCAGCATGACTGTCGTTCAGAAACGGCGGCGCTTTGGAGTTCATCCAGCGGATCAGCTGGATCAATGGCACCGCAACCGGCTCGCCCCCACCCCCATTTGCGGGGGTATACTGCCCGAATTGCGTCAGCAGCGCACATCCCTTGTCATCGAGCACCGCCGATCCGCTCGACACCACCGTCGCGCAATCGTGTACCCGGCCATCCACGCCCACGGTGTAGCGCAAGGTCGATGTGCCGTGGACGCCCTTCCGCAACTCCGCCTCCGGAAAAATCCTCATTCTTGATCCACGTATACGGCGGCGTGACCGGGACCGGCATCGTCCGCAGCTTCGCGCGCGCGTCGAGGTCGATCCCCCAATCGCGCAGCAGGCCCACGCCGCACTGGTCAAGCGCGGCGATGCCCTTGCGCATGCCCACCGGCTTGATCCGCGCGACCACGCGCTTGCCGATCCGGAAGCTCAGCGTCGCGCCCGGCCCGACATTGTTGAGGAAGCCGGACTCGCTATGGTCGATCACCAGAAGGCGCTTGCCCGCATTGTCGAAGATATTGACCTCGCCGTGCCTGGCTTCCTCGCCGGTCAGGTCGTTGCGCAGCACCAGATTGCGGACGTGCCCCAGATTGGCCCCGCGCGGCTGCACGTTGAGCATGATGAGATCGTCGCCGTCGGGCATCCGCTCGACCACCAGCGCCGCCACCGGCGGCACCCCGCCAAAGCCGCGCGCCAATTGGCACCGGCCCGCGATCGGATCGACCATCCAGTTGGACGAGGGCATCAGCGTCCCGTCCTCCGTCTTGGCGGCGGGCGCAGGCGCAGGCGCGGCCTGAACCAGCGCTCCCGCGATCACCAGGCCAACTATCCCCATGCCTTCCCCCTCTCAAACGCAGCCGGTTGGCGCTTTGCGCCATTCCTGCTTCCCCTTGCCCACCATATCTGCGGCACCCACGCGGCCGAGGCAAGCCGCGTCCAGGGCCGGAACGTCCAACAAATCCCGTATATTCATCAACTTGCAAAAAGCGAACCGCCTTGACGCCAAATTGCGGCCATGCAGAAGTACTAGGTAGATTTACGGGGAATCGAATCGATGAAGCGCGCGGCATTTGCTTCGACTGTATCTGCCTTCGCGCTGCTCTCGAGCTGCGCAGGTTCGACCGGTGGCACCGGTTCCACCCCGGCGCCTTCGCCAACGCCGACGCCTACGCCTACGCCGATACCAACTCCAACACCCACGCCAACGCCAACGCCAACGCCAACTCCCACACCGACGCCGACTCCCACACCGACTCCGACGCCCACGCCCACGCCCACGCCCACACCAACCCCGACGCCGACGCCAACACCCACCCCAACACCGACGCCAACCCCGACCCCGACACCAACGCCAACGCCAACGCCGACCCCAACTCCCACGCCGCCGCCAACCAACGGCACGCTGATCGATCCGCGGTTCGACCAGAGTTACACCAACGACGCGGCGGAATATGAGCTCGGGCAGGGAATCGGCTCGGGGGTGTTCGCCATCCGCCGGGCCCAACCGTCGACGCTCGGCGTCCGGTATAACGCGGCCGACAAGAGCTATACGCTCACCTTTCCGTCAGCCGTCTGGACCTATGGAGTCCAGACGTTCGGCCCGGGCGAGATCCAGCCGGGCGTCGATCCCGACCTGACCTATTATCGCCACGTCATCCTGTCTCCGGACGGCTTGCGGCGCGAATACGACCGGCTGTATCTCACCAGGAACAGCCTGAGCACCACCAGCTATGTCGGGGCGGGCCTGGCGATCCGCGCGTTCCAGACCGCGAGCAACAGGGACGTCACCGTTACCCCGTTCAGCTACGGCATCCCCACGCTCGATCCGGCGGTTCCGCGGGCCGGCAGCGCCCACTTCGATGTAAGCCTGCTCGGCGGCTATGCCCATGACAGCTTGCCCCCGACGTGCAGCTGCGACGTCGACGGTTATTATGTGGGCCGGCTGAGCGGCACGGGCGGGATCGATGTCAACTTCGCTACCGGCGTGATCGGCATGACCGGCACCGCGCAGGAATATGATCGCGCGACCGGCCTGGCCGGCGCGGCGGAGCCGTTCGGCGGCACTGCCGCGCTCGCCGCGCTGACCAATAATTTCAGCGGCACCTTCACCTACGGCAGCACCGCCGTCTTCAACGGCAACTGGCTCGGCCGCTTCTACGGTCCCGCCGCGATCGAGATCGGCGGGACCTTCTACGCCACCCGAAACACCGCCAATGGCAACGAGGCGGTGATCGGTGCGATTACCGGCAAGCAGAGCGTGGTCTCGACGATCGGCGCCGCCGGCATGCCCTTCACCTACAGCGACTACGGCGGCTGGTACGCGAGCATCGTCCCGTCGGCCGGCGGCATCCTGTTCCCCGGCCCCGCCGGATCGATCGCGCCGGCCGCCGATGCGGTCAGCCGGATTCGCGATATCCCCGAAGCCGCGCGTGGAAATCCGAGAGGGGGCCGCGATTTCCCGGCTGCGCAGGAGTAGCGCCGCGCGCGCGGTTGACCGGCCGAGGGTAAAACAGGCAGGCGTCTGGACGTGATGCTTCTATCCCTCCGGTCCGCCGCGCTTGCCGCCGCGATGCTGGGCCTGCCCGCGCACGCCCAGCAAGCCCCGCAGCAGGCCGCGCCGGAGCAGATCGAGGGCCTCAAGGCCGCCGATCTGTTCGCGCTCGCCGACAACCGGCTGGCGACCGATCGCCCGCAGGACGCCGAAGTCATCTATCGCGCCCTGGCGAAGGATCCCGATATCGAGATCCGTTCGGAGGCGCGCTTCCGCCTCGGCCTCTTGCTCTCGAAGCTCGGCCGCAACCGCGAGGCCGCGGTCGAATTCCGCGCCCTGCTCGACGAACGGCCGGATGCGCAGCGCGTCCGCCTCGAGCTCGCCCGCATCCTCGCCGAGCTCGGCGACGAATCCGCCGCGCGCCGCGAATTGCGCCAGGCCCAGGCCGGCGGCCTGCCCCCCGAAGTCAGCCAGGTCGTCGATCAGTTCGCCAATGCGCTCCGCTCGCGCAAACCCTTCGGCGCCAGCCTCGAGCTGGCGCTGGTGCCCGACAGCAATATCAACCGGTCGACCGACGCGCAGACGCTCGACACGATCATCGCCCCGCTCGATCTTTCCGACGATGCCCGCGCCCAATCGGGCCTTGGCGCGCGGATCTCCGGACAGGCGTTTTTCCGCAAGCGGATCAGCCCGCATCTCGCGCTGGTCCCGCGCATCTCCGGCCAGGGCGAATTCTACCGCAAGAGCCAGTTCGACGACATCTCCGCGTCGGCGTTGCTCGGCCTCGAATGGTCGCCCGGGCGCGAGCGTTTCCAGCTCTCGGGCGGTGGCGCCTATCGCTGGTACGGCCTCGACCCCTACGCCCGCACGCTGACCACCAGCCTCAACTGGCAGCACCCGCTGAGCCGCCGTGCGCAATTGACCGCGAGCGTCACCGCCGCCGACACCAAATATAAATTGAACGACCTCCAGGACGGCGCGCTGCTCAATGCCGATATCGGCATCGAGCGCGCGTTCAACGCCCGCTCGGGCGGCGGCGTCACGCTGAGCGCCACGCGCCAGACCGCGCGCGACCCCGGCTACGCCAATATCGCGGCAGGGGTAACCTTCGTCTATTACCGCGAGCTCGGCCGGACCACCGGCTTCGTGACCTTCACCACGCGCGGGCTGGAGGCCGACGCGCGCCTGTTCCTCTATCCCGAGCGCCGCCGTGACCTGCTGCTCGGCGTCAGCGCCGGCGCCACCTTCCGCGCACTGAAGTTCAAGGGCTTCGCGCCGCTGGTGCGCATCAGCCTCGAGCGCAATTTCTCGACCGTCGGCATCTACGATTACCGCCGCGTCGCCGCGACCTTCGGCATCACCCGCGCGTTTTAGCGCAACCGGCCTCAGGGATAGCTGCGCTCCAGCATCCAAAGGATCGCGTCGGCATGGATTCCCGCTACCGGTTTGCCGCCGGCATCCGTCGCGGGGACGAAGGTGGCGCGGCTCATGATGGTGGCGCAGGTCCTTTTGTCGAGCGTGCTCGATCCGCTGGCGAGCGTCACGATGCAATCGGTCGGCTTGCCCTCGGGGCTCACCATCACGCGGTAATCGGTCTCGCCGGCCTCGCGCTCCTCCATCGCCCGTTGCGGATAATCTCGTCCGCTGAACCATTTTTCGCGCGCGATCGGCCTGGCGTTCCCGGCCACTTTCGCGGGATCATAACCCCAGGCGTTCAATAGCACGGTCTCGCAATCTGCCAGAGCCCTCAGCGCCGATGCCATGCCGGGCAAGGCGAAACGCACCTGCCGTTCGGCGGCCGGCTTGCTGGTGCTGATCTTCAGCATTTGCGCCGCGGCGATCTCCGCCAGGTCCGCGCGTCGCGCCCGCACCAAAGCGATCGGTTTGAAGGTCGTGCGATCGGTGGTGCTGAAATACTGCCGCATGTGTACCGCGCCGGCGGTCATCGTCAGCGTCGCCAGGCCCGAGCCGGTGAGCCTTGTCTCGCGGTTGCCGATCATCACGATCTTGACCGCCTCGCCCCCGGTCACCGGAATGAACCCCAGCGAGACCGCGCCATCGCCGGTCCCGAAGCTGCGCGAGAGCGTGCAGGCGTACCGCGCACCGGTCAGGCGCACTATTCGGTCGGGCTGCTCGGCGCCTTTTCGGAGCCGGGCGCGGTCACCGGCATCACCGGCAGCGGCTCGTTCCAGGTCGATTTCGTATCGGGCAGGCTGCTTGGCGCGGTCGCGATCGGCGCCGATGGCGGCCCGACCGGCAACTGGCAGGGCGGCGGCACGCTTTCTTCGTCGAGCAATGCGTTCAGCGGCAGTTTCGCCGCGACGATCGGCTCGGGGTTCAACACCTTCGTCGGAAGCTTCGCCGGCGCCTTCTTTGGCCCTGCCGCCGATGAACTCGGGCTGGCGTTCCACGGCGGGTCCAGCAGCGGCGCGATCACCGTCGGCACGATCACCGGGCGCAACGCCGCCACCGGCAGCAACGCCGACCTCAATCACCTGGTCAATCCGCAGTTCTTCGCCGCCACCACCGGCCACGTCGAGTTCGACAATGCCGGCGTCGCCAATCCCGCCACCGGCGTCACCGCCAGCGCGTCGACGCTGATCCTCGGCTATCGCCCGGCCGTGACTTTCACCGGCGCCGGGTTCAATTTCTTCACGCCGGCCCGCGCCGTCGCGCTCCGGACGACCGCCGACCAATATGGGATCGACGGCTCGAACGGCTATGCCGGCCTCGGCTTCGGCACCTATAATTCGGCCGGCGGCTGGATCCAGTACAACGATAATTCGCTCAATTACGTGAAGGCCGGCCGGCTGGTCACCGTCAACGGCACCCACATGGTCTTCGACGATTTCGTCATCGGCATGCCGACCGCGGCATCGGCGGTGCCGACCGGCTCGGCCGGCTATGTGCTGTCGTTGCGCGGCAGCCTGTTCGATCCCGCCGCGGCGCCGATCGGGATCACCGGCGGCGGCACGCTCACCATCAATTTCGCCACCGGCGCGATCACCGCGACCGGAGACGTGCGCAACCCGTACAACTACAATTTGATCGGCGGCTTTACCGGAACCAGCACGCTCGGCTCGGGGTCGTCCGCCTTCAGCGGCAGCTGGAACGTCGCCGGCGCCAAGGCCTATACCGGCAGCTGGAGCGGTGGCCTGTTCGGCCCCGCCGCCGACGAAATCGGTGCGCGCTTCCAGGCCAATGCCGGCGACGGCAGCCTGATGACCGGCACCCTGTACGGCCCGCGCAACGACAGCGTCGTCGCCAGCGTCCCGAAACTGGCGGACCTGACCGCGGCGACCACGCTTCGCGGCGCGCTCGGCTTTACCTACGGCCAGCTGGGCGGGGATGGTTTGAACGTCATTTACAACCAGGACCCCTTCATCGCGGTCGATTACGACCCGGCGAGCGGCACCTATACGCTCCGCTCGGAATCGACCTTCAATCTCGGCGCGCCGCGCATCGCGCTCACCTTCGACCGCGCGCATATCGACGCCGCGCGCAGCGACGACAGCTTCGTCGCCTATCGCAGCGCCGACGGCAACGCCGAGGCCCGCATCCTCCGTTTCTCCGGGGACAATCGCGAAGTCGAGCTGACCTATTCGAACGTCGCGCTGATCACCGATCGCAACCCCGACGGCACCGGACCGGGCGCGCGCGTCAGCCGGTATTACGCGAGCTACGGGCTGATCACTCCCGAACTGCAGATGCCCCGCTCGGGCTCCGCCAGCTACGGCGGCCGCGCCTGGGGCAGCGGCTATGTCGCCGGCATCGGCGACAATTCCGCGGTCACCGGCACGATGAACGCGCAAGTCAATTTCGGCGCCAGCTCGATCCAGATACTGCTCGATCTGCTCGCGAGCGATCCCAACGGCGTGCTGCCTTCGCGCAATCTCGGCAACTTCACCTTCGAAACCGGCGGCGGCAACTATTTCAGCGGCGGCGTGAACCAGAACCCCTATTCCTACACGGTGAACGGCAAATTCTACGGCCCCAACGCCGCGGAGATCGGCGGCGCCTTCAATCTGTCGAAGGACTCGCCGACCGGGGGCTATTATCCCGACTTCAAGATCAGCGGCGTGTTCGCGGGAACCAAGCGCTGAGCGCCCGCCACTCCTGACCCTCGCCGGGGAGCGCCTGTCGCGGAGCGGCCGCCGGGTCGAAGGACGGCCGCTCCGCGTTCCCCCGATGGGAGGGAAGGGGTTAGGTCAGGTTACCAGGAACGACATCGCCGGTCCGGCCGCGCTGATGCCGGTGATCTTCAGGGCGGAGGGCGACCCGCTCCACCAATTGCTGTTCGGGTTGGACGCGGGCGTGAACTGCGCATTGTGCCCGCCGCGAAACAGGTCGTTCGGATCGCCAAGCCCGATGCCGCGTTCGAGTTCGCGCAGTCCGTCCGCCTGGACGAGCGCGCACTCATAGTGCAGCGCGGGCGTGCCTTGCTGGTTCTCGTTGTCGGCGAGCTCGTCGACATGCCAGATCGCCAGACCGCCGCCGCCCAGCATGGCGTCGCGACCGGCCGGCGCGCGATTCTCGACTAGGAAATATTCGTTCGCGCTTTTGCGGCGAATGGCGAAATCATTGCTCCCCGCCTGCAGCGACAGCTGGCCGGGCGCCAGGGTCGTGAGGTTGCTGGTCCAGCCCGCGGCATGCCTGAGATAGGCGCCCACTTGTCTGGACGATCGTAAATCCATCCAGCGTCTGGAACGTGGCCGCGCGCTGGTTGCCCGTGCCGCGCACGTCCAGCGTGCTCCCGTCGGGCTGGGTGAAGCGGAACGGCGCGTCGATGAACGGAATGGACATGGTTGCCTCCGGTGGATTCAGGGTTTTCGGCGCGGGCTTGCCGCGGTCACGCGGCCGCGCTCAGGCCATCTTCGCCCGCACGACACATTTCTGCAGCCGCGGCTGGAGCAGCGCGAGGTCGAGATCGATCAGATTCTGCTGCTGCGCCGGCGTGACGCTGTTGGTGAGCGCATTGGCACGCACGGCGTCCGCCGCGGCATCCTTCTTCGGCTCGACATCTTCTTCCTTCTTGGTGAGCTTTTCGAGTTCGGCGGTGATCCCCGCCGGATCGAAGCTGCCGGCGTTGGTCAGCCGCCCCGCCAGAACCCGCTCGACCGAGAACAGCGCCGCCGACACCATTTCGAAATACTGCCGCTGCACGTCGATCTGTATCGTTCCGCTGGGCGTCACACGCTGGATGAACAAAAACGATGGATTCGGCTGTAGCCGGCTCAGCGTAGCGCGAAGCGCGCTGATTTGCTGGCGGTCGCGGGTGATGTCGTTTTCGGTCTGCTGCAGCAGGTCCAGATTCTCGCGCTCGACCGTCGTCTGGCTGTCGATCTGCAAGCGCAACGCGCTGTCCGGGGGCGCGGCTTGCGCGAGGCGCACCGCTTCGGTCGATTGCGCGGCGCGCACCGCCAGCACGTCGCGGTGACGGGTCAGTTGCGCGAGGTGCGCCTCGGCGCTGTCGATGCTGTCGTTGAGCGCGCGGTTCACCACCGCGTCCGCCGTCGAATTGGTATCGAAGAATTCGACGCCCACCGACACCGTCTTGATGCAAAGCAGCGCATCGATAGCGCCATCGATCATCCCCGCTTTCTCCTTCGGGGCGAAATAACCGTTGCCGCGCCCAAGCACCGCCGAGCCGGAGGCGAAGCCGATCGCGCCGTTTTCGCCCATGCCGAACGTCGGCCCGACCGCCGCGACCGCGAGCGCCAGCATCGACGGGACCTCGAAATAGCTGCGGCCGTTGGCGGCCTCGCGCTGCGCGCAGCGATAGGCGAGGATGAAATTGTCGGTCAGGGCGGTCGCGCCCTCGATGTTGCGGTTGGCCTGAAGATCGAAATGCGGAGTCGCCTCCTCGACGCATTTCTGCCCCGATGCCGATGTCATCGCCTTGCTGGCATTCACCTGCGGCGGCGCGAAGCTCGTCGCGGCGCATCCGCCGGCCAGCGGTCCGGCCGCGGCAAGCAGAGCAAGCGCGCGCCATTTCGCCGCAAAGCCCGAACGGCGGGCGGCGCCTGACATTTCAGGATCGATCGGCATGGTAGCTCCCCTCGTGGATATTCGCGGAGAATGGCAGCGTCCGCGCCGCGGCGGCGTGACGGCCGTCACGCCCGCCAACAAAATACCACCTTGCCTCGCACCCCTCCCGCACCCACATCGCGCCCCACGCGTTGACCTCCGCCACGCGTCTCCTATACTCGGAACATAACTGGAACGGTTCGAGCCCCCCATGCCCCTTACGCACATCTCCGTCCGCGGCGCCCGCGAGCACAATCTCAAGGATGTCTCGATCGACATCCCCCGCGATACCCTCACGGTGATCACCGGCCTGTCGGGCAGCGGCAAGTCGAGCCTCGCGTTCGACACCATCTATGCCGAGGGCCAGCGCCGCTACGTCGAGAGCCTCTCGGCCTATGCCCGCCAGTTCCTCGAACTGATGCAGAAGCCCGACGTCGATCATATCGAGGGGCTCAGCCCCGCCATCTCGATCGAGCAGAAGACCACCAGCCGCAACCCGCGCTCCACCGTCGCCACCGTCACCGAAATCTACGATTATATGCGCCTTTTGTGGGCGCGCGTCGGCATCCCCTACAGCCCTGCCACCGGCCTCCCCATCGCCGCGCAGACCGTGTCGCAGATGGTCGACCGCGTCCTCGCGCTTCCCGAAGGCACGCGCCTGTACCTGCTCGCCCCGGTCGTGCGCGGCCGCAAGGGCGAGTATCGCAAAGAGCTTGCCGAGTGGCAGAAGGCCGGCTTCCAGCGCGTCCGCATCAACGGCGAGATCATGCTGATCGAGGAAGCCCCCGCGCTCGACAAGAAATACAAGCACGATATCGAAGTGGTGGTCGATCGCCTGGTGATCGGCGGCGAAGGCATCGCCACCCGCCTGGCCGAGAGCTTCGAGACCGCGCTCAAGCTGGCCGAGGGGCTGGCCTATGTGGATCTGGTCGATACGACTGCCGCGGAGGCGACCGCCAGCCGCGTGCAGGAAGCCCCGCAGGCGTTCCGCGCCGACACCTCCTCTCCGTTCGTTTCGAGCGAAGGCGAGAAACAGGCCGCAGGGATCGGTGTCTCGACTTCGCTCGACACGAACGGTGGTAGTAACGCCCTCGGCGGCGCGATGAAGGGCGCCGGCATCCCCGACAACCGCATCGTCTTCAGCGAGAAATTCGCCTGCCCGGTCTCCGGCTTCACCATCGCCGAGATCGAGCCGCGCCTCTTCTCCTTCAACGCCCCGCAGGGCGCCTGCCCCGCCTGCGACGGCCTCGGCGAGAAACTGGTGTTCGACGAGGACCTCGTCGTCCCCAACCACGACCTGACCATCAAGAAGGGCGCGATCGTCCCCTGGGCCAAGTCCAACCCGCCCAGCCCCTATTACATGCAGGTCCTCGGCTCCCTCGCCCGCGAATTCGGCTTCAGCCTCGATACGCCGTGGCGCGATCTCCCCGGCGAGGTCCAGTTCGTCATCCTCCACGGCACCGGCGGCAAGCCCGTCACCCTCACCTTCGTCGACGGCCGCAAATCCTATGATGTGCGGAAACCCTTCGAAGGCGTGATCGGCAACCTCAACCGCCGCATGCTCCAGACCGAAAGCGCGTGGATGCGCGAGGAGCTATCGAAGTATCAGGCAAGCCACCATTGCGAGACCTGCCACGGCGCCCGCCTCAAGCCCGAGGCGCTGGCGGTCAAGGTCGCCATGCGCGATATCTCCAGCGTCACCCGCCTCAGCGTGGTCGACGCGCTGACGTGGTTCGCCACCCTCCCCGATCAGCTCACCGGCCAGCAAAAGGAAATCGCTCGCGCGATCCTAAAGGAGATCGACGAGCGTCTCGGCTTCCTCAACAATGTCGGCCTCGATTACCTCAACCTCGACCGTACCAGCGGCACCCTCTCAGGCGGCGAATCCCAGCGCATCCGCCTCGCGTCGCAGATCGGCAGCGGCCTCTCGGGCGTGCTCTACGTCCTCGACGAGCCCAGCATCGGCCTCCACCAGCGCGACAACGACATGCTGCTCGCCACGCTCCGGCGCCTGCGCGATCTCGGCAACACCGTGCTGGTCGTCGAGCATGACGAGGACGCGATCCGCACCGCCGATTACGTCATCGACATGGGCCCCGGCGCCGGCGCCCACGGCGGCGAGATCGTCGCCCACGGCACCTTCGACGAAGTCCTCGCCAACCCGAACAGCATCACCGCCGACTATCTCAGCGGCCGCCGCATGGTCCCCCTGCCGGACAAGCGCCGCAAGGGCCTCGGCAAGTCCCTGACGATCAACAACGCCACTGCCAACAACCTCCGCGGCGTCACCGCCAGCGTGCCCCTCGGCACCTTCACCTGCATCACCGGCGTCTCGGGCAGCGGCAAGTCGAGCCTCACCATCGACACGCTCTACGCCGCCGCCGCGCGCACCCTCAACGGCGCCCGCATCCTCGCCGGCAAGCATGACAGCATCGCGGGGCTCCAGCACCTCGACAAGGTGATCGACATCGATCAGTCGCCGATCGGCCGCACCCCGCGCTCGAACCCCGCGACCTACACCGGCGCCTTCACTCAGATCCGCGACTGGTTCGCCGGCCTCCCCGAAGCGCAGGCGCGCGGCTACAAGCCCGGCCGCTTCAGCTTCAACGTCAAGGGCGGCCGCTGCGAAGCCTGCACCGGCGACGGCCTGCTCAAGATCGAGATGCACTTCCTCCCCGACGTCTACGTCACCTGCGACGTCTGCCACGGCCAGCGCTACAATCGCGAGACGCTCGAGGTGAAGTTCAAGGGCCGCTCAATCGCCGACGTGCTCGACATGACCGTCGAGGACGCCTTCGAATTCTTCAAGGCCGTCCCCCCGATCCGCGACAAGATGGCGATGCTCGCCGAAGTCGGCCTCGGCTACGTCAAGGTCGGCCAGCAGGCCACCACGCTGAGCGGCGGCGAAGCCCAGCGCGTCAAGCTCGCCAAGGAACTGTCGCGCCGCGCCACCGGCAACACCCTCTACATCCTCGACGAGCCCACCACCGGCCTCCATTTCGAGGACGTCCGCAAACTCCTCGAAGTCCTCCACGCGCTGGTCGACCAGGGCAACACCGTGGTGGTGATCGAGCACAACCTCGACGTCATCAAGACCGCCGACTGGGTGATCGACCTGGGCCCCGAAGGCGGCGTCAAGGGCGGCGAGATCGTCGCGGTGGGGACGCCGGAGACGGTGGCGAAGGAGCCGCGGAGCTTCACCGGGCGGTATCTGGCGCCGTTGCTGCAGCGGAAGGTGGTTAGGGAGACGGTTGGGGCGGGGTGATCGTAAAATCGCCTACAGCAACTTAGCCAAACCTTTCCCGACCCTTTCCACTGCGTTTTCCTGCACAATTTTCGGGACGCTCCCCCATGAATCTATGTAGTAGGAGAGATATACGTCAGAAATGAATTCGTCGGAATAACCGCTCATTTGCAGAAATCCGGCCGCCGGAGGCACGGAAACTGTCATTTCGGCCAAATCATTTACGACTAGTGCAAACGAAGGATGGCCGTGAACGTATGATGAAACCGTAGAATAATAGTAATCTGCATCTCGGGTCGATTTTTTCGAAAGCTCTTTATATGCTTTATCTGTGCTATCTCGAACTGACGCCGCATAGTTCTGTACGGCCTTTGGCAGCATCATGTTTTCACGATGCTGCATGACTTGCTTAAATTCTACGGGATGATCTTTATAGTAGATCCATGCAATTCCGGTTTCTATCACTGACCTTAGGGCAGCCACCGCCCCACGGTTGAGCCCAGCGGCCCAAGTGGCGCCTGCGTCAAGAAGAGCTTGTTTAGAGGCAGCTAATAGTGGCCTAGCAATATTTTGGTTGGCGGTCGGCCACTCTGCGTCAATCCATGCCAGAGTGAGAGGCATTTTTTCGATAAATAACTTGACTTGGTCCGCGAGATTAGGCGCATTCTGAGCAACGCGCTTTGCAATTTCAGAATATGCCTTGCTCATTTAGATAGGCGCCAGTGAGAATCCCTGCCTCCAGCATTAGAGAATGCTATGACGGCGGCACTCAAAACAGTAGACTCTCCAACTAGCCTTATCATTCTAGCAAGCCAACGACGTATTCCCTCCTTAACGGAAAACGTCAAATCGTCTCTATCAAGTCGACTATCTAAGCGTAATAACTCGTCCGATAGAAGCCGGACAGCACTCGGATTATCTATCCCTTGGCCTTCTACAAGGCGAAGGATATCTGCAATAACTGCCTCGGTGATCAAATCCTCTTGCTGATCATGAGAACTTACAAGTTCGTACTCTGAAGCCTGTTCAAACGACTTAAAACTCCGTCGGACATTGTTATAAAGTTTCGCAGCTTCCTCTGGATGATCTCTAGAAACCGCCCTGACAAATTCACGAAATTCTGCCGCCGTAATACCAGCCGCCGCGCAAATATTAGCAATACGCCTGAAGGGATTTTTCGTCATAGCCCCATTCGTCCACAAAGCTCAAGACCGACCAATCTAAGGTCATTATAAATTCGTTTTTTATTGCCAACTTTCCTATCGGTAGCAAATCCAGTGTAATCACTTCGCGCAGCTAATACTCCAGATAAGTACACTTTGTTAGTCAGAATTCTATCTTTGAAAAAATCCGCCACCCTTATGCTTTGCTCGGTGTCAGTCATAGTCGCGCTTCGCCTAACTCCATTCATAACGATATGGAGGTTTGGTGTCGGATCTACCTGCGGATGCTCCACGAGTTTCCGCACTAGATTTAGACCTAGAAGTGAGAATTTATCTGGCCGCACAGGCGAAACTATATCTGTCGCTACAGATAGACCTGCGAAAGTCAAAAATGACGAACTGGGATTCATGTCTATTATAATTAAGTCATAGTGCTTCTTGGCTTGAGATATGAACTTCTTAAAGTAATCTTTCGCATGCTTTAGTTTAGAATTATCGTCTATAAAACTATATTTTGTCAGATCAAATGTCCCGGGAATTAATGATAGATTTTTTCTAGGATTCGTTCCAGGAAGATAAAACAATTCGGTCGAGACGTCGGCGGGATCGGGAGGGTCATTCTTCGACGTATTCACGTCAAAGAAATCTGACGCCGGCGTTGGCTCAAATAGCGCTAATGCAGTTTTACCCGCACTAGACATTTTGTCATACTGACTCTGTTTAATAAGCTGCTGCGATAAATTATACTGAGGATCTAAGTCGATTAGGAGTATCGAAATCCTTTTTGCTTCAAACAACACCCGATTCATGTGTGCCGACAGGGTTGTCTTTCCCACGCCGCCCTTCATATTCAGAATCGCGACGACGGGTGTGGCCATAGGAAGCTCCCTAGAGACGTTCTCTAAGGGTAGAGGCTTAGGGGTTATCGGACAAGCCGAGTTCGAATTGAGGTAGGGTAGACCCAACCACCCCAGCCACCACCCCCATACCCCCCTCCAACTGGTGCCCCAGCCCCGCCAGCCGGTGCACCACCGCCCCCGGCACCGCCGCCGCCCACAGATCGGCATGCCCCACCGGCGCGGTCTCGTCCGCGGTCCCGTGAAACAGATGCACCGGCACCCCCGCCGGCAGCATCGCGCCAAGCCCCGGCTTCGCCGCGATCTCGTCGCTCGGCCAGCCGCCCTCCCCCACGAACGGCGCCGCGAGCAGCACGATCGCCCCCGGCCGAGCCGCCGGCGGCTCCTCGGCCAGGGCGTGCACCAGCATCGTCCCCCCGAGCGAATGCCCGATCAGCACCGCGCCCGCGTCCAGCTTCGCCACTTCCCGCCCGATCGCCGCCTTCCACGCCGGATAGTGCGGATCGTCCTCGCCGGGCATGCGCGGATAGTCGATCGCATAGTCCGGCCCGAGTTCGTGCTGCAGCGCGTCGACCAGTTTGTCGTCCCACGCATCATGCACGTCCGCGCCGCCGCCCTGGATGAACAAGATTTGCCGCCGCATGGCTCCGGTCTCCGATGAACGATCGTGAAACGGCTGTCCCGCCGACGCGGTTCAATCCGTAGTCGTCCGATTATCCCTACCCAATCCCAAGAACCTGGCGTTAGATGCGCGGATCTACGGCGATAGGCGCGGAGTCGAGCGGCAGTAGAGGGATATAAAGGGGAGGATATCATGCACGGAAAGGCATTTTTCATCTTGGCGGTAACGGGGGCAATTGCCTTGCCGGCGCTGGCGCATGCGCAAAACGTCCCGGCCTGCGCGGGCCTGACCGGTGAGCGGCGCACCCAATGCCTGCGTGCCGAAGTAGAGCGCGGCAGACAGGAAACGGCGCGTATCGAGCGAAACAATGCCCGCGTCGATCGCGCGAAGAAGGTCGTGTGCGTCGCGACGCGATCCTCGGCCGCGGGCGCAATCGGCGGCGCGATCGGCGACGCCGCCCTGCGGCAGGACCGGCCCTGCACCCCACGGGCGCAATAACAAGCCTGGCGTCCGGGGCGCGGGCGGCACCCGCACCGCGCCCCGGCGCCCATTTTGCACCGGTTTGGAACAAAAGGAGAACTTTTCGCTGTCCTACAGCCCCCGATCCTGCATACAAAGCCGGTCCTCATCACCGACTCAGGGGACAGCAGCCATGAACGCGCAAACCGAAACCATCCTGACTCCCGAAGGCCGCCCCTTCGATTGGGCCGCCTTCCACGGCTACGACAAGCCCGCGCCCGCCCGCTACAACGGCTGGACCGCCGACAAGCAGCGGCTGTTCCTCGAAGCGGTGTCGGAGGGGCAGAGCATCGTCCACGCCTGCAGCATCGTCGGCATGTCGAAGCAATCGGCCTATGCCCTGCGCAACAGCGCGCGCGGCGCCGGCTTCGCGCTCGGCTGGAACGCCGCGGTGCTGATCGGCCGCAACGTACTCGCCGACGTGCTGATGGACCGCGCGCTCCACGGCTACCGCGAAAGCGTCATGCAGGACGATGGCCGCACCGTCACGCGCCACCGCCACGATAACCGCCTGGGGATGGCGATGCTCACCCGGCTCGACAAGCAGGCCGATGCCGCGCGCGGCGCCGCCTGCGATGCCGCCGCGCGCCTCGTCGCCCAGGATTTCGAGCCGTACCTCGATTTGATCGCCAAGGATGCCGGCCCGGCCCGCGCCGGCCTGTTCCTCGGCGCCCGCGCCGATGCGGCCACGCCGGACGATCTCGAGCCCGTCCGCGCGCTCGCCCGCGCCGACAAATGGCTACGCACCCACACCGATCTCGCCGGCGAAGTCGACACCGCCGATCTCGATCCCGCCGCGCGCGCCGATTGGACCGCCGAGCAATGGCTGCGCGCCGAAGCCGCCGGGCTGCTCGTCCTCGCGCCGCCGCCGCCCGAGCCTGACCCCGCCGACGCGCGCGAAGGCAATGGTCAACTTGGTCAAGCTGGCGTTGACTCCAAGGATCGCGGCCCGGTGTGGTGGTGCCAGCGTGTCGACGAATGGCGCACCGGCTTCCCGCCGCCCGACGGCTTCTACGGCGAAGAACTCGGCGAATTTGGCGAGGAGGGGTATTCGCGCGCGCTGACCGTCGAGGAAGCGGAAGTCATGGATGCCCCCTGGCGCGCCGAGGTCGCCGCCCGCGAAGCGACCGAGACGATCGAGCGCGACGAATGGTTCGGCTTCACCCCCGCCCCCGCCACGGATTTCGACGACGACGAGGATTGGAACGAGGCGGAGGACGCGGACGAAGGCGACACGCCGGTCGAGGATGCGTGCCCATGAGCCGCGCCCTTGCCAATTCGCGCCCTTTACCCTATATCAACCAACAGGCGTCATCTCCGGATGGCAGTTCCTCCGGGAACCGCACCGCCTGCAAGCAGCCCAATCGCTCTGCACCCGCCGCGTCTCCGGTCGCGTCCTTTCGCATATCCGATCCGGCCGCAGCTGGCGCAATCACGACAGAAACGTCGTGACGAAGCCGGCGTCTATCTTTCACATCAGGAATAATAATGAACTTCTTCGATAAGACCCACGACACCCAGATTACCCATCTCTTCGCCCACGCAGCCGGCACGCCGAGCATCCCGCTCCACCGCCGCCTGTTCGCGATCGGCCGCACGCCGGGCGACATCGCCCGCGACGCGGTTCGCGAAGTGCTGGGCTGACCCGAAGGGCGTACCGGGCGGAAGGCTGGCCGAAGGGCCGCCCCCGCCCGCGCATCGCCACGCTATTGGGCCAAATGGCAAGCGCCCCGGCGGACCGCCAAGGCCCGCCCCCCGGCGATTAAGCTTGCCCTTTCCCCTCCCCGCGCCCATGTGGCCGGTTCCATGCCATTTTCAGCACTCCCCCCGCTTCTTTCCGAAGCGCTCGCCGCGCGTGGCTATGCCGCGCCCACCCCCGTCCAGGCCGCCGTGATCGAGCCCGAAGCCTTTGGCCGCGACATGATCGTCTCGGCGCAGACCGGCTCGGGCAAGACCGTCGCCTTCGGCCTCGCCATGGCGGCCGAGATGCTGGCGGGCGAGGACCGCGTCGCCCCCGCCAGCAAGCCGATCGCCCTCGTCATCGCCCCCACCCGCGAGCTCGCGCTCCAGGTCAGCCGCGAATTGATGTGGCTCTATGGCCAGACCGGCGCGCGCATCGCCACCTGCGTCGGCGGGATGGACGCCTCGAAGGAGCGCCGCAGCCTCAGCCACGGCACCCACATCGTCGTCGGCACCCCCGGGCGTCTCCGCGACCATCTCGAACGCGGCGCGCTCGACCTATCGGCGCTCAAGGTCGCCGTGCTCGACGAGGCCGACGAAATGCTCGACATGGGCTTTCGCGAGGACCTCGAGGAAATCCTCGACGCGACTCCGTCCGAACGCCGCACCCTGCTCTTCTCCGCGACGATGCCCAAGCCGATCGTCGCCCTCGCCAAGCGCTACCAGCGCGATGCACTGCGCATCTCCACCGTCGGCGAAGACCGCGGGCATGGCGACATCGCCTATCAGTGCGTCACCGTCGCGCCGTCTGACATCGAGAACGCCGTCATCAACCTGCTCCGCTTCCACGAAGCAGAGACCGCGATGCTGTTCTGCGCCACCCGCGACAATGTCCGCCGCCTCCACGCCACCCTCCAGGACCGCGGCTTCTCGGTCGTCGCTTTGTCCGGCGAGCACAGCCAGAACGAGCGCAACCACGCCCTCCAGGCATTGCGCGACCGCCGCGCGAGGGTCTGCGTCGCCACCGATGTCGCCGCGCGCGGCATCGACTTGCCCACGCTCAGCCTCGTCATCCACGTCGAGCTGCCCCGCGACGCCGAAGCCCTCCAGCACCGCTCTGGCCGCACCGGCCGCGCCGGCAAGAAGGGCACCGCCGTGCTCATCGTCCCGTATCAGCGCCGCCGCCGCGTCGAGCAGGTGCTGAAGGGCGCGCGCATCGAAGCCGAATGGATCGAAGCGCCGACGCCCGAGAGCATCCGCATCCAGGATCGCGAACGCCTGCTCGCCGCCCTGCTCGAGCCGATCGAGGCCGACGACGAGGACCGCACCCTCGCCCAGCGCCTCCTCGCCGAACGCAGCGCAGAGGACATCGCCGTCGCGCTCGTCCAGGCGCACCGCGGCAAGATGCCGCAGGCCGAGGAACTGATCGACCGCAGCACGCCCGCCAACCGCGAGGACCGCCAGGCCGGGCATCGTCCCGGCTTCGATGACACCATCTGGTACCGCATGGATATCGGCCGCCGCCAGAACGCCGATCCGCGCTGGATCCTCCCCCTGCTCTGCCGCCGCGGCCACATCACCAAGAACGAGATCGGCGCGATCCGCATCGACGCCAACCAGACCATGTTCCAGGTCCCCCGCGCCGTCGCCGCCAAGTTCAGCGCCGCGCTGGCCCGCACCGCCAATGCCGATGGCGACGAGGAGAGCGGCATCACCATCGAGCCCGTGCCCGATAACGCCGGCCGCGACGCCACGCCCCCGGCCCGCCCGCAGCTCCGCCCAAGCATCGGCGCACCCCGCCAGGACCGGCCCGACCGGCCCGGCGGCCCGTCCCGCCACGGCAACGCCCGCGGCAACGACGGCCGCCCGGCCCCGCGCCACCATGCCAAGCCGTTCGGCAACAAGGGTCCCAACAAGGGCCCGAATGCCGGACCCCGGGGCCCCCGCCCGAAGTGAGCCCGTCGATCCTCGTCGACGGCGATGCCTGCCCGGTGAAGGATGAGATCTACAAGGTCGCCTTCCGCCAGGAAGTGCCGGTAACGGTCGTCGCCAACAGCCACTTTCGGGTGCCCGTCCACCCGTTGCTCAAGCGGGTGGTGGTAAGCGACGGCTTCGACGCCGCCGACGACTGGATCGCCGAGCAGGCGAGCGCGGAAACGGTGGTCATCACATCCGACATCCTCCTCGCCGACCGCGCCCTCAAGGCTGGTGCGACGGTCCTCTCCCCCACCGGCAAACCCTTCACCACCAGCTCGATCGGCTCGGCAATCGCCACCCGGGCGATCATGGCCGACCTTCGCGCCGGCGGCGAACAGCTCGGCGGCCCGGCGCCCTTCGCCAAGACCGACCGCTCCCGCTTCCTCCAGGCGCTGGACACGGCATTGGTGACATTGAAGCGGCGCCAATAACCGTCATCCCGGCGGAAGCCGGGATCTCAGGCAGCTGCGGTACTCCCGCCGCACCAGATCCCGGCTTCCGCCGGGATGACGAGAAGGTTGCAATGTAGGGTTTCACGGCGGACAAGATCGGCCATGAAATATCTCCTCCTCCCCACCCTCCTCGCCACCGCCGGCTGCACCGCCAACACCGCGCACCCCGCGGCACCGGCTCCGCTCCACACCCGCCTCCTCACCCTCGACACCCATCTCGACACGCCGGTCCACTTCGCCCGCCCCGGCTGGGACTTCGGCGCCGCCCACACCCATGCCGACGATCTCGCCCAGGTCGATCTCGGCCGGATGGACACCGGCGCGCTCGATGGCGGCTTCTTCGTGATCTACACCGAACAGGGCCCGCTGACCCCCAAGGGCTATGCCGATGCCAAGGCCTTCGCCCTCAAGCGGCTGGGCGAGATCGAAACCACCTTCGCCAAATTCCCCGCCCGCATCGCGCTCGCCACCCGCCCCGGCGACGCCGCGCGCGCGGACCGCGCCGGCAAGCGCTTCGGCTATATCAGCATCGAGAACAGCTACCCGCTCGGCCTCGATCTCAGCCTGCTAGATCAATATTACGCCCGCGGCGTCCGCCTCGCCGGCCCGGTGCATTTCAAGAACAACCAGTTCGCCGATTCCGCGACCGACAAGCCTTTATGGCACGGCCTCAGCCCGCTGGGCCGCGATTGGGTGAAGGCGATGAACCGTCTCGGCATGGTGATAGACGCCAGCCATGCTTCTGACGACGTGTTCGATCAGTTGCTCGAACTTTCGGCCACCCCGATCCTGCTGTCGCATTCGGGCACGCGCAGCGTCTACGATCACCCGCGCAACATCGACGACGCCCGCGTCCGCAAGCTAGCCGCGTCAGGCGGCGCGGTCTGCGTCAACAGCGTCTATCTCAGCAAGAACCGCTCGACGCCGGAGGCCGACGCCGTGTCCGACCGCGCCGAGCATATGGACACGATGACGCCCGCCGAGCAGCTCGACCTCACCCACCAGATCCGCAAGCTTCAGGATGCCAATCCCAAGACCGCCGATTTCGAAACCTATATGCGCGCCATCCTCCACCTCATCGAAGTGGCGGGCGTCGATCACGTCTGCTTTGGCGCGGATTGGGACGGCGGCGGCGGCGTCCCCGGCTTCGAGGATATCAGCGCGCTGCCCAAGGTCACCGAACGGCTGGTCGCCGCCGGTTACACGCAGGCCGATATCCAGAAGATGTGGAGCGGCAACGTGTTGCGCATCCTCGGCGTGGCCGAAGCGAAGCGTCAGGCGCGATAGGCCGCCAGCGCCGCGATGAACGCGCGAGCATTCTCGCCAACCGCTGCGGCAGAAAGCCCCGGCTTATACAAGGCAGACCCCAGGCCGAAGCCCGCTGCCCCCGCATCGAGCCACGGCCCCATATTGTCCGGCCCGATCCCGCCGACGGGAAGCACCCGCACCGTCTTGGGCAACACCGCCCGCATCGCCTTGAGCACGGTCGGGCTGGAGCCCTCGGCCGGAAACAGCTTGAGCGCCGTCGCTCCCGCATCGAGCGCCGCAAAGGCCTCGGTCGGCGTCACGACTCCAGGCAGCGACACCAGCTCCGCCGCTGCGCTCGCCGCGATCACCGCCACATTGGCGTTGGGCGAAATGATCATCGTCCCGCCCGCCGCGCGCACTGCCGCAACATCGGCCACCCGCAACACGGTCCCCGCCCCGATCACCGCGCGCCCGGCGAAGCGCCGCGCCAGCCGGGCAATGCTCTCCAGCGGATCGGGCGAATTGAGCGGCACTTCGATCAGCGTGAACCCGGCATCGACCAAAGCTTCGCCGACATCCTCGGCCTCGTCGGGTTGCAACCCGCGCAGGATCGCGACCAAAGGGCATTCGGCAAATGCCTGATCGAAGGCTTGGATATGGCTCATGCGGCGGCTCCGATCTCGATAATTCCGGCAGCGAAAGCGGCGTGGCTGTCGACCAGCACCGCGTGCCGCCCCTGCGCTTCGATCGCCGCGGCGTACAGCCCGCCCAGCGCCGGATCGGCGAGGATGTGCACGCCGTCATGCCCCGAAGCATCGAGCCGCGCCGCCACATCCGCGCCGATCAGCAGCCCGCTGGCGAACGACGCCGCATCCACATCGTCGCGCCGCCCCAGCAGCCGCGCCGCGCGTATCCCGAACAGCGACGCCGCCAGATCGCGCTTCGCCCCTTCGGCCAGCCCCTCGCGAAACGCGTCGTCCAGCCGGACCTCGCTGCTCAATTGCGCCGCCAGCAACCCGTGCGAGCGGAGCAGCGCAAACAATTCGCCGGTCATCGCGGTGGTGAACCCGGCCACCCGGCCGCCCACCATCTCGACCCATTTGCAATGCGTCCCCGGCTGGCAGAGCAAGGCATCCCTGGGCGCCAGCCCCGCCGCGACCGCGCCGAGCAGCTGGACCTCCTCGCCGCGCATCACGTCGGACGCGGTGGCGATTCCCGGCACGATGCAGGTCCGCTCGTCGATCCGCATCAGATTGGCGGCGAGATCGCCGATCCCCGCCGGGGTGCCGACATAGGGCGCCAGCCGCCAGCCGACATTCGATCCGATCATCCCTGCCAGCAGCATCGGCAGGTCGCCGAACCGCTCGCGCAGCCCGGCCACTTCGGCTTCGAACCCGCCCTGCCGGATCGCCGTCACCCCGCGGTCGTCGCGCTCGCTGCGCACGACGCGGCCATCCTCGATCACGAACGTCCGGCGGTTGGTCGTTCCCCAATCCAGGGCGAGAAAATGCCCGCCGAGGCTCACCACCAGGTCGCGTACAATGCGATCAGGATCAGGATCACGCCCACGCCCGCCACGTTGAACACATTGGGTGTCTTGAAGCTCACGCCCTCCATGCTGACGACATTCTTCTCCTTGCGCGCCGGGAAAAGCAGCGAGATCGCCATCGCCAGCGCCAGGCTGACCAGGAAGACGAACAGCATGCGGTTCATGAACGGGAACAGCCAGTCGTTCACGCCCTGCGGCAGCCCGGCGATCGGAATCACTTTCTTGAGCATGAACGACAGCAGCACCGAAGTCACCGCCGCCGCAATGGCGCCAGCCTCGGTCGCCTTCTTCCAGAACAGGCCGAGCAGGAAGATGACCGTGATCCCCGGCGTGAAGAAGCCCGAGAATTCCTGGATGAACTGAAACGCCTGATCCGCCCCGCCGAGCAATGGCTTTGCGGCGATGATCGCGATGATAATAGCCACCGCCGCAACGCAGCGGCCGATCAGCACCAGATGCTTCTCCTGCCCCTCGCCTCCGGTCCCGTCCTCGCCACGCGTCGCAATGCCGCGCGCCTTGGCGTAGAGATCGAGCGTGAAGATCGTCGCGATCGAATTGATCTTGGACGCGGTCGACGCGATGATCGCCGCGATCAGCGCCGCGAAGACGAGGCCGAGCAGCCCCGGCGGCAGCAACCGCATCATCGTCGGATAGGCATCGTCCTTGGTCGCCAGCGCGGGCGCGAGCATCACCGCGGCGATTCCCGGCAGCACGATGATCACCGGCATCAGCAGCTTGAGGTAGGCGGCAAACACCACGCCCTTCTGGGCCTCACCGATGTTCTTCGCCGCCAGCGCGCGCTGGATGATATATTGGTTGAACCCCCAATAGCTGAGATTCGCGATCCACATGCCGCCCACCAGCACCGCGATCCCCGGCAGGTCGACGTAATATTTGTTGTCGGGCGAAAGGATCATGTCGAAATGGCCCGGCACGGTCGCGGTGAGCTTCTGGAAGCCGGCGATCACGCCCGCCCCGTCGCCGATCTCGGCAAGCGTCAGATAGGAAACCACCAGGCCGCCCAGCACCAGCAACGTCACCTGGACGATGTCGGTCAGCGCCACTGCCTTCAGCCCGCCCCAGAGCTGATAGAGCAGGGCGAACAGCCCCAGCGCCACCAACGCATAGCCCTGGTCGATCCCCGCCACATTCCGCACCGCGATCGATCCCAGCCAGATGATCGAGGTCAGGTTCACGAAGACGTACAGCGCCAGCCAGAACACCGCCATCAGCACCGGCAGCACCTTGCCGTAACGCTGCTCGAGGAACTGCGGCATCGTGTAGATCTTGTTGGCGAGGAAGATCGGCAGGAAATATTTGCCGACGATCAGCAAGGTCAGCGCCGCCATCCACTCGTACGACGCGATCGCCAGCCCCATCGCATAGCCCGAGCCGGACATGCCGACGATCTGCTCGGCGGAGATGTTCGCCGCGATCAGCGACGCGCCGATCGCCCACCACGGCAGCGACTTGGAGGCGAGGAAATAGTCCGAGGTGTCCTTGACGTGCCCCGCCTTCTCGCGGCTCACATATTGCGCGAGACCGAATATGAAGATCGCATAGGCGACCACGACCACGACATCGATCGGCGACAGGCTCATCGGCTTACTCCCCCTGCGGATCCCGGCGCCTGCCCGGCGCGCTGTTTGACCCGATTATGCCGCGGCGTTAGAGCGGCTCAGGATCATTTATCTTATTTATTATGCGTGTCCAGCGGGGGAGGGACGAGCCGATGGTCAACCTCACCTACGGCATGCTCGACAGCATTGGCCGCGCGATCGTCACCGGCGAATATGACGGCAGGACCTTCCCCACCGAGGCCGATCTCGCCCGCGCGCACGGAGTGAGCCGTTCGGTCACGCGCGAAGCGGTGAAGATGCTCACCGCCAAGGGCCTGCTCAGCGCGCGGCCGCGCCAGGGCACCGTCGTCCGCCCGCCGGCGCACTGGAATCTGTTCGACAGCGACGTGCTGCGCTGGCTGCTCGAACGCCAATTCTCGCTCGATCTGCTCCGCCAGTTCAACCAGCTCCGCGTCGCCATCGAGCCCGAGGCCGCCGCGCTCGCCGCGCGCTTCGCCGACCAGGCCGACATGGACGAAATCGCCGCCGGCCTCGCGGGCATGCGCGCCGCCGGAGAGGGCCGCGAGGATCCGCTCGAGGCCGATATCGCCTTCCACGTCGCGATCCTCCGCGCCGCAAAGAACCCCTTCTACAGCCAGTTCCGCGATATGGTCGGCACTGCGCTCCGCACCTCGATCCGCTTCACCAACCGGATCGACGGCCGCAACACCAGCATCGCCGATCATGCCGCGGTGATGCACGCCATCGCCGCCCGCGATCCCGAAGCCGCCCGCGCCGCGATGCGCGCGCTGATCAACGACGTGCTCGACCTGATCGATACCCATGAGGGGGCGGTGCGGGCGGCTGATCCCCAGCCTTTTCCTCCTCGCGAAGCGGGGGAGGTGGCAGCGAAGCTGACGGAGGGGGCGTAGCCGCAAGCGATGCCCTCGCGGAGAGGCCCCCTCCGTCGCTTCGCGCCACCTCCCCCGCTTCGCGGGGGGAGGAATAAGGTAGACTTACGGCCCCACCCTCAGCGTCGCCACGGGCCGCGTCTCGTCCTCCTCGTTACGGTCCCGCCCTTCCTGGAACGACAGATCGAGGTCGACCATCACGTCCTTCTGCGCCGCCCGGCCGAAGTTGCGGATCAGCCGGATCAGCACATGCCCCGGCCCGTTCGGATTGATCCGGTCGGCGTCGTACCCGTTGATCCGCACCGCATAATTGCCGGCCGGCGCGCGGCGGATGGCATATTCCTCGGGCCCATAGCCGTCGGTCATGTCGTTGGAGATCTGTCCGCCGGCGCTGCTCAATTTGTCGCCATAATAAACGCGCTCGCCGTTCGGCTCGTCGACCCACAGGTCGATATCGGCATCGTCGGCGGTCCATTCGATCACGATCCGCGCATCGGTATCGAGCAAGGAAACCAGCCGCGGGTCGAGCGTCCAGCTGCCGCCCAGCGCCTTGATATCCGGGATCAGCGCATTGGCCTCCATCAGCGCGATCACTTCGAACCCGTCGAAATCGCGCGACGCCGGATTGAGCGCCGCATCGGTGAGCAGCGCGAACGCCCGCTCCAGATCGGCGCGCCCCGCCGTGCCCCGGCCGCGTCCGCGCGCCGCCAGCGCCAGCGCGAGATCGCGCGCCGGTTGCGGGCGGAATTCGGCGTTGTTGGCGGCGAGATGCTCGGCAAGCTCGACCGCCCGGTCGAACGCGCGGTCGCGCTCCAGCCGGAACGCGACGATCTGCCGCGTCTCGTCGTCGCTCAACGGCAGCTCGAGCGCCGATAGCAACAGCAGGTCCGCCGTCGCGGAATCGCCCTTCAACCGGAACCATTCGGCGACGTCGAGATAGAAGCTCGGCACCTCGCCATATTTGCGCTCCTGCTCGGCCAGCACCTTGAGCCGCGCGCCCGGGGCCGCCGCGGCGAGCGCCACCATATAGGGGCGGTTGGAGGCCAGGTCGGCAAGGTCGAGCCCGACCTCGGCATGGGTCCCCGGCCGGCCATCCGGAAATCTGCCGATATCCTCCGCCGATATGGCGTCTATCGATTGCACGGCCATCGCGCTGCTGAGATTGGGGCTTCGCGCGCGCACGCCGGTCACGACGATGCTGCTTTCGCTCGACGAGCGCTCCATGGCCACGCCGGGCGCCCGCTGCACTGGTTCCGCGACTTGCGTCTGCGGCAGCGGCTCCGGTGCCGACATGGGCGTCGGTGAGGCCACCGGCATCGGCGGAGACATCACCGGCTCGTCGCGGTCGCGTTTCACGCGCCGCTTCGCCGCGAAGCGCTGGTTCCACCAGCTCTTGCGGTCCTGCCATTGCTCCAGAACGAAATCGAACCGCTCCTTGCGCTCGTCGACACCGCGCTTGTCGGTATCCGCTTTCTGCGTGCGATAATCGCGCATCCAGTCCTCGGGAAAGCCCGCCGGCGGCGCGATCTCGGCGCGCAGATACTGGTCGGGCCGCTCCAGCACCAGGAACGACATGGCCGGCCCGGCAACCTGATAGCGCCGCGCGAAATCCACCATCGCCCGATGCCGCGAGGGATCGTCGCCCAGTGCCTGCACCTGCTGCGCGGCCCATAAGGCGCCGGGCGCATCGGCCTTCACCACCGGGTTCGTGGTCGCATAAAGGCTCTGGCTGCCGTCACTCAGCCGCACGTTGACGCCGCCCCTGTCGGGCATCGGCCCGACCAGCAGCCAGCTCCCCGGCCGCGCCGGCAGCGCGCGATATTGCAGCCGCCGCCCGGCCTCGTCGCGCACGCTGACCACGCCAATGCCCGAATCGGCAAGCGCCGCCGCGGCGTCCGCCGCCTTGCCCTTGGCCACCCGGATCAGCCGCCCGCCCGTTCCTTGCGCGATCCGCCCCAGCCGCGCGCCATCCGCCGTCGCCGATCCGGTCATCACCGACAGCGGGCAATCGGGTGCGAACTCGGCGCCGATATCGATCGTCACCTTTCCGTCGAACACCAATACGCATCGGCTCGCCGCGCCCACGTTCACGCCGTCGAGGCCAGCAAGCGAGGTGCCGCCGCGATAGACCATGCCGTCCAGCGCCCGGCGTAGCGCCGCGCCACCGCGAAGCGTCACCACGCGCGGCCGATCGCTGGCAAAGCTCACCACATCGATCGCGGACGGTGCGGTCGTGTCGGTCAGCCGGACCAACGCCTCGATCTCGTCGGCCTGCCCATGCCCGTGCGAGAGCGACCGGTCCCAATAGATCCGCAGCCTTCCCGGCCGCTGCCGGGCGGGCGCGCGCTTCGCCCCCTCCCCGATCACGAAGAATTTCTCGCCGCTGGCATGCTGGGCGACCAGCATCGGCGCGGTCGACAGGCCCTCGATCTCCAGCCCGCCCGGCAATCCCGCATTCTCGATGATGGCGTTGCCGCGCCAGCCCTTGCCGTCCCGGCCGAGCATGAGCGGCGCGCCCGCAAAGCGCACCACCGGCGCACTGTCATGGCCCGCCACGGCGACCTCCAGGATCACCTTCCCGATCGCCGCATCGCGCGAGAGCGGCAGCACCAGTCCCCGCGCCGGGTCGAACGGCGCCGAAAAATGCAGCCGGAAACGCCGCGGATGCCCACGGTCGATCGGGAAGATACGCGTCGTGAAGACATTGCCCGCGGTGACTTCGGCCAGCCCCGGATCGACGCCGGCGCGCACCTCATCCTCATAGATGTTCCGTGCCTTGGGCGCTTCGAGCAGATTGCCCGGGATCATCGCGTCGCCGACGTTCAGGGCATAACCGGTGACGACCGCGTCGCCGGGCATCGCCAGCGCGAGATTGGCTTCATAGGGCGTGTCGCTGTCCGATCCGATCGTCAGCTCCAGCGTGACGTCGGCGGTCCGCCCCGCGACACGCGCGGCGATTCGGAATTCGTCGATGCGCAGATGGCGCGTCGGCTTGGCATCCGCATCCCGGATCCCGCGCTCGGCCTCGCCCAGCGTGGGATTAAGTTGCGCCAGCGCAGTTCCCGGCGCCAGCCCCAGCAAAAGCCCCGCCGCCAGCACCCAGAATCGGTCCCACGCCATGGCTATCCCCTCGCTGCATCGCTTTCCGGGAGGGTGAGCCGCTTCGCCGCCGAGCGCAATCACGGACTTGGCAAGTACGTGGAAATTCCGGCGCAACTTTACGCGGCGTTTACCACATGGGCTGCACAAGCATGCGGTAACAACGGGGCAATCGCCCGAGTGGAGCACGCGCATGGATATGGCTCGCGGCCTCAACGATCCGATGAAATCGGACCCCGAGGACCATCACGACGACGCGGTTTCGGATCGCCCGCTGGACGTCGGCACCGACGAGCGGCGGATGCACGTCCGCGCCTATAACCATTGGGTGTCGCTGCTGCGCGGCCGCGCCTACCCAGCGATCGACGATCTCGATCCCGAAAGCATCACCGATTTCGGCCCGCACAGCGTGCTGCTCGATTTCTCGCAGGGCGTCGACAATCCCGCGATTCGCTACCTCGGCCGCGCGCTACGCGAGGAGACCGGCGTCGATCCGATCCTCACCCATGTCGCCCAGGTGCCCAGCCGCTCCTTGCTGTCGCGACTCACCGACCATTATCTCCAGATCATCGCCAATCGCGCGCCGATCGGTTTCGAGGCCGAGTTCGTCGGCACCCGCGGGCACAACACCATGTACCGCGGCATATTGATGCCCTTCTCGTCCGACGAGGACACGATCGATTACATTTATGGGGTGATCAACTGGAAGGAATTGGTCGACGCCGAAACCCAGGCGAAGCTCAACGCCGAGATCGAGGAATCGCGCCGCGCCGCACCGCAGCCGCCGGCCGCCGCCCCGGTCTGGGCCGATGGTCCCAGCGCCGGCTTCGACACGCCTGCCGAACCCGAGACCGTGCTGGGCGAAAGCCTAAGCGACCGCCTGATGCTCGCCCGCGAGACCGCCGCCGCCGCCCGCGCTTCGGATACCCGCAGTCGCGCCGCGCTCTATCGCGCGCTCGCCCGTGCCTATGATTTCGCGCTCGCCGCCGATGAGGATGCCGAGGGATACACCGCCCTGCTCGAATCCGCCGGCCTCGCCGTCCAGGCACGCGCACCGATGACGCCCGCGGCCAAGCTCGTCTTCGGCGCGGACTATGACAAGACTCGCCTCACCGAATTCGCCTGCGTGATGACCCACGCCCGGCGCTGCGACGTGCCGCAGGGCGGGCTCGACGCTTTCCTCGAGATCGCCGAAGGCGGCATCAAGGGCGTGGTCCGCGCCGAGCGCGCGCTTCGCCGCCCGGCGCCCCAGCCCGATATCTATGCCCGCGCCGCCGCCGAGCTGCGCAGCCGCGCACCGCTCGCGCATGTTTCGATCGCGGCGGGCGATGACGAGTTCGTCGTTTTGCTGGCCCGTGCGGGCGGCGACGGCCTCGACATCGTCGGCCGAATCGACGGCGATGCGGCGCTCACCGAACGGGCCGTGCGCAGGGCCGCCGCCTGACGCCAAGGAAAGTGCGCGGGCGCGGCTTTCCGCGCAGCATAGTTGCAAATGTTACGGCTTCGTGCCGCAAGGCTTGAGGTAGCCATCCGGCAGGCGCATAGGGGCGCGCATGCCGAAGATTACAAAGACGCTGATGCAAGCGTTCGAAGCCCGGCTGCTCGAAGGAGCATTGCCGGGCGAGCTCGAAGGGTTCGGAGAGGAAGAGCGGCGGGAGGCAGCCGAGCTGGTCGCCGAAACCGCCGCCAGGCGCCCGCCCGGCACCGCCGCGATCGCACTCGAAACCTATGCCGACGACGCCAAGCGCCGCATGCGGCTCGCGGTCGTCAACGACGATATGCCCTTCCTAGTTGATTCGATCTCGGGCGCGGTCGCCGCGCACGACATCGCGGTGCATCGCATCCTCCATCCGGTGATCGCGGTCGCGCGCGATGCCGATGGCAACCTCACCGAAATCGGCTCCGGCAAGCCCGAATCGATGGTCTATATCGAAATGGAGCGCGGCGACGCCAAGACCCGCCGCGCGCTGGTCGCCGAGCTCGAACGCACGCTCGAGCAGGTCCGCGACGCGGTCGAGGATTGGCGCGCGCTCCAGTCGGCGATGGCCGCCGACGCGCCGCATCTGCCCACCCCCGAGGGCACCGCGCTGCTGCGCTGGTTCCAGGGCGGCGCGATGACCCTGCTCGCGCACGAAAAGTGGCGCACCGACGGCACGACCACCGAACAGCTCGGCATCGCCCGCTACGAGCAGGCCAATCCGATCCTCGCCGACGCATCGCGCCAGGCCGCGGTCGCATGGTTCCGCGCGGGCGGCGACGCGCCGCTGCTGCTCAAGTCGAACTGCATCTCCACCGTCCACCGCCGCGTGCCGCTCGACATCGTCGTGCTGCCGATCTTCACCGGCGCCGAAGTCACCGGCCTGTCGATCCACGCGGGTCTGTGGACCAGCGCCGCATTGTTCGCCGATCCCGAGGAGGTGCCGATCCTGCGCGCGCGCCTCGCCGCGCTCGAGCAGAAGTTCGGCTTCAGCCCCAAGGGCCATACCGGCAAGGCGATGGCGCACGCCGTCAGCGCGCTGCCGCACGACCTGACCACCGCGTTCGACGCCGCCTCGCTCGAAGCGCTCGTCCTCACTTCGATGTCGGTCGCCGACCGGCCGCGCGCCAAGCTCGTGCTGGTCCGCAGCGCGCTCGGCCGCCATCTGTTCGCCTTCGTCTGGCTGCCGCGCGACGAAGTCTCGACCGGCCGTCGCAACGCCATCGGCGAGATGCTCGCCGAGGCCTCGAATGCCAAGCTGATCAACTGGTCGATCGCGCTCGAAGACGGCGTCGTCGCCTTGCTGCGCTACACGCTCGACTTGCGCGGCGGCGGCCAACTCCCCGATTCCGCCGCGCTCGACGCGCAGCTCGAGCGGATGGTCCGCGGCTGGCAGCCCGCGGTCGAGGCCGCGCTCGCCGAGCTCGACGGCCCCGGCGCCACCCGCCTCGCCTTGCGCTACGCCAACGGCTTCCCGGCGGGATACCGCGACACCGGCACGCCCGAGGAGGCCGCGCGCGACATCCTTCGCCTCGCCACGCTCAAATCGGCGGGCGACCGTTCGGTCCGCATCTACCCGGTCGCCGGCAAGCCCAGCGAATATCGCATCAAGCTCTATCGCCAGGGCGGCGCGCTCGCTTTGTCCGAAGCGGTCCCGGTGTTCGAGAATTTCGGCTTCCGCGTGATCGACGAAGTCCCAACCCAGCTGACCGGCACCACCGGCACCGTCATCCACGATTTCGAGGTCCAGCTGACCGGCGGCCCCTCCGCCGCGCTCCAGCGCGATGCCGAGTTGGTCGAGAACGCCATTGCCGAAGTGCTGGAAGGCACTGCGGAAAACGATGCGTTCAACCGGCTCATCGTCGAAGCGGCGATGCATCCCGAATCGGTGATGCTGTTCCGCGCCTGGTTCCGCTACCTGCGCCAGACCGGCATGAATTACGGCATGGCCACCGTGGTCGACGCGCTTCGCCGCGCGCCCGCGGTCGCCGCCGCGCTGATCGAGCGCTTCTCCGCCGCGCACGATCCCGCGCGCGCCGGCACCGACAGCCAAGCCGTCGAGGCCGCCACCGCCGCGATCGACGCCGGGCTCGACGACGTCTCGGCGATTGACGACGACCGTATCCTCCGCACGATCCGCGGCGTCGTCCTCGCGACTTTGCGCACCAACGCCTTCGCCCCCGCGGCGAAGGAAGCGCTCGCGTTCAAAATGGACTCCGCGCTCGTCCCCGGCCTCCCGCGCCCGCTGCCGTGGCGCGAGATCTGGGTCTATTCGCCCCGCGTCGAGGGCATTCACCTCCGCGCCGGCCCGGTCGCGCGCGGCGGTCTGCGCTGGTCCGACCGGCGCGACGATTTCCGCAGCGAGATCCTCGACCTGATGAAGGCGCAGCGCGTCAAGAACGCGGTCATCGTCCCCACCGGCGCCAAGGGCGGCTTCTATCCCAAGATGCTCCCCTCGCCCGCTGTCGACCGCGACGCGTGGTTCACCGAAGGCACCGAAAGCTACCGCGTCTTCATCCGCGCCCTGCTTTCGGTCACCGACAACATCGTCGCGGGCAAGATCGTACACCCCGAAGCGGTCGCGATCCTCGACCAGGACGACCCCTATTTCGTCGTCGCCGCCGACAAGGGCACCGCGACCTTCTCCGACGTCGCCAACGCCATCGCCACCGAGCGCGGCTTCTGGCTGGGCGACGCGTTCGCGAGCGGCGGCAGTTACGGCTACGACCACAAGGCGATGGGCATCACCGCCAAGGGCGGCTGGATTTCGGTCCAGCGCCACTTTCTCGAAATGGGCGTCGACGTTCAGCAGGACACCATCCTGGTCGCCGGCTGCGGCGATATGTCGGGCGACGTGTTCGGCAACGGCATGCTCGAGTCCAAGGCGATCAAGCTGGTCGCCGCCTACGACCACCGCCACATCTTCCTCGATCCTAATCCCGATCCCGCCGCGGGCTGGGACGAGCGCGCCCGCATGTTCGCGCTGCCCCGGTCGAGCTGGGCCGATTACAACCCCGCGCTGATCTCCCGGGGCGGCGGAGTCTTCGCGCGCACCGAAAAGAGCATCAAGCTCACTCCCGAAGTCCAGGCGATGCTGGGCACCACCGAGACCGAGCTCGATCCGACCAGCCTGATCAACCGCATCCTCAAGGCGCCCGTAGACCTGATGTGGTTCGGCGGCATCGGCACCTATGTGAAGGCCGCCGCCGAGGGCCATCTCGACGCCCGCGATCCCGCCAACGATCGCCTCCGCGTCAATGCCGAGGAAATGCGCTGCAAGGCGATCGGCGAAGGCGCCAACCTCGGCGTGACGCAAGCCGCGCGCATCGCCTTTTCGGAGCGCGGCGGGCGGATCAACACTGACTTCATCGACAATTCGGCCGGCGTCGATTGCTCGGACAATGAGGTCAACATCAAGATCGCGCTCAACCGCGAAGTGATCGAGGGCCGCCTCGAATTCGACGCGCGCAACACATTGCTCGTCTCGATGACCGACGAGGTCGCGCACCTCGTGCTCGAGGACAACCGCCTGCAGACGCTGGCGCTGTCCTTCCTCGAAAACGACGGCGCGGTGGCATTGCCCAGCTATGTCCGCGTCATCGAGATCCTCGAAGCGGGCGGCCGCCTCGATCGCGCGGTCGAGGGCCTCGGCTCGAACGACGATCTGCTGCGCCGCGCGCAGGACGGCCACGGCCTCACCCGGCCCGAGCTCGCCGTGCTGCTCGCCACCGCCAAGCTCGCGCTGCAGGAAGCGATCGAGGACGGCAATCTCGGCCACGATCCCGCGCTCGAAGCCGATCTTCATGCGGCCTTCCCGACCGCGATGCGGAAACAGTTCGGGAAGGCGATCGACGAGCATCGCCTGCGTACCGAAATCGTCGCGACCAAGCTCGCCAACCGCGTCGTCAACCGATTGGGCGTGCTCCACCCGTTCGAGCTTGCCGAGGAAGAGGGCGCATCGCTCCGCGATATCGCCGCGATGTTCGTCGTCGCCGAGCGGCTGCTCGGGCTCGACGCGATCTGGCAGGCGATCGAGGAGGCCAGGATCAGCGAAGGCGCGCGTATCGCCCTGCTCGACGAGGTCGCGGTCGCGGTGCGCGGCCAGATCGCCGATCTCCTCCGCGTTTGCCGTCCCGGCGTCAGCCCCGCCGAGGTGATCGCGCGGCTCAAGCCCGGCATCGACAGCCTCGACAGGCAAACCAAGGCATTGCTGCTCGAGGAAGTGCAGGCGCAGAGCGGGCGCATCTCGGCCAAGCTCGAAGCCACCGGCGCGCCCAAGGCGCTGGTCGGCAAGGTCGTCCGCTTGTTCGAGCTCGACGGGGCCGTCGGCCTCGCCGATCTCGGCGAGAAAAGCGGCACCGACGAGACCGCGCTCACCCGCGCCTTCACTCATCTCGGCCAGGTGCTCGGCCTCGACTGGGCGCAATCCACCGCCGCGCGGATCGTCACCGGCGATCCGTGGGAACGGCTGCTGATCGCCGGCCTCGCCCGCGATTTCCAGCAGCTGCGGTTGGAGTTCCTCGCCCGCGCCAAGGGCAAGGACCCGCAGCAGGTGGTCGAGGCATGGCTCGCCGAAAACGCCCCGCGCGTCGAGCAATTCGCCAACTTGGTCCGGAGAGCGCGCCAAGCGGCGGCGCCGAACGCTGCGATGCTCGCGCAGATCGCCGGGCAGGCGCGGGTGTTGCTGCGGCGGGAGTAATGCTAAATCCTCCCCGGTACGGGGAGGTGGCAGGCGAAGCCTGACGGAGGGGGGGCCGCGAAGACGGCGGTTTCGCTATCGGCAAGGGAACCCGCCGTGCTTCGCCGGCGGCCCCTCCACCAGCCTACGGCTGGTCCCCCTCCCCGTGCCGGGGAGGATTGAAATTGCAATTGCGAATCGTTCGCGTTATCGGCGGTCAACCCGAATCACCCGAGACCGCCCTACCGCATGCAAGCCCCCGCCGCCCCGGCTCCCAGGAAGCGCAGCCGGAAATCCTTCTGGCTGAAGCAGCTGCACACCTGGCACTGGATGAGCTCCGCGGTCAGCCTGATCGGCCTTTTGTTGTTCGCGATCACCGGCTTCACCCTCAACCACGCCGGCGAGATTGAGGCCAAGCCGGCGATCGTCGAGACTGCCGCACAGCTCCCCGCGCCGCTGATGGCGCAGGTAAAGCCCGACGACGCACCCGACACCAAGAAGCCGATCCCGGCGCAAGTCGCCAAATGGATCGAGGCCAGGATCCCGCTCAAGGCACAGGGCGACGCCGAATGGTCCGCCGACACCGTCTATCTGGCGCTTCCCCGCCCCGGCGGCGACGCCTGGATCTCGATCGACCGCGCCAGCGGCGAAGTCACCAGCGAGACCGCCAGCCGCGGCTGGATCGCCTACCTCAATGATCTCCACAAGGGCCGCAACGCCGGCGCGGTGTGGAAGTGGTTCATCGATATCTTCGTGCTCGCCTGCATCGTCTTCGCGGGCACCGGGCTGGTCCTGCTCCAGCTCCATTCGAAGCACCGCAAGAGCACCTGGCCGATCGTCGGCCTGGGGCTTCTGATCCCCGCCCTCCTCGCCATCTTTTTCATCCACTAGGAAGCGACCCATGCAGATCCGCCTGACCGGAATTACCTTCGCCGCGCTGGGCGCCCTGCCCGGCGCCGCCGCCGCGCAGACGCTCGACGTGACGGTCGCCATCCCGCGCCTCAACGTCGCCGAATATCACAAGCCCTACGTCGCCGTCTGGCTCGAGAAGGAAGGCGCCACGCCGCGCACCATTGCGGTCTGGTACGATGTCGCCAAGGCGAACGGCGAAGGCACTAAATGGCTGCGCGACGTGCGCCAATGGTGGCGCGTCTCGGGCCGGGCGATGAAATTCCCCGCCGACGGCGTCACCGGCGCCACCAAGGGTGCGGGCACGCACAAGCTGAGCTTCACCGGCGGCCGCGGCGCGATGCCGGCGCTGACCCCGGGCAACTACACCCTCGTCCTCGAAGCTGCCCGCGAAGTCGGCGGCCACGAAGTCGTCCGCGTGCCCTTCGTCTGGAACGGCGCCGCCGCTTCCGCCCGCGCGTCCGGCGCGACCGAACTGGGTGCCGTCGCCCTCACCATCAAACGCTGACACGAGGACCAACCATGAGACTGAACCTGCGCACCTCGCTGATCGCCGCCGCCGCCTTCGCCACCGTCGCGGTGCCGACGGCGCTCGCCCACCGCATGTGGATGCTGCCGTCGTCGACGGTCGTGTCCGGCGAAGACAATTGGATCACGGTAGACGCCGCGGTGTCCAACGACCTGTTCTTCTTCGATCACCGCCCGATCGCGGCGATCCCGGTCATCACCCAGCCCGACGGCACCGCCGGCAAGGTCGAGAACCACGCTGTCGGCCAGTTCCGCGGCACCTTCGACGTGCATCTGACTCAACAGGGCACCTTCCGTATCGCCCTCGTCAACGAAGGCGTGTTCGGCAGCTATAAATTGAACGGCGAAACCAAGCCGATCCCGCGCGGCACCCGCGCCGCCGATCTCGCCACGGCGATCCCCGCGGGCGCGACCGACGTCCAGACGGTGACTAACTCCAGCCGCAACGAAATCTTCGTGACGCAGGGCGCGCCGACCAACACGGTGTTCAAGACGACAGGTGCGGGCATCGAACTGGTCCCGGTCACCCACCCCAACGACCTCGTCACCGGCGAGCCCGCCACCTTCCAGTTCCTGATGGACGGCAAGCCCGGCGCGGGTCTCACCGTTACCGTGATCGCCGGCGGCATCCGTTATCGCGATGCGCTCAAGGAAACGATCCTCAAGACCGACGCCAGCGGCAAGGTCGTGATCAACTGGGGCCAGCCCGGCATGTACTGGGTCTATGTCAACCAGGGCGGCGAGCGTCCCGAGGGCGGCATGGGCGGTCAGGGCGGTCCCCGCGCACAGCCCGGCCAGGCGCCGCGCCCCGCCGGCCCGCCGCAGCGCCGCGTGAGCTATGTTACCACGCTCGAGGTGCTCGCGCCCTGAGCGCACGCGTCGCGATCCCGCCAAGCCTCTCCCCGGCGGCGTTTCATCGCCGCCGGGAGGACGCTGCGGTCGCGGGCCTGCGCGGCGAAACGATGGGCACGCGCTGGTCGGCGCGCGTCGTCGGCGCGCCGCCGGGACTGGCCGATGGCATCCAGTCGGTGCTCGACGGCGTGGTCGCGCAGATGAGCCATTGGCAGCCGGCCTCGAACCTGAGCCGCTTCAACCGCGCCGCGCCCGGCGCGTGGCAGCAACTCCCCCCCGAATTCTCCCGCGTCCTCGCCGCCGGACTGAAGATCGCCAAAGCCAGCAACGGCGCGTTCGACCCCGTGATGGGCGCGCTTGCGGACCTATGGGGCTTCGGCCCACCCGGCCCGCGAACCGGCGTCCCCGATACCGCCGAGGTCGCGCAGGCGCTGGCCCAATCGGGCCGCGCCTCGATCGAGCACGACGCACCCCTGCTCCGCGCCCGCCGCACCGCTCCGGTCGCGCTCGACTTCTCGGGCATCGCCAAGGGCTATGCCGTCGACGCCGTCGCCCAATATCTGCAAACCCGCGGGCTGCAGGACTATCTCATCGAAGTCGGCGGCGAACTCCTCGGCGCCGGGATCAAGCCCGACGGCCAGCCCTGGTGGGTCGATCTCGAAACCGTCCCCGGCGTAGCGCTCCCGCCGATCCGCGTCGCCCTCCACGGTCTGGCCATCGCCACCTCGGGCGACTACCGCCGCCACTTCACCGCCGATGGCCGCCGGTACGCCCACACGCTCGATCCGCGTACAGGGGTGCCGCTCGACAATGGGGTGGCGTCGGTAACCGTCCTCCACCCCGAGTGCATGCTGGCCGACGCCTGGGCTACCGCGCTGACCGTGCTGGGACCCGAGGCACTGGCCGTCGCAACCCGCGAGCAACTGGCGATGCACATGGTGGTCCGCGAAGGCACAGGCTTCCGCGAGATACTATCGCCTGCTTTGGTCGAGATGCTCGGCTAGCTGTGCTCCGGCGAAGGCCGGAGCGTTGGCAACCGAGGCACGCCATCTCCAACGCTCCGGCCTTCGTCGGAGCACGGGAAGATCACGCGTCCGCCCACCGCCGCAGCAGATTATGGTACACGCCCGTCAACTCGATCACCGACCGGTCGTCCTGCCCCAGATCGCCGGCGATCCGCTGCACCGCCTGGTCCATCTCGAACAGGATCCTGCGTGCGCCATCATCGCGGACCATCGATTGCACCCAGAAGAAGCTCGCTACCCGCGTGCCGCGCGTCACCGGCGCCACCCGGTGCAGGCTCGACGAGGGATAGACCACCATATGCCCCGCCGGCAGCTTGACCGATTGCGCCCCGAACGCGCCCTCGATCAGCAATTCGCCGCCCTCATAGGCGTCCGGGTCCTCGAGGAAGAGCGTAGCCGACAGATCGGAGCGGATTCGGAAATCGCTTCCCCGCTGGATGCGCACCGCATTATCCACATGCGTCCCGAATTCCTGCCCGCCAGCGTAGCGGTTGAACAAGGGCGGAAACACCTTGAGCGGCAGCGCCGCCGCCACGAACAGGGAGGAGCGCCCGAGCGCGTCCAGCACGATCGTCCCGGCCTCGACATGCGCAGGCGATCCTTCGGGCAATTGCTCGTTGCGCTTGGCCATCGCCGATTGCGCGCCCGAGGTGATGTTGCCGTCCACCCACGCCGCCGCGTCGATAACGCCACGCACCCGCGCGACTTCGTCGGCGCTCAGCACATCCGCTATGGCAATCAGCATCCGGCATCCCCACGCATCGCCCCGGCCAGCTCGACGAACCCGTTCGCGTGCAGCCAGGCCTCGGCCTTCTCGATAAATGCAGGCGTAGCGGTTTCGGCGCTCTCCCGCAGCCATATGCGCGCTTCGGCAACGCGGCCATCCGCAAGCAACATCCGCGCATGGTTGAACGCGCCGCGGAAGTCCCCGCCCTGCGCCGCACGCGCGTAGCATTCCGCGGCCTTCGCCATGTCGCGCGGAACTACCCAGCCATCCTCATTGAAACTCCCGACATGGTTGACGGCTTTGGCATTGCCCAATGCCGCGGCCTTCTCGAACCAGCCGAGCGCGGCCGCCTTGTCCTCGGTCACGCCCTCGCCCAGCGCCAGCGCGGTGCCGTAATTATACATCGCCCAATCGAGCCCGGCCTCGGCGGCGATGCGGAAGCATTCCCCCGCGCGGCGCTTATTCACCGCAGTGCCCCAGCCGAGATCGTAGCAGCGCCCGACCATGTTGAGCGCCATCAGATGCCCCTGCGCCGCCGCCTTGTTGAACCAGCCAAACCCCGCCGCGGCCTCACCGCCATCGAGCAGCATCTGGCCATAGACCGCCTGCGCCTCGGCCACGCCCGCTTCGGCGCCCTCACGAATCAGCGCCGCCCGCTCCTCCGGCGAACCGGAGAGGCGGGCGGCGATGGTTTCGCGCGAGAGCTGATCAACGGACTCGGTCATCGGCCCCGGTTCAGAACTTCACGCCGACGGTGGCGAATGCCGAGCGCCCGGGGGCGATGCTGGCATAATGCGAGGTATAGGCCTGGTTGAAATAGACCTTGTCGGTGACGTTCTGGACGTTGACGCTGAGTTCGACATTGTCAGTCAGCTTATAGCCCGCGCGCAGATCGAAGCGCCAGTAATCGGGAACCGTGCGCAGCAGCACCTTGGTTGCCGGGGTGACCGTGATCACGCCCGCCGCGGTCTGGCTGGCGCTGCGGTTATCGGCGTATCCGCCGAACACCCGGCTGGTGTAGAAAGCGCCGCCGCCCAGCGACAGCCGGCTGGTCGGATGCAGATCGCCCCAAAGCGTGAAGCTGTGCTTCGCGGTCTGGGTCGCCTGGCGGCCGTTGTTGACTGAAGGCACCAGCACCGTCGTCGCGGCCGCCGCGCCGTTGGCCGCCACCGCCAGCGAGGTGAAGCCGCCATCGACGATCCTGGGATCAAGATAGGTGTAGCCGCCGAACACCGTCAGCCACTTGCTGACATTGCCGTTGAAGCTGAACTCGAGCCCGCGGATGCGGCGCTTGCCGATGAACTCGACCGCGCCGGTCGGGCCGGTCGCGCGGGCGTTGTCGGTGGTCGTCTCGAACGCGGCGAAGGTCAGCGCGAGCTGCTGGTTGAAGACGCTCGCCTTGGCGCCGACTTCGTACGAGCGGGTCTTTTCGACCTTGAGGCTGTCGAGCAGCAGCAGTGCTGCGGCAGTGTTGGTGGTACCGAGCGCATTGGGCTCCTGCCCTTCGCCAATCAGGCTGTTCGGCGGCGTCGCGGCGGTCGCATAGGAGGCATAGACCGACGTGTTCGCCGTTGGCTTGAATACCAGCCCGGCCTGATAGTTGAACAGATCGTCCTCGCGAGTGAGGCTGAAGGTGCTGGTCGCGGTCGTGGCCTGACCCGGCGTCACCGTCGATTTGAAACGATCGAAGCGAACCCCGAGATTAAGGATCAGCGACGGCAGCAATGTAATCGAATCGAAGGCATAGGCAGACAGCGTATGCGCGTCGTTCTGGGTCTCCTGAATCGGCAAGCCCTTGACGATCGGCGTCAGAGCCGCGCCCGCGGCATCGCTGGAATAATTGACCCAGGGATCGTTCGGGTTCGGATTGAAGATGCTGGTGCAATAATAGCGCGAGATCGTCAGCGTGTTGCAGCGTGGCGTGACCGTGGAACCGCTTGCAAGTACGAACGCGCCGCGCCGCGCCTTTTCCCAGCTGATTTCGGCGCCCGCAGCAAAGCTGTGCTTCACCGTGCCCGTGTCGAAGACGCCGTACAGGTCGGTCTGATTCACCAGACCCTCGGTATAGCCATAGCGCGTATTGGCACGGCGCCAGAGGAGGCCACCGGTGATCACGTCGCCGCGTAACGCGGCGGCGGACCCTGCCGCCGGGGGCGTCGCGGAGGTGCCGTACACGTTACCCGTCGAATCGTCGGGCAGCAGGAAGATGTACGCCTGGTCGTTGTGCGTGAAGCGCGAGGTATTGCGCAGCGTCACCCCGCCGAAATCATGCTCGGCGCGCAGCGTCACCTGATGCGTGGTCGCATCGCGATAATCGCGGCTCTTGAGGCCGTAATAGGTGCTGCGGTCGATATTGCCGGTGACGCCGCCGATCGTCGTCACCTTGCCGATCGCCGGTGCCGAATAGATCTCGCCGGTGCCGGGCGCGTTGCCGATCGTGTAGAGAAAAGGAATGCCGCTGTCGGGCAGCTCGTGGCTCTGCAGATAATAGTAGGAAGCGGTCAGGCGGGTATCGGTACCCAGCCCCAGCGTGATCGAAGGCGCGATGCCCCAGCGGCGCGCCCAGATCGCGTCGCGGCCGGCGACATCCTGGTCGTGCCACATCGCCGCGACGCGGACGCCGATGGTGTGGCCGAGGTTGTAGTTCGCATCGCCGGTGACGCGCTTGTAGTCCGACGTGCCGGCGCTGCCGGTGGCGCGGACGAAATCGCCGACGACGGGCAGCTTCGAAATGATGTTGATCGAACCGCCGGCGCTGCCGCGTCCGCCCAGCGTCGAATCCGAACCGCGGACGATCTGGACCTGCTCGGTCGAGAAGACTTCGCGGGTCTGCGCGGCGGGATCGCGGACGCCATCGACATAGGTGCTGCCTTGGCTGTCGAAGCCGCGGATGAAGGGACGGTCGCCGATCGGGTTGCCGCCCTCTGCCGCGCCGAAGGTAATGCCGGGAACGGTGCGCAGCGCCTCGGCGAGAGTCGAGGAGCCGCTCTCCTCGATCACCTGCGCCGGCAGCACCACCACCGAGCGCGGGGTGTTGACCACGGTCGCGGTCGCCTTGGGCCCGACCTGCTTGTCGGTGCGCTGGCCCTTGACGACGATCTGGTCGCGATCCTGGTCGTCCGCGGTACCGGCGGGCGCGGCATCCGCATCCGCCGCATGCGCCATCGGCGCACTGGCGATGAACCCGACGCAAGCGAGCGCCAGGAAGGCAGGCGCGCTGGAGCGGGTGGCGGTCGGCTTAATCACGGTGATCCCCTTGGTTGTTACGGGATCAGCTATTGCGAAGCGTTCGCAGAGTCAACGCTAATGCGAGTGGTTCGCAATTTTGGCGCGAATGTAACAAGCCTGGGGGTTCCCGGCGCAAGCGTGCCGACCGCTATCAAAGCGCAACGCTGCCGTTTCGATGCCTGGCGCCAAGTTACAGTAGCTTGTTCGATATTGCCTGGTGGACGGTGCTGACCGCCGGCCGAAAGCCGAGGCTACGGGCCAGTGTATTGTCGATGTGCAGATGCCAAGGATCGGCTAGCGGCTCCGACGACGGCGCCATCGCCTCGCCAACCAGACGAAGCAGTTCATAATAGGAAGTTGGCGCATCATCGGAAATGTTGACGACGTGCCCGTCGAGCGCGCCGCCTAGCGCCAGGTTCACGGCGTTGGCGATGTCGCGGTGGTGCACCAGGCTCATGCGCCCGGCCGGGTGAAATTGGGCCTGATCGGAGGCGAGATATTTGGGCAGCGCCTCCAGATGCCCGTCCCCATCGCCATAGACGAAGCCAAATCGCAGGATCGACCAATTCAGCCCGCTTGCGCGCAGCACACCCTCGGCCGCCAGCTTGCTGGCCGGATAGGCCTGCCTGGGGTCGGCGGCGTCGTCTTCGCGACCCGGGTGGAGGGTATCCCTGTCGTAGATGTTGCTGGTGCTCGCCATGATAAACCGCGCACCTGGCGCATGCGCCTTCGCCGCTGCGATCAGGTGACGGGTGCCATCGAGATTGACCTTCCAGATCAACGCGTCGTCACGCGTGCGGAACATCGCCGCTAGGTGGACGATCGAAGAGACACCCTCGACCGCACGCGCGAGCGAGGCGGGATCCTCAAGGTCTCCCTCCACGGCCGTCACGCCGCCGGGGACTTGCCTGCTCCCGCGCACGAGGGCGCGACAGTCGTGCCCCTCCGCCACCAGGCGCGGCAGCAGACGCGTACCCACGAGGCCGGTCACGCCGGTCACCAGGATTGTCATGAGTCGGTTCCTTTCGATGAAAGCCCGTCGAGGCGCTCGGTGGCGGTCCGGAGCACCCGGACCGCCACCGCGATCTCCGCGTCGTCGATCGTGCCGAACGCCGTTTCGTGGATCAGGGTTTCGAGGTTGGGCAGCCTGTCCCACAACGCCAACCCCGCGCCGGTCAGCCGGAGAAGTTTCTGGCGGGCGTCGTCCTGATCCGGCACCTGCTCGACCAGTCCCTTCCGGACCAGTTCGCTGACGACCACACTCAACGTCGCCCGCTCAACCTCGAGCATCTGTGTCAACACGCGCTGCCTGGTCGGTCCTTCACGTGCCAATTGATGCAGGACATACCATTGCGTGGCGCCGAGACCGTGCTGCCGCAGGGCGGCCTCCATCACTGCGCGACCAGCGAAATAGCATCGCTTCGCCCAGCCGGCGATCATTGCGTGAAGCGGATTGGGTATTTTGTTAGTCACCTAACAATAATGTTAGCCTCCTAACAAAAAGTCAAGGGGCGCGATCGTGCACCGCCCCGTCTTCCCTGCCCTCGATACACGCTTTGGAGTGACGTCAACCCTGGCTGGTGGCGCTGACGGCCATCAGCCACCCGCGGATCGCGCTGGCGAGGTTGGGTGGCACCTCCGCCTGGATTCGCGCATGATCGATTGCCGCGACCAACGCGCTCAGCGGCAGGCTCCGCGCCACCGCCGCCGCCTCCAGCGCCTCCCAGAACACCGGCTCCAGGCTTATCGATGTCTGGTGCCCCGCTATCGTGATCGATCGTTTGACCGGCCCGGCGAACCCCCCGCGCGGCGGATCAATCATGCGTATCGAACAAGGACGCCAATTGCTCGATCATCGTCCCCGCCAGTTGCTCGGCATCCATGATCGTCACCGCCCGCTGGTAATAGCGCGTCACGTCGTGCCCGATGCCGATCGCGACCAATTCGACCGGCGAGCGCGCCTCGATCCAGCCGATCACCTGGCGCAGATGTCGCTCCAGATACGAGCCGGAGTTCACCGACAGCGTCGAATCGTCGACCGGCGCGCCGTCCGAGATCACCATCAGCACCTTGCGGTCCTCAGGGCGCGCGATCAGCCGCGCGTGCGCCCACAGCAGGGCCTCGCCGTCGATATTCTCCTTGAGCAGCCCCTCGCGCATCATCAGGCCGAGCGCCTTCTTGGCGCGGCGCCACGGCTCGTCGGCCTGCTTGTAAACGATGTGACGGACGTCGTTGAGCCGCCCGGGCTGCGCCGGGCGCCCCTCAGCCAGCCATTTCTCTCTGGACTGGCCGCCCTTCCAGGCGCGGGTGGTGAAACCGAGGATCTCGGTCTTGACCCCGACCCGCTCGAGCGTCCGCGCCAATATGTCGGCGCTGATCGCCGCGATCGAGATCGGCCGCCCGCGCATCGATCCCGAATTGTCGATCAATATGGTGACCACCGTGTCCTTGAACTCGGTGTCGCGCTCGCGCTTGTAGCTGAGCGAAAGCATTGGGTTGACGATCACCCGCGCCAGCCGCGCCGCGTCGAGGATGCCCTCCTCCTGGTCGAAGTCCCAGCTGCGGTTCTGCTGCGCCATCAGCCGCCGCTGCAGCCGGTTGGCGAGCTTGGTCACCGCGCCCTGGAGGTGGACGAGCTGCTGGTCGAGGTACGAGCGCAGCCGCTCGAGCTCCTCGGAGTCGCACAATTCGGTCGCGGCTACTTCTTCGTCGAACTGGCGGGTGAAGGGCTTATACTCGAACTGCGGCGGCAGATCGGACCAGGGGCGATTGGGGCGCACCGGCAACATGCCGTCCTCGCCTTCCTCGCCCTCGGCATCGGCGCCGTCGTCCATCGCCTGCGAATCTTCGGAGCCTTCCTCCTGCGATTCGTCGCCTTCGCGCTGCTCGCCGCGGGCCTCGACGTCGCCGTCGCCCTGCTGGGCGTCGCTCTCGCCTTCCTCGTCGCCGGCTTCGTCCTTGTCGTCGGTGCCCTCGTCGTCGCCACCGCCCTCGTCACCCTCGTCCGGGAGCATATCGCCCTCGACCAGCTCGAGATCCTGCAGCAGCCGCGTCGCCAGCATCGCGAACGCCGCCTGGTCGTCGATCGCCAGCGCCAGCGCGTCGAGATCGCTGCCGCCCTTGTCCTCGATCCAGTCGCGGACCAGCGCCATCCCCAGTGCCGCGCCGGCCGGCGATTCGCGGCCGGTCAGCCGCTCGCGCACCATCAGCCCGATCGCCGTCGACAGCGGTACCTCGTCCTTGCCGCGCGCGCGTGCGATCGGATCGGAGCGCAGCCGCATCTCGAGCGCATGATCGAGGTTGGCGGCGATCCCCGCATAGCCCTTCGATCCCAGCGCTTCGATCCGCGCGGTCTCGACCGCATCGAACACCGCGCGCGCCACCGCCTCGTGCGGCGCGTTGCGGTTGTGCAGCCCGGCATCGTGCAGCCGCATCCTGAGCGCAAAGCCGTCGGCGAACCCGCGCGCCTCGGCCACCTGCTCGGCGGGCAGGCTGCGCGACGGCATCGGCACCTTGATGCTCTTGCCCGATTGCGCCGGCGCGTCGGCGGTGAAGGCCAATTCGACATCGGCGTTGTCGGCGAGCGCGCGCGCGGTGCCGCCGAGGACATTGCGGAGTTTTTCGAGGGGAGTGTCGGTCGCCATTGCCTTTGCCTTAGCGGCTAACGCGCGCGTCGGGCAATCGCCTCGCGGCGCATTAGCCAATTCCTAAGCTTCGCGGACGATGCTCGCCGCCTACCAAGGGCATCGCAGAGGGGAATCATGCGTAGCTGGGGCAAATTGGCGCTGTGCGCGGTGACGATAGCAACCTTGTTCGTCGCGATCTGCGAGCCCGCGGAGGCTCGGCGGCGCTTCCGTTTCGGGGTCTTCCCCAGCTTCGGCGGCGGCAGCGGCAGCATGGCGGAGAAGATCGACAAGGTCTATGATCTGCCCGACACCGCCACCTATCTCCACGACGGCAAATATTACGACATCGGCAGCTTTTATCAGGTGCGCGATGGCGCCGAGGTGCACGGCGCCAAGCCGGTATTCGTACTTTACAGCGGCGACCTCTACGTGCGGCTCGACGACCTCCAGTTGGAAATGATCGCTGAAGAGCTGGGCATGGATCCTACCGCGGGCTTCCGCGCCGCTTATGCCGCCAAATATCCGGCCGCGCCCAAGAGCGCCAACACGATCGAGCGCCGCGAAGGCGAGACGCTGGAGCAGTTCCGCGCCCGCATCCGGGCGATGCCGAGCACCCGCACCAGCAATTGGGCGGCCGCCGACCCGGTCACCCCGGCCGTGCAGGCGACGCGCACGAGCGGCGGCCTGGGCGCCGGCAGCGTGCTGATGGTGTTGATGCTTGCCGGAATCATCATCTTCGCCGCCCGCAAGGCCCTGCGCGGACGCATCGCCGCCGCGATCACAGAGCCCGACGAGCCCATGCCCGACCGTTCCCGGACTCTGTCATTCGACCAGCGCGTCGCCGAGCGGCTGCGGGAGGCCCATGCGCACGCGGCGCCCCAGCCCGCGGCGGCGGGACCCCGCACCTTCGGCCGCCGGACGACTTAGGGTCTCACGCCTTGGCCGCTTCGAGCCGGTCGCGCAGGAATTTGAGCGTGTGGTTGTGCGTCGGCAGCTCGGTGAGATGCACGCGCAGCGGCTGATAGGCTTCGGCGACCGAATAGGTATCGAACGCCCCGGCCAGATCCTTGCGGATGAAGAAGGCGTTGACGCCCATCAACTCGCAAGTGAGCAGCAGATAATCGTGCGCAAACGCGACGTCGGCCAGCGCCTTCAGCGTCGCGCCCATATAATCGTCATGCTCCCAGACTCGGTCGTCGCGATAGGAAACAGTCAGGCTCACGTCGGCAGGGTATTTGCCGTTATATTCGAGCAGCAGCACCCCAGGCCGCGCGCCGGCTTCCAACAGCGTCTGGAGAACGTGCAGGTCGTTGCCGTCGATATCGAGCGAGAAGAGATCGACATTGTCGACCCCCAGGAACTTGCAGCCGTCGCTGTAGAGCGACGCGATATTGTCCTTGCGGATGAACGCCTCGACCAGCTTGAACACGCCCGGCACGGTATCGAGGCCCAGGTTGCCGCGGATTTCCTTGCAATAGCCCGGGCTGCCTTCGAGCCACTGGCCGCGCCATCCTTTCAGCAGCAGCAGGTGGGTGTTGCACTCGCGGCCATCGGCGGTGCCGATCTCGATGAAGGTCGACTGGTGCGGGATTCGCGAGAAAATTTCGGCGAGGATGCCGTCCTCGCCGCACTGGGAATAGACCTTGTAGCCGGCGAGCGCGACATTGCCCGGCTGGCGCGCGCGGATATCGTCCTTGATCGCGCGGACCTCGGCCGCCTGCACCGTGGCGACGCCCGACAGACCCTTTTGGGCAAGAAACTTGAACTTGGAAAAAACGCTGACCATGAAAGCCCCCGATATGATGTGGTAGCGCCGATGCCCGTCAGGCCTTGGCGACGACGCTTTCCGGCAGGTCCATCCCGAACACCCGCTGGTAATATTCCGCCACCTGCGCGCGCTCGGCCTCGTCGCATTTGTTGAGGAACGACAGGCGGAATGCGAAGCCGACATCCTTGAAGATCAAGGCGTTCTGCGCCCAGGTGATCACCGTGCGCGGGCTCATCACCGTCGAGATATCGCCGTTGATGAAGCCCTTGCGGGTCAGATCCGCCACGCGGACCATATTCTCGACCGTGGCCTTGCCCTCGGGCTGGTCATATTCGCCCGACTTGGCGAGCACGATCTGCGCCTCGACCGCGGCGGGCAGATAATTGAGCGTCACCACAACATTCCAGCGGTCCATCTGGCCCTGGTTGATCTGCTGGGTGCCGTGATAGAGGCCACTGGTGTCGCCAAGACCGACCGTGTTGGCGGTCGAGAACAGCCGGAACCACGGGTTCGGGCGGATCACGCGATTCTGGTCGAGCAGGGTCAGTTTGCCCTCGGTCTCGAGCACGCGCTGGATCACGAACATCACGTCGGGCCGCCCCGCGTCATATTCGTCGAACACCAATGCGGTCGGCGTCTGCAGCGCCCAAGGGAGCAGGCCTTCCTTGAACTCGGTGATCTGCTGGCCGTCCTTCAGCACGATCGCGTCGCGGCCGATCAGGTCGATGCGGCTGATATGCGCGTCGAGGTTGATGCGGATGCACGGCCAGTTGAGCCGCGCCGCGACCTGTTCGATATGCGTCGACTTGCCGGTGCCGTGATAGCCCTGGATCATCACCCGGCGATTGTGCGCAAATCCCGCGAGGATCGCGAGCGTGGTATCGCCGTCGAACACATAGGCCGGATCGAGATCGGGGACGCGCTCGTCGGCCTCGCTGAACGCCGGGCACATCATGTCGGTATCGATGCCGAACATCTCGCGGACCGAGACGGACTTGTCCGGCGCGTCGAGGATCGTCGTTTCCCGGCTGTCGGGCTGCGTGTTGGGAATATCGGCCATAGCGGTGCGACTAAAGGCTCACGGAGTGCGCCGCAACATCCAAGTGGCCGTTAACACTTTCCCTTAAACCGGATTCGTGAGACGGTGACGTCAAGACGCCGGGCATCGAATACGAGTCTGGGGCCTCGACAGGGGGGACACGATGAAGAAAGCAATATTGGCGCTCGGTCTGTTCGTGATGCTGGGCGGCTGCCCCGGCCCGACGCCGGTGACCAACAACAGCGCCACCCCGCTGCCGCTGCCGACCAGCACGCCGGGGCCGACTCCGTGGCTGACCCCCGATCCCGAATGCACCGGCACGCTGGTGCGCTCCGAATGGCTGGTCTGCGACACCAAGGCGCTCAACGATCTGCACCATCAGCTCGCCTATCAGTGGCAGGCCGCGCGGCAGAGCGCGTCGCCCGAGCGCGAGCAGGTCCTGCAGGACCAGCTCTATGCCTTGCTCAGCGAGCGTGACGCCTGTCAGGACATTCCTTGCGTCGCCACCGCCTACCGCCGCTATCTGAACGCGCCCCCGCCCGTGGTGCGGCCGGCTCCGGTGCCGGGCAAGTGGAAGCCCAGGCCGAAGCCCAAGCCGCAGCACGGCAAATGGCACCGCCCGCCGCCGCGCGACGATTGGGACGATGGCAGGCCGGTGAAGGGCCAGAGCTGCTTCGCCTCGATGGGCGCCGGCCCGGCGCAGCGGCTGTCGCAGCAATGCGACGCGGTGAATTCGGGCGGCCCCGGCTCGTGCAGCCCGCGCCGCAGCTGCGAGGATCTGCGCGAGCAGATCGCCGCCGGCTGCCGCCAGACCTATCGCAAACCGGGGTTCTGCCGGCTTTAGATAAGGTCCGACCTGTGCTCCTGCGAAGGCAGGAGCGTTGGTCGCATGCGGAATCGCCAGAACCCAGGGCTCCTGCCTTCGCAGGAGCACGGGATGCTAAAAACTCTTCGGCGGCAGCGGAAACCACGTCGCGAATCGCGCGAACAATGCGCGGTCGCCGCTGAGCGACAGCACCCCCGCCGATTCGGCATCCTCCAGCGGCCGCCCGCCATAGACCACCGACGCCAGCGACACCGGATCGCCGGTGATCACCAGATCCGCGCCCTCCGGCTCGCCGCGGCGAATCGCAATGTCACCATTCGCCACCACCCCCACGAACGACTCAAGCCCGAACCGGAACCCAACGGTCGCCGCCACCCCCGCCGATCGCTCGGCGGAGATCATCGTGCGGAACGACAGCATCATCGACGCCGCCGACAAGGGCAGGCTGGTGTCATGCTCGGGCGATCGCACCGCCCAGCGGCCCAGTTCCTGGATCGCCCGCTCGCTCTGATAGCCCCATGGGGTCAATTCGTAGATCTGGACCGAGGCCGGCGGCGGCAGCTTGCGCCGCGTCAAAATGTGCGATGCCTCCATCCCCTCGAGCCGCTGGGTGAGGATATTGGCGCTGATCCCCGGCAGATTGGCCTTCAATTCGCCGAAGCGCCGCCCGCCGAACATCAATTCGCGCACGATCAGCAACGACCAGCGTTCCCCCACCAGCTCGAGCGCGAGCGCGGTACCGCACGCGTCGTCATACCACTTATTCCTGGCGGCCCTGATGGTCTGAGTCACTTTTTTTAACTGCATGGTTGCTTTTTGTAACTGAGTCGCGCATCAAGATCAAGCAAGCGATTCGCATCGCCCCACAAGCAGAGGTTTAGTGATGACCCTCACGCCCGCCGCCGAACTGGCCGCCCGCGAAACCGCGCGCTGGCCGAACGAAAGCCCCGAATACCGCGCCGCGCGCACCGCGCTGCTGGCCGAGGAGATCGACCTGCGCCGCCAGATCGAGGCCGTCGCCGAGCACCGCCGCGCTTTGCCCCCCGGCCCCGAAGTGCGCGGCGACTATGGCTTCGTCGGCGCGGAGGGACCGGTCACGCTCGCGGACCTGTTCGGCGATCACGATACGCTGATCGTCTATACGTATATGTTCGGCCCCCAGCGCGAACGCCCCTGCCCGATGTGCACCTCGTTGCTGTCGGCATGGGACGGAGAGGCCTTGGACGTGCAGCAGCGCGCCGCGCTCGCAGTCATCGCCCGCTCGGACATCGCGAAACTGCTCGCATTCAAGGCCGAGCGCGGCTGGCAGCATCTCCCGCTCTATTCGGACCCTTCGCAGGAATTCAGCCGCGACTATCATTCGATCGGGGACGACGGCGGCGATATCCCGCAGTTCATCGTCCTCACCCGCCGCGACGGCACCATCCGCCTGTTCTGGGCGGGCGAGATGGGCGAGGCCAGCATGGATCCCGGCCAGGACCCGCGCGGCGCCCCCGATCTGATGCCATTGTGGACCATCCTCGACTCGACGCCTGAAGGCCGCGGCGCCGATTGGTATCCCAAGCTCGAGTATTGACCCGATTTCCCAGGAGACTTCCGTATGACCAAGATGATCTTCGTCAACCTGCCCGTCGCCGATGTCGCCGCCTCGACCGCTTTCTACGAGGCGATCGGCATGACCAGGGACCTCCGCTTCAGCAATGAAGTCGCCTCGGCGATGGTATGGTCGGACACGATCACCTTCATGCTGCTAGGCCATGAATTCTACGGCACCTTCACCACCAAGAAGATCGCCGACACGCATGCGACCAACGCGGTCCTGCTGTGCCTGTCGCGCGACAGCCGCGACGATGTGGACGCGATCACCGATGCGGCGATCGCCGCGGGCGGGCGCGAGACCCGCGACGCGCAGGACATGGGCTTCATGTACAGCCGCGCGTTCGAGGATCTCGACGGCCACACCTTCGAGCCAATGTATATGGACATGGAAGCCGCCATCCCCGCGATCGCGGCGCAGCACGAACAGGCCTGATCGGGCGAACCGGTTCCCGGGTGCGTCCGAACGCCGTCCCGCGATTCGCAGCCGTCACGATCTGCGCCTATTCCGGCGGAGCATCGGGGGAAACAACTCGAGGAGAGAGACAATGAGCGACAAAATCACCACCGTGATGTGGTTCGACCATGTCGGCGAGGAAGCCGCGAACTTCTACGTCACGCTGCTGCCCGACAGCCATGTCGACAAGGTCATCCGCTCGCCCGGCGACAATCCCAGCGGCAAGGAAGGCGATGTACTGGTGATCGATTTCACCCTCGCCGGCCGCAAATATTCCGCGCTCAACGGCGGACCGAACTTCAAGCCTAACGAGAGCGTGTCCTTCATGATCGTCACCGAGGATCAGGCCGAAACCGATCGCCTGTGGAACGCCATCGTCGGCAACGGCGGCGCCGAATCGGTGTGCGGCTGGTGCAAGGATAAGTGGGGCTTCAACTGGCAGATCACCCCGCGCGTATTGCTCGACTCGATGACCAATCCCGACAAGGACGCCGCCCGCCGCGCGCATGAGGCGATGATGCATATGAAGAAGATCGACGTCGCCAAGATCGAGGCCGCGCTTAAGGGCTGAACCGAATGCAAGGAGACAGACGATGACCTACGTCGAAGGATTCCTCACCCCCGTCCCCACCGCCAACAAGGACGAATATATCCGGCACGCCAACAGCGCGGTGCCGCTGTTCAAGTCGCTGGGCGCCACGCGCTTCGTCGAAACCTGGGGCGACGATGTGCCCGACGGCAAGCTCAACGACCTGAAGAAGTCGGTGGCGCTGGAGGATGGCGAGACAGTGCTGCTGAGCTGGCTCGAATATCCCGACAAGGCCACGCGCGACGCCGCCAACGAAAAGATGATGAACGATCCGGCGATGCAGGAAATGGGCAAGGACATGCCCTTCGACGCCAAAAGGATGATCTTCTCGGGCTTCGAGACGATCGTCGAGGCCGGCCCCGGCGGCACCCCCGGCTATGTCGATGGCTATGTCATCCCGGTGCCGACCGCCAACAAGGAAGCCTATCGCGCCAAGGCCGAGACGGTGGCGGGCATGTTCGAGGAATTCGGCGCGCTCCGCATCGTCGAGAATTGGAGCGACGACACCCCCGATGGCAAGGTCACTGACTATAACCGCGCCACGCTCAAGGAAGCGGGCGAGAGCGTCGTCTATTCCTGGGTCGAATGGCCCGACAAGGCCACCCGCGACGCCGGCTGGGGCAAGTTGATGGAAGACGAAAGGATGCAGAACGCCGAAGCGCCCGGCTTCGACGGCAAGCGCATGATGTGGGGCGGCTTCGTCCCGATCCTCGACGAGAAGCTCTAACCAATCCTCCCTCGCGAAGCGGGGGTGGTGGCAGCCGCAGGCTGACGGAGGGGGCCTAGCCTCAAGGTCAGCGCTCGCGGCTACGCCCCTTCCGTCGCTTCGCGCCACCTCCCCCGCTGCGTGAGGGAGGAAAAGAATAGAAAAGGAGACCCAAGATGCCGAACGCACAAGGAAGCTTCATCTGGTACGAACTGCTGACCAAGGACCCCAAGGCCGCCAAGGCCTTCTACGATGCCGTGGTCGGCTGGAACATCGACGCCGAGCCCGCCCCGGGCGGGATGGATTACCGCATGATCGTCGCGTCGGACGGCAACGCCGGCGGGGTGATGGGCCTCAACCAGGATATGATCGCCGGCGGGGCGAAGGCCACCTGGCTCGGCTATATCGGAGTCGATGACGTCGATGCCTCGGTCGCGGCGGTCGTCGCCGACGGCGGGCAGGTCCACCTCCCCGCGTTCGACATCCCCGGCATCGGCCGCCTCGCGATGGTCACCGATCCGCAGGGCGTACCCTTCTACGTGATGCGCGGCGCGAGTCCCGAGAGCAGCACCGCCTATCAGCGGACTGGCCTCGGCCATGTCAGCTGGAACGAGCTGGTCACCCCCGACGATACCGGCGCGCTGGCGTTCTACCAGAAGCAGTTCGGTATCACCAAGGTCGGCGGCATGGATATGGGGCCGATGGGCGAATACAGCTTCATCGCCAATGCCGAGAGCGCCGGCGAGGCGATCGGCGCGGTCATGAAGACGCCGCCGGGTGCGCCCGCGGGCTGGGGCTTCTATTTCCGCGTGCCCGATATCGAAGAGGCAAAGGCCAAAGTCGCCGCGAATGGCGGCACCGTCCGCATGGGCCCGCATCAGGTGCCCGGCGGCGAATGGACCCTCCACTGCGACGATCCCGAAGGCGTGCCCTTCGGCCTGGTCGCGCCGGGAACCGAGGCATGAGCGCGCACGAACTGGTGATCGAGCGCGTGCTGGACGCGCCGGTCGCCGCCTTGTGGAGGGCCTACACCGATCACCTCGAGGAATGGTTCTGCCCCAAGCCGTGGCGCGCCGAGCTCGTCGCGATGGAGCTGCGCGCCGGTGGCCGCTCGTCGGTCACCATGTACGGCCCGAACGGCGAAGTCGCGCCCAACGAAGGCGTCTATCTCGAGGTGATCCCCGAACGGAAGATCGTCTTCACCGACGCCTTCACGGCGGGCTGGGACCCGGCGGGGGCGCCCTTCATGGTCGGCTCGTTCGAGTTCGAGCCGCAGGGCAACAAGACCCTGCTCCGCGCCCGCGCGCGGCACTGGAACGCCGAGGCAAGGGCGCAGCACGAAGCCATGGGGTTCGAAGGCGGCTGGGGCGTGATGATGGATCAATGGGAAGCCGTCGCCCAGCGGATCGCGGCCGATGCGTAGGATCGCGGGCAGCGCCTTCGTCTCGCTCGACGGCGTGATGCAGGCGCCGGGCGGCCCGAACGAGGACTGGACCGGCGGCTTCAAGTTCGGCGGCTGGCTGCCCCCGCATTTCGACGAGACGCTGGGCAATGCGGTCGGCAAATTGTTCGAAAGCGACTTCGATCTGCTGCTCGGCCGCAACACCTACGATATCTTCGCCGCCTATTGGCCCTTCGCCGACAAGGACGATCCAATCCACATCGCGTTCGAGAAAGCGGCGAAATATGTGCTCACCCACGAAGATGCGCCGCTCGAATGGCAAAACAGCCATGCGATCCCAAGCATCGACTCCCTCCGCGCGCTCAAGGCCGCCCCTGGCCCCGATCTGGTAATCCAGGGCAGCACGACGCTGTACCCGCAGCTCTTCGCAGCCGGCCTGATCGACCGGCTGACGGTGATGACCTTCCCGGTCGTGCTGGGCGGCGGCAAGAAACTGTTCGGCGAAGGCACCCCGCCCTTCGCGATGACGATGGTCGCCAGCGAGACCAGCCCTTCGGGCGTGACGATCGCGACCTACGAGCCAGCCGGCGAAATCCGCATCGGAGACTTCGCCGCGCAAGAGCCGAACCCGCGCGAAATCGCCCGGCAGGAAAGGATGCAGCGCACATGATCACGCTGTGGGGCGAAGGCCGCGGCTTCCGCGTCGCCTGGCTGCTCGAGGAGATGGGCCTGCCCTATCGCCTGCGCCCGGTCGACATGCTCGCGGGAGTCGAGAACGATCCCGAATTCCTCGCCATCAACCCCGCCGGCTTCATCCCCGCGCTGCAGGACGGCGATACCATCATGGTCGAATCGATCGCGATCATGGAATATCTGATGGCGCGCTACGGCCCCACCCCGCTCGCGCCCGGCGCGCAGGATCCCGCTTTCCCCGCCTATCAGCAGTTTCTCCACCTCGGCGAGGCGGGACTCGCGGCATCGACCTTCTTCGTCGTCGTCAGCAACATGCTCGCCCCCGAAGCCGAACGCGACAATTGGGGCGCACGCAAAGCACAGGAAGTGTTCGAAAGCCGCCGCGGCATCGTCGCCCGCCAGCTGGCGCGCGCACCCCATATGGCGGGCGACGCCTTCACCGCAGCCGACATCTCGATCACCTACGCGCTAGAATTCGCCCACCGCACCGGCAACGCCACCCTCAGCGAGGCCGAACAGGCCTATATCGCCCGCACTACCAGCCGCGCTGGATACCAGCGTGCGATGGACACGTGCGTGGCTACGAAGGGGTGGGCTGCTTCGATAGCCGCTGGTTAGGCGCTACCTTATCCTACCCCGCTACGCAGACAGCGGGGTAGGTGGCACGGATCATGGACTCCGTAGCCAATATCAGGAACAAGATCAGCCGGGGTAAATTTACAGCGGTGTTCTTGATCCAATGTCTGGAAGCAATCGGCTGCTCTTCATTGCGCTTGGAATCGTAGCGTTAATGACGGTTGCAATCGGCGCAGGTACGTGGCCGAAACTGCCCACCCTAAATACCTATGGCGAAGCCAATCCCAGTAACGATCAATATCGCCCCGGCGGTCAAGATTGCGATCCCTCGATACTCGCCGCCATTCGGAACCGGAGGCAGCGCACGCGCCAATCCGACGCTTGCGCAAAGGAAGCCGAAGAATACCGCCAGAATACAAACGACCTTATACAACAGACCCGGGCGGCCAATGCCGCCGAGGCGCAGGCGAATATCGCCAGTCAGCAGCTTTGGTCGGTGTGGCTCCAAACGCTTGGAGGGTTCCTTACCCTCGTTGCTGCCGTTGGGGCTGCAATGTACGCTCGGAGCGCTGCCGCCGCCGCCGAAAAAGCATTGCACGGCTTGGAACGGCCCATCCTTCAGGTCCGAGTAATCGAGACTGGCGCGGGTGTGTACGGCAGGCCAGACTATAAGCCGCTGATATTCTGCCTTGATAACATGGGGCGAGCGCCGGCCATCATCCTTACGGTTAATGCTTACCTGTCGGTGATGGAATGGGGCAAGCGACCCAACGTTGGCGGTCATGCGACCCGCTTGAGCGATCGTCCATGGGAGTCCGTGAAAGAGGGGCAGGCGTCCTCCCCCCGTACCTGCGGCGCCTTCAGCTGGCCCTCGGAAGAATTCAAAGACCTTGCGTACAGTAAGTGGGGGGCGGGCACCTTTTTCAACGGCCATGTCTGGTATGCCGATTTGCTCGGTTCCGAGTTCGTTCACTTTTTTAATCTTAGCTACAACGCTGACGAAAATATTTTTGTGCCAGTCGTAGGATGGCACAGCGGGGAACCGGCCAACCCTCGTCACAACTCCAATCGCAAACTCTCCCCTTGGGAGATAAAAAACGGGAGACTCGTCGAAAGCCGCCGGAACCTCTTCCAACAGGTCAGCGATTTTCGCTCGAACCGCAAAGCCATAAGAGAAATGGGACACCAACTGCCGCCTTGGTACCGCGACCTCTGGGACCGCTACTGGCAAGCCAGGAAAGGCCGCTAACCCCGCACGCCGGCAATTAGAGACGCGCGCTAGCTCTTTTCGGAGCGGCACAGCAAACGCAGGCGATCGTATCGCGGGTGATTACACCCGCAATCGCCTCAATGCATCTGATGCACAATGCCCGAAAAGTGACTCAAGCAAACGCCGGCGACGCCTTTAGCTGCTGATACGCCTCGATCACCTTCGCCAGCGCGGTCTCGTAGCTGCGGTCCCCGCCGTTGCGGTCGGGGTGAAACCGCCGCACCAGCTCCGAATAGCGCCGCCGCAGCGCCATCCGGTCGGCATCGACCTCAAGCTCCAGCGTCCGCAACGCCTCGCGGTCCTTGCCCGAAAGCGGCCGCCCGTCCTTGCGCTCCACCGGCATCCGGTCGCGGAACCGCGCCTGGATCGCGTCCAAGGGATCGGAGAAATCCGCCCAGCGCGGCGGCCGGTCGGCGCCCCCGGTCGAATTGAACGCCCGCGTTTCCTTTTCCCAGCCCGCGAACGGGCGTTGCGCGTCGTGGATCTCGTCGGGGCTCATCCCGCGGAAGAAATTATACCCCGCATTGAATTCGCGGACATGATCGAGGCACAGCCAGCGGTACGGCGCCGGCCCGTCGCCCACGCCGTGCGCACCCGCCAGCGGCGGCGCGCGAAACTCGCCCGCCTCGGCGCACCCGGCATGCGCGCACGCACGTCCGGGCGCCTCCACGCGGCCGTGGAAGCGGGTATGCGGTCGGTCTTTCTTCGGCTCGCGCTCGGCCACGCTTACTCCCTCGAACAATCGGCCTATATAGGGCGAATGACCGACCTCGCCACCGCGCCGCTCCACCAAATCATCGCAACCCGTCTCGCATCGGCGCTCGAGCCGACGCACCTCGACGTGATCAACGACAGCCACCACCACGCCGGCCACATGGGCGACGACGGCACCGGCGAATCGCACTGGACCGTGGTGGTCGAAAGCCCGGCGTTCGCAGGGCTCACCCGCGTCCAGCGTCAGCGGCTGATCAACCACGCCCTCGCCGACCTGCTCGCCACCCGCATCCATGCGCTGGCGATCAAGGCGCGCGCGCCGGGGGACGCATGAGCTACACCCTCTGGTACTGGCCCGAAATCCAGGGCCGCGGCGAGTTCGTCCGCCTGGCGATGGAAGCGGGGGGCATCGCCTACACCGACGCCGCGCGCGAACAGGGCGCCGAGGCACTGATGCGGGACATGGCGTCTCGCGCGCACGCGCCGTTCGCCCCGCCCTATCTCGACACCGGTGACCAGGTCATCGCCCAAGTCGCCAACATCCTGCTCTGGCTCGGCGAAACCCACGATCTCGCACCGCCCGAATCCCGCCACTGGCTTCACCAGATCGAGCTGACCATCAGCGATTTCGTCGCCGAGGTGCACCAGGTTCACCACCCCGTCGGCGTCGGCGCCTATTACGAGGACCAGAAGCCCGAGGCCGCGCGTATCGCGAAGGAGTTCCGCGAGGAGCGCATGCCCAAATTCCTCGGCTGGTTCGAACAAGCCGTGCAGGGCGACTGGCTGACCGGCGACCGCTGGAGCTACGGCGACACCTCGCTGTTCCAGCTGGTCGAAGGCCTGCGTTACATGTTCCCCAAACGGATGAAAGCGCTCGAAGGCGATTACCCGAAACTGATCGCCATCCGGGACCGCGTCGCCGAACTCCCCGGCATCGCGGCCTATCTCGCCAGCCAGCGCCGCATCGCCTTCAGCACCGACGGCATCTTCCGCCATTACCCCGAGCTCGACGCGGCATGACTCGCGCCGAGCTTGCGCAGGTCTCCGGACGGAAAAGCTGACTTTCCAATCCGTGACTGTCCGGCGCGGCCCGGGCGCGGTATCTCCGCCATGAACGGAGCGACACCATGACCGACGATGCCATCCTGCAGACCATCCTTCCCACCACCCACGATCTCGGCGGGTTCAAGGTCCACCGCACTCTCCCCTCGCGCCCGCGCACGATGGTCGGCCCGTTCATCTTCTTCGACCAGATGGGCCCGGCGCATCTGGAGACCGGCACCGGCATCGACGTGCGCCCGCATCCGCACATCAACCTCGCCACCGTCACCTATCTCTACGCCGGCGCGATCGACCACCGCGATTCGATCGGCACCTTCGCGACGATCGAGCCCGGCGCGGTAAACCTGATGACCGCCGGCCACGGCATCGTCCACAGCGAGCGCTCGCCGGCGTCCGAGCGCGCTGCCGGCCCCGATCTCTCGGGGATCCAGACCTGGCTCGCGCTCCCCGAACGCTATGAGGAAGTCGACCCCGCCTTCGAGCACGTCCCCGCCGCCGATCTGCCGGTGATCGAGGGCGCCGGCGCCACCGCGCGCATCATCATGGGCGATCTGTGGGGCGCCTCTGCCCCCACCACCACCTATGCCGGCACCATCTACGCTGACATCGCCCTCGCACCCGGAGGATCGATCCCGATCGACGCCAACGCCGACGAACGCGCCCTCTACGTGTCGATCGGCGAAGCCAGCCTCGACGGCATGCGCCTCGAGCCCACCACGCTCTACGTCCTGCGCCCCGGCACCGCCGCCACCTTGCGTTCCGAGACCGGCGGCCGCGTGATGCTGTGCGGCGGCGAAGCCTTCACCACCCCGCGCCACGTCTGGTGGAACTTCGTCTCCTCCAGCCGCGACCGGATCAACCAGGCGAAGGAAGACTGGAAGGCGGGCAACTTCCCCAAGGTCCCCGGCGACGACAAGGAATTCATCCCCATCCCCGAGGTGCCGCTGACGGTCAGCTATCCGTGACCGGGCAGAAGCCATGGGACGGCGCCATCGTCCGCATCTGGCTGGAAAGCCGTTTCGCCGCATCGCGCAGCGAACAGGATCGCGCCGACCGTGGCGGCCGCGCCTATGAGGACGATTACGACAAGGCCGCGGCGGAGGAATGGGTCTGCCGCGCCACGATGCGCAGCGACGCCACCGACGATCAGGCGCGCTTCGCCGAGACGCTGAAAGGCCTGCTCGCGCAGGACGACTATCTTCGCCCTGGCGTCCACGACGAGCGCCGCTTCGAGCGCGAGGTGCGGGCATATCTCCGCAAGCTGATCAAGATGACCAAGGCCAACACCGGTTTCGAGAATTTGCTGCGCCATCAGTGACGCGGACATTCCCATTTCCACGCGCCGCCCCTAGGTTCGGTTGCATCGGAAGACCCGCATGAATCGCGGGGCCAGGGGAGAAAAAGCATGACCGGACTCCAACGCATCGCCCTCCCCACCGGCGTCGAGCTCGACGTCGCCATCGCCGGCGATCCGGCGAACCCGGCGATCTTCTTCCTCCACGGCTTCCCCGAATCGCACCGCACCTGGCGCCACCAGCTCGCCGAATTCTCACCGGACCATTATGTCGTCGCCGCCGACCAGCGCGGCTACGCCCGCTCGTCCAAGCCCGAAAATGTCGCGGACTACGCCCCCGAAAAGCCCGTCGCCGACCTGATCGCGCTCGCCGATCACCTCGGCGTCGGTAATTTCACCTTGGTCGGCCACGATTGGGGCGGCGCCATCGCCTGGATGGCGGCGCTGCAGAACCCCCAGCGCGTCGCCCGCCTCATCATCCTCAACGCGCCGCATCCCCTGGTCTTCCAGCGCAGCATGTACGACGGCTCGGGCCAGCGCGAGGCGAGCCAATATATCCGCGCCTTCCGCAACACCGGGATAGACCAATATATCGCGGGCATCGGCATCGAGGGCTTCTTCGACACCACCTTCGCCAAGCACGCCGATCCCGAGTTGCTCGCCCCCGAAAAGCCGAACTACATCGACGAATGGAGCCAGCCCGGCGCGATGACCGCGATGTTAAACTGGTACCGCGCCAGCAGCATCATCGTCCCCGAAACCGGCGAGGATGCCGAACCCCCGGCGTGGCTGGACGGCCCCTTCCCTCCGGTCACCCAGCCGACTTTGGTGATCTGGGGCATGGGCGACAAGGCGCTGCTCCCCGTCCAGCTCGCCAGCCTCGACGCACTGGTCCCCGACCTGACGATCGTGAAGGTCGAGGACGCCGGGCATTTCGTGCCGTGGGAAAAGCCCGAAGCGGTGAACACGGCGATGCGGGAATGGCTGGCTGCACGCAAGGCCTAATATTCCTCCCTCGCTCGCAGGGGAAACCCGCTATCGAGAGGGGTTTCCCCCTCCGTCAGCCCTACGGCTGCCACCTCCCCCGCTGTCTGCGCAGCAAGGGAGGAACAGGACCTACCTCATCAAACCCAGGTGCACCGGCGAAGGCCGGAGCCCTGGCCGCGAGCGACCCAACTAGAACCCAGCGCTCCGGCCTTCGCCGGAGCACAGTCCTTGCAATGTAGGATTTCGCTTGCTTGAGTCACCGCGCCGCACCCTCGGCCGCTCTTTGACTCGTCGAACGCGATCTGCGCCGCCTCAGCCCGGGGAACACCCGCTTCCCCCTCGGGCAAAGGTTACAAACCAAGCGTTTCCACGCGACCTTATCCGAGCCACTCCACCCAGGCCCCATGCGCATGCGCCCGCCCGAGCAGATGCGGTTCGCTGCCGCCGGGCCAATGCCGCACCACCAGTTCGTGCGCATAGGTCACCCGATTGGCCTCGAGCGCAATCCACGCAAGCGGGCGCTCCGCCGTAGCCCGAGCCCCCGCCGCCGCGATCGCCGCCGCCACCCGCGCCTGCCGCGCCTCGCCCAGATATTGCCAGACGATCGAATGCATCACCACGCGCGTCGTCCCGGCCTCCTGCGGCCGCGCGAGCTGTTCGTCCACGAACGTATCGGCATGCATCTCCACCAGATCGGGGGGCGACGCGACCGCGCACCGCGCCGCAAACGCCAGCCGCGCGAAGCGCTGGTGATGCTCGGGCCAGACATAGGCGTTGAGCCGCAGCAATTGCCCGGACTCGCGCAGGTCGACCGGCGCGACATCGCACCCGCGCAACCCGGCGAATGCGATCGTCCCAGCGGGCGGCGGGCTACCGCGCCATTCGGGCACCAGCCGCATCCCCGAATCCCCCGGCCCAACCGCAACTCCGCCCAGATCGTAAAAATAGCGGTCGATCATCAAATTGATCCCCGCGCTCGATCCGATCTCGATACAGTCGAAGCGCGGCGGCAGCCCCTGGTCCGCGAGCCACAGCATCGCGGCGATATACGCCCAGGAGCGCCCCGCCTCATTGGTCTGCGGCGGGCCATCCAGCCACGGCATCAGCGCGTCCGCATGCCGCTCGATCGCCACCGCGACCAAAGCCGGCGCATCCGTCATAGCCGCTTCCTCGCCGCGATAGAGCGGCGCCAGTGCCGGCTCCGCGCCCGACAAATGCAGCGCGTGCAGCCCGGCGGCGGTCCGCAGCGGCAGTGCGTCCTGCGTCGCCTGCCCCTTCCACTCGCGGATCGCCCGCGCGAAGCCATTGTCGCCATCCAGCGCCGCGGCGATGCTCTCCACCACCCGCGCGGTGATCGGCGCTCCATTGGCGAGACAATACCCCACCTGCACCCGATACGCGCCCCGAACGGTTTCCGCTTCCGCCATTCCCGCCTCCTCGTCCGCGGTCTGTTGCGCCCGGGTGCCCCCCCAAGTAAAGCCCCGCTCGCCATGCAAGAGCCGCTGATCCTCGCCGTGCCCAAGGGGCGCATTCTCGAAGAATGCCTGCCCCTGCTCGCGACCGTCGGAATTGTCCCCGAACCGGCCTTCGCCGACGAGAACAGCCGCGCGCTCCGCTTCAAGACAAACAGCCCGGCGATTGACCTGATCCGCGTCCGCGCCTTCGATGTCGCGACCTTCGTCGCCCATGGCGCCGCGCACCTCGGCATCGTCGGATCGGACGTGCTCGACGAATTCGCCTATTCCGAGCTCTACGCCCCCGTGGACCTCGGCATCGGCGCGTGCCGCATCTCGGTCGCCGAGCCCGCCGATATGGCCGCGAAGGGCGATCCGCGCGGCTGGAGCCACGTCCGCATCGCTACCAAATATCCGCACATCACCCGCGCCCATTTCGAGCGCCGCGGTGTCCAGGCCGAATGCGTCAAGTTGAACGGCGCGATGGAGCTTGCCCCCGTGCTCGGCCTCGCGCCGCGGATCGTCGATCTCGTCTCGTCGGGGCGCACGCTCCAGGAGAATGGCCTCGTCGAAGTCGAAGTCATCGCCCAGGTCACCAGCCGCCTGATCGTCAACCGCGCCGCCTTCAAGACCCGCGCGGCAGAGGTCGTGCCCTTGGTGGATGCGTTTCGAAGGGCTGTGGCGTGAGGACCGCCTCTTCTCTTAAGCCCCTCCCCTTCAGGGGAGGGGTTGGGGTGGGGCCTATCCTCATGGCCGTGCGCTCGCGGATACGCCCCACCCCCAACCCCTCCCCTGAAGGGGAGGGGAGCAGAAGATGATCCGCCTCTCCAGCACCGACGAAGACTTCCCCGAAGCCTTCACCACCCTCGTCAACGCCCGCCGCGAAGCCGACGACGATGTCGCGAAGAACGTCGCCCACATTATCCGCCGCGTCCGCGACGAAGGCGACACCGCCGTGCGCGAGCTGACCCGCCTGTTCGACCACCACGACCTCGACGCGACCGGCTGGCGCATCGACCGCGCCGATTGCCTCCAGGCGTTCGAGCAGCTCACCCCCGAGCTCCGCGCCGCGCTCGAACTCGCCGCCGAACGCATCGCCGCGTATCACATCAAGCAGATCCCCGAGGATCGCGACGAGACCGACGCGCAGGGCATCCGCCTCGGCGCGCGCTGGAAGCCGGTCGATGCTGCGGGGATCTATGTCCCCGGCGGCCGCGCGGCCTATCCCTCCTCGGTGCTGATGAACGCCCTCCCCGCCCGCGCCGCCGGCGTCGGCCGCCTGGTGATGGTCACCCCCACCCCCAACGGCGCGATCAACCCGCTCGTCCTCGCCGCCGCGCACATCGCCGGAGTCGACGAGATCTGGCGCATCGGCGGCGCCCAGGCGATCGCCGCGCTCGCCTATGGCACCGGCAAGATCGCTCCGGTCGATGTCGTCACCGGCCCCGGCAACGCCTGGGTGGCCGAGGCCAAGCGCCAGCTCTACGGCGTCGTCGGCATCGATATGGTCGCGGGCCCCTCCGAGATCGTCGTCGTCGCCGATGCCGCCAACGACCCCGAATGGATCGCCGCCGACCTGCTCAGCCAGGCCGAGCACGACCCGACCAGCCAGTCGATCCTGTTCACCGACGATGTCGGTTTCGCCGACAAGGTAGCCGCAGCGGTAGACCGCCAGATAGCCGAGCTCGCCACCGCCGAAACCGCCCGCGCCAGCTGGGACGCCAATGGCGCGATCATCCTCGTCGCCACCCTGACCGACGCGATCCCCTTGTGCGACCGCCTAGCCCCCGAGCATCTCGAACTCGCCTGCGACAATGCCGAGGCGCTGTTCGACATGGTACGCCACGCCGGTTCGGTCTTCCTTGGCCGCAACACCCCCGAGGCGATCGGCGATTACGTCGCCGGTCCCAACCACGTCCTCCCCACCGGCCGCCGCGCCCGCTTCGCCTCGGGCCTGTCGGTGCTCGATTATATGAAGCGCACCAGCTTCCTCGCCCTCGACGCGGCCGGATTGGCCGCCATCGGACCCGCCGCCGTCGCGCTAGCGGAGGCCGAAGGGCTGCCCGCGCATGCGAAGTCGGTTGCGATCCGGCTCAACCAGTAACAAGAGAATATATGCCCAGTCCCAAAGCCAAGACCCGTTCCAGGGCACGCGCCGCCGCGCGGCTCGCCGCCGTCCAGGCGCTGTATCAGCGCGAGATGGAGAATACCGCGATTCCGGTGCTGCTCCACGAGTTCCACACCCACCGCCTCGGCGCGACGATCGAGGACGTGGAATATGTCGATGCCGACGCGACCTTCTTCGACGATATCGTCAAGGGCGTCGATGCGCGCAGCGAAGAGATCGACCGGCTGATCGCCGCCAAGCTTTCCGCCGACTGGTCGCTCGAGCGGCTCGACAAGCCGATGCGCCAGATCCTCCGCGCCGGCACCTACGAGCTGCTCGCGCGCCCCGATGTGCCCACCGGCGCGGTGATCAGCGAATATCTCGACGTCGCCCACGCCTTCTACGACCGCCGCGAGGCCGGCTTCATCAACGGCCTGCTCGACGCGGTAGCAAAGGAAGTGCGGGCCTGACCGAAGCCGAATTCCTTCTAGCCCTGCGCACCCTCCCGCTCCACCCCGGAGCACAGGACCTGCGCGACGACACCGCGGCGCTCGGCGACCTGATCCTGACCACCGACACCCTCGTCGAAGGCGTGCACTACCTCCCCACCGATCCGCCCGAAACTGTCGGCTGGAAGCTCGCGGCGGTGAACCTCTCCGATCTCGCCGCGAAGGGCGCGGTGCCGGTGGGGTGCATGCTCAACTACGCCCTCTCGGGCGACAGCGGCTGGGATGCCGCGTTCCTGCAAGGCTTAAGCGAGGCCCTCACCCGCTACGCCATGCCGCTGCTCGGTGGAGACACGGTCGCCATGCCTGCGGGTGCGCCGCGGTCCTATGGCCTCACCGCCATCGGCCGCGCCGCCAGCCCACCCAGGCGCAGCGGTGCGCGGGCGGGCGACGCGCTGTGGGTCACCGGCACGATCGGCGATGCAGGCAGGGGACTGGAGATCGCCCGCGGCGGCGAAGGGCCGCCGGACCTGCTCGAACGCTATCGCCGGCCCTCACCTCGGCTTGCGGAAGGGATCGCGCTCGCGCCCCTCGTCCATGCGATGATGGATGTATCGGACGGGCTTTTGCTCGATGCGGGGCGGATGGCGAAAGCAAGCCGCTTGGCGGTGACGATCGATATCGGCGCGCTTCCGCTCCATCCCGTGGTTCAGGGCTGGCTGGATGCCGCTACCGCCGGCGACGATTACGAACTGCTATTCGCTTTGGCCGAAGGCGTGGTCCCGCCCGTAGCGGCGACGCGGATCGGCGCCTTCGCGCCCGGCGCGGGCATTTCGCTCACGGAGCGTGGTGCGCCCGTCCCCCTCCCCCGGCGGCTCGGCTACCTGCATCACGTATAAGCCTCGCTTCGCCGCGCTCGCCACGGCTTGCACTCACCGTCCTCCCCTCTATACGTTGCGGCCTAGCTGCGGACGCCGTCTTCCTGACGCGCAAGTTCCGGCGGAAAAGGTTCAGGGGAGGACTTCACCAAATGACGATCGTCTATATCGCCATGGCATGCGGCGTGATCGCCGTGCTCTATGGCATCTTGACCAGCATGCAGGTGCTCAAGGCACCGGCCGGCAATGAGAAGATGCAGGATATCGCCGCCTCCATCCAGGAAGGCGCCAAGGCCTATCTCGGTCGGCAATACCGCACCATCGCGGTCGTCGGCGTGCTCGTCGCCATCGTCCTGTTCTTCACCCTCGGCACCCGCTCCACCGCGGCGTTCCTCGTCGGCGCCGTGCTTTCGGGCGTCGCGGGTTTCGTCGGCATGCACATTTCGGTGCGCGCCAACGTCCGCACCGCGGAGGCCGCGCGCGGCTCGCTGCAAGGCGGCCTTACGCTCGCGTTCCGCTCGGGCGCGATCACGGGCATGCTCGTCGCGGGCCTCGGCCTGCTCTCGATCGCGGCGCTGTTCTGGTACCTCGTCGACGTCCAGCATGAGGCCGCCAACTCGCGCGCCGTCATCGAGACGCTGACCGCATTGGCATTCGGCGCCTCGCTGATCTCGATCTTCGCGCGCTTGGGCGGCGGCATCTTCACCAAGGCCGCCGACGTCGGTGCCGATCTCGTCGGCAAGGTCGAGGCCGGCATCCCCGAGGACGACCCCCGCAACCCCGCGACGATCGCCGACAACGTCGGCGACAATGTCGGCGATTGCGCCGGCATGGCCGCCGATCTGTTCGAAACCTATGTCGTCACCATCGGCCTCACTATGGTCTCGATCGCGCTGCTGATGCGCGAGCTGGGCGACGAGATGCTGATGCGGCTGATGTCGCTGCCGCTGATCGTCGGCGGCGTCTGCATCATCACCTCGATCATCGGCACCTATATGGTCCGCCTCGGCAAGAGCCAGAACATCATGGGCGCGCTCTACAAGGGCTTCTGGACCACCGTGATCCTGTCGATCCCGGCGATCTGGTTCGCCACCGCCTATACGCTGACCGGCGAATTCGGCGGCGACATGAACGCCGTCATCGGAACGCTGCCCGCGCCTTCGGACTCGTTCGAATTGGTCGGCCAGGGCATCACCGGCCTGCAGCTTTTCGAGTGCATGATGATCGGCCTCGCCGTCACCGGCCTTTTGGTGTGGATCACCGAATATTACACCGGCACCAACTATCGCCCGGTCAAGTCGATCGCCAAGGCATCGGAGACGGGCCACGGCACCAACGTGATCCAGGGCCTCGCGATCAGCCTCGAATCGACCGCGCTGCCGACGCTCGTGATCGTCGTTGCGGTGATCGCGACCTTCCAGATCGCCGGCATCCTCGGCGTCGCCTTCGCGGCGACCTCTTTGCTCGCGCTCGCCGGCATGGTCGTCGCGCTCGACGCCTATGGCCCGGTCACCGACAATGCCGGCGGCATCGCCGAAATGGCGGGGCTGCCCGACGACGTTCGTCACCGCACCGACGCGCTCGACGCGGTGGGCAACACCACCAAGGCCGTGACCAAGGGCTATGCCATCGGCTCGGCGGCGCTCGCCGCGCTGGTGCTGTTCGGCGCCTACACCACCGACCTCAAGGAGTTCTTCCCCGACGTCGTCGTCGACTTCTCGCTCAACAATCCGTTCGTGATCGTCGGGCTGCTGCTCGGCGCGTTGCTGCCCTACCTGTTCGGTGCGTTCGGCATGACCGCGGTCGGCCGTGCGGCGGGCGCGGTGGTCGAAGACGTCCGCGCGCAGTTCCGCGACAATCCGGGCATCATGGAGGGGACCAGCCGTCCCAACTATGGCCGCACGGTGGACATCGTCACCAAGGCGGCGATCAAGGAGATGATCATCCCGTCGCTGCTGCCGGTGCTCAGCCCGATCGCGGTCTACTTCATCATCACTTACGTTGCCGGTCAGGCACAGGGCTTCGCCACGCTCGGCGCGATGCTGCTCGGCGTGATCGTCTCGGGCCTGTTCGTCGCCATCTCGATGACCTCGGGCGGCGGCGCGTGGGATAACGCCAAGAAGTATATCGAAGACGGCAATTACGGCGGCAAGGGCAGCGAGGCTCACAAGGCCGCGGTGACCGGCGACACCGTCGGCGATCCGTACAAGGATACCGCCGGGCCGGCGGTGAATCCGATGATCAAGATCACCAACATCGTCGCCTTGCTGCTGCTCGCGGCGCTGGCGGCGCACGCCGGCGTGCCGATGGGCTAGGCCGGATGCGGGCACCGCGGCGACGCGGGACCTGCTGGTTCGAGACAAGCGCCGCCGTCCTTCGGGACGGCGGCGTTTTCTTTGGGCCGGCTTGCAATGCAGGGTTTCGCCTGCTGGAATCGGTCCGATCGCTGCCGGAACATGCGGACACAGTGTGAAATTCCGTTTCGCAAGGTACGAACGAATGCCGCGCAGAAAGCAAAAGAGCCAGGCTACCGAAGTAACCTGGCTCGCGACCCGCAGGATTTACACCCTCGGCTTGGCGTCCGGTATAGCGAAACAACCACAATGGCGGAATAGGTAATTTTACCGCGGCATTTGATTGATTGTCCCAAAGCCACACGCGCCCGGCTTGATCATCGCCGCACCTATGCCCTATTCACATAGGTGGATCGCGAACGGGAATACAAACCTTGTCCCGAATGGATGACGTCAACACCTTCATCGATGCGGCGCGCCTGTGCGCGAGTGCCGATGACTTGCGGCGTCTGATGGAGCCGATCACGCGCGAAATGGGGTTCACGGCCTATTCGCTCTACCAGCACGTCCGCCAATGGGATTGGCAGAAGGCGGAGGCGCTGGCGATCTCCAACTATCCCAAGGGCTGGCTCGAACGCTTCTTCGCCAGCGATTTCCATCATTTCGATCCGGTGCTGCGCGCCTCGCAGCGCACCGGGGTCGGCTTTCGCTGGGCCGATATCGCCAGCCTGGTGCCGCTCAGCCCCAAGCAGATCCGCGTGCTCGAATCGGGCCGCAAGGAAGGGATCGCCGACGGCTTCACCGTGCCGTGGAACATCCCCGGCGAGGCGACCGGATCGTGCAACTTCATCGTCGGGCCGGAAAAGCCGCTGCCCGAGGAAAATCTGCGGATGGCCCAGCTCGTCGGCAGCTTCGGCTATGAAGCGGCGCGGCAATTGTGGCTGCGGCAGGTCGGCATCGTCCGCCGCGAGGATAATGTGCGGCTCAGCCCGCGCCAGCTCGATTGCCTGGTGCTGGTCGCGCAGGGCAAGACCGATTGGGAAATCGCCACCGTGCTTGGGCTGAAGGAAAGCACGGTCAACAGCTATATCGACGACACCAAGACCCTGCTCGGCGTCACCCGCCGCTCGCAGCTCGTCACCCGGGCGCTGTTCGAAGGGCATCTGACGCTTACCGAGACGATGTAGGCGCGCTCCGCCGGTGCCCATAATGGGTATCCGCGCCGCCCCGGCACCCCCCCCGTTTTGGCGGGGTGCCAAAACCACCCCGCGCCCGCATCCTGCACCCGTTACGCCGCCAGGGAGGGCATCGGGTGCTGCATATCGTTCGCGGGGTCGATCATCCGGCCAAGGCCGCGCTGATCCGATCGATGCTCGCCGACCGCAAGCGCGTATTCGTCGATATGCTCGGCTGGGACGTGCCCAACGACGGCGTGATCGAGCGCGACGAATTCGACCATGACGATTCGGAATATATGATCTTCGCGCGCGGCGACGATCATATTGCCTCGCTCCGCCTGCTGCGGACCGACCGGCGGCATCTGCTCGGATCGGTCTTCGCCGACCTGGTCGAGGGCGATGTGCCGAGCGGGCCGGATATCCGCGAGATCTCGCGCTTCTGCATCTCGCCCAGGCATCGCGGGCCGGTACGGTTGCAGGCCCGGCGGCTGCTGGCGACGGCGCTCACCGAATATGCTTTGCTGTTCGGGCTCACCGCTTACACCGCGGTCGCGCACGTCAGCCGGATGAGCAACTTGTTCGCGACCGGCTGGCGGATTCGGCCACTCGGGCTGCCCGATCTCGATGCCGCGCATCCCGCGGGCGCGCTGATGATCGAGATCGACAATGCCACCCCGCAATTGCTCCGCCGCTCGGGCCGGTACGAGCATGAGACGATCCGCTTCACGTCGACGGCCGCATAGGGAGACGAACGATGCAAGCGCTCCAGCAGACAGTGCCTCCCGCGCCCGACGCCGACATCGCCTTGTGGGCGGAACGGTTGTTGCGTGACGGCTATGCGGTGATCCCCGGCGCGGTCGACCGATCGGTGATCGAGGGGATCGATTCGGATTTCGCCGCGCCTTTCGCCGAGACGCCGTTCAGCCAGGGATTCTTCTTCGGCGAGCGCACCGTCCGCTTCGGCCGCGCGCTGATCCGCTCGCCGCACGCCGCGACCCTGGTCCAGCACCGGCTGGTGCTCGGTCTCGCGGAGCGCGTGCTGGGGCCGTATTGCGACGGAGTGCAGCTCAATCTGACGCAGGGTCTCGCGGTCCATCCCGGCGCGCCGGCACAGCTGCCGCACCGCGACGAGGATATGTGGCCCGGCCCCAAGGGCACGCTCGAATATATGATGATCGTGATCTGGCCCTTCACACGCTTCACCGCCGAAACCGGGGCGACGCGGATCTGGCGCGGCAGCCACAAGGAGGATCGCGCCGCCTATGTCCCGGACGACCGCTGCGTCTCCGCCGAGGCCGAGCCGGGCGACGTGATCGTCTGGCTGGGATCGACGCTCCACGGCCAGGGCGAGAACAGCAGCGACGAGGTCCGCCGCGGCATGGCGGTCGCCTATTCGCTCAGCTGGCTCAAGCAATATGAGAATCAGTATCTCGCCTACCCGCCCGAAATCGCCAAGACCTTCCCGCGCGCGCTCGCCGAATTGGTGGGCTATCGCCAACTTCCGCCGAACCTCAATAATTTTGAGGCGCGTTCGCCGATGACCCTGCTAGAAGAGGGGCCGTCGGACCAATTGGGCGCCGTGGATGCGCTCGCCGACTATCAGGAGGTCGCAAGCCGCTATTATGCCGAACATGGCCACACGCGTGCCCTCTAAGGGCCGTCGCACCCGCCGGGGACTCCAGACCTCGCCGATCGCGCTGGAGATCGTCCAGGGCTTCCTCGCCGCGCGCAACGGCGAGGGACTCGCGCAGGAGGGCGGCGCCGCGGTGCCCCCGCCGATCGATCTCGCCGCCTTCGCGCGCCACCTCTACAAGGAACGGCGCAGGCGCGACGAGGTGCTCGGCACCGATCTGTTCGCCGATCCGATGTGGGATCTGATGCTCGATCTCTATGCCTGCGCGGGCGAGGGCCATAAGGTCAGCGTGAGCGACGCCTGCGCCGCATCGGGCGCCCCGGCATCCTCGGCGATCCGCTACATCAAGGCGATGACCAAGCGCGGCCTGCTGGTGCGCGACGATTGCCCGACCGACGCGCGGCGCGTCTACGTCCGGCTCTCGGCGCATGGCCGCCAGGTGATGTCGGACCTGCTGAGCCGCATGGCGCGCGACCGGCTGGCGTTCGGGCTGGGCGGGCGATAGCCGACCGCAATCCCTCTCTAGCATTTTGCTCCGTCACGGAGTAAATGCGCCGCACTTTTGGCGCACACAAATGAGGGATTTTTGGCCAAGGAAGAACTGCTCGAGATGCGCGGACAGGTGGTGGAGCTGTTGCCCAACGCCATGTTCCGCGTCCGCCTCGAAAACGATCACGAGATCCTCGGCCACACCGCCGGCAAGATGCGCAAGAACCGCATCCGCGTGCTCGTCGGCGACGAAGTGCTCGTCGAGCTCACGCCCTACGACCTGACCAAGGGCCGAATCACCTATCGCTTCAAGTGACGCGACGGCCTAGGCGGTCGTCATGAAGCTTGTCCTCGCCTCCACCTCGCCGCGCCGCCTCGATCTGCTCGCGCGGATCGGCGTCGTGCCCGATCGCGTCGCCGCGCCCGACGTGGACGAGGACCCGCTGAAGGCCGAGCAGCCGCGCCCCTATGTGCTGCGCATCGCCGCCGGCAAGGCGCATGCCGTGCCGCGCGCGGCGGACGAGATCGTCCTGGCCGGCGACACCACCATCGCCGTCGGCCGCCGCATCCTCGGCAAGCCCGAGGACGAAGCCGATCTGCGCCGGATGCTGGGCCTGCTCTCCGGCCGCCGCCACCATTGCCTGTCGGCGGTCTGCCTGATCGGCCTCGACGGCAAGTCCCGGACGCGCCTCTCGGACACGATCGTCACCTTCAAGCAGCTCAGCGCCGCCGAGATCCATGCCTATGTCGCCAGCGGGGAGGGCATGGGCAAGGCCGGCGGCTATGCCATTCAGGGCCGCGCCGAGGGTTTCGTGCGCTATCTCGCGGGCAGCCATTCGGGCGTGGTCGGCCTGCCCGTGTTCGAGACGCGGGCATTGCTCGCCGCGGCAGGCTATCCGATTGGCTGAGTGGCTCTACGAAGCCGGGATCGGCGAAGCCCGCGCCGCGCTGGTGGCCGACGGCGCGATCCTAAAGGCACGCATCGAGCTGGAGGGCCTGCGCGCCGGTACGGTCGTTGAAGGCCGCCTGCGCGCCGATAACCAGGTCGAGTTGCGCGAAGGCAAGGTGCTGATCGATCGCGCCGCCGTGCCCGAAGGCGCGCTGCTCACCGTCCGCATCACCCGCGAAGCGATCCCCGAGCCCGGCCGCGCCAAGCTCGCCAAGGCGGTAGCGACCAACGAGCCGCCCGCCCCCGGCCCCGATCTGCTCGCGCGAATCACCGCCTCGGGCATCCCCGTCCGCCACCTCCGTCCGTACGAAGCCGACCTGCTCGAGCAAGCCGGCTGGTCCGAAACGCTCGAGGAAGCGATGACCGGCGAAATCGCCTTCCCGGGCGGCGCGCTGCGCATGGCGGTCACTCCGGCGATGACCCTGTTCGATGTCGACGGCGCCACCCCGCCCGAATCGCTCGCCCTCGCCGCCGCCAGGGCCGTCGCCGCCGCGATTCAGCGCCACGGCATCACCGGATCGATCGGCGTCGATTTCCCCACCCTCGCCAACAAGGCGGCCCGCCTCGCGCTGGGCGAAGCGATCGACGCCGCTTTGCCGCAGCCGTTCGAACGCACCGCGGTCAACGGCTTCGGTTTCCTCCAGATCGTCCGCCGCCGCACCCGCGCCTCGCTCCCCGAATTGCTGCTGGCCGACCCCGCCGGCGCGGAGGCCCGCGCCGCGCTCCGCCACATCGAACGCCTTCCCCCGCCCCTCCCCGCTACCCATATCGTCGGTGGCCGCGTTGCCCGCACGCTCGCCCAGCGGCCCGCCTGGACCGCCGAGCTGGCGCGGCGGATGGGCGGCGCCATCGAACTGAAGGAGAAAACCCTTGGCCAAGCATAGTGGCTGCCCCTTGTGCGGCAATGCGACGGCAGCCGAATTCGCGCCCTTCTGCAGCCGCGGCTGCAAGGATCGCGACCTGCTGCAATGGCTGGGCGAGGGCTATCGCATTCCCGCCGAGCCCGTCGATCCCGAGGCGCTTAGCGGGGTAGACAGCGCGAACGACCCCGACTAAGAGCCGCCTTCCGGCGCGCGCCGGAGGTAGTTTATCCCGGCGCGGCCGGGCGTGCCCGGGTAGCTCAGTTGGTAGAGCATGCGACTGAAAATCGCAGTGTCGGCGGTTCGACCCCGTCCCCGGGCACCATTTCTCCCCATTAGTATCAAGTACTTAGCTCCGGGTTTCTTTGCCCGATGCGCGGTGGTAGGCCAGCACAGTGCTGACTCCCCTTGAGAACGCTGCTTAGCCGTTCCTTCGCAGCATTCCGAGCGCGCAAGCGCGGTGACGCAGAGTGGATTGAAAGCCGCATCGCATCCGCATTCGCTGCAAGAAAGCAACTTGAACCGCCTGAAGCAGATCAATGGCTTGACCGGGTGTCGGTCTAACGGGCGTGTCCGTTGGCACACTCCGTGAGATTGTGCCATTTTCGATGGTCCGCAGCATAGCGCGAGCACGATAGCTGCGGTTGATGCCTTGGTCGCCTTACTGAATGAGAAACCCGCAAAGCTGCTCGAACGGGACCAGCGCGCAACGCTGGTCGGCCTTGGGCTGAACAAGACTGGACGAACGCTTCAACAAGCTCAAGCACTGCCGCCGCTTCGCCACTCGCTACGACCGACGTACCATCCACTTCACTGGCTTCGTGCACCTCGCCGCCGCCATGGTCTGGCTAACGCTAAATGTCGATCCGTCCTCGCGAATCTACGCAGAGCGCGCGTGCCGCCCAAACTCGAGCGCCAATATATATTTGCCGCGCGCCGCAATCGGCTCGACGCGAAGCAATCCGCCGTGCATGATTGCGTTGCGGGGCAGCCTTTTATTTGGGGGAGGACGTGTGGCGCAGACGAACAACGGCGATGTAAGCGACGATCCGCTCACCACGCAACTTCTCGATTTTTTCACGAAGAACATCGTTCCTGCAGTGGAAGAGGCGAGCAAGAAGCAAACCGCGACCACTGCCAAGGCCTATCTCGACGACGCTGAAAAGGCGCGTTCCGAGCTTGAGCAGGCGTATAAGAAGTCGCTCGAGGCGGTCGATCAACAGGCTACCAAGCTTGTAGCGGCGGAGAAGGCGCTGAACGAGGCCGCCGAAAATTACCGTGTGCGAGCTGACGGCATTGCGACCCGGGTGAAGCAAGACAGCGACGCCCAAGTCGTGGCCATAAGATTGGAAGCGCAAGGCAGGATCGACGCGATCGACAAGGCCGCGACAGCCGCGCTCAAGAGCCTCACCGAACAGGCGGAAAAGCTCGCCAAGACCAGGACGGCAGCGCTCCCCGCCAATTTTGTCGCCGATCAGGTCGATCGCATCGTTGCGGAGGTGCTCAATCGGCTAGCGACTCAGAACGTGCTGACCGCGGCTCCAACGCCGACCCCCACACCAGCACCCGGCCCAATCCAGACGGTTGCTCCTGCGGCGGCTGCTCAAAGCGACGCACCCAATGCCGTTCCCGTTCCGGACGGGCCGGAATACGACGATAACGGCGAACCCATCAAAGCTCCCTTCGATTGGAAGAAGTGGCTTCCTAAGAAGACGCATGCGATGATCGGCGGCGGGGTCGTCGTGTTCCTTGTCGTCCTATTCTATGTCGGCGCGATCCTTGGGCCGCTGTTCGGATTTTCCTTCGGTACCCAGGCCAACAATACGACACTTGCGATTCCTCAGGAGACCGAGGCCGAGACGAAAGCAAAGCGGGAGGCGATCGAGCGGGAGGCCGCATTGGCCGCGGGAATGAAGCGCCTAAACGACGCCAACCCCACGAAGCTCGCGTTTTGCGATAACAAGGTCTGTGCGAACGTCGATGAGCTTCGCAAGCTCCCGGACAATGTCCGTCGGCAAGCGCTGGTCACGACGATACAGACCGCGCTGAACGTTCACCTGACCGGGAAGGCATGCGCCGAAATCGAACCCAAGCCCACCGGGATCGGCACCGATGGCTCGTGGGGTGGCAAGACGCAAGCAGTGCTGACACTAGTCTGCCTCCCGGTCAGCCCGGTATCGCTCAGCGGCGACGTGCCGAGCGAAGCAGACCTGAGCACATATCTGCAGGAACTGCTTCTGGCGCTGCCCAACGGCCAATGACCACCATGCTGGCGCTCGACCGGCTTGCGCTGGGGCCTGCCGATGGCGGTCGCGGTTTCGACGTGCTTGCCGCCACGCTCGGCCTGAGCCTGCCCGCGGAAGCGCGGTCAGCGATCAAGGATTTCAATCTTCGGATCGGCGACTATATGGCCGCCGGCATCGAAATCCATGCCTGTTTCCCGGTATCCGTTCCGCCCGCGCGGCGGCTCTGGTTCGTCTCGACCACCAACGTTCATAAGCGTGAGGCGGGCAACCTCGTCTGGATCACGTGGGGCGTGATCCTCGACGAGACGCAAATGACGGCGATCGACGGCCGGGCAGACCGGTTGATCGGTATGCTCCATCGGCGCCGCCGCCCCCAGCTTGGCGAAGAGCTGACGCCGCTCGAAGTCTCGGTCGAGGCACTGGCAGCCGCACCCGAGGCAGGTCCGCGTCCCGGCGCGATAGAGTTTTTGAGGCATAGCGCGCATGTCGGCCAGACACCGCAACTGATGCGCGCTCACACCGGCGCCGATCCGGTCGCCTGCCTCGGCGCGATGCTAGGCGTCGCGAACTTCGCCAATCGGCAACAGGCGAGCTGGGTGACCGCGCCGGTGCCGCTCCACGACTGGCATCTGGCCTGTTTCAAGGCGGCCGACTGGGCGGGCGCCGAATATTGGACCGTGCCGGTGGAGCAGCAGCTCGACGTTTACGCGACGCGGATTGAGGGCGGCGCGCCCGCCAGCGCGAACGCGACTGCGCTCCACTTGCTGTGTACCGCACTCGAAGCCAGTCGCGATCCGCACGACAAGAAACTCACCCCGGGTCTGGCAGGGCTGGGCGGTGGCGACGACATACCACTCGGCACGCGAATCGAAGCGTTCATGCAGCATGAAGCGTCACAAGGCGGCGGCGCGATCGAAACGATGATGCGGCTGTTTCGCGGCACCGCCCGGATCGAGGAAAAGGACGCCCGCGAGCTGATCATGCAGGCGCTGCGCAGCGCGCTGGAATCGGTGATCGGCACGGCCGCCGAGCCCGCCGCCTGGTTCGAGGCATTTTACACACTCGACGATGCGGTGCGGGCGGCAATCGGCGCGCCGATGTCGATGCCGCGCATCGCGGCGGAGCAGGGCATCATCTTTCGCCTCAGCCTCGACCTGGTCGATAAGATCGGCGAGGCGACGCTGAAGCTCTTTCGCAATCAGTTGACCCTCCAGTCCGCACAATCGCCGTTGGGGCCGCCCGCCAGTGAGGCGCGGTTGCTTGCGCAGTGCCTGCCACGACTCACCGCCGGGTCCGATGACTCCGAGCAATGGTGGACGCTCGCCAAGCAGCTCGCCCGGCGTAGCCTCGCTTCGGCCGCCGAAGCGGACCCGCAGGGATCGGAAGATGTCGCGAAATCGAAGAAGGTTTTGGTTGAGCTTCTGCAAATCATCGTCACTATGCGCCGATCGGACGGGGTGGCGGCAATGTTTAATAGAAGAAACCGGAAATGGCTTCGCACGCTCTATGGTGATGTCGAGTATGCCGGAATGACGGGATGGGTGCGTAACGAATCGGTATCTGCGCTCACGTCTGCCAATTGGCCGTTCGCCTTTGTGGTCGAGAGTCTTGTTGTGCCCGGAGACAGTGCATGATCGAATGTCCGCGCTGTACCGTACTCAATCCAATCGGTACGTTGCGATGCACCAACTGCGATATGCCATTGGCGCGGTTGGAGGTTGCCGCCCCGTCCCTTCCGCCCGTTCCGGGCCCGGAAGAAGCGCCTCTGTCCGCGCTTCCGCCGCCTGCCATCTCCGCGACGGCACCACCGCCTCCTCCGGCACCGACCCCACCGCCGCCTCCCCCCGCAGCCCCGTCATCGCCTGCCGCGGCCACGACAGGCAATCTGGGCGCAGGCGCATCCGAGCTGTCGATGTTCCTCGAACGCCTTACGGACAATCGCCCGACCATCGGCGTCATCGGCAATTTTGATGTGGGCAAGACGTTCTTCGTCCAGCAGCTGATCCGTTTGGCCAAAAAGAATGGCTATTCGCATGAAGAATATAAGGTCGATTCAGCCGCAGGTCAGGCTGCAGGCGAATCGTCCGAGCTTCAGGCGGCACGCGACCGCGCCGGCCGGGGCCGCGGCCAGCCGCGACCCAAGGATAGCGACAAGATCGGCATAACGCTGCACGTCTGGGTGCACGATTTCAAAGGCACGAACGACCACGACCACTTCCGCGTCATCGACATTCCCGGCGAATTCTTCGCGGAGGCGATGAAAAAGGGCGCCCTGCGCCAGATCGACGACGTCCGGGTCGCGATGATGTACCCCGCGCTGGCGGGATCGGATGCGCTCGTCCTGATTGTCCCCGCGCACGATGCGTTTGGCGAGGCGGACGACCCGCATCCCGATCCGATCGCAGAAGACAGCGTCCATTTGCTGGGAAATATCCGCCAAGTCTGCAATCTGCTCGAGCGGCAGGTCAGCGCCGCCAATAACAAGCTGAAGCCGGCGATCCACACCGTGCTGGGCTGGGATGCGGACACGCGGCGGGCGGAACTGGACAAGAAAACCGACGGCAGGTCGCCCAAGCCGATCGTCGCGCTCTTCTCGCAGGCGGATCGCTGCTTCGGGATCGGCAGCACGCGGAACGCGATGGGGCATAACGATCGCCTGCCGGAGCATGACCCACTGGCCTGTGCCGCGCAGCATCTGCCGGGGCTGGTCAACCATCTTCGAAAAGGCTTCGAGGATTTCCGCGTCGATTTCCTCACCGCCGCCGAGGGCCAGGAGCGGGATGACAAGGAATTGCATCTGCAGCGCCCGTGCATCGGAGTTTGGCAGCCGATCGTCTGGCTCAAACAACGCATTGCGCTTCGCCGCTCCGTCCGCGCGCAGGGGCGACTGGCGGGGTTGCTCCGCCGTGCGCTGATGCTTGGCGCGCTCGACGATTGCGAGCGCAATTCGGGATGGGCGATCGAAACCAGAATGAAGGCCGACAAGCAGTTCAGGGGTTGGCTCGACGTCTAGACCGAAATCGGGGGGATATGAACGGGAACGGCGATCAGGGTCGCGGTGCGCCAGCACCCGACATGGGATGGGACGACACACCGGAAAAGGGGGTGCGCGAGCGACTTTCCTTCGGGATCCGCTGGCGGCTGTGGCGCGAATTCGGCCTCGCCCTTATTTCCATCACGGTGATCCTGCTGGCCGGCTGGTGGCTATTCGGCGGCAGCCGGGTGGCGGTCGCCCCGACGGCACCCGGCGCGCTTCAGAATACGCAATGGACCAGTAGCGAGCGCCAGCGGCTCGCAACGCGCAAGTTCGCCACCGCCGGCATTCCCAGCCGCGGCCCCTCGCCGCTCGGGATAACGCTGTTCAGGATGGTGCCGCAGACCAATGGCAACGGCGACGCCGAACCCCGCCGCGACTATGACCGCGCGGTTGTCGAGATGCGGCAATGGCGCGACAATTCGCCCATCGATCCGGCCACGTTCAAAATCCCTGTCATGCGCGATTCAAGCCGGATGACGGGAAGCAATGGCTGGATTGCCCGGCTCCAGGCGGTCAGGGCGAACATGACCGGCGATGAGAACCGGGCGACGGGCTATCATATCGCGCTCGTCCAATTCTGGTCCGGCGCGTTTCGCGAGGCGCGGAGCACGCTCGAAAGTTCCGGATGCGTCGGCACCAGCTCGCCCGCCAAAGCGGACGCACGCGGCCTACGCGTGACCTGTCTTTGGCTGCGCGGACGGATCGCCGAAGCGCAGAATCCGGGATCGGGCGTGGCGGACTTGCGCGCCGCACTCGATGAGGCGCTCGCGACCAGAGCGCAGAAGGAAGGCGCTGTCGGCGGCCAGGTCGATGCGCGGCGTGTGTTCGTGATCGAACAGCGACACTTTCTGATCCAGATGGACACCGCCGATCTGTGGCGGGACTATCTCAGCTCCTTGCTAGCGGGCAAGAAGGCGCAGCCGCTCGATCCGGAAGCCGACAAGGCGGTGTTCGAGCTCGAAGACGGCGATCTTGAGGGTCAGCCCGAAATCACCGCGATGCTCAAGATGCTGCTGGTGCGTCAGGGCGAGATCGCGCGAGCGTCCGAACTTCGGGTCCCCGCGATGGCCCGCAAACCCGCACGGCAGCTTTCCGGCGCCGCAGATGTCATCACCGGCCGGGCGGAAGCCTCCCCGGTCGCCATGGCGGATCCCGACGACGACATCGAATTGCAGAACTGGGCGCAGCATAATTGCCGGCGCCAGATAGCACTCGGCGCCAGCGGCGAATGCGGAAACCAGACCGATGAATTCAAAAGCTGGGAAGCCGCGTGGGCAACCGACCTTGAGGGGCTGTTGCGCCATGGCGACTCCACTTGGGCGGCGGTCGTGGATCGCGTGCGGCAGGGGCTATTCGCGCTGGTGCTGCTGTTTGCCACCTGGCTGCTCTTCGTCACTGCGCGGCTCGGCTGGAAACGCAACCAGCTCTATTATACCAAGATCCGCTCCTTCCATTTCGCGCATAGCTCGGGGCGAACATCCGCAAAGGCGATGGAGGCCCATGAGCTCAATGCCGCGCTCCAACGCAGGAAAGACGCTGCGACCGAAAAGCGCGCTGCGGCAAAGAAGCAAAAGCCGAAAGCCAAATCTAAGCCGCGAGTGACCTCGAAGCGCACCCCGCCAGATGCCTAGCGCCATCTCCGGAATCCTGGCCGTTGTCTGCGGTTCGATCGTTGCGATCTGTTTCGTCGCGGCGTCGATGCTGGGGCGGTGGCAAGGCTTTTGGGGACGGGCCTGCATCCTTGCGGCCGCGGCGGCGACCGGCGCGGTAACGCTGCTGACAGTCGTTACGGCCGAACCGCGCCTCGGCGATGTCCGCTTGGGGCTCACCGGAATGGAATTCCGGCTGGACAAGGACCATCGCAGGCAAGTCAGTTTCGGCGGCGGGCCCAGCGACGATGTGCTGATTACCGGAGCCACGCGCGAGGAGCCCCGGATGGGGCCAGCCGCGCTGACTGCGCGCCTCGATAGCGAGGAGCACCTCGTGCTGGATCTCAATCGGGCCGGGGACGAGCGCTTTACCGGCGTCGTGATGATCGAGCACCCCGCCGCGCTGCCCTTCATGGGCTCCTCCCGGTCCATCCTCGGCGCCCAGCCCTTCGACGGCAATTCGGTGCTCTGCGTCGCCGGCCGCGGCGGCTTTCGCAAGGTGACACTGGCGCCGGGCGGCGAGCGGCTGTTGCTCGACGGCCAGCCGGCCGCTTACCTCCTTCCGCGGCAGGAAGTGGCGCTGGTCCGTGACTATGCGGCAATGCGCGGGAGCGACGGCACCGTCGCCGCGCCGGCGACACGCTCGATCCTGGTTCGTGCGCGTGGGGGCTGGCAGGTGGCCGTGCTCGACAAGGCCGCGTTCCTCGGCGCGCCGGGGTGCGATCATGCGGGCGCCGGCGCCACCTCGTCGATCACCCTGCCGGTAGGCAAGGCACTCGCACTGTCGTTCCACGCGCTTTATCCGGCAGAGGCCTGGCAAGCCGAGGCCGCGATCAGGGATAACGCAAAGCGGCTTCCCCGAACCCGCCTGATCGAGCAGCGTTCGCTTCGCCTCTCGGCGCGCACCGAGAGCATCAAGCTCAGGCGGGGCGAGGAAGGGGCGGCGCAGATCCTGTCCGTCAGCTTCGATACGCCCGAGACGATGCGCATTGCCTCGAAGGAAGTCGATGGCCAGAGCGAGGGGATCTCGCTGTCCTTCGGCGGCCCGGGTGATCGCGCCTGGGGCCCGGGAATGGCCGAAGCGCGGTTCCGCACGATCGGCGACGGTGTTGCCGCCAACTTCTCGGATCAGCTCCGCCTGGACCGGACGACGGCCTGGCGCGCCGATGGCAAGGTCGATCAGGAGGTATTGGCGGGAACGGCGTTTACGATCGGCTCGGGCGATGTGGCGAAGGTTAGGCTCGAACGGATCGACCTCGACTGGACTCCGTTGCGCGGTGTGCTCTGGCTCGCCGCGGCGGGCTTGATCGCGGGTGTCGCCGGGACGTGGGGCTGGCGGCGCCGATCGGCGCATTCCTTTATCATCCTCGCCCTTGTCGATTTCCTTCTTGGCTTCCGGCTGCTCGTCGCGATCGAGGCGGCAGTGATCGATCCACGGCCGACGATCGTGCAGTCGGTGCCCGCCGCCCTGCTCGCGATCGGCATTGTCCCCTTTCTGATCGCTGCGCTAGCGCCACTCCCGGTCAAGCAAACGACCTCGCGAAGCGGCGTACTCGCCCATATCCTTGTCGTGGCGGGTGTGATCGCGCATGTGATGCTGTTCAACCAGCCAACCCGCACCGTTCCCGCGATCCTCATCCCGCTTTTCGCCGTGGCCGCGCTGGTGCAGCTCCGGCCGCAATTGGGCACCCTCTTGGCAGAGGCGGCCAAACGCCGTGCGGGGCGATCCGGAACGTGGCTGCTCGCAAGGTCGAACCGGCTTTGCGCGAGGATCCCCCTCGTCTCCGCCTTCGTGCAGCGCTTGCCGCGTCAAGGCCTGGCTGCAGCCGCCGTCACCATGTTCGTCGTCGCCTTGCTGCTCGGGCTGCGATTGCTGCTGCCCGAGGATCTCGGCATCTCGACGGCGGCGCTCTATACGCCCCTGATCGTCGCGCTGATGGCTTTTGCCTTCACCCGCGCCGCCCACGCAATTGGTTCGGGAGGCGAGACCTGGCGGAGCTGGTTGCCCTGGGCCGTGTTGCTGCCGGTCCCGCTGGCCTGGCCGTTCCTGGCGGGCGACCATGGTTATGCCATCGTCCATCTGATGCCCTATCTGATCCTCGCGGCGATGCTGTGGATCTGGGCGCCTTCGCTCGGCAGGTACAAATTGCCTTTGCTCTCCGTCGGGCCATTGCTGCTCTTCGTGCTAGCCGTCACGGCCGTGGCGCTGACGCCTTCTCCGCTCGGCTCGCGCTGGCCCGATTCTACCGATATGAGCGATAGCGCCAAGAAGGAACGGCGCGCGCTCATCCGGGAATCGCTAGATACAGGTACGGGAAGCCAGCGCCTCATAGGATGGTTCGCACCCGAACAGATCGCAACCGCCGGCACACGCGAAGCCGAGGCGCTCGATATCGCGTTCGAGCAGATGCGCGAATATAGCAGGCAGGGGCCTTGGGGCCGGGGCTTCCTGAACCAGCCGGAGCCGACCGAACTCCGTCTCGCTCATCTCTCGGACTATGTCTCGGCCGTGCATCTACTCGCGCCCTTCGGACGGTTGGGCACCGCGGGTTTCCTGCTGGTACTGCTCGCTGCCGCCGCGGCATGCAGCTGGCGCCGAATCGCGTCCGATCGGGGCCGTCCACCGGACTATCGCGCGATGCTGGGCATCTGCTGTCTTTGGACGCTTGCGGGGGCGAGTGCCTATATGATCCTGTCCAACCTGCAGTTGGTGCCCTTCACAGGCCGCAACGTGTATCTGATGGCGGCCAGTTCGCCGAGCGACCTGATCGAGGGTCTTGTGCTGGCGGCAATGGCGCTCGTGGCGCTCGGCAGCAACGGAGAGGAACGATGAGCCGGGCGCGCAAGATCGGAGCGGCGGCATCGCTGGCCCTCATCCCGGTAACGATCTGTGCCGCAGTCGTCGCCGCGCCGGCCGGGCCGCGGCCGGGAAGCGATAACGGCTTCGGCGGATATGAGCGCGTTATCCAGGATGTCTATTCCGCCGAGAACCTCCTGAAGATCAGCGGAGATCCTGCGCGTCCTATCGTCGAGGTCGACCCCGCGAGCCTGGAACCGGTGCTGCGCGACTATTTCGAGCGTTCCTATCTGCGCCGCGACATTGAGCGGAACGACCCTCGTCTTTGGCGCGTCAAGGGGACCGTGATCGGCATCGCGGCCGGCGCTCATGACGTTCCCTCGCCTTTCGCGCCCGGCGCGTGGCACGGCGACGTCACATTCGCCAATGCCGAACCGCGGCTTGTCCTTCAGGTCTACCGTCATGGCGAGGCCCAGGCGGTCGAGATCACGCTCCCGAACGCTCCGTCGCTAGCGGATGTGGCGACGGCGGACACCATCGATCTGAAAGAGCCCGTCCGGACGACACATAACGCGCATCTGCATTTCGTCGATGGCGGCGTGCAGCATGCGCGCGTGCGCGTAATCGCCGGGCGCGTCTGGATACAGGCCGAGGAGGCGATCACCGTGAACGGTGCCGTGCTGGAGGCGGGACTCGGGGTGTTGCTTGATCGCGGCGCGGAGGTCGTGCTCGGCGACAAGGGAGACCGCCGGGCCACTCGCCTTCGTCTCGTTCGCGACAGCGTGACCACGCTGAGCGAATGGAACGGCGTGGGCGTGCGCTATCGCGACGCGCGATACCGCGAATTGGCGCTGGCGATCGAGTCCGCGATGGATACGGCTGTGGCGCGGTGCACGGGCAAATGCGGCGTGAAGGACAAGCCGCTCCACCTGACGCTCGATCGTGAGCTCGATCGCTCGGTTCAGTTGGCGTTGGGCGCCGAGACTAACAGCGAGGAAGGGCGTCCGGATATCAGGGACCGCTGGCCCGCCGCGGTCACTGTCGTCGACGCACTCAACGGCGACGTCCTTGCGATGGCCAGCTACGAGCCGCTCTCCGACACGCGCAACGCCGCACGACGGGTCTGGAGCAGCACGCCGCTCAACTACAGCTTCGAGCCGATGGCAGTTGGCTCCGCCGCGAAACCGCTGATCACGGCCGCGATTCTTGCCGAGCGGCCGGAGCTCGCCTCGTTGAATGTGCTCAACCGCTTCTACGAGGTATCGGTAAACGGGCGGACCTTTGAACATTCGCTGCTCAATTTGCCGATCGAACTCGATGTGAATCGCGTCGATGGACTTACCGAGGGTGCGTCGATCGGAATGCAGGACTATTTGCAATATTCCTCCAATCTCTATGCGGCGGCATTGATGATCCTGGGGATCGATCGCGACCCGAATTCGCCCGGATGGGACGCGGCGGGCAGCTATTCGTTCGGCGACGGCCCGCCCGAGAAGCGTGTGCCGGGCCTTGCTCTCAATACGGTTTCGGACGGCACCGGCTTTATCGAAGGCCTCCCCAAATGGTGGGAGGCGCTCGACAAGCTTTACGGCATCAACGAGGCGCCACGGGGCGGCAGCAATGCCGATCTGGCGATCTGGCGCCATTTGCCGGGCAAGATCGGCAATGTCACCTATCCGAATCAGAATATGCTGATGGGATTCTCCACTCTGTCACCGCTGCACCGCAACTGGGCGCTGACGTCGGGGTCGCGTACCCTCAGGAAGGACTATGTCCCCATCATTCTCGGCGGTCAGGGCTATGGCTGGAGCACGATCAATCTGGCCGAAGGCTACTCCCGATTGGTGACAGGAAAACGTGTTTCCGCCAGACTCGTTGCTGGCGAAGAAGAGCCGCCGGGCGACATCGTGCTCCCCGACGGGCCCCGTCAGGCACTATGTCATGGCTTGGCTTTGGTCGCGGAAACGGGCACTGCCAGCGACCTCGCGCCGCAGCTTCGCGAGATTCGCGCGCAGGCGACGGGCGCCACCATCCGGCTCTTCTCCAAAACCGGCACGCCGGAAATCGACCGGCTGAGCAGCCAGGAAGCGGCGCTCTACGATGGCGAGGACGCGCTGTTGGCGAGCAACCAGATTCTGATGGTTGCGGGCAAGGTCACTTTAGCTCGCAGCGAACCGCCACCGCGAAACCGGGCCGAAGCGCAGGCGGCCGCCGCGAGCCTGATCCGCAGAGGAATACCGGAGCGCGTCGCGCGCCGCACCGCCGCGCGGATGCTGCGCTTCAATGCCGGATCGAGCGAGGAATATGTAACCGATGCCATTGGCCGGCCCTTGCACGTGCTCCGTCCGTCTTCGGCCAATTCGGAATATGGCCATGTCTATGTCTTCGTCGTTACCGTGCACCGCGAGCCTTCGCTGGATTTGCATCGGTGCGACAGTCCGCCGGTCGCGGCTTTTGCTGTCGCAATCAACATGCAGGAGGAGCATGACAAGCGCTCGGCGCGCAAGGTCGCCGCGGCGTTGCTGCGCGAAGGATCCCCGCTGCGCAACCGCATCCTCGCAGCGGCGCGAGCGCGGTAATGGCATCGCTACCGACCATTACTCGCAGTGCGCAGCGCGAATGGTCGTTTTGGTCGATGATTGCCTCGCTTTTGCTCGTCGGATGGGCAATTTTCGACCGTGTTCAGCCGAGGCCCCAGGCACGCACCGAGCCGCGCGATGTGATCATGCTGACCGATGGCGATCTGAAGCAAATGGGGCAGGGCAAATATCCGACTTGGTCGATGCTTCAGCGCGCCTATGCCCTCAGTACCCCGCAAATGCGCGCTTCGGCGTGCCGGACCCTCGGTCAGGAGACATGCGAGGGAGACCCGACCGAGGGAGGGTCTGCGCCCGCCAGGCCCGGGAAAAGCGGACAACTCATCCTCCAGCTCGACGTGAAATGATGAGCTTAAACCGCGCCCGGCACGACGCTCCACGGCAGCCCCGCTCGAAAGGTGAAAATATCGCGAGTTGATACCGGCGCATGACAGCAGATTAGTCTCCCATGACCGAACGGCCCGTCATCAGCGCAGGAATCGCCGAGAGCAACTCGCGCGCCAAAAAGCCGATATCACCGACCCGCGCCGCGCATTGCCGGCCCGCTTGGCCGTGCAGCCACACTGCCCATGCAGCCGCAGTCCGTGGTGCCGCGCGACGCGCAAGCAGGCCACCCAATATTCCCGAAAGCACGTCTCCCGAGCCTGCGGTGGCGAGACCCGATCCGCCGCCGCCGTAGCGCAACACCTCCTCGCCTGGCGCGGCGATCCAGGTTTCCTCGCGCTTGAGGACAACGACCGCACCAAAGCGTTCACAAGCCGCGCGGGCTATTGCCTCCGGCCGATCGCGTACCTCCTCTTCGCGGCAGCCCATCAACTGTATCATTTCGCCCGGATGCGGCGTCAGCACCAATCGTCCGCCTAACGCGCGGACCGCTTGCTGGCAGTCGCGCGCACCCGAGATTGCGGCCGCATCGATCACGAAGTCTTTATCCCCAGTGTCGCGCAGCAGCCGATCGACGAGCGCCGCGGCATCCGCGCCCTTCCCCATTCCGGGACCGAGCACCATGCAGTCGCTTGCATCCAGCAGGTCGCGCAGCGCCTCGCCGGCGTCGCCAGCAAGCTCGCCCGTCGCGTTGGCAGGGAGACCGAACACCGCAGCCTCCGGCATGGCGATGCCGAGCGCCAGCGCCGCAGCCTCCACGGTCGCCAATCGGACCTTCCCTGCACCAGCGCGAAGCGCGGCCTCGGCCGTCAGCAGGATCGCACCGGGCACCGTCATCGACCCGCCGGCGACGACCACCCGTCCGCGCGCATTCTTGTCGGTCTGCTGCGGCACCTCGGGCAGCGGGTGCGCCGCGAGCCATTTGGCATCCAGCGCGATCACCCCCGTGCCGCCACAATTGGATCAGGCGCGCGCGTCACTTGCGCGATCGGATCCTCCTCGATCGGTGCGGCTTCGTTGTAACGCACCAGCGCCAAACCCCCGTCCTTGCCTTGTGCGGGATCGAAGCAATATTCGGTGACCGAGCAATTGGCGACATCGCCGGCCTTGTCGATTGCCAGGATTTCCGCCTCGCTCAGATTCTCGATCACGTAGCGTAAGCAAAGCACGACCACTTGGTGCGCGACGATCATCACCCGCCTGCCGCCATAATGCAGCGACACGGTATCGAGCAGGCTGCGCAGGCGCAGGATCACGTCGCACCAGCTCTCGCCGCCCGGTGGGCGATGATAGAATTTGCCGAGCAGCCGCCGAAACTCGGCCTGTTGCGGCAGCTGCGCCGCGACTCCGGCGGTGGTCAGCCCGTCGAGGATCCCGAATTCCTTCTCGCGCAGGCGTTCGTCGACGCAGACCGGCTCGTCGGCCTCCGCGCCACCGGCATCGCGAAACCGCCGCGCAGTTTCTCGCGATCGGGCATAGGGGCTGGAAAGAATAACGTCCGGCATGCCGTGCCCGTTGCCGGCGGCGAACCAGCGCCCGAGCGCATCGGCCTGTTGCTCGCCCAGTTCGGACAGAGGGATATCGACGTCGCGAGTCGACAACTCGATCCGCTCCAACCCCGCCGCGTGCGCCGCATCGCGCGCGACATTGCCCGCGCTCTGGCCGTGCCGGACCAGCCAGAGCCGGGACGGCCAATGCGTGGACACGGCTCCCGTCATGCGCGGATCGGTGGCTTCAGGCCCTTCGCCATGCCATCCAAATGTGCCCGGTACATGAATGCTCCTTGGTTGCCGGACGCGGACGCCCTGGCGTGAACGCACCGCATTCATCGCCGTTCCTGGGGACCTTTCGACGACGCTTTCGCGCGCGTCAGGCCAAAGAGGCTAACCTGCTTTATCTCACGTTTCGCCCGCGGGAACCAAAACCCTCCCGCTCGATTTGCGACGGCGAAAGGAGAGCCGCAATGGCAGACGACAAGAGCAATGTCGGCGCGCCCGACCGCGACCGTATCAATATGTCCGAGGACTATGAGGCACGCGGCTGGGCCGAGCGCTTCGGTGTCTCGCGCGAGCGGCTTCAGGAGGCGGTCGATGCCGTCGGCAGCTCCGCAGACAAGGTCCGCGGCTATCTGAAGGCTTGAGTGTGACCGGCACCAAGCCCGCGAACCCTGCCTCGTTGCTGAAGGGACTGGGTTACCTGACTTCGTCAGTCAGCGTCGCCCTGTTGGCAGTCGTCAGCGTCAAGGCCGCTTCGGAAAGCCCGTGGCTAATGGCGTGCCTGCTGCTTGGCGCGGCAACCGCGGTCGCCGGCATGGTTCTGCGCTGGCGATCGCATCGGCTCGAACAGAAGGAAGACGGTCAGGCATGACCGCGTGAGGGGGACAGGCATGTTGCTCGAAAAAGTGAAGACCCGATTGCCGGTCGGTCCGAGCGTCCTTTCGCTCAGGGCTCAGCTCGCGGACATGCGGCCGCTCGCCGCGTTCACGCTTGCGGATCGCAAGATCGACGTGGTGGCAGGGACGGATGCCGTCTGGGCGGTTATCCGGCGACCCGGCAAGGGCGGGCTGGCGTTGCGGATCGCGCATTGCCCCGGCGGCGTCACCTCGGCGCGCAAGAAGCGCAAGCAGCCGGGCGAGGCGCTGCGGCTCGAGATCGTGAGCGCAATCGGCGTTCAGGAAGTGGCGCTGCGAACCAACGCGCTCGAGCTGCCGGTGCTGCGCGCGACGATCGTGCTGACACCCGCAGCGCCGTTGCTTGTGCCGTTTCTGCCGCGCGACCTCTACCCTTTGGGAGAGGGCGACGATCCCCTCAAGGCGCAGGGCCGCATCGAGGCAGCGCAGCGCGGCCTGAATTGCGGAATCTGCTATTTTCATCTCGACGAGCCGGCGTTCGGCAGCGTGCTCTATTTCCAGAACCTCACCGCGATGAACGCCTATTACCGGGCGACCAACACCAAGCCGGATGGCGCGATCGGCGGCGAATGGCCCGAAATCGGCTACCTGCCCCCGACCCCGCCGCAGAGTGGCACGCCGCCCACCGAGCCGCTGCCCGCGGGCGAGCCGGTGACGCTTTCCGATGCGCTGCTGGTCTTCCATGACGACCCGCAGATGGACGAGCGGGAATCGGCGTTGCGCTTCATACAGATGCTCGGCACGGTCTATCGGCAGATCGACCTTCCCGCGACCGAGTTCCGCGACTGGGTTGCCCGTGCCGACCATACCTTGCGCGATTTGCAGGCCGCGCCGGAAGCGACCTGCCGGCACTATGGCCATACCTACATCCGGCCCTACACCGATGCCGAATATCCCGACATCATGGTGCAGATGATCAGCATCGCGACGCTGCATGACTATGCGGCGTGGCACCAGATGCCGATCCCGTTCGAGGCCGAGCTGGCGAAAGGCCTTAGCAAATTCCACGACCGCAAGCTCGGGACGATGCGGCGCTACTTGCCCAATGTCGGCAAGGACAAGGACGCCAATGCGGTCGACAGCTGGTATCTCTATCACCCGCTGCTCGGTCTCGGCCGCTTGGCAATCGACGGCGATGCCCAGGCGAAGCGGCTGTTCACGGGATCGCTCGACTACGCGATACAGGCCGCGCACCATTTCCGCTACGCGTGGCCGATCCAGTTCAAGGTCGACAGCTTCGACGTGATCGTCGAAGCGCGTAACGACGATGGGCTGGGGCAGACCGATGTCGGCGGTCTCTATGCCTATGTAATGCTCCAGGCGTTCGAGCTGACCGACGACAAACGCTATCTCGACGAAGCCCGCGCGGCGATCGCCGCCGCCCGCGAGATGCGCTTCGAGCTCAACTATCAGGCGAATCTCACTGCCTGGGGCGCCGCGGCATGCATGCGGCTATGGCGCATCACCGACGACGAATATTTCCTGCACCAGAGCTATGTCTACCTGGCGAGCTTCTTCCACAATTGCGCAATCTGGGAATCGGAGATCGGGAATGCGCGCCACTTCCGAAATTTCCTCGGCGCGACCTGTCTGCACGATGCGCCCTATATGGCGATCTACGAATGCTTCGACAGCTTCGCCGCATTCGAGGGTTTCCTCAAGGATGGCGGGCCTGACCTCGATCCCTCGGCGCGGATGATCATCAGCGAATATTGCAAATATGCGCTCGACCGCGCCTGGTTCTACTATCCCGACACGCTGCCGCGCGAGACGCTCGCGACCGAGATCCGCAATGGCCATATCGACCGTGGGCTCTCCTTTCCGCTCGAGGATCTCTATGTCGGCGGCGACCCTGCCGGTCAGGTGGGGCAGGAAATCTACGGCGCGGGCGCGGCATTCGTTTTTGCCAGCAGGGCGTTCCACCATGTTTCCGGGGCACCGTTCCGGATATTCTGCGATCATTTCCTGCTGGGCAGCGAACGCACATCGTCGCGCTCGCTCAACTTCCAGCTGAACGGAGGAGATGCCTGCGAAGCGATACTGAGCCTGATCCGCCTGCCACGGCAGAAGCTTCCCGCTTTCAAGGTCACTACCGCGGGTGGCGACAGGATCGCATCGCACAGCAGTCATGCCGACAGAGTCGATTATCGCGTCCCGGCCAACGGACGGATCATGCTGAACTGGTAGGGCCCCAGCGCATCGCCCAGCATTTCGAGCATAACCCGCACGCACGCCAACCTGACGGGCCCACGTCCAATCCCGCCGACCTCGACCAGGGTTTCGAAACGGGCGTAGGCCTTAACCCTTGTTAAGAGGACGAAATTCTGTTCGTCGATTCGACGACCACGGGGAACGCAGGCCGTGCGGCGGGGTTCTAGGGGCACACATCACGGAGGCATTCATGGCCGATACTCTCGATCCTGCGGCGCAGGACGATGCACCCCTTACTGCGTCCAAGCGGTCCGATGCCGTCGTTCGGGCGACCGAGGAATTGATCGAGCCGAAGGGCGACACCCTCACCGGCCGTACCGTCACGATCAACCGCCCGCGCGCCGAACTGTTCGCCTATTGGCGCGACTTCGCCAACCTTGCGAGCTTCATGGACAATGTCGAGCGCGTCGATGTGCTGGACGCCAAGCGCTCGCACTGGGTGGTCAAGGCGCCGGCCGGCAAGACCGTCGAATGGGACTCGGTGATTACCGAGGAACGCGACGGCGAGTTCATCGCGTGGGCATCCGAGGAGGGCGCCGACGTCTCGAATAGCGGCCGCATCGACTTCCGCGACGCCGGCGCGCGCGGCACGGTGGTGACCGCGACGATCCTCTACGATCCACCCGCCGGCGTGATTGGCAAGGTGATTGCCAAGATGTTCCAGCGTGAGCCGGCGATTCAGGCGCGGCGCGACCTGCGCCGCTTCAAGCAACTCATGGAAACCGGCGAAATCGCCACCAGCGCCTGGACCCGCGCGCAGCTCGAAGAGGAAAAGAACTGATGCGCGCGCTCACTTGGCACGGCAAGCACGACGTCCGCATGGACACGGTCGACGACCCCGAGATTCTGAATTCGCGCGACGCGATCATCAAGGTTACGGCGACAGCGATTTGCGGCTCGGATCTCCACCTCTACGATCATTATATCCCGACGATGCAGGCCGGCGACATTCTAGGCCATGAGTTCATGGGCGAAGTCGTCGAAGTCGGTGCAAATTCGACGCTCAAAAAAGGCCAGAAGGTCGTCGTCCCGTTCACGATCGCCTGCGGCAGCTGCTATCATTGCGGCAAGCATCAATATTCGGCCTGCGACAACGGCCTGCCCGCCGACAATCAGGATATCGGGCAGGAGATGTACGGCATGCCGATGTCGGGGCTGTTCGGATACAGCCATCTCACCGGCGGCTATGCGGGCGGCCAGGCGGAATATGTCCGCGTGCCATTCAGCGACGTCGGGCCGATCGTGATTCCGGACGGCGTGCCGGACGAGCAGGTGCTGTTCCTTTCCGACATCCTGCCGACCGGCTGGATGGCGGCGGAAAATGCCCAGATCGAACCGGGCGATACCGTCGCCGTCTGGGGCTGCGGGCCGGTCGGGCTATTCGCGGTGCAATCGGCGTTTCTGATGGGCGCCGAGCGGGTCATCGCGATCGACCATTTCCCGCATCGGCTCGAACTGGCGAAGCGCTTTGGCGCTGAGACGATCAACTACGAGGAAACCGCTACCTATGAGGCGCTGATGCTGATGACCGGCGGGATCGGTCCCGACGCGGTGATCGACGCGGTCGGGCTAGAGGCGCACGGCTTCTTCGTCGACAACGTCATCGACCAGATCAAGGCATCTACCTTTCTCGGCACCGACCGCACCCATTCGATCCGCCAGGCGATCATCGCCTGCCGCAAGGGCGGGCGCGTCTCGATGCCCGCGGTCTATGGCGGGTTTGTCGATAAATTCCCGCTCGGCGCGTTCATGGAGAAGGGGCTGACCCTCAAGACCGGCCAGACCCATGTCCAGCATTACATGCCCGGCCTGCTCAACGCGATCATGGAGGGGAAGATCGATACGACCTTCCTGATCAGCCACACCCTCGGGCTCGAAGACGCGCCCAAGGGCTACAAGATGTTCCACGATAACCAGAACGAAGTGACCAAAGTCGTGCTGAAGCCCGGCCTGGCGATAGCAGCGGAGTAACGAACATGGCCGACAAGCTCGCAATCATCACGGGTGCCTCGACCGGCATTGGCTTCGAACTCGCAACTCTGGCGGCGAAGGACGGATATGATCTGATCGTCGTCGCGGACGAGGCACTGATCGACGCCGCTGCGGCGGACTTCGAGCAATTCGGCACCGAAGTGCAATCGGTGCAAGCCGATCTCTCGACGATCGACGGTGTCGATTTGCTGCTTGCAGCCACCGAAGGGCGGCGGGTCGATCTGCTCGCCGCCAATGCCGGTATCGGCACCGGCGGGCCCTTTCTCGACCAGGAAGTCGGAAGTTGGCGCCACTCGGTTGACACCAACATCACTGGCACGGTCTACCTGCTTCAGAAGGTGTTGAACCAGATGGTCGCCGCGGGAGAAGGCAAGGTCCTCGTGACCGGGTCGATTGCAGGCTACATCCCCGGCAGCTTCAACGCCGTCTATAACGCTACCAAGGCGTTCGTGGACAACTTCACCGAAGCGCTGCGCAACGAACTGAAGGACGTGGAGGGTGTCACCCTGACCACGCTGATGCCGGGTGCCACCGATACCGAGTTTTTCGCCCGTGCCGGGATGCTCGATACCAAGGTGGGCCAGGACGAGAACAAGGCCGACCCCGCAAAGGTCGCGAAAGACGGCTGGGATGCTCTCATGGCCGGCAAAGGCCATATCGTCTCCGGATTTGCCAACAAGCTACAGGTCAAAGGCGCAGGACTCCTCCCGCAGTCCACGCTCGCCGAGATGCACCGCGGCATGGCCGAGCCGGGCAGCGGCTCGGAGGGATAGCTGCCATGGCCGTACATTTCTGATAAACGGGTGTCGGCTGCGCAAACCGATCTTTTCGACGGGCCCGGCGTGTCGGGCCTTGCCTGCGCGCCCGGCATTGTCACAGCGATCGAGGAAGCCGGGCTGATCGCGCGCATCGATGCCGAGGCGCTTTCGCCATTCCGTTTCCAGGGGTGGCTGGGCAAGCGGCTGACGCGGTCGTTCGGCTGGTCGTATGACTTCGACAATGGCCGCTTTGCCGCAACCGATCCATTGCCGGATTGGTTGTTGGGGGTGCGTGAGCGCGCGGCGCGCTTCGCCGGGCTGGCGCCGGAGCAACTCGTTCAGGCGCTGTTGATCCGATACGATCCTGGCGCCGGGATCGGCTGGCACAAGGACCGGCCGGTGTTCGAGCATGTCGTAGGCATCTCGCTCGGCAATCCGGCGGTCCTTCGCCTGCGCCGCCGCGTGGCATCCGGTTTCGAGCGTGCAAAGCTGCCGCTCGCCCCGCGCGCCGCCTATCATCTGTCACGCGAGGCGCGGCATGCGTGGGAGCACAGCATCGCGCCGATGCATGTGCCGCGATGGTCGATCACGTTTCGTAGCCTCGCCGCGCCCGGGCCCAAATAACGCGATAACATTTGCGGCGGCATGATAGCTGTCGCTTCGTCGGATTCACACCCGTTATATATCTGGTAGCGAGGGACGGTGGCGGCGGGCGTGGCCTCTGCGGCTAGGTTCGATCCGCTTCATCGCGATCCTTCCGAGCAGAGGAGCCAGAGCCGAATCGCGCATAGAGCGTCGGCAGCACGAACAACGTCAGCAGTGTCGCCGAAATCAGCCCGCCGATCACTACCGTCGCCAGCGGCTTCTGCACCTCCGCGCCCGCGCCGTGTCCCACGGCCATTGGCAAAAAGCCCAGGCTCGCCACCAGCGCGGTCATCACCACCGGGCGCAAACGCGCGAGCGCCCCTTCGCGCGCCGCCGCTGCGCGATCCTGTCCCTCGCGTGCGAGCCGCTGGATGAAGGTCAGCAACACCAGCCCATTCAACACCGCGATCCCCGACAAAGCGATGAAGCCGACCGCCGCCGATATCGAGAAAGGCATACCGCGCATCGCCAACGCCAGCACGCCACCGATCAGCGCGAGTGGAACACCCGTGAAAACGATCGCCGCATCGCGGATATTGCCCAGTGCCCCGAACAGCAGCAGCATAATCAGGGCGAAGCATGCGGGCACCACCAAGGCCAGGCGCGCGCGCGCCGATGCGAGGTTCTCGAACTGCCCTCCCCATTCGAGCCACGTGCCGGCGGGCAGCGGCACGTCACGCGCGATCGAAGCGCGGGCATCGGCGACGACGCCCGCCACGTCGCGCCCGCGCACATTCGCCTGCACCACGACGCGGCGCTTGCCGTTCTCCCGGCTGATCTGGTTTGGCCCGTCCAGCAGGCGAATGTCCGCGACCGATGATAAAGGCACGAAGGCCCCGGCAGGCGTCGGCACCGGAATCCGGCCGAGCGCGTCCAGATCCGATCGCGCCGCATCCGAGAGACGGATCACTACCGGGAAGCGCCGATCGCCCTCGAAGATCACGCCCGCCTCGCGGCCGCCGACCGCCGCCGCAACGGTATCGGCCATGTCCTGCGCACGCACGCCCAGCCGGGAGGCTTCATCGTGCCGGAATGCGATATCGAGCATGGGAAGGCCCTCGGTCTGCTCGACCTTGACGTCTTCGGCGCCCGGGATGCGGCGAAGGATCGCGGCGATCCGGTTCGCGGTCGCGGCCATCTCGGCACTGTCCTCGCCAAACACCTTGATCGCGACGTCCGAACGCACGCCCGCGATCAGCTCGTTGAAGCGCATCTGGATCGGCTGGGTGACTTCGTAGGCATGGCCCGGCACCTGCGCCAGCCGGGCCTCGATCCGCTCCACCACGGCGGATTTCGCTTCTCCCGGCTTCGGCCATTCCGAGCGGGGCCTGAGCATGATGAAGGTGTCGGTGGCGTTCGGCGGCATCGGATCGGACGCCACTTCGGCGGTGCCGGTGCGCGAGAAGACCGTCTTGATCTCGGGCATGCCCTGCAGCGCGTGCTCGATCTGCGCCTGCATCTTCTGGCTCTGCTCGATCGACGTGCCAGGCACGCGGAACGCCGAAACCAGCACATCGCCTTCGTCGAGTTGCGGCAGAAACTCCTGGCCAAGGCTCGTATAGGCAACGCCCGCCAGCGCCAGCGATCCGATCGCCACGCCGAGGGTCAGGCTGGGGCGCTTCATCGCGCGATCGAGACCGGGTTCGTAGCGGCGCCGAAGCCAGCCAAGGAAGCGGCCTTCTTTCTCGGCAACAGGCCCGGACAGAAAAATCGCGATCGCGGCAGGCACGAACGTGAGCGACAGCACGAATGCGAAGGCGAGTGCGATGATCACCGTCAGCGCCATCGGCTCGAACGTCTTGCCCTCGACCCCGGTAAAGGTGAGCAGCGGCGCATAGACGAGAATGATGATCGCCTGCCCATAGACCGAGGGCCGGATCATCTCGCGCGCGGCAACGGTCACGGTTTCCAGCCGCTCCGCGAGGCGCAAGGTTCGCCCCTGTTCGTGCTGGCGCTCGGCCATGCGGCGCAGCGCATTTTCGACAATGATCACCGCGCCGTCGACGATCAGCCCGAAATCGAGCGCGCCGAGGCTCATCAAATTCGCCGACACGCCCGCTTGCAGCATTCCGAAACCGGTGAGCAGCATCGTGACGGGAATGACCATTGCGGCGATCAGCGCGGCGCGGAAGTTGCCGAGCAACAGGAACAGCACGACGATCACCAGCAGCGCGCCCTCGGCGAGGTTCTTCGTGACGGTGGCGATGGTCGCATTGACGAGCTGGGTGCGGTCCAGCACCGGCTCGATCACGATGTCGCGCGGCAGCGAGGGCGCAATCGCCTTGAGCTTGGCATCGACCCCGGTCGAGACGGTCCGGCTATTCTCGCCGATCCGCATGATCGCGGTGCCGGTGATGACCTCGCGGCTGTTTTCGGATGCCGCGCCCAGCCGGATACCCTGGCCCAGCCGCACCTCGGCAACCTGCGCCAGCGTGATCGGCGTGCCTTCGCGCGTGGCGATCACGGCGGCGCGCAGTTCGGCGAGGCTGCGGATGCGGGCATCGGCACGCACCGCCAGTCCCTCGCCGTTGCGATTCACCGTGCCGCCCCCAGTCGCGACATTGTTGCGCTCGAGCGCCGTCGCGAGATCGGACAGCGAGATGTGCAGCTGCGCCAGCCGCTGAGCGTCGGGTACGACGAGATATTCCTTCTCGAACCCGCCGAGTGAATCGATCCCGGCAACGCCGGGCACGGTCTTCACCAATGGCGCGACGATCCAGTCCTGCACGGTGTGGAGATAGGTCGCCTTGTCCGCCTCGGTCGCCAGCCGGTCGCCCTCGGGGGTTATATAACTGCCGTCCGGCTGGAGGCCGGGCTCGCCGGGGCGATGCTGATCATGCGCGCGCTCGGCATAGTGGAGCGTCCAGATATAGACCTCTCCCAGGCCGGTCGCGATCGGCCCCATTTCGGGCACCGCGCCCGCCGGCAGGCTCTCCTGTGCCGCGATCAAGCGTTCCTGTACCTGCTGGCGCGCGAAATAGATGTCGGTTCCGTCGGAGAAGATCGCCGTCACCTGCACGAAGCCGTTGCGGCTGAGCGAGCGCGTGCTTTCCAGCCCCTTGATCCCGGCCAGCGCGGTTTCGAGCGGGAAGGCGACCTGCTTTTCGATCAGTTCGGGCGAGAGCGCCGGGGCCAGCACATTCACCTGGACCTGATTGTTGGTGATGTCCGGCACCGCGTCGATCGGCAGGCGATAGAGCGAGACCGCACCGACGATCAGCGCGATGCCGGTGAGCAGCAGCACGAGCCAGCGGCGCGCGACCGCCCAGGCGACGATGGAGTCGATCATGAGTTCAATCCTCATGCCCGGCTTCGGACGCGCCGAGAGCCGATTTGAGCGTGAAGCTGTTGGTCGCCGCGATCTGCTCGCGGCCCGTGAGCCCGGCAGTCACCATCACCATAGCGCCGTCCTGACGGCCTAGCGTCACCGGCGTCGCCCTGAAGCCGGTGGCGGTGCGTACGAACACCATTGTTCGGCCCTCGACGGTCTGCACGGCGGTGGACGGAACGCGGATCGCGCCGTCGCCATCGGCGGGTAACAGGACGCGCGCGGTGACGCTTTCGCCCACGCGCCAAACGCCTTCGCGATTGTCGAGCATCGCGATCACCGGCACCTGCCGGGTTTGCGGATCGAGGACCGGCGAGACAAAGGTGACCTTGCCCGTCTGCCGCCGCTCTCCGGCGACGATCTCGACGGTCATGCCGGGTTTGATCCGGCTCGCTTCCCCCGGGGGAAGCGACAGCGCAACGCTAAGCCGCGAGAGATTGGCGACGCGAAACAGCTCGGCATTGTCCTCGAACGTCTGGCCCAGCACCGCACTCCGCCCGATCACTTGCCCCGAAATCGGCGCGGTAATGACGATTCGATTCAAGCTGCCGCGCGAGATGCCAGCCGCTGCAACCTGCTGCCGCGCCTGGGTGAGCGAGACATCGGCCTCGCGGGCCGACGCGCGCGAAATATCGACATCGCGCTTCGCCCTGAATCCCCGCGCCAGAAGCGCCTCGTCGCGAGCAAGGTTCGATCGCGCGAGCCCGGCGCGTGCCTTGGCCTTCTCGACCTCGGCATTCAGCGCCGCCGCGTCCTGACTTTCGATCACCGCCAGCGTATCGCCGCGCCGCACGGTCTCACCGAGGTTGCGGGTAAGCGCCACGACCCGCCCGCCGATCGCGGCGGAGACGACACGCGTTCCCTGTGGGTCACCCTCGATCGTCGCGGGCAACTCGATTACCCCGCCGCTGCCGCCGACGCTTGGGTGGGTCAGTTCGATTCCCGCCGTGGCGATCTGCTGCGGCGTGAGGGCGATAACACCTTCCTCGCCATGACCTTCGTCGGCCTCGGCGTGATTTTCGGCGAGCGGTTGGCCACCGCCGCACGCGGCAAGCGCAAGCGCCAACAGGAGCGGCAGGGCCGCGGACTTGAACGTCATGGATCGATTCCCCGAACGGGCAGCGCGTGTGCGCCACCCGGTTTTTGGACACTGAACTATGCGCGCGGACGCGCCGGGGCTCAGGCCTTCGGGGGTTTCAGTGCGGGATCGACGGTGCGCCGGGCCAGCCGCATTGGCTGGGGGGCGCTGGGTGCGGTGCGCGACAACAGTATGGGAGCCAGCGCCGCGACTGGCAGCACGACGGTTACCCCGTGGCCGTGACACACGGCGTGATTGTGGGGGGCGCCGGTGTCGCTGGGCGCCGGACCGCTATCGTCATGGGCATCCACGCCGCCGCACGAGATCGTCGCCGTGCTGTTGGTCTCGTTCGCGCAGACCGACGCCGTCGCGACGAGCGACGATGCCAGCAGACACACGATCAGAATCCAGCCACGACGGAACATCCCATGATACTAGCAGCACGCCGCCCAATTGTCATCGCGCTATGCTTACTTGCCGTTCTAGCCGCGAAGGCTGTCCGGCACGATCCCGCCATTCTCGGCAAGCTTGACCATTACCGCCTTGTGAAGCGCGATATTCTGCTCGGCGCTGCCATCCTCGCCGGCATGGACGCCCAGTTCGTTGCCGAGCTCCTTGCGCGCGGTGAGGCTGGAATCGAGGTCGAGCAGCTTGAGCAGGTCGACGATCGACGTCTGATAGTTACCGCCGCCATCCTTCATCTCCGCCATCGCGCCGAGCACCGCGCCGACGTCGACATTTTGCGGCACCGGCGCCGTCGCGGCGACGGAGTCCGGGGCGGCCGCCTGCGGCGCGGGAGCGGCGGGTTGCGCGGGCGCCGGTGCGGCGGCGGCCGGGGCCGAGCCGTGATGGAAAATCTTGTTCAGGATGTTGCCGAAGATGCTCATGCGATTCCCTCTCTGCGATGCGTGGCTTGCGGGGTGAACGGCGCTTTCCGCCGAAAGGTCCGGCACTTCAGCGATTTAATCGGAACCTGGGCACTGCCTGCCGGTTATCGCCGGCATCAAACAGGAGATGGACCGATGAAGTTGAAAACCAGCGCATTGCTTTCGGCGGCGGCCATTGCCTTGGCCGCGTGCGGACCCAAGACCGAAACCACCAACGTCACCGTCGATACCTCGGTCACCAACGAGGTCGCGGTCGCCTTGCCGAGCGCGGATCAGGTCTTCGCAAACACCGCGGCCTCCAGCGATGCGTTCGAGATCGCGGCCGCCAAGCTCGCGCTGACCAACGCTGGCTCGCCGGGAATCAAGAAATTCGCGCAGATGATGATCGACGCACACACCGAATCCACCGCCAAGCTCAAGACCGCGGCGGGCGCGACCTCGGTCACGCCCGATCCGACGCTGACTCAGGATCAGCAGCAAAAGCTCGAGGCGCTTCAGGCGCTCAAGGGTGCGGACTTCGACCGCGCTTATGCTGCCGGCCAGGTCGGTGCGCATGAAAGCACGCTGGCGGCGCTGAAGGACTATTCGGCCAATGGCGCGGTACCGCAGTTCAAGGCGTTCGCGACCCAACTAGTTCCCATCGTCACCGCACACCTCAACATGGCCAAGGCTCTGAAGGTCTGAATGAAGGAACGCGCCGCCGGCCGACGCATATGCATCGGCCGGCGGCGAATTTCCGCGCGCCGCTAAATCTGCGCCGCGTACAGCGTGTGGTGCGCGAGGATGAACAGCGTGCGCCCGTCGGGTCCGCCGATAACCAGTTGCAGCGGGCGTTCGGGCACATCGATCCGGCGGAGCAGCCTGCCCGCGGAATCGTAGACGAAGACCTGGCCGTTCGCGACATAGAGGTTGCCGGCGGCATCGCGCGCCACGCTTTCGCCGCCGCGCTCGGCGACGATCTTCAGATCGGTGAGCGTGCCGTTCGGGCCTGCCAGCCCGCTGTACGTGCGGTTCTCGGATCCGTTGGTCAGGAACACACGCTCCCCGGGTCGGGCGGCGACCAGGCCATAGGTGTCGAGCGTGTCGGACCAGCGCCAGCCCTGATGGTCGTCGGGGCCCTGGTTCCAGACGCGATAGGCCGGGAGCACCAGCGATCCATCGGGCGAGACATATTCGCGCGGCTTGGGGCTAGCCATCGCCCGCAGGAAGAAATCGGCGAGCGGAGGGAATTGATGGGTCGCGGGGTCGATCCGGTCGGAGAATTCGCCGTTCGCCCACATATTGACCGGGTATGCGGTGGCGGCGGCGCTGTTCGGCCTGGCATCGGTGGGCGTTATCACCTGGACGTCGCCCGGCCTGGCGGGGTCGATGCTGTAGACGGTGGCATCGTGCCCTGCCGACGACAGCACCATCAGCCGGCCCGAGCGATCGACCGCCAGATTGACCGGATCGAGCGGCGCGTCGGCAACGACGCCCAAGCCCTCGGCGCGCGACCAGCTGTGGATACGCTGGAACTGGCGGTCGATGAAATAGAGCTTGCCGTTGGCGTCGGTCGCGGCGCCGGCGATCGAGTAGAAGCCGTCGGCGAGCTTCTCGACCTGTGGCGCGGGCGCGACGCGGGCGGGGCTGGCGGCGAAATCGAGCCGGGCGAACTCGCGCTCGCGCACTTCCTGCCCGCTCGTCATGTCCTTTATCGCATTCTCGAACGGATATTTGCTGGCGCGCACATAGGTGCCGCAGCCCTTGTCGTCGCAACTGGCGAAGGCGCTCTCGGCATTCACATGCACGTTGCGGAAGCGGATATCGCTCGAATTATAGAGCCGCACCGCGGTGTCCATCGGCTTGGCCGAGCGGGTGACGCGGTAGGCGTGATAATTTGCGAACAATATGTTGCGCGAATTGCGGAACTCGGTGGAGACCGCATTGACCCCGTCGCGGACTTCCTGCTCGGTTTGCGGCGCGAGGAATTCCCAATTCTCGACATGATCGAGGACGATCTCGACGCGGTAATGATGCTCGGCCGACAGTTCGTAGACATAGCCCGGAGTCTTGGTATTCGAGACGTAAAAGCCCGCCGAGGCCAAGGTGTTGGGCGACCAGATCGCCGCGAAGGTGCCGCCGCCGCCATCGGTGACCCAGATGCTCGGATGCTGGCCGTCGAAGCGCGCTTGCGGCTGCGGCGCGACGTTTAGGCCGTGCACTCGCACGTCGTTGACCATCGATGCGGCGCCCGCCTTCCACAGCAAGGCGGTGGCGCGCGGGTTGACCGCGCCGGTGTACAGGCCAAGCCCCGAGACGATGGCATCGCCGCCCTTCGCGCTTTGCAGCAACGGATGCGCACCGCCCACGCCGGCATAGGCCGGAGCGCCGTCTGGCAGGTACAATTGGGTGCGGTTCGGGTGAAGCGAGATCAGCACGCTGTCGGGCCGGAGCCGGATCGTGTCGGTGACGCGGTATCGGCCCATCGGCAGATAGACCACGCGGTGGGTGTCGATCGCGCGCTGGAGCGCGGCGGTGTCGTCGGTTTCGTCGTCGCCCTTGACGCCGAGAGCGCGGGCGTTGGCCCATTCGCTAACCGGCGGCAGCGCGGCGATGGCGGGTGCGCGTCGCGCGGGCATGCGGGCGAGCGGAGCCATGGTGACATCGGTCGCATATTCGCCGATCGCGCCGAGGCCGGGCAGCTTCAGACCGTAGGAGAAATCGGCGACGCGGTATTGGCGCCCCTGCCCCGCTATCGTTTTGCCGCTGTCGCGGAATCGCGCGAATATGGGCGTGTTGCGAGCCACCGCATTATCGAAACCCACTTGGGTGAAGACGCTGTCCTCGTTCGAGATCAGCACGCCCGCGTGGCTGACGTTCTCGAAACGCACATCCTTGCCCCACAGCGAATCCGAATAGCCGCGGTCGATCTCGATCCCGATCGGCACGTTGCGGATCGCGACATTGACGAGGGTTAGGTCGACCTCATGCTCGCGGATCGCGGCGTCGCGCTGGCCCTCGAACTCCGAGTCGATCAGCGTGAACTGCCAGGCGGGCGAAGTTTTCTCGGTGAGGATGCCGTAACGCCCGCCGTAGAAGCGCAGATTCTCGCATTCGTTGCCGGCCTGATAGATGCCCGCCAGCCCCGATCCGAGATGGAAATCGACGTGGCGCAGGAAGCCGTGCTGCGCGACGCGAAAGCGCACCGCGACCGCGCCGGCATTGCCGTCGCCGATCTCGAAATCCACGTTCGACAGCGCGGAATAGAAGGTGGTCGAGGTTGCGTCGAAGATCGCGGGATTGGCCGGCACGCTGGTGGGGGGCGGCACCGCCACCCTGCCGACGCGATACTGGTCCTCGCCGGTGAAGCTCACCATCGCCGCGACGCCCGCGCCGAAGCCGGGGGTATCGTCGCCCAGCACGATTACCGGGCGGGTGGCGCCGACGCCGAACACGCGCACCCCCGATCGCACGAAAATGGTACGGCCGATCCGGTAGCGGCCCGAGGGCAGGAAGACGAGACCGCCCTTCCCGCCGGCTGCCGCGGCATCGATCGCCTGCTGCAAGGCGGCGCTGTCATCGGCGCGCCCGTCGCCCACGCCCTTTACGGTGATCGCGAGCGGATCGTCCGGCGCGGTGCGATAGACCGAGGTGGATCTGGCGCTGGGGGATCCGGCAAGGGCGGGGATTGGCGCGAGCAACAACGCGAGGCAAAACAGGCAGAACGCCTTCATCGACTTTCTCCCGGGGATCGGCGGACCGCCGCGCGCGCGGCGGCTGATGTCGGATTTTAGGACGCGTGGAGCGCGAGCGTCTGCGCGGCGATCGCGACCTGCGTGCGGTTGCGCACGTTGAGCTTGCGCATCAGCGCGGTCATGTGCGCCTTCACGGTCGCTTCGGCGATACCGAGTTCATAGGCGATCTGCTTGTTGAGCTGCCCCGAATGGACGCCGCGCAACACCTTGATCTGGGTCGGCGTGAGCCGCACGCCGTCCGTGGCGCCGGGCATTGCCGCCGAAATGTCCGCCTTGTGGCTGACTTGCTGAACGGTGCCATTCATCACGCTCTCCCCAATCGGTCCCTGTTCCGTTTGCCGAAATCAGTTGGACAGGTTTTGGTATGTTCTCCAATCTCCTAACGGTAGCAAGCCTTTTCTATTGCCGATTTCCAAAAACCTGTCCTACAGATAAGCAAGTTGCTCACTGGCGTGCCAATAAAGCCAGGAAAACCGGGGAGGACAACGATGTCAGGTTTTTCGCAAAAATATGCGCGGCCGGGGGCGCCGACGTGACCAGCGAGGACATCCGGCTGGTGCTGGCCGCGGTTGCGGGAATCACGCTGGCGATTCTGCTGATCGTTCGCGGCCGGCTCCATCCCTTCATCAGCTTGTTGTGCGGCGCGTTCGCGGTCGGCCTGCTCGCGGGCCTGCCGCTCGGCGACACCGCCAAGGCGGTGCAGAAGGGCGTCGGCGATATCGTCGGCGGCACCGGGCTGGTCGTCGCGCTCGGCCTGTCGCTCGGCGCGATGCTGCATCTCTCGGGCGCCGCCGCCTCGCTCGCCACCGGGGCGCTGCGGCTGACCGGACCCAAAGCGGCGCCCTGGGCGACGCTCGGCATCGCCATCGTCATCGGCCTGCCGCTGTTCTTCGAGACCGGGCTGGTGCTGCTGCTGCCGATCGTCGTCGCCGCGGCCAAGGCGATGGCGGACGAGACCGGCGGCGACCGCGACGCCACCAAGCTGCGGCTGATCATGCCCGCGCTCGCCGGGCTTGGGGTGGTCCATGCATTGGTGCCGCCGCATCCGGGGCCGCTGCTCGCGGTCGAGGCGCTCAATGCCAACCTTGGCCTGACGATGCTCTACGGCGTGCTGATCGCGATTCCCGTCGCGGTGCTTGCAGGCCCGGTGCTGGCGAAGTTCGTGACGCCGGGGGTCAAGCTCACCGAGCCGGTGCTGAGCGATCCGGTGCTCGATCTGATGCCGCCGCGGCGGACGCTGGCGCTGTTCATCGTGCTGCTGCCGATCGTGCTGATCGCGGCGGGCGAGCTCGGCAAACTGGTGCCCGGGCTCAAGGATGCCGCCTGGCTCGCCGCCGCGAGCAACCCGGTGCTGGCGCTGCTGATAACCAATCTGCTCGCATTGCCCCTGCTCTTCGGGCGGCGGCTGAGCGAAGCCAATATCCAGGATGCGATCTGGTTCGAGACGATGGGCGCGGCGGGGGCGATCCTGCTGGCGATCGGCGCGGGCGGCGCGCTCAAGCAGGTGCTGGTCAGCGCCGGGCTGTCGGATCTGCTGGCACGGGTGGTGATGATGTACTCGATCTCGCCCCTGCTGCTCGGCTGGCTGGTCGCGGTCGGCATCCGCCTTGCCGCCGGATCGGCGACGGTGGCGACGATCACCGCGGTCGGCGTGATGCCGGCGGTGGTCGCGGCTTCGGGCGCCTCGCCCGAACTGGTGGTGCTCGCGATCGGCGCGGGATCGGTGTTCTTCAGCCATGTCAACGATCCCGGCTTCTGGCTGGTCAAGGGCTATATGGGCACCAGCACCGCGGACACCTTCAAGACCTGGTCGTTGCTCGAAACGGTGATCTCGGCGGCCGGACTGGCCATGGTGGTGGGGCTCAGCTACCTTGTCTGACCGGCGGACAATTCCGCGCAGCGGCATGGAAAGGGGCGCCGTGCAAGAGGGGAGGCTGGCGGATCGCGCCTACACCGCGATCGTCGGGATCATCAACGAGGACGATCTGGCGCCGGGCGACCGGCTGCCGTCCGAAGCGCGGCTGGCAGAATTGTTCGGCATGTCGCGGACGATCGTACGCGAGGCCTTGGTGCGGCTCGCCGCCGACGGGATCACCGAAGCGCGGCGCGGCGCGGGCTCCTATGTCAAACGGCGGCCCTCCGCACGGCTGGGCTCGCACGTGCCGATGGACGGGCTGGCGGGGACTTTGGGCACCTATGAGGTGCGCTTCGTGCTCGAGGCCGAGGCGGCGCGGCTGGCGGCGCAGCGCCGTTCGCACCAGCAGATGGACGCGATCGACGACGCGCTGGAGGCGCTGCGCGGCGCACTGCTTTCCAGCGCCCCCGCGCATGACGAGGATTGGCTGCTCCACCGCGCGATCGCCGAGGCGACGGGCAACAGCGCGTTCGTCTCGATCTTCGACAATCTGCAGCAGGAAGTGATCCGGATCCTGCGCGCCGGGGTCGAGATTTCGCGCTCGCGCCCGCCCGAAGTGATCGGCGCGATGATGGAGGAGCATGACGCGGTCGTCGACGCGATCCGCGCGGGGGATGGCGACGGCGCGGCGCTGGCGATGCGCTGGCATTTGTCGCAAGGCCGCAAGCGGCTGATGCCCTAGCCAAAGATTACGTACTTTCGCTTTATTCGTAAACTTACGCCGAGGCGGAATCGGCCAATTCAAAGAGCGGCCGGGGCGCACGCTGGCGGCCCGGTTCACATAACAACAGGCGAAATCCTACATTACAAGCCGCCGGAAAAGGCGCCCGCCCGATGCTAGCGCGCGGGCATGCTGACCGCATGTGCCCAGCGCAACACGTCACCGCGAAGCTCCTCGATCGGGTGGTAGCAATGCAACGTCAGTGCGCGCTCGTCGGCACCCGGCCGCTCGAGCGTGGCGAACTGGCTGTCGAGCAGGCTCGGCGACATATAGTGACGGGTGCGTGCGGAGAGCCGCTCGGCGATCTCCGGTTTCTCGCCATCGAGCAACACGAACAGCAGGGGCACGCCGGCCGCACGCTCGAGCCGCTCGCGATAGCTGCGCTTGAGCGCCGAGCAGGCGGCGATCGCGATGCCGCCTTCGTGCACCGCGGTGCCGATCGCCGCGCCCAGCCGGTCTAGCCAAGGCCAGCGGTCGTCATCGTCGAGCGCCTGACCGGCCCGCATCTTGGCAACGCTGTCGGCCGCGTGGAAATCGTCGCCCTCGAACGCCGCGCAGCCCAGATGCGCGGCGAGATCGCCGAGCAGCGTCGACTTGCCGCACCCGCTCACCCCCATCGCGACGATCGCGCAGGGCGGTAACCGGCTCGTGATCCGCTGTGCTTGCACCCTGTTCCTCGGCTCTCGGCATCGTCCGCGCGATTCCGGTTCGCGCCTTCCCGTGTAACGCTAGATGTTCGCGTGCGCGCGCTTTGACCATTGCGACCTTTGTCGCGGTCGCCTGCGCGGTAGGAGGTGCGTATCGCGAGTGCTATTCGGTGCAGGGCCACGACTATTCTTTGCGAGGAAGGTGGAGCGAGATGACGGCCAGGGCAATCGCGATCCTCCTTTGCCTTGCGGTGGCCACCCCCGCCGGCGCGCAACGGCCTATCTCGGCATTCGCCACGGCACCCGCCGATCCCAGCGCGGTGACCGTCAAGGCGAAGGGCGACGGCATCGCCGACGACAGCGCCGCGATCCAGGCGGCGATCGACGCCGCGGCCAAGCCCAGCGGGGGAATCGTGTTCCTGCCCTCGGGCCGCCACCGGATCACCCGCACGATTTACATATGGCCCGGGGTGCGCCTGTTCGGGGTGGGCAAGACGCGCCCGGTGTTCCTGCTCGCGCCCGATACGCCGGGGTTCCAGAAGGGCGTCGGCTCGATGGTCTTCTTCGCGGGCAACAATCCGAATGGCACCGCGACCGGCGCCAATGGCGTGATCATGCGCGGCAAGGTGCCGGTGCCGCCGCCGACCAGCGTGCCGTTCAACCCCGATATCGCCGATTCCAATTCGGGCACCTTTTATTCGGCGATGTCCAATGTGGATTTCGAGATCGGCGCGGGCAATCCGGCGGCCACCGCGGTGCGCATGCACACCGCCCAGCACAGCTATCTCAGCCATATCGATTTTCGCCTGGGGTCGGCGCTGGCCGGCATCTATCAGGTCGGCAATCTCGGCATGGACCTGCGTTTCTACGGCGGGCGTTACGGCATTCTCGCCGAAAAGACCTCGCCCGCGTGGCAATATAGCCTGCTCGATTCGACCTTCGAGGGGCAGCGCGACGCCGCGATTCGCGAGCATGAGGCGGGGCTTACCTTGGTCAACGTCGCCATCCGCGACACGCCGGTCGGGATCGAGATCGACCGCGGCTATGGCGACTGGCTGTGGGGCAAGAATATCCGGTTCGAGAATGTCTCGCACGCCGGGGTGATCGTCAGCAACGAGGGCAATGCCTATACCCAGATCGGCTTCGAGGATTCGGTGGCGAGCGGCACCCCGGTGTTCGCGCGCTTCCGCGACAGCGGCAAGACGGTGGCCGGGCCCAGCAAGCAGTACCGGGTCAGGGAATTTACCTATGGTCTGACGCTCCCCGGCGCGACCTATGAGACGCGCATCCAAGCCGCGCCGCTGGCGGCCCTGCCCCGCCGCCGCGCGTCCGCGATTCGCGCATTCCCCGCGGTCTCGGCCTGGACCAACGTCCGCGATCTCGGCGCCAAGGGCGACAATAGCACCGACGACACCGCCGCGCTCCAGCGCGCGATCGACACGCACCGCGTGCTCTATTTTCCCGCCGGCTTCTACCGCGTCACCGATACGCTGAAGCTCAGGCCGGACAGCGTGCTGATCGGGCTGCACCCCAGCCTCACCCAGATCGTCCTGCCCGACGATACGCCGGCCTATCGCGGCATCGGCCCGGCCAGGGGGCTGATCGAAAGCGCCCGGGGCGGAGACGCGATCGTCACCGGCCTCGGGATCGCCACCGGCGGGATCAATCCGCGCGCGGCGGGCATCATCTGGCGCGCCGGCGAGCAATCGCTGGTCGACGACGTCAAGTTCCAGGGCGGGCACGGCACCTATCTGGCCGACGGCAGCCGCTTCGATCCGTACAACGCCACCCACACCGCCGACATGGACCCGAAGAAGCGCTGGGACGGCCAATATTCGAGCCTGTGGGTTACCGATGGCGGCGGCGGCACCTTCAACGGGCTTTGGACGCCGAACACCTATGCCCAATCGGGCATGCACGTGTCGGACACCGATACGCCGGGCCATGTCTACGAAATGTCGGCCGAGCATCACGTGCGCGCCGAGATCGTGCTCGATCGCGTGCGCAACTGGGAGTTCCTTGCGCCGCAGACCGAGGAGGAAGCCGGCGAGAGCCGCAACGCCGTCGCGCTCGAGGTGCGCAATTCGAGCAACATCCTGTTCGCCAATTTCCACGGCTACCGCGTCACCCGCTCGCTCCAGCCCGCGCCCGCGGCGGTGACGCTGTACGGCTCGACCGACATCCGCTTCCGCAACCTGCACGTGAATGCCGAGAGCGGCTTTTCGACCTGCGACGCCAATGGCTGCGGCACCTATCTGCGCGCGAGCAAATATCCTTATGCCAACGCGATCCACGACGTGACGCGCGGTTCGGAAGTGCGCGAGCGCGAGTTCGCGGTGCTGGATGTCACCGATGCGCCCGTGGCGGCCGCCACCTCGCTAGTGCCGGTCAAGCAACTCGCCACCGGCTTTTATTCGCTCGGTGGCGGCGCGGTGGATTCTACGGGCAAGCTCTATTTCGTCGACCGCGTGTTCCACCGTATCCACGGCTGGACCGACAAGGACGGCCTTTCGCTCGTCGCCGACGCGCCGCTCGATCCGGTCAACCTCGCGGTGGATGCCGCGGGCAACCTGATGGTGCTGTCGTCGGACGGGCCGGAGGCGACGGTCTATGCGATCGATCCGGCCAGGCCGCAGGCGGTGCGCATCATCGCGCCGACTCCCGCCGCGAACGGCGCAGCCCGCGTCGCGCTGCCCGGCAGCTTCTGGAACAATGGCGAGTTCCGCGACCAATATGACGCCGCCGCCGACCGCTTCACCACGCTCGCCGAGATGTTCGCGCGCGACATGGCGGTGCCCAAGCCCCGCGAATATGTCTCGCCCGACGGCAGCCTGGTCCTGCCTGCGTGGCGCGTCTGGCAACAGGGTCCGCCAAACCATCTCGGCTGGCGCTTCTCCGACGCGCTCGACACCTATGGCTGGGTGCTCGGCAAGGTCGGCGCGCGCGTCTATCTCGCCAATGGCTCGGAGAACCGCACGTACAGCGGGCTGCTCGGCGCGGGCGGGGCGGTGACCGATCTCAAGCCGTTCGCGCCGCGCGGCGGCGAGAGCGTCGCGGCGGGGCCGGACGGGCGCGTCTACGTCGCCAACGGCCAGGTGTTCGTCTACGCGGCGGATGGCAGCGAGGCGGGGCGGATCGACGTGCCCGAGCGGCCGCTGCAATTGCTGTTCGGCGGCCCCGATGGCGCGACCTTGTTCATTCTCACGCACCACGCGCTCTATTCGGCGCGTCCCTGAGCGGGCGAACGGCTGCGACTATGGTCGTAGATGCCGGGCCGCCCCTGATCCGATAAGATGCGGTTCTCGTCGGCGCGCTGCCTCGATGCCGCGCGCCGATTAAAAAACACAATCAGTGGGGATGGATGATGAAGAGCTTTTCCTTTGATCGCCGTGCGAGTGGTACCGCTACCAGTCTGATCGCGCTCGCGGCGGTGCTGGCTGCCGTGCCCGCGTCCGCGCAGACTACGCCGGCCGAGAGCGTCGAGGCGCAGGCCGCCCCCGAGGAGGCGGACGACGCCGGCGGCCCGATCATCGTCACCGGCACGCGCATCATCGCGAGCGGCTTCACCGCGCCGACCCCGACGACCGTGATCGGTGAAGAGCAGATTGCCAACAATGCCCAGCCGAACGTCTTCAACACCATCGCCCAGCTGCCCTCGCTGCAGGGCTCGACCGGCGCCGCCACCGGCACCTTCAGCACCTCGAGCGGCCAGCAGGGCCTCAGCTCCTTCTCGCTGCGCGGCCTCCAGCCGATCCGCACGCTGACTCTGCTCGACGGCCAGCGCGTCGTCGGCGCCAACGTGACCGGCGTGCCCGATATCAGCATGTTCCCGCAGCTGCTGATCAAGCGCGTCGACGTCGTCAACGGCGGCGCCTCGGCCTCCTACGGGTCGGACGCGGTCGGCGGCGTGGTCAACTTCATTACCGACACCCATTTCACCGGCTTCAAGGCCAACGTCCTCGGCAGCATCACGACCTATGGCGACGACGAGACCGGCCTGTTCCAGGCGGCCTATGGCGCATCGCTGCTCGACGATCGCCTGCACGTGGTGGTCAGCGGCGAATATGACAATGAAGACGGCGTCGGCCCCGGCAATTTCGGGATCGATCTGGCCGGCGACCGCGACTGGCACCGCGCCTCCACCCTGCTCAACACTGGCGTCACCAACAATGGCCTGCCACAATATGTCTACGCCGATTATGCGCAGCCCTATCAATATTCGAAGTACGGCCTGATCAGCAACGGTCCGCTGCAGGGCATCGCGTTCGACCAGAACGGCACCCCGTATAACTTCAACTATGGATCGAACGGCGTGCCCCAAGGCAATGGCCGCGTTTCCAATTGCTACGCCGGCAACGGCTTCTGCGTCGGCGGCGACCTGTCGGGCGCGGTCGGTTCGGGCGCGTCGCTCAAGTCCTCGCTTGAGCGCATCAACGGCTATGGCCGCATCGGCTACGATATCGGCGACAACAGCGAACTCTATTTCACCGCCAACATCGCGCGGGTGAAGACCCACAACCAGCCGAGCCCCGGCTACAACCGCACCGGCCTGACGCTGCAGTGCGCCAACCCGTTCCTGCCGCAGCTGGTCCGGGACCGCTGCGCCACCGCGCCCGGCGGCCCGGTCACCTCGTTCAGCTTCGGATCGAGCCACGGCGCCTTCCCGAGCCCGCAAGTCTATACCGACCGCAAGCAATATCGCTTCGTCGCGGGCCTCAAGGGCAGCTTCGACATGGGCGGCAGTGATCTCTCCTACGACGCCTATTACGAGCATGGCCTGACGCGCTCGTACATCGACGTCGACCAGATCGTGATCCAGAACCGCTATCTCGCGGCGACCAATGCGATCACGCTGGGCGGCGCGATCGTCTGCGCCGACGCGGGCGCGCGGGCGCTGGGCTGCCAGCCGATCAACGTATTCGGCGGGACGACCCCGTCGGCGGCGGCGCTGGCCTATATCATGCCGAAGAACGGGCCGTTCCAGAACACCAAGCTGACTCAGGACGTCGGCAGCATCAACTTCTCGGCCCAGCCGCTCGATCTGTGGGCGGGCCCGCTGTCGATCGCGTTCGGCGGCGAGTATCGCCATGAATATTACACCGTGAACGCCGATCCGTACGGCGCCGGCGTCTCGTCGATCAGCCCCAACAGCGCCGATTATCCGGCCGATCCCCTGCTCAATGGGCCGCAGGGCAGCAACTATGCGGCGGGCAATTACAAGAACGGCAACGGCGCCTATACGGTATATGAAGGCTTCGCCGAAGCCGATCTGCCGCTGTGGAACGGCGGCGGGATGGGCAAGGCCAACATCAACGGCGCGGCGCGCGTGACGCATTACAGCACGTCGGGCACGATCTGGGCCTGGAAGGTCGGCGGCACCTGGGAGACTCCCCTCGACGGGTTCCGCCTGCGTGCGGTGACGTCGCGCGACGTTCGCGCGCCGAACCTGTCGGAGCTGTTCGCCGCGCCAACCGTGACGACGCTGCCGAACTTCAACAATCCGTTCCCGGCCACGCCGGGCGGCCCCGCCATCGGCGCGGTGCAGGCGTTCCAGAACACCATCGGCAACCCCGCGCTGAAGCCGGAAACCGCGCGCAACACCCAGATCGGCGCCGCGCTTTCGCGTCCGTCCTGGCTGCCCGGGCTCAGCCTTTCGGTCGATTATTACAACATCAAGCTGAACGGGGTGATCTCCAGCCTGTCGGCGCAGCAGATCGTCCAGTTCTGCTTCGAGGGCAAGACGCAGTTCTGCGGCGGCTTCAAGCTCGACAGCGCGGTCCAGGGCGGCAATTTCATCAACGTCCAGCCGTTCAACCTCGCTTCGTGGAAGACCAGCGGGATCGACATCGAGGCGAGCTATCAGTTCCAGCAGCCGCTTGGCCTGCCCGGCTCGTTCACCGTCCGCGCACTCGGCACGCATGTCATCAAGTTCCTCGTCGACGCGGGCGTGGCGGGCGTCGATGTCGTCGATCAGGCGGGCGCCAACAACGGCAATACCCCGCACTGGAAGTGGCTTGCGGTCCAGACCTACGACAGCGGCGATTTCAGCCTGACGCTGCAGCAGCGCTGGTTCTCCGACGGCACGTACGGCAACCAATATGTCGTCTGCCAGACGGGCTGCCCGGTCTCGACCGGCAACCATCCGACGATCGACCGCAACAAGATGGAAGGCGCCTTCTATTTCGACGCGGGCGCTTCGTTCAATCTTGGCGGGGTGACGCTCTACGGCAAGGTCGACAATCTGTTCGATCATGACCCCGCCCCGGCGCCGCAGACCAACACCGGTCTCGACGTCAACCCGGCACTCTACGACACGCTTGGCCGCACCTATCGCATCGGCGTGCGCGTCAAGTTCTGACGACTTCTTTCCGAACCTCCCTGGGTTGGCTGGTTAGAGGGTATGGCGTTCCGGGCCGCAGCGATGCGGCCCGGCCCGCCAGACCCTTTGACCACGCCAACCACTTTTTTTTGATCGCTCCGGCAGGGTGCCGGATCCGACAAGGCGCAGCCGGGTCACAGCGCCCGATAGGTGAAGTTGCGGAACCGCGCGCTGCCCTGCCCGGCCGAATATAGGCCCGGCCGCAGCATCAGGAAGCCGCCGCGGACATTGTGGTGATAGCCCGACACCTCCATCCCGCGATCGAAGCGCTTCCACGTCGCACCGGCGTCGCCGCTGGTGTGGAAGGCGACGATATGGCGGTTGTTGGTGACGCGCACCCGCATGGCCTGCCCGTGCGGGTTGGCCGGGCGGCCGCGCTCGATGCCGTATTGATGCGTGACGAACTTCTTCGCGTCGAACCCCAGCCCGCAATAGAGCTTCTCGTCGTAGAACAGCAAAAGCCCCGCCACCCCGCCGGGCGCGATCTCGACATCGCATTCGAATTGATACCCGAGATCCCCCGCGATCAGCAGCAGCGGCGAGGAATTGACCGGCGCGGTGCCGGCGGCGTCGAGGATCAGCGTGTTGGCCTCGACGCGGGCACGCTCGCGCTCGTTCGGACCCGGCTTGAAGAAATTCCACTTGCTGCCGATCGCGAGCGCCGCGAAATCGTCCGACAGCGGCTGCCCGTGCGGGACCGCCTTGCCGCCCCGGGGCTTTCGGATCGGCTTCGCCAGATCGCCGCCCGTCATCCGGAACCAGCCGTCCTTCGTCCATTCGATCGGATCGAGCAGGGCCTGGCGCCCCAGCGTCCAATATCCGTTCTCGAAGCCGTGATAGATCGACCACCAGCTGCCGTCGGGCGCTTCGACCAAAGAGGCATGCCCGCGCGACCACCATTTCTCTTCGGTCGTTACCGTGCGCACCAAAGGATTGGCGGGGCATTGCTCCCACGGGCCGTGGATCGATTTCGCGCGCGCGGCGATCACCATATGCCCGGTCGGCGGACCCGCGGTGCCGCCGACCGCGGTGATCATGTAGAAATAATCGCCGTGGCGCTCGATCTTGGGGCCTTCGGGCGAGAAGCCCTCGACGTCCCAATCCTCGGGATAATGCCAGGGATCGTAGACATGCTCGACCGCGCCCACGGTCGACAAGCCATCGGCCGCCAGCCGGATGCGGTCGCCGCCCGACAGGAACAGCCAACGCGAGCCATCTTCCCCCACCGCGTGGCACGGATCGATATGCGCGGGCATCTTGAGGTCGATGGGATCGCTCCACGGCCCGTCGATATGGTCGGCCCAGATCACGTAGATCGAATTCGGGCTGCTCTTCACCGGAATATAGAGGAAATACCGCCCGTCGTGCTTGGCAAGGCTGACCGCCCAGACCGATCCGATGTTCTTCGAAAGCGCCGCCTTGCGCGGTTGCCAGTTCACCAGATCGCGGCTGTGCCAGATCGTCAGCCCCGGATAGGAATCGAAGCTGGAGAAGGTCATGTAATAGTCCGCGCCGTCCTTGAGGATGGCGGGATCGGGATGGTCGCCCGAGATTAGAGGATTGAGGAACCGGCCATCGCCGAGATCGGCGACGCGCTGGTTGTCGAACCCGCGCCGCCAATCGGCGACCGGCGCGCCGGTGGCGCTCGCAGGTTCGGCCCCAAGCGCCACCGCCGCGGTTCCTGCCAGCGTCGCGCCGAACAATGCGCGGCGGCTGATCTCCGGGGCCTTGCCCTGCGTGTCCGACTGAGTGGGTCGCGCCATAAACCTTGCCATAGTTCGAGAAAAAGGCACCGGGCCCTTTGCGTAGAACTAAAGCGGTTCGGGGCCGAACGCGAGGGTCAGCGCGCCGCGGTCGCCACCGGCACGTCCACCCCCGCCGCCGCGATCTCGCGCTCGGCCTGGGTGAAGCCGTACGCCGGGACGATCTCGCCCGCGCGATCGGTCGCCTCGTCCCAGCGCGCGATCAATTGCTCGCCCGCATCGTCGCCGGCGCCGATGTAGCAGCCTTCCGTCAGCGTCACATTGGCGGTCGCGAAATTGCCCGCGCCGGCGCAGACTACGGTGCGCGTGGGCGCGGTGTCACCCACCAATGGCAGCAGTGCCGGGCTGACCAGCGCCGGGTCCAGCGCGCGCAGGCTCGCCTCGGAGAGCACGCCCTCGGTCATTCCCGTCGCCGCGGTCGGCGCGAGGCTGTTGACGCGGATGCCGTATTTCTCGCCCTCGATCGCCAGCGTCTGCATCAGCCCGACCAGCGCCATCTTCGCCGCGCCGTAGTTCGCCTGGCCGAAATTGCCGTACAGGCCCGAGGAAGAGGTGGTCATGACGATGCGGCCATAGCGCTGCGCGCGCATCACTTCCCACACCGCTTTGGAACAGATCACCGCGCCCATCAGATGCACGTCGATCACCAGCCGGAAATCGTCGAGCGTCATCTTGGCGAAGCTCTTGTCGCGCAGGATGCCGGCGTTGTTGACGAGGATATCGATGCGGCCCCAGGCGGCGATCACCTGCGCCACCAGCGCGGCGATGGCGGCCTCGTCGGTCACCGACGCGGCGATCGCCAGCGCCTCGCCGCCCGCCGCGACGATCTCGTCGGCAACGCGCTGCGCCGAGTCGAGCCCCATGTCGTTGACCACCACGCGGGCGCCATTCCGCGCGAGATACAGCGCATGCGCCCGGCCAAGCCCGCCGCCGGCGCCCGTAACAATCGCGACTCGTCCATCGAGCAACATCGGCTCACCCTCTCCATTTTTCACTCACTCACTCACTCACACGCTAGCGAATAAAATGGAGGGCAGTCAATCTGCTTGGACTTGGCAGGCCAACGTTCAGGAGACTTGGCGCGCCTTGCACTGGGCAATGAAGCCGGCGGCCATGAAGCTGGCCATTCGCTCCTTCACCGCCGCGAAATCGTCCGACCGGCACAGGCCGCCCGAGAGCTTGTCGATCCGCCCCGTCCGCGCCAGCGTCAGCATCAGCGCACCGGTAACGAAGTGGTATCCCCAGAAGATATCCTCTTCGCTGCTGCCGGGCAGCGCCTGCTTGAGCAGCGCGATCAGCCGCAGCACCACCGGATCGAAATGCTTGTCCATCATCGCCGCGCCCCATTCGGGCGAATTGGCGACCTGCGCACCCAGCGCCGCGTAATTCTTCCAGCCCTCGCCGCCGGTGATGTAGAGATCGAGATCGGTATCGAGGAACGCGCGCAACGCGCCCTCGACCGTCGGCTTGCCCCCGGACGCGGCCTCATATTGGTCCATCGCCGTCATCCGCCGCTCGTTGGTCACCACCGCGCGGCGGGCGAAGACGGCGTCGAACAACGCCTTCTTGTCGGTGAAATAATAATTGAGCAACGTGTGATGGACGCCGACCTTCTTGGCGACGTCCTTCAACGTCACGCCATAGAGGCCGTGCTTCGAAAACAGATCCTCTGCGGCATCGATGATCTGTTCGATCGTCTCGGCGCGTTGTTCGGCCTTGCGCGATCGCGGCATGGGTTTCGCATCTTGCTTCACGCGCCCGTCCTTCCAGCCTGATACGGGGAGCGTCAAGACCGCGTCTGCAATATTCACACGCGAGAGAGTGTCCATTGACAGCTTCGCGGCTTTGCTCGCATGATGCGGGTCAAGGACCGGCGAAGCGCCGGCCGCAGGAGAGGAAGCGTGAATATGCAGGCGGTCGTCGCAGATCGAAGCGCCGCGCCGGCCTCGCCCGCCCGCGCCAGATTGGTCCTCGCCGTCCTCACGTTCGTCTATGTGATCAACTTCCTCGATCGCCAGTTGCTCGGTTTCCTCGCCAAGCCGATCAAGGATTCGCTGCACATCACCGATGGCCAGCTCGGGCTGATCGGCGGATTTTATTTCGCCTGCTTCTATTGCTTCATCGCGATTCCGGTCGGCTGGCTGGCGGACCGCACCAACCGCGTCACCGTCCTTTCGCTTGCCTGCGCGATCTGGAGCGGGGCGACCGCGGCATGCGGCCTCGCCACCAGCTATCCGCAGCTCGTCGCGGCGCGGATGGTGGTCGGCTTCGGCGAGGCCGGGGGCGTGCCGCCTTCCTACGCGATCATCACCGATACCTTCCCGCCCGGCCGCCGCGGCACCGCGTTCGGCATCTATAATTTCGGCCCTCCCGCGGGCGCCGCGCTCGGCATCGCCTTCGGGGGGTGGATCGCGATCACTTATGGCTGGCGCGAGGCGTTCCTGACGATCGGCGTGATCGGCATCGTCACCGCGATCCTGGTGCGCCTGATCCTGCGCGATCCCCCGCGCGGCGGGCTGGACCGCAATGCGGCCGGTGTCGCGGCGGTCTATGAGAAAGCGCCCTTCTGGGCGACGACGGGGATGTTCTTCCGCAACCCGGTGCTGCTGCTCGCGTCGCTCGGCAGCGGCGCGACTCAGTTCGTGACCTATGGCCTCGGCAATTTCGCGGTGCTGTTCCTGATGGAGAGCAAGGGGATGACGCTGGCGCAGGTCTCGGTCTGGTATGCGCTCGCGGTGCTGATCGGCATGGGCGGGAGCATGCTGATCTCGGGCTGGGTGCTCGACCGACTGACGAGGAAGTCGCGCACCGGCTATGCGCTCGCCCCGGCACTGTCGCTGGCGGTGGCTTTGCCCTTCTACGTCGCCTTCGTCTGGGCGCCGGGCTGGCAGCTGGCGCTCGGGCTGCTGATCGTCGTGATGCTGTTCAACTATGTCTATCTCTCGGCATCGGTCGCGCTGGTGCAGGACGAGGTCGCGCCCAACCAGCGCGTGCTGTCGGGCGCGCTGCTGCTCTTGGTGATGAACTTCATCGGCCTCGGCCTCGGGCCGACGTACGTCGGTGCCGCCAGCGACTGGCTGAAGGCGCACGACTATCAGAACACGCTCCAGCTCGCGCTCTATTCGATCACGCCCTTCTATCTGATCGCCATCGCCCTCTTCCTGTGGCTGTCCCGCGTATTGCGGGCTGAACGAAAGGTCGCCGCATGACTGCTTTCCGTACCCTCCTCACCGCCTCCGCCCTCGCGCTGGCGATGCCCGCCGCCGCGCAGTCTGTCGATACCCCCGCCGGCAAACTCAAGGGCGCATCCGCCGACGGGATCAACAGCTTCAAGGGCATCCCCTATGCGCTGCCTCCGGTCGGCGGACGCCGCTGGCAGCCGCCGGTGCCGGCGCCCAAATGGAACGGCGTGCGCGACGCGACCAAATTCGGCGCGGCGTGCATCCAGCCGACAGCCAAGGGGCAGAGCGTCTATTCGCCCACCACCCCGCTGGCGACCAGCGAGGATTGCCTGACGCTCAACGTCTGGGCGCCCGCCAACGCGAAAAACGCGCCCGTCTTCTTCTGGATTCACGGCGGCGCGCTGGTCACCGGATCGAGCAGCGAGCCGACCTATGACGGCCAGAAGCTCGCCGAGCGCGGCGTTATCGTCGTCTCGATCAACTATCGCCTCGGCGTGCTGGGCTGGCTCGCCCACCCCGCGCTCAGCATGGAATCGACGCAGAAAATCTCGGGCAATTACGGCCTGCTCGATCAGGTCACCGCACTGCGCTGGGTCCATCAGAACATCGCCGCGTTCGGCGGCAATGCCGGCAACGTCACCATCGCGGGCGAATCCGCGGGCGGTCTCAGCGTCCTCTATCTGATGTCGTCCCCGGCGGCGCGCGGCCTGTTCCACAAGGCGATCGCGCAAAGCTCTTACATGATCCCGATGCCCGAGGTGAAGGCCGCGGTGCACGGCTTCCCGTCGGGCGAGGCGGTGGGGCAGATGCTCCAGGCCGGGCTGCAGGCGCCCGATCTCGCGGCGCTGCGCGGCATGAACCCCCAGACGCTTACCGACACCGCCGCCGCGCTCGGCTTCGCGCCCTGGGGCATGGTCGACAATTACGTGCTGCCGCAGCAGATGGTCACCGCGTTCGACGAGGGCAAGCAGGCCAAGGTGCCGGTGCTCGCGGGCTTCAACCAGGGCGAGATCCGCTCGCTGATGATGCTGGCGCCCAAGCCGTCCGCCACCGCCGCCGACTATGAAGCCGCGATCCGCAAGAATTACGGCGAGCTCGCCGACGCCTTCCTCAAGCTATACCCGGCGGCGGATTACAAGGAGAGCATCCTCAAGACCACGCGCGACTCGCTTTACGGCTGGACCGCCGAGCGCATCGCCCGCAAGCAGGCCGCGATCGGCCAGCCGGCGTATCTCTATCTGTTCGATCACGGCTATCCGGCAATGGACGATGCCGGGCTGCACGCCTTCCACGCCAGCGAAATCCCCTACACCTTCGGCGCGTTCAACGGCGTCGGCCCGCTCTGGCCGAAGATCCCGGACACGGCGGAGGAGCATGGTCTTTCGGACGCAATGATCGGCTATTGGACCAGCTTCGCGACCGACGGCGTCCCCAAGGCCGCCAACGCGCCCGACTGGCCCGCGTTCGGGACCGAGCACAATTACATGCACTTCGCCGCGACTGCGGTGCCCGAGGCCAACTTCATGCCCGGCATGTTCGCGCTCAACGAGGAAGTGATGTGCCGCCGCAAGGCGACGGGCAAGACGCCATGGCACTGGAACGTCGGCCTGATGTCGCCCCCGCTGCCGCCCAAGGCGGCCGGGTGCTGAACTAGCCTAACTCCTCCCCCCCTGTCTGCGCAGCGAGGGAGGAATAGGTTTGCACCGTTCCAAGCCCGGGTCTGACTAAGCCCTTGAAATGTTGGATTTCGCCTGCTGAGATCATGCGCAGCTACTCGGCCGCCGCTCTTTGACAGTGCCGATCCCCGCCAGACAAGCAAACCGCGTTTGGGCTGACTTTTACTGACTTTCCGCAGGACCGCATCGTCGCTGAAACATGCGGACCAGTGTGACCTTGGTGTGACCTTCCGCCTCGCCAGATGCGCGCACCGCAGCGCCCTGAGACCCGGCCCTACACCAAAGCCGAAGCGATCTTGCCCTCGGCATAATCCGCCCGCAGCCGCATCTTGTCGATCTTTCCCGAGGCGGCGAGCGGCATCGCCGCCACCTCCGCGACCTCGCGCGGGATCCACCAGTCGGCGACCTTGCCGCGCAGCAGCCCGACCAGCGCTTGCGGACCGCTGTCATCGCCCTCGGTCTCGACGATCAGCACCGGGCGCTCGCCCCATTTGTCGTCGTGGCGGCCGATCACCGCGACATGGCGGACGCCGGGATGGCGGCCGACGATCGCTTCGATCTCATTGGGATTGATCCATTCGCCGCCTGATTTGATCAGATCCTTCGAGCGGCCGCACAATGTCAGATTGCCGTCGGCGTCGATCATCGCCAGGTCGCCGGTGTCGAAATAGCCCTCATGATCGAGCACCTCGGCATCGGACTTGAAATAGCGGTCGATCACGCTCGCGCCCTTGACCTTCAGATGACCGAGAATGCCGCGCTGGGGCACGAGCGTATTGCCCTCGGCGTCGGTCAATTTGAGGTCCAGCCCCATCGGCGGGCGGCCCGAGGCGCGGGTGCCGTCGATGGCGTCGACCGGCGCGATCGTGCCGACCGGCGAGAGCTCGGTCATCCCCCAGCTGGTCTGCACCTGCGCGCCGAGCCGGCTTTCCATCCGGCGGATCAGCGCGTCGGGGCAGCTCGAGCCGCCGATCACGATGCGCTTGAGATCGGGCAGATCCTCGCCGGTCGCATCGAGGTGATCGACCAGCCCGAGCCACACGGTCTGGACGCCGACCGCGACGGTCACGCCCTCGTCGCGCATGATCCGCGCCAGGCTCGCGCCGTCGATCTTCGGGCCCGGCAGCACTAGTTTGGTCCCCGCCGCCGCCGCCACGAAGGGAAGCCCCCAGCCGTTGGCGTGGAACATCGGCACCGCGAGCAGCAGCACGTCGTTGCCCGTGATCGCCAGCGCATCGGCCTGCAGCGCGCGCAGCGTGTGGAGATAGTTGGAACGGTGGGTGTAGACCACGCCCTTGGGCCGCCCGGTGGTCCCCGAGGTATAGCAAAGCCCGGCGTCGAGATTCTCGTCGAAGCCGCCCCACGCCACCGGCGCGCCGGAGGATAGCAGCAACGCCTCATGCTCCCAGATGCGCGCGGGATGCGGCGCCAGCGTCGCATCGCCGGCGCGCGCGTCGAGCAATATGACATGCTCGATCCCCGGGCAGAGCGGGGCGATCTCGGCGAGCAGCGGCATCAGATCGGCGGCGACCGCGATCACGCGATCCTCGGCCTCGTTGATCATCGCCGCGAGATGCTCGGGGGTCAGCCGCGGGTTGAGCGTGTGGCAGACCAGCCCCATCCCCATCGCGGCATAATAGGTTTCGAGGTGGTGCTGGGTGTTCCATGCCAGCGTGCCGACGCGGTCGCCGATCCGCAGCCCCAACGCGGCCAGCGCGCCCGACATCGAATTGCTGCGCTGCCGAAGTGCAGCATAGGTGATCCTGCCGGAACCATGCCCCGCGTCCGCCTGGACGATCTCGCGGTCGCTGAACCACTTGGCGGCGTGATCGAGGAATTTGTCTATCGTCAGGCCGTAGGACTGCATGACACTCACAACGGTTTCGGCGGCGCGGGCATGAGACGCGCAGCACGTTGGGAAGGGAAAGAACCGGCCGCCGCACCCGAAGGAAGCGGCAGCCGGCAGAGGGTGGCCTTAGAAGGTCTTCAGCACCTTGACGCCGTACTGGCGAGGGGCGCCCGCGAAGTAGAGCCCGCTGTTCAGCGCCGCGGGGTAATGCTGGTTGGTCAGGTTGGTGGCATAGGCCGTGACCGCCCAGCTTTCGTGCACATAGGACAGCTGCGCGTTGAGGATGTTGCGTGCCTCAAGCCGGTCGCCGCGCGCAGTGGCTTCGAACAGGGTCGCCCACTGATCGCCGACATGGCCGAAATTGACCCGCGGCGTCAGCTTGTCGCTGCCGAGCTCGAACGTATATTCGGCGCCGACGTTGAACGTGGTGTTCGGCGCATAGGTCTGGCGGCGGCCGCCGAGCGCGATGCACTTGGCGCTTGCCGGGCCGGTTTGCGGCGAACAGGCCAGAATCGGATCGGCGATGGTGCCCGCCGGCGGGTTGCGCGGATCGACGGCGAAGAAGGTGCCGAGCTCGCTGTGCAGCACGTTGATGCCGGCATCGAACTTGAAGTTGCCGAAGTGGAATTCGGCCTCCGCCTCGAAGCCGTAGATCTTGGTCTTGTCCTCGACGTTCAGCTCGACGCCGAAGGTCGGGAAGGCCGGGTAGCCGATGATGACCTGGAAGTTCTTATAGTCGTTGTAGAAGCCGTTGACCGTCGTGCGGACATGGCCGTCGGCCCAGTTCGCCTTCCAGCCGAGCTCGTACGAAGTCACTTCCTCCGGCTTGAACGGATCGATCAGCGCCGCGCTCACCGGCACGTTCAGGCCGCCCGGGCGGAAGCCGGTTGCGACGAAAGCGTACAGATAATGATCGTCGGTGGCCTTCCAGCCGAGCGAAACCTTGTACGAGAAATTGTTCGACGTGGTCTTCTGGTTGGCGGTGAGCGGCGTGCCATATTGCTGCACGTCGACATAGTTGATCGACTCGCTGTCGGTGTAGCGGCCGCCGACCTCGAGCTTCAGGTTCGGGGTGATGTTGAAGCCCACCTGCCCGAATGCCGCGAGCGAACGCTCGGGGTTGCGGCCCTTCAGCTGATATTTGCACGCATTGACGTTGAACACCGGGCAGACGTCGATGGTGAAATTGTCGAACGGCGCCGGGAAGAAATAGGTGTTCCAGACCCCGGAGGCGCCGAGCAGCCACGTGAAGCGGCCGCTGTCGGGCGAGATGATGTTGAACTCCTGGCTGAACTGCGTCTCGGTGACGGTGTCGAAGAAGGTCCAGTCCTTGACCGCGCCGGTGATCGGGTCCGGGCCCGCGGACGCGGTGCCGTCGAGATCCGCGCGATACAGGGTATTGCCGGTCTGGAACCCCGTGACCGAGCGGAGCTTCACCCCGCCGTTGGTCTCGTAGTTCAGGCGCAGGATCGAGCGGATGAATTTGTCGCGCGCTTCCTGGGGCCGGTTCAGCTGGATGTCGAACAGGTCACGCGCGTTGGGGTTCGGCGTGGCGCTGCCATAGGGGAAGTTGGCGAACTGGGTGTAATAGGGCGTGGCCGGATAGCCGCCCATGTCGAGATAGTCGACGTCGGTCTTCAGCAGCGCGCTGAACTGGGCGCTCGGCTGCCACAGCAGGCTGATCCGGCCCGCGAAAATCTTCTGCTTGCCCTTGTTGAAGGTATAGGCCGCGCCGGCAGGGCCGGTGATGTCGTAGAAGCTGTCGCGGCGATTGGCGTAGGCGGCAATGCGCACGGCAAAGGTGTCGCTGACCGGCAGGTTGATCGCGCCCTGAATGCCGGCATCGTTGTAATTGCCGTAATTGACGTTGACGTAGCCGTGGACGCCGCCGCCGATGATCGGATCGTTGGAGTTGACGAACACCGCGCCGCCGGTGGCGTTCTGGCCGACGATCGTGCCCTGCGGCCCGCGCAGCACCTGGATGTTGGCGATGTCGTAATAGGGCTCCATCTGGAAATAGCCCGGGAAGGTCGGGACGCCGTCGCGATAGGTGATCACGCCGGTGGTCGTCTGGGTGTTGTGCTCGGCCTTGCCGATGCCGCGGACGTTGAAATCATTGCCCTGGCCGAAATTGTTGACCACCACCGAAGGCATGGCGAATTGCAGCGCGTCGACATTGGCGACGCCCTTGTTCTCGAGATCGGTGCCCGACAGGACCGAGGCCGAGAGCGGCGAGGTCATCAGATTTTCGGAGCGGCGGTTGGCGGTAACGACGATCTCGGGATCGCTGCTGCTATCGGTGACCGCTTCGGATTCCGCCGGGGGCGTGGTCTGCGCATGGGCAGTCCCGCAAGTCGCAACTGCCAGCGCCGACGCGCTCAGCCACAAAGCATAAGCCTTCATAAATCCTCTCCCCACGGTTTCTTTCACGCGACGCTCTGCGGCGTTCGATGCAGCAAAGTGCAGCATATCGCGGCGGAGATCAACATTAATTCTCTCACGAGTGAACGTTATTTCAGGACAGTGGTTTGGGACTGGTGCGCGGGATGGTCGCGGCGGGTGCATGGCGGCGCCGTGGCGGCTATGCTGGCATGATGCACGATGACGCCCCTCCCGGTTTCCCCATCGCGCGGCGCGCATTGCTGGGCGGTATCGCCTGCATGGCAGGTGGCTGCGTCCTGTCGCGAACCCCGCGCGAACGGCTGCTCTACCGCGACGATTTCCGTTCGGGGCTGGGCAATTGGCTGGTCGAGGCCGAGCGGCCCGGCACGATCGCGGCGGCGGGCGGCGCGCTCGATGTCGACGTGCCCGCGGGCGTAACCCTGTGGTTCCGCCAGCCGCTCGAGGGCCCGGTCGTTATCGACTATGACGTGACCGCGGTCTCGCACGGGCGTCCGAACGATCAGGTCAGCGACATCAACTGCTTCTGGATGGCGACCGACACCCGCGCACCCTCGGGCGACGTCCTCGCGGTTCCCCGCAGCGGCGCCTTCGCCGATTACGATCTGCTCAAGACCTATTATGCCGGGATCGGCGGCAACCGGAACACCTCGTCGCGCTTCCGCCGCTATGTCGGCCGCGCCGGCGACCGGCCCCTCCTGCCGCGGCACGACCTGTCCGCCCCCGCCGACCTGATCGAGCCCAACCGCCGCACCCATATCCGGCTGATCGCCGACGGCAGCACGATCGAGCTGCAGCGCGATGGCCGCACATTGTTCCACCTAGACGATCCCGTACCCTATACGCGCGGCCATTTCGGATTCCGCACCACCCAAAGCCACCTGCGTTTCGAGAATTTCCGGGTGCTTCGCCCGGTGACATAAGTTGCGACAATTTTCAGATTGTGAGACATTGTTCCAAATGTCATGCTCTTGCGAAATAATGTGGGAGAGACGCGATGCTGGAACTGAAGCTCGGACGGCGCCGCATGATGCAGGCCGCATTGTCCGCGGGAGCCGCCCCCGTCGCGCTGATCGGCACCCGCACCGCCATCGCAGCTCCCCTCGCCCCCGCCCCGATTCGCGATGCCGAAATCCTGTGGCTCGATGGCGTGCCGCCCTCGCAGCACGAGGGCATCACCTGGGGCGTGCCTTGGCCGCGGGGCACCATATCGGGCAACGCGCCGTTCGCGCTGGCGGGTGCCGATGGCGCCGCGATGCCCGTGCAGAGCTGGACCACCGCCTGGTGGCCCGACGGCTCGGTCAAATGGAGCGCCCACGCGATCCCCGCCGGGCAATCCGCGCAGGCCCGCCACCGACTGACGACCGACCGCCCCGCCGCGCCCGCAGCGCCGGTACGCGTTACCGACAGTGCCGATGCGGTTCTTGTCGAGAGCGGCGCCCTTCGCTGGCGGATCGCCAAGGCCGGCGAGCACATCATCCTTTCCGCACACAGCGGCGCGCGCGAGACGCTGCGCAATGTCGGCCTGATCACCACCGCACAGGACGCCCCTGGCGAGGACGGCGACGCCGCAAGCAGCACGCGCTTCGCCAGCCGGATCGAGCGCACCACCGTCGAGCAGACCGGCCCCGTCCGCGCGGTGATCCGCGTCGAGGGCAAGCATAGCGGCGGCGGGCGTGACTGGCTGCCTTTTTCGATGCGGCTCTATTTTCACGCCGGGTCGGCGGCGGTGCGGATCGTCCACAGCTTCGTGTTCGACGGCGACGAGAAGAAGGACTTCATCCGCGGCCTCGGCCTCAGCGGCGCGGTGCCGATGGAGGACCTTCCCCACGATCGCCACATCCGCTTCGCCGGCACCGGGGGCGGCCTGTGGGGCGAAGCCGTGCGTCCGCTCACCGGACTGCGCCGCGACTCGGGCAAAGCCTTCCGCGACGCGCAGGTCGCGGGCGTCAAGACTCCGCCGCTCGCGCAACTGACCAGGCCGGTCGCCGATGGCCTGCCCTTCATTCCGCAATGGGGCGACTTTACTTTGTCGCAGCCCAATGCCGACGGCTTCACCATCACAAAGCGGACCGAGCCGGGGCGCGGCTGGATCGACGCCGACGCGGGCACCCGCGCCGATGGCCTCGGCTATATCGGCGGCGCGGCGGGCGGGGTGGCGTTCGCGATGGCCGATTTCTGGAAGAAATGTCCCGTCCGGCTCGACGTACGCGACGCGCACAAGGACACCGCGCGCTTCACCCTCTGGTACCATTCGCCCGACGCCCCCGCGATGGACCTGCGCTTCTACCATAGCGACATGGACATGGAGGCCTATGCCGATCAGAACAAAGGCCTCGACATCACCTACGAGGATTTCGAGCCAGGCTGGGGATCGGCGCACGGCATCGCCCGCACCACCGAGTTCACTTTATGGGCGCTGCCCGCCACCCCGTCGCGCGATCGCCTCGCGCAGATGGCGGCGAACGTGGTCAAGCCGCCGCGCCTGATCGCCCCGCCCGCGCGCATCCATGCCGCCGGCGTGTTCGGCGACTGGGACCTGCCCAACCCAACGACCCCCGCACGCAAGGCGATCGAGGGCCAGAACGACGCGATGCTCGCCTTCTACATGGGGCAGGTCGAGCAGCGCCGCTGGTACGGTTTCTGGAACTATGGCGACGTGATGCACACCTACGATGCCGACCGGCACGTCTGGCGCTACGACATCGGCGGCTTCGCCTGGGACAATAGCGAGCTCTCCCCCGACCTGTGGCTGTGGTATTCTTTCCTGCGCACCGGCCGCGCCGATCTGTTCCGCTTTGCCGAGGCGATGACGCGGCATACCGGCGAAGTCGACGTCTACCATATCGGCCCGAAGCGCGGCATGGGCACGCGCCACGGCGTGCAGCATTGGGGCGACAGCTCGAAGCAGCCGCGCGTCTCCAACGCCGCCTATCGCCGCATCTATTATTACCTCACCGCCGATGAGCGCGTCGGCGATCTCATGCGCGAATTGCTGGGGTCCGAGGAGACGCTGACCCGCGTCGAGATAGGCCGCAAGGTCGGCGAGCGCTCGCCCGAAGGGATGCCGCCGGGCGGCGCTTCCTCAATGGCCAGCGAGGAGAAGTCGCCGCCGGGGCAGGTCTACGTCGGCTTCGGCACCACCTGGTCCTCGCTTGCCGCCTGCTGGCTCACCGAATGGGAGCGCACGCGCGACAGGAAGTGGCGCGATCGCCTGCTCGCGGGCATGACCTCGATCGCGGCGCTGCCGAAGCAATGGTTTGCGGGCGGGGCGAATTACGATCTGGCGAGCGGGCGGTTCACCGGGCCGGGAACCGATGTCAGCGTCAGCCATCTGAACGCGGTGTTCGGCGCGGTGGAGGTACATTCGGAGCTGTTCGGGCTGCTCGACGTGCCGGCGTACAAGAAAGCGTGGCTCGATTACTGCGTTGCGTACAACGCCCCCGAAGCCGAGTTCCGCGCGATGACCGGCGCGGCTGGCAGGGGCCGAAACCTCAAGCAGGGACATTCGCGGCTCACCGCTTATGCCGCGCGCGAGCTACGCAGCCCCGCGCTGGCCAGGCGCGCCGCCGAGGAGTTCCTGGGCGGCGAGGCCGGGCTACGCCTCGGCGCGATGGACCGCCAGCGCCGCATCGACGGCCCGGCGGTACTCAAGCCGATCGACGAATCTGCGCAGGTCTCGACCAACGCCGCCGCACAATGGGGACTCGCGGCGATCCAGGACCTGGCGCTGGTCGGCGATGCGCTGGAGGATGTGTATGCAGAGAGCAAGCGTTAGGCTTTGCTATGGTTTGATCCGCCTGCATGAAGCATCCGTTCTCCGGCGAAGGTCGAGGTCCAAGAAAGCTCGCAAAATTCGGGATGGAAACCGATAAAAATTTTGTGCGTTTCGCGAACCATGATATTCAGCACCTACTACGTGTCAGCAAAACTGCCAGTTGGGAGGATTCTGTGAATAAGATATCATTTATCCGCGCCGCAATAGTCGGTATATTATTGATGACGTCTAGTGTCACGCCTGTTTTGGCTCAGACGGGTGGCTACTATCTCTACGAGTACACTTATTATAGCGATTCTTCGCACACGCAATTGGTCGGTATATTGTCGGAACATTGTTACGAGCCTGCAACTCTTTCTGGTGAAGTCACGCAATATTACACGCGTGTTCGTAGTGGATATTATAGCTACTCTGAGGGCTGTGTCGAATATTGAGGTACGCCAGTGTGACTTCCCACGCGGAGCGCGCCGTCGCCAACACGCGGACCAGCGTCAAGTTAGCGTCAACTTCCATTTTGCAACGTGCGCGCGCGGCGGTGCATCCAGGGTCCTAGTTGGGCTCACGCACCGCCACCAGCTTGCCCATGCCGGAAGCCTTGCCCGCCTCGGCCTCGACAAGCACCACCAACTGGCGTTCGCCCGCGCGGGGTGAAAGCCGAACCTCCACGCGCGCCGGGGCATAGTTCTCCTTCTCGGCGACCTTCACCCCATCGAGCCAGAACTCCGCCCGCCCGGCGACTTCGGTGAACACCACCACCCCGCCCTTCGTCCGGACCCGCGCCGGCGGCTTGAAGGTGATGCCATAGCTGTTCCACCGCCCCGCCGCGTCAGGCCCTTCCAGACGCCCCGGCCGCCCCGTCGCCAGCGCATAGCGGTCGTCGCCGCCCATCGCCTGCGCCGGATCGGGCCGGGCGGCGGCGAAGTTGCTGCGGCGCCACACGGTCAGCAGCATCTCCGGCCGCGTCACCGCGACGGTTTCGCGCGGTGGAACGGCGGCGACGCCGATCGCCAGGTCCGCCGGCTTCAGCCCCGGCGCGGTGGCGCGCAGCCGCAGCGTTCCGCGCCCGGCGTCGGCGCGGACAATCACCTGCGCCAGCCCGTTGAACAGTTTGCGCGCATTGCCCTTCTCGGGATCGTGATCGTTGGGATCGCCATTGCCGACGCCGATGATCGCGCCGCCCTCGATGGCGAAGGTCGCCTGCAGATTGACCGTCGGCACATGCCGCCCGCGCGCATCCACCGCATCCACCGTTACCGGCTGTGCATCCTCGCCATCGCCCGCCATCGTCCGGCGATCAGGCGTCAGCCGCAGCGCGACCGGCGCGCCGGTGGTCTCGACGCCCGTGCGGATCACTTCGCGCCCGCCGCGATAACCGACCGCCTCGAGCTTGCCCGGCGCATAGGGCACCTGGAACTCGGGCTGAGCGAGCCGGTCCACCGCGCTCTCGCCAACCTTCCTGCCATTGAGCAGCAACACGACCCGCTCGGCATTGGTCAGCGCCACCACGCGGACCGGCTGCCCCTCGCGCCCCGCCCAGTTCCAGTGCGGCTGGAGCGCGAGTACCGGCGCATCGTCGATCCATTGCGCGCGGTGCTGGTAGTAGGCCAGCTTGGGAAAGCCGCAGATGTCCATGATCCCGAACAGGCTCGACGTCGTCGGCCATTCGAACGGCGTCGGCTCGCCATGATAGTCGAACCCGGTCCACACGAACCCGCCCGCGAGGAACGGCCGCTCGGCAATCGCCTTCCACGCCGCATGATGCGTGGCGCCCCATGGCGCGCCCTCGTCGTCGTAGCTGGTCATGATGTTGCGTTTCTTGTCGGTCGCCCATTCGCCGCGGACCGAAAAGGCGCTGGTGTCCTCCGAGCTGGTCAGCGGCTTGTCCGGAAACGCCTCATGATATTTGTCGTATGACGCGATCTGATAGTTGAACCCGACCACGTCGACCGCATGGCTGACGTTCTTGGGTGAGAACATGCCGTTGTTCATCGCCGCGGTGACCGGGCGGCTGTCGTCGAGCGCCTTGACCGTCGCGGCCATGCGGCGGACCATTTCATAGCCTTGGGGGCTGCCCTGCATCGGCTCTTCGTTGAACACCGACCACATGAACACCGATGGCCGGTTGCGATCCCGCCGCACCAGCCATTCGAGCTGCGCCATATAATCGGGGCTGGGATTGAACTGGCGGTTCTCGTTCATCACCAGCAGCCCGTGGCGGTCGCACGCGTCGAGCAATTCGGTCGGCGGCGCATTGTGCGACATGCGGATCGCGTTCGATCCCATCGATTTCAGCCGTCGCACCCGCCAGTCCCACAAGGCATCGGGAATCGCGGTGCCGACGCCGGCGTGATCCTGATGGTTGCAGGTGCCCTTGATCTTGAGCGGCTTGCCGTTGAGGTGGAAGCCGGTGCGGCTGTCGAACTTGAGCGTGCGGAAGCCGATGTTGATGCGGCGCTCGTCGAGCAACTTGTCACCATCGTGCACCGTAACTTCCAGCTGATACAGGAACGGCTCGTCGGGCGACCAGAGCCTTGGCGATCCGGCCGGGATCGATAGCCCCACCCGATGCGGAACCAGCGGATCGACTTCGATCGGGTGAATGGGCGGCGGGGTAACCCACTTCTCCGCGCCGGGTCCGGATATGCCGACCGCGACCTGCACCGTGCGTACCGCAGTGCCGATATTGCCCAGTTCGACCTCGATCGGCACGTTCCAGCTGCCGTCCGCCGCCTGGCGCGGGTCGCAATGGACGCCGTCGGTGACGATGTGGACGGGCTCGCGCACCGCCAGCCAGACGTGGCGGTAGATGCCCGCGCCTTCGTACCACCAGCCCTCCATCGGATCGGCATCGACCCGGATCGCGATGGTATTGAGCTCGTCGCCGAAGCGCGCGAGCGCCGTCAGATCGACCTGGACGCCATTGTACCCGCTCCAGTTGCGGTCGACGATGGTGCCGTTGATCCAGATCGTCGCATGGGTGGCGATCGCGCCGAAGTCGATCTCGAGGTATTTGCCCTGCAGGCTGGGGTCGAGCCGGAGCGTGCGGCGGTACCAGCCGATTCCGCGGCGGCGATAGCCCTGCGCGATATTGGCCTGGGGATCGACCGGTGCCTCGATCGCCCAATCGTGCGGCAGATCGACCTCGCGCCAATCGCTGTCGTCGTATGTCATCGCCGCCGCCCCGTGCGCCGCGCCGGCCTTGGCATTCTCATAGCTCGCCTGATGGCCCTTGATCTCGGGCATCGGCACGTCGCCGAGGTGGAACAGCCAGCCGCGGTCGAGCAACAGGCGAGCGGGCTCCTCGGGCGCATAGCGCGGATCGAGGCCATCGCGCGATGCGGGCATCGGCAGGTCCGACACGCGCGCGGCAGGGGCGGCGTTGGCGGCCAGCGGCGAGAGCGCGGTCGCCGCCGCCGTGCCTGCGAGGAATTTTCGCCTGTCCATATTCTCTCCCCTTATCGCCCCAGCCGCAAAGCGACCGGCGCCGCGCGATCGACCGAAAGCACCGCATCGGAGTCGCGCAATTCGGCGATCTGTAGCACGGTTCGGCGGTTCCAGCGCGGGTCGGTTGCCGCCTCCGGCTCGCCCGATTGATGCACGAAATAGACAATATACGCACGATTACCCGCGACGATCACTTCGGGGTGCTGGCCTTTGGCGCGGTCGGTCGGGCGGGTGCCGGGGTCGGCCAGAAGATAGCCGGGCTGGCGGGTCCAGGTCGCGGCGTCGTCCGAATGCTGGACGAGGAGGCCGCGCCAGGCGTCGCTGATCAGCCACCAGCGATTGTGCCAGCGGAACGCCTTGGGGCCTTCGCCCGGCGTATCGACCGCGGTGCCGCCGATGCGCCAGGTCTTGAGGTCGGCGCTGTCGGCCCAGCGAATCGACTTGGCGCTGCGTTCGTCGTTGAACCACAAGCGGTAGCCGCCGGTCGGGAGCGCGGCGACGCTGGCGTCGATGATCCGGTCCGAACCGAGATCGACGCGCTCGCCGCAGTCCCACTGCTGCAGATCCTTGCTTGTGAGATGGACGAGGAAACGCGGCGCATTCCAGCTGGTGAAGACCCCGGGGACGACGGTGATCCACATATGCCAGAGGTTGCCGAAGCGCTGGACTTCGGGCGCCCACAAGGTTGCGCCGGTGCAGCCTTGCGGAATCGCGGCGGTGCCGCCGTAGCGCCACGCCGCGCCGTCCGCCGAGCGCGCCACGCCGATCGCGGTTAGGTGGACCCACGACATATCATTGTCGTCGGCGAGCGGGAGATCGGCGCGGCGATTGGTGTAGAACATCACCCATTCGCCGCTGGCGGGATCGGGGACGATTGCGGGGTCGGCGGCGCCGTCGTGAACCGGATCGCGATAGTAAGGCACCGGGGCGATCGGGTCGGCCGCGGGCGTGAAACGCAACGCCTCGATCAGGATGCCGCCGCCTTCGGCTTCGATCCCTATAATGTGCCGCCCTGCCGCGAAGCTGGTCGGAAGCGTGGCGGTGATGCGGTTGTCGAGGACGGCGTTGGACCAATCCTTGTCGCCCGTCTCGCGTACGACGCTGACCGGAAAGGGCTTGCCGTCGACGCGCACGGTCAGGCGCAATGGGTCGCCGTCCCTATCGGCATAGGTGGGGAGTAGGTCCACGTTCAGCTGCCACTTGCCCGGCGGCACATCCACGGCGACCGAACCGCGGGTCGCTGGGTCGGCGCGCGAGGCAAGGAGGTGGCCGTCGCGGCCAAGGCCCTCGACAATTCGCCAATTGCCCGTGGCGGATTTGAGATCGGCGCGCGGCCGGGGTGCGCCGAGCAACTGCTTCTTGAGCGGCTCGCCGGGCGGCGGCGCGGCGCCCTCCCCTGGCAGCACCGGCGGCAGCGCGCGGAACGATTTCCACTGACCGTCGGCAGGCTCGACCGACATTATGCCCTGCCACTTGCCGCCCGCGGCGGCGTTATACTGCCGCGTCAGATCCACGATCCGCGCATCGGCGGCGCGTGCGGTGGCGCCGCGGCGAAGCGCCTCCGCGAGGTCGGGATCGCGGATCTTGTCATGCGCTTCGGCGGCAAGGAAGCGCCGGTTGGCCTCGGCGGCGGCTTCGACCGGATAGCCGAGCAGTTCGAAGAATGCGTCGCGCCGCGCCGCCGGGATCCGCGCCAAAATGCCGCGCATTGCCGCGACGTTGGCGTCGAACGCCGCGAGGCGAGCGTCGCCCTGCGCGATCGACCAGGGGCTGCCGCGCAGCCGCTCGCCGGTGAGCCACCATTGCAGATGTTCGGGGCGGCGCTCGAAATTGAGGCGGTAATGCTCGGCGAACACATCGGCGATTTCGCGCGCCTGCCCCGCGTCCAGATTCTCGCCCGCCCAGCGCTGCACGAACCCTTGCACGCCAAGCTTGCGCATGCCGGGTACGTCCCACGCCAGCGACAGGAAATAATCCGCCTGCAACTCGCCAGGCTTCAAATCGCCGACATTGGCGATCCACATCCGGTCCGCGCCGAAATCGAAGGCGCGGCCCATTTCCTCGGCGATCAGCGCGGGCGGCGTGGTGGCCAGCCAGAGGTAGGACAGCGGCGCGCCGAGATAGGAGAGGTGGTAATAGACCCCGGCCCCGCCCGCGCGCTTGCGCTCGGCGGGTGTCGGGAAGCGGCGGATGTAGCCGAAATTGTCATCGGGCCACATCAATGTAACATCGTCGGGCACCGCCAGGCCGGCGCGGAAGGTGTCTAGCACTTCCTTGTAGGGCGTGAACACCTGCGGCACGCCCATGACGTCGGGTGAGACGAAGCGTTCGATGACGTCGCGCTGGTCTGTGAAGATGCGCTCGAGGAACGCCTTGCGCGTCGGCATGTCGCTCGCGCCCTGCATCGCGCTGTCGTGGATGCCGCGCATGCCTAGGGTGTAGATATTCTCGTAAAGGCCGTTGGTGCGGGCGCGCTCCTCCCAATAGGCGCGGACGCCTTCGCGGTTCTTGCCGTAATCGTAGGCCGCTTCCGGCGCGGTCCATTCGCGGACATTGTTGCGCAGCATTGGTTCGGAATGGGAGGAACCCATGACGATGGCGTAGCGGTCCGCCAGCCTGGCATTCTCCGGGTCCGAATTGAACGCCGGGCTGATCTTGTGCATCGCCGGCCAGAGCGTATTGGCGCGCAGGCGGAGCAGAAGCTCGAACACGCGTGCATAGGTTTTCGGGCCCATGCCCCCGTGCCCCGGCTCGAAATTGGTGGCCGACCAGGGCGTCAGCCCCCAATCCTCGTCGTTCAGGAACAGGCCGCGATATTTGACCGAGGGCGGGCCGAATTTCCGCGTTCCCGGACGAACATGAAGGTCCGGGTGCGGCAGCGGCGCGACATCGGCCCACCAATGCCACGGCGAGACGCCGATCGCGCGCGACAGTTCGTAGATGCCGTACGCCGTGCCGCGCCGATCGCTGCCCAGGATCACCAGCGCCTGCGCCACGCCGGGTGCTGGGCGGTTCACGGTGGCGATGATGTAGCTTTCCCAGGCGCCGTTCAGCCGTTTGGCGTCGAGCCGCCCGCTGGCGACCAGCGCATCGATCGCAGGACTGCGGCCGATCGTCCCGGCCCAGATCTGGTTGGTTCCGGCGCTGCGCCCGGAGACGCGGGCGATATCCGCGCGCAAATCGGCGGCCGCGATGCGGACGACTTCATGGTCGCCCTCCGCCGTAACCACCTGCGCCGCGCCGCGCGCGTCCGCGATGGCAAAGCCCGGCGCTCCGGCGGCGGGATCGACCCAATCGGCAAGCTGCGCCCGCGCCGGCTGCGCCACCAGCAGCGCGAGCAGCAGCAGCCACCTCACTTGATCGGCGCGCCCAGATAGTAAGACAGATGCGGCGGCTGGTTATACGCCGTATTCTGCCACGCGATCCCCAGCCGATAGACCGGATCGTGCATCAGCGTGACGATCCGCTCCCTGCTCGGGAACGGCGTTTCATAGATGCGCAGCTCCTTGCTGTCCGCGCTGGGCAGCACCAGTTCCTCGCGCCAATCGCCGAGGATATCCGCCGAGAGCGCGGGGTTGGCCTTGGTGCCGTTGTTCGAGACGGTGCCGGTCGCGTCGAGCAACGTCTTTTCGGTGCTGGTGGTCCAGTCCCATTTGCTGATCCGGGTGCGATCGAGCAACTCGCGCAACCGGTCGCCGTCCCAGTAAATCGCGAAATTGGCGGCGCGGGGCGATCCGCCGGGGATGACGTTGCCCTTCACGTCATACAGCTCGCGCGCGTTGGAGGCCCAGGCCTCGTCGCCCGGATGGCGTGGATCGATATCCACCGCGACGCCGCGGCCGGTGTCCTTGTCGGCTGGCGTGGACCAGAGGATCGCGCCGGTCCTGGCATCGAGCATCGCCGATCCGCGATTGCCGCTGTTGCGCATCTCCTCGTGCACGCCGAATTTTTCGAGGCCGGGGTGCGTCGGGTCGAGATCGCCCAGATGCATCGTGTCGCCATGGCCGAGGCCCGAGGACCACAGCCCCTTGCCGGTATCGTCGACCACCATCGATCCGTAGAAAACCTCGTCGCGGCCATCGCCATCGACATCGGCGACCGAGAGCTGGTGGTTGCCGTTGTCGCCATATTTCCCGTTGCCGGGCGCAGCGCTGTCGAACACCCAGCGCCGGATCAGCTTGCCGCCGCGATAGTCCCAGGCGGCGACGACCGAGCGGGCATAGTATCCGCGCCCGAACACCAGGCTGGGGCGGTGGCCGTCGAGATAAGCGACGCCGGCCAGATAGCGTTCCGAGCGGTTGGCATAGGCATCCCCCCAGGTCTCGGTCATTTGTTCGCCGGTGGGATCGGTGGTGCGCGGATCGCGCTGCGGCGCATAGGGCGCGGTGGCGAGCGCGCGGCCGGTGCGGCCGTCGAACACGGTCAGATATTCGGGGCCCTTGAGGATGCGCCCGGTCAGCTTCGAGACGCGGGTGCCGTCGGGGCGCTCGATGGTGCCGGTGCGGTCGCGCACCGTGACGTCGCCGCCGTCGCTGGTCCAGTTTGCATTGGCGTCGCCGATCACCTTGCCGGTGCCGTCGATCGTGCCGTCCGCGGTCTTCATCGAAACCTCGGCCTTGCCGTCGCCGTCGAGGTCAAAGACCATGAACTGGGTGTAGTGCGCGCCAGAGCGGATGTTGCGGCCCAAGTCGATCCGCCACAGGCGCTTGCCTTCCATGGTGTAGGCATCGAGCAATGTCTTGCCGGTATAGCCCGAAAAGGCATTGTCCTTGGCGATCGAGGGATACCATTTGACGATGATCTCGTAGCGCCCGTCGCCGTCGAGATCGCCGACGCTAGCGTCATTGGCGCTGTACGAATATTTCTCGCCGTCGGGCGCGACACGGTCGGCGGGCTTGTCGAGCGGGATCGAGAGGTAGCCGTTGGCGAATGGGGTTACACCGCCGGTGCGGGTGAGCGAATAGCGCGACGTGGCGGTGCCGGTGCGGTCGAGATAGCTGGTCGCGTCCTTCGCGCCGATGCGGGCGAGCGGCTTGCCGTCACGATAGAGGGTGAAGCGCGCGCGCCTGTCGGTTGCCAGCAAGCGCCACGAGACATGGTTGCCGCCATCGGCCGCCGCCACCGCGACCAGCGCGCGGTCTAGCCGCTCGATCTGCCGGCCGGCATGGAGCGGCGCATGCTGGGCCGAAGCGGCGGCGGGGAGCAGCAGAACGCAGGCCGCGATCTTCAGTGCATCATGAGCCGAGGCGCGCATAACTCTCTCCCGTTTTTCTCATTTTGTAGCATCTTATCCCATTAAATGAGAATCACAACCAGCCGAATTGTATCAATGTGTCGCAGTTGCCGGGCCGTGGAACTCGGCTTCCACGATCCCGAGCCGCCAGCCGGCGGGCACGGCATCGGCGCCGGTGTCCCCCGCCGCGCGCGCTGTGCTGAGCTCGACGATGTTGCCGAAGCCGTCGCGGTCCACGGTTGGCCCGGTCTGTTCGATGCGCAGCAGCTGACCCTTGGCAGGGGCGAAAGTGACGAAGGCATAGCCTAGCGAGCGCGCCGTCTCGCCCTCCCAAACGGTGCGCCCGTCGAGGGTGATCCGCAGCGGATAGGCGCGGGTCCGCCAGCCGACGAGCTTGAGCTCGACTTCGTTCAGCGTGACCGGCGCGTCGAAGCGGTATTCGATCCATGCGGTCTCGCTTTTGCCGTCGCTGGCCCAGCGCGAGAGCTCGTTGTCGTCAATGCTGTTTGCGGCATCGGCCTGGTTCGATCCGACGGCGATGCTGTCGGCCAGCGCCGTCGTGCGGCTCACCCCGAACGATGGCCCTGCGGGCGTAGGCCCGCGAGTCAGCAGGTCGGGCTGGTGCCTCGCCGGGAAATCGGACGATAGTCCGCCCGCATCGGGCTTCGGCAGCACCACGGGGATCGCCAGCGTTGCACCCTGCAGGCCATCCGCCGAGGCGGTGACGCGCACCGTCCCGCGCTGCGTGCCCGCGCGGAGCAGCACGCGGTTGATCCCGGCCTCGACCGGCAGGTTGCGCGAGAGGATGTAATTATCCTCGTCGCGCGCAGTGCCGGCATATTGGGTGGTCTGATCGGGACCCGCGGGCTTGGCCGGCTCGGCCGGGGCCGCAACCGCACCGCGCGCCTTGCCCGAGGAATCGCCCTGCGCGATCCCGCCGCGCCATTCGGCGGGGCCGTCGAGCGCGAAGTGGACCATCGCGTTGGAGGTCGGCACGCGGCGGCCCCTGGCATCGACGACCTCGACATCGACCAAAGCGATATCCGCCCCGTCCATCACGAACCCGCGCGGCGAGACATGCGGGACCAGCCGCAGCGCGACCGGCGCGCCGGCGGTTTCGACAGCGAATTCCGACTTTCGCCCATCGGCATGCGTCGCCACGGCGCGGAGCGTCCCCGGCGCCCAGGCGATGTTCTTCCAGCCGAACAGGAAGCCGCTGCTCCGCTCGCCCTTGCCGAGCGAGCGGCCGTTCAGGAACAGCTCGACGCGCTCGCCATTCGATACGACGCTGACGTCTTTCGAAACGCCCGGCGCATAATTCCAATGGCCGATGATGTGAGTCGCGGGGGTCACGCTGTCGACCCAGCCGTTCCACATCACCTTGTGCGCCCAATAGCCTTCCTTGGGCAGGCGGACGGCATCGACCTCGCCCGAGCGGCGATAGTTATTGTCACCACGATAATGGGTGTTCGAGTCCGACCAGATGATGTTGACCCCGCCCGAGCTGACCCGCTTCCCGGTCCCCGGCCGCGCGCGATAATAGTCCCACCAGCGGCGCACATCCTCGGCGGCGTGGCTGTCCTGGTTGCGGTTATAGTCGGGCGAATCCGTGTGGAACGGCGGGGTCAGCGCGTCCTGATAGAGCCGCGCACCCTCGTCGCGCGAATATTCCATCGCCCACAAAGGCTTGCCCGCGCTCTTGTTGATATACAGCATCTCGCCGCCGTATTCGGCTTGCCTGCTGTCGAGCATCTCGCGCGAACCGATCGCCCGGCCGCCGTGCGGATCATAGGCGTCGCGGATCGCCTTTAGCTCGGCCATGTGCGCCTCGCTGATATTCTCGTTGCCGCCCTCGTAGAACAGTATGGAGGGATTGTTGCGGTTGTAGACGATTCCCGCCTGCATCACTTCCTTGCGCTGTTCCCAGCGGCGGCCGGTGACGTCGCTCTCGGCATCCCCCGCCGGCATCGCCTGCATCAGCCCGACGCGATCGGCGGATTCCACATCCTGCTTGGAAGGCGCGATGTGCATCCAGCGGACGAGGTTGCCGCCGCTCTCCACCATCAGCGCGTTGGAGAAATCGCTGATCCACGGCGGGATCGAGACGCCGACCGCGGGCCATTCGTTCGAGGTGCGCTGGGCATAGCCATGGACCTGGATCACCCGGCCGTTGAGGGTCACCATGCCATCGGCGAAGCGCGTCTGGCGAAAGCCGGTGCGGGTATCGACGCTGTCGATCGTCCGGCCATTCTCGATCAGGCTGGTGGTTGCGGTGTAGAGATAGCCATAGCCCCAGCTCCAGAAATGCAAGCCGGCGACGCGGGATTTGGTGGAAAGCACGCGCGTTTCGCCCGGCGCGATCGTCGTGGTGCCGCCGTCGAGCCGGGCGACCAGCTTGCCCGCCCGGTCGCGCAGCACGACGCGATAGGCGATCCGCCGCGCCGCGGGTCCGTCGTTGCGCACCTGCGTCTCGGCATGGACGTCGGCGGCGCCGCGCTTCAGGTCGAAGCCGTCGGCCCAGACATATTGCCCGGTGGTGCCCAGCCCGGCGTAAAGCGGCAGCGTCTGATAGAGACTGCCGGTCAGGTGCAGGCGGACATTTTTGGTAATGCCGCCATAGTTCACGTTGAAGTTATCGTTGTTCCACTGGAAATTGCTGCCGGTGGCGCGCTCCTTGTATTTCCAGTCGCTGTCGACGCGGACCGCGATGACATTCTCGCCGGGCCGAACCGCCGCGGTAATGTCCGCGCCGAACGCCATCGATCCGTTCTCGGACAAAGCCACCGAACGCCCATTGACCCAGACCTCCGCCGCCTGGCGCACGCCCTCGAACTCGAGGAACGCCTTGCCGCTCCGCGCGGGCAGCGTGATGCGCTTGCGGTACCAGATCACCCCGGTCGACAATTTCCTGATGTCGCGCGCGAACGCCTCGCGCTCGTTGAAGGCGTTGGGCAGCGTCACCGCGCCCCAGCCGCGATCGTCATAGCCCGCCTGCTCGGCGCCGGGATGCGCGCCGGTTACGCTCAGCCAGCCATGGTTGAGGTTATAGGTGGCGCGATCCGAGGCGACCGATGTCGAGGCGTCGTGGGCGGCCGCGATCGCCACGGGCTGCAGCGCGATCAGGGCCACGCAAAACTTCAGTCGTCGCATGGGCCTCTCCCGCCGATTCGCCGGTGACGCGCCGCCGCGGGTGCGCCGAAATTTGTATGACATCTTTCCACGTGCCATCCGGGGCGTCAAGTTAGTTTCGGAATATGGTACTGTATTCTAGGATATGAGCATATTTCCAACTGGTGTTACTAGTTCCGCTTGCACTTCGCGGAAAAGTCGTTAATTCTAAAAAATGAAGGCGCGTCCCATTATATGGGAGATTGGGCACCTCGGGACATTTCCCGGGAAATTTTCACGGTGCGGGGAATGACAGCAGTCAGCCCGCCACCGGCGACGCGCGGAACGGTGGAGAGGGACAATTCATGGCTAATCGATCGAAGTTGCGCTCGCGAATCGGCGCAACCGCCTCGTGGACGGTGCTGGGCATCGCGATGGCGTGGAGCGCGCCGGCACTGGCGCAGACCGCGGTGATCGAGGACGTCGGCGTCCAGGCCGATCAGGAGCCCGGTCAGGACGCCGGGCAGGACAATCAGGCCGATGACGGCGCCATCGTCGTCGTCGGATCGCGCGCCAGCCAGCAATCGGCCAACAACCGCAAGAAGAACGCGCGTACCGCGACCGATTCGATCGTCGCCGACGACATCGGCTCCTTCCCCGACCGCAACGTCAACGAAGCCATCTCGCGCGTCCCCGGCGTGGCGCTTGGCCGCAACGAATTCGGCGAAGGCGAAAGCGTCGCGATTCGCGGCAACGGCCCCGACCTCACCCGCGTCGAGCTCGACGGGATCGGCGTGCAGAGCACCAACGCGCTCGCCATTTCGGGCGCCAGCGGCCGCGGCGCCGATCTGCGCGAGCTGCCCGCCGAGCTGATCAAGAGCGTCGACATCGTCAAGGGCTCGACCGCCGAGATGACCGAAGGCTCGATCGGCGGCTCGGTCCAGATCAAGACGCGCTCGGGTCTCGACTTCAAGAAACCTTACGTTTCGCTCCGCCTCGGCGCGGGGCAGAACTCGCTCGGGCGCGACTGGACCCCGGACGCCAATCTCGTCGCGTCGCGCAAGTTCTTCGACGACCGGCTCGGCGTGATCGTCAGCGGCAGCTATTCCAAGCTGCAGAACAACGGCCACGGCTTCGAGAACACCACCAGCAACAACCGCAACTATGCGCGCCTGTTCGACTTCGACCAGTCGCCCGAGAAGACCTTTTCCTACAATCCCGCGACCGTCGGCACCGACGCCGCGGACGTCGCCTTCGCGAACAGCCGGGCACCCGACGGCACCACGCTGACGCCGCGCGAGCTCGTCACGCTGTCGTCCGGCGCCACCAGCAAGGCGCAGTGCTTGACCTTGTTCCCGGACAACCCGACCGGCAACGCCGCCGGCCAGACGGCGGCGCAGATCAACGCGCAGAAGACCCAGCGCATCCTCGAGCAGCAGACCTGCCTCAACCAGTGGAACGACTATACGCCGTCGCTGATCCGCAACTTCATGAACGAGCAGACCGACACGCGCTATTCGTTCGACGGGCGGCTCGATTACCGCCTGACCGACAATCTCACGATCTTCGCGAAGGGCACGATCGCCAATCGCCGGGTGCACGACCAGAATCGCAGCCGCACGCCGGTGACGCTGTTCAATCAGAACCTCAACGGCACGTTCGTCGATTCGCCGGCAGTGGGGGCCTATCCGCGCACGCGAACCGTATCGCCGACGGCACCGGCGGGCTATTATCTGTTCGATCCGGTCTACGGCTATAACAACGTCGTCACCGGCTCGGGCAGCGCCGCGACCAATTATGCGACCGTGGGCAATGTCCTGAACGTCGTGCCGAGCAGCGTGAAGGTCGATTCGACTCACATGGTCACCCAGCTGACCACGACCAACAATTCGGTGAACATCGATCAGATTGAGAACACCATCGATACCAAGACCAAATATGCCCAGACCGGCCTCGAATACCGCGGCGACCGGCTCGAGGTCGATCTGTGGGGCGGCTACACCAAGGCCACCACCAGCCGCGGCGACATGCGCACCTCGCGCAACTATGCCTATGGCGACGCCACGCTGACGCTGCAGCCGAACGGGCTGTGGGACATCGACCTGCCGGCGAGCTACGACGACACCAATCCCGCCAATTTCGTGCAGCTCAATCCCGCCACGGCCAACATCGCGGCGGTGACCGCTGGGCCCAACGCGCCCGCGTCGCCCCTGTACACCATTGCGCAGCAGCCGCTGACGACCCCCAGCTTCGCGATTCAATATACGCCGTCGCTCGGCATCTCGACGGAGAAGATCGCCAAGTTCGACGCGGCCTACAAGACCGAGGACCAGATCCCGTTCATCACCCGCGTCAAGGTCGGCGCGATGTACCGCAACAACGATATCAAGCGCTGGGGCAATGGCGGGTATCAGGTCAGCCCGGCCAGCGGTATCTTCGGCACGACCAGTGGCCCGAACACCTATGTCCCCGCGGTCATCGTCCCCACCGCCATCGTCCGCGGCACGCTGCGCGCCTGCGAGCCGACGGCGACGTCGTCGGCGCCGGGCGGCCTTTCGTGCAACTACGGCTTCTTTCCCGCCACCAACCCGGCGAACGTGCGCTCGGGTGTCGACACGCTGACTCCGGCGCAGTTGCGCGCGCTGTTCGAAAGCACGCTCGAGAATCCCACCTCGCAATATTTCGGCGATCTGCCCAATCGCGGCAACCTGCCGCCCGCATGGCAGGGCATCCGCACCGACGAATTGTTCAACGCGCTCGGCGCCAGCCAGTTTATCAATACCGACTGCCTGATCGAGTGCACCGCCAACGACGGCAAGGTCTACAAGCAGCCCGTCACCCGCGCCAACGAGACGATCAAGAACGTCTATGCCATGGCCGATTTCGAGCAAAGGCTGCCCCTCGGCCTGCTGTTCAACGGCAATGTCGGCGTCCGCGGCGTCTTCACCACGGTCCAGGGCTCGGGCCTGCAGACGCTGTCGCAGATCAGGGTGACGTCGTCGTACAACGCGGCGACGCCCGACGTCGCGGCCGGCATCGCGGTGACCACCTACGCCTTCCCGACCACGTTCAAGCGCTCGACCACCGATTGGCTGCCCAGCTTCAACTTCAATCTTTGGGGCTTCAACGAATCGGTCGTGCTGCGCGCCTATGGCGGCAAGACGATCGCGCGTCCGAACATCAACAATCTCGTCCCCGCCGGCACCTGCGTCACCTATGACGAGCGCGAAGTGCTCGATCCCGCGGCGGACGACTACAATTGCTCGGGCCGCATCGGCAATGCGGAGCTGAAGCCGTTCACGGCGTGGAACTACAACCTCAGCCTCGAATGGTATCCCAATTCGGACACCTTGTTCTCGGTGGCCTATGGCAAGCTAGACGTGTCGATCGGCAACCCAATCCAGGTGACCAAGATCGCGGCGCCGTTCGCCGGCAACTCGGAGCTCGATCCGATCACCGGCCAGCCGCTGTCGAGCTTCACGTTCCTGGTTCCCACCTATGACAACGGGCCGGGCTACAAGCGCACGATCTGGGAATTCAGCGCGAAGACCGCCTTCACCTTCCTGCCCTGGTTCCTCAAGAACACCGGCGCCGACGCCAATTTCTCGATCCTGGCATCGGCGGTCACCAGCGGGCAGCAGGATCCCAATACTGGCGATGTCCAGCTGCCGCCCAACGAGTCCAAATATTATTTCAACGCCTCGCTCTGGTATGACGACGGCAAGCTCAACCTGCGCGCCGCCTACCAGAGGCGCAGCTCGCTGTTCACCTGCATCACGCCGTGCGGGGGCAACACCACCGACATCAACTATCCGGGCGAGCAATGGACCAACGTGCGCCTGGTCGCGCCGGGCTACAACCCGGGCGTGCCGCGGTTCACAGATGGCACCACCTTCATCGACGTGAAGGCATCGTACAACATCAACCGCAACTTCCAGGTCTATGTCGAGGGCCGCAACATGACCCGCGAGGCGCAGACCACGTCCACGGGCATCTACGAGCTGAATGCGGATGGTCAGCCCAAGATCATGCGCCTGTCCTATGGCGGCCGCCGGATCATGGGCGGCGTGCGCATCCAGTTCGGCAACTGATCGCGCGCGATCGCGCGAAAGGGGTCCGCGACGGCAACGTCGCGGACCTTTTTCTATCCGGAGCGGGGCGCTAGGCTCGGCGGGTGGAGAGACTGGGTTCCGTATCGCCCGATAGCGGCCCGGCGGCGGCGCGGCGGGCGCTGGACGCGTCCGCGACCGGCGCGGTCGAGATCGCCCGGCCCGCGCTCGGCGACCTCCCGTACCGCGATTTCATCGCGGCGGTGCTGCGCGTGCGGGGGTTCAAGCTCGACTGCAACCGGCTGGCGCCCGATGCGGCGCTGGCGCTGGTATCCGATCGGCTGTTCGGACCCGGCGCTTTCGTCCGTGAGCGGGCACGGTTCGCCGAAGACATTGCCGCTTTGGCCGCCTTCATGGACGGGCTGGCCAGCGCGCGGCCGTCGATCGCGATCCGCACCTATTTCGCGCCGGGGGATCTCGTCTGGCATGTCGACCGGGTCAGCGAGGCGACCGCGTTCCGCCTGGTCTGGCCGATCGGGCGGCCCGCGGGGATGCGAGTGACGCCCGCGGACAATGTGGATGCGGCGATCCACGCCGCCTACATGCGCCGCGAGCATCCGCTGCTGGGCCAGCTCGACACCCGCGTGCTGCGCGAGGGCGGCGACGTCGCGGCGATCTGGGCGCATCGCCCGGTGCAATTGGCGGCGATGATTTCGGGGCAATTCCCGTTCCTGATCGACCCCGCGCGCGAAGTGGAAGTCACGCCGGGCGCCGCGAGCATCCACCTCGTCGAGACCCCGGCGCATTCGGGGACCTACCACCGCTCGTCCTGGGCCAACCGCCACTCGCCCGGGCTGCAGGTCGTCATCACCGCGGCGGCCGACTGATGCGCTTCCGCACGCTTGCCGGCCTTGGCGTCTCCGAATGCACCATCGGCACCGCCGCGCTCGCCCACGATCCCGTGGGAGCAAAGGCGATGGTGGCGCTGGCGCTGGAGCGCGGGGTCAATGCGTTCGAGATCGACGCTGGGGATCTTGCGCCGGCCGTACTTCTGGGCACCGCACTCAAGGGCAACGACGTCCATATCTTTGCCCGCGCGACGTCTCTCGTGCCCTTTCCGCTCCCCTCTCCGCACGTCCACGCCCGGCAAGCCTATCCGGGCAGCCACCTCCGCGCCGGGACCGAGGCCTTGCTGCGCACGCTCGGCGTCGAGCGGCTCGCGCTGCTCCAGCTTCACGCCTGGTGCCCCGAATGGCTGCACGAGGGCGACTGGATGGAGACGCTCGGGCGGTTGCGCGAGGAGGGCAAGATCGGCGGGATCGGCGTCTCGCTGTTCGACCATGACGCGACGGCCGCGTTCGAAGCCGTCGAGAGCGGGGCGATCGAGGCGGTGCAGGTGATGGTCAATGTGTTCGACCAGAGCGCCGCCGACGCGCTGATGCCGCTGTGCCGGGCGAACGGGGTTGGAGTCATCGCCCGCTCGCCGCTCTATTATGGCGCGCTCGCCGGGCGCACGCAGGGCTTTGCAGCGGACGATTGGCGCGCCGCCTATTTCTACGACGAACACCGCCGCGAGACCGAGGCGCGCGTCGCGCGGCTGGCCAGTCCGTTGGAGACGGCGCTGCGCTATGCCCTGTCGCACCCGGCGGTATCGACGGTGGCGGTGGGCATGCGCAGCCGCGCGCAGCTCGAAGCCAATCTGGAAGCGATCGCGCACGGGCCGCTGGGCGACGACGAAATCGCCGCGCTCGCCGCGCACCGATGGCTTTGCTGACGCCTAGCGGACGAACGCCTGATAGCTTGAATCCAGCGCCACTGCGCGGCGCAGATCGGCGTCGGCGAGCGCATTGTCGCCGCGCCGCCGCAGCAGCAGGCTGCGCTGGTAATAGCCGCGTGCGGCTCTTGGGGCGTAGCGCACCGCGCGATCGACATCGTCGATCGCATGCGCGATCATGCCGCGGCGGGCATAGGCCATGCCACGGTTGAGATAGGCGGCGGCGTTGCGGGGCGTGATCTCGATCGCCCGGTCGAACGCGGCGACGGCGCCACCGTAATCCCCCTGCCACGCGCTGAGCAGCCCATCGGCGAAATGCGCCGCGGCACGCCCGGCGGGACCGGGTGCGGCGGCGGCGATCGCCGCCTCGCAGGCGCCGAGATCGTGGCTTGGATCGCTGACGGTGCAGGCATTCCAGTCCCCTCGCAGCGGCGCCACGCGTCCCCGTGCTACGGCTGACGGCGCGGCAACCCGCGATCCGGTCACGACCACCTCCGCTGAATCCGCTGAATCCATCGAAGGCATCGGCGCGGCAGCCTCGCGTGCGAGCGCATCATGACCGGTCATCGTCGATCCGCGCTTCATCGCGGGTGCCGGCACGGGTTCGGGCATCGGCGGGGGCATCGGTGCCGGAGCCTCGATCGCCCAATCGCCCTTGTCCCCCTGGCGCGAAGGCACGGCGACAACCGCGGGAGCCGCCGCAACGGGCGAAAGCCGAGCCGCCAGGCGTTGCTTCGCCGCCCCAGGCATCGGTGCGCGATCGGCAACCGCCGCGTCGGCGCTGGCGGCAGGCGCCGCGGCAGGACGAGCGGGCGCCGCCGACGGCGCATCGGGCACCACGCGCTCGAGCCGGTGATCGCCCGAGAGCCACACCGGCAAGCCAACCATCGCGACCAATGCAATCGTGGCGAAGGCGGCGATCTGCGGACGGCTTACGCCGGGCCGGCGCGCCGGCGCGGGTGCGGCACTCGCGCGCGGCTCCCCATCGAAGCGCCGCATCGCCGCTTCGATCGCCGCATCGCGCGCCGCTGGCCGGGGCGGCGGCGGTTCGGGCAGCGGGGGCGGCGAAACGGACATGAACCGGCCTTATACTAACAATTGCAGGCGGGTCGAATGGGTGGGTGCGGCGGCGAGGCAACATCGCCGCACCCGCCCGGCGCCTACCGCTCGAGCCGGGCCATGGACGAAGCGGTACTTGCCATCCGGACCAGCTGGATCAGCTCCGAACGATAGCCGAAGCGATCCTCGCCCCGCGCCGCGCTGACCACGCGCAGCACATCGTCATAGCCCATCGATCCGCTGTATTTCCCGCCGCGCAGCAGCTCGGCGAACGCCGCCACGCCCGCCGCGAAGCGCGCGTCCCGCGGCGCATCCTCGAAGCGGGCAAACTCGACGCTGCGGTCGATCGGGGTCGAGATCAGCCGGCTGGTGTCCGACTTGGGCAATTTGTAGCGGATCTTCACGAAGCCATATTCGGAGCCGTTGGCCGCCTCCCGGCTCACCGGGGCGTAGCGCGAGCCGCCGATGGCGAGAGGCCCGCCGACGGGCACGATCTCGTAGATCGCGGTTACCGTCTGCCCCGATCCGACATCGCCGGCATCGACCTTGTCATTCTCGAAATCCTCGCGCGCGAGCATCCGGGTCTCGTATCCGACCAGCCGGTATTCGGCGACGGTGGCGGGGTTGAACTCGACCTGGATCTTCACGTCCTTGGCGATCGGGAACAGAGTCGAGGTCGCCTCGTCCACCAGAGTCTTCCGCGCCTCGGCGATGGTGTCGATATAGGCCGCCGCGCCATTGCCGTTCTGGGCGAGGGTCTGCATCAGCGCGTCGTTGTAATTGCCCATGCCGAAGCCGAGCACCGAGAGGAACACCCCCTTGCCGCGCTCGCGCTCGACGAAGCCCTTCAGCTCGTTCTGATCGGTGATGCCGACGTTGAAATCGCCGTCGGTCGCCAGCATGACGCGATTGACACCGCTGGGGTCATAGTTGCGCTGGGCGAGCGCATAGGCCTGGCGGATGCCCTCGCCCCCAGCCGTGCTGCCGCCGGCGCTCAGCCGGTCGAACGCCGCGAGAACGCGGTTGCGGTCGCCCGCGCGAGTCGGTTCCAGCACCGTCCCCGCGCTGCCGGCATAAGCGACGATCGAGACGCGGTCGTTGTCGTCGAGCTGCTCGAGCAGCATCGCCAGCGATTGCTTGACCAGCGGCAGTTTGTTGGGCGCGTTCATCGATCCCGAGGTGTCGATCAGGAAGACGAGGTTGGCGCGCGGGCGGGCGGCGCGGGTGATCTCATAGCCGCGGATGCCGATGCGGACGAGCTTGCGCCCCTCGGTCCACGGGCTCGGCATCACCGCGACATTGGTGCTGAAGGGCTGCTCCGCCGATCGGGCCGAGGCGTAGTCATAGGGGAAGTAATTGACCATCTCCTCGGTCCGCACCGCCGCCTGCTGCGGCAGCACATGCTGGTTGAGCTGGCCACGCACGAACGAATAGGAGGCGGTGTCCACATCGATCGAGAAGGTCGAGACCGGATCGGACCGGACGGCCTTGAACGGATTTTCGGCGACGGCGGTGAACTTGTCGCGGCCCTGATCGCGATAGGCTGGGGCATAGGGAGCAGGCGGGGCGTAGGAACCGCCGGAGACCCTGCTTGCGGTCACCATGATGTCCTGCGAGGCCATCTTCGGCGACGGCACCGGCTCGGCCATCACCGGGCTGCTTTCGGCAACGACGGCGGGCGTCGGCATCGGCGCTTCGACCATTGCGGGGTTTCGCGCGCAGGATGCGAGCAGCATCGCGGTCAGGCCGCAGGCGATCACGGGGTTCAAGCGGGACATGGAATAGGCTCCCTGAAAACAGCGGCGCTCCATTGCCCGCTTGTTTACTGGGACGCGGCTCGGGGGGATTTCCTTGGGTGGGTTTGAAAATATTTTTGCGCTTCCGTGCTCCGGCGAAGGCCGGAGCTTTGGCGGCTATGGGCTACGGTGGCCAACGCTCCGGCCTTCGCCGGAGCACAGGTTGTGTGGGTTACTCACCCAGCAGCTTGCGGACCTCGTGCATCCGCCACGAGATCGTCGATTCCGCCACCCCCAAAATCTCCGCGGCCTCGGCGTGGGTGAGCTGTTGCCCGGCGACCAGCACCACCGCGTCGCGATACGCCGGCTTCATCCGCGCGACCGCGCTCCGCACCCACATCGCGTCATGCTGATCGCGGCCATCGGGCGTGCGCATTAGCCCGGTCAGCACCGCCAGCCGCTCGGTAAAGCCATGGAACGAGCGCCGCCGCCGCTTCAGATCGCGCACCGCGTTGACGGTGATCCCGCACAGCCAGGTGGTGAACTTGGCCTCGCCGCGAAAGCCGTGGATCTTCTCGACCAAAGCGCAGCACACCTCCTGCGCGACATCGTCGGCATCGGTGCGCGATCCGGTCAGTTGCCAGGCGAGGCCGTGGATGCGGTTGTAATGCCGCTGGAGCAAAGCCCCGAACGCCTCGCGATCGCCGGCGATTGCCGAGGCGAGCAGATCGCCATCCGGATCGTCCCCATCCACCACAGGCCGCTGTCTGCATCATTCGCACCGGTCACGCCACCACCCTCACGGCGCCGCGCGGGCGATCTCCACCGCATAGATGCCGTTGGTGCCCTCCATGTTGGAGCGGAACACCATCCACTTGCCGTCGGGGGTGAAGTGGATGTTGGGCTCAAGCCGGTAATCATGCTTCGCCATATCGACGAGCTTCTCGCTCTCGAACGTGCCCGGCGCGATCAGGCTTTCCGAATCGGGCGCGTGGATGCCCGCGACATCGGGAATCGCCTTGGGGCGGAAGAGGTAGAGCCATTTCCCGTCAGGCGCATGCGCGACCATCTCGCTGTCGCCGCCGTCGCCCGAGAACAGGCGCCGATCGGGCGAGATATTATAATGCACCGACCATGCGTTGCGCGCGACATTATACCAGCGGCGCCTGGCCGTGCCGAGATCGTAGCCCGCGACCCAGAACACCTCGCCGCGCGGGGTCTGCAGATCGTACCAGATCGTCTTGCCGTCGGGCGACCAGAACTCGTGGCCGGCGATCTCCATGTTCATCGTCCGGCTGTGGATCTTGGTAAGGCCGCTGCCGTCGGTACGGATCGTCCAGATGCGGTCGACCTTGTGCCATGGCCCCTCGTGGCAGAACATCAGCAGGCCGGGATCGGTCGGCGAGAATTGCAGATGGTTGAGCCAGTCGGTCGAGGCATAGACGGTCTTGCGCTCGCCGGTGCGGATGTCGATCGTGAAGATCTCCATCGGGATGCGCGCCTCGAGGCGCTGGTCGAGCCGCACTTCCTTCGCCTCCGCAAAGGTCAGCGGCTTTCCGTCGGGCCCGTTGGCGGCAAAGGCGGCCTGATCGGTGCGGGGGTCGCGCCCCGCCATGCCCGGCTGGAGCGGCATCGGACGCTCCTCGACCGCACCCGCGAGCAGGGTCTCGTCGGCGTTGATCGTGGCGATCCCGCCCTTGGGGAGATCGGCGATCTTTCGGGCCGCGCCGCTGTCGATATCTGCGGACCAGATTTCGGGGGCCGGGCCGCTGCGCCTGACGTAATAGACGGTGCGCGTCCGGCGGCCCGCGAACAGCAGTTGCAGCCCCTCGCCGCCGACGATCGGGCTGAGCTTCCAGCTCTTGAGATCGACCGCGAAGATTCCCTGCGCGGTGGAGACCACCATCTTGTCGCCCTGCGGCGTGAAGCTCTGCTGGTGGAAATAGAGGCTGGCGGCACCCGGCGCGGTCGAGATGCGGACGACGCGGTGGCCGGTCCTGGCGTCCACCCATTCGCCGGGCGATTGCGCCGCGGTCTGCGCCCGAACCGGGAGTGCGGGGACCGTCACCAGTGCGAGAAGCAATGCCGCCGCCAGCTTCATGTCCGTCTCTCCCACGTGCTTCTATCTCATAATATAACGCACGATCTCATATAGTGACAGCAGATTCTGGCAGCTTGCAGATATCCACCCAGCGTTCGGACACCAGCTCCGCCAGCCGCCCCGGTGCGACTTCGACCGAGCTGGTGAGCGATCCCGCCGCGGGGAATACCGTTTCGAACCCGCGCAGCGACACATCGCAATAGACCGGCACCGCCGTCGCCAGCCCGAACGGGCAGACCCCACCGACGGGATGGCCGGTCACCGCCAGCGCCTCTTCGGCGCTCAGCATCCGCGGGCGGCCGCCGAATTCGGCCTTGGTCTTGGCGTTGTCGATCCGCGCATCGCCGCGCGCGACCAGCAGGAACACGGCCTCGCCGACCCGGAGCGCCAGCGTCTTGGCGATCCGCGCGGGTTCGACGCCGAGCGCGGCGGCGGCCTCGGCCACGGTCGCGGTGCTGACCTGGTGATCGATCAGGCGCAGATCGGGAGCATGCTCGTCCAGCCAGGCGCGGGCGCACTCGATGGTCATGCGGCGGGGATTGGTCCGGTTGCGAGGATCTCGATCGCTTCGGGCTTGCCGTTGAAATCGAGCTTCTCGCCCGGCTCGCCGCCGATCAGCGCGTGCGCCAGCGGGGCGAGGAACGACAGGCGATCCACGGCGGGATCTGCTTCGTCATGCCCGACCAGATCGATCGCGCGCTCCTTGCCCGCCATCCGGATCCGCACCCGCGATCCGATGCCGGCCACACCCGCCTCGGGCGGCGGCGCGATCTCGGCGGTGGTCTGGCGGGTGTGCCAATAGCGGAGTTCGCGCTGGAGGATCTTGCGCGGTTCCTCTTCGGCTTCCGCCGCGACCGCCGCCTCGAGCTCGGCCACTTTCGCCGCAATCAGCGCGAGGCCGCGCGCGGTCACCAGATTGGGGCCGGCGGGCAACGGCAGCTCGAAGCGGGGTTCCTTATGTTCTTCATCGCTCTCGCGACGGAATGCGACGCTCATGTCAGGTCGGAGCCTCTTCGAGGGTGGACGAGACCTTCCAAAGATCGATGGCGCCTTCGGTTGCATAACGGTCGATTTCCGCGAGCTCTTCGGCGCTGAATGCGAGATTCTTCACCGCATCGAGCGAATCGTCGAGCTGCGCCACCGTCCGCGCGCCGATCAGCGCCGAGGTCACCCTCGGATCGCGCAGCACCCAGGCGATCGCCATCTGCGCCAGCGTCTGCCCGCGCTTGCTCGCGATGGCATCGAGCGCGCGGATGCGCTCGATATTCTCAGGACTGAGCAGGCGCTGGTTGAGCGAGCCGCCCTTGGCCGCACGCGCATCTTCGGGCACGCCCTTCAGATACTTCGACGAGAGCATGCCCTGCGCCAGCGGCGAGAAGGCGATGCAGCCGGTGCCCAGCTCGCCGAGCGTATCGAGCAGGCCATCCTCGACCCAGCGGTTTAGCATCGAATAGCTCGGCTGGTTGATCAGCAGCGGCACCCGCTCGGCGGCGAGGATCTCCGCCGCGCGCCGGGTCAGTTCGGGCGAGTAGGACGAGATGCCGACGTACAGCGCCTTGCCCTGCCGGTGGAGATGCGCGAGCGCGCCCATCGTCTCCTCGAGCGGGGTCCTGGGATCGACGCGGTGCGAATAGAAGATGTCGACATAATCGAGCCCCATCCGCTTGAGGCTCTGGTCGCACGAGGCGATAAGATACTTCCGCGACCCGCCGACGTCGCCGTAGGGTCCCGGCCACATATCCCAGCCCGCCTTGGTCGAGATTACCAATTCGTCGCGGTGCCGGGCGAAATCGGCCGCGAACACCCGCCCGAAATTCTCCTCGGCGGAGCCGTAGGGCGGGCCATAATTGTTGGCGAGATCGAAGTGGGTCACGCCGCGATCGAACGCGCGGCGGAGCATCGCCCGGCCGGTCTCGAACACATCGTCGCCGCCGAAATTCTGCCAGAGGCCGAGCGAAACCGCCGGCAGGTCGAGGCCGGAACGCCCGGTGCGGCGATAGGGCATGCGGCCGTCATAGCGCTGAGCGTCGGCGGTGTAGGGCGTCGGAAAAGGCATGGTCGCATGGGCTCCGGAAATGTGTCGCGCCACCGATAGCCGCTTGGCCGCCATGGTGGTAGTCTGGCCGCATGCGCCATCTGATCCTCGCCGCCGCCCTGATTGCCTTGCCCGCCCAAGCCCAGAACGCGCCGCGCGGCGACGCGCTGCTCAAGGCCGTGATGGTGGTGACGCACAATGCCGAGCGCCGCCTGGTCGGGGTCAAACGGATCGCGTGGAGCGATGCGCTCGCCGCCGACGCGAAGGTCCATGCCGACTATCTGGCGCGGACCGGCAAGTTCGAGCATTCGACCGTCAGCAATCAGGGCGAGAATTTGTGGGCCGGCACCCGCGGCGCCTATCGCTACGAAGACATGAGCGGCGGCTGGGCCGGGGAAAAGCAATATTACAAGGACGCCCCGTCGCCGAACAACAGCACTACCGGCAAATGGGGCGACGTCGGGCATTACACCCAGATGGTGTGGTCGACGACGACCCTGGTCGGCTGCGCGCTCGCAAGCAGCGATAGCCGCGATTACCTCGTCTGCCGCTATTCCCCGCCCGGCAATTACAGCGGGCAGAAAGCGTTCGAGCCGGTCAGACCGTAAAGCTCTCGCCGCAGCCGCAGGCGCCCTTGGCGTTGGGGTTTTCGAATACGAAGCCCGCGGTGAAATCGTCCTCGACCCAGTCCATCCGCGACCCGATCAGGTACAGCACCGACGCGCCGTCGACGAAAAACAGCCCGCCCGGCGTCTCGATCCGCTCGTCGAAGGGCTTGGCTTCGGTGACGTAATCGACCGAATAGGCCAGCCCCGAGCAGCCGCGCCGCGGGGTCGAGAGCTTGACGCCGATCGCGCCTTCGGGGGCCTTGGCCATCAGATCGGCGATGCGCTGCTCGGCGGTGGCGGTGAGGGTGAGCGCGGCGGGGCGCTGGCGAGTTTTGACTTCGGTCATCTTCTTCTTCCTAAAGCCCCTCCCCTTCAGGGGAGGGGCTTATATTACAGCATTCCCAACTCTAATTTCGCTTCGTCGGTCATCTTGCTCGGGTCCCACGGCGGGTCCCAGACGAGGTTGACCTCGGCATGGCCGACCCCGGGCACCGATCCGACCCGCAGCTCGACTTCGCCGGGCATCGATTCCGCCACCGGGCAGTGCGGCGTGGTCAGCGTCATGTTGACCACCGCATGGCCATCCGTCGTGACCTCGACATTATAGATCAGCCCTAGATCGTAGATGTTCACCGGGATTTCGGGATCGTAGATTTCCTTGAGCGCCTCGACGATCGCCGCCTGCAGCGCGCCGCCCTCGCCCGACACCGGATCGGCCTCGGGCTTTTGCGTCAAAAAGCCTTCGAGATAGTCGCGCTTGCGCTCGAACGTCTCGCGCGCATCCTCGACACGCGCCTTGGCCGGCGATGGCACTGCCTCGACTTCCTCGATCTCGATCTTGCTCACCCGAAAATCCTCGTCACGCGTTCCACGCCCTTCACCAGCGCCTCGATATCCTGCGGGCCATTATAGACTCCGAAGCTCGCCCGCGCCGTCGCCGCCACGCCCAGCGCATCCATCAGCGGCTGCGCGCAATGATGGCCGGCGCGGATCGCGACATTGCCCTCGTCCAATATGGTGGCGACGTCGTGCGGGTGCACCCCCTCGACCGCGAAACTGACGATTCCGGCGGAATCGGCGGGGCCGAACAGCCGGACGCTGTTGATCTGCGACAGCGCCTCGCGCGCCTTGCGGACCAGCGCGGTCTCGTGCGCGTGGATGCGCTCGAGCCCGATCCCGTCGACATAATCGCACGCCGCATGCAGCCCGAGCACGCCGACGATATGCGGCGTTCCCGCCTCGAAGCGGCCCGGCGGCGGGGCGTAGGTGGTCTTGGCGAAGGTCACCCGGTCGATCATCGAGCCGCCCCCCTGATACGGCGGCATCGCGTCGAGCAATTCGTAGCGGCCCCACAATACGCCGATGCCGGTGGGCCCGTAGAGCTTGTGCCCGGAGAAAACGTAGAAATCGCAATCGAGCGCGGCCACATCGACCGGCATCCGCGGGACGGCCTGGCAGCCATCGAGCAAGATCTTTGCGCCGGCGGCATGCGCCAGATCGGCGGCGCGCCTTGCGTCCAGCAACGATCCCAGCACGTTCGAGACATGCCCGAGCGCGACGAGCTTGTGCCGCTCGGTCAGCATCGCCTCCATCGCGTGGAGATCGATGCGGTGGTCGGCGGTCAGCGGCACCACGTCGATCGCCGCGCCGACTTTCTCCGCCGCCATCTGCCACGGTACGATGTTCGAGTGATGCTCGAGCGTGGAGAGCAGGATGCGGTCGCCCGGCTTGAGCTGCGTCTGCGCCCAGCATTGTGCGACCAGGTTGATCCCCTCGGTAGCGCCGCGGACGAAGATCACTTCCTCCGGCTTGCCGCCGATGAACTTCGCGACGCGGTTGCGGGCCGCTTCATAGGCATAGGTCATGTCCGCCGAGCGCTGGTAGACGCCGCGATGGACGGTGGCATAGGTCTCGCCATAGCCGCGGGCGATCGCGTCGATAACGGCACGCGGCTTCTGCGCGGTGGCGGCGGTGTCGAGATAGGCCCAGCCCGCCGGGATCGCCGGGAAATCGGCGAGCAGGTCGAGCGGGCGGGTATCGGCGGCCACAATCATAGCCCCTCCCCTTCAGGGGAGGGGTTGGGGTGGGGCCTATCCACAAGCGCATCGTCATGAGGAGAGGCCCCACCCCCAACCCCTCCCCTAAAGGGGAGGGGCTTAAGAGGAAGCGCGCCCTCCAGCCAGCCGTCGGCATCGGCGATAAACGCCTCGCGTACGTCCTCGTCCCCGATCCGCGAGAGCGCGTCCGCCACGAACGCCCGCGTCAGCAGCGCCGTCGCGCGTGCTTCGGGAATGCCGCGGCTTTCGAGATAGAAGAGCGCGCTCTTGTCCAATTCGCCCACCGTCGCGCCGTGCGCGCACTTCACGTCGTCGGCGAAAATCTCGAGCTCGGGCTTGAGATTGACCGTCGCGGTGCGCTTGAGCAGCAGCCCGCGCAACGACTGCTCGCCATCGGTCTTCTGCGCGTCGCGTGCGACCTCGACCCGTGCGGCGAGGCTGGCGGTGGATTGGTCCGCCGCCACCGCGCGCCAGATCTGGCGGCTCGATCCGTCGGTCGCCTCGTGCCGCACCGTCACCGCGCATTCCTGCTTCTGCGCGCCACGGGTGAGCAATGCCCCGCCCATCTCGGCGAACGCACCCTTGCCGGTGAGAACCAGCGCGCCATCGATCCGGCTGCCCGCGCCGCCGACACCGAGGAAGATCGACACCAGGCTCGCCGCTTCGCCGATATCGGCCTCGTCGCGGATCGAGACGAATCCGTCCGCCTGCACCAGCCGCACGGAGCGCATCAGCCGCGCACCGCGCGCGAGGCTGATCTGGGTCAGCCGGTTGGCCCAGCCCGAACCGGCAAAGGTCTCGACCACCGAAGCGGCCGCATCCTCGTCGAGCACGATCCGCGCGGGGACGTGGTTGTCGCCGCCCGAGCCGATGTGGACGATCTGGATGCCGGTCACGATTTGCGCGCGGTCCAGCGTCAGCGCCCACCCCTCGCCTTCGGCCAGCTCGCCGAGCGGATGGACCGTGGTGACCGCGATCCGCTCGACCCGCACCGGCCCGGGCACGCTGTGCGCCGGCTCGAACCGGCCATCGACGAACAACAGGCGCGGGCCTTCGATATCGAGGAACAGTGCCTTCGGATCGATGCCGGAAGCATGCGGCGCAGCTTCGGAAGCCGCGCGCAGCGCAGCCATGTCCGACCAGCGCCACTGCTCCAGCTTCGGAGAGGGAAGTTCCAGCACGCTCATCGCGCAACTTCCTGCTTTGCGTCTTCGCGTCTTTGCGGAGAAAAGAAAATTCGATTCCGCAAAGACGCAAAGACGCAAAGAGATATTGTGGCGCCTGCGGCGCGAAGGGCGCTCATGCCGCCACCGCCCCGTATCCCTCGCGCTCAAGCTCCAGCGCCAGTTCGGGTCCGCCGGTGCGCGTGATCCGCCCGGCCTCCAGCACATGAACGAAATCGGGCCGCACATAATCGAGCAGCCGCTGGTAATGGGTGATCAGCAGCACCGCCTTGTCGGGCGCGCGCATGATCCGGTTGATTCCGTCGCCGACGACGCGCAGCGCATCGATGTCGAGCCCGGAGTCGGTCTCGTCGAGGATCGCCAGCTTCGGGCCGATGATCCCCATCTGCACCATCTCGTTGCGCTTCTTCTCGCCGCCCGAGAAGCCGACGTTGACCGGACGCTTGAGCATTTCCTGGTCCATCCCCAGCGCATCGGCCTGCGCCCGCGCCAGCTTGAGGAACTCGCCCCCCGACAGCGGCGCCTCGTCGCGCGCGCGGCGCTGCGAATTGAGCGCCTCGCGCAGGAACTGGACGTTGGAGATGCCGGGGATCTCGACCGGATACTGGAAACCGAGGAACAGGCCGAGCGCCGCGCGTTCGTGCGGTGCGAGTTCGAGCAGGTCCTGCCCGTCGAACGTCACCGATCCCCCGGTAATCTCATACCCGGGCCGCCCGCCCAGCACATAGCCGAGCGTCGATTTGCCCGCGCCGTTGGGACCCATGATGGCGTGGATTTCGCCGGCATTCACCGAGAGAGTGAGGCCCTTGAGGATGGGCTTATCGGCGACGGTGGCGTGGAGGTTTTCAATGTTGAGCATGTTGGGCCTTTTCGATCCGCGCGTCGGCGCGGGCATCGGCGAGCGCGGCGAGAAGGTCGCGGCGGGTATCGACGATGCAGGTGAGCAATTCCTTGTGCGGCTTGCGGGCCATCACGACGATCTCTTCTTCGGGTGCGGCTCGCACGCCCGCGTCCTGCATGGGCGAAAGCATAAGGATGGCGAGCGGGATCACCGGAATGCCCATGCCAGCAACCGGGGAAAACCGAGGATGAACAGCACCGCCGCGATCAGCAGCATCGCAAGGCCGGGCAGCATCCCGCGAACCTCCCGCCACCGCGCGCCGAACGAATCGGCGGCGGGCGGGCGATCGGCCTGCACTTGTTCGGCCGTGGAAAAGTACGCGATCGATTCCACGCTCCCCCGCTGCATTTCGGCCGGGCTCACCAGCTCGGCCTCGATCAGCCCATGCGCGTCGGCGAGCACCGACAGTGCGTGCTGCACCGCGGAGACCGCGATGATCGACAGCCTGCCCCGCGCGCCGAACGAAAGCGCGACGTCCCCGAAGGCAAGCGCCTTCTTGGGGAACGGGCCGAACGCTTTCCTGGTGAGCGGGAACAGTCCGTAATCGAACCCGGTCTTCTTGCCATCGACGCGGAGGTCCACCCAGCCCGGGCGCTCGCCGGCAATTTCGAACTTGCGCAGGTCCACGTCATAGCCGAGCTCGCCGAGCTTGGCCTCCAGTTGCGCGCGCGAGGGCAGCGCGTCGCGGAACATCACGAGCGCGGAATCGATGCTCATCCCACGCTCCCCTCGAGCGAAATCCCCAGCAATTTCTGCGCGTCTACATTCTCAAGCCCCTCCCCTTCAGGGGAGGGGTTGGGGTGGGGCCTATCCCAGCGGTCCGACGTTTCGGCCAGCGCAAGACGGATGAACTCGAAAACCCCATCCAGATTGGTCATCACGTCGAGATTGGTAACGCGAACGACGCGGTAACCGCGCTCAGCCAGGATGTCGTCGCGCAGCCGGTCTTTCGCCCCATCGTGCGTATCGCCGTCAACTTCGACGATCAGAGCCTTTTGCGGGCAGAAGAAGTCAGCGATGAAGCGGCCGATAACCGCCTGGCGGCGGAATTTATTACCGCCCAGTTTTCCGCCGGAGAGAGCGCCCCACACGCGCTTTTCCGGCTCGGTCGGGTTCTTGCGCATGTGGCTCGCGCGGGCGTGCAACTCGGCGATGGCATTCGCGGAGAGCCCCCACCCCCGGCCCCTCCCCTGAAGGGGAGGGGAGTTGAAGCGCTTGGCATCGTCGGTTGGCGTCAGATTCATCCAACCGATCCCTCGAGCGAAATCCCCAGCAATTTCTGCGCCTCGACCGCGAACTCCATCGGCAGCTGCTGGAGCACCTCTTTCGCGAAGCCGTTGACGATCAGCGCCACCGCGGCTTCCTGATCGAGGCCGCGCTGCATCGCGTAGAAGAGCTGGTCCTCGCTGATCTTCGAGGTGGTCGCCTCATGCTCGATCTGCGCGGTGGGGTTGCGGACCTCGATGTACGGCACGGTGTGGGCGCCGCATTCGGAGCCGAGGAGCAGGCTGTCGCACTGGGTGAAGTTGCGGACATTCTCCGCGGTCGGGCCGACGCGCACCAACCCGCGATAGGTGTTGTCGCTGCGGCCCGCCGAAATCCCCTTCGAGATGATCGTCGAGCGGCTGCCCTTGCCGAGGTGGATCATCTTGGTGCCGGTATCGGCCTGCTGGCGATTGTTGGTCACCGCGACCGAATAGAATTCGCCGACGCTGTTCTCGCCGCTCAGCACGCAGCTGGGGTATTTCCAGGTGATCGCGCTGCCGGTCTCGACCTGGGTCCAGCTGACCTTGGAATTCCGCCCCGAGCACAGCGCCCGCTTGGTGACGAAATTATAGATGCCGCCCTTGCCGTTCTCGTCGCCGGGGTACCAGTTCTGCACGGTCGAATATTTGATCTCGGCATCGTCGAGCGCGACCAGCTCGACCACGGCGGCGTGGAGCTGGTTCTCGTCGCGCATCGGCGCGGTGCAGCCCTCGAGATAGGAGACGTAGCTCCCCTTGTCGGCGACGATCAGCGTCCGCTCGAACTGGCCGGTATTCTCCGCATTGATGCGGAAATAGGTGCTCAGCTCCATAGGGCAGCGCACGCCCTCGGGTACGTACACAAAGGTGCCGTCGCTGAAGACCGCACAATTCAAGGTTGCAAAGTAATTGTCATGCTGGGGCACGACCTTGCCAAGATATTTGCGAACGAGGTCGGGGTATTCCTTGATCGCCTCGCTGATCGAGCGGAAGATCACGCCTGCCGCTTCGAGCTCCTTGCGGAAGGTGGTGGCCACCGAAACGCTGTCGAACACGGCATCGATCGCGACGCGGCGCTGGGGCAGGCCGCCTTCGCCATTTTCTCCTGGGCCACCCTCGACACCGGCGAGCAATTTCTGTTCGGCAATCGGGATGCCGAGCTTTTCATAGACGCGCAGGATCTCGGGATCGACTTCGTCGAGCGAACCCAGCTTGGGCTTCGCCTTGGGCTCGGCGTAATAATAAGCGTCCTGGTAATCGATCGGCGGCACGTTGAGCTTGGCCCAATCGGGCGGGGTCATCGTCAGCCACAGGCGGTACGCCTTCAGCCGCCAGTCGAGCATCCATTCGGGCTCGTTCTTCTTGGCCGAGATGAAGCGGACGGTGTCCTCGCTCAGCCCCTTGGGCGCGAACTCCTGCTCGATGTCCGAGGAGAAACCCCATTCATACTTCTTGTTCGCGGCGGCCAGCGCCTCGGCATTCTTCGTAGCCATCAGATTTCAGTCCCAACAACCGTTCGTGCCGAGCTTGTCGAAGCGCTGCCTTCGTCACGTCCCGCAGGAGAAAAGGAGGGCAGCCCTTCGACAAGCTCAGGGCGAACGGGGGTGGCGAGGCTTGCAAGGCTGACCCCCGCGAGCGCACCGCGGACCGCGCCGTTGACCGCGCCCATATGCGGCTTCACCCGGCAGCTGTCCTCGATGCAGCAATCATGCTTGCCGCTGTCGACGCAGGCGCTCATCGCGATCGGGCCCTCGATCGCCTCGACGATATCGGCGAGGCTGATCGCCACGGGAGGCCGCGCGAGGCGAAAGCCACCGCCGGTGCCGCGCGTGCTCTCGATCAGGCCGGCGCTGGAGAGCTTGCTCACCAATTTCTGCACCGTCGGCAGCGGCAGCCCGGTCTCGTCTGCGATCAGGGTCGCATTCAGCCGCCCGCTGACGCCGCAATGGCGCGCGGCGGCGGACATCATCACGACCGCATAATCGGCTAAAGAAGACAGGCGCATTTGCGAACGGTTCTCAATCGGACAAATATGATCCGATTGCCAGATGGGCTTACTTGCCTTCGGGGTCAACCGATTCGGGAATCACATCGGGCAGGAAATGGAAGCTTTCGTTATCCAGCGTGATCGCCAGCACCGGATCGATCCCCGCGCGCAGCGATGTCGGCGTGTGCCCGGTGAAATGGCGCAGTTCGTTGATCATATGTGACTGATCCGAAAAGCGCCCGGCGACGTCGCCCGGATCCTCGCCCTGATAGATGCGCATCGCCGCCCGGATCGCGCGGAACTTGCGCTCGAGCAGCTTGGGCGGCCCGCCGAAATATTCGTTGCACAGCCGCATCACCTGGCGCTCGCTCATCTCGACGCGCGCGTACAAGCCTTCGATCACCGGCTCCTCCGACGCCGCCCACTCGCGCACCGCCCCGGCGAGCGCGCGATGCGCCGCCGGCACCAGCCGCCGCCGCGCGTACAGCAGGGGCTCGACCGCCGCGACCATCTCGGCAAGCGTGGTCATACGGCGCAACCGTTCGAGCAACGGTCTCACGCACGGGCCGAACACGTCCTCCGCGTCGATCACGCGATCGGCGACCTTGTGCGCGGGCAAGCCGATCAGCGCCTTCCATCCGACCGCGCGCAGCGACACGCCGAAGCAATGAAACGGCCCCTCGACCGTGTACGACGCTGCCGCCGTCCCCGCGCCGTTGACCATTACCGGGCATGAATTCTCGCGGTGCCCGTCGGGAAAGGTCAACACGCCCTTGCCCTTCAGCATGAAACGGATCTGCCCCATGTCGACGCGCTCGACGCCGCTAATGTCGATGGCTTCGTTGCGGAACAAATAATAGGATTCGACGAAAGGCAGCATCGGTCCGGTTGCCGGTTCGAACGCGATTTCGGGCACTACCGTCGCGCCCGACTTGCCTGACTGCATGATTACTTTGGCCCTGCCCCGATTCACTTGTCTCTATGGACTGTATCTATCGGAAATAGCGAGCGCAAAAATGGCCCGGCCAGTTGCCTGGCCGGGCCGAGATAAAAGGGTCTCGCGTAAGCGGAACCCCTCGGGTCGCAGTCGGAATGTAACGCACTCTGTAACGGCGTATTGGATAAATCCGCCATTTCAATTCATCCCGCTGGCGTTTCGCATCCATGCTTTGACGCTCGGCTTTGGCGATGCGATGGGCCGCAAATATGGATTTCCCGCTCAGCTCCGCGCTTTTTGCGCTCGATCCCGAACGCGCGCACCGCGCCGCGGTCGCCGTGCTGCGCCTGTGGGGCGCGGCAGGCGCCCCATTCGCCTACGCTTCGGATGCGTCTCCGGTCACGGTCGCGGGGATCGCCTTCCCAAACCGCGTCGGGCTGGCGGCGGGGCTCGACAAGGATGCCGAGGCGATTGCGGGCCTGTTCGCCCTGGGCTTCGGCGCGGTCGAGGTGGGCACGCTCACCCCAAGGCCGCAGCCGGGCAATCCAAAGCCGCGCCTGTTTCGCCTGACCGAGGACCAGGCGGTGATCAACCGGATGGGCTTCAACAACCACGGGATCGACGCCGCGCTGGCGCGGATCGCGCGGTTGAAGCAGCGTACGGGAGTGCTTGGCATCAATGTCGGCGCGAACAAGGATTCGGACGACCGGGTCGCCGATTACGTGCTCGGGGTGCGCAAGGCAGCACGCCACGCGGACTATATCACGATCAACGTCAGCTCGCCCAACACGCCTGGCCTGCGCGATCTCCAGTCGCGCCCCGCGCTCGACGAATTGCTGGCGGCCTGTGATGCCGCACGGGGCACAACCCCGTTGTTCCTCAAGATCGCTCCCGATCTCGACCGCGCTGGTCTCGACGGCGCGGTGCGGGCGGCGATCGACAACCGGATCGACGCGCTGATCGTCAGCAACACCACGATCAGCCGCCCCGCGCTGACCTCGAAGCACGCGGGCGAGGCGGGCGGGCTATCGGGCGCGCCGTTGCGCGCGCTTGCCCATGCCAAGCTGATCGAAGCCCGTGAAGCCACCGGCGGGGCGCTGCCGCTGATCTCGGCGGGCGGTATCGCCAGCGGCGACGAGGCCAAGGCGCGCATCGATGCGGGCGCCAGCCTCGTGCAGATCTACAGCGCTTTGGTGTTCAAGGGGCCGGGACTGGTCCGCGAAATCGCCAAGGCGCTGGCCAACTAATTCCTCCCTCGCTCGAAGAGCGGGGGAGGAATAATCTATCTTACGGCGCCGGCTCGACAATCGCCCGTCCCTCGCGCCGGGGATCGTAGCCGCCATCGAAGCGGCCATCGCGGAACATCACGCCCTGAATTCCCGAATCCTCGCCCTGCCCCGGGCGCAGCACGACCCCCTTGGCCGCCAGCGCCGCCAGCAGCTCGGGCGAGAACTTCGTCACCTCGCCGTTGAACGCCGCGCCGCGCGCGACGAGGTTGGGCAGCGCGATCGCGTCCTGCATCGGCAGGTTCCAGTCGATCGCGCCAATCAGGGTCTTGCCGACATAGGGCAGGATCGCATTGCCCCCCGCCGATCCCGCCGCGCCGACGAAGCGATGCTGGCTGTCGAGGATCACCAGCGGCGTCATCGACGAGCGCGGCCTTTTGCCCGGCGCGGGCGCGTTGGCGAGCAAGCGACCGTCGCCGTCGCGCGGCTGCATCGCGAAATCGGTCATCTGGTTGTTGAGGAAGAAGCCATCGACCATCCGGCCCGAGCCGAAGATCGATTCGACCGTGGTGGTAATCGACACGACATTGCCGTCGCCATCGCCGACGATGAAATGCGAGGTGCCGGTCGGCTCGTACGAGCTGTCGCGCGCCGCGACCGGCGCGCCGGCGGGCGTTCCGGCAGCGGGCGCCGCCCCGACGGTCTCACCAATCAGCGCGGCGCGGGTCGCGACATAGGCCGGATCGAGCATCCCCTTCACCGGCACGGTCACGAAGGCGGGATCGCCGACATAGCGATCGCGATCGGCGTACATGATCCGGCTCGCCTCGGCGAACAGGAACCAGGCCTGCGGATCGTTCGGCCCGCGCGTGGCGATATCGGTGCGCTCGAGGATCATCAGCAGCTGCAGCAGCCCGACCCCGCTCGACGGCGGCGGCGGCACGCAGACCAGATAGATTCGATAGGTGCCGCACAAGGGCTCGCGCTTGACGGGCTTGTAGCCCGCCAGATCGGCGAGCGTCATCGACCCGCCCAGCGGCCCCGCCCGCGTCCGCGCGACGATCCGCGCCGCGGTCTGCCCGGCATAGAGCGCGTCGGGGCCCTCCGCCGCCAGCCGCTGGAGGAAGCCGGCGTAATCGGGGTTCACCAGCCGATCGCCGGCCTTCTTCAAACTGCCGTCGGGATTGGAGAAATAGGCGATCACATCGGGCGCCTTATTCTCCGCGAAGCCGCCGCCGATCATCCGGGCGAGCCGGGGCGAGACGGTGAAGCCCTCGCGCGCGGTACGCTCGGCATCGCCGAACAGCGCGCGCCACGGCAATTTGCCATGCTCGCCCTGCACCATCGCCAGCATCTTCACCGCGCCCGGCACGCCGGTAGCGCGCCCGCCCAACACCGCCTTGTCGAAGGGCAAGGCCCTGCCGTCGGCGCCGAGGAACATATCCTCGCTCGCACCCGCCGGCGCCATCTCGCGCCCGTCATAGACAGTCACCTTGCGTGACTTGCCGTCGTACCAGGTCAGGAAAGCGCCGCCGCCGACGCCCGAGCTCTGCGGCTCGACCAGCGACAGCATCGCCTGCACCGCCACCGCCGCATCGGCCGCGCTGCCGCCGCGCCGCAGCACCGCCATGCCCGCTTCCGCGGCCAGCGGATTGGCGACCGCGACGAAGATCTGGCGGGGCCTGTGCTGCGCAGCCGACGGCGTGGCCGGACCGCCGCCCTGAAACACCGAGCATGCGCCGAGCGCCAGTGCGGCGGCAGCCGCGGCGAGCTTTCCAAAAAAGTTCATGCCGCTGTCGATAGCCAGCCGCATCCTTCCCGTCCACGCTGGCGCAGTCCGATCTTGCGTTCTAAGAGATTCGGCAAAGGGCGACGCTACGGCAAGCAAGGCGTCGAGCGAGAGAGAGGGCGCGAATGAGCCGAAAGCTGGAACGGTTCGAGAATCTGGTGGCGATGTTCTTCGCCCGCGCCAAGGAAAAGGGCGACGCGCCCTTCCTGTGGAACAAGGCCGGCGGCCGCTGGCAGCCGATCAGCTGGGCCGATACCGCCCGCCAGGTCGCAGCCCTCGCCACCGCGCTCAGGAAACTCGGCCTCAAGCCCGGCGACCGGGTGATGCTGGTGTGCGAGAACCGCCCCGAATTCTGCATCAGCGATCTCGCGATCATGGCCGCCGGCTGCATCACCGTGCCGACCTACACCACCAACACCGAGCGCGATCACCAGCATATCATCGAGAATTCGGGCGCTTGCGCGATCATTATCTCGACCACCAAGCTCGCCAAGATATTGCTCCCCGCCGCGCTGCGCGCCTCCACCGCGCGGATGGTGATCGGGATCGACGACGTCCGCGCGGGGCAGCCCGGCAGCATCGACTTCCATGATTGGCGCACTTTGATCGCCGACAACCAGACCGACGTCGCCGCCTTCGCCGCGACCGCGACCTTCAAGCGCGAAGACACCGCCTGCATCATCTACACCAGCGGCACCGGCGGTGCCCCGCGCGGCGTGATGCAGCATCACGGCGCGATCCTCCAGAATGTCGAGGGCTGCTGCACGATCATCAGCGAGGATTTCGGCTGGGAGGACGAGGTGTTCCTCAGCTTCCTGCCGCTGAGCCACGCCTATGAGCATACCGGCGGCCAGCATTTCCCGATCGGGCTGGGCGCGGAAATCTATTATTCGGAAGGCCTCGAGAAGCTCGCCTCAAACATCGAGGAGGTGCGCCCGACGCTGATGGTGGTCGTCCCCCGCCTGTTCGAGGTATTGCGCACCCGCATCACCAAGCAGGTCGAGAAGCAGGGCAAGTTCGCCAGCTATCTGCTCGATCGCGCGGTCGCGATCGGCAACAAGGCGGCCGCGGGCGGCGTGCCTTTGCTCGACCAGCCGATGAACCTGCTGCTGGGCGCGACCCTGCGCCCCAGGCTCGCCAAGCGCTTCGGCGGGCGGATCAAGGCGATGGTCTCGGGCGGCGCGCCGCTCAATCCCGAGGTCGGCAATTTCTTCTCGTCGCTCGGCCTCACCTTCCTACAGGGCTATGGCCAGACCGAATCCGCGCCCGTGATCTCGTGTAACCGTCCCAAGGCCGGGCTCAAGATGGACACCGTCGGCCCGCCGCTTCCCGGCGTCGAGGTCCGCATCGCCGAGGATGGCGAGATTCTCGTCCGCGGCGAACTGGTGATGCACGGATACTGGCGCAACGACGAGGAGACCGCGCGCGTCCTCAAGGACGGCTGGCTCCACACCGGCGACATCGGCCTGATCGACGAGAAGGGCCGGATCAAGATCACCGACCGCAAGAAGGACATCATCGTCAACGACAAGGGCGACAATGTCGCGCCGCAGAAGATCGAGGGGATGCTGACGCTCCAGCCCGAGATCGTCCAGGCGATGATCGCCGGCGACCGCAAACCCTATATGACGGCGGTGCTCGTCCCCGATCCCGAATGGACCCAGGAATGGTGCGCCAGGAGCGGCGCCAAATGCGACTTTAGGGAGCTCGCTCATGACCCCGATTACAAGGCCGCGCTCGGCGCCGCGGTCGAGCGGGTCAACAAGGAAATTTCGCAGATCGAGCGCATCCGCAAGTTCATCCTCGCCGACGGCCCGTTCACGATCGACAACGAGCAATTGACGCCCAGCCTGAAGATCCGCCGGCATGTGCTGAAGCAGGTGTACGGCGCGAGGCTGGACGCTTTGTACTAAATCCCTCTCCCACCGGGAGAGGGAGGGAGCCGACGAAGTCGGCGGAAGGGTGAGGGTGACGGACACCCACTCACCCTCACCCTTCCCACCGCTTCGCGGCGGGCCCCTTCCCTCTCCCAAAGGGAGAGGGAGTTTTTAGAAGCTACTTCTTCCGCTTCGCCCTCGGCCGCGCCGCCGCCGGCGCCTTCGCCGCTTCCGGCACCACAACCATCGACCAGTCCTTGCCCGGCACCAGATATTTCACCGCCAGCGCCTGCACCTCGGCGGGGGTGGTGTAGCTATAGTCCGAAGCCAGCGAATCCACCGCCGCGATCCGCGCGGGATCGAACGATCCGCCCTCGACCAGCTGCATCCAGAACATATTGCCGCTCGAACGGCGGATCAGCGTCTGCCTGAGCGGATTGACCGCGCGGTCGAGCTCGTCCTGGCTGATCGGCTTGGCCACCAGATCGGCGGCGATGCTGCGGGTCAGCGTGAAGAAGAAATCGGTCTTGTCGGGCGGCAGCAGCCCGATCGCCATCACCTTGCCGCCGCTCGGCATGCCCAGCGGCCAGTCGCTCGCCACCATCGGCGAGTAGCTGACGCCCGCCTGGCTGCGCAACTGATCGATCAGCCGGTCGCGGAACACCGCCGCGAGGATATCGAGCTTGCGGCTCTCGCCGATCCCGGCGCTGCCGCCGCCGGTCGGCCAGGCGATCACCGCCGCGGCCTGGTCGGGCTGGCCGGTATGGGTACGAACCACCGGCTTGGCGACATGCGCAGGGAAGGCGCCCGGCGGGGTCGCCGCCGGCGGCGCGGGCCGGGGGGCAAGCGCGCCGAAGGTGGCGGCGACCGCGTCGATCGCCTTGGCCGTATCGATGTCGCCGAATATCTCGACTTCGATCTGCCCGCTTGCCAGCAACGGCGCCCACAAAGCGCGGAAGCTGGCCGGCGTGACCGCGGCGACGGTCGCCTTGGGCGGGATGCCCCAGCGCGGATCGTTCGAATGGAGCAATGCGTCGAGGTCGCGGTTGAGCACCGAATCGGGCGAGGACGACAGCCCGGCATAGCCCGACAGCGTCGCCGCCTTGGCGCGCAGCACCGGATTGGGATCCCAGCCTGGCGCCGCCAATTTGGCCGCGAACAATTTGAGCTGATCGGGCAGATCTTCCAGCGTGGTGGTCGCGGCGAAGGTGAAGGCATCATTGTCGACATCGAAGCCGAAGCCGATCTGGCGGTTGCCGGTCAGCGCGTCCAGCTCCTCCTGGCCGAGCGTGCCGACCCCGCTCGCGACCAGCGCGGGCCCGCCCGCCCAAGCCGGGGTGCGCCGCGTCGACGGCAAGGCGCCCAGCCCGCGCCCGAAGCGGACGTTGACATAGACCTTGCTCACTTCGGAGCGATTCTCGTGGATCAGCAGGTGGACGCCGTTCGCGAAGGTCACCTTCTCGATCTTGGGGTCGTTCAGCACGGTCACGCGATTGGTGACCGTGCCCGCCGGGCCGAATTTGGGCAATTGATCGAAGCTGATGGTGCCGATCACCTTGCGGTTGCTCGCCGCCACCACATCCGAGGTAACCGCCGCCGCGAGCTTGGTCATCGACGAGGAATCGGCGGCGTGGGTGTTGAGCAGCGCCCGTAGCGCGGTGCCCTGGAAAACGCGCTTCGACGCGGCCTGGACCGCGGCGGGATTGAACATCTTGGTGTCCACCGCTTCCTTGAAGATCGCGTAGCTGCCCTCGGCGCTGGTCATCGTCTCGTTGATGTCGACCGCCTGGACCATGTCGTCGGCAAGCGACACGCCCGATTCGACCGGCGCGGTGGCGATGCGGTTCTTCATGCCCGATTCGATCTCGGCGACTTCGCGGTCGATCTCGGCCTGGGTCGGCGGAGTCGCCTGCGCATCGGCGATCACGCCGCGCACGTCCTTCAGCGCGGCTTCCCAATTCTCGCCCGCGGGCAGCACCTGCACCGTAGTGACGTTGGCCGAGCGGGCGATATCGTCGAGATTGGCGCCCGCCGCGAGGAAGCTGCCGCCGGCGCGCGCGCGCGATTCGAGGCGGCGGTTCATGATCCGGATCGCGACCAGATCGACCATCCGCTCCTGATTGAAGATCACCGTGTCGGACAAGACCGTCCACGGGCGCACCACCGTCATCAGCGCCATCGCCGGTATCTGCGGCTCGACCAGCGTCGCGCTGACCGGATGCCCCTCGGTCGGCTTGCCGAAATCGGGCGAGGCCGGCGCCGGGCCGATGCCCTGCCAATCGGAGAAATGCTTGATCACCATCTGCTCGAGCAGGGCCGGATCCTGATCGCCGACCACGATCACCACCGCGCGCTCGGGGCGGTACCAGCGGTCGTGGAACGCCTTGACGCTCTCGGGCGTGGCGGCGTTGAGCATCTCGGTGGTGCCGATCGGCTTGCGCTCGGCGAGCGGCTGCCCGGCGAACATCAGCGCGAACATCGCATCCTGCAGCCGCGATTGCGGCCCCGGCTGCTCACGCGCCTCGGCCAACACCACCGGGCGCTCGGCGCCCAGCGTCGTCGCGTTGATCAGCGGGCCATACATCATGCCCGCGAGGATCTTGAAGCTCTCGTCCAGCCCGGCGGGCGACGCGCTCGGCAGATCGAGCTTGTAGACAGTCTGGGTGAAGGTGGTCTGGGCATTGCTGTCCGACCCGAAGGTCACGCCAAGCCGCTGCCAGATCTGCTTGGAATCGCCATCGGGCACATATTGCGAGGCCCGGAAGCTGAGGTGCTCGAGCAAGTGCGCATAGCCGCGCTCCTTGTCGGTTTCCATCAGCGAGCCCGCGTCGATCCGCACGCGCACCGCAACCTGCCCCGGCGGCACGCCATTCTTGCGCACCGCATAGCGCACGCCATTGGGCAGCCGTCCGAAACGCCACGCCGCGTCCTGGATGATGTCGCTGCCCTTGTAGAGCCAGGGATCGTCCGCGGTCTGGACTTGCCGGGTTTCTGGCCGGGCTTCCGGCCGGGGAGCGGGCGCCTGCTGGGCGGCGGCGGGAACCGCGAGGCCGATCAGCGAAAGGGCGCCAGCAAAGACGGGGGCGAGGCGCGTCAAACGCGAGTGCGACAACATGGCCAGGTATCTAAGGTCCGCGGGCCAAAGCCGCAACCCGCGCAAACTTGCCGCAATCCCCGCGCGGCACGCCATCATTCAGCCGGATGCTCTGGTTAATACCAGCGGACACAGGGACTTCCGCGCAGCACCAGGGGGCTGGCAGGCGCGCGGAAAACTAGCAATCGAATCGAAGGGCGAGGCTCGAATCGCGTGGGCAGGCAGGCAAGGAAAACCGATGGGACAATGTGGCGCAATCCGGGCGGCATGCGCCCGGCCGCGCCGCATCTCGCCCTGGTTTCCGGCGCCGCGATCATGCCCACCCGCCCCTTGCTCAGCGGCGCGCTCAACCGGGTGATCTCGTTCTGCTCTTTGGTCGCGACCGGCCCGGTGCTCGACGTCCGCGATTTCCCGTGGACCGCGTTGCTCCGCGAAAACTGGAAGACGATCCGCCAGGAAGTCGCCGCCGCGCAGCCGCTGGTCATCGGCGGCAAGGCGGTGGACGAGACGTTGTCGCGCTGCCCGGTTACCGCCGCGCTGGTGCGTCAGGTGCCCGGGCTGGTCAACGCCACCGTCTCGGTGCTGGCTCCCGGCGCGCACGTCCCCGCGCACCATGGCGCGACCAAGGGCCTGATCACCTGCCACCTCGGCCTCGCGGTCCCGCGCTGCGGCGACGTCCGCATGGCGCTGGGCGACCGTATCGTCCGCTGGGCGGAAGGCGAAACCCTGGTGTTCGACGACAGCTACCGTCACGAATGCTGGAACGAAGCCGGCGCGCCGCGCACCGTTCTCCATCTCCAGTTCCGCCGTCCGCTGCGCCAGCCCGCCCGCTGGATCGCCGAGCGGCTGGTGAAGGTCGGGCGCTGACCTCTTAAGCCCCTCCTCACCAGGGGAGGGGTTGGGGTGGGGCTATCCGCGGGCGACACTCTCGGTGAGACATCCCCCACCCCCAACCCCTCCCCTGAAGGGGAGGGGCTAAGAACACTCGGCAACCATCGGTTTCCCAAACGCGCCTTGATCGCCCGTCGTTACACGCCCACATGGCACGCATGCTGATCGAGACCGAACTCACGCCCAACCCGGCGACGCTCAAATTCCTGCCCGGCCGCGCCGTGATGGAATCCGGAACCCGCGACTTCGCGACGCCGGAGGAGGCCGAGACCTCGCCGCTCGCGCAAGCGATCTTCGACCTGGGCGACGTCACCGGCGTGTTCTTCGGCCGCGACTTCATCTCGGTCACCGCCGCGCCGAGCGTCGAATGGCGCGATCTCAAACCCGACGTGCTGGCGATCCTGCTCGATCATTTCTCGGCCAACATGCCGTTGTTCCGCGCGGCCTCCGCCGGCTTCTCGGTCCCGGCCGAAGACCAGGATTACGGCGACGACCCCGCCGATGCCGAAATCGTCGCGCAGATTCGCGAGCTGATCGACACCCGCGTCCGCCCCGCGGTCGCCAACGATGGCGGCGACATCGTCTATCGCGGCTTCGACAAGGGCAAGGTCTTCCTCCAGATGCAGGGCGCCTGCTCGGGCTGCCCGTCCTCTTCGGCGACGCTCAAGAACGGCATCGAGCAGTTGCTCAAGCACTACGTTCCCGAAGTCACCGAAGTGAGAGCCGTATAATGGCGAAGCTCGACGATGCCACGCTCGACACGCTCTTCCGTACCGCGCGTACCGCCAACGGCTACACCGGCGAGCCGGTGACCGAGGCGGACATCCGCGCGATCTACGATCTGCTCAAGATGGGCCCGACCTCGGCCAATCAGCAGTCGGCGCGCTTCGTCTGGGTGACCAGCGACGACGCCAAAGCCACGCTCGCCGCCGCTTCGAGCGGCACCAACGGCGCCAAGATCCTCGCGGCGCCGGCGTCGGTGGTCATCGGCTACGATCTCGCCTTCAACGAGCAGCTTCCCTGGCTCTTCCCGCACGCGCCGACCGCCAAGGACTGGTTCAAGGACGACGATGTCCGCTTCAAGCATGCCTTCCGCAATTCATCGTTGCAGGGCGCCTATCTGATCTTCGCGGCGCGCGCGCTCGGCTTCGACACCGGACCAATGTCTGGCTTCGATCACGACAAGGTCGACGCGGCCTTCTTCGCCGATCAGCCGAACGTGAAGTCGAACTTCATCTCGACGCTGGGCCATGCCGACCATGCGACCATCTTCGAGCGGCTGCCCCGGCCCGAATTCGAGCGGTTCAACCGCTTCGCTTGAATTAAAGCGTCATCCCGGCGAAAGCCCCGGGGCGAAATGACCCGAACCCTGATCATCGAAACCGCCACCGCCGCATGCTCGGTCGCCCTGACCGAGGATGGCGTGGTGCTGGCCGAAACCCATGAAGTCGTCGGCCGCGGCCATGCCGAGCGGCTGATCCCGATGATCGCCGATCTGCCTGGGCAGGGCCGCGCCGACCGGATCCTCGTCGATTGCGGGCCGGGCAGCTTCACCGGCGTCCGCGTCGGCCTCGCCGCCGCGCGCGGGCTGGCGATCGGCTGGGGTTGCGCGGTCGCAGGCTATTCGTCGCTGCCATTGATAGCAGCGACGGGTTTTGCTTCCGATTCAAGCCTGGCGGAACTTGCCGTCGTCCTCGAAGGCGGTCATGGTGAGGTCTTCATGCAGGTCTTCGCCGCTCAGCCCCTCATGGAAAGCGGGCCGTTCCGCTCGCTCGCTCCCGCCGCCGCGATTCAAACGCTCGGCAGGCGCGCCGCCTTCGGCAACGGCATCCGCCATCTGGCCGCGCTCGACCCGAACCTCGACCTGCGCGAAACCCTGCCGCGCGCATCCAGCGCTTTACTGTTGCCGCAAGCATTCACCACTTTGGCGCCGCGCCCGATCTATGGCCGCGCGCCCGATGCCAGGACCCTGGCAGAGCGTGGGCTCGCATGACCACCAATCTGACCGAATTGCGCGCCGGCGGCGTCCAGGATCTGCCTGCGGTCAACAGCATCATGCAGGAAGCGTTCGACCCCAGGTACGGCGAGGCGTGGACGACCTCGCAATGCATGGGAATGCTGTCGCTGCCGGGCGTGTGGCTGACGATCGCGGCGGTCGGCGACCGGGATGTCGGCTTCGCCCTGGCGCGCCATACTGTGTTCGACGCCGAGCTTTTGCTGCTCGCCACTTCCCCGCGCGCGCGCGGCCGCGGGGTCGGCGGCGCCCTGCTCCGCGCTGTGATCAACGAGGCCGGCGACCGCGGCATCCATGATCTCCACCTCGAGGTGCGCGCCGGAAACGAAGCCATCCGGCTCTATAGCCGGGAGGGCTTCGTTCAAGTTGGTGAACGGCGGAATTACTATCGCGGCAAGGCGGGACAACTGTTCGACGCGCAAACCTTTGCCCGCAAACTGTCCGAATCCGGCTAAACGGCTTGCCTTCGATCCGAAATGGCCCGATAGCGCCATTCAGGCGACAAATCATAGTCGCAACCCAACGGGTCGAAAGGATTACAATGGACGCGCAGAACGACTTACAGGAAACGCTGGTGACGCTGACGGCGGATATTGTCGCCGCACACGTCAGCAACAACAGCGTTGCTGTTTCCGATCTTCCCATCCTGATCACGAACGTTCACGGCGCCCTCGTCAGCCTTGGCACCACCGTTGCCGAGCCTGAAGTGAAGCAGGAGCCCGCGGTTTCGATCCGCTCGTCGGTGAAGCCCGATTTCATCGTGTGCCTCGAGGATGGCAAGAAGCTGAAGATGCTCAAGCGCCACCTGATGACGCATTATCAGATGACCCCCGACCAGTACCGCGCCAAGTGGGGCCTGCCGGCCGACTATCCGATGGTCGCGCCGAACTATGCCGAGCAGCGCCGCACCCTCGCGAAGAAGATCGGTCTCGGCACCAAGCGCCGCAAGCGCTAAGGCAGCCGCTTCTCGCGGAGCCGAAAAACGCCGGCCCGGGTTCGCTCGGGCCGGCGTTTTGCTTTTTGGGAGCCGCGCCCCTTTCCCCTGCGACGCATAGCCGTTACATCGGCAAGCGAACCGACAGGCAGGGATTCATGGCACGCAAGATCGACCTCGAAGCGCTCTGCCACGAAAAAGGCCTGCGCATCACCGAGCAGCGCAAGGTGATCGCGCGCGTGCTTTCCGATGCCGACGATCATCCCGATGTCGAGAAGGTCTATGAACGCGCCTCGGCGATCGATCCGGGCATTTCGATCGCCACCGTCTATCGCACCGTGCGGCTGTTCGAAGAGGCCGGCATTCTCGATCGCCACGATTTCGGCGACGGCCGCGCGCGCTATGAGCCCGCGCCCGAGGCGCACCACGATCATCTCATCAATGTCGAGACGGGCCAGGTGATCGAATTCGTCGATCCCGAGCTCGAACTGCTCCAGAAGCAGATCGCCGAACGGCTCGGCTTCCGCCTCGTCGACCACCGCATGGAACTCTACGGCGTAACGCTCGATCGCAAATCATGAGCGCCCGCGCTTGACCGTGTGAGGTCGGCGCGGCACCTGTTCCTCCAGCGAACTCCGGGGGGAAACAATATGATGCGGCACCTTACTCTCATGCTCGGCCTGCTGCTGGCTCCGGTCGCGATGATCGCGCCCCAATCCGCCGCCGCGCAGATGGAAGGCTCGATGGGCTGCACGACCTCGGAGCGCAGCACCGAGCGCTACCGGACCCGCGAATATCGCGTGACCGAGCAGCATATGGAGTTTCAAAACACCTGCCCCGCCCCCGTCAAATTCTACTTCTGCGTCTCCCCCAGTTCCGATCCGGCCAGTTGCGCCGCGATCGCGCAATTCCAGATGCGGATCCTTCAGCCCGGCGAAACCACGCGGATGCCGCCGAACCGCAGCGGGGGCAGACAATATTATCACAACGTGCAGTGCGACCTCTCGGAGAATTTGATCGACTGGAGGAGCATGTTCAACAACGGGGCGGGGCCGCGCTGCAAGGGACCGGTGCCGCCGGCTTTGACCGCCGCTTATCCCGGCCGGGGCACGCCGCCCGACCCCGCATTGCCCGCCGCAACGCTCGCGAACCCGCAAGTCGTGGCGAGCGCCCTCGAATACCCTCGCAAGCTGATGAACACGCTGGCCGAGGGCCGCACGGTCGCGCTCGTAGGCGTGGACGCCGCAGGTGCCGCCACCGGCTGTTCGATCAAGAGCAGCAGCGGCTATTATCAGCTCGACCAGCTCACCTGCTTCGCCTTCTCGCTGCGCGGACGGTTCGTACCGCCGACCGATGCAAGCGGTGCGGCAATACCGGGAGTCTATGAGGCGAAGGTGTCATGGGCGACCCCCTGACCACAAAGCGCCCCAGCGCCCGGCGCACGCGCAAGGCGATCCGCCGCCAGCGCGCGGCGGAGGGGCATCCGGTCGATCTCGACTGGATCGAATGGTTGCGGCTATGGCTGCGCGTCGCGGCGATGGTGCTGGTGCTGCTATTCGCGGTGCCGCTGCATTACTTGCTCCGGCTGTTTCGCCTGCCCTCGCCGATGCCCAAATTCTTCCTCGGCCGCGTCGCCTGGATTGTCGGCGCGCGGGTGAAGAAGATCGGCGTCCCCTTGAAGCGCGACGTCTTCTACATTTCGAACCATCTCAGCTGGATCGATATCCTCGCGATCGGCGGCACCAGCGGATCGGCGTTCGTCGCGAAATCGGAGATCGGCGAGACCCCGGTGATCGGCTGGCTCGCGAATTTCAACCGCACCGTCTACGTCAAGCGCGAGAACCGCCTCGGCGTCGCCGAGCAGATCAACCAGCTCCGCGACGCGCTCGCCGAGAATTGGGCGATCACCGTCTTCCCCGAAGGCACGACGACCGACGGCCAGTCGCTGCTGCCCTTCAAGACCCCGATGCTCCGCGTGCTCGAGCCGCCACCCCCCGGCGTGATGGTCCAGCCGGTATTGCTCGATTACGGCAAGGTCGCCGAGGAGATCGGCTGGATCGGCGAGGAAAGCGGCGTCAACAACGCCAAGCGCATCCTCTCCCGCCCCGGCAATTTCCGCCTGCGCATCACGTTTCTGGAGCCCTTCCACCCCCGCGACTTCCCCGGCCGCAAGGCGATCGCCGCGGAGAGCCGGCGGCGGATCGAGGAAGCGCTGATCCAGGCGCTGGGGAAGGAGTTGCGCCCGTTTGCGCATGCGGTGGATGCCGTGCGGTACGAAGGCGCGGAAGGCCCTTCTTAAGCCCCTCCCCTTCAGGGGAGGGGTTGGGGGTTGTGGCCTATCCGCGGGCGACTTGCTTGAGGCACTGCCCCACCCCAATCCCTCCCCTGAAGGGGAGGGGCTTATAGTGGCCAACATCTGCCGCTATAGCGCCGCCCATCATGAAACCCGCCCCCAAGACCTACCACGTCAAATCCTACGGCTGCCAGATGAACGTCTACGACGGCGAGCGGATGGCCGAACTGCTCGGCGCGCAAGGCATGACCAGCGCCGATGCCGCCACCGCCGACCTCGTCGTGCTCAACACCTGCCACATCCGCGAACGCGCGACCGAGAAGGTCTATTCGGAGATCGGCCGCCTCAAGCACCGGGGCGGCGCCGCGCCGATGATCGCGGTCGCCGGTTGCGTCGCGCAGGCCGAGGGCGCCGAGATCGCGCGCCGCACCAGGGTCGACGTCGTCGTCGGCCCGCAGGCCTATCACAACCTCCCCGGCCTCGTCGCCGAAGCCGCCGCCGGCACCCTCGCGCTCGACACCGATATGCCGCTGGCGAGCAAGTTCGCCGCGCTCCCCAGCCGCCGCAAGGTCGGTCCCTCGGCGTTCCTCACCGTCCAGGAAGGCTGCGACAAATTCTGCACCTATTGCGTGGTGCCCTACACCCGCGGCGCCGAAGTCAGCCGCCCGTTCGCCGCGATCGTCGACGAGGCGAAATCTTTGGTCGACGCAGGCGCACGCGAGATCACGCTGCTCGGCCAGAACGTCAATGCGTGGGATGACGGCGCACAAGGCCTCCACGACCTGATCGCCGCGCTGGACCGGATCGATGGGCTGGCCCGCATCCGCTACACCACCAGCCACCCCAACGACATGCGCGAAGACCTGATCCGCGCGCACGCCGAAATCGAAAAGCTCATGCCCTTCCTGCACTTGCCCGTGCAGCACGGCAGCGACCGCATCCTCAAGGCGATGAACCGCTCGCACTCGCGCGACAGCTACCTCCGCATCCTCGACCGCGTCCGCGCCGCCCGCCCCGATATCGCGCTGTCGGGCGATTTCATCGTCGGCTTCCCGGGCGAGACCGATGCCGAGTTCGAGGCGATGCTGAGCCTGGTCGCCGAGGTCGGCTACGCCCAGGCGTTCAGCTTCAAATACAGCCCCCGCCCCGGCACCCCCGCCGCCGACATGGCGCACGCTGTCCCCGCGGAGGTGATGGACGAGCGCCTCCAGCGCCTCCAGTCCGCCCTCAACCGCGACCAGGCCGCTTTCAACGCGGCGACGGTCGGGCGGACCTGCAGCGTGTTGCTCGAACGCCCCGGCAAGCTCCCCGGCCAGCTGATCGGCAAGTCGCCATGGCTGCAGTCGGTGCATCTGCTGACCGATGCGGCGATCGGCGATCTGGTCGAGGTCGAAATCGTGCGCGCGGACCCGAATTCGCTGGCGGGCGCCGAGCGGGTACGCATCTCGGCGTAGGCGCACTTCGCCTTCAAGTATCCGAATCTGCTGTTCGGCGCGCCACAAGCACGCTTCGCCGTGCATCTCGTTTCGAAGATCCAACAAACCAGCTTGTTCATCTTCACGTAAGCTCAACGTTGTCAGTAATTCGACATCGTAGCAAGAGGGAGAAAGCAAATGGTTCGCAATACGAAATTTACAAAGAATATCGCCCGTGTATTCGGCGCGCTTATCGGTGTCATCATCGTTGCAGCAGCACCACAATTACGATCATCTTTGGAAAATGATTGGCGATAATTCTATCTGGATAGCATATTTAGTAGCGTATTATAATGCATCTCCGGAAAGAATTCGCCATCTCGTAGGAGACAGGCGATGGAGTACATGCAAAACGCAGCCAATTGCTGCCAAATCCTCTCCTGCATGGGCGGGGCAGGATTCTTCGCTTACCGGGCGTGGCGGCGATACGATCGGCGTAGGGGCCATGGGTCGCCGGAGGCGACCGAGTGAAGCGATCGGTAAGGCGGCATCCGGGCGATGCCGCCTTACTTCGTTTTCGGGTCCTGAACCGCTTGGCGACGCGCGGACTCATCCCCTGCCTCACAGGCGCGAAGCCCCCCCTCGACACCCCGGATCGCCCAGGCTGCGTCCCTTGCGCCACACTAGGGCAGGATCACGCGGACGCGCTACTTTGTCCTGTCCATGTTGGAATTCCTCTGTCAGACTCGCTCCCGACACATGCGCCACGGAACCCTCCGCACCCGCCCCGGTTTCGCCTTCGAAGGCCACGAGTCCCTGTCGCGTCACGCGCGCGATGCAACAGTCAATTTGGTCAACTTCCCCTCCGGCAAGCAAGGAGCCGCATGAGCCGCAAGCCCGTCCCCGCCCAGTCCGGTGAACGCTCCCGGGTCGAGGTGAATTTCGACAAACCCCAGCTCCTCCCCCGGCTCTTCGGCGAATTCGACAGCAATATTCTCGCGCTCGAGGAACGGCTCGGCGTCTATATCCACGCCCGCGGCCAGCGCGTGGTGATCGAGGGGTCGGCCGAGGCCGTCGCGCATGCCCGCGAAGTGCTGCAGGATCTCCACACCCGCGTGATCCGCGGCGAGGATGTCGATACCGGGCTGATCGACGCGGTGATCGCCATGTCCGCCGAGCCCCCGCTGACCGGCATAATCCGCGCCGATGCGGGCGAGGCGCCGCCGCCGATCATGATCCGCACGCGCAAGAAGACCATCGTCCCGCGCTCCGCCGCGCAGGTGCATTACATGCGCGAGTTGGTGTCGAACGACATGATCTTCGCGCTCGGGCCTGCGGGCACCGGCAAGACCTATCTCGCGGTCGCGCAGGCGGTGGCGCAGCTGATCACCGGCAACGTCCAGCGGCTGATCCTGTCGCGCCCCGCGGTCGAGGCGGGCGAGCGGCTCGGCTTCCTGCCCGGCGACATGAAGGAGAAGGTCGATCCGTATCTGCGGCCGATCTACGACGCGCTCTACGATTGCCTGCCCGCCGAGCAGGTCGAGCGCCGCATCGCCTCCGGCGAGATCGAGATCGCCCCGATCGCCTTCATGCGCGGCCGCACCTTGGCGGAAGCGTTCGTCATCCTCGACGAAGCGCAGAACACCACGCCGATGCAGATGAAGATGTTCCTCACCCGCTTCGGCCAGAACAGCCGCATGGTGATCTGCGGCGACCCCAACCAGACCGATTTGCCCGGCGGGCCGAATGCTTCGGGGCTGAACGACGCGGTGGGCAAGCTGGAGGGGATCGAAGGCATCTCGATGGTCCGCTTCGGCGTCGGCGACGTGGTCCGTCACCCGATCGTCGGGCGGATCGTGCAGGCGTATGAGGGGCCCGATGCTTGACGTAGCGGCCCAAGCCGAGGGCTGGCCCGATCACGATTGGGAAACCCTAGCCACCCGCGCCGCCACCGCCGCGCTCAGCCAGTCCCCCTATGGAGAATGGCTCGCCTGGCCGACCACCATCGAAATCGCCGTCCGCCTCACCAGCGACGACGAGGTCCGGACCCTCAACGCCCAGTATCGGCAGAAGGACAAGCCGACCAACGTCCTCTCCTTCCCGATGATCCAGCCCGATCTGCTCGAATCGGTCACCCAGAACAGCGACGATGGCGAGGTGATCCTCGGCGATATCATTCTTGCTCTCGGCGTCTGCGAGCGCGAGGCGGAGGAGCGCGGCATCCCGGTCGCGGACCATGCCGCGCATCTCATTGTCCACGGCACCCTGCATTTGCTAGGGTATGATCACCAAGGGGACGCCGAAGCCGAGGCGATGGAGGAAATGGAGCGCGCCGCGCTCCGCGACCTCGGGCTTCACGATCCATACCCCGTGCGCGAGGACTGACACCGAACATGCCCGAGGGCCCTAGTAGCGACGAGACCGGTTCTGAAAGCGGCGGGATATGGCGGGGCTTGCGTACCCTGCTGTTCGGCGACGGCGAGCAGGAAACGCTGCGCGATCGCATCGAGGAAGCGATCGACGAGGTCGAAGATGAGGGCAAGAAGGCGCCGGCCGGCGATCTCGCCCCGATCGAGCGCCAGATGCTGCGCAACCTGCTCCATTTCGGCGAGCGCGATGCCGGCGATTGCGGCGTGCCGCGCGCCGACATCATCGCGGTCGACGAAGCCACCAGCTTCGACGATCTCGTCCAGCTCTTCGCCGAGGCGGGGCACAGCCGCCTGCCGGTCTACCGCGGCGAGCTCGATACCGTCATCGGCATGGTCCATATCAAGGACGTGTTCGCAATCCTGGCGCGCGGCGGCGGCCATCCGCCCTCGATCGCCGACCTGATCCGCGAGCCGCTCTACGTCCCCCAATCGATGGGCGCGCTCGATCTGCTCGCGCAGATGCGGCTGAAGCGCACCCATCTCGCCATCGTGCTCGACGAATATTCGGGCACCGAGGGCCTGATCACCATCGAGGATCTGATCGAGGAGATCGTCGGCGAGATCGAGGACGAGCATGACGACGCGCCGACCGCGCTACTGATCCCGCTCGACGGCGGCGGCTGGGATGCCGATGCCCGCGCCGAGCTCGAGGATGTCGGCGAGACGATCGATCCGCGCCTCGCCGAGGTCGAGGAAGATATCGAGACGCTGGGCGGCCTCGCCTTCGTCCTGGCCGGCCATGTGCCGAAAGCGGGCGAATGCCTGGAACATGACAGCGGCTGGAGACTTGAGATCGTCGAGGCCGATTCGCGGCGGGTAACGCGGCTCAGGCTGCACCCGCCCGTCGAGCTGGCGGTCGCTGAGGAATAGATATGCGCAAACATTTGAAGCCGATCCTGATCTCGCTCGGCGTGATCGTGTTGCTACTCGCCATCGGCGCCTATTGGTTCACCCGGCCCGACGTCGCCCAGCTCAGCGTCGAGGCGGTCACCGGCAAGGTGCCGCAGCTCGGCGGCGAGCGCGCGCAACTCTATCCGACGATGGAGGTCGCCCCGGTCAAGGGCTGGACCAACGGCGCCAAGCCGGTGCCCGCGAAGGGCCTGCAGGTCGTGGCGTTCGCGGGCGGGCTCGAGCATCCGCGCTGGCTCTATCGCCTGCCCAACGGCGACATTCTGGTCGCCGAGACCAACTCGCCGCCGCGCAAGGTCGGCGGGATCACCGGCATGGTGATGGGATCGCTGATGAAGAAAGCGGGCGCCGCGGTGCCCTCGCCCAACCGCATCACTCTGCTGCGCGACGCTGACCATGACGGCGTCGCCGAATCGCGCTCGGTGCTGCTGAGCGGCCTGAACTCGCCCTATGGCATGGTTCTGCTCGGCGACTGGCTCTACGTCGCCAACAGCGATGCTTTGGTCCGCTATCCGTTCAAGCCCGGCGAAACCAAGATCACCGCCAGGGCCGAGAAGGTGATCGATCTCCCGGGCGGCGGCAATCACTGGGCGCGCAACGTCATTGCCGGGCCGGATGGCACCTTGTTCGTCAGCATCGGCTCCTCATCCAATATCGCCGACAACGGCCTCGACGCGGAAGGGCCGGCCTATGCCACCGGCAAGCCCGGCAAGGGCAATACCAGCCGCGCCTTGATCCTGCAGGTCTATCCCGACACCAGGGATTCGCGCGTCTACGCCTGGGGGCTGCGCAATCCCAACGGCATGGCGCTCGAACCGCATTCGGGATCGCTGTGGACCGTGGTCAACGAACGCGACATGCTCGGATCGGATACTCCGCCCGATTATCTGACGCAGGTCGATTTCGGCACCTTTTATGGCTGGCCGTGGAATTACTGGGGCGGGCATGAGGATAGCCGCGTGACGCCCGAACGTCCCGACCTGCGCGAATATACCCGCCGCCCCGATTACGCGCTCGGCCCCCATGTCGCCCCGCTTGGGCTGACCTTCGCCGGCGATGCCAAGCTGGGCGCGGGCTTCGCCAACGGCGCCTTCATCGGCCTCCACGGCTCGTGGAACCGCAAGCCCTTGTCGGGCTATAAGGTCGTCTACGTGCCGTTCGGTACCAACGGCTTCCCGGCAAACGGCACCAAGCCGGTCGACGTCCTCACCGGCTTCCTCGATGCGGCGGGCAAGGCCCAGGGCCGCCCGGTCGGCGTGATCACCGACGCGACCGGCGGGCTGCTGGTCGCGGACGATGTGGGCAATGTCATCTGGCGGGTCAGCGCGGCGCGGTAGCCACGATCAACTCCTGCTGTGCTCCTGCGAAGGCAGGAGCGCTGGCAAGGTAATCCGCCAATCGCCAACGCTCCGGCCTTCGCCGGAGCACGGCCGGACGGCGTTGCACTGTTGGATTTCAACCGCTGCAATGGGGCCCCGGTACCTCCGGCTGCTCTTTGAAACCTGAAATATTCTTGCAAGATGGACGGCGTTACCGGCGTTGGCCAACTTCGGGTGCGGTGCCAGCTCCGTGTAACCTTTGTAGCATTCGCGCGCCGGCGGCGGCGCTTCGGCGTGCGCCACATATACCGGGTCCATCCTGCCCACCGTGACGTCGGCGAGCAACGCCCCGCCAATCGTGCCCGGCGCAACAAACCCGATCCCCGCCAGGGTGCAGGCTGACAAACGGCGGCTGTGGATCCGGCGCGGCATCCCGCACAAACGGCGATGCCGCGCGATCCCTTCCCTATTTCAGCAGCTTGGGCGCGACCTGCAGCAATTTGTCGCGCACCTTGCCGCCGAACAGCGCCAGCAGCGGCGGCAGATCGACCTCGACATGCACGCTCGCGTCGCCCACGTCGCAGCGGCTGACGATGCTCTGCCCCATCGCGGTCACGGTGAAGTGAAGCGTATCGCCCTCCCAGTGATGCGCGGTGGTGCCGCCGCCGGGGATCATCTCGGCCAGCTTGCCGATCCCGCCGCCCAGCTTCGCCTTCGCCGCCTCGCGGCCGAGCTTGTGGGGAATGTCTACCTTGATCGGATCGGGCACTGTGCTTCCTTCAGCTTGCGAACAACATGCTATCGTCCGCAAACGCCTTGAACTCGAGCGCGTTGCCGCTGGGATCGCGAAAGAACATCGTCGCCTGCTCGCCGACCTGCCCCTTGAAGCGGATGTGCGGCGCGATCCCGAACGCGATCCCCGCCGCCGCGACGCGCCCGGCCAGCGCCTCCCAGTCCGGCATCGTCAGCACCACCCCGAAATGCGGCACCGGCACGTTATGGCCGTCGACGGCATTCTCCACCGCCACGGGTTTGGCGGCGGGATCGAGATGCGCGACGATCTGATGCCCGAACAGATCGAAATCGATCCAGTGATCGGACGATCGCCCCTCCGGACACCCCATCACCTGCCCATAGAAATGGCGCGCGGCGGCAAGGTCGTGGACGGGAAAGGCGAGGTGGAAGGGACGGGCCATCCTCACTGTCTGGGCGACCTTGCCCCCACGATCAATCCCCGCAATACCGCAGCCCATGCTCCGCCGCCCCCTGCTCACCGCACTCGCCGCCGGATTGCTCTCCGCCACCGGCTTCGCGCCGCTCGACTGGTGGCCGCTGCTGCTGGTCGGCCTGGCGGTGCTGCTCCACTTGGTCCACGAAGCCCCCAGCCTCAAAAGTGCGATCCTGCGCGGCTGGATATTCGGGGTCGGCCATTTCGCGGTGGGCAGCGCCTGGCTGCAGCAGCCCTTCGCCTATCAGGACAAGATGTCCCCCGCGCTCGGCTATCTCGCGGTCGTCCTCGTCGCTCTCTATCTCGCTGTCTATCCCGCGATCGCCACCGGCCTCGCCTGGTTCTTCAAACGCCGCGTTCCCAACCGCGCCGGATGGAACGAGCCGGACCCCGGCTATATCTTCGCCGCGGCCGGCGCCTGGCTGGTCAGCGAATGGCTGCGCAGCACGATGTTCACCGGCTATCCGTGGAACCCGCTCGCGGTGATCTGGCTACCCACCGGGCTCGCCGGGGTCGCCGCGCTGATCGGCACCTATGCGCTGACCGGCGTCACGATGCTGATCGCCGGCGCGCTGTATCTGGCCGCCGGCCGCCGCAACTATGCCCCCCTGCTGATCGTGGTCCCCTTGCTGATTGCCGGCGCGATCGCCGGAACCGGTCCCGCCGGGCCCGTCCCCGGCCCCCAGCGCAACGTCCGCATCGTCCAGCCCAACATCGGCCAGGACGCCTATAGCCGCCCCGATTATTCCGAGCATGTCCTGAGCAAGATGATCGAACTCAGCGGCAAGCCCTCGCTGACCCCGCGCCTGCTCGTCTGGCCCGAGGGGATGGTCAACGACTATATCGAGGACGGCTATCCCGATCCGCGCTTCTACCGCCTCGATCCGCGCCTCGTCCGCGCCCGCATCGCCGCGACCCTCGGCCCGCTCGATACCGCGCTGATCGGCGGCAACGCCCTGTTCTTCGGCCCGGACGCGAAGCTGACCGGCGCCGCCAATTCGATCTGGACGATCGATCCCGCCGGCATGCTCGGCCGCCGCTACGACAAGGCGCACCTGGTCCCTTTCGGCGAATATCTCCCCGCCCGCCCCTTCTTCGAATCGCTCGGCATTGCGCGCTTCGCGGCCGGCGATATCGACTTCGTCCGCGGCCACGGACCCCAGACGATCGAAGTCCCCGGCGTCGGCAAGGTCGGCATGCAGATCTGCTACGAGATCGTCTTCTCGGGACACGTCGTCGATCGCCTGGAGCGCCCCGACTTCATCTTCAACCCCTCGAACGACGCCTGGTTCGGCAGCTCGGGCCCGCCGCAGCACCTCGCCCAGGCGCGGCTGCGCGCGATCGAGGAGGGCCTGCCGATCCTCCGCGCCACCCCCACCGGCATTTCGGCGGTGATCGACGCCGGCGGGCATCTCATCGCCACTATCCCGGCGGGCGTGGCGGGCGCGATCGAAGTCCCCCTCCCCGCCCCGCGCCCGCCAACCCTGTTCTCCCGCGCCGGCAATTGGATGGCGGTTTTCGCGGTCCTGCTGTTCCTGCTGTTGGCCGTTGCGTTTCGGCGCTTTGCCCGCTAGGGGCCTGATATAAGGAAAGCTTTATATCAGGCATGGCAACGGCCAAGGCTTTCCTCCCGCATCAGAGGAAATTTCATGCGTTCCAATTATCTCTTCACGTCCGAATCGGTCTCCGAAGGCCATCCCGACAAGGTTTCCGACCAGATTTCCGACGCCATCGTCGATCTCTTTCTGTCGAAGGACCCCGAGGCGCGCATCGCTTGCGAGACGCTGACCACCACCCAGCTCGTCGTCCTCGCCGGTGAAATCCGCGGCAAGGGCATCATGGACGAGGCGGGTAATTGGGCCCCCGGCGTCCGCGACGAGGTCGAGGCCGCGGCCCGCGCCACCGTCAAGCGCATCGGCTATGAGCAGGAAGGCTTCCACTGGGAGACGCTGCGCTTCGAGAACAACCTCCACCCCCAGTCCGCGCATATCGCGCAGGGCGTGGATGCTGGCGGCAACAAGGATGAAGGCGCCGGCGATCAGGGCATCATGTTCGGCTATGCCGCGAACGATACCCCCGATCTGATGCCCGCGACTCTCTATTACAGCCACAAGATCCTCGAGCGCATGGCCGCCGATCGCCACTCGGGCGCGGCTCCGTTCCTCGAGCCCGACGCCAAGAGCCAGGTGACGCTCCGCTACGAAGGCAGCAAGCCCGTCGCCGCCACCGCGATCGTCGTCTCGACCCAGCACGGCAAGGGCTATGACGAAGGCGACAAGGAAGCCGAACTCCACGCCTATGTGAAGCAGGTCGTCGCGGACATCGTCCCCGCGGAGCTCCTGTCGGACGCCACCGAATATCACATCAACCCGACGGGCAGCTTCGAGATCGGCGGGCCTGACGGCGACGCCGGGCTCACCGGCCGCAAGATCATCGTCGACACCTATGGCGGCGCAGCCCCGCACGGCGGCGGCGCCTTCTCGGGCAAGGACCCCACCAAGGTCGATCGCTCGGCGGCCTACATCACCCGCTATCTCGCCAAGAACATCGTCGCCGCCGGCCTCGCCCAGCGCTGCACGATCCAGCTGGCGTACGCGATCGGCGTGTCGAAGCCGCTGTCGCTCTATGTCGATACCCACGGCACCGGCACGGTCGGCGACGACAAGATCGAGGAAGCGATTATGGGCATCGAGAAGCTCGGCGGCCTCACGCCCCGCGCGATCCGCACCCATCTGAAGCTCAACAAGCCGATCTATCAGAAGTCGGCGGCCTACGGCCACTTCGGCCGCAAGCCCGAAGGCGACTTCTTCCCTTGGGAAAAGACCGATCTGGTCGACGATCTGAAGGCCGCGCTGGCCTGATCCAGCCGACCGGCCAGCAATTCAGCCCCCGTCGCAGGAAACCCCTGCGGCGGGGGTTTTGCTTTGGCCAACCCCCTAGCGGGGAATCCCGGAGCGGATGAACACCATCCGACTCCGCCCGTAATTCCGCGTTCAGCCGTTAACCAATAGGTAACGATTCGAACCAGGGGACCACCGCCATGCCGAACGCCGCGCCGACCGATCTCGCCACCGCCCTCGCGGTGGCATTTCAACCGTTGATGCGCGGCGACTCGGATCGCCCCTTCGCCTGGCGCGCCGAAGTGACCGGCACCGGCAATAACCGCTGGACGCTCGACGATGTCGTCGGCCTCATCGCCCCCGCCGAGGGCGAAGCGCTGGTCCGCTACTGCGCCGCGCTGGCGATCGAGCGCGCCGTCGCGCGCGGTCTCGGCCGCACCGAGGCTTTGCTGATCGTGCCCGTAAACGCGGTCTGCGCCGAAACCTGCCAGATCGTGATCGAGATCGCCGAGGCCGCCCGCGCGCACGGACTTGCCGCCGATCGCATCGTCGTCGAGATCAGCGCCGACGAGCGCGGCGACCTGGAATCCGCCGAACGCCTCGCCGAGGCTTGCGCGCTCGAAGGCCTGTCGGTCGCGCTGGGCGGCTTCACCTCGGGCCGCGTCGGCCTCAACCTGATCGCCCGCTTCAAGCCGCGCTTCGCGATGCTCGACCGTACCCTGGTCCGCAATCTGAGCAGCAGCGACTCGCGCCGCTCGATGGTCGAGGGCACGGTCCGCCTCGCCCGCGGCCTCGACACCATTCTCATCGCCCCCGCCGCCGAAACCCAGGACGAACAGGACACGCTGCGCCGCATCGGCATCACTCACGCCGCGCGCACCGCCGCGCTCCGCCCGCTCCCCTCCGCCGTAGCCCCCCGCCGCGCACCGCGCACCGCGCCGGTCGGCACGCAACGCGACGCCCATGCCCCGCGCCGCGTGGCGCCCACGGGGAGCTTCGCGAACTTCGAGGCGGTGGTTTCGGCGTAGGGTCCCGACCAGCCCCCAATGCGTTATTCGTAGTCGGTCCGGCACCTGCCATTGGCCATGTAGACCTCAACGGTGGAACCGGAGGCGCCACCGGATCTGCCCAAGGCGCAAATTGCCTGGCGTGTCGTCAGCGACCATTTGTTGGCCTCCGCGACGATACACGCATCGAATTTCTCGACTGGCAATTGCACGAAAGGGGCCGGAGCCGGTCCTTTCATGGCTTCGACGCACTTTCTCCGCGCATCGGCGACGGCGTCGTTCTGCCAACCCCGCAGAGCCGGCGCGGCGACGATCAGCAAATAGAGAACGGGAAACATACTGCCGAGGATAAGCGCATTTTCCATGCCTGCAATCGGGTCGATTGTTGCCGTCGTTCGGGGCATGCCGAACGCAACACCGCTCTCTTGAAATATAGGATTTGGGCTGGTTGACTGCGCCCCCGCCGCTGGAAGGGCCACGCTTTGAACCATGAACGATGCTGATTGAAATAGACCCGGAAGCGCGCACCCGCCGCTTTCACGGTGCGCCTGTGTCGCGGCGGTGTCGCGTCGCCGTCGCATGGCGGGCGCATCGATGCCGCGTGCACGTGACCGTCGCGTCGCGTTCCCGGCGCGTCACGCAACGTCCCTCTGACGAAGGCGGTAATCCGCCCCGCACAATAGTCAACTTCGTCAACCGGCCCGCTAGCGGGGCGGTAGCGGTCATCGGCCCAAGCCGACCCGGCGAACCGAATGGACTCCGAGCGGCGCGGCGATCAGGATCGCACCATGACTGACGCCAACCTCTACACCCTGATGGCCGCCGCCGCCGAAGCCGCCGGCGCGCGTCCGCTGCTGACCGAAAACACCCAAACCCTTCTGACCTACGCCGACCTCGCCCCCGCCACCGCCGCCTACGCCGCCGCCCTCACCGGCGCTGGGGCCCGCCCCGGCGACCGCGTCGTCGTCCAGGTCGAGAAGTCCCCCGCCAACGTCATACTCTATCTCGCCAGCCTCCGCGCGGGCCTTGTCTACGTGCCCCTCAACACCGCCTACACGGTCGAAGAGCTTGCCTATTTCATCGCCGATGCCGATCCGGCGGTGGTTGTTTGCGACCCCGCCAAGGCCGATGCCGTCCGGGGCCTGACGACCGCAACCGTCCTCACCATGGGCGCCGACGGCAAGGGCATTCCCACGCCGCCCGCCGCCTTCGAAACCGTCCCGCGCGCGCCGAACGAGCTCGCCGCGATCCTCTACACCTCGGGCACCACCGGCCGCTCGAAGGGCGCGATGCTCAGCCACGCAAATCTCTCCTCGAACGCGCTGACCCTGATCGAACAGTGGCGCTTCACCGCCGAAGATGTGCTGATCCACGCCTTGCCGATCTACCATGTCCACGGCCTGTTCGTGGCGCTCCACTGCGCATTGCTCAGCGGCGCCACGATCCGCTTCCACCGCGAATTCAACGCCGATTCCGTCCTCGCCGACCTGCCCCACGCCACCGTGCTGATGGGCGTCCCCACCTTCTACGTCCGCCTCGCCCGCCATCCCGGCCTCACCCGCGAAGCATCCGCGAATATGCGCCTGTTCATCAGCGGCTCCGCGCCCCTGCTGGAGGCCACCTTCGCCGAATTCCACGCCAGGACCGGCCACCGCATCCTCGAACGCTACGGCATGACCGAGGCGGGCATGATCACTTCCAACCCCTATGCCGGGGATCGCATCCCCGGCACCGTCGGCATGCCGCTCCCCGGCGTCGAGGCGCGCATCCGCGACGAAGTCCTCGAAATCCGCGGGCCGAACCTGTTTCAGGGCTATTGGCGAAATCCCGAAAAGACCGCCGAAGACATGCGCGAGGGCGGCTGGTTCGTCACCGGCGATGTCGCGACCATGGCCGGGGACGGCCGCATCGCCATCGTCGGCCGCGCCAAGGATCTGATCATCGCCGGCGGCCTCAACATCTATCCACGCGAGATCGAGCTGGCGATCGACACCCTCCCCGGCGTCGGCGAAAGCGCGGTGATCGGCGTACCGCATCTCGATCTCGGCGAGGCGGTGGTCGCGGTCTGCACCGGCACCGGCGATGAGGCCAGCGTCCTCGCCGCGCTCACCCATCTCGCCCGCTTCAAGCAACCGCGCCGCGTGCTCTTCGTCGATGCGCTCCCCCGCAACGCGATGGGCAAGGTCCAGAAGGCCGAGCTGCGCCGCCGGTATGCGGGACTATTCCCCGCCTGATCCGGCTTGCCGCAAAAGCGCTCGCCTGCCAGGCTCGGCCCAAGTCCAACGAAAGCGATTCCCCATGTTCCGCACCCTCGCCCTGCTCGCGGCCGCCGCGTCGATCACGGCCGCCGCCATCCCCGCGGCGCAAGCCCAGTCCGCCGCCGCCGAGAAGGTCGCCAGCGATCAGGCGCTCGCGCGCGGCCGGCTGATCTACGCCTATGACCAGGCCGCCTGGCACGGCACCGACGATATGATGACCAAGGTCGCCAACCCGGGCGAGACCATCGGCGGCTATATCGTCGACGGGCCGGCCGCGACCCCGACGCTGCTATTCTACGACAAGGATCCCAAGCAGCCGCACGCGGTCTACATCGCCGAGTTCCGCGACGACCGGCTCGTTTCCGGCCGCGCGCTGGGTCCGAACGACGACCGCGCGATCAGCCCGGCCCGCATGCGGATGATCCTGGCGCGCGGCACCGCTGTCGCGGAGTGGAAGCGGATCGCGCCGCTCTATTGCGGCACCAGGGGTCCCAATACGGTGGTGCTCTCGCCCGAATGGGCCGGCGGCCCGTTTCTGGTCTATGTGCTGAGCCCGCAAGGCGCCGAGAAATCCTATCCCCTCGGCGGCCACTTCCGCGTTGATGTCGATGCCGACGGCACCCCCGGCGCAATGCGGGTGTTCAGCAAGGGGTGCGTGGACGTGAAGGAGCCGGAGGGCGCGGGCACGGCAATCGCCGTCACGCACCTGCTCGATCCGGTGCCTACCGAGATCCACGTCTTTACGGCGCTCGCCTCGAAGCATCCGCTGGCGGTCGGCACGCCCAACGGCAAGATGTGGCTGGTCACGGGTGCGGGCATCACCGCCAAGAAGTAGGCTTGCCCGCGGCGCGGCGCTCGCCTAGCCCGCGCGCCATGTCAGATCCCACCACGATCCGCCGCCTCTATGGCCGCAGCCAGGGGCGCAAGCTGCGCATCGGCCAGTCGGCGCTGGTCGAGGAGCTGCTGCCCGAAGTCAGCATCCCCGATGCCGGCCCGCTCGATTCCGAAACGCTGTTCGGGGATGCCCGCCCGCTGGAGTTCGAGATCGGCTTCGGCGCCGGCGAGCATCTCGCGGCGCAGGCCGAGGCGCATCCCGAGCGCGGCTATATCGGCTGCGAGCCTTTCCTCAACGGCGTCGTCGGCGCGCTCGCGCACATCCGCGATCGCGCCCTCGATAACGTCCGCCTCCACATGGGCGACGGCCTCGAAGCGCTCGAGCGCTTGCCCGACAACAGCCTCGACCGGCTCTACCTGCTCCACCCCGATCCTTGGCGGAAGACGCGCCACGCCAAGCGCCGGATGGTCAACCCGGGCCCGCTCGACGTGATCGCCGCCAAGCTAAAGCCCGGCGGCGAATTCCGGCTGGGCACCGACGATCAGACCTATTGCCGCTGGGCGATGATGGTGATGAACACGCGCCGCGATTTCATCTGGCAGGCCCAGAAGCCCGCCGACTTCCTCACCCGCCCCGCCGACTGGCCCGAAACCCGCTACGAGCGCAAGGGCCGCCAACAGGGCCATGAGGTCTGGTACTTCCGATATCTGCGGGTTTGAGGGACTTATCGTTTTTTTATCACAGTATGTTAGGTACACTATGGCCGCCGATCGTATCCGGACGCTCACCGCCTCACTTCTCGGTACCAATATGTGATCGAGCAGTCGTATCCCGCGGGGCTTTCCAGCTCGCGCCGATGTTGCGTGGCTTCTCGATCGGCAAGACTGGGCGCTGCGTGTCCCGACAGGCGATTGTGCGCGAGTACAAGGCCGCTTGCCCCCCAATTCAAGTGCGCGGCGGACGACCTCTATGCACCCACCGGCCACGTGAGCCTCAGCCATCGCCAGCATCATAGAAAAATCCCCCCCCGGAGATCGGCCGCGCATGGGACTAGGCGACGAGGTTCCTCAACACGTACTGAGAATGCCACCGTTGCGAGCGCATCCGTCAGTTCGAGCAGCGTAAGCTCGGCGCGTGGGGTCGGTGCACGGTAGCGGCAAAAGCCGCTCAAGTATCTGCAATAAAATCACTATATGTGTAAGCCGGTCAGCGACACCATCGCAAATACCATCAATCGCCTGATATTTTGCGTCCATTTGAGATGAGGGGCCGCCGTCAAATGGTTGCCGTGCCGATGCCCAACGGCTTATTCTGTGCCGGAACCGACGTCCGCTTTCGGCGGCTTTTTCGAAAGCCGAGCAAGGGGACGTACACCACTACTGTACCTTGCACGCAGTATCCTCCCCGCACAGTGCTTCCTTGTCGATCGTCACATCGCTGTCCGAAGATTGCTGCCCCTGGATCTGCGACGGCAGCGGGATCGCCTTAAGCGTCTGCTGAACCTGCGTCGCCGGATCAATTTCGATCGTGAACACCCCCGGGGTGAAGTTCAGCTGGTAATTCCCGCCGGCCGACAGCGAGCCGATGCTGATCGCATAGTTGCCGGGGGTCTCACCCGCCGCCCGCGCCAGCAAGCCCGAGAAGGCGTCACCCGAAACCAGCGAGCCTGACGTGATCGTGAAGGTCAGCAGCGGATCGGTGTCGTTGCTGTTCTTCGATTTGTTGTCCGCCGCCACGGCGACGATACGCTTCAGTATCTCGCCAAGGGCGGTGCCGGGAAGCGGCGTGAGCGTATAATTGCCGGCGTCAGCGCCATTGAGCGCGGTGCCGCTGACCGTCACGGTCTTGTTCGCGCCGGCATTCTTGTCGGAGAAGGTGAAGACCGTTCCCGTGGTGCCGACGGCATCGCCGCTCACCAAGCCGTTCAACGTGACGGTGCCGGTTCCGGCGGTCGTTCCGTCATATTGGCGGCTGTTCACGGAGATGCTGCCGGTGATCGCCTTGCGCAGGATATCGGCCAGCGCGCTGGCCGGCAGAGTCAGCGTGTAGTTTCCGCTGTCAGCGCCGTTCAGCGTGGTGCCGGTCACCGTCACTGTCTTGCCAGTGCCCGCATTCTTGCTGGCGAAGGTGAAGACCGAGCCGGTGGTACCGACGCTGTCGCCCACGATCATCCCCGTCAGCGAGATGGTGCCGCTGCCGGTGGTGGTGCCGTCATACGTCTTGTTATTGACCGTCGCGGTGCCGTTGATCGCCAGCCTGAAGATGTCCCCGATCGCCGCGACCGAGCCGAGCGTATAGTTGGCGGCATCGGTCCCGGTAAGCGTGGTCCCGCTGACATTGACCGTTTTGCCGGTCCCGGCATTTTTGTCGGCGAAGGCGAAGGCAGAGCCGGCCGTCCCGACATCGTCTCCCGCAATCACCCCGGAGAGAGTGACCGCGCCGCCCGTGGCCGCCGTGGTACCGTCATAGGTCTTGCCGGTGACGGTGCCGATACCGGTGATCGCCTTCTTGAAGATGGTCGCCAGCGCCGTGCCCGAAAGTGCGAGCGTGTAATTGCCCGCGTCCGCGCCGCTCAGGGTGGTGCCGGTGACCGTCACGGTCTTGCCGGTGCCCGCGTTCTTGTCGGCGAAGGTAAACACCGATCCGCTCGTGCCGACGCTGTCGCCGCCGACGACCCCGCTGAGCGACACCGATCCGCTTGCGGTGCGCGTGCCATCGTAGGTCTTGTCGTTGGCGGTGACGGTGCCCGTGAGTGCTTTCTTGAGGATGTCGGCGAATCCGGTCAGCCCGCCGAGCGTATAATTGCCCGCGCCGGCGCCCGAGAGCGTGCCCGCGACGGTGACGGTCTTCCCTGTTCCTACATTCTTGTCGGCAAAGCTCAGCACGAAATTGGAGGTGCTGAGGTCGTCGCCCGCGATCACTCCGGAGAGGGAGACCGAGCCGGTTGCGCCGGTGGTACCGTCGTAGGTCTTGTTATTGACGGTGACGGTACCGGTCAGCGCCTTCTTGAAGATATCGGCGACCGCGTTGCCGGAGAGGGTGAAGCTGTAATTGGCCGCGTCCGCGCCGCTCAGCGCGGTGCCGGTGACCGATACGGCCTTGCCCGCGCCCGCATTCTTGTCGGCGAAAGCGAACACCGATCCGGTGGTGCCGACGGTGTCGCCCGATACCACGCCGCCCAGCAGCACCGATCCGGTGGCGGCAGTGGTGCCGTCGTAGGTCTTGCTGTTCACGGTGACCGTGCCGGTCAGCGCTTTCTTGAAGATGTCGGCGATCGCGGTGGCGGACAGGCTCAGCGTATAGTTCCCGGCATCCGCGCCGTTCAGGCTGGTGCCGCTGACATTCACCGTCTTCCCGTTCCCCGCATTCTTGTCGGCAAAGGCGAACACCGAGCCCGTGGTGCCGACGCTGTCGCCGCTGACGATGCCGTTCAGCGTCACCGCGCCGGTGGCGCCGGTCGTACCGTCATAGGTCTTGCTGTTGGCAGTGATCGTGCCGGTGAGCGCCTTTTTTAGGATGTCGGCGAATCCGGTCAGCCCGCCGAGCGTATAATTGCCCGCGTCGGCGCCCGAAAGCGTGCCCGCGACGGTGACGGTCTTCCCTGTTCCTGCATTCTTGTCGGCAAAGCTCAGCACGAAATTGGAGGTGCTGAGGTCGTCGCCCGCGATCACTCCGGAGAGGGAGACCGAGCCGGTTGCGCCGGTGGTACCGTCGTAGGTCTTGTTGTTGACGGTGACGGTCCCGGTCAGCGCCTTCTTGAAGATATCGGCGATTGCATTGCCGGAGAGGGTGAAGCTGTAGTTGGCGGCATCGGCACCGGTCAGCGTGGTGCCCGTGACCGATACGGTCTTGCCCGTGCCCGCGTTCTTGTCGGCGAAGGTGAACACCGATCCGGTCGTTCCAACGGTATCGCCGCTGACCACGCCGGTTAGCGAAACCGAGCCGGTTGCGCCAATGGTGCCGTCATAGGTCTTGCTGTTCGCGGTGATGGTGCCGGTCAGCGCCTTCTTGAGAATGTCCGCCACCGCGGTCGCGGACAGGCTCAGCGTGTAGTTTCCGGCATCCGCGCCGTTGAGGGTGGTGCCACTGACGGTCACCGTCTTGGCGGCGCCCGCACTCTTGTCGGCGAAGGCAAAGACCGAACCGGCGGTGCCGACGGCATCTCCGCTGATCACACCGGACAAGGCGATCGTGCCGCTGCCGGCGGTGGTGCCGTCATAGGTCTTGCTGTTCGCGGTGACGGTGCCGGTCAGCGCCTTCTTGAAGATATCGGCGATAGCGTTGCCGGAAATCGTGAAGCTGTAATTGGCCGCGTCCGCGCCGCTCAGCGTGGTGCCGGTGACCGATACCGCCTTGCCGGTCCCCGCATTCTTGTCGGCGAAGGTGAACACCGATCCGGTCGTGCCGACGGTATCTCCGCTGACCACGCCGGTCAGCAAAACCGAGCCGGTTGCGCCATTGGTGCCGTCATAGGTCTTGCTGTTGGCGGTGACCGTGCCGGTCAGCGCCTTCTTCAGGATATCGGCGGTCGCGGTGGTGGGGAAAAGGGCCAGCGAATAATTGTTCGCATCCGCGCCGGTCAGCGTCAGGCCGCTGAGGGTGACGGTCTTGGCGGTGCCCGCATTCTTGTTGTCGAAGGTGAAGGTCGCTCCCGCGGTGCCGACAGCGTCGCCCGCGATCACGCCGGTCAGCGTAACCGCGCCGCTGCCGGTCCGCGTGCCGTCATAAACCTTGTTGTTGACCGAGATGGTGCCGGTCATCTGCTTCTGGAAGATGATCGAGAAGTTCGGCACGAACGCGCCAATCTGGTAATTGGCGATGTCCGCTCCGGCCAGCGAGAGCGCGCCCACCAGCGTGAGTTGTGCGCCGTTCGACGCGTTCTTGCTCCGGAATACGACCGTGCCGCCGACGATGTTGACGTCTTCGCCGGCGACGACGCCCTCGATTCTGGTGATGGCGCCGGGCGCGTCCGTGGTGCCGTCGTACACCTTGTTATTGCCGTAGATCGCGAGGCGCACTTCCCGCTTGAAGATATCCGCCGTCACCGTGTTGCCAGGCAGCGTCCAGGTATAGTTGGAGAGGTCGGTGCCCACGCCCATTGGAGAGATGACCACCCCGCCAACGGTGACGGTTCTGCCGGCCCCGGCATTCTTGTTATCGAAGGTCCAGGTGGCGCCGCTGCCGTACGCATAGTCTTGCCCGATCAAGCCGCTGATATCGACCCTCCCGCTGCCGGTCAGGGTGCCGTCATACTGTTTGTTGTTCGCAACGTAGGTAATCGTAAGCGGCCGCGGCGAGACGGTGATCTTGGCGTTGCCGCTGTTGTCGATCACGATGTTGTAGCCGCTGCTGCTGACAAGCCCCAGGTTCGAAGCAAGCGTGAGCGCATAGGGTCCACCGAGCACCTTGGCGTACATGCCAAGACCATCGGAGATGAATGTCGGCATGTTCTGATACGCCGTCTCGGCGGTGTCGCCCCGGAACGCGCCGGCAACCCCCGGCTGATAGCCGGTGACGGTGTACAGGCCCCGCTGGGTAGCTGGGCCGAACTGGCCGGTGAAATCCTCGCCATAGATTTTGGTCACATTCGCGGGGGCGAAGGTGAGCGTCGGGGCGAGCGCGAAGATGTAGCGGTTGACGGTAACGTCTTCGGGCGGGAGCGTGGCGATCGTCGCGTTCCACAGCGCACTGAAGCCGCTGTCGAGCCCGCCGAAGATGTTGCCGGCCGGATTGGCCGAATAGATTTTCCAATGGTTGAGGTACCCGTTGACGGTGATCGCGTTCGCGCCCGCCAGATTCTTGAATGCCGCCGGAGTGGAGAGCACGACATTCTGCCCGGTGATGTGGCCGGCCGCGCCGATCGTCAGGTCGCCCGCGCTGGTCCGGAAGGAAACGTCGCCCGAGGCTTCGACTGCCCCCGCGATGGTCAGCGGCGCGCTGGCGCGCACGTCGATAGTGCCGTTGGAAACGGTGATCGCGTTGGTGGTGACGGAGGTACCCTGCAGGCGCAGGCTGTTCACCAGGCTGACCGAACCGTTCAACGTAATGGCGGCGTTGCGGTTCAGGCCGTTGGTGAACGGATCGCTGCCGGTCGCGCCGAGCAGGCTGCGGGCCGAAATGGCGCCGAGGCTGACGACGCTGTTCGCGCCGCTGCGGATCTGAATGTCCGACTGGCGGTTCGTGCCCCCCATCAGCAGCGATGTGGCAGAGGCGCTGGCCACGGTGGCCGACAGGATCGTGATCGGCTCGTTGCCGACCCCGTCGCTGTTGCTCTGGACCGTCGTGGTGCCGCTCACCGACACGCCGGTCGTCGTCGCCTCCAGCGTGATCGCGCCCTTGCCCTTGATGATTCCGGGGGCTGCCGTCGATCCCAGGATGACGCCGGTCCCCTTGACGGCGATATCGCCGCCCGCGGTGACGTTACCGCGCAATTGGACCGCGCTACCCGCAGTGACGTCGATACTCCCGCCGGCGGCAACGGACCCGGTACCGGTCGAACCACCCAACCGCGCCGTGCCGGTCGTGCCCGTCACGAGAATGTTGCCGAGCGTCGCGGTGAGGTTGTCGACCAAGATCTGCATGCCGCTGAGCGTGATATCGGTGCCGGCTACAATCGTTTGGACGTTGAGAAAGCCGGTGGGCGAGACTTGCGGGAACGCGGTGGTGTTCACCGTGACCGAGCCGGCCGTTCCCTCGATGTGGACCGCATCGACCGAATAGCTGGAAATGCTAACATTGCGGCCCGCGGTTACCGTGCCGAGGAGCAGTTGGGGATTATTGAGGCTGGAAACCGTGACCGAGATATCTCGGCCTGCCTGGAGATCGAGGCGAGTCGCGGTCTGGCCGATTTCGGTGGTCTTCTGGATCTTGAGGGCCTGGATCGTGAGATCGGCGTCGGCGCCCGGCGCGGAATAGCTGCCAAGCGTCAATACGCCCTTGTTGTCGGCCGTCGACGCGCCGGTCACGAGCTTTACGCCGTGGGTCCCGGTGCCGTTGGTCAGCCAGATGCCGTAGTCGCCCTGAACATCGAGCACTCCCCCAGCCGCAAGGATGCCGCGAAGATCGGCGGTTCCGCGTGTCTTGATCTTGATGTTGCCGGCGGTCGAGGTGAGCGTTCCGTAAACCGTGATATCGGCACCGCGCCCGAGATACGCGTAACTTTCGTCGAGATCCGTCGACGTAAGCGAGATGGCGCCTTGCGCCTTGGCCGTCCCATGCCAGTATTGGGACTGGCCGGTGGTGACCGAGATATTGCCGGCGACGTCCACATTGCTCGCCGTGAAGCGGGTTGCCGTCCCCGTGAAGTCGCCTGCAACCGTCAAGCTGCCTCCGAAAACATAGTCTCCAGTGTCGAATGTCAGGTTTCCGGCAGTGGTCTTTATCAGGCCGCCGAAGCCCCCGCCGCCATGGATGGCGATGCTCCCGGCGGTCAGGCTCGACGCGCTCTGAACCTCGCTGCCAGCGAAATAGCTGCTGGAGATATCGATCAGGCCGCTTGCGTTAAGCACGCCATTAACGAGGCTCGGAGCCTTGGTGTTGATGTAGATATTCTTCGCGCTGATCACGCTGCCGGTGATCAAATAATTGCCATGGCCCGTGGCGCCGGGCGCAATGGCGACGCCTTCGGACCCCACGGCCGCAGTAAGCACCACGCCTCGATCGGTTGACGATGCCCCGGTTGCGGTCACGGTTCCCGAAACCACCATATGATTGGTCGAACCGGTATCATAATCGGGGTTGTGCAATGCGGCGAGCGTAACGTTGCGGCCGGTGACGTTGCCGTCCACGTTCAGAATAGTGGCATAGTTGACAGTCGAGCCACTATTGATGGTGAAAGAAAGCGGACTCCCCGGCGCGTTCTGTACGGTTACGTCCTTGGCGGCGATCAGGCCGACATCGCCATTGACGGCCGACACGGTAGAATTTCCGGTAACGCCCACGTACGTGCCGAGCAGGACCACGTCCCCCATGCGGCCGCCGTTCGTGCTGCTGGTCGCGGCGGTGTTGATCGTCGCGCCGTCGACGTTGACTGCGGCGCCATCGTTCAGGCCGAAGCGCAGCGTGGACGCACCATTGAGAAAGTCGTTGTCGTTGGTGATGTCGCTCCCGCTCGCAAAGAGCGCGCCGGTATCGACAGTGGCGGTCGGACCGAAGTAAACGCCGGCACGATTGACCAGATAGACCGCGACATTCGGATCCGACCGGATCGCTCCCCTGATGGTCGACGTGTTTCCGCTAAGATCGCGATTGAGCACTGCGATATTGTCGACGCGATTGGTCACGCCGGCCGTCGCGCGCGCATCCTTGAAGTCGACGCTGTTGCCCGCCGCGATGTTGAACCCGGTCCCGCCCCAAGTGAGGATCGTGCGATTGTTGCGCAGATCGACTTGGAGATTGGTGCCGGTCGGCGTCGGAGTGGGTGTGAACACCGGCGTCGTCGGAACCGCGCCGCCGAGGCCGGTATTCACATTGGTCACATGCCCGGTGTCGGGCATGCTGGCTTGCGCCCAGGCCGGCGCGGCGGCGCACAGCAGGCCGCTGGCGAGGACGGTGGAGAGGGCGAGGCGGCGCTTGGCGGACTTGGCGGTCATGGGAGTATCTCCTCGCGGGCTTCAGCGGCGCGGTGCGAATTGGACGGTAAGCGAAAGCAGGACGCGATCGGACGCGCGCGGCGCGCCCGGGAAGCGAAGCTCCGCGTCCTGGGGATGGGCGTAGCTTGCCTCGAGCGACAGCAATCCGGGCAGCCAGGCGCGCAGACCCCCGCCGAACGAGCGGAGACTCCGGTCGTTCTCGGTGCTGAAGGGATCGTCGTTCCAGATGTGGACGATATCGTAGAAGCCGAACGCCTGCGCGCCGATGCGGCCCTTCAGCGGCAGCAGGAGCCGCGGCTCGATGCGCGCGGCGATCGCCTTGTCGCCGGCGGTGACCCCGGGATCATAGCCGCGGCCGATGGTGAGGTTGCCGACCGAATATTCCTCGAAGCTGAGCAAGGGATCGCTCGCCCATTGCCCCTGCGCGCTGGCGCCGACGCTGAACAGATTACCGGCGCCGACAAAGCCGTCGAGCCCGCCGCGGACCACGGTGGCAGTCGCGACGCCGTCGAACCGGCTGGGAGCGTAGCCGGCGGGGGTGATCGTCGCGCTCTCGGTCGCGTCGAAGATGTCGAAGCCCTTGCGGACCTCGATCGAGCCGCCGATGCCCCATTTGTCCGGCCCGCTGAACTGCGGCGCACGCGCGCGCATCGAATAGCGCAGATAGCCGACGCGGAGCTTGTCCTGCGTCACCGGGATGCCGCCGAAACCGGGGAAGTTGAGCTGGACGCGCTGCTCGATGAATTCGAAGCCGCCGCCGATATCCGAGCTCACCCGCACCGAGCGGCGCAGCGGCACTGTCACATCGACGCCGCCGATCAGCGAACGCGAGCGCAGGTCGAGCCCGCCGACATCGGGACGCGACCAGGCGTAGCTGAACCGCCCGCCGAAGCTCACGCCACTGTCGGACGAGAAATAATGGCCGGCCTGGACGACGTGCTGCTCGCGGAAGTTCGCGGTCGACGAGAGGCCGATGAAAGTCCGGTCGGCGTGACCAGTCAGCCCGTAATATTCGGCGCGCAACGACCCGCTCTCTCGCCCGATCGCGCGCGATCCGGTGTTCTGCGCATTGGCGAGGAACAGGAATGGTGTGTAGCTGACGGTGAGGGTGCCGATCACCTCGCCGGGCTGGGTGCCTGCCGAGCGCAATGCGAGCGTGACCTGGAGTCCCGGCACGTCATTGGTGCCGAGCAGGATGCTTTCGATTTCGCGGGTGTTGAGCGCGGGCAGCTTCTTCAGCTGCGCGACGCGCGCCTCGATCGTGCGGCGGTGCGGCCCCGGCTGACCGACGACTTCGACGTCGGTCAGCCGGGCGAGGATCACCGTCAGCCGCGCTTCCCCCGCGTTGATCTCCTGCGGCGGGATGGTGACGCCCGCGACATAGCCGGCGCGGCTGAGCGCGCCCGCGGCGGCATCGCGCAGGTCGCACAATTGCGCCAGCCGGTGCGGACCCGATTCGGGCGCGATCTGCGCGAGCGCGGCCAACGCCTCGGAAGGCAGTGCCGAACCGTCGGGCTGGACATAGCGCAGCCGGTCGATGCTGACTTCAAGCGTGGAATCGGCGAACGGGCAAGTGGTGGCCCGTGCGGTATCGTCGCGGACGGTGACGCCGCCGCTGGGCTTCTGCTCCTGAACGCGCGGCACCTCGACCTGCTCGCGGCTGGGCAGTGCGCCGGGTACCGACTGGGCCGCGGCGGGCGTTGCGAGCAGAAATGCGGACGAAGCCGCGATAGTCGCGCCGATGGTGGCGCGGCTGGCAGTACGCGGCATGCAAGTGTCCCCCTCGTCGACAACGAGAATCGTGTCCACGCCGCAGGTTAGCGTTTCTAGTTCGCACGTCTAGGTCAGAACTTGTCGGCCCAGATGCTTGGCGGGGACGACTTTTCGCTTCAAACTCGCGCCACTGCGGCGGCAAGTCGGCCCGATCTCGCGCTGATTGGCCGCTTGCAGAAATACCAATCTGGCCGTTGATTGGCTGGTAATTGGGCGACGTCTGGTACTTCCGATATCTGCGGGTTTGAGCCTTTTTCTACGCACTCAGGACGGAAGCTCGGAGTATTGGTCGCGCCACGGCACCCGCCACGAACCGACGATCATGTCTGATCTTCTGGTCCGCCCGACATGCGCGCGCTCGTTCGCCTGACCAGACCCGGCATACCGCCACGCTTGGCAGCCTGGGCCAGAACCCCGACAAGTTTCTATTTAGCCCGCGCGTTAGGCGCGCGCTGGTCGCCACGATCCGTCCGGCCTATCGGCAACGTCAATCCGGTGTAATCGGCATCGAATGGGAGCATCGACCGGAGATGCGGCAAGATTGGTTCGACCATGCTCGATTTTATAGAGTCGATCGACATGAATACATTCGAACATTGATCGAAATATTAAATTATATTTAATATAAATAGTCCGAACGCGCTCACTTACGTTCAATAGTTTCCGCCGCTTTATAATTTCAGAAACACGAGAATCCTACTTTACTAGCAACCGTGAATCAGCAAAAATGACGTTGCACCATGTGGTGTAGACAATAAGGGGGAATGGCAATGAGTCTTCATCAGGACATCAGTGCATCTGTGCTCGAGGGCGACCTGGGCACCCCGATGACCGTGGAAGAAGTCGAGCAGCGGCTCGAAATGCTTTCCGACATCGAGGTCTGGTGCTGCGACGGTCAGGACCATGACTTCTGCTGCGGCTGTAGCTGCTGATTGCCGCGGGAGCCGTCCAGTACGGCTCCCGCAACTCCAGAAAGACATGATCGTCAGCGGGGCATGATGATATTGCAGTTTCTCGGCCCCGTGGAGGAGAGACCGGATCTCGTTCTGATTCAGGCCGATGATCGGTACTTCCGCATCTCTGCACCGGTTTGGGAAGTGCTGGAGGGATTGCCCGCGCTCCGGGACGGCACCCGCAATCGCTCGGAAATGCTCGGCGCGGCGCGCAACCAGGTCGAGCGATCGCTTGCGCCGCCGACCGTCATCGATGGCGCAGTCTCACTACTCGACCGCCTTGGCGTCCCGCGCGGCGCGGCCCGGATCGACAAGATCCGCGCGCGCATGGAAATCGACGTGTCGTGGCTGGTCGGCAGGATCGGCCGCTTGGCCGCCGGCCTTCGCCTTCCGGGTTGGTTCTGGTTTTTCGCCGCGGCCACCTTGGCGGCCAATATCGTCTTCCTGCATTTTGCCACCCGTCCGCTCAGCTATTCGCTGAGCTTTCATCTGCTCGGGCCTGTCTATTTCACCGCGGCGGCCGCGCTGCTGCTCGCGATCTTCTTCTGCCATGAGCTTGCCCACTGCGTCGCCGCCGTGGTCCTCGGCTGCCGGGCGCATCGCGTCGGCGTCGGGGTTTTCATGGTTTTCCCGGTCTTCTACGCCGATGTCTCGGATGTGTGGCGGCTCGCCCCGCGCAAGCGCCTGATCGTGAACGCGGCCGGCCTGATTTTCCAGGGCATCGTGGGGCTTGCGCTGATAGCGATGAGCCAGACGTTTTCGGGCCCGTTGGGGCAGATGGCGGCGTTCGTCGCGGTGATCAACGCAACCACCATCTCCGTTAACATTCTCCCATTCGCGAAGCTCGACGGCTATTGGATGGTGGCGGATGCGCTGAACGTCGCCGACCTGCGAGGCGAAACGCGCTGGAGGATCCGGGCGCCGGTCGAGGCGATACGGCGCGCCGCCCGGCCGGGCGCGTTAGAAGATCGCTGGCTTTGCCTGTATGTCGCCCTTCGCCTCGCGCTTTACGCTGCCATCGCCGTATACGGCACGAGAGCGCTGATACTCGTCGGGACCGCGCTCTATCGCGGACAGGTGAATGTGGCGGCACTCGCGGGGCATGTCTTTGCATCCCCGGTCACCTGGGTAATCGGGCTCTATCTAATTATTCAATTGGCCGAGGCGATTTCTTCGAAATCCCGGCGCAAGTCTGTTCAAGTCGGGGTGGAAATATGAAAAAGACCTTTGCAACGCGCTACGACCATTTGGTGCATAGCGTGCGATCCGGCGAGAATCCGGGATTCACCGTCACCATCCTGGAGCTGCTCCTCGCCAACATCTACAATCTCTTCCCCGGGTTGAGCCTGACCGAGATGCACGACCTGGCGAAGCGCCTGTTCGTGATGCAAAAGCGATCGATCCTCGAGCTCCAGCACCTCTCGGAGATGATGCCCGGCTTGGACATCGTCAACAATTCGGGCGTGAAGCTGGATGCCCCCGCGATCTATTGTGCCTATCATTACGGCGCATATCGCCTGATCGCGCCGGCGCTGATGACGCAGGGATGCCGGCTCACCATCGTGATGGACAAGATGGTCGCGCTGGAACAGGAAGCGGACTTCTCGATGGCGCTGCTGGCGCATGCGAGCGAATACGGCCTTCCCACCGACAGCTTCGCGTTTCGCGACACCTCCGACGGCGGTCTGATGCGCGGGATGCTGCGCGACCTGAAGCAGGGCCGCTCGCTTCTCCTCTATCTCGACGGCAATACCGGCACTGGCAAGGTCGGGAAGAAGGAAGAGCATAGCCATGCGGTTCCGTTCATGGGGCACACGCTTGCCTCGCGGATCGGCATCCCGGTGCTCAGCCAGATGGCGAAGGTACCGATCATCTGCGTTCGGAACCTCCGCTCCGACGAGAGGCCGCTGGAAAACCGGATGGAGTTCCTGCCCGCGATCCAGCCGGGCACGCTGAGCCGCGAACAATATATCGATCTCGCATTGCGGAAAATGTGGGGCGTGATCGAAGAGCAGGCGCGGGCGGACCCGCAACATTGGGAATCGCTTCGCTACATCAACAAATATGTGCGCTTTGCGCCTCATACCGCCGCCGACCCGGCGGAAAGGATCGTGCCGGGAGAAACCAGGCCGCTCTACTTCAACCGGCGCCGCTTCTCGGTCCGCACCGACCTGCCCGAGGAGATGCTGTTCGATCGCCAGCGCATGTTGCTCTACCGCATAGACGGGCAGCTCCGGAATCTCCTGCGCGATGTGCAGCACGATGCGATCGGCGATCTCTCGGTTCTGGACCCGTCCGTCGTGGACTGGATGAACAGCAAGGGCTTTCTCGCCACGCATCCAGATCTTTGATTGGCTGCGGAGGATCAGAACCGTGCTTCGTCGATCGATCAACGGCTTGGCCGTGCCGTTTGCCATGATTGCGGCTTCGCCTGTTCACGCGGGCCCGGCAGCCGTGGCGCAAGCGGAGCCCGCGCAAAGCGGGGACGGCGATATCGTGGTCACCGGCCTTCGCAACCCGTTCCGCCTGACCGCCAGGCAATTGCGGGCGATGGTGGAGGCAAATCGGCGCCATCGCAGACAATATGCGCCTGCCGCTTCGTTCAGCTTCATCGTCGTGCCGATCGATCAGGGCGCGGATCTTGCCGGATTGCAGCTTTCGCTCGTGGGCAAGGACGTGATCGACCTTCCAATCGATCCCGAGACCCGGATATTGACGATCCCCGCCGATGTGAACCCGGCTGGCAATTACCAGCTCGTCTCGAACCGGAAGCACGGCGCCCTGAGACTGAGTCCGTTGATCACCTCCCCCGGCACCACGGCGCGTGAGCGCCGCCTGGGCGACCTTCGCCTGCAATGCGAAGTGATGTGGGCGGGGGTAAAATCGGAAGTGCCGGCGCTCGCGCGCGTCGCCTTCTCCCTTGCCGGCGCCTGCAAGAGCAGCCGCATCGCTTTCTACTTTCATTCCGATGCGCCGTTGCGCGCGGCGACGATTGATGTCCGGGGGTCGGAAATCCCCATCCCTATCGCTGGCGACAGCTCCGGTTTTCGCGCTCCGATCTACGATCGAAAATTGTCCAACGATACCCGCGTGCATCTGCGTCTTGCCGACGGTTCGTAAATTCGGAGCGTCGCTGTGAAGCGCGGACTGGCGTGGCGGCGTCTGCGCCTTCCCGCGCTGGCTGTAGCTTGCGTATCGGCCGTGCTCTTTTTCGCGTTGCGCCCCGCGCAGCCGTCCTTCGACTATGTCGCGGTCGCGGTCGATCGCGGCGAGGTCGTCCAACGGATCAATGCCAGCGGCAAGCTCCGGGCGATGAACACGATCAAGGTCGGTGCCGAAGTGTCCGGCCAGATCACGCGTGTCTTCGTCGACTTTAATTCGCCCGTTCACGCCGGGCAGATCCTCGCCCAGATCGATCCCACGCGGCTGCAGGCAAAGGTTCAGGCGGCGCGGGCGGGCGTTTCGGCCGCACAGGCGCAGCTGGCGCAAGCCTTGGCGGCGCTCCAGCGCGCCAACGGCGATTTGAGCCTCCGCGGGCGGGAAAATGCCCGCTTCAAGACGCTTTCCGCGCAAGGATTTGCGTCGTTGGCAAACGCCGATACCGCGGACAATATGCTGGCAGCCGCGCGAGCGGGCGTCCAGACCTCCTCTGCTCAGGTAGCCAGCGCGCGCGCGGAGGTAGACAAGGCAAACGCCGAGCTAAACTCAGCCCGGCTCGACTTGAAGCGGACTACCATCGTCGCGCCCACGACCGGCGTCGTCATCAACAAGCTGGTCGAGCCCGGCAATACCGTAGCCGCCAACTTTCAGACCCCGAACTTGTTCGAAATCGCAGCCGATACCGAGCATATGCAGCTCGAAGCCTCGGTGGATGAGGCGGATATCGGCCGCGTTCGGGATGGCCAGCCCGTGCGTTTCACGGTCGATAGCTACCCCGGAGAACGCTTCCACGCGCGCGTACGCCAGATCCGCAAGGCACCGATCGAGACTCAGAACGTCGTCAGCTATCTCGTCATCCTCGATGTCGACAACAGCGGGGGGAAGCTGCTGCCGGGCATGACCGCCAACATCGAGATCATCACGGCGCGCCTGGCCAACGTGACGCGCGTGCCGACCGCGGCGTTGCGCTTCCGGCCCCCGTCGCTTCGTGCGGGAACCGGGCAGCCAGGGAACGAGCGGAGCGTCTACATGCCGGGCGCCGGGCAAGGCGAGCCGGTGCCGCATCCGATAACCGTCGGCCTGCAAGGGGACGATTTCAGCGAGGTCCGTGCCGGCATCAAGCCGGGAGACGCCGTCATCGTCCGCAGCCGGCGTACCAAGCCCCGGGGTCCCGGTGGAACCGCGGGGTCGTCCAGCGGCGATGGCCCCTGACCTGTCCTGGCCGTTGATCGAGACGCGTGCGCTGGCCAAGGACTATCTGGTCGGCGGCGAGATCGTCCGTGCCGTTCGCGGGGTATCGCTGACAATCAGGCGCGGCGAATTCGTCGCGATCATGGGCGCGAGCGGGTCGGGCAAGTCGACGTTCATGAACATGGTCGGGGCGCTGGACGCGCCGACCGCGGGGCAGATGATCATCGACGGCATCGATATCGCCGAATTAACCAACGATGCGATCGCGCTGTTGCGCAATCAGAAGATCGGCTTCGTCTTTCAGCAGTTCAACCTTCTCCCGCGAACCTCCGCGGTCGCCAACGTGGCCCTGCCCCTGATCTACGCCGGCGTGGGCGCACGCGAGCGGCGCGAACGGGCCGCCGCGGTGCTTGCGCAACTGGGACTCGCCGAGCGCGCGTCCCACACGCCGGCAAGGCTCTCCGGCGGCCAGCAACAGCGGGTGGCGATCGCCCGGGCGCTGGTTACCGATCCTCTGCTGCTGCTCGCGGACGAACCCACGGGCGCGCTCGACAGCGCCACATCCGAGGATATCATGACGCTGTTTCAGCGCCTCAACCGCGATGGCGTCACCATCGTGCTCGTCACCCACGATGCCGACATCGCGCGCTATGCTAGCCGGCGGGTGCTCTTCAAGGACGGCGAAGTGATCGACGATGCCCCGGTATCGGGCGACCGCACGGTACGATGCGGGAGATAGGCCGCGCATTCGCTGCGGGCAGCGTGGATATCGCCACCGCGCTGGTCGCGCTGCGCGTCAACGTGCTGCGCTCGGTGCTGACCGCGCTCGGCGTCATGATCGGTGTGCTGGCGGTCACCTTGGCGGTCGCAATCGGCGAGGGGGCCAAGGTCTCGGTGCAGCAAGCGATTTACACGATGGGCTCGAACATGGCGATGGTCTTCCCTCAGCCGGAAAGCCGCGGCGGACGCCGCTCGCTGGAGCGCGGGCGCCTGACCGGTGCTGATGGCGAGGCGGTCGAGCACCAGGTCCCCGGTGTCACCGCGATCGCGCCGCAACTTCGCAACACGACGCAATTGATCGTCGATGGCCGCCACGTATCGACCTCGACCATCGGCGCCACCCCCGGCTATGCCGAAGTCTCGAACATCAACGTGAATGACGGCCGTTTTCTGAAGGATGCGGACGTCGCCGCGGCGGCGCGGGTGATTGTCCTTGGTCCAACGGTCGCGACATCGCTATTTGGCGAGGCCGATCCGATTGGCCGCGCGATCCGGGTCAATCGCGTCCCCTTCACGGTCATCGGCGTGATGGAGGCGAAAGGGAGCAGCTTCGGGCGCGACAATGACGACGTCGCCGTGGTCCCGATCACGACCGCGCGCCAGCGCTTCGGGACGTCGTCACCGGGCCCCGACGACGTCGCCGCGCTCTTTGTCGGATTTGACGAGGAGACCGACCTGGAGGATGCCAAACGGCGGATAATCGAAGTGTTGCGCCAGCGGAATCACGTTCAGGCCGAAGCGCTTAACCCGTTTACGATCACCACCACCCAAGAATTCGCCGAGCAGACGAAGGCCATAACGATGATCTTCCAGGCGGTGTTGGTGGCGATAGCCTCGGTGTCGCTATTGGTCGGGGGCGTCGGAATCATGAATATCATGCTGATCAGCGTGACGGAGCGAACGCGCGAGATCGGTCTCCGGATGGCATTGGGCGCGAGGAGGCGGGACATCCGCAACCAGTTCCTTACCGAATCGGCGGTTCTGTGCCTGCTGGGCGGCGCGATCGGCCTGGTCGTGGCGCTCGTGCTGGCGAACCTGTTCGAGCGTCTCGCCGGCTTTCCCGCTCCGATCGGAGCGGGGGCCGCGGCCGCGACGCTGATGTTTTCGGCGGGCCTTGGTCTGATGTTCGGAAGCTATCCGGCGATTCGGGCATCGCGTTTGTCGCCTATCGACGCGCTTCGCAGCGAATAGCATATTGCGCGGGATTCGTGGTCCCGCCCCGAACGAGCATCGGCTTTCTAGTCCTTCCCGTCGCGCGCCTTCGCATTGCCGGAACCCGCAAGATAGCGGTCGAACCAGGCAATGATCTCCCCGACGATGTTTCGGACGTTGGCGGGCGACTGTGCCAGGCTGTGGCTCTCGCCCCAATAGCGCAACAGCCGCGCCGTCTTTCCCTGCCGGTACAAGGCGTAGAAGAAGGTGTCCGCCTGGGTCATGGCGCCGCGCATGTCGAACTCGCCATGAACCAGCAGCAACGGGGTCTGTACGCGATCGACATAGGCGATCGGCGAATTGCGCCAATAGCGTGCCGGATCCTCGTACGGCGGCACCGCGAGACCATTTGCAGCCTCGATGATCGACCAGTTGTTCGACTTCTCATGCTCGATCCCCGGATATCCGCGTGCGGAAGGATCGAACTGGAGATGCGTCTGGGCAAGATCGGTCACGCCGGCAAGCGCGGCCGCGGCCTTGAAGCGCGTGGTTTGCGTGATCAGGGAATATACGCTGTAGCCGCCGAAGCTTTGCCCCATGACCCCGATGCGGTCGCCGTCTGCGATGCCAAGCTCGATCAACCGGTCGATGGCGGGAAGCACCCCGTTCGATAACTGCATATACGGGTCGTTCGTCGCGGCGTCGCGAACGAGCGGCATCGAGGGGATGAGGACGACATACCCCTGCGCCGCATAGAGCTGAAGGTTGTAGATTCCCGGCATGTAGGGATTCAGCCAGTAGCTGCGGTCGAGCCCGTGAGAGACATAGCCGCCATAGACCCAGACGATCACCGGATAGCGCCGATCCTTCCGATATCCGGGCGGCAGGATCACTTCTCCCGCCAGCGGGCTGCCGTCGCCCGCGCGATACGCGATCGCCATGGTGGCCCCCCAATCGACATCGGCCAGATGGGTGTCGATCGCCAGCAACTCGCGCCGCTGGGCCGAGACCAGCGACGTCTCGCGCAGAAATACCCCGGCAGGGCTCGGCTCGAGCCACAACAGCACGTCCTGGCCGAAGTCGAGCAACTGGCCCCGGGGCGGAAGCGTCACTCGCGCCGGGAGCGCCCCGCCGGCCAGCGAAACAAGATCGAAGACGCGTTCGCCGTTGACGCTTGAAGCGAAAAGGAAATGCGAGGAAGGCGGAGCCCCCGGTTCCGGCCAGACGATCGAGGCCCCCGCGGGCAGCGCGACACCCGGCAAGGCCGACAGCCGGGCAGCCGAGGGATCGAGCGCCACCATTCCGGTTCCCGAGACAGCGACGTACCGCCCGTCCCCGCCCCGGCGAAAGGCGGCCGGCGGCTCCGCCATATCCGCAGTCAGGTTGACGGGCGCGGATCCTTCGCCGAGCAGCCACCAGTCGTTCCGGGCATTGGCGGACGGGCGCGCCTGGACCATCAAATCGCGATCATTGACCCACAGGGCGGCAAAATCATGCGGAAGGGGCCCGGCGTCTGCCGATCCGACCATCAGCGATCCGCCAACCGGCGCGATCCTGGCCGAATCGGCGCTCGCGACAAAAAGCGCGGCGTTCTTGTCTTCGAAGCCGGCGCGGGCGCGCAGGGCAATGCGCGATGAATCGGGGGCCCACTCGAGCAGTTCCAGCGGATAGTGCGCATCCGGCGGCAACGCCGTCCAACGCACCGGCATATTTTGCGCGAGATCGACGAAGCCGAGCCGTTTCTCGACCTGCCACGCATCGTCGTGATGCGGAACGCGCTCGCCACGCTTCGGCGCGATAACGCCGATCGTCGCCAGTATCGCGATCTGGTGCTTGTCGGGCGAAACGACAAGCGAAAGCGCCCCCTGAAACGGATAGGTGGGCAGGTCGGCAATCGTCGTTGCGCGCCCTGTCGCCGCGTCGATCACGCGCAATATGGCGCGATTGGCCTTCTCGTCGCGCGGTACCCGCGCGTCGCCGCTCCCCATCGCGCTCACGGTCGGAACCGCGCCGGCGCGTAGCGCCGCGCCGGTCGCGGCGCTGTGGTCGAATGGCCTTCGATACTGGTCGATCAGCGCCGAGGTCTGCCCGTCCGGCAGATTGAGCACAAGCAGCCGGTGATCGTCGAGCCACAGGAAGGGCGCCTGCTCATCAGAGCTTCGGCACTCGTGCGGCATTGCCCCTCCACCTGCGCCGCCACGCAGATCGAGGCTGTACATCGGGGAACCGTAGCGTGTGTGCGTCATCACCGCACCGCCGGAGAGCCTTTGGGTCGAATCCCGTTTGCGATCCCAGATATACAGATGGACATTGTTTCCGCCCCGCGGCTCCCGCCCCTCGGGCTGGGTAGAGAGCATCGCCAGCCGGCTTCCATCGGGCGACCATGTTGCGCACCAGAAGCCAGCTGCATCGGCGCCGCCGCGCGTGAGATTGCGCCGCGCGCCGGTCGCGCGGGTAATCAGCCAGACGTCGTTACGCGACGGATCGATCTCATAGGCCGTGCGCCCGAACACCTCTCCGTCGCGCGCCGGCCTCGGCACCACCGCGGCCACCAACGCGCCGTCAGGCGAAAGCGTGGCCCGATCCACATCGACCGTATCAAGCACATCGTCGATCCTCAGGGGATGCTTCGGATGCTGGGCGGCCGCGCTAAACGGAGTCAAGGCAAGCATTCCTGCGGAGATGATCGCGGAGAGAGTCCTGGGCCACGGGCAAATACGCACGATTCCGTCCTCCCGGCACGACGCTGCGCGGAAGTTTCCGCGAACGGGTCAATGGATATAGCAGCGGAGGACCTTTTCCAGCTTCATCAGCCAGAACAGCGCCATGACGAGCTCGTACGAGAAGCCGCCGTTACTCGCCTTCCGGGCCTGATCGAGCAGGCCGGAGAAGTCGTAGGCGCGGTGATCGGCCACAATCGAATCGGCCAGCAGCGCGTCGAAATCGATCAGCGCGGCTTCGCGCTGCATCCCGTGCCCATAGCCTTCGGCATAGCGCGGGAAGAGGAAGCCGTCGCTGAGCCCGGCCCGCGCCAGCATCAGCACGTTGATCATGCGGGCGTTGCGCATCTTGACGGGCAGCGCGCGGCAGAGATCGACCACCGGCGCCGCCGTGAGCGGATTGAGCGTCCAGATTCCGCGTCGCATGAACATATCCGCCCGGCCCGCCGCCACGGTGAGCGAGGAGGCGCTGGCGATGCCCGGCAACTCCCATTCCTGCCGGCGATACGTCCGCTCCATCGCCAGTTCGTCGCCGCCGACACCGCTCATGATGAGATCGATCGGACCGTCCGGATGCTGATCGACGGCAAGCGCACACGGCATCCGGTGATTATCGTCGAAGGGCGTCACCTGGGCCTCGGGGATTTCGAGCGCGGCGAATTGCGGCGGAAGATCGGATTGAAATTCCAGGTCCCGGAGGCCCAGCAGCGCGATCAGCTCGTCCCGCCGCGCGCGTTGCTGCTCGCCCACGGCGCCCGCGTGGATAAGCCCGTAGGAATGGATATCGTCGCGGCATTGCCGCGCAGCCAGCGCGACGCACGCCGAATCAAGTCCGCCGCTCACTTCCACCAGCGGCGTGCGCGCCACCGCGAGGCAGGGCCGCATTGCCGCGACGATGGTGTCGCGGAGCGCATCGGTTGCCCGCGCATCGGTGGAGAGAACCGAGGGCATCACGACATCCATATCCGAGGCGGGGAAGAAGCGGAGCGTGCTGTCGGCCAGCTCGATCGCTTCGCCGGGCCAGAGCATGCTCACGCCCTTGATCACCTGGCCGCGCGTCAGCGCGGGGCCATTCTCGACATAGATGCGGCAAGCTTCCCGGTCGGGCAGGGGAGCGGCAAGGTTTCGCACCGCCTCCTCGAACCGCCAGGAAACCACCAGCACGCCGCTTTCCCACGACACGTAGAGCGGCACGCCGGTGGCCGCGGTGCGGCGCAGGCGGACGGCAAAAGGCTGCGATTTGGCGATCGTAATCTCGGCACCCTGCTGATGGGTTCCGTCAAAGCCATTGATCCAGAACGCGCCGTCGCTTGCCCGCGTCAGCGCCCCGAGTTCCGCTATGGCGATGAGGAGGCGGTCCGCGCGGTCGGCCGCGATCATCTCGACGAAGCGGGAGGCGAATGCGCCGACTTCGCTCTTGCCGAAACGCGCGACGGGCCCTTCGACCCTCACTTGCTGGCCGATATCGGCCAAACGCACTCTCATGGATAACACGACCGGACCCCGCTGGATGCAAGCGTGAATTTCGCGCCATCGATTTAGGGCTGCGGGATCTCGGTGGGGTCGAAAAATGCGCCCGAGACCGAAACATTTTGCCGCGCGCTCGGGGAAGGGCCTCCCCATTCACCTTCGCGGCGGCAAGACATACGGCGCCCCTCCTCATGCGAGGAAGGGCGCCGAACGCACGAATTCAGCAGAAGCCGGGCTTACCCTGATTGTCCTGACCAGAGCCCGACTTGCACCCGTCGAGCTGATCCTCGGCGTAGAACCCGCCGGCAACTTTCAGCAAGTCATCGACGTTCCAGCGGCGTGGCTTGGCGGCGAATACTGATCTTTTTTCCGAGCCCATCTTCATATCAAACTCTCCTGCTTGACGAGAATCGATGCGTAACATGCGGAATTCAGCCGGGCAACATCCTATGTTAGACCATGCAACGCGATCATTTCGGTCGGAAATATAGTATTGCGCCCAAGTAACATCGTGTCTTTACTTTTCCAACATTGCACTTGCCCGGACTTGCGCCCGTATTGCGTGCATCTGCGCGGTAACGTCGGAGAGCTTGCCATCCGATAGACGAAGAATGCGATCGGCATTGACGATCGTCTCCAGCCGATGCGCAACGAGGATGCGAGTCATTCCGAGACTGCCAATGGCCTCGTTCACCGCCGCCTCGTTGCGGGGATCGAGCTGCGAAGTGCCTTCGTCCATCATCAACAGCCTGGGGCTGCGGTACAGCGCGCGCGCCAGGAGGACCCGCTGGCGTTGCCCGCCGGAAAGGGCCCCGCCCATATCGCCCACGAGCGTGTCATAGCCCATCGGCATCCGCGCGATATCGGCGTCGAAGGCGGCGAAGCGCGCGGCGGTCTCGATGCGCTCCGCGTCCGGATTATTGTCGAACAGCGCGATATTGTCCGCCAGCGTGCCCGCGAACAGATGATCGTCCTGGAGCACCGCGGCGATCTGATCGTGATACTGCTTGTACCCGAATTGCGCGAGCGGCTCGCCGTCCACAAGAACCTGCCCTTCGCTCGGCTCGATGAGGCCGAGCAGGATCTTGGCCAAGGTCGTCTTGCCGCCGCCGGACGGGCCGGTAATCGCGACATGCTCGCCCGCCTCGGCCACGAAATTGAGGTTGCGCAGGATGAAGGGGTCCGAGGCGCTGTACCGGAAGCCGACATCGCGCAGTTCGACGCGCCCCACCAGCGCCCGGCGCACACCGCCCCGCCGCGCGTAGCTGGCATCCACCTCGGCCAGCGCAATGTCGGACAGGCGATCCAGATGGAGCCTCAGGAACCTGAAGTTGATGCCATTGTCGATGAACGTCGACGATTTCTGCAGGAACTCCGCCTTATACGCCATGAAGGCGAACAGCATGCCCAGGCTCAGCGTCCCGCCGATAACCGCATTGGCCCCGACCCATATCGAAAACACATTCTCGATCGCCCTGATCGCCCGGTTGCCCGCGGTTTGATAGGCGGCCAAACGCGCCGTGATAACGCCGGCGTTGGTCGAATCGGTAAGCTTGTTGCGCCAAAGCGCCAGGCGCTCGGCTTCGCGATTATAGAGGCGCAGGGTCGTTATGCCGCGCAAGGTCTCGATCATCGTGGACTGTTCTTGCCCACCCTTCGATATCTGCAGCCCCTGCGCCTCTTGCTGCCGGGCGAACAGGGCGAAGCGCAGCAGCGCGTAAGAGAGGCACGCCGCCAGGGCGATCAGCGTGAGCGGGACGCTGTAGACCAGCATCAGCAGCAGCGTAAGCGAAGCGAGGCTGCCGTCGAGCACGGTCGCCACCGCGCCCTCGGTCATGAACTGGCGGATCGGCACGATCGATTGGAAGCGCGACAATATGTCGCCGATGTGCCGCCGCTCGAACCAGCTCACCGGCAACCGGACCAGCCTGCGGACGATATTCGTCGCGACACCATAGCCGAAGGCGGCGCCGGCCGATAACAGGACGAAGCTTCGCAGCAGATCGGCCCCCGCGTTGACAAGCGCGAACAACCCAAAGCCCAGCGCCAGCACGACGAGCAGGCTGCCGTCGAGCGCGGGCACCGCCGAATCTACCGCCAGCTGCATGAAATAGGGCGCGCACAGGATATACGCCTGCATCACGAGGCTGAGGATCGCCACCTGGACAAGCGCCCGTTTCAGCCCGGTGAGCCGATGCCAGAGCTGACGCAGCCGAAGCCTGTCGCGATAGGTGTGCGCTTCGAACTCGCTGGATGGCTCGAGCTCGAGCGCGACGCCAGTGAAATGGCGTGACACCTCGGCCATCGGCATCCATCGCGACGAGCCCGCCGGATCGTGGATCAGCGCCCGCCCGCGGCGTACTTCCTCGACGACCACGAAATGCTTCAGATCCCAATGCAATATTGCCGGCAAGAGGAGCGCGCCGAGTTCTTCCAGCTCGATCCGCACCGGCCGCGCGTCGATCATGAGACGATCCGCGATCCGAACCAGGTCTCCCAGGCTCGAGCCGCGTACGGAAGACTGGAATTCCCGCCGCAGCGCCGAAAGGCCGATCTCGAAGCCATGGTAGCCCGCGACCATCGTCAAGGCGGCCAGGCCACATTCGGTTGCCTCCGTCTGGCGAACGAGACGCACCCGCCGGGAAAAGCCAAAGGGGATCTCCACCTTAGCGGCCCATCGCCGCGAAGACTGGTTCGAAAAGCCATTCGAGGAGCGTGCGGCGCTCCGTGACGATTCTCGCAACCACCGCCATTCCGGGCATCAGCGGCTGGCGTTTCCCGAACGCGATCAGCCACGGCTGCGGTATCTCGACGATGGCCAGGTAGGTTGGCCGGCCCGCAGGTGCGCCGGCGGGCACGACGACACTGTCGGAGATCGACAGGATCCGGCCCGTGATGCTGCCGAAGCGCTCGGGCGGAAACGCATCCACGGCCAGCCGGACCTCCTGCCCCGGCGCGACGAACGCCGCCGACGAGCTCGGCAGGTATAATTCGGCCCGGAGCCCGGCGCCGTCGGGCACGACGGTCAGCAACGCACTCCCCAAGGAAGCGGCCTGCCCCGGTCGCGCGAGAACCGCGGTCACCTTGCCTTTGACGGGGGAGGTGACCGAATAGCCGCTCGAAACGTCGGACTGCGTCATCTGCTGGCGCAGCGCGGACCGGCTGGCGTCGTTTCCCGTCCGTTGCGCGCGGGTCGCGGCACGCAACTGCAATATTGCATTCCGCGCCTCGGCGGCCTCCGTCTCCTTTGCAATCTGCTGCCGTCGGAGCTGCGTGAGCTGCTGGCGAACGCGAATCAGCTCGGATTCGCGCGCGGCCACGTCGCGTCGGCTTATGAACCCGCGTTCGGTCAGGCTGCCGATGTCCTTGAAGCTGCGTTCGGCGAGTGCCAGCAGCCGCTCCTGGCCCGCGATCTCGCCGCCAAGCTGTTCGAGCTCCAACCGCGCGCCCGCGATCTGCGCGGTCAGCCCCGCTTCGTTCGCGACGGCGGCCCGCGATGTCTCGTCCGATTGCAATTCCAGCTTTCGGTCCTGCGCGCGGACGGCCTTGAGGATTTCCTCGGAAGCACTGCCGCCACCGGTGAGCGCATCTTCGGCGCGGACCAGAACAAGCGGGTCGCCCGGCTGGACCAATTGCCCTTCCACGACTTGCACGGCGGCAACGACCCCGGGTCGCGACGGATAGAGGGTAGCAATGCCATGATCCGGCACCAACGAACCTTGCGCGACTTGGATACGGGGATAGGTCCCCAATAGCAGGAACGTCCCGGCGGCACAGAGTGCGAAGAGAAGCAAGAAACCGATGGCCTGCCACGAGATGGGCGTGGCAATGCTCACCACGCCCTCCAGACGCCTCGTTCGGGACCGCATGACTTCTTCGCGAAAAAGAGGCTGCGGTGAAGCCTCAGTCACTTGCACGCCCGAGCAGTCGACACGTTTGGTTACTCCACTGGCTCGAAATATGGCGGGTCAAGTTTAGCGTCAATCCAGCTACCGATAAGCACTTGCCATTGGATTGAAAGAGTATCCCTGCGCGCCGATAGCGCCATCTCCGTCTGAATGATCAGGATGGGAGATCGGATCGAACATTTCTAGCCGGTAATCGCCGCGTACATCATTTGCGGCCAGTGCGATTGCCACAGTACTTCCGCTATCCGCGCGCCCGCTCCGCCAGCGCGATCCAGACCGGCGCATGGTCGCTGCTTTTCTCCCAGCCGCGCACATGCGAATCCACCGTCGCCGCCTTCAGCCGCTTCGCCGCCGGCTTGTTGAGCAGCAGATGATCGATCCTGAGCCCGGCGTTGCGGGCATAGGCGTTCCGGAAATAGTCCCAGAAGGTATAGATCGTCTCCCCGGGATGCAGCGTGCGCAGCGCGTCCACCCATCCCTGCTCGATCAAGCGGAAGAACGCCGCGCGCACCTCGGGCGCGAACAGGGCGTCGTCCACCCAGCGCTCGGGCTTGTAGACGTCCAGATCGGTGGGCATCACATTGTAGTCGCCCGCGATCACCACCGGCGCGTCCATCTCCACCAGATCCCCCATCCGCGCGATCAGCCGCTCCATCCAGCCGAGCTTGTATTCGAACTTCGGCCCCGGCCGCGGATTGCCGTTGGGGAGGTACAGCCCGCCGATCAGCACGCCGTTCACCGCCGCCTCGATATAGCGGCTCTGCGCATCCGCGGGGTCGCCCGGCAGGCCGCGATGCGTCTCTACCGGGTCGCATCCCCGCGCGAGGATCGCCACCCCGTTCCAGCTCTTCTGCCCATGCCAGATCGCGCCATAGCCGGCGTCGCGGATCGCCCCTTCGGGGAATTTCTCCTGCGGCGCCTTCAATTCCTGCAGGCACACCACATCGGGCCGCGCCTCGCCCAGCCAGCGCAGCAGCACCGGCAGGCGGCCGTTGATCCCGTTCACATTATAGGTCGCGATCTTCATCCAGGCTTGATGCCCGGCGGGGTCAATCGGTTCCCTGGCGGACCCGCAGCGCGTCGCGGTCGCGGATCGTCACCCCGCGCGCGCCCATCAGCGCGATTAGCCCTTCGCGCTTCAGCCGGCTTAGTTGCCGGCTCACTGTCTCGATCGTCATCCCCAGCACTTCGGCCATCTCGCCGCGCGTCAGTGGCAGATCGAACGTCACCGGTCCGAACGCCGCCGCCCGGCATCCGCCGGTGCGCTCGGCAATCGCCAGCAGGAAGCCCGCGACCTTCTCGCCCGCGGACAGCCGCGCCAGCGCCAGCATCCGCCCGCGCGCTTCGTCCAGCGCCGCGAAAGTCCGTTGGAGCAGCATCCGCTCCATCCGCGCATGATCCGCGAGCACGCGCTCGAAGGGGCCTCGCGGAAACACGCAAAGCTCGGCCTCGGTCAGCGCGGTGACGGTGAACTCCGCCTCGCCCGCATAGGGCCGCCCGACGAAATCGGCGGGATAGACCAGCCCGACGATCTGCTCGCGACCATCCGGCGTCGCGGCGGTCAGCTTCATCACCCCGCTCAGCAGATTGGCGCAGATCACGCTTTCGTCACCCGCCCAGATCAGGCTCTCGCCACGCGCCAGCATCTGCCGCCGCCCGAGCGTGTTGAGCGCGACAAGCTCGCTATCGCTGAGACTCCCGCACAAAGCACGGTCGCGCACTGCGCATTCGGCACAGGTCAGGGTTGTCGCCATGTCCCACCTATAGGCCCGCGCGGGCCGATTGTCGCGCCGCGCACGAATTTGACCGCGGTCAAAGCGCCGCGCCCGCCACAGGCGCACGCCGCTTGCGAACCCCAAGCAGGAGCGCTCGCAATGTCTTTCCTCTATCTCGTATTCGCGATGATGGCGCTGTTCGCCGGCGTGGTCGGCTATATCAGCATCGAGGACGCTATTCGTCCCTGACCGGCGTATCGGGCGCGGCCGCCGGCATCTGCCGGTGCCCGCTCCGACGCCAGGCGCTGCGCAGCATATTCCCCGCCAGCGCGGTCACGCCCGGCCGTACGAACAGCCAGTCGCGGATCGCCGGGCCCTTCACCGCGCCGATCGTCCCCTTATAGCCGCCATCGCCCGCGCCCCAATCGACATGGGTGATCCCATCCTCGATCGCGCGCGCCAGATTGCGGTAATACAGCAGCTTCCCCGGCGAATGCTTGCCCACGGCGGGATCGTAGCTGTTGGCGATCGCATATTTCAGCGAACCCGCATTCAAGTCGAACGAGAAAGCCGCAGGCGCGCCATCCACCCGCAGCACCGCCGCCCACATCATCCGCGCCACCACCGGATCCGCCGCCGCCGCCCGCCAGAAGGCGCCATGCCCGCCCGCGGTGAATTTGGCATCGCCGCCGTCGGTCTTCGCCGCGATCCAGCTCTTCTCCTCGACTTGGCCGAGCGCCGCGAACGCGACCTCGTCCCACCCCTCGCCCGACACATAGTCCCAATCGAGCGCGCCGTGGTCAGCCAGATGCTTCTCGTGAAACCGGTTCTTCCGCAGCGTCGAGTTGCGCGGCCAAGTCCCCTCGGCACGCAATGCCGCCATATCGAGCACGAACGAATCCGCCACGAACCGGTCGAGCACCGCCCAGCCCTTCGCCTGCGCCGCCGCCTTCAACAGCTCGAGCCCCGGGTCGCCGTCATAGACCGGCCCGACCCGCAGCGCCGTCGCCGCGCGCGCCAGCCGCGGCAGCAGCGCCTCGAACGCCTCGATCCCCGCATCCTCACGCACCGGAAAGCTGCGGAACGGCCAATAGCAGCCCGGCACGGAAGCCAGCCCCAGCCACGCCGGCCCGGTCTTCACCATCGGCAAGGCCACCAAAGCCTCGCCCTCGCGGCTGACGCTCAACGTCCGCGCCGCGCCGCCATAGGCCTTGAGCGCGGCAGCGTACCAGCCATAGCGCAGGAACCGATGGCTGGGCGCCGCCCGCGCCGCCACCGCATCGATCGCGCCCGCCAGCCCATCGACGCAATCGACCGCCAGCAGCGGCGGCAGGCGCGTGAAATCGGCAAGGGGCATCGGCTTCGACATCGCGACCCTATTACGCCGCAGCCGTTACCAACCCTTTATCCTTGTCCGTGCTCCGGCGAAGGCCGGAGCGCTGCGTTACGAAGCACACCGATTGCGGCCAACGCTCCTGCCTGCGCAGGAGCACAGTCTTTTGGTTGGCGGATGGGCACCGAACAACACTTGCCCCCACCCCTCCGCTCCCCGCATAGAGGCGCGATGCTCGAAGGCCCCTATCTCTCCACCGTCTCCGCGACGATCCAGGCGGCGATCGCGCCGGTGTTCCTGCTCGCCGGCGTCGGTGCGTTCCTCAACGTCATGGTCGGCCGCCTCGCGCGGATCGTCGACCGCGCACGCTCGCTCGAGCAGCTCCACCCGCGCTCGACCGGCATCGAGCACGATCGCCACGTCTGGGAACTCCGCGTGATCGACCGGCGCATCTCGGTGATCAACAATGCGATCTTCCTGTGCGTGTCGAGCGCGCTGGCGATCTGCGTGGTCGTCGCCTTGCTGTTCGTCTCGCGGCTCGGCAACCTGCACGTCGGCGCCTTCGTCGCGCTCGCCTTCATCCTGTCGATGTGCCTGCTGATGGCGGGGCTGGTCTATTTCCTCGTCGAGGTGCGGATGTCGCTGACGACGATCCACGTCCGCGAAGAGCTGCTCGAGCGCGACAACAAGCCCAAGGGACAATGACCCCCGCCACCGAACGCCGGCTGCTCCAGATCGTCATGGCGGTCACATTGCTGCTGCCGCTGAGCGCAGCCCTCGCCGGCACGATCGGCGGCCCGCATTTCCTTGGGCGCCCGCCGGTGATCCCCGTCGATCTCGACAGCCACTTCCGCTACATCTCGGGGCTGTTCCTCGGCATGCTCCTGCTCTTCGCCTCGTGCATCCCGAACGTTGATCGGCACGGGCCCCGCCTGCGCATGCTCGCCTTCATGGTGTTCATCGGCGGGCTGTTTCGCTTCTATTCGCTGGTCGGGGTCGGAATTCCCTCGCTCGGCCACCAGATCGGCCTCGGCATCGAACTGGTCGAGCTGCCGCTGATCCTGCTCTGGCAGGCCCGCGTCGCCCGCCGCTTCACCGGATCGTCCGCGGTCCCAGATCGGCCTTGACGCTCGGCAGATAGCGCGGCGGCACCCGCGCGTGCGACGCCTGCTCATAGGCATAGCCCGCCCCCAGCAGCAGCGCCTCGCTGTGCGGCAGCCCGATGAACGACAGCCCCACCGGCAATCCCTGCACCAGCCCCATCGGCACCGTCAGATGCGGATAGCCCGAAATCGCCGGCAGGCGGCTGGCCGACGGCCCCTCATATTGATCGCCCTGCACCGGATCGCTCAGCCACGCCGGGCCATAGCTCGGCATCACCAGCAATTGCACGCCGCCCGCCTTGAGCATCGCCGCGATCCCCTGCGCGCCCGCCAGCCCGAGCGACTTCGCCCGCGCCGCTGTATAGTCGGGATCGTCCAGCCCCTTGGTCTTTACCGCATCCTCGAACGTCTCCTGCGCGAAGAACGGCATCTCGGCCTCGGCATGCGCGGTGTTGAACGCGATCAGCGCCGCGAGCGTCCGCACCGTTACGCCGGCGGGGGTGCGCGCCAGATAGGCGTCGAGATCGGCCTTCAACTCGACATGCAGCACCACGGACTCCGCCGCGCCGATCCCGTCCAGCTTGGGCATCTGCACCTCGACCAGCACCGCCCCGCCCGCGCGCAGCTGCGCCAGCGCCGCGTCGAAGCGCGCGGCCAGCTCGCCGGTCATCGCCGGCCGCACGAAGCCGATCCGCATGCCCTTCAGCGCGTCCGCCGAAAGCCCCGCGGCATAGTCCTTCCGCCAGCCATCCGCCCCCGCCGTCGTCGCATCCATGGGATCGCTCCCCACCATCGCCGAAAACAGCGCCGCCACGTCCTTCACGCTGCGCCCCATCGGCCCCGGCGTGTCCTGGCTATGGCTGATCGGCACCACATAGGTGCGGCTCACCAGCCCGAGCGTCGGCTTCAGCCCGACCAGCCCGTTCATCGACGACGGGCAGATCACCGATCCGTCGGTCTCGGTCCCCACCGCCACCGCCGCGAAGCTCGCCGCCACAGCCGCGCCCGATCCGCTCGAGGATCCGCACGCGCTCCGGTCCAGCGCATAGGGATTGCGCACCAGCCCGCCGACCGCGCTCCACCCGCTCATCGCCCGGTTGGAGCGGATATTCGCCCATTCGCTCAAATTGGTCTTGCCTAGGATCACCGCGCCGCCCGCGCGCAGCCGCACCACCACGGGCGCGTCGCGGTGCGTGTCGTTCGCCGCCAGCGCCAGGCTACCCGCCGTGGTAGGCTGGTCGCGGGTCTCGATATTGTCCTTAATCAGCACCGGAATGCCGTCGAGCGGCCCGAGCAGCTTCCCCGCCTTGCGCCGCGCATCGCTCGCCCGCGCCTCGGCCAGCGCCTGGCGGTTGACCGCGATCACCGCGCGCAAGGCCGGCCCGCGCCGATCCATGGACTCGATCCGCTGGAGAAAGGCCATGGTCAGCGATTCCGAGGTCGATTCGCCCAGCCGCATGCTGTCCTGCAGGTCGTCGATCGACGTCTCGACGATCGCCGAAACCTGCGCCTCGGCATGGCCCGCGATCCCGCAAACCAGCGCCAACGCCGCGAACCGTGCCAACCAACGCATGCCCATGCCCATGCCCTCTATCGATGACCCAGCCTAGGGGCCCGCGCGTCGCAGCGCCAGCAGCCGCGCACGCTGCAAGCCGGACCTGGGGATTATGCGGGGCCAAGGTGCAAAGGGCCGTTAACCCTTCCCGCCTAACGGTCTTGAATCGCGCCAGGAATTCCCGCGAGCAGCGAGGGTGTTGATGGTACCGTTCAAACCCCCGGCCGGATGCGATGTGCCCGATGCGGTCGAGCTCGCCGGCGCACTGCGTCCTGCCGGCCAGCGGCCGGACGGGGAGGTGCATTCGCGGCTGCTGCGCGGTATCCTTACCCAGGCGGTGTTCGAGACGGACGCATACGGGTTCGCGACCGAAATCTCACCGAGCTGGCTCGCTTATACCGGACTGGATTATGCGCAGGCGAGCGGTTTTGGATGGACCACCGCGATCCATCCCGACGATCGGGAGGGTATCGGGCAGCTGCGCGAAAGGGCCATGCGCAGCCTGACGGACCTGGACGGCGAGTTCCGTCTGCACCGCGCCGATGGCACTTGGTGCTGGACCAACGTCCGCTCGGTGCCAGTGCTTGGCCCGGACGGCCGCGTTGCCAAATGGGCCGGTATGATGATCGACATCTCGGCGCAACGCGACGCCGAGGCTCGGCTGGCCGAAAGCGAGGAGGATCATCGCCACGCGGTCGAGCTCAACCCGCAGATGCCATGGACCGCATCGCCCGATGGCCGGATCCTGACGGTCAACGATCGCTGGTGCCGCTTTTCGGGGCAGGAGCGCGAGGCCGCGATCACCGCGGCGCTTGAGGTCTTCGCGCATCCCGACGATGTGCCGCACGCGCATTCCGAATTCCTCCGCTGCATGAAGAGCGGCGATCCCTACGATGCGCGTTTCCGTGTCCGCACCCCCGATCAGGGCGACCGCTGGGTCCGCTCGCGCGCCTGGCCGCGCCGCGACGCCGCGGGCGATATCCTGCGCTGGTACGGCTTCACCGAGGATATCCACGATTCGGTGCTCGCAGAAGCCGAGATCCGCGCCGCCAACGAACGCTACCGTCACGCCGCCCAGGCGACCCGAGACGTGATCTGGGATTTCGATTTCGAGCGCGGGATCGTCACCTACAGCGATCTGCTCGAAAGCCATTTCGGCCACCGCCTGCCATCGAACCGGGCCGACAAGCGCTGGTGGGTGAAACATATCCATCCCGATGACCGCGCCCGCGTGATCGACTGCACCACCGCGGCGATGGAGGGCAAAGGCGACGACCGGTGGGTAAACGAATACCGCTTCGCCCGCGCCGACGGAAGCTATGCGCATGTCCTCGATCGCGGCCAGCGCATCCGCGACGCATCGGGCAGGCCGGTCCGCGCGATCGGCGCGATGCTCGACATGACCGGGAAGCGCCGCGCCGATGCCGAGTTGCGCGTCAGCGAGGAGCGGCTGCGGCTCGCGGTCACCGCCTCCGGGCTCGGCATCTCCGATTATGACGCGCGCACCGATACGCTCCACTGGTCGCCCGAGCTGCGCGCGATCCTCGGCGTGGAGATGGACGAGCCGGCCAGCCAGCCGCTGGCGATGACGCTGATCCACCCCGACGACCGCGACGAGGCAATCGATCAGGAACGTCGCGCGTGCCAGGGCGATTTCAGCCATCAATATCGGGGCACCCGCCGGATCTTCCGCAGGAACGACGGCGCGCTGCGCTGGGTCGCGACTCATGGCCACCCGATCCACGACGACGCCGGCGCGCTGATCCGCGTCATCGTCACCGCCAAGGACGTTACCGACGAGAAGACCGCGCAGGACCGGCTGCACTGGACCGCCAATCACGACGCGGTCACCGGCCTGCCCAATCGCGCCGCTTTCCAGGCCGCGCTGGATACGTCGCTCGCCACCGCGATCGGCCGCGGCGATCCGCTCGCATTGCTGCTGGTCGATCTCGATAATTTCAAGCAGATCAACGACAGCTTCGGCCATCACGCCGGCGATCTCGTCCTGCGCACCTTCGGCGACCGGATCGGCGAGGCGCTGCCGCGCGGCGCCGTGCTCGCCCGGTTCGGCGGCGACGAGTTCGCGGTGCTGCTCCCCGGTACCAGCGCCGCCAGCGCTCCGGACGTCGCGGCCGCTCTGCTCGCGATACTGCGCCGCCCGTTCGCGCTCGGCGGCCGCAACGTCGATCTGCGCGCCAGCATCGGAGTCGCGGTGTTCCCCGATCACGGCGCCGACGGCGAGGAGCTGGTCAAGGCGGCCGACATCGCCCTCTACGCCGCCAAGGACGTCGGCCGCGCCACCGTCCGTCTGTTCGAACCGGGCATGCGCGCGGCGCTGCAGGACCAGGCGAAGATGCTCCGCCGCGCCCGCAGCGTCGTCGACAATGCATGGGCGGAACCGGCGTATCAGCCCAAGATCGCGTTCGGATCGGGCCGGGTGATGGGGTTGGAGGCCTTGTTCCGCTGGCGTGATCCCGGCATCGGCCTCCAGAGTCCCGCCACCATCGCTTTCGCATTCGACGATTTCGAACTCGCATCCTTGCTCGGCGAGACCATGCTGGAGGCGGTTCTCGCCGATCTGCGCCGCTGGCTCGACGCCGGCGTGGATGTCGGCCACGTCGGGATCAACGCCTCGCCCGCCGAATTCCGCAACCCGCTATATGCCGAGCGGCTGCTCGACCGCCTCGCCGCGCACGGCGTCCATGCCACCGCGCTCGAGCTCGAAGTGACCGAGACCGCATTGCTTGCCGATACCGACGGCCGCGTTCTGCATGCGCTGAAGACATTGCGCGCCGCGGGCATGACGATCGCGCTCGACGATTTCGGCACCGGCTTCTCGTCGCTGGCGCATCTGCGGCGTTTCCCGGTCGATACGCTCAAGATCGACCAGTCGTTCGTCGGCGGGATCGACGCCGGGCACGGCGACCGCGCGATCGTCGAGGCGGTGTTGCGTCTCGGCGAAGCGCTCGGCCTGACCACGGTCGCCGAGGGCGTCGAAACCGACAGCCAGGCCGCCTTCCTGCGCGGGCGCGGCTGCAAGCTGGGCCAGGGCTATCTGTTCGCCCGTGCGCTCCCCGCAAGCGAGATCGCCGGCTTTATCGAATCGCGCGGGGCCGAACGCCGCCGGGGCTGATCGTTACGGATGCGGCGCGAATCCGTTTGCCGCCGATCGTGCGGCGATCGCCGTCGCAAGACTCTTTTGTGAAAAATTTTGTTCGCCCTTCGCATTTCCCCTCTTGCGTTTCGGAAAGCCTAGGAAGGTCCGTGCGTCGCTGCACCGCACCCCTACATCGGGGGCCACGAAGCGACTCATTTTAGCGACGAACCGAGTCCTTCATTAACCATTTACCATCTTGTGCCCGGACTCGGTTTGGCACAATCTGTTGTGGTTGCGCTGAGGGGCAAACTCAAGCACTGGTATGGCATGCGCCGCGGCACTATGTCGTGGACAAGCCGTATCGTGCCCGGTGGATAAGGCTGTGGACATCTTTTGTTCTCGCTAAATCCAACACCAATGCCTAGCATTGGTTATGCCCTTCGAGTCGACGAGATGCCTCCCGAGAGAGGCGTGTGAAGTCATTTGCAGGGGTTGCGTCATGGAATTCAGGGATACCGAAAACAGCGTGAACGACACCGCCACCATCAGCGCCGCCACGGCCCCCAAGGCCGCGGCCAAGGCTTCGCCCAAGCGCAAGGTCGCCAAGGGCAATTCGCACAGCGTCACCCCGCAGCTTTACGCGGTCGAGGTCGATCACAGCCGCGATGCCCTGCTCACCGATTTCGGCAAGGACACGCTCAAGGACCGCTATCTGCTTCCGGGCGAAAGCTTCCAGGACCTGTTCGTGCGCGTCGCCTCGGCCTATGCGGACGATCAGCCGCACGCCCAGCGGCTCTACGATTATATCTCGAAATTGTGGTTCATGCCCGCCACCCCGGTCCTGTCGAACGGCGGCACCGGGCGCGGCCTGCCGATCTCCTGCTTCCTCAATTCGGTGCCCGACAGCCTCGAGGGCATCGTCGACACCTGGAACGAGAATGTCTGGCTGGCGTCGCGCGGCGGCGGCATCGGCACCTATTGGGGCGCGGTGCGCGGCATCGGCGAGCCGGTCGGCCTCAACGGCAAGACCAGTGGCATCATCCCCTTCGTCCGGGTGATGGATTCGCTGACCCTCGCCATCTCGCAGGGGTCGCTCCGCCGCGGCTCGGCGGCCTGCTATCTCGACATCAGCCATCCGGAGATCGAGGAATTCCTCGAAATCCGTAAGCCCTCGGGCGATTTCAACCGCAAGGCGCTCAATCTCCACCACGGCGTGCTGATCCCCGACGCCTTCATGGAGGCGGTCCGCAACGGCGAGGAGTGGAAGCTCAAGTCCCCCAAGGACGGCAGCGAGCGCGCCACCGTCGATGCCCGCGCGCTCTTCCAGAAGCTCGTCGAGACCCGCTTGGCGACCGGCGAACCGTACATCGTGTTCAGCGATCACGTGAACTCGAACATGCCCAAGCATCACCGCGATCTGGGCCTCAAGGTCTCGACCTCGAACCTCTGCTCGGAGATCACCTTGCCGACCGGCAAGGACCATCTCGGCAAGGAGCGCACCGCGGTCTGCTGCCTCTCGTCGGTCAATCTCGAGACCTGGGACCAGTGGAAGGGCGACAAGGGCTTCATCGAGGACGTCATGCGCTTCCTCGACAATGTCCTGCAGGACTTCATCGCCCGCGCCGAGCCCGGCATGGAGAAAGCCGCCTATTCGGCGATGCGCGAACGCTCGGTCGGACTTGGCGTCATGGGCTTCCACTCCTTCCTGCAAGCCCGCGGCCTCCCCTTCGAAGGCGGCATGGCCAAGACCTGGAACCTCCGCATCTTCAAGCATATCGCCGCGCAGGCGCAGGAAGCGTCGATGCAGCTCGCGGTCGAGCGCGGGCCCTGCCCCGATGCCGCCGACATGGGCGTGATGGAGCGCTTCAGCTGCAAGATGGCGATCGCGCCGACCGCGTCGATCAGCATCATCTGCGGCGGCGCCTCGGCCTGCATCGAGCCGATCCCGGCGAACATCTACACCCACAAGACGCTCAGCGGCTCGTGGTCGGTCAAGAACCCGTATCTCGAGAAACTGCTGAGCGACAAGTCGAAGAACAGCGACGCGGTGTGGAACTCGATCCTCGAACAGGGCGGCTCGGTCCAGCACCTCGACTTCCTCGATGCCGAGGAGAAGGATTGCTACAAGACCAGCTTCGAGATCGACCAGCGCTGGCTGCTCGAGCTCGCGGCGGACCGCACCCCCTATATCGACCAATCGGCCTCGCTGAACCTGTTCATCCCGGCCGATGTCGAGAAATGGGACCTGCTGATGCTCCACTTCCGCGCGTGGGAATTGGGCATCAAGTCGCTCTATTACCTCCGCTCCAAGTCGGTGCAGCGCGCCGGCTTCGCGGGCGGCGTCGAGGCCGACAACACGATCGACGCCCCGACCTTCCAGGTCGAGAGCCGCGATTACGACGAATGCCTGGCGTGCCAGTGAGGTGGCGGGTTTAGGCCAGCCGCATCAGCCACAATCTCCCTCTCCCCCTGTGGGAGAGGGATGGGGCCCGCGCGCAAAGCGCGTGGGAAGGGTGAGGGGGAATAAGGACGGACTGACCAAGCGTCAGCTCCTGCCCGCTTCCACCGTCGACCGCTCACGCGAACTCCGCAAGAACGCCGGCCCCGCCGAGCGGAAATTATGGCGCGCGCTTCGCGAAGCACTGCCGCAAGCCGGGTTCCGTCATCAGGTTCCGTTCGGCCCATACCATGCCGATTTCTGCTCGCACGCGGCAAAGCTGATCGTCGAGGCCGACGACGCCACGCATGCGTTGAACAGGGCGCAGGACGAATCCCGTACTCGCTTCCTCAACGGCGAAGGATATCGCGTCATCCGCTTCTGGAACAACGATGTGATGGGAAATATCGACGGCGTGATTCAAACGATCACCGCCGCCCTTCCTTCTCCCCTTGTGGGAGAAGGTGGCGCGAAGCGCCGGATGAGGGGGAGTCGGGACGCATGAGCTATCCTCAGTCCCCCTCACCCTTCCGTCGCTCCGCTCCTCCCTCCCTCTCCCACAAGGGGAGAGGGAAAGAAGGTTCAGCCCTCGGCTTCTTCTTCCTCGAAGGTCACCGCCACGTCGGCGTTGGCGCTCAGCCGCACCTTGTCGCCCTCGACATCGGCGACCAGGCCGAGCGAGATATAATGGTGGTGCCCTTCATGGCCCGATCCGCTGTCCTTCTTGGTCAGCTTGATGCGGTCGCCATCGACATGGTCGACAGTTCCGACATGGACGCCGTCGGCGCCGATGACTTCCATATGCTCTTTGATCTGGGTGGCATCGCTCATCGTCAATCTCCTTTGTTTGTTTCGGGTGCCCAACGCGCGAACCGGCCACAGGATGCGGAGAAATCGGCATGAATCGCTTCAAAACCCCAATCGCCATCGCGGGCCTGCTGCTGCTCGCCGCCTGCGCGCACCAGACCCCCGCCGCTGTCGCGCCCGGCGCGCCGGGATTCCTGCTCGGGCTGTGGCACGGCTTCATCTTCCCGGTGTCGTGGTTCCTCAGCCTGGTGATGCCCGACGTCGCGGTCTATGCCGTGCCCAACGATGGCGGCTGGTATGATTTCGGCTTCTTCATCGGCATCTGCTTCTTCGGCGTCGGCTCGCATCGCACCAAGACGGTCTATGTCGATCGCAGCCACAGCCGCCGCCGGGATCGCGGCACGGTCATCGATCACGAATGACGCGGACCCTGCTCCTCGATGGCGTGGCGCTGGGCGTCGGCGCGGCGGGTCTCACCTTGCTGGTGAGGCCAGCGGCGGCGCGCGGCCTGCTGCGCATCGCCGATAGCGAGCCCGCCACCTACGGCCTGCGTATCGGCGGCGCCATGATCCTCGCGGCGGGACTGTTTCTCGCCAGCTTCACCACCGCCTGGAGCCTCGCCCAGTGAACGACGCCGTCCAGCCCAGGCTCGGCTTTCGCGCCGACATCAATGGACTCCGCGCGATCGCGGTGCTGGCGGTGCTCGCCTATCATTTCGGCGTCGCCCCGTTCCGCAGCGGCTTCGTCGGCGTCGATGTTTTCTTCGTGATCTCGGGCTATCTGATGACCGGGATCGTCCTCGGGCGGCTGGATCGCGGCACCTTCTCGGTGCCCGGCTTCTACCTCGATCGCGCGCGGCGGATCGTTCCGGCGCTGGTGGTGCTGGTCGCGGCGGTGCTTCTGCTCGGCTTCTGGATCCTGCTCCCGGACGAATATCTGATCCTCGCCAAGCATGCCGCCAGCAGCGTCACCTTCCTGTCGAACATCCTCTACCGCAACGAAGCCGGCTATTTCGACCCCGGCCTCGACCAGAAATGGCTGCTCCACACCTGGTCGCTGTCGGTCGAGTGGCAATTCTATCTGCTCTATCCCTTGCTGCTGCTGGCGATCGTCAAATTCCTGCCGAAGCGCTGGCTGAAGCCGGTCCTCGCAACGCTCGCGCTCGCGTCCTTCGCGAACATGATCGCGCTCAGCCTCACCATCCCCGATACCGGCTTCTTCCTGCTGCCGCCGCGCGCGTGGGAGATGCTGGTCGGCGGCCTCGTCTTCACCAGCCCGGCGCTCACCGGCACCTTCGCGCGCCCCGCGCAACTCGCCGGCCTCGCGCTGATCCTGGCTTCTACCCTCGCCTTCACCCCCGCCGCCTGGCCCAATGTCTGGGCGCTGCTGCCGGTGCTCGGCACCGCGCTGGTGATCCTCGCCGCCCGCGCCGATTCTCGGCTGACCGGCAATCCGATTTCCGCCTGGGTCGGCATCAATTCCTATTCGATCTATCTGTGGCACTGGCCGCTGGTCGAATTGCTCAAGCGCTATCGCCATGACGGCGAATGGCCGTGGATTCTGGCCGCGCTCGCCGCCTCGTTCGTGCTCGGCCACCTCTCGTGGCGCTTCGTCGAGCGGCTCGGCCAATCCCGCGCGCAAAAGCTGGCGGGGGAAAAGCCCCGCATCCACACCGGCCGGATCGCGTTCGATTGGCGCGCGCACCTGACCTATGCGATCCCCGTCGCTGCGCTGGTGCTCGTCTCGCTCGGCATCTGGAAGACCCGCGGGCTGCCCCAGCGCTTCTCCGCCGAAGTCCAGGCGGTGGCGCAGGACGCGATGCCCGCCGGCCTCCCCGAAGCCGCCGACTGCTTCTCGCATGTCGCCGGCGTTCCCGCTCCGTGCGTGCTCGGCGCGGTAAAGCAGCCGGTGCTGCTGACGATGCTGGGCGACAGCCACGCCGAATCCTCGCTCCGCGCGGTGATGGCGGCGATGCCCGCGGGCGCGAAGGGCGGCATCGCGTTCAACGCCTATGCCGCCTGCCCGCCGGTGCTGGGTGCCGCGGCGGTCAAGGGCCCAAGCCAGTGCGGCGACTTCAACCGCCGCTTCCTCGAGCCGCAGACCGTGAAGCGTACCACCCCGCTGCTGCTCGTCAGCCGCTGGTCCTATTATCGCGACAATCCGGCCTACCGCTTCGCCGGCGGCCGCGATCTGCCCGCGAGTCTCTACGCCTCGATGTGCCGCCTCGCCGCCGCCGGCCCGACCTATGCCAATCTGCCCGCCGCCGAATTTCCCTTCTGGGTCTCACGCGAGCTCCAGCACCGCATGATCGCCGATCCGCGCACGCCCGAGATCGTCGAGTCCCCCGCCGATCATGCCGCGCGAAACGCCGCCGTCGTCGCAGCGCTGCAGCGCGCCGCGCGCGACTGCGGCCTCAAATTGCTCGATCCCGCGCCCTTGATCTGCCCCACCGGCGCCTGCGAAGGCTCGCGCAATCACCGCGCGCTGTACCGCGACGAGCATCATTTGAGCATCTACGGCGCCGGCCTGCTCGTGCCGATGTTCCGCTCGGTATTCGCGCCATGACCGCGAACGCCGACCTTTTCTGGAGCGTCCTCGCCGGTGCCGCGATGCTTGCGGTCGTGGCTTTGCGGGACCGGCGCACGCCTTTCGCGCTTAAGGATTTCGCGTGGAGCGTCCTGTTCGCCATATGGTGGGCGGCCTATATCTACTTCATCCTTCTCGGGCATGAGACGCCCACATCGAAATATCTCATGCGCCTTGTCCTCCGGCTCATCGTCGCCGGGTTCAGCCTCTATTTCCTGGTCACCTGGTCCCGCGATCTGCGCCGCGACTGGCGCGATCCCGATGCGCTGGAGGAAAGCTTCCCGGTGTCGCAGGATGGCTACACCATCCGCCGCGCCGTGATCGCGCCGCGCACCCGGGCCCTATTCTCGGTCGCGCTCGCGGCCGCCTTCACCTTGCTATCTACCGCTGTTCTCATCAAATTCCTGTTCGCCTCGGAGTAAAGCCCATGTCCCTTCTCGTCGCCCGCAACCAGTACAAGCCCTTCGAATATCCCTGGGCCTATGAATTCTGGAAGCGCCAGCAGCAGATCCACTGGATGCCCGAGGAAGTGCCGCTCGGCGAGGATTGCCGCGACTGGGCGCAGAAGCTCACCGATCAGGAGCGCAACCTGCTGACCCAGATCTTCCGCTTCTTCACCCAGGCCGATATCGAGGTGCAGAATTGCTACCACGAGCAATATGGCCGCGTGTTCAAGCCGGTCGAGATCAAGATGATGCTGGCGGCCTTCTCCAACATGGAGACGGTCCACATCGCCGCCTACAGCCACCTGCTCGACACCATCGGCATGCCCGAGAGCGAGTACGGCATGTTCCTCGAATACTCCGAGATGAAGGACAAGCACGACTATCTGCAGAAGTTCGGCGTCGACACCGACGAGGACATCGCCAAGACCCTCGCCATGTTCGGCGGCTTCACCGAGGGGCTCCAGCTCTTCGCCAGCTTCGCAATGCTGATGAACTTCCCGCGCTTCAACAAGATGAAGGGCATGGGCCAGATCGTCAGCTGGTCGGTCCGCGACGAGAGCCTCCACTGCGAGGGCATCATCAAGCTGTTCCACACCTTCACCAAGGAGCGCGATTGCCTGACCAAGTCGGTCAAGAGCGACATCATGGACATGTGCCAGACGACGGTGCGGCTCGAGGACGCCTTCATCGATCTCGCCTTCGAGCAGGGCCCGGTCAGCGGCATGACCCCCAAGGAGATCAAGAAGTACATCCGCTACATCGCCGACTGGCGCCTCGGCCAGCTCGGCATGAAGCCGATCTACATGATCGACGAGCACCCGCTGCCGTGGCTCGCGCCGCTCTTGAACGGGGTGGAGCACGCCAACTTCTTCGAACAGCGCGCGACCGAATATTCCAAGGGCGCCACGCGCGGCCAGTGGGGCGAGGTGTGGGATTCGTTCGACAAGCGCCAGAAGGCCAAGGCCGACAAGCCGGCGAACGAGGATGGCGCTGGGGATGCGGGGGATATGTTCTCGAAGGCTGGGATTGCGGCGGAGTGAGGCGCGTCGCGCAGGGAATTAGCGCAAGCTAATTCCCGCTCCTCGGCGGCGCGCCCGGCCGGCGGCGCTACAAGCGCCGACCGACGACAGCACGGGCTTTACCCGTGCAGGCCTACCCTTCCTCCTCTTCAATCTCTCGAAGCAATTCCAAATGCTTGATAAGCCTAGCGTACGATGCAGCCGTCACATCTCCGATTAAACGCAACTCGGCTTTACAATTTTGGCCCAAAGGTAGCGTAATAAGCTCCCCCGCGCTCAGCGCGTCCGGGCGAGTTTCAGCCAACTGCGGCGAAGCAGTCTCTTCGCTAGACGTTGCCGTAACCGTTTCAGCGTTTTGCGCCTCACCATGCGCTTGGGTGGCTAGAGGGATGTCGGGAAGGTTCGAAAGAGTTTCTCTTAGGGTATCAATGAGCTCATCCGCTCCGCCAGTTGAGAATCCCTCCTGCCTAATTAGAAACGCCCTAATAGGTTCATCTGCCCCAGGCAGCTTACCTCCAAACTGAGCAACCAACCTCTCAAACATTTCTGGTTTCATTGCGGCTTCTCGGATTGCCTCAACGCGCTCGCGCTCATCCATTGGTTGTAGAATGCGCATGGCGAGATCACTTACCCCAACATCGCCCCGCAATCCGTCTACCAACCCGTATTGGCGCAAAGCCCCTATCGCGCTGGAGGCCGCCCCACCGCCGCTTCCTGCGTAGCCAATGACCTTTGCTGCCGAATCCACATCAACCTTCGACTGGTGGGCGCCAGCAAAAAGTTTCCGTGTCATTTCAATGGCTTTTACTAGGCTATGCCTTGGATATCGTGGACTACGCTTGGCCATGCATTCCTCCTGCTATAAGCTGCGCGAAGCGCGGCACTTCAAGTCAATAGAAGCTTATAGCAGCGACTCGGATCACAGGCAATATATGCCTCTTTAAGAGATGTTGGCTGAAAACGCCGGGCCACACGGCCTCGTAGGCAGCGCAAATAGCACGGCTAAGGCTTGCAGCAAATGGTTGTGTGTGTCATATCGCAGTGGGGACTCGAGCCGCCGTCCAAACGCGGACCAACTCGAGCCACCATCCCTGCGAAGGAGGCCGGGGTCCAAACCCGGCCTCCACACTATAGCGCGCACGCCTTGCCAGAGCAAATAAGTCTCGTGTCGAATGGTTTCGCTGGCCCTTGTTTCCTTGCCCCCTCCACGGCATCCTGCTGTCCGTGCCCATCATCTCGCTCTTCTTCGGCAGCCTGCCGCGCAAGGCGGCCAAGATCGTCCGCCAATGGGCGCTGGACCACGGCGACGAGTTGATGGCGAACTGGCAGCGCGGCGTGGACCTCGAGCCCATGGAAATGATACAAGGCGCCGATGTCGATGATTAAGCTAATCCAGATCCGCCCCGAAGCCGACGCAACCCTGCGCCTCGCCTTTTCCGACGGCAGCACCGCACATTGGTCCGCTGCCGACCTGATCGCGCGCGACACGGTGATGACGCGCCCGCTCGCCGATCCCGCCTATTTCGCCCGCGCCTTCATCGAAGCCGGCGCGCTCGCATGGCCCAACGGCTTCGAGCTTTCCGCTACCAGCCTCCACCGCCGGCTGGACGAAAGCGGCGCGGTCATCCGCTCCGCCGCCTGATCCACGAAAAGCGGCGGCCAGCCCACACCAGCCGCCGCACTTTCCCCTCACCGCCAATAATCCCGCCGCAAGGCGCCATCGTACCGCCCGTCCGCCAGGCAGCACGCCTTAAAACCGCCGCCCCGAACCGCACGGACACGGATCACGCCGCCCCAGCCGCTCGAGCAACTCCACCTCACCGCCGCGCACGGTCCGCATCCCGCGCTTGACGCGGGTCTCGCTTGGGAAGCCCTTACGCCGCTTCGAACTGCGCTCGAAAGCAGGGTGCGTCGTCATGGTCATGGTCGTAGGTCATGGGAACCTCCTCTTGGATTTAGGCAGCACAGGTCACCGCCACGCCGTCGGCGTCGCGGCTTCGGGCTTCGCGACGATCTGCCAGTCGTCGCGGTACAAGATCTGGCCCGGACGGCGGGTTGCGCGCTTGGTCACGGGCACCCCGCACGCCTCGATCAGCGCGGCCAGTGCGAAGGCGCGCGCGATCATCTCGCGCGCATCGTCGCGGAACCAGCAGATCCCCTCCGCCAGCCAGCGGCCGCGCGACTTGACGAGGAACCGCGCGCGCGCAGGCGCCGGCAACTCCGCGTTGAACCAGTCGAGCTCGTGCCGGATCGCCAGCGCCAGCGTCTCCGGCGTATGGGGATCGCGCCAGAGCGCGATGGCGGGCTGAAACAGGCCAGTATCGATGCCGGCGCTGAGCGCGGCGCCCGGCGCAATGAAACGGACATACATGAAATCGCTCCCCCCGCGGGCGGAGCGAAAGCGCTTGCCGGCGGATCAGATCAGTCGGGAAAGGGCGCGGCTGGGCGCCGGCGGCGCAAGGCCGCTTTTACCGGGAGGCACGGGCAGGAAGCGAAACATCCGTGTCTCCATCGTTACGCGCCCGGGACCATTCGCCGGAGCGCGAGCCGCCTAGCGCCGCGTGTCCGCGATGTAAAGCGCGCCCAGCCCTCCACCGCCCCCTTCCAATGTAGGATTTCCCCTGCTTCATCCTGGCCGATGGAACCGCAGCCCAATCCCCGCCCGCTGCCGCCCCGCCATGCGGCGCCCGCAGCACCCCGCAATCCCGTGACCCACGCCGCGCCGCCCGGCCGTGCGCAATGGACGCCCGCTAGCCAGCGCATCTTCCTCGCCGCGCTGGCCGAATGCGGCTGCGTCGCGCGCGCGGCGCGCGCGGCGGGCATGTCGCGGTCGAGCGCGCACCGGCTTCGCCAGCGCCTCGCCGGCACGCCCTTCGACCGGCTCTGGGATCACGCGCTCGCATTATATGCCCGGCGGATGGCCGATCCGTTCGCGGGCGACGCCGTCCCCGCCGCGCCGCCGCCGCGCCGGGGTGACCCGCCCGCCGCGTCCCCGGCGCCGCGGTGATGCTGCGCCGGCGCGTCCGCGATGCGCGCGCGGCCCAAAGGTGCCGCCCGGCCGCCGCGCGCGCGGCGCGCCGGTGCCGCCCCGGTGTCGCGTCCGCGTCGCGTCTGCATCCCTTTGGCGTCGCGTCGCAGGCGCGTTCCCAGCGTAGGCTGCGGTCGAGCGCGGAACGGCCCTATGCAAGGGTCAACCGGTCAACCGCCGCCGCGTGGCCAGCGGGCGTCCGGGAACACCCGGGCACCCCGCCCGTTGAATGGCCGAACCCTTCCCGCAAATTGGAGCCCGAAATGGCCACTACCCGCAAAACCCCCGCCAAAAAGCCCGCCGCAAAGCCGGCGGCGCCCAAGGCAGCCAAGCCCGCCGCCGCCAAGGCAGCCGCGCCGGATGCTGCCGAAAAGCCGGCCGAGACGCCGGCAACCAAGCCTGCCGCTCCCAAGGCGGCCGCCAAGCCCAAGGCCCCACGCAAGCCTGCCGCAAAGGTAAGCGCGCCCAAGGCATCCGCCAAGCCCGCAACCCGCGCCAAGCCCGCCACCACCGCCGGCAAGGGCGCGGCGCCCAAGCCCAAGGCCGCGCCCGTAAAGCCCAGCGTCCCCAGCCGCGCGCTCGGCGTGTTTTCGATCGGCGCGGCCGCGGTCGCGGTCGGCGCGGCGATCGTCGAGGGCATCCGCCGCCTCCGCGGCCCCGGCAACGCCGAGCATGCCGCCCCCGATCTCGCCCTCGATGCGCCGCTTCCGGGCACCGAAGCCCGTGCGCCGGTGGATTTCCGCCCCGATCCCACCGCGCCGGTCAGCGCCGCCGAGCGCGAGGGCCTGCGCCCGGCCACTCTCGCCGGCCGCGAGCTCGACAGCGTCCACTGATCCAGCCTGGCGGGGGCGTAACAAACCCCCGCCGACTTGCGATTTTCGCCCCGAGCGCCCATATACCGGCCTTCCAGTCGCACAGTCGGTCACGAGCGCACGCCCCGCGCCTCTCTCCTGCTCACTGCCCCGACATATAAGGCGCCAAACATGGCCGATACCGCCGCTTTCTACCGTGCCCGCGCCGCCGAGGAGCAGGACAAGGCCAACGCCGCCACGCTCGACAACGTCCGCGACCGGTGCCTGCGCGCCGAAGCCGCCTGGATGGAGATGGCCGTGCGTGCCGAGCGTACCGCCACGCTGCGCGCCACCCGCGAGGGCGGTGCCGCCGCCGCCGCAGCCGCGATGGCCGAGCCCGCGCTTCACTAAACAAGGGGTTTCGCATGTCCTCGGTCCGCACCGCCAGCGCGCGCTACGAAGGTCTCGGCAAGGAAGGCCGCGGCAGCATCTCGACCGAATCGAGGGCGCTGACCGACCAGTTCTACGGCTTCGCCACGCGCTTCGAAAACGCCAGGGGCACCAATCCCGAGGAGCTGATCGCGGCCGCGCACGCCAGCTGCTTCACGATGGCGCTCAGCTTCGCGCTGAACCGCGCCGGCTTCAGCGAAGGCACGCTCGAGACCAAGGCCGCGGTGACGCTCGACAAGGACGACAGCGGCTTCGTCATCACCCGCTCGGATCTGACGCTCGAGGCCAATGTCCCCGGCATCACGCCCGATCAGTTCGCCGAGCTGGCGGCGGGCGCCAAGGCCAATTGCCCGGTCTCGAAGCTGCTCAATGCCGAAGTGTCCCTGACCCACCATCTGGCGTAAGCGGCGGGTTGCCCGCCCGCTTGCAATGTAGGATTTGCGCTGCTCGGTTGCGGCCGTGGATGCCTGGCATCCGACCGCTCTTTGAGTCGCGGGTTATCGCTTGCTTGCGTATGCACGCAGCGCAGAAAACTGCGCTTTGCTTTCCCACCGTGCTCCGGCGAAGGCCGGAGCGCTGGCGGGCGAAGCGATGCGCTTCCAACGCTCCGGCCTTCGCCGGAGCACGAGCATGAAGGCCTAAGCAGGCCAGCATGCCCCAGCGATCAAAACCGGAGCGATCCGCCGATTCCCCTGCTCAGCGCCGCCCGATCAGCCGCGCGACCCCCTCGTGCCGCCCGGGATCCTCCTGCCCGCATTCGCGCTCGATCGTCGCGCGGATTTCGATCAGTTCGCCTTCGCTCAGATGCTCGATGCCGATGAATTCGTTGCGGCCATTGTCGAGCGCGCGGATGATCTCGTCCAATTTTGCCTGGATCGCCGAAGCGTCGCGATTCTGTGCATTCTGGATCAGAAACACCATCAGGAAGGTGACGATGGTGGTGCCGGTATTGATCACCAGCTGCCAGGTGTCGGACCATTTGAAGATCGGCCCGGTCACGCCCCAGACGATAACCACACCGAGCGCCAGCATGAAGGCGGGCGGGCGCCCGGCCCATCCCGAAACTCCCTGCGCCATCCGTTCGAACAAACGTCCCAGCAACGGCGCCTCCCCTTGAATTGCCGGAGCTTAGCGGAGCTAAATTCCGGCGTCACCCGTGGTGATGGTTCGCAGATGGGAATATGCAAACCACACGCGTGATAAGACAAGAGGAGGCTGCCGGGGCGCGGGGCGCCAACTTGTTCACTGCGGCGATGAATAGCGCGATTACCGGCGGTCTGGCGACTCCAAAAACGGCCTGCGTGTCGTACCGTTACGCAACGGACCGCACCAATCTGGATCGATTTGCGCGGCGCACGGCAAAAGGGGGCCGGCATCGCTGCCAGCCCCCGTGTCACCGGACTTCGGCGTCGGATCCCGAAGGATCGCGTCGCCTGGTTTCGGCGGCATGCGCCACCCGCGCCGGCAAGGGCATGCGGGTCTTGCGTCGGTCACCGGGACCGTGGCCTCCGCTCACGAAGGAGCTTCCGCCACCGGTCCTCGGCGGCCCGCTTCGAGACTGCCGGGGCAGCAACGAAGGCTAGCTGGATACTTGGCCCAGTCGATCCCTGGCTTCACACGGTCGCTTGCGCGTCCGCTTCCCCCTGTGGCTTTCGATGCCGCTTGCGCGGCCCTTCCGCCAGAAGCTTCCGATCCGCTCTCGCGGCTCTTCCGCTAGGAACTGTCCGGTCTCGCTTGCGCGATCCCTTGTGCTGGAACGCTTCCGCATCCGCTTGCGCGAGTGCTTCCCCATTCCGATCCGCACCGGAGCATCCCCGAACCGATTTCCCGTCGTCGCCCGAAGGCTTCTTCGCTCGTTCGATCCGTGTAAGGTCTTGGTCTTGCTCTGGTTTCCCTCGGCGCCACCGGCTCCTTACAGTTCTGAAACTGTCACTGAATCGGGCGCCTGGAAAGCGCGAAACGGCCGGACCGGCCTGTTGATAACGTGGATAATGGGGATAAGGCGGGCTATTGCTGGCAGGGATGCCAACCCGGAGCGGCGAGCTCGAAACCGGCGAATTCGAAGCCCGGCACCACCAAGCAGCTCACCAGCGCCCAGCCGGCCCGCGCTTCGGCAGACTGCCACCGACTCGCCGGCACCAGGCATTGCGGCTGGTAGCCAGCGGCCACGTCGCCGCCAAGCGGGAATTCCCGCACCGCACCGTTTTTCTCAGCGACCAGCACCACCAGCGGATCGCCCGCATGCCACAACCACAGTTCGTCGGCATCGACCCGGTGCCAGTGCGACCGCTGCCCGGCCTCCAGCAGAAAATAGATCGCCGTGCCGCCGGCCCGCGCGCCATCCGCCGCGCCGGCGCGCCACGTCTCGCGATACCAGCCGCCCTCGGGATGCGGCGCCAGCGCCAGCGCGGCGATCATCGCCCGGGCATCGCCCATCAACTGGCGGGCTTGGGAGCAACCTTGCGCTTCGCCGCCGGACGCTTGGCGGCGGGCTTCGCCGCCGCGGACTTGGCTGCGGCTGCCGGCTTGGCCGCGGGCGCGGGCTTGGCTGCCGCCGGCTTGCTGGCGGCGGGCTTCTTAGCGGCGGCCGCCTTCGCCGGAGCCTTTGCCTTGGGAGCGGCGGCGGGCGCAGCCGAAACCGCCGCGCCGAACTTGGTCGCCGCGTCGGCCACGTCGGTCGCGGTCTTCACCAGCCCGCTGGCCACGCCCGCCGCCTTGCCCTTGGCGTTGGCCGCGACTTTCTGGACCTTGGGATTGTCGCGCAGGCTGGCCGCCAGCGCGACCAGCCCGGCCGCGAGCAGGTCCGCCACCAGCGGATTCTTCGCCAGCGCGGTCAATTGCTCGCGAAGCGCCTTGGGGATTTTCACGCCGGCAATCTGCTTGGGCAGGCTCGCCGCCGCTTTTTCTTTCTTGGCCATCGTGTCTTCTCCGAAATCGTATCACAGGTGTCACGATAAGGACGCGCCAAAGTCAATCAGGTTCCCGTAAGCCGCTGGTAATAGGCGTGCAGCTTCGCGCTGTTTGCCGGCCATGTGTACGGCTCGGCGATCTTGCGGACGTCCGCCGGGTCGGGCGGATTCGCAAGCAGCTCGGAAATCGCCGCGGCAAAGCCCTCCGCCGTGCGCGGCGCGATCCTTCCCGCCACGCGCGCATGGCCCAATACCTGCCGCGCCCCGCCGACATCGGGGATCACCACTGGAGTCCCGCTTGCCAGCGCCTCGATCCAGGCGTTGGCCAGCCCCTCGCGTTCCGAAGCCAGCGCCATCACGTCCGCCGCCGCCACCAGTCCCGGCACCTGATCGTGCGGCACCGCGCCCATCACCCGCACCCGGCCGCCCAGCCCCAGCCGCGCCACCTGCGCCTCCAGCCGCGCCTGCTCGGGCCCCTGCCCCGCGATCCACAGATTGACGCCCGGCAATTTCGCCACCGCTTCGATCAATATGTCATGCCCCTTGAGCGGGATCAGCGCGCCCATCGACGCCACCAGCGGCCCCGAGACCCCCAGCGCCGCCTTGCCGGCGGCCCGGTCGCACGGTGCGAAGCGCGCCTGGTCCACGCCAGTGGTGGTGATCTCGATCCGCTCGCCGGGCATCCCGAGCGCGATCATGTCCTCGCGCATCGCCTCGGATACCGCGAGCATCCCGTCCAGCGCCTTGCCCGCCGCGCGGATCTGCCCGGCAACCCCCGGCGCCTTGCCCCAGCGGTGAATGTCCGATCCCCGCGCGGTGGCCGACACCGGTACGCCGAAGCGGCGTCCCAGCGCCACCGCCGCGGGTCCGTCGGGATAGAAAAATTCGGCGGCGATCAGGTCGAAGCGATACGTCGCCCGAATCCGGTCGAGCAGCGGCGCCACCGCGCGCGCGACCATCCGCGCGTGCAATCGCCCGCCAATGCCTGGAATATTGAGAAAGCGCGGCCGATAGACCGTCAGGCCCTTATAGTCTTCCTCGAGCGGAAGCGCTGCCAGCGCACGATAATGCCCGATGCGCGACAGCGGCCACGGCGGAATCCCCACCGGCGCGACGATGCGAACCTCGACATCCCCACGCGAAACGAGCGACAGCGTCTGCCGCTCGACGAAGATCCCGAAATTGGGCCGCGACGCGTCAGGGAACAGCGTCGAGAGAGTCAGCACGCGGAGCATGGGCCGGAGCTAGCACGCTCTGGTTAATTCCATGCTCCGCGCTTTGCCGATCAGCGGCAGCGGCGCTTCGAATTGTCGCGGTCGATCTGGCGGCCGGCCAGGCCACCGACTACCGCTCCAAGGATCGTGCCGGTGCCACGCTCGCCATGGGTATCGACCGTGCGGCCGACCAATGCGCCGCCGACCGCGCCGATCACGGCGCCCGTGGTGCCATCCGAACGGCGGCAATAGACCCGGCCGTCACGGCCACGCCACTCGCGGTACGCATAGCGCTTCTGCTTCTTATGATAGCCCTGCGCCGAGGCGGCGACCGGAACGGTCATCGCCGGCAGCACCATCGCGACTGCGCCAAGCGCCAGCATGAACTTCTTCATCGTCTTACTCCTGTGAACCCAGGGCCGTCATCCGGCCTCCGCAGCACACAACGCGGATTGATCGCGGTAAGTTTCGTTACGGTCCGTTCATGTTCGCGTTGCCGCTGGGAAGGCGTCGGCCAACCGGGCGGATTCACCGGTCAACCGAGCGGGTACAGCGCCGCGGCGATCCAGCGGAGCTCGGCGCGAAGCACGCCCCAGGCGCGCGCGGCGGCGCGGCTGTCCATCACGTCGATCCCCACGCCTCGCGCCGCCAGCGCCGTGGTGACGGCGGGCGCGGGACGCACCAAGGTAACGCCGGTGCCAAGCAGCAGGAATTCGGGCAAGGGATCGAGCGCGAGCAACGGCGCCAGATCGTCGACGCTCAGCGCGCCGATCGGCGGCGGCGCCCAGCTCTCGGCGCGCTCGGGCGTGATCAGCAGGCCTTCATAGACTCCGTCGTCGACTCGAAACCCGCGCCCCGAAAAGCCGGCGATCACCGGCCCGTCGGCGCTGCGGCGTTCCATCTTCATCCGGCCATTTTCATTACGGAAGCTCGCGGGCCTTCACGCGCTCGGCGCCTTCGGGGCCGGTCTCCTTCGGCACGAAGCTGTCGGGCTTGAGCCGCAGCCACAGCAGGATCGGCGCGGCGACATAGATGGACGAGAAGGTGCCGACGACGATGCCGAGCAGCATCGATGCGGTGAAGCCGAAGATCACGTCCGGCCCCAGCAGCAGCAGGCAGAGCAGCGCGATCGCCAGCGACAGCGACGTCACCACGGTGCGCGACAGCGTCTCGTTGACCGAAAGATCGAGCAGCTCGGGGATCGCCATCTTGCGGTATTTGCGCAGATCCTCGCGGATACGGTCATAGACGACGATCGTATCGTTCAGCGAATAGCCGATGATCGTCAGGATCGCCGCCACCACGTTGAGGTCGAACTCGAGCTGGGTCAGCGCAAAGAACCCCAAGGTCAGCACCACGTCGTGGAACAGCGCAAACAGCGCCCCCACCCCGAACTGCCACTCGAACCGCAACCAGATATAGAGCGTGATCCCCACCATCGCGAACGCGAGCGCCATGAAGCCGGTGCGGAACAGTTCGTTCGAGACCTTGCCCGAAACGCTCTCCACCCCGCCGACATGCGCGCCCGGATAGGCCGACTCGATCGTCGTGCGGATCTTGGTCGCCGCCTTTTCCGCGGCATCGGGGCCGCCCTCGGGCAGCGGGGTGCGGATGCCGACATCGGTCAGGCCGCCATATTGCTGGATGGTCGGGTCGCCCACGCCCACCGCGGCGATCCGCGCGCGCAGATCCTCGATCGCCACCGGCTGGGCGAACTGAACGCGTACCGACTGTCCCCCGACGAAATCGATCCCCAGGTTGAACCCGCGCACCACGCACAGCACGATGCTGGCGATGATCAGCGTGACGCTGAGCGCCATCGCCCAGTTCCGGTATTTCAGAAACGGGATGTTGGTGTTGTCTGGGATCAGCTTGAACGGGCGCATGGTCAGGCGGCCTTAAATATTGATCGACTTGGGGCGGTTGCGCTTCAGCCAGTCCGCGACGAGCAGACGGGTGAAGGTGACCCCGGTGAAGACCGACGTGACGATGCCGATCGCGAGCACCACCGCGAAGCCGCGGATCGGCCCCGATCCGAAGGCGAACATGATCACCGCGGAGATGACGTTGGTGATGTTCGCGTCGAAGATCGCGCGGCTGGCTTCCTTGTAGCCAAACTCGACCGATTGGATCGCCGCGCGGTTTCGCACGCGCTGCTCCTCTCGTATGCGTTCGTTGATCAGCACGTTGGCGTCCACCGCCGCGCCGATCGTCAGCACGAAGCCGGCGATGCCGGGCAGCGTCAGCGTCGCGTTGAACACCGCCATCACGCCGATGATCATCACCGCGTTCACCAGCAGGGCCAGCGTCGTATACACGCCGAAGCGGACATAGGTGATCAGCATGAAGAGGATCACGGCAAGGCTGGCGACCACGCCGGCCAGCACGCCCTTCTCGATCGAATCGCGGCCAAGCTCGGCGGAAACCGTGCGCTCCTCGACCACGCGCAGCGCCACCGGCAACTTGCCCGAGCGCAGCGCGATCGCAAGCTGATTGGCGCTGTCGACCGTGAAGCCACCGTTGATCCGCGCCGCGCCGCCGAGGATCGGCTCGTTGATCCGCGGCGCCGAGATGACGATCCCGTCGACGATGATCGCGAAAGGCTTGCCCGAATTCTCGGTCGTCACCTTGGCGAAGCGCTTGGCGCCGGCGCCGTCGAGCGTCAGCGAAACGCCGGGCGTGCCGTCCTGCTGGTCGTAATCCTGCTTGGCGTCGACCAGCATGTCGCCGGTGATGATCGCGCTGCGGAGCACCGCGATCTTGCCGCCATTCTCCTGGTACGGAAGGATCTCGCTGCCCGCGGGCGCGATGCCCTGCGCCAGCTGGGTCGGATCGGCGGTGGTATCGACCAACTTGAATTCGAGCTTGGCGGTGCGGCCGAGCAACGCCTTCAGCTGCTGCGGGTTCTGCAGGCCCGGCACCTGGACGACGATGCGGTTGGCGCCCTGGCGCACGATCGTCGGCTCGCGCGTGCCGAGCTCGTTGATGCGCCGGTCGACCACTTCGCGGGCGTCGTCCATCGCGGTGTTGATCGCCTGCTCGAGCCCCTCCCGGGTCGGCGTCAGCACGAATCGCGAAGTATCCACCACCTGGAGATCCCAGATGCGCGCGCCGGTCATGCCCGCGCCGCCGCCGATCAGCGGCAACAGCCGCTCGCGCACCGCATCGACCTTGGTCGGATCGCGGACGAGGAAGCTCAACTTGCCGTCGGCGACCGAAATGTCGCCCACATCGATTCGCGGATCGCGGCGCATCTCGGTGCGCACCGATTCGCGCATCTGCTCCAGCCGCGCGGCGGCGACGTCCTTGGTGTCGGCCTCGAGCAGCAGATAGCTGCCGCCGGCAAGGTCGAGGCCCAGGCTTACCGTCGGATGCGGGATCCATTTCGGCCAGGCGGCCACGGTCTTTTCGGGCAGGAAGCTCGGCACGGCGAGCAGGCAGCAGATCACGATCGTCGCAATGACGCTCCAGACCTTCCAGCGGGGAAAATCGAGCATCAGTCGTTCGCAGGCTTGGCGCTGCCGGCGGGAATCACTTCGGAAAGCGTGCCCTTCACCGCGCGGACCTTCACATTGGCCGCGATTTCCACTTCGACGAACTTCTCGTCCACCTTGGTCACCTTGCCCATCAAGCCGCCGCCGGTGACGACCGAATCGCCCTTCTTCACCGCATTGACGGCCGCCTGCAGCGCCTTGACGCGCTGTTGCTGGGGACGGATCATCAGGAAGTAGAATACGACGAACAGCAGGAGGTAAGGCGCAAGCATCAGGATCGAGCCGGCGGAACTGCCGGCGCCGCTCGCGGCCTGGGCATAAGCTGGGGTGGCGAACATAGTCTGTGTGTACCTGGATCGGCGGGCGAAATGCGCGCCCTGGTTCAAGCGGCGCGCGCTAACATGCGTATGTGCGCCACGCAACTCCCGTCGCCTGTTGCATCCCGCGGCGGACCGGCATAGAGGGCCTCGCTCGGTCGGGGCGTAGCGCAGCCTGGTAGCGCATCACACTGGGGGTGTGGGGGTCGCAGGTTCGAATCCTGTCGCCCCGACCAATATTTCACACCCGCCAGATCAAACGCCACGATCGCTTCGCGAGGTCGATGCGGCGTTCGGACCTGCGGTGCATTCCCGCTCGATTCCGATTCCCCGTCATGCGAATGAACCGGCAAGTCGCCGCGACATTCCGCTCGAACAAATCCAGGGGAAGCCAGGATGAAGACCGATCTCGATCTTTATGAGACAATTCGCGATGCCTATGAATTCCAGAACAACAAGCCGCATCTCTCCTTGCTGTCCAGCCGGCTGATTGGTGAATTTATCGCGCTTGAGGTCGGCGACCGGGCCGGCAAGCGAAAAACCGAAGACGAGACTTTCAGGGCCTATCTCAACAGGTTGGCGGATCAGAAGGTCCTGACGATGGGAGAACGCAATCGCTTCCACCAGCTCGTCTCGCTGGGATCGGAAGGCGCACACAACCGAACGCGGAACAGCCAGAGTGCCGTAAAGGCGCTCGAACTGGCGATGGGGTTGGCAAAGCAGTATACGCGCGTTGCTCCGCGCAACGCCTAGCGCTGGCGGAATCCGGTGCAATCTCTTACGGTTGCGGCGAACAGGAGAGCATATGCCATTCATCACCGGACATGGACGCAGCGGCTGGGCAGTGGTCCGCGACGATCCCCACCACTTCGTCGGCATGTTCGGCAGCGAGGAGGAGGCGCGTGCCAAGGCCGCCGAAATGGGCCATGGCTATGCGGTCAGATACGGCCGGTTCAGCGATGGCGGCGGTGACGTGGACGAAGCGCTTTAGCGGAGCGAGCGGCGCTTGCTCTCCGGCGGCGAAATGATTCATCGTAGCCGCCGATCCCTCCGGCGCAGCGCTATTGCATAGTTACGCAGTAGGAATAAGCTCGTCCGCGACTCGCTCGTTCCGGAGACCGCTATGACTGCGATCGCCTTGCCCTCCAGCGACTATTTTTCCGTCATCACCACTGCGGACCGGCGCAGCCGGACGCCGTGGCGCGCCTTGCTCAACCTGCCGCGGTTCGGCGATGCGCATATCGACTATGCCGACGAGACAGAGGCGCAGCGCACCCTGTGGGCCGCGCGGCTCGACGAGGCGGTGCGGCGGGCCGAGCGGCCGGTGTTGCTGGTTGCCAGCGGCGCGAGCTGCTTCGCCACCGCCTGGTGGGCGCGGCTCTCGCCCGCCTCCTATGTATCGCGCGTATCCGGCGCCCTGCTGTTCAGCCCCGTCGGCCGCGCCGCGCGTTCGGATGCTTCGGAAAAGTTCGCATCACCGCGGATAAGCCTGCCCTTTCCGTCGGCGGTGATCGCCCGCGACGGCGAGGAGGCGCGGCTTCGCGCGCTTGTCGAGGATTGGGGCAGCGGACTGCTCGTGCCGGGCGGGCACGATCGCGTCGCATCGGGCGGCGCCTGGCAGCAGGCCCATGCGCTCCTGTCCCGCGCAACCGCCCGCGTCGTCGAAAACAGAATGCGCGTCGCCGATGCCCTCGGCGTCGCGCTCGCGGAATAGGAGGCTGTGTTGGCGACTGCCCATAGTGCGGAATCCCTGATCGAGCGCGCGGCGCGCCGCGGCATCGGTATCGCCCCCTCGACCCCGACGATCGGCGCCGAGATTTCGGGAATCGACCTCGATTCGCCGCTATCGGACAGCGCGGCCGAGATCGTCCGCGACGCATGGCTCGCGCACAAGGTGATCTTCTTCCGCGATCAGGACATCGGCTACGAGAGCCACTTGCGCCTCGGCCGCCTGTTCGGCGAGCTGGAGGGCCATCCGGTTATCCCCAGCGTCCCCGCCTATCCCGAGGTGCTGATCATCAAGGGCGTCGAAGGCGTCACGCCAACCGCCGAGACGATCGAGGGCTTCAAGGCCTATAACAAATGGCACACCGACGTGACCTTCCGCGCACGCCCGTCGATCGCATCGGTGCTGCGGATGCGGCTGATGCCTTCGCTTGGCGGCGACACGATCTGGGCGGATGCGGCGGCGGCCTATGCCGGGCTTCCCAAGGCGGTGCAGGAGCGGATCGCGACCCTCGATGCCGAGCACGACATCGTCCACAGCTTCGGCGGGCGCGTGTCCGAAGAGAAACGCGCCCAGCTCGCTCGCGACTTTCCCGCGGTGCGCCATCCGGTGGTCCGCACCCATCCGGAGACCGGCGAGAAGATCCTCTACGTCAACCACACCTTCACCAGCCGCATCCTCGACATCCCCGCCGAGGAGAGCGCAACCCTGCTCAAATTGCTGTACGACCGGATCAAGGTGCCCGAATATCAGGTGCGCTTCCGCTGGACCCCCAATGCGATCGGCATCTGGGACAATCGCTCGACCCAGCATTACGCGGTCGGTGACTATTGGCCGGCGGATCGCATGCTCGAGCGGGTAACGGTCTCGGGAGACGTGGTCACGCGCTGAGCGCGCGCACCGCTTTGCGAAGCGCACCGTCACCGCAAAAGCCGTCCAGAATCGAAAAATGATCGGCTTCCGGCACGATCATCTCCCGCGCCGCATTCCCTACCGCCGCCCAGGCCCGGGTCATCCGCCGCGTCTGCGCATGAAACGCAGCCGTTTCGCCTCCGCCCACCGCGAAAATCGCGCGCGGCGCTGAGCCAACCACCCGGCACACCGGTGAAACCGCCAGCGCCGATTCCGCGTCCAGCCCCAGCCGCTCGTTGAGAGTCGTTTCCACCAGCGGCACCAGATCGAACACCCCGCTGATCGCCAGCACCCCGGCCACGTCCCAGCCCCGCGCCTGCGCCACCAGCCCCAACCCGGCCACGATCTGCCCACCCGCCGAATGGCCGGCGAGGATCACCGGTCCCGTCAGATGTGCCATTACCCAGGCAGCAGCGTCCCCGATGTCCGCCACGCTAACCTCGGGGCAAAGCGGATAATTGACCAACGCCACATCATGCCCGTCTGCCACCAGCGATGGCGCGATAAAGGCGAAGTCCGCCTTGTCCCGCGCCTGCCAATAGCCGCCATGGAAATAGGCCAGTGTCCCCCGCGCCCGCCCGACTGCCCGAAACAGATCGAAGGTCTGCCGGGGATGCGGCCCATAACCAACGTCGATCTCCGGCGCGCATTCCGCCACCGCCCGCGCACTCGCCGCCGCAAACCGCGCAAACAGCGCCGGATGCGTCGCCCGCAGCTGTCCGTCGAGATAGTCGAACTGCGCGGTCACCTTCAGCGCGGCTTGCGAAACCGCATCGCGAACTTGTCGGTGTGGCCCTTGATCGCCGGATCGTCGACCTTGGCGGTATGCGGATCGTCCTTGTTGGCGAGCAACGTCGAATCAGCCTCCATCCGGAAGCCCGCCGCGGTCACCTCGCTGCGCACTGCCGCCGGATCGATCCGGTGCAAGGTCGCGGTCGCGGTCACCCCGGTCCCCGGCGCGGCATGATCCTCGATGTAATAGCGTCCGCCCTTCTTGAGCAGCTTGAACATCGCCGCGTTGAGCGCCGCCACGTTCGCGGTCGGGCCATTGTGGAAGTCGTGATAATTCTCGGAGGTCCAAACCAGATCGACCGGCTCGGGCAAAGTCAGCGCGGTATAATCGGCCACGACGATCTCGACATTGGGATAGGGCGCGAGCGTCGCCTTCAGCCGGTCCATCGCGCCTTCGCGCGCCGCAAAGCCCTTCGACACCACCGCATAGACCTTGCCCTTCGGCCCCACCGCCCGCGCGAGGATACGGGTGAAATATCCGCCCCCCGGCGCCAGTTCGGCCACCCGGTCGCCCGGCTTCACGCCCGCGAACGCCACGATCTGCGCGGGCTTGCGTTCGCCATCGCGCGCAACATCCGCCGCCGGCCGCGCCGGATCGGCGACCGCGGCAATGATCTCCTTCGAGGGCTTGGAACCATCCTGTGCCAGCGCGGGAGCCGAAGCGCCCAACGCCAGCGCGGCGGCAATCATCGCAATCGGCCGAATACCCATCGAAGCTCTCCCATCCACGCGTTACGCCCAGGATGAACCGCCCGGCGACTGCCCGCAAGCGGTTCGCCGCAAATGCCACGATCCGGGGAACCCCGCTATTGCAATGCAGCAACTTCCGGGTAGCATTCGTGTCTCGCAACCGGGGGGTTTCGAATGATTATTACGCGCACGGTCCTGTTCGCCGCATTTTCCAGCCTGTTCCTTGCCACGCCCGCGCTCGCCACGCCGCCGGAAAGACACACCGCCGGGGTCCAGCCCTGCGACGCCGAAGCACTCGACGGCTATTTCGAATGGGCCGCCATCCACGAGGACAAGAGCTACTTTCCCGAAGACGCGGAAGCCCTGCCCGAAGCCGACGAACAAGCCGATCCCGCGAACGAAGCCGAAAGCCCCGATGCCGACAGCGAGGAAGGCGAAGAATTCGCCCCCGACGCGGAGGGCTGCGCGGACATCACTTTAGCGCCCTACGACATGCTGCTGCGCCCGCTGACCGAGGACGCAAGGCCGCAGGCGGTGGACTTGCGCCGCCGCGTGCGCCAGCCGGTGTGGAAAGTCGTGATCGCCTAAGCGGTGTAGTTTCGCTCATTCCTCCCTCGCTGCGCAGACAGGGGGGAGGGGGACCGCCGCGCAGCGGTGGTGGAGGGGGAAAGCCACTCTCGATAGGGGCGAGCCCCCGCCGTCAGCTTCGCTGCCACCTCCCCCGCTCTGCGAGCGAGCGAGGAAATAGGCTAGGCGGCAATCGCCTCCAGCGCCTCGCTTGCCGCCATCCACGCCGCTTCGGCCCCCTCGATCGCCTTGGCCAGCTCCGCCCTTTGCTTCATCAGCTCGGTCATCGTCAGCTTCGCCAGCCCCGCCTCCGCGCTCGACGGATCGAACATCGCCAGCTCGACCGCCGCGCGCTGCGCCGTCAGCTTCGCCAATGCCGCCTCGGCATCCTTCGCCGCCTTGCGCAGCGCATTGCCCTGCTCGCGCGCCTGCGCGGCGGCCCGGCGGGCGTCCTTCTTGCTGACCCGGCCCTCGCCGCCGCCCCCGCCCGCGCTGGCGCTGTCCTTGGTCAGCACGAAGGCGATATAATCGTCGAGCGACCCGTCGAACTCGGTCGCGGTCCCGCCATCGACCAGCACCAGCCGGTCGGCGGTCATCTCGAGCATGTGCCGGTCATGGCTGACGATCACCACCGCGCCCGAATATTCGTTGAGCGCCTGGATCAGCGCCTCGCGCGCATCGACATCCAGATGGTTGGTCGGCTCGTCGAGGATCAGCATGTGCGGCGCATCGCGGGTGATCAGCGCCAGCGCCAGCCGCGCCCGCTCGCCGCCCGACAATTTGCCGACCTGCGTTGTCGCCTTGTTGCCCGCAAAGCCGAACCGCCCCAATTGCGCGCGCACCGCGCCCTGGCTCGCACCCTTCATCAGCACCGTCATATGCTGCAACGGCGTCTCGCTCGGCTCGAGCTCCTCGACCTGATACTGGGTGAAATAGCCGACCCGCATCTTGCCCGAGGACGCCATCGCCCCCTCCATCGGCGTCAGTTGCGCCGCGAGCAGCCGCGCCAGCGTCGTCTTGCCGTTGCCGTTGCGCCCCAGCAGCGCGATGCGATCGTCGGGATCGAGCCGCAGGTTCAGCTTCCGCAAGATCTCGACATCGCCGTAGCCGACCGAGGCCATGTCGAGCGTGATCAGCGGCGGCCGCAGCTCGTCGGGGTTGGGGAAATCGAAGCTCAGCGAGGGATCGTCGAGCAACTCCGCGATCGGCTGCATCTTCGCAAGCGCCTTCTGCCGGCTCTGCGCCTGCTTGGCGGTCGAGGCGCGCGCCGAATTCTTGGCGATATATTCCTGCAGATGCTCGCGCTGCGCCTGCTGCTTGGCCCGCGCCGAGGCGATCTGCGCCTGCCGCTCGGCCCGCAACCGCTCGAACGCGTCATAGCCGCCCGGATAGAGCGTCAATTTGCCGCGTTCGAGATGCAGGATGTGATCCACGACATTGTTGAGGAAATCGCGCTCATGGCTGACGATCAGGATCGTCGCCGGATACGTGATCAAAAAGTCCTCGAGCCACAGCACCGCTTCGAGATCGAGGTGGTTCGAAGGCTCGTCGAGCAGCAGCACGTCGGGCTGCGAGAACAACAGGCTCGCCAGCGCCACCCGCATCCGCCACCCGCCCGAGAAATTCTCCAGCCCCCGGTGCTGCGCCTCCTCGTCGAACCCAAGCCCGACCAGGATCCGCGCCGCCCGCGAAGGCGCCGAATGCGCGTCGATCGCGTTCAACCGCTCATGAATCTCGCCCAGCCGGTCCGGGTCATGGCTATGCTCGGCCTCGTCGAGCAACGCCGCGCGCTCGACATCCGCCGCCAGCACCGTCTCGAACGGCGTCGCCACGCCCCCCGGCGCTTCCTGCGCGATATAGCCCAGCCGCGCGCCCCGCGGCATGTCGACCGAACCGGTGTCCGGCTCGAGCTGCTTCGCCACCACCTTGACCAAAGTCGTCTTGCCCGCGCCATTGCGCCCGATCAGCCCGATCCGCCCGCGCGGCGGCAAATTGGCGCTCGCGCCGTCGAGGATCGTGCGTCCGCCGAGGCGCACCGTGATGTCGGTCATATTGAGCATGGCGCGGCGCGTAGCAGGTGGGGGCCGCTTAGCCTAGATGCTGCGCTGCAGCGACTGGGCAAGCACGGCTGTTACGCCTCCGCTTCACGGGAGGGACGACGAATGTCCGCGCTCGCGCCCTAAATCGATCGCAATCCCGGACAGTTGGCGGTCAGCGATCGTTCGTCCAGCGTTTGACGCCGGTAATGCCGAACGCGGTAAGCGCCGCGATGTGCACCAGGAGCGCAAGCGCCAGATATCCCAACGCCGTGATCATCGCCAAGTCGCTGATCATGCTGCTGGCCCATACGCCGGATTCGCGAAAATACAGCGATGCCCCGAACCTGAAGACGGCGATCGCCGCCGGAACGAAGACAAGATGCGGGAGCCAGCGCGCCCGTATCCGCCGATCCAGTACCCAGACAAGCGCCGACAGGGCAATTGGCCCGCAGCAAGCGATCAGCCAGCCGACGGCCCCGAGCGCGGTGATCCCACCGGCAATGCAATATACGAAGACCAGGGAATTGATCGTGGTCGGCGCGGTAAACAGCGTGATCCCGATCAGGCCGGCGCCATAGGCTATAAATCCGCGCCGGCGCATCGCCGCAGCATGCATATCCGGCCTCCTCGCGGAGGACCATATCGCGCGCGTGCCGATCCTGGTGAGAATTAGCCGAGGATTTCCGGTGCAGGGGTTTCGACAGCGCCAGCCTCTAGACCCGCCGCACGCTCGCCCGCGCCAGCCGCCGGTCCTCCAGCGAGTAATAAAGCCACGCCGTCCCGTTTGTCACCACCACCGAAGCCGCAAAGGCGATGTCGGTCGCCGCGCGGTCCTCGGCCGGCGGCGGCACGATCAGCGGCTCGATGCAGCGGTCGACCACCGCGGTGCAGTCGCGGTCGAACGCGATCCAGCCGATCCGCCAGCGCGCGTCATGCGTCGCGCCATTATAGAACATTACCGGCCGGTCGGGATCGTCCATCAGCATCGGCCCTGTCGACAGATGCCAATTGTCCCACGCCCCCTCGCGCGGGCGAAACGGCGTCGGCTGCTCGTCCCACGGCCCGGCGACGCCCTTGCCCACCGCCAGCCCGACCCGCGACGAATCGTCGAGCGCATATTCGTAGAAGAGCCGCCAGCGCCCGTCGGCGGTCTGCTGGACGGTGGCTTCCTTGGTATTGCCCATCGACTTGGTCGATTCGAGTGCCACCCCGGCCTTGGCCAGCCGGTCGACCGACGGCCCGCTGGCATAGAACATCTCGCCGGTGGTGCGGTCGGCCGAGACGCCGGTGTAATATACGACATAGCTGCCGTCCGCCATTTTGAGCACCGTCGGATCCTCGACTCCGCCCAGCTCGGGCTCGTCCGGCCCCGGCAGAATCGACGGCTTGTCGAGCATCGCGAAGGTCTTGCCGTCGTCGCTCCAGCCCGCCCAGATAATCCCGGTATCGATCATCTCCTGCCCCGCCTTGGGCACCGCGCGGACCATGATGCCATAGCGCCCGTCCGGCTCCTGCCACACATAGGGGCTCATCAGGTCGCGGTCGGCGAGCACCGGCGGACCGTCCAGCACGACATCCTCGATGGCCTCGACCGCGAAGTCGATCCGGACCTCCGCATCCTCGGCGCGGTCGGCGCCCGGCCCGCTGCGGTCCGCCTTGGCGGTGCTCTGGTCGATCGTCACGCGCCTTGCCCCAGCAGCAGCGAGAGCCCGCCATCGATCACGATCACCGCCCCGGTCACATATCGCGCTTCGTCCGAAGCCAGCCAGCGCGCCAGATATGCCACTTCCTCGGGCTTGCCCGCGCGCTGCATCGGGATGTTCTTCTCCAGACTCCGGCGATACGCCGCATCCTCGGTCGCGCGCTTGTTCATCGGCGTCAGGATCATCCCCGGCTCGATCGCATTCACGCGCACGCCCTTGCCCGCTTCCTCCACCGCCAGCGTCTTGACCAGCATGTTGAGCCCGCCCTTCGCCGCGTCATAGTCGGCCCCGCCAGCACCGGCGACTTCGGCATGGATCGAGGAGATATGGACGATCGCGCCGGGCTTCTCGCCCAGCCCGCGCAGGAAGCGCCGCGACACCAGAAACGCGCCCGACAGGTCGGTGTCGATCATCCGCCGCCAATGCGCGAAATCCATCTCGCGCACATTCAGTCCGGCGCGATTGATCCCCGCCGAATGCACCAGCACCTCCGCCGCCCCGTGCGCGGCCTCGAATGCGCCGAACGCCGCCTCGACCGAAGCTTCGTCGTCGACATTGCATTGAACGATCACCGCGCTGCCGCCCGCCTTGCGCGCCGCTTTCGCCACGGCCTCCGCAGCTTCCGCATCGCTGTGGTAAAGTATGGCCACCTTGTCCCCGATCGCCCCGAAAGCCTCGGCGCAGGCAGCACCGATCCCGGACTCGCCTCCGGTCACCACAACGCTCCGCGCCATAAACTCACTCCATTCGGGATGCGCAACGATCTGCCATGGCAATTGGCTCCGCGAGCCAGATGCGAGAAATCGCTTTCCTACAACAAACCATATGGGTTATCACGAGTCGCTCATGATCCCGGAGAAGATAATGCGCATTCCCCGCACCCGAACCGCCCCGCCAGACCCCTGGATCACCCGCGCCCGCCCGGGCTTCCTCTACGTGATGTACGCGCTGCTGCTCTGGGCGATCCCGATCGGCCTGATCGGCGCATTCCGCCCCGATATCGCCCACGCGATCACCGCCGCGATGACCGCCTATCTCGCCGGCATCCCCGAGCCGCTCTACGCGCTCTTCGGCACCGGCTACCTCGGCTACACCGCCGCGCGCCAATGGGGTAAGCTCAAGGGGGTGGAGAAATGAACCGCCGCGCACCCCGCGATCGGTGTAAAGTTCGTGTCAACTTCCGCGGCCGATCGTCATTTCGGCGGGGTGTAGTTCCAGGCGCTGGCGGGCAGGCTCGGCGTGAACATGCCCTTGGTCCCCAGCACCACCAGGTTGAACAATATCGCCATCCCGATCCCCGCCAGGATCGTCACCAATATATAGACCAATACCCGCTTGCGCGGCGCATGCATCACTGCCGGCAGCCCGACGAACAGGAGGTACAGGCTGTAGAGCCCAGCAATCTCGAGCCATTGCAGCACGTGGACGATCTCGAAGATGCCGACCAGATAGACCGGAGTCGCCGCATAGGCCGCAACCTTCATCGCCGCCACCGGATCGCGCCGCCCCTTGAAGCTGGTCGCGAGGCCATTGATCAGCCGCGACAGCAGGTACAGCCCGGCCACCGACAGCGCATAGCCGATCACCGCCTCGGTCAGCGCCGTCATCAGCGGCTGGGATAATTTCGCGCCGTCGTCGGTGTAGGTGAAGAATTGTCCGCCGATCAGCTTCGCCACCGGACCGATCGCGGCGAGCGGCATCACCCATCCGGTCATCAACCCGCGCACGCTGGCGGGCTCGCAATCGATCCGCGCCCATTCGGCCTTGGGGCGGGCAAGCAGCGCCAAGATCCGCGCGATCATCCCGCGCGGCGGTTTGGCGGGGGCGGCTGGGGTCTCGGTTTCCATGCGTTCATAACGCCTGCGAAGCAATTTCGGGTCCGGATTGCAGCACCGGAAACGCTCCCCATATCTTCGCCATGAGCAATGCAATAACGTGGCACGGCACCACCATCCTCTCCGTGCGCAAATCGGGCAAGGTCGTCATCGCCGGCGACGGCCAGGTCTCGGCCGGCAGCACCGTCATGAAGCCCAACGCCCGCAAGGTCCGTCCGCTGGGCGACGGATCGGTGATCGCCGGGTTCGCCGGCGCCACCGCCGATGCCTTCACCCTGTTCGAGCGGCTCGAGGCCAAGCTCGAGCGCCACAGCGGCCAGCTGATGCGCGCCGCGGTCGAGCTCGCCAAGGATTGGCGCACCGACAAATATCTCCGCAACCTCGAGGCGATGCTGATCGTCGCCGACAAGGACGTGACCCTGGTCGTGACCGGCAACGGCGACGTGCTCGAGCCCGAAGCCGGCGTTGCCGCGATCGGCTCCGGCGGCAACTTCGCGTTGGCGGCCGCACGCGCGCTCGTCGATTACGAGAGCGATGCCGAAAAGATCGCCCGCGCGGCAATGAAGATCGCCGGCGAGCTCTGCGTCTACACCAACGATCGCCTCACCGTGGAGACATTGGATTCGGCGAGCTGAGCGCGAGCGCGGGAAGCGGATCGCTTCCCGCGCCGCCCGTCAGTAATTGATGTCGGCGCCCTGCGATATGTCGAGCGTCGCCGCCGGTACCGACTGCACCTTGCCCAGATCGAAAGAAAAGCGCGCCGCCGCCGCCGGGCTCACGATCCAGCGCTTCACGCCATCGACCATCAGATACACTTTCCCGGCGCCGTCCTGCGCCAGATAGGCGCCGATGGTGATCATCGGGCCGATCGGATAGATGTCCGGCGGCAACGACCCCACATGGCCGACGCTCGCTCCGGCGACGAAGAGATTATCGTAGGTCGCTGGATCGGGGATCCGTCGCAGCATTCCGTCGATCGCCAGATACACGATGCCGCTGCTATCGTCGTTGACGCGCGTGCCGTCGCTGTACGGCATGTAATCGCGCGCCAGGCCGAGCGGCGGCCCCGAGGGCAGCGCTTGCAACTCGACATCGGTGACGCTCTGGATGGACCCGGTATTGAAATTATAGAGCTGCAGCACGCCGGGCGACGCGATCCAGCGTTTCGTGCTGTCGGTCTCCAGATAGACCTCTCCTTGCCCAGTCTCCTGAATGAGACGCATTCCGGCGCTGAGCGGCGATCCGATCGCAAGCTCGCTCCAGAACGAGATCGGGATCTTGGGAATCGCCGAAGGTGCCACCGAGTTGAACAGCGGGTTGGCGAACCCTCGCGGATCTTTGCGCATCTCGCCGTCGATCATCAGGTACGTGTCGTTGTCAGGGCTAAAGACGCGCGTGCCATCCGGGTAGAGGTTCACGTCGCCTTGCACCTGCGTCATCAGGATGACGGCCATGACCGAAGAGTTCGGCCTGCCCGGGACCTGCTGCAGCATGATCGGACCGGCCGGGATGAGCGGGATCGGCACATTGTTCGCATCGACTCCGCCGCCGGTCGTCGGGCGGACGAACTGCAACGCATACGACCGGAAGGGCGGCACCGGGGGCAACGGCGGCGCGGCGGTGGTGATCGTCGCATGGTCGTAGAAGGTGGGAAAAAGAATCCACCCGCCCGAGCTGCCGAGGCCAACGTCCTCATACCCGAATACCGCGGCTTTGGCTTCCTCTACCGACGAATGATAGAACCCGCTGCTGTCGGACGCCCAATAGAGCCCGTCCTGGGTCTGGAGCACGATCAACGCCCCGGGACTCGGATAGCCCGGCCCGGGCGTCACCGTCCGCACACTGAACACGTCACCGGTCGCACCGCGAACAACGTCCGCAGTGACATAATTGGTGGCATTCACGTCATACGGGATATGGTTGGCGAACGCCGTCGCGAAATCGAGCGCGAAGCGGTTCATGTCGAGCATGCTGACCGCGCCGGGCGTTTCGATAATGCTGGGCTCGATCTGTCCGGCTTGCGCCCCGCTCGACACGACATTCTGAGCGTAAGCCGTCATCTGGAGCGAGATTTGCACGCCGTCCGTCAGCGGCGTGAACTTCCACGGCGTGCTGTTATACTCGTTCGCTGTCGTCGGTTCGGTCATGACTTCCCCCCTTTGTACGTTCCCCACTGCGATAATTATGAAGAATGGCTTCCGCGTCCATCGCAAACGGTGGCGCCGCTTGAAGCGCGCGACCGCGCTCCACATCTAGGGTGCAACGAACCACGGAACCCATCCCGCACATGAACGAAGCTTTGACTCCCAAGACGATCGTCGCTGCCCTCGACGCGCACATCATCGGCCAGAAGGACGCCAAGCGCGCCGTCGCCGTGGCGATGCGCAACCGCTGGCGCCGCCAGCAGCTCTCGGCCGACCTGCGCGACGAGGTCACGCCCAAGAACATATTGATGATCGGGCCCACCGGCTGCGGCAAGACCGAGATCAGCCGCCGGCTTGCCAAGCTCGCCGATGCACCCTTCGTCAAGGTCGAGGCGACCAAGTTCACCGAAGTCGGCTATGTCGGCCGCGACGTCGAGCAGATCGCCCGCGATCTAGTCGAGGAAGCGATCCGCCTCGAAAAGGAGCGCCGCCGCATCGCGGTGAAGGACAAGGCCGAGGAAGCGGCGATGGCCCGCCTGCTCGATGCCCTCACCGGCAAGGACAGCAGCACCGCCACCCGCGAAGCCTTCAAGCAGCGCTTCAGCGACGGCAGCCTCGATTCGACCGAGATCGAGATCGAGCTCGAACAGGCCCAGCAGATGCCGTTCGAAATTCCCGGCGGCATGCCGCAGATGATCAACCTCGGCGAGATGATGAAGGGCCTCGGCGGCAGCCCGCTCAAGCGCCGCAAGGTCACTGTCCCCGCCGCCTGGGAAAAGCTGGTCGAGGAAGAGGCCGACAAGCGCCTCGACCAGGACGAGGTCAGCCGCGTCGCGCTCGCCGATGCCGAAGCCAACGGCATCGTCTTCCTCGACGAGATCGACAAGATCGCGGTCAGCGACGTCCGCGGCGGTTCCGTGTCGCGCGAAGGCGTCCAGCGCGACCTGCTGCCGCTGATCGAAGGCACCACCGTCGCCACCAAATACGGGCCAATGAAAACCGATCATATCCTCTTCATCGCCTCGGGCGCCTTCCACGTCGCCAAGCCGAGCGACCTGCTCCCCGAGCTTCAGGGCCGCCTGCCGATCCGTGTCGAATTGAAGGCGCTGACCGAAGAGGATTTCGTCGCGATCCTGTCGGACACCAAGGCGTCGCTGACCCAGCAATATGTCGCGCTGATCGGCACCGAGGGCGTCGGCATCAGCTTTACCGACGACGGCATTCGCGCCATCGCCAGGATCGCCGCCGAGGTGAATGCCGAGATCGAGAATATCGGTGCCCGTCGCCTCCAGACGGTAATGGAAAAGCTCCTCGAGGAAGTCAGCTTCAATGCCGAAGACCGCCAGGGCACCACGCTGGTCGTCGATGCCGCCTACGTGAACGGCCAGCTGGCGAGCATCGCGCGCAACACCGATTTGAGCCGTTACGTCCTGTAACTGTGTGGCGCTCAAGCAACACGGTGGCGCAAAGAATCTATATTACACTGATGTAATACAATATCCTCTCGCCTTCGAGTTTTTGCCCGCGTAACCAGTCGCTTCCGCAAATCCCAAGGGGGGAAATATAATGAAGAAGCTCATCCTCGCATCGGCGTTCGCGCTGTTCGCCGCCACGCCCGCGCTGGCACAGGACTATGACGACAAGCCGGCGAAGAGCGCGTTCGAAGGCGTTTCGATCGCCGCGCTGGTCGGCGTCGACGTCCTGACCATCCAGGAGAACAACAACGGCGATAACGCCCGCGATATCATGTACGGCGGCTCGATCGGCTACGATCACCAGGCCGGAAAGGTCATCGTCGGCATCCAGGCCGAAATCACCAAGTCGCAGGCGGCGTTCAAGGCCAGCGGCCTGATCGTCCCGACCGACAATTTCCGCTCGGAAGCCGGCCGCGACATCTACGGCGGCGTCCGCGTCGGCATCGCTGCAGGCTCGAAGGGGCTGCTCTATGTCGGTGCCGGCTATGTGAACTCGGAGCTCAAGTCGATCTACACCAGCGGCGCGACCGTGCTCTCCGAATCCGAGAAGAAGGGCGGCTTCCGCGTCAGCCTCGGCGGCGAGTATCAGGCCAAGCGCGTGTTCGGCCGTCTCGAGATGCGCTACCAGGATCTCGGCGACTATACCGTCTTCACCTCGCCGACCGGCTTCGCCCGCACGCATGTGCAGGTTCTCGCCGGTGTCGGCGTCCGCTTCTGATAGCGACAGGGGTTGGGCCGGGGGCCGAAAGGCGCCCGGCCCCGCTCATTTCCTGTACGGCGTGAACTTGCCCAGCCGGCAATAGCCGCTCGGGATGCTAGATCCGGGCTCGATCACGCGGAACATATCGTTCCGGCAGATCTGCCCGCCATGCAGCTCGATCACCATCGTGTTGCCAAAGCCCATCGCCGGGCATGCCGCGACCAGATCGTTGCGCCACACCGTCTGGCCGCCCTGGCGATAGAGAACAATATTCTTGCCGATCATCGTCGGCCCCTGCACGCTGCTCGCGCTGATGCAGTCCACCGGCTTGCCGGCGGTGCGCCCCTCCAGCTCCTTCGCCAGTTCGCGTGCGTCATGCGCTTCGTCGGACGCGCGCATCTCCGCGCTCGCGGTGCAGCCCATCAGCGCCACCGCGCCCGCCAAAACCCATTTCGTCGCTTTCATCGCCTTGCTCCCGGCTTGGTATAGGGCACGAAGTCACCCAGCGAGCAGGTGCCCGTCATCATCCCGCCGTTGCGCGACCGCGTCTCGACGATGTCGCCGCGGCACAGCGAGCCGGTAGTGGTGCGCGTGACGACGATGTCGCCGCGCTTCAATCCGGAGCAGCCGCCGTTGGTGGTGTTGCGCCAGACCTTGCTGCGGCTCTGCACATAGAGGATCGTATTCTCGAAGGTCCTGGTGTCGGTCACGCGATAGTGCGGCACGCATTGCACCGGCGCGCCCGGCGTCATCCCTTCCAGCGCCTTGGCGATCCGGTCCTGCTCGGTCAGCCGCTGCCGGTGCTGCTGGCCCGATCCGGGCGAGGCCAGCGCCACAGCCAGCCCGGCGGCGATAACTATATGGCGAATCATCGGAAATCTCTCCTTTCGCCCCCTTCGATGGCCATAACGCATTCAGCCGCGAAAAGCATCCTTCGCCGCGCGCCGCTCGGCCAGTTCCTCCACCGAACGCGCGCGCATGAACGGGTTGGTCGCCAGCTCGGCGGCGATGGTGGTCGGCACCGTCGCCTTGCCCGCCGCGCGCCTGGCATCCACGTCCATCATGCGCGCGACGATCGCGGCATTCTCCGGCTCGGCGACCAAAGCATAGCGCCCGTTCGACTGGGTATATTCGTGCGCGCAATAAGCGAGCGTCCCCGGCGGCAGCGCCCCCAGCCGCTGCATGTTGGCGAACATCTGCGCCGCCGTCCCTTCGAACAGCCGTCCGCATCCCATCGCGAACAAGGTGTCGCCCACGAACACCAATCCGTCCCCGGCAAAGTGATAGGCGATATGCCCCGCGGTATGCGCCGGCACTTCCATCACCGTTGCGGCGTGCGCACCGAGCCGCACTTCGTCGCCCTCGCCCACCAGCCGGTCCGCGCTCGGAATCTTCGCTGCCTCCCTCGCCGGCGCGATCACTTCGCACCCGGTCCGCGCCTTGATGCCCGCATTGCCGCCGGTGTGATCGGGATGCCAATGCGTGTTCCAGATCGCCGTGATCGGCCACCCCCGCCGGTCGGCTTCCTCGAGCACCGGCTCGGCGACGGCGGGATCGACCACCATCGTCTCGCCGCTCTCGCCGTCGTGGACCAGCCAGATATAATTGTCGCTCAGCGCCGGGATACGGACGATTTCGAGTTGGTTCATGCCTTCCTTTAGCATCCGCGCGGGCGCTATCCATAGCGCGAGCGCGAATCCGGCGATTTGCCCGGCTTTCAATATTCTGTCGAAACCATTCAGCCGGGCTTAAGACTAGGTTTAGGATATCTGCATCGTCGACTTTCCCGGTATCGGTCGGCGCGTATCTCCAGCGTAAATCTATCCAGCCCGCAATCGATCGATTGCGGGATCGCCATCTTTTACTTGGAGGAATCTATGAACGGATTGGAAAAAGCAGCTTGGGGCACTGGAATCGGTGCTGGAATGGGCGCCTTGACCAAGCATGCCAGCAACAGCGGCCCGCTCGCCGGTAAGGTGGGATCCGCGGTCGGCGCGACGTTGGTGACCACCGGATCGCTGGGCGCCGCCGCGGCGGCGGGCACCGGCGTCGTGACTTCCACCGTGGTAGCGGGCACCGCGGCCGCCACCGCCGTCGCGGTCGCCGCCGCCCCGCTCGTGCTAGGCGCTGCCGTCATCGGCGGCGCGATCTGGGGCATCGCGAAGCTGTTCGAGGACTGACCGGACGAACGTGCGATGTGTCCGGCTGCGCAGCGGTCACATCGCCCAGCTTCAAGGCCGGCGCGCCCCCGCCGCCGTCACCATTCGCCGACATTGGGCATCGAAGCCCAGGGCTCGCGCGGTGGCAGGTGCCCGTCCTGCAGCAGCTCGATCGAGATGTTATCCGGCGTCCGCACGAACGCCATATGCCCGTCGCGCGGCGGCCGGTTGATCGTAACCCCGCCGTCCATCAGCCGCTGGCATGTCGCGTAGATATCGTCGACCCGGTACGCGAGATGCCCGAAATTGCGCCCGCCGCCGTACGGCTCGGGATCCCAATTATGCGTCAGCTCGACCTGCGCCGCCTCGTCGCCCGGCGCCGCGAGGAAGATCAGCGTGAACCGCCCCTTCTCGCTGTCGAACCGCCGGAGCTCCTTCAGCCCCAGCAATTCGAAGAACGCCACCGTCTCCTGCGGATCGGTTACGCGAATCATCGTGTGGAGATATTTGGTCATCGTCGCGCTCCGTTACGGCCCGTGAGATAGGAGATGCGTAATCCTCACACCACCCTCCGTCACGCCGATCCGTGCTCCGGCGAAGGCCGGAGCCCAGCCAAAAACCTATTGCTCGGCCCCGAATTGCGCCAGCGCGCCGCGCGCCTTTACCGCCACGTCGCTACCCGGCGCCAGCTCGATCGCCCGCGCCCATGCCGCCCGCGCGCCGGGTTCGTCGTTCAGCAACGCCGCGATGTTGCCAGCCTCCAGTTGCACCGCCGCATCGTCGGGCGATCGCCGCAGCGCCTCGTCGACATCGGTCTTCGCGCGCTTGAGGTCGCCCTGCAGCCGCGCCAGCGACGCCGACAGCAGCCAGCTCAGCGGATCGCTCGCCGCATCGATCAGCGCCCGGTCGAGATCGCCGCGCGCGCCCTCCAGATCCTTCGCCGCCACCCGCACCCGCGCGCGATCGAGATAGGCCTCGCCCAGTTCCAGCCCGGTCATGCTTCCCGAAGCCAGCGCGGCGTCGAGCGCCGCACGCGCCTTGGCGGGATCGCCCGCCGCCAGCCAGGCATTGCCGGCGCGCGCCCAGATCTCCGCCGAACCGCCGCGCTCGCGCTCGGCCTCGCGCGCCGCCTGCTCCAGCGCACCCGCCGCCGAGGACCAGCGCTCCTGGTTGGCGTAGGCCACCCCCAGGCACTGCCGCGCGCGATAGCCGCCGCCCTCGCCGCGCCACGCCACCGCCTTCACTTCGGCGCGCTGCGGATCGCTCGCCGCCAGATCGAGGCATTCGTCGAGCTGCTTCTGCGGCAGGTCGGGCGTAGCGGGGGCTGCGGCGGGAGCGGTCTGGAGCATCAGCAGGGCAAGCAGCAGCATCACTTCATATCCTCGATAGCGCGCAGCAGCAGCGCCAAATCCTGCGGCCGGGAAAGCCGGTGGTCGCCGTCCTTGACCAGCCAAATCTGCACGTCCGATGAACGCAGCAGCCCGGCCAGCGCCACCGCGCGCTCCCACGGCACCTCCGCATCCGCTTGCCCCTGCAGCAGCCGCACCGGCCCGTCGAATGCGATCGGCCCCGCCATCGCCAAATTGGCCTCGCCCGAGTGCCAGAACGCCAGCGTCGTCACCGTCGCTTCGTCCGAATAAAGCGAAGGCTCCGCGAGCCGCCCCTCGGTGCGCAAGATCGCCTTCTGCGCGTCGTCGAAGCCCCAGGAAGTAAAGTCCGGCGCAGCCGCGATCCCGACCATTCCCGCCACGCGATCCGGCCGCGCCTGCGCGACGAGCAGCATCACCCACCCGCCCATCGACGATCCGACCAGAACCACCGGCCCGGTCACCAAATCGTCGATCACCCGCAAGGCGTCGTCGCGCCAATCCGCGAGCGTGAAATCCTCGAAGCTTCCCGGGCTGGCCCCGCAGCCGCGATAATCGAACCGCAAGAACGCGCGCCCCGCATCGCGCGCCCACGCCTCCAGCGCCAGCGCCTTGGTCCCCTCCATGTCGGAAGCATAGCCGCACAGGAACACCACGGTCGGCCCGGCACCGGACGTATGCCGATAAGTAATTGGCCAGTCACTCTCTTCGGATACCATAGGCATCTTCGCTGCCTACGCCGCCTTGCCGGCGAGGAAAAGCGGCGCCGGAGCAATTGCGCTCATCCGCGCGTCGGCGAAGATGTCATCTTGCTGACATAAGACCTCCCGGCTTCCTCTCCAGAAGAAAATGCGATATACTTCAATAAACCCCTGGGGAGGGAATAATGGGACTGAAATCGATCGCAGGCATTTTTACCGCTTTCCTGTCCGGCATATTTGGCGCTGCTTTGATTTTCAGCGTGAGCGCGGAGCCATCGCACGCGAAAATAGACAGCGCCGCGGTGACGCTGGCAATTGCGCCATTGGCGCAGAATGGCGTTGTCTGCCCACGGACCCATAACTATTGCCGGCCCGGTCAATATGGCCACGGAGGATGTTATCGCACCTTCGATTCGGATTGCCTTGATGGCAAATTGTGCCCGCGCAGCAATAACTTCTGCCGACCGGGCGCCAACGGCAACGGCGGCTGCTATCGGACCTTCGATTCCACATGCTATGATGGGAAAATCTGTCCGCGAGGCCAGCGCCTGTGCAATGGCCGCTGCTTCGACCCGCAACGATCGAAGTGCGTGACCTAGCGCAAGTCAGCCGGAGGGCGACTATTCCACGCCCTTGAACGTATCGCACCTTGCCGGATCGCCGCTCTCCAGCCCGCGCCGCAGCCACGCCATCCGCTGCGCCGAAGTTCCATGCGTGAAGCTGTCGGGCACTACCGTCCCCTGCGATTGCTTCTGCAGAGTATCGTCGCCGATCGCGTTGGCGGCGGTCATGCCTTCCTCGATGTCGCCCGGCTCGAGCCGGTCCTTGTTGCGCGCCGCCCAGACGCCCGCGAAGCAATCCGCCTGCAGTTCCAGCCGCACCGAAAGCGCATTGCCCTCGGCCTTGCTCGCGCTCGCCTGCTGCCGGCTCACTTCGTCCGATGTGCCGAGCAAATCCTGAACGTGATGCCCGATCTCATGCGCCACCACATAATCGCGCGCGAAATCGCCCTGCGCGCCGAAGCGCTTCTCCAGCTCGGCGAAGAAGGCGGTGTCGAGGTACACGCCATGATCCGGCGGGCAGTAGAACGGTCCCACCGCGGAGGACGCCGCGCCGCACCCGGTCTGCACGCCCTGCTGGAAGAAGTTGATCGTCGCGGGCCGATATTGCTTGCCGGCCTGCTGGAAGATCGCGCCCCAGGTCTGCTCGGTGCTCGTCATCACCTTGCACGCCTCGAGCCGCGCGGGGGTGTTGCACACCGAAGCCCCGGTGCCGCCCGCCGTGCTAGAGGTCGGCGCGCCGCCCGATCCCATGCCACCCAGCCCGCCGCCGCTCAGATACATATAGCCCAGCGCCAGCGCGCCGAGGATCAGGATCGTCCCGCACCCCATCCGCCGCCCGAGCAGCAACGGCAACAGCCCAAGCAGCCCGAGTCCGCCGCCACCCCCGCCGCTGCCCATGTCGCGGGCATTGTCGGTCGGATCCAGATCGTCGAGCCGCATGATGGGCACCCCTTATCGTTAGCTTGCCGCAACAATGCCCGAGCGGCGGAAGCGTTGCACCTTTTTCTATTCCTCCCTCGCGAAGCGGGGGAGGGGGACCACGAAGTGGTGGAGGGGGCCTCTCCACGAGCGACGTCCTTGCGGCTATGCCCCCTCCGTCAGGCTACGCCTGCCACCTCCCCCGCTGCGCGAGGGAGGAAGAGCAATATGAAGCTTAATTCACTTGCCCCGCCCCGCCCGCACCGCCACATGCCCGGCATGGACGCCGACCCCCGCCGCAGCGCCGCCCTCCCGCTTCCGGACACGGTGGCTTTGGTCCTCCAGGGCGGCGGCGCGCTCGGCAGCTATCAGGCCGGGGTGATCGAAGCCCTCGCCGAAGCCAAAATCGAGATCGACTGGGTTGCCGGCATCTCGATCGGCGCGGTCAACGCCGCGATCTTCGCCGGCAACCCGCCCGAGCGCCGCCTTGAGCGCCTCAAATCCTTCTGGGACACCGCCACCGGCGCGCTCCCCAGCTTCCCGATCCCGTTCGGCGATCACATGCGCGAGATGGTCCACGAATGGTCCGCCGCGATGGTCGCCTTCACCGGCGTCCCCGGCTTCTTCAAGCCGCGCATGGTCCCGCCGGCGATGGCCGCCCCCGGCACCCCCGCCGCGCTCAGCTTCTACGACAGCGCCCCGCTAACCGCCACGCTCGACAGCCTGATCGACTGGGATTTGCTCAACGCGGGCTCGATCCGCCTCTCGGTCGGCGCGGTCGACGTCGAAAGCGGCAACTTCCGCTATTTCGACACCACCACCGACCGCATCGACGCCCGCCACATCATGGCCTCGGGCGCGCTGCCCCCCGGCCTGCCCCCGGTCGAGATCGATGGCCGCTGGTATTGGGACGGCGGCTTGGTCTCCAACACCCCGCTGATCCACGTCCTCGATCACCAGGACGCGGCGATGCTGGTCTTCCAGGTCGATCTCTTCCCCGCCGCCGCCGACATGCCCAGGACGATCATGGACGTGATGGCGCGCGAGAAGGAAATCCGCTTCTCCAGCCGTACCCGCCAGGTCACCGACGAGCGCATGAAGCTGCGCCTGGAACGCGAGGCGATTCAGAAGCTTCTCGCCAAATTGCCCGCCGGCATGGCCAACGATTCCGACGTCATCGCGCTCCAGGCCCAGTCCGCTGAGCTCCCCGTCAGCCTCGTCCATCTGATCTACCGCGCCAACGCCTGGGAGGGCGGCAGCCGCGACTTCGAATTCTCCGCCCGCTCGATGCGCGAGCACTGGCTCGCCGGCCGCACCGCCGTCGCCGAGACCATGGCCAGCGCGCAACTGGTCGCGGAAAACATCCTCGACGGCAAAACCGCCGCCTTCGATCTCACGCATAGATGACCAACGCCACCACCCCTCCCCGTTCGCCCTGAGCTTGTCGAAGGGCTGCTTTTCCTCTTGGCCGTCGCTTGAGGAAGGCAGTGCTTCGACAAGCTCAGCACGAACGGATGTTGTAGCTACCAAGCCAGGAGTTCCGCCATGTTCCTCAAAGGCAAGTCCGCCATCGTCACCGGCTCCACCTCAGGGATAGGCCTCGCCTACGCCAAGGCCTTCGCCGCCGAAGGCGCATCGGTAATGATCAACGGCTTCGGCGACGCCGCAGACATCGAGAAGGAACGCGCCGCCCTCGAAGCCGCCAGCGGCGCCAAGGCGCTCTACGACGCCGCCGACATGACCAGGCCCGATCAGATCGCGGCGATGGTAGCCCGCTGCCACGCCGAGCTCGGCGGCCCGGACATCATCGTCAACAATGCCGGCATCCAGCACGTCGCCGCGATCGAGGATTTCCCGGTCGAGAAATATGACGCGATCATCGCGATCAACCTCTCCTCGGCCTGGCACATGATGCGCGCCGCGGTGCCGTACATGAAAGCCGCCAAATGGGGCCGGATCATCTCCACCGCTAGCGCACACAGCCTTGTCGCCAGCCCCAACAAGTCCGCCTATGTCATGGCCAAGCACGGCATTGCCGGCCTCACCAAGACCATCGCGCTCGAAACCGCGACCGACGGCATCACCGTCAACTGCGTCTCGCCCGGCTATGTTTGGACCCCGCTGGTCGAGAACCAGATTCCCGATACGATGAAGGCGCGCGGCCTCACCCGCGAGCAGGTGATGAACGACGTCCTTCTCGCCGCCCAGCCGACCAAGAAGTTCGTCCAGCCCGAGGAAGTCGCCGCGCTGGTGCTGTTCCTGTGCCGCAACGAAGCCGCGTCAATCACCGGCGCCAATTACGCGATAGACGGGGGCTGGACCGCGGCGTGATCCGCCCCCACAAGGGCGTGGGGCGCAAACGAGGTACCATGATCCGCATATCCGCCGCTGCCCTGTTGCTCGCCGTCACGCTCGGCGGCTGCAGCGTCTATCGCGAGGCGACCAGCCCGACCGCGGCCTTCTCTACCGACTGGCGCCAGGCCGCGACCGAATCCGACCGCACCAAGCTGCGCCAATGGCGCAAGGCGTGGGACGAGGCCCTGCCGCCCGCGAAAACCGCCGATGCCGGCGCCATCGCCGCCGACGCGAACCTGTTCGATCCCGATCGCGCGCTCCCCGGCGCCCGGCTCGCCGCGGGCAAATACCGCTGCCGCACCTACAAGCTCGGCGCGCAATCCCCCGGCAACCGCGCCTTCACCGCTTATCCGTGGTTCGATTGCGAAGTCTCCGACGAGGGCGAGCTCGGCAGCTTCCACAAGCGCACCGGCTCGCAGCGCCCCACCGGCCTGCTCTTCGCCGACACCCCCACCCGCTCGGTATTCCTCGGCACCCTGATCCTCGGCGACGAGACCTCCCCCTTACGCTACGGCATCGACAGGAACCGCGACATGGCCGGCTACATAGACCGCATCGGCGATCAGCGCTGGCGCCTGGTCTTCCCCTATCCGCGCTTCGAATCGCTGCTCGACGTGATCGAGCTGGTTCCGGCGGGCTGAGCCTTGCTCAGCTCTGCGGTCCGAACTCGGCCTCACACCGGCGCAAGCACGCAGCCAGCGACCGTTCGGCGGCGGGCCTGAACCGTTCGCCCGTGACCGCCAGCCCGGTCGCGCGATCGAGCCGGAACATCCGGAAATCCTCGCGCGTCTCGCACCACGCCACCAGCGTCCAGACCTTGCCCCAGAACCACAGTCCCAGCGGATGGACGCTGCGTTCGGTGGTGGCGCCCTGCCGGTCCTCATATCCGAAGCGCAGGATATCGTGCGCCTCGATCGCCTCTTCGATCAGGTCGATCCGCTCGCGCACGGCATCGGTCAATTCCATCGGCGGCGCGAACACCGTGGTCCGCGCGACTCGCTTTCGCTCGGCCTCGGGCAATACCAATTCGATCTTCACCAATGCCTCGGCGGCGGCGCGGGCCATGCCGATCCCGCCCCAGGATTTGACCATGCGAATGCCCGCGACCAGCGCCACCAATTCGTCGCGCGTGAACATCAGCGGCGGCAGATCATAGCCGCTGCGCAGGACATAGCCGACCCCGGCCTCGCCATCGATCGGAACGCCGGTGGACTGCAGGTCGGCGATGTCGCGATAGATGGTGCGCTCCGACACCTCCAGCCATTCGCCCAGCATCGCCGCGGTAACCAGCCGACCGGCGCGCAGATATTGCACGATCTGGAACAGGCGGTCGGCCCTGCGCATCAGCCGGCGTATTTGAACAGGCCGAGGCTGTTGCCCTCGCTGTCCCTGGCATAGAAGAACGATCCGATCGGAATGTCGATCACCGGCGACAGCACTTCGCCGCCGCCCTGCCGAACCCGCTCCATCGCGTCGCTCAGCCCATCGGGCACGGCAAAATGTGCGGTCATGCCGCCGCCGTCCGTCGCCGGCTGCCCGGGATAGAGATGCCCGGCGGCGTGACCGCCTTCGGCATGCGGGAGCATCCAGATCGGGTTGGGGCCGTTGTCGTCGCGTACGAGCGGGGCCCGCAGCAACGTCTCATAGAATTTGCAGGCGCGTTCGGGATCGGCGGCGGGGATTTCGGTAAATACGATTGCGGCGGTCATCGGCTTGTCCCTTCGATGTTGAACAAGCCCCATCTGCCACACCCCTACTGACAGCATATTGTCAGGAGCCTCGCCGTACCAGCAAATCCGCGGTCACCGCTCAGCCGAGACTGGCGACGGGCAACGCTGCCTGCTAGCCTCCCGCTTATGCACAAACTCCTGCTCGGCACCGCCGCTCTCGCCCTGATCGCCACTCCCGCGCTCGCCAGGGACCCCGTCCACGACGCCACCCAGCGCGCCCTGCCGGCACTCATGGAATTCTACCGCGATTTCCATACCAACCCCGAGCTCAGCAACCACGAGAGCCGTACCGCCGCCAAGCTCGCGGCCGAGGCCCGCGCCTCGGGCTATGACGTGACCGAGAATGTCGGCGGCCACGGAGTCGTCGCGGTGATGCGCAATGGCCCCGGCCCGGTCATCCTGATCCGCGCCGATATCGATGCCCTGCCCGTCATCGAGCAGACCAACCTTCCCTTCGCCTCCAAGGTCCGCGTCACGACCGCGGAAGGGGTAGAGACCGGCGTCATGCACGCCTGCGGCCACGACACGCATATGGCCGCCTGGATCGGGACTTTGCGCAACATGGCGGCGATGAAGGGCCAGTGGCACGGCACCCTGATCATGGTCGCCCAGCCCGCCGAGGAAGTCGGCACCGGCGCCAAGGCGATGATCGCCGACGGCCTGTTCACCCGCTGGCCCAAGCCGCAATATGCCGTCGCCTTCCACGACGTGCCCTCGCTTCCCGCCGGCACGATCGGTATCCGCACCGGCTATGTCATGGCCGCGGTCGACTGGGTCGATATCAATGTGAAGGGCGTCGGCGGGCACGGCGCCTATCCGCACCTCACCAAGGATCCGATCGTCCTCGCCGCGCGCATCGTCACGACGCTGCAAACCCTCGTCAGCCGCGAGGTCGATCCGCTCGAATCGGGCGTCGTCACCGTCGGCAGCTTCCACGGCGGCGCCAAGCCCAACGTCATCTCGGACAACGTCCAGCTCCAGCTCACCATCCGCAGCTACAAGCCCGAGGTGCGCAAGCTCCTGCTCGACGGCATCGGCCGCATCGCGCGCGGCGAGGCGATCGCGGCGGGCATGCCCGACGACAGGATGCCGGTCGTCACCATCAAGCCCGGCGCTACCCCCGCCACCTTCAACACCGATCCGCTCACCACCCGCGAAGCCGCCGTCTTCACCGCGCGCTTCGGCAAGGATCGCGTCGTCGATCTCGCCCCCCAGATGGGCGGCGAGGATTTCAGCAATTTCTACGTCAGCGATCCCGAGATCCAGAGCCTGCTGTTCTTCGTGGGCGGTGTCCCCGCCGATATCTGGGCGGGCTACAAAGCGGGCAAGAGCGGCCTCCCTTCGCTCCACAGCCCCTTCTGGGCCCCCGACGCCGAAGCCGTGGTCGGCACCGCGACCGAGGCGATGACCGCGGCGGCGCTGGATTTGATGAAGAAGTGAGGGCGCGCGCAGCTCTCGCCAGTGCAATCGCGCTATTCGCGACAGCGCCGGCGCTTGCGCAGGAAAGCGCGGATGCGCCCGACGATCAGATCATGTCCGTCAACGGCGCCTGGGCCGATCCCGCCAAGTGCAACCTCGGCAATGCCCGCCGCATGCCCCTCGCCGAAGCGCTCCGCCGCGTCGATACAGACTTCGGCCGTTGCGTCGCGATCCCCGTCTATATCCGCGACCAGGCTCTGTTCGCCACCCGGCGCACGCGCGCGCCTTCCGAAGCCACGGACGCACAGGAGGAACGCATCGGCTTCTACGCCAAGGACAGAGTCACCGCACGCGCGGCGCGGCATCCGGACAGGCGGTATTGGGTGATCGGCAATCTCTCCGAATGCGATCGGCAATGGCCGGACGTGATGGTCATGGGCTATTGTCATTACAACGCGAGCCCGGCGCCGATCCTGATCGTCGCGGAAGTCCGCCCGGCGCGCTAGCGCGTGCCCTTCTGGGCCCCGACGCCGAAGCCGTGGTCGGCACCACGACCGAAGCGATGAACGCGACCGCGCCGGATCTGATGAAGAAGTGAGGGTCAGCGGTTTTCTACACTGCAAACGACCCATTACGGACGTCCAGAGGCCCTGCTCCGGCTAAGGGGGGCAGATGCTGCTTCTCGGGCAGGGCCAATAGCGTCGGACTGTTTTTGGGGACCGCGGGCTCAGCCTCTGCGGATCTCCGAATCAATTGTCGCGATCAGCTTCCGGCAACGTTCGCGCATCTCGGCCATTTGCGCGTTCATAGTGCCATATTCGAGGATGGTCATGACAAAGCCGTTCTTGATCGTTCGGCTTTTGAGCAGCGGCGCGAAGCTCGCCGCCGTGAGCGCCCCGGCGCGTCCCGCTTTGCCGCCGCTTACGCGATAGGCGAAATCGGCATTCATCGCCTCGGTATCGAGGAGGTCGTAAATCGGCCTGTAGAGCGCCGTCTCTGAGTCGAAACGATAGTGATCCTCCTCGCTCTTCATTTTCGCGTAGAGCGCCTCGATGTCGAGCAGGTGCGTCTTGATGCTTTGATTGGAAAACCGTGCGAAATTGCCCGAGCTCACCAACTCCTGATAGGTATTGTTGCCAAGGTAGAAGCGCTCCCAGCTGTAGATATTTATACCATCCGCATTGAACGCCGATACATCCTCGATCGGCTGACCCGCAAAGTGCTTCAGGATGCGCTGCGCCCCGGCGATCCGCTCTTTTCGCTCCACCAGAAAGCGATCCATCAGGGCAACGTTAGCGACCAGGTCGGCTCGAATGTTGGTGAGGTAGGTCAGCTCCCGAGCACGATCCTGCCTGTTGTTGTTCCAATTGCCGATCTGCATCGCGATCAGGATACCTGCGACGATCAGCAGCAGCTCGCCGGCTGCGTAAGCGAGGTAGCTGCGTAAGCGCCCGCCTTCGAAAAGCTCGCGACGCAGATGGCGGAGAAGATGAACCATGAAGCGCCCCCTACGCCGTTTTTGGCGCGGCGCGATCTCGAATACAATACGCGGGGTAGGAGCGTATGGCCGCTCTCCACCTACCATGACGCAGACTCTTAAAGCGGCCCGTGGGCTTCCGACCCAAAGGTAGACGTTGGAGGTTAGAACTGCCTGGAGGCCGAGCGCAACGGAGGCCACTAGATTTCAAAAACGGGCCGTGCATAACGCGACAGAGAGCATTTGTTTCAAACCCCTAATCAGTTGAATGGGCGAGGCAAATGGCCGGTGACCAATACACTGCGCCCGGCCAATATATTATCGTGCCAGAATGGACGGACGAAAGGATATCGTATGAAAGCAGTCTTAATAGTCGCTGCGGTCGCTGTACCGACACCTGTTCTCGCACAAGTTTCTGAGTGGCATATCGCCCTAACGGCCCAAGATATTGGGCAGAATTCGGCTATGCTTATCGATGCTAAATCGGTGACTAGCCCGACCGCAACCACTCGCGAGGCGTGGACCTCTAACATCTTTGCCCAGGTTCAAAAATTGCAGGATGGAAGGTCATTTGACGAATTGCGGATGAAGTATCGTTTCGACTGCACGGCAGGAACCGCTTCGAGAATCATTTCCAGCGTTTGGCTAGAGAATAAGCTTGTGCTTGAGGAGGCGACGCCATCCGAGCCGGCGGTGTATGAGGCTGGCACGCGGATGTGGAAAGCCGCTTACGGTGCCTGTACCTCGAACTATGCGACACTTCCCCTTATCGAAGCGGCAACGCCGCATGCGGAAGCCAGGCGCCGCTTTACTCGTTAAAGTTCGTCCGTGTCCTTGGAGGAGCTTAAAGGGATACCGTCGACAAGCTGATTGTGCCCGGCCTGAAAGGCCACCGTTTCTGCCGAGATAACTCCGCGGCAGCAGGGGTCAGGCCGGTAACCGCCCAATTTCGGTCGTTCAGCGCTCGTGCCGAAAGCGGTCGTTTATGGGTTCACGACCTAGAATGCATATCGAATCACCCGGTCTCCGGATGCGCCCCAGCCCGCTGCGGCAACGCCAGAATCAGCACCACGATTCCCGCAGCCAGCACCGCGCTCGCCAGCGGCTGACTGAAGTCCAGCCCGCCCTTGGCTACGGGCTTATCGAGGAAATCCCCAACCGCCGCGCCCAGCGGCCGCGTCAGGATGAACGCCGCCCAGAACAGCCGTGCCCGGCTCACCCGCGTCCAGAAATACAGCCCCGCAACCACCGCCAGTGCTGCCCCGAACACTAACGCCGCGCCCGAATAGCCCAGTCCACCGGTATCCGCGGTCCAGTCGCCCAGCGCGTTCCCAGCATCTGCGAGAAGGTGATCGTCGCCCAGTAGAACAGCGCGGCCCGCGGCTCGCGCACCGTATCGACCGAAACCGATCCCATCGCCCATCGCCAAACCGCCAGAGATCCCAGCACGCACGCCAGCAGCAGCAACGATCCGCCCGGATAGCCGATCCCCATCGACCTTGTGGCAAAGTCCGCCATCGTCGTTCCCGCCGTGGTCGATGCGATGATCGTCGCCCAATATAGCCAGGGATAAAACCGTTTCGCCGCGATCTGCGCCCACACCAACGCCACCAGCACGCTCAGGAAGATCGCCGTGCCCACCAGATAGCCGAGGTCCATTGTCATGCTGACGGTGTCGCCCCCGGTCTCGCCAAGCGTCGTCGCCAGCACCTTGATGATCCAGAAGCCCAGCGTCAACGCAGGCACCTTGCTCACAAGATCCGTGCTGCCGAGGTCGTCGCGGGCATCGATCATGGCGCTACCTTTCCACACTTCGCGGGTTCACTATTAGATCATGACGACGCCATTCGATAAAATCCGCCGAGCCCTCCGCGCCGAAGGCCGCATCCTCCTCATCTTCCTCGTCCTCGCCGCCATGGCGCTGGTGTTCCTCAAGCTCGCCTCGGAAACGACCGAAGGCGAGACCCTCGGCTTCGACCGCGCGATCATGCTCGCATTGCGCAGCACCACCGATACCGCGATCCCCGCCGGGCCCGCCTGGCTACAGGCGACGATGCTCGACGTGACCGCGCTCGGCGGAACGTCGGTGCTTACCCTCATCACCCTCGCCGTCACCGGCTTCCTGATGGTCTCGCGCAAGGCCGCCACCGCAGGCTTCGTCCTCGCCGCGATCACCGGGGGCGCTATCCTCAGCTTCGCCCTCAAGGCAATCTTCGCCCGCCCCCGCCCCGATGTCGTCGCGCATCTCGTGCAGGTCGACACCAGCAGCTTCCCCAGCGGGCATGCGATGAACAGCGCGGTGGTCTATCTCACCCTCGGCGTGCTGCTCGCCAGCACCCGCAAAAGCCACGCCGTCCGCATCTACCTTATCGCCATCGCCATCGCGCTCACCCTCGCGGTCGGCTGCTCGCGCGTCTATCTCGGGGTCCACTGGCCGAGCGACGTCATCGCCGGCTGGATCGTCGGCGGCGCGTGGGCCTCGGTCTGCGCCGCGCTCGCCCGCTTCCTCCAGTCCCGCCGCAGCATCGAGCAGCCCGATGCGGAGGCAAAGCCTGGCTGACTTCCCATCATGAACACAAGGGCCGGTCGAGATTCGGCTCCTGGCGCGCCGAGAAGTGGGATCTTTCGAGCACCGGAGCGCAGCGTGCTTTGGGCACGTGAGCACCGGAGCGCAGAAAATCGCGCTTTGCAGGCCGTCAGGGGCCGAATATCGGCCGGCCCCTATCCAAGCACCACCCGGTCCACTGCATCCTCGGCCTTCTCGGGCCGGATATAGATCGACGACAGCATCGGCACCGCCGCCTTCAGTTCATGCTCGATCGCCTCTATCATCGCCTCGCCTTCGCCCATCGTCAGGCTGTCCTCGAAGTCGGCGCTGATCGCCACGAAGATGCGGTCGGGCGCGGTGTGGATCGTGCGGACGTGGTTGACCCGCACGATCGCCGGCTGCTCCTCCAGGATCGCACGCACCCGCGCCACCACCGCCGGATCCGCGCGCTCGCCGATCAGCAGCCCCTTGGCCTCGCGCGCCAGGAATATCGCCACCACCGCCAATATCGCGCCGATGACGATCGATGCCGCGCCGTCGATCCGCGGGTCGCCCCAGGCATGGCTGGCCCACACGCCCACGCCGGCGACCATCAGTCCCGCCAGCGCCGCCGAATCCTCGAACAATACGATGAACCCCGCGGGGTCCTTCGATTCCTTCACCGCCTCCCACCAGCCGGTGTCTCCCTTGGCCGCGCCGAACTCGCGCATCGCGATCCACCACGAGCTGCCCTCGAGCGCGAACGCCATCGCCAGCACGACATAGTTGATCGTCGGGTCGTGCAGCGGCTCGGGCGCCGCGATATGCTTCCAGCCCTCGTATACGGACACGCCCGATCCCAGCCCGAAGATCAGAATCGCGACGACGAACGCCCAGAAGTACAATTCACGTCCATAGCCGAACGGATGCGCCACGTCGGGCGGGCGCTTGCCGCGATGCTGGCCGTAGAGCAGCAGGCCCTGATTGCCGCTATCGACGAGGCTGTGCACCCCTTCGGTAAGCATCGACGAGGAACCGGTGATCGCCGCCGCGACAAACTTCGCGACGGCGATCCCGAGATTGGCGGCCAGTGCCGCCAGAACAACGATATTGGCGCGCCAGCCCGCTGCCGGGCTGGCCTTGGCAGCCGTCAATCGAGCCCCAGCTTGGCCGCGATCTTGCCGAACAGGCCCTGCGGCTCTCCCCTGGCGAGCTTCTTCTCGGCCTTCTCGTCATAGCCCGACGAAGCGGGCAATTCGTGCGCATGCACCGGCTGGGTCGAGGCCGGCGGATCGGATGCGTCCATCGACTCGTCCAGCCCGCGGTCCAGCCGCGCCTCGCTGCTCTCCGGATTCTTGTACAGCCGCCTGGCGATCGACTCGTCGGTGCCCGCGTCGGCCGCCAGCACGGGAGCCGGCTTGCCGTCATCCTCGGGCGCGCCGGGCGCCACGGACATCTTGTCCATCGCAGATTCCATCGGGTTCGCGTCCATCGTCACTCTCCAGTAAAGCGTTGTCCTGCTGTAACGACCGGTTCGCCCGCCCGTTCCGCGCGCCATGCGAAAAGCAAAACGGCCCGGCGTTTCCGCCGGGCCGTTTCTGCAAGCCTTTGAAGACGTTAGCGTATCGCCGTGCCGGCCCGCTCCCCCACCCGGCCACCCAACACTAGGTACCCTATGGGTGGCCGGGTGGGGGCGCGGGCCGGCACCGTACTTGCCGACGCAAATTAGTTCCGCGAGGAACCGAACAGGCGCAGCAGGAACAGGAACATATTGATGAAGTCGAGGTAGAGGTTCAGCGCCCCCATGATCACGACCTTGCCCATCATGTCGGTGCCGGCGACATAAGCGTACATGCTCTTGATCTTCTGCGTGTCGTAGGCGGTCAGCCCCGCGAACACGAGCACGCCGACGCCGGCGATCACCAGGCTCATCGTGTTCGACTGGAAGAACAGGTTGAGCAGGCTCGCGACGATCAGGCCGACCAGTCCCATGATCAGGAAGGTCCCGAAGCCCGACAGATCGCGCTTGGTGGTATAGCCCCACAGGCTGAGTCCGGCGAAGCCCGCCGCCGTCGCGAAGAAGGCGGTGGCGATCGATTCACCGGTGTAGCGCAGGAACACCGTCGACAGCGACAGCCCCATCAGCACCGCGAAGCCCCAGAACAGCGCCTGCATCGTGCCGGTGGACATCCGGTTCTGGCCCAGGCTCATCGCGAACACCACCGCGAGCGGCGACAGCATGATCAGCCAGGCCAGCGGTCCGCCGCTGCTCAGCACCTGATAGGCGTAGCTATTCTCATAGCCCCACGAAAAGCCCATCGCCACCAGCCCGGTGAGCAGCACCGCCGACGCCATGTAATTATACACCGACAGCATGTACGCGCGCAGCCCGGCGTCGAACGCTGCGCTATGCGCCTGCGTTTGCGCCGCATAGGCGGTGGGTCGCGGATCAGACCAATTGGCCATGTCAAACTCCTTTGCCCGGCATAGCCCGAATGTCCGGTGCCGGTTTCCCCGAATATCGCCCTTGCGGCGCGCCAATTCAAGCGAAACCCGTTCCCGAGCCGGTCCAATGATGCTTAAGACTCGAACGTCATGCACAGGCTTTTCGTGGGATTGCGTCCACCGGCCCCGATCCGGACCTTGTTGCTCGCGGCGATGGGCGGCGTGCCCGGCGCGCGCTGGCAGACCGACGACCAGTTGCACCTGACGCTGCGCTACATCGGCGAAGTCGATCGCCCGCTTGCCGAGGATGTCGCGATGGCGCTCGGCCACGTGCATTTCCCGGTCGTCGCGGCCGCGATCCACGGCGTGGGCGAATTCGACAGCCGCGGCCGCCCCAACGCCATCTGGGCCGGCGTCCGCCCGCACGACGCGCTCGCCCAGCTCCACCGCAAGGTCGATCAGGCGATGGTCCGCGTCGGGATCGAGCCCGATCGCCGCGCCTACCTCCCCCACATCACTTTGGCGCGGCTAAATGGCGCTGCGGGGGTCGCCGACCGCTACCTCGCCGATCACGCCGGCCTGTCGAGCCCCGCCTTCGCCTTCACGCACCTGTATCTCTTCGAAAGCAGCCTCGGCACCGGCGGCGCCAGCTACGAAGCCGTCGAGCGCCACGCCCTCGGTTGACCGCGCCAAGGGCTTGCGCCAAGGGCTTGCGCCAAGGGCTTGCGGTTGCCGCCATCTCCGCCAAGATGTCGCCATGCGCATCCCAGCCAATGTCATGAGCGTCGCGGTCGTCGCCCTGCTCCATCCCGTCGCCGCCTCGGCCCAGCAGGCCCCCGGCGAATGGGTCACCACCGCCCAGGTTTCGCGCCAGGGCCGCGACTTTACCGAAGATCTCACCAAACTTTACGACGGCGGCTTCAGCTACAGCGCCTGGGAACGCTGGATCACAGCAGAAGACATGCCCGCCGAGGTCCGCACCCGGGCGTTCAGCAGCAGCACCTGGTACGCCCTCGACCTCGATCTCACCGGCAAGGTGAGCGATTGCCGCGTGCTCAAGCCCAGCACCGACCCTCGGCTCGACGCCATCGGCTGCCGCAAATTGCTCCAGAACGCCAATTTCGGCGTTGCCTATGCCGCGCCCGGCACCCCGGCCGGCCGCAAGATCAACGTCGCGATCAGCTGGCGGACCGTCCCCCGCCCGGCCACGCCGCCTCTCGTCGCCCCGGCGGTGCCGATGCCGATGCCCGTGTCGGCGCTTTCCGAGTATAACGGCTGGCCGCGCCGCAATTGGGAAGGCGGCCTCGCCATCACGCATTTCCCCGATCTCCAGACGGCCTACCCCGCCCAGACCGGCAAGCCCGCCGGAACCACGACGCTCGAGCTGACCGCCGCCGCCGATGGCACCACCGCGTGCACGGTCGCCGTCGGCTCGGGCAATCCCGCGCTCGATGCCGCCGCCTGCGCCACCGCGCGCAATCTGCCGCTGATCTACACTCAGCCGTGCGAGGCATGCGGCACCCGCCGCCTGCCGCTCCAGTTCGTCTGGCGCAAGAAGGGCAGCCATATCCGCGTGCCGCTGGCGGCGGAGGGCGGCACCGGCATCGCCCGTGATCCCGCCGATACCCGCAGCCCCTCCGCCCGCGCCATCACCCGCACGCGGTACACCGCCACGCCCGACATCAAGCCGCGCGACTTCGCCGACATCGCCGATCGCACCGTCACCGTTCGCCGCCCGGCTTATGCGATGCTCTTCGGCGCCGACGGCCGCGTGACTCGCTGCGAGACCAGCCGGTCGAGCGGCAATCCCGCGGTCGATCAGCGCATCTGCGCGCTGATCGCAAAGCAACTGAAGGCGGCCCCGGTCACCGACATCTTCGGCGATCCCGTCCCGTCGCCCCGCACGGCGCAGATCGTCGACCTTTCGGGGCTGCTCTAGCGCCCGGCCTATTTCGCCAGAATAGCCACCAGAGCCTCCGCCGCGGCGGAAACCTCGCCCCACACCGTCTCGAACGCGGCGTCGTCCTCATAGTAAGGATCGCGCACGCCCGCCCCCTTACGCCCGGGCACATGATCCATCAGCAGCCCCACCACCGCGCGCGTATTCCCCGGCGCGATCGCCATCAGGTCGCGCAGATTCTGTGCATCCAGCGCCAGCACCCGATCGAAGCTCCGGAAATCCTCGCCGCGCACCCGCCGCGCGCGATAGCCAGAAATATCCACCCCATGCCGAGCCGCAACCGCAACCGCGCGCGGATCGGGCGGATGGCCGGCGTGCCAGTCCCCGGTCCCGGCGGAATCGACCGTGACCGCAATCCCCGCCCGCGCCGCGGCATCGCGCATCGCCGCCTCCGCCAGCGGCGACCGGCAGATATTGCCCAGGCAAACGAACAGAATGGATGGCGGCTTCATCAAACGCCTCATATCAATTCCTCCCCTGCACGGGGAGGGGGACCGCGAAGCGGTGGAGGGGGGCTATCTCATAGCACTTCGCTCGCGGGCCGCCTCTCCGTCAGCCCTGCGGGCCGCCACCTCCCGTGCCGGGGAGGATTACGCATCCCAAAACACCCCTTTCGTAAAACGGGTATGCTCTGCTAGCGTCGCGCAAACGATAACCGGAGAGGGTAACGATGAGCGAAACCGAAGCGGCCAGCCCCGCCCCGCTCGAGCTGCGCGCCAGCCCTTATGCCTGGTATGTCCTCGTCGTCCTGTTCCTCGTCTATGTGCTCAATTTCATCGATCGCCAGATCATCACGATCCTCGCGCCCGATATCCAGAAGGATCTCGGCCTCACCCACGCCGATATCGGCTTCCTGTTCGGCACCGCCTTCGGGGTGTTCTACGCGCTGTTCGGCATCCCGCTCGGGCGGCTGGCGGACAATTGGCACCGCGGCAAATTGCTCACCCTCGGCCTCGCGCTCTGGTCGTCGATGACCGTGCTGTCGGGCTTCGCCAGGACCGGCGGGATGCTCGCCGGCGCGCGCATCGGCGTCGGCATCGGCGAGGCGACCGCCAGCCCCTCGGCCTATTCCCTGCTGTCGGACTGGTTCCCCAAGCGCCAGCGCGCCACCGCGCTCGCCATCTATTCGGCCGGCATCTATGTCGGCGGCGGCTTCTCCTTGTTCGTCGGCGGTAAGATCGCCGAGACCTGGAACACATGGTATCCCACCGATGCCCCGCTCGGCCTCGCCGGTTGGCAGGCGGCGTTCATGGCGGTCGGCCTGCCCGGGCTGTTCCTCGCGCTCTGGGTCTTCACCCTGCGCGAGCCGATGCGCGGCCAGTCCGAGGGCCTGCGCGCGCCCCGGCATCCCGCCCCGTTCAAGGCCTTCTTCGAGGACCTGCTCACGATCATCCCGCCCTTCACCCTGGTCGGCGCCGCGCGCGGGGGCGTGAAGGCGCTCAGCAACAATCTGATCGCTTTGCTGGCGATCGTCGCGATCGTGGCCGGGCTGGTCGCGGTCCAGACCCCCGACGAGAGCTGGACCCTTGCCGGCAAATGGTCGGCCGAGCGCGTCGGCGTGTTCGTCCAATGGGCCGCGGTCGGGATCGGCGTCTATGCGGTGTTCAGCTGGGCCTCGGCGCTGCGCCGCCGCGACGCGCCGACCTTCCAGTTGATCGTCGGCACCCCCGCCTTCCTCTGCGTGGTCGTGGCGTACGGCTTCAACGCCTTCCTCGCTTATGCCACGTCATACGTCGCCCCCAGCTATGCCGTCGCCACCTGGCACCTCGGCGCCGCCGAGATCGGCCTGAAGATCGGCGCCCCCGCGATGCTCGCCGGCTTCCTGGGCGTAACCCTCGGCGGCATGGCCGCGGATCGCCTGCGCCGCAGCTACGCCACCGGCCGGATCATGGTCGTGCTGTTCGGCGGCCTCGCGCCCGTAGTCCCGCTGGTGATCGCCTTCACCACGCCCGACAAGACCCTGTTCTTCATCGCCCTGCCGCTGGCGCAATTCCTCACCAGCAGCGCGCTCGGCGCCTCCGCCGCCGCCACCCAGGACCTCGTCCTTCCCCGCATGCGCGGCACCGCCACCGCCGCCTTCTTCATCGGCACAACGCTGCTCGGCCTGGCCTTGGGCCCGTATCTGGCGGGCCGCGTCGCCGACCTCACCGGCAGCCTCGCCACCGGCCTGCTCTCGCTGCTGGTGGTGGTGCCGGTAGCGCTGGGAGCCGGCATCGCAGCCCTTCGTCTGGTCCCCAAAGCCGAAGCCAGCCGCGAGGAGCGGGCACGGGCGGCGGGAGAGCCGATGTAGCAGCCGCTAGAGGATCGGGACGCCATAGGCGCTGGACCCATAAGCGAAGTGCGTCCAGCGGCCGCCGCGATAGCGAAAGATGCTGACGTCGGTTCTGCCGCCGGGAAGGCCCGCCCGCGCCACATCGGCGGCGACGAACGCGAGATCGCCATCGAACAGCGGCCGGTACAAGGTGAGCCGCGCGCGGCACGCCGGCGTGGCGTTCGGCGCTTCCACCGCGCGATACCCGCGCGGCGCGGCGTCGAGCGGCACGCGGATGCGGGCCGGGCCATCGGGCTTCGCCCGGCCCCAACGCCTGGCGGCGGCATCGAAGCGCGCGTCGCCCGCATAGATGAGACCACCGTCCCCAAACACGAGCGCGTAGGGCCACACCGCTGTATCCGCCGGTCCGGCGGCCGGCGCCACACAGCCATCGGCTCCGCCTGCAGGTCCGAAAGCGCGAGCCGCAACACCGCGGCTTCCCGCTCGGTCGGCGCGGCGATCGCGTCCTTGCCCCCCGAACCGCCAGCCGAATGGCACGCGCATAGCCCAGCCAGCGGCAGCAACACGATCGATCGGGACAGGCGCCGACGCATCAGATACAAGATAACATATCTAACGGCGAAAGCATATCCCGGGGCCGCCAGCCCCGGGCTGCGGGCGCCTCCTAGATATTCGCCGGTATCGCCGCCGCCCCGCAGGCGATCCGCCCACCGCTATTCCCCGAAGGATCGGTCTTCATATCGTCGGCCTTGGCGTGCACCACCACCGCCGCGCCATCCGCGTCGAGCAGCCCGGCGAGCGTCGCGCCCGCCAGCGTGAACGCCAGATGCCCCGTGCCGTCGGCGCCGACCTCGAGGTTGGGCAGGTCGCCCATATGCGGCCCCATCGGATTCTCCATGCCATGCTGGTGCGCCGCCGGGTTCCAATGCCCGCCCGCGCTGGTGAAGTCCGGTCCCTCGCATTTGCCGACCGCATGGACATGCACGCCGTGCGTCCCCGCGCTCATGCCGGTCATGTCGACGCTGACCCGCAATCCGCCGGCGACCTCCTGGATCACCGCCGAGCCGACATTGCCGCCCGCGCCGGTCCGCAGCGCAGCCTCGGCGCGCACCTGCCCCGCCATCTGCCGCGCACCGGAGGCCGGCGCATCTCCCTCCCGCATCGCACACCCGCCGGCGGCGAGCGCCAATACCGCCGCCGTCATCATCCCAGGACCGCGCATCGCTCAAAACTCCTTGTTCGCCATTGCCTGCCCAATCGCTGGCGCGCGGGCGGGTTCCGTCACGGCGCCGGGCAATCGCCCGTGCGGGTGCCGCCGATGCTCCCCACGCCGAGGATGATCTTCGCGCGCCGCTGGAAGGTCAGCGCTTGCCAGCGCCCGCTGTTCCCCGTCGCCACCCGGCTGCGCAGGAAGGTGAAGTGGAGCAATTCGAACTGCTCGGGGTCGACCAGGCCCGCGTCGATCATGCAGTTCCAGCGCTGGGTGTTCCACGCGGTGTCGTAGACGATGCCGTCCTGGTCGATCGTGTCGCCCAGCGCGGCATACCAGCGCACCAGCGCCTTCAGCCGCAGCGCGCGCTGCGCATCGGTCAGGCTCAGCATCTTGAGCCGCACCCGCAGCAGATCGTCGTCGGGCGGAAACCCGCCCTGCTGCACCTTGGTGTCGATCGCCCATTTGATCTTGCGCGGCGTGATCGGGCCCGAGGGAAACACCCGCGCCAGATCGGCCTGCACCGATCGCAGCAGCTTCACATAGGTGTCGGTCTGCACCTGCAGCATCAGGTCGGTCTCGAACAAGGCGATGAACTCGCCCTCGATCACCGGGTTGAGCTTGCCCGCGCCGTTCTCCGCCGCCGCGATCCCGCTCCGGCAAGCCGCGCTCACCGGCACCTTCAGGCACCCGTCGGAAAAGATCAGCGCGCCATAGGCGGGCGACAGCGCGTTGCGCGCGTTGACGAACGCCGCCTCGCTGGCGAAGCGCGACCGCCAGCTCTTGAGCAAAGGCTGCAGGCTCCCCGTCCCGAAATTCCACTGCGACATGCCGACCGAGACCAATTGCCCGTCGAAATCCCCCGAGGGTGCCGCCCAGCATCCCCCGGTCTCGGGGATCGCGGTCTCGGCCATGCTGGTGAAGATCATCGCCCGGTCCACCCCGATCTCGGCGAGCTTGGCCGCGTCCGCCGGATCGATCTTCAGGAAATGCGGCTTCCCCGATTTCCCGTCGACATCGCCGACCATGCGGCAAGCGGCATGCGCGGGCGCGGTGGCGAACAGGACGGCGATCAGCGCGGAAAACAGCAAGCGGCCCATTGCGAATCCCCCAAGGATATCGCCCGCGAGCGTAACGATCCTCACCCCCGGCCTCAAGCCGCCAGGCATTGCCCGTCGCGCACCCCGCTGACGCTTCCAACCCCGAGAATGATCTTGGCCCGCCGCGAAAAGGTAAGCGCCTGCCACCGCCCCGAATTACCGATCGCCGTCCGGCTCCGCAGGAACGTCAGCGCCAGCAATTCATATTGCTCGGCATCGATCCGCCCCGCATCGATCAGACACCCCCACTGCGCCAGATTCCACGCATAATCGCGCTTCACCCCATCCTGGTCGATGCTCTCGCTAAGCCCCCGATACCAGCCCAGAATCGCCCGCAGCCGGTCCCAGCGCTCCCCCTCGGGCATCGCCGCCAATTTCCCCCGCAGCCGCGCGACATCCTCGTCCCCCGGCAGGAACCCCTGCTGCACCCGCGTATCCACCGCCCAGCGCACCATCCGCATCGACACCGCGCGCCCCGGAAACACCCGCAGCAGATCGAGCCGCACCGCCTCGAGCAGCGCGACATAGGCATCCGCCTGCACCTGCAGCATCGCATCGCTCTCGAAGATCGCGGTCAGTTCCGCCACCATCGCCGCATTCAGCCGCCCATCGCTCCCATGCGCCGCCAATATCCCCGCCCGGCACTTGTCCTTCACCGGCACCTTCAGACAATCGCGCGAGAACAGCAGCCGCCCATACACCGGCGCCATCGCCCGAACCGCCCGCTTGAACGCCCCGCGCGACCGAAAACCGTCGCGCCAGGCCACCAGCACCGGCTGCAGGCTCCCCGTCCCGAAATTCCACTGCGACATCCCCACCGAGATCAATTGGCTGTCGAAATTGCCCACCGGCATCGCCCAGCAGCCCATCGTCTCGGGCACCGAAGTCTCCGCCATCCGCGCGAAGATCGCTGCCCGGTCCAGCCCGATCTCCGCCAGCCGCACCGCGCTCGCCGGATCGATGACGATCGACGGCACATCCCCCACCTTCCGGCAAGTCGCCGCCCGCGCCGCCTCGTCCTGCGCAAACGCCGGCCCCGCCACCAGCAACGCCACCGCCAGCATCAGCGCCCGCACCACCATCCCCGTCTCCCTCGCCCCGGTCATGCCACAGCCCCGCGATCCTCGCCTAATCCTCGTCCCAATCCTCGTCGTCATCCGGCTCCTCGGGCCGCCGCGCCGCCACCGGATCGATCCAGCTCAGCCGCCACCGGTCCCAATCCTCGGCGGTCTTGCGCTTCAGCCGGTCGCCCAGATAGCCGAGCTTCGTCAGGATCGCCTCGTTCAGCTCCGCCTCGGTCGCCCGCAGCTTCGGATCCGGCTTCGCCCAGCGCCCGCCCCCAGCCGCGCCGCCCCCTGCACCCTTGCCGATCTCGGCGCGCAGCAGATCGCGCAGCAGCCCTTCCGAAAAGCGCCACCGCTGCGCCACCACCTGCCCGCCCCGCACGATCGGCTCCTGCCAGCCCTCGACCGCGCGTTGCAGCGCCGCCGCGATCACCGAAGGCGGCGGCGTATCGGTAAGCGCCTTCTCCCACGCCGCGGCAAAGCGCGGCGCGCGCGATCGCAGCGCATAGGCGGTGCTGGTCGCCACCCCTGCCTCGCGGCACGCTTCCTCGACATGCTTGGTCCGCCGCAGCACCCGCAGGAAGTGCGCCCGCTTGCGCGTCCCGAAGCCGCCGCGCACCTCGCGCCACGGCGCCCTCTGCCCCTCGCCATCGGCAAGCGGCGCGCCCGACTCCGCCAGCCGCGCCTGCTGCGCCGCGATCCACCCGTCCTGCTGCGCCGCGACCACCGCGTCCCAATCCCGCTTGAAGCCCGGATTGTGCGCGCGCCGCGCATAGACCGCCCCCGAAGTCCGCCCGATCTCCAGCGCCGCCGCCTTCGCCTGCCCCGTCAGCCGCAACGCCAGCAGAAACGCCCGCTCGGTATCCGCCGACCATTTCGCCTTGGACAGGGGCGGGATGTGCCGTTCCAAACTCCCCTCCCGCTTGCGGGAGGGGCTGGGGGAGGGCGTATCTTCTTCTCTCCCCTCCCTGGAAGGGAGGCAGCATCGGGTCGCTCGTCCCCCGGACGAGCTGAAACAGCCGGGGGCTGTTTCACCCGATGCTGGGTGGGTTGGCTCGAGGCCATCCTCTACCTCACCCCGATCACACCGCTTGTGGAAACCCAAAGCCCCCGCCTCACGCGCACCCGCTCCATCAACCATCGCCGACTCGCCCCACCGCCAAAGGAGCGAACCACCTATCGCATTCCGATACCTGTAGGACAGAACAAAATGCGAACGCATCCGCGCACCCGATCGCGCCGCCCAAGCCCGGCGCCAACGCTACCCGCTGGCATCCTCCGCCAGGAACTTCAGCGTGAACAGCGGCTTCCGGTTGGTGTCCGAAACCGCCATCGTCCATTCCTCATGGTTCCAGAAGCGCTCGGGCATTTCCTTCAGCACTTCGGCCGAATAGCGCACCGCCTCGATGCGCGCCGCGGCGAGGTCGGCATGCTCGGATCCGCGAAAATCGCGAAAATCCTCGCCGTCCCTGATATCGAAAAAATAACGTGGCATCGCGGCCTCCATCCCCGAGGAGCGGCGCAATCGCGCCCGAAGTGACGCACGGCGGCATCGAGACCGTTCCGGGGGGGAGGGAGGCCCGCGCTGCCGTGCGCCCCCCGTTCGGCGCTCGCTAAAGCGCGCGGGATTTCGCGGGACACCGAGTTGCTGTCCTCGCCTCGCGACGGTGCCTTAACAAATGTGAGGGTGGAAAGTTCCGGGGTGGGAACGAATGGGGTGGGCGCACGGGCCGTTGCCCGCAATTGCCAACGCCTTCACGGGACGATTTCCGGGATTTTATCCTCACCCGTTCGCTTCGAGCGAAGTCGAGAAGCTGGTTCGAACGGTGTCTCGACTATGCGCGACACGAACGCTTTGGCCATCGGATGACCCTGATCCGGACCGACCGCGACGGCGCCCGCCACATCACGACGAGGAAATGCAATGCGCGCGAGCAAGCCCGATACGGCGAGCAAGTGGATCGACCCGGATGACGCCCCCGAATGGGACGAAGCCACCTTCGCCCGCGCCGAAATCCGCCACGGCGACCAGATCCTCCGCGTGTTGCTAACACGTCCCGGATGCCATACCGGATCGTTCCGTAGTGCACCTTTCACTACAAAGCGCACCGCAGCCGCGCTCCGATGCAGACTGCACTGTTGGGGTGTCGATATGAAAGAGTGTAGTCTTCAAGTTCGACTGTCTCAAGCCGAAAGGGACACCCTAAGGGTGGCTGCAGAAACTGCGGGCCTTTCTGTGTCAGCTTGGTTGCGGGATCGCCTGCGAAAGGTCGCTCGCCAAGAACTCCAGTCATCGGGCGTGAAAGTACCTTTCTTGGAGACAATCAATGGTCGGTGAGGGCGCTAAAGGTTTCGTGTTCGAGCCCGGCGGGATTGGTGCGATTTTCAAGTCTAACCGACTTAAAGTACCAGCTTTTCAACGAGAATATGCGTGGGAAGATGAGCAGGTTGACCAGCTTCTTGGTGATCTCAACCGAGCTAAATCAGAGCACACCGATCACTTCCTAGGAACCATCGTTACTATCTCAAAGGGCGCTCATGACCCATTAGAGATTGTCGACGGGCAACAGCGGCTTACCACTACATCCCTGCTGATCACTGCAATTCGTGAAGTAATGGCGGATTTAGGGCAGCCGGCACAAGTTGTTGAGAGCATCAATAGCGACTTCTTGAGTCGCTTTGACCGCAAGGCTGGCGGGCCAGTCCCAAAACTGACGCTAAACCTAGATGACAATGAGTTTTTTGCTGGAATCGTAGGCGGTGTAATTCCGGAGCCTACCAGAGAATCTCATCAACGCTTGCTCGCGGCCCATAAGCGGGCCAAGTCGTTCGTAAGGCGTATCGTTGGCGGGTTCAGTGAGGCTGACAAGCCTAATGCTCTAAATGACTGGCTTGAATTTATTGAGCACGAAGCATCTGTTATTTTGGTAAAGACCGATCACGCCGCCAAAGCATTCAAGATGTTTGAAACGTTGAACGATCGCGGACTAAAAACATCACAGGCGGACCTCGTGAAAAGCTACCTCTTTGGTGAAGCAGGCCAACGCATCGGGGAGGCGCAGGCCCGTTGGTCTTCCATGAAAGACAATCTCGAGGAAATCGCGGACGACGACCGCGCCATCAATTTTCTTCGGCATGCTTTGATTGCGACGAAGCAATTTGTGCGAGCTGAAGAAATTTATAGTTCGATCCAGAAAGACATTCGCGGGGAGAGCAACGCCGCCAGCTTCCTTAGCACATTGGAAGCCACATCACGCATCTACGTCGCGACGTTTCAGCCAAGCTCCGACTTTTGGCGGGAATATTTGGCGTCTACGGCCAAGGCATTAGAGGTATTTAATCGCTTCGACCTGCGGCCCATGCGACCCCTAGTCCTGTCGCTTGCCCTTAGATTTAAACCGTCTGAATTTGATCGAGCTATCAAACTGCTAGCCTCTATCAGCGTTCGCCTTGTGATCGCAGGCAGGACCCGCAGCGGTTCACTAGAGCAAGCCTTTGCAAGTGCGGCACTTGGGATATACGAGGAGCGAATTACTACTGCTGCTGGCCTTCGAAGCTCCCTGCAAAACGTTATCATACCGGACGCGGATTTTAAGAATGAGTTTGAGACTGCGCGGGTCTCAAACGCCGGGCTAGCTCGCTATTATCTCGGCGCCTTAGAGTCAGCGAATGCCGGTGAAAGCGAGCCGTGGTATGTAGTGAACGAAGACCCAAGCGTTATCACGCTCGAACATATTCTACCTCAAAACCCTGTCCCCGGGTGGCAGTACGACGAGGAGATTCGTAAGCTATTTACTAAGCGGCTGGGCAATCTATGCCTGCTGCAAAAAAGCGGCAACGAAGCGATCGGAAATAAGACTTTTGCCGAAAAGAAAGCTGCTTTCGGCAACTCTCCTTACGTCGTGACCTCAATGGTCGCCAATGAGGCGCAATGGGGCCCGGACGAAATCGAGGCACGGCAAAAGATTCTAGCCGAACTCGCGCTCAAGGCATGGCCGGTGTAATTGGGTTCGCGCCTCGCCTCCCCACCCGAGCCCTAAAGCACACAAAACAAGGAAACTGTCTCCACGCCCACCTCCCCCACCCGTATCGCCATAATCGGCGCCGGCCACGTCGGCGCCACCGCCGCCTACGCCCTCATGCTCCGCGCCCTGTTCCGCGAGATCGTCCTGATCGACGCCAACCCCGCGCTCGCCGAGGCCGAGGCCGCCGACCTGTCCGATGCCAACGCCCTCGCCCGCCCCGCGCGGATATGGGCGGGGGGCTACGAGGACGCCGCCCGCGCCGGCATCGCCGTGATCACCGCCGGCGCCGCCACGCACGGCGACGAGAGCCGCCTCGCCGTCGCCGCGCGCAGTGCCGCGATCGTCGAATCCTGCGTAACCCAGCTCATGCAGGCCGGGTTCGATGGCGTGCTGCTGGTCGCCGCCAACCCGGTCGACCTGATGGCGCACCGCGCCTTGCTTGCCTCCGGCCTGCCGCCCGCGCGGGTGATCGGCACCGGCACTTTGCTCGATTCCAGCCGCCTGCGCCAAACCCTCGCCGCCGCGCTCCACGTCGCCCCCGCCACGGTCGATGCGCTGGTGATCGGCGAGCATGGCGACAGCGAAGTCGCCGCTTTCTCCACAGCGCGCATCGCCGGGCTGCCGCTCGACGCCTTCGCCGCGCCCGCGCCCGATCACGCCGCCATCGCCGCCCGGGTCCGCACCGCCGCCTATGCTATCATCGCCGGCAAGGGCTACACCGCGTTCGGCGTCGCCACCGCGATCGTCCGCATCTGCGAGGCGATCGTGCGCGACGAGCGCGTCGCGCTGCCGGTCTCAGCGCTGCTCACCGGCCAGCTCGGCGTGTCGGACGTGTACCTTAGCCTGCCCTGCCTGCTCGGCGCCGGCGGGGTCGAGCGGGTGCTGGTGCCCGAGCTGACGGATGCCGAGGCCGCGGCGTTCCGCGCGTCGGCGGAGGCCGTTAGGGCGGCGGGGGCGCTTCTCTAATTCCTCCCCGGCACGGGGAGGGGGACCGCGAAGCGGTGGAGGGGACTCTCCACACAGGGCATCCCGCGGGTAAACCCCCTCCACCACCGCTGCGCGGCGGTCCCCTCCCCGTTCCGGGGAGGATTGAAACAGCGCCTTCCCCCCACCCCACACCCTTGCTAAGGCCCTGCGACTCTTCGCACGCGCAGCAACCCGGCCCCGCCCTCGCGGTCCCCTCAGCGGATCGCTCCCCGAGAGCCCGGCCGGCCACAACAGGGAAGGCCCCCAATGACCGCCATCGGCAAGGATACGCTCGGAACCCGCGACACGCTCGACGTGAACGGCACCGCCTACAGCTTCTACTCGCTCGCCAAGGCCGCCAAGAAGCTCGGCGACATCAGCCGCCTGCCGTTCAGCATGAAGGTGCTGCTCGAGAATATGCTCCGCTTCGAGGATGGCGTGACCGTCACCCAGGCCGATGCCCAGGCGTTGGTCGATTGGCAGAAGGACGCCCGTTCGAACCGCGAGATCCAGTATCGCCCGGCGCGGGTGCTGATGCAGGATTTCACCGGCGTCCCCTGCGTCGTCGATCTCGCGGCGATGCGCGATGCGATCACCAAGCTCGGCGGCGATCCCGCCAAGATCAACCCGCAGGTGCCGTGCCACTTGGTCATCGATCACTCGGTGATGGTCGACGAGTTCGGCACGCCCCAATCTTTCGCTTCCAACGTGGAGATCGAGTACGCCCGCAATTCGGAGCGCTACGAGTTCCTGAAATGGGGATCGAAGGCGCTCGACAATTTCCAGGTCGTCCCCCCGGGCACCGGCATCTGCCACCAGGTGAACTTGGAATATATCGGCCAGGCGGTATGGTCGTCGAAGTCGCCCGGGGGCGATCTGGTCGCCTATCCCGACACGCTGGTCGGCACCGATAGCCACACGACGATGGTCAACGGCCTCGGCATCCTCGGCTGGGGCGTCGGCGGGATCGAGGCCGAGGCGGCGATGCTCGGCCAGCCGGTGTCGATGCTGATCCCCGAAGTCGTCGGCTTCAAGCTGACCGGCGCGCTGGGCGAAGGCATCACCGCCACCGATCTCGTGCTGACCGTCACCCAGATGCTGCGCGCCAAGGGCGTGGTCGGCCGCTTCGTCGAATTCTATGGCCCGGGCCTTGCCAGCATGACGCTGGCCGACCGCGCGACCATCGCCAACATGGCCCCCGAATATGGCGCGACCTGCGGCTTCTTCCCGATCGACGAGCGCACGATGGACTATATGCGCCTCACCGGCCGTCCCGACGAAGTCATCGCGCTGACCGAAGCCTATTGCCGCGCGCAGGGCCTGTGGCGGCTCGACGACGTCCCCGATCCGATCTTCACCGATACGCTCGAGCTCGACATGGGCAGCGTCTGCGCCAGCCTCGCCGGGCCGAAGCGCCCGCAGGACCGCGTGTCGCTCGACAGCGTCGACGAGGTGTTCAACGGCGATTTGATGAAGGTCTACCATAAGGAGCGCGCCGAGCGCGTCGCCGTGGAAGGCGCCGATCATGACATCGGCGACGGCGACGTGGTGATCGCCGCGATCACCTCGTGCACCAACACCTCCAACCCCTCGGTGCTGATCGCCGCCGGCCTCGTCGCCCGCAAGGCCCGGGCCTTGGGGATCACGCGCAAGCCGTGGGTCAAAACCTCGCTCGCCCCGGGCTCGCAGGTCGTGACGGACTATCTCGACAAGGCCGGCCTCTCAGAGGACCTCAACGCGATCGGCTTCAACCTCGTTGGCTATGGCTGCACCACCTGCATCGGCAATTCGGGCCCGCTGGCGCCGGCGATCTCGGACGCGATCAACGCCAACGATATCGTTGCCGCCTCGGTCCTGTCGGGCAACCGCAACTTCGAGGGCCGCGTCTCGCCCGACGTCCGCGCCAACTTCCTCGCCTCGCCGCCGCTGGTGGTCGCGTACGCGCTCAAGGGCACGGTAACCCAGGATATGCATGACACACCGCTCGGTGAAGGCACCGACGGCCCCGTCTATCTGAAGGACGTCTGGCCCACCAACCTCGAGATCGCCGACGTCATGGCCGCCAACATCGACGACGGCATGTTCCGCGCCCGCTACGGCAACGTCTACCAAGGCGACAGGCACTGGCAGGCCATCCAGGTCGAAGGCTCGGATACGTACCGCTGGCCCACCGCCAGCACGTATATCCACAACCCGCCCTATTTCGAGGGCATGACGATGACCCCCGCCCCCGTGCAGGACATCGTCGAGGCCAAGCCGCTCGCGATCCTGGGTGACTCGATCACCACCGATCACATCAGCCCTGCGGGCAGCATCAAGGCCGACAGCCCCGCCGGCGCCTTCCTGCAGGAGCATCAGGTCTCGAAGAAGGACTTTAACAGCTACGGCGCGCGCCGCGGCAATGACGAGATCATGGTCCGCGGCACCTTCGCCAATATCCGCATCAAGAACGAGATGGTCCCCGGCATCGAAGGCGGCATGACCCGCTACGCCGGCCAGGTCATGCCGATCTACGACGCGGCGATGCGCCACAAGAAGGACGGCACCCCGCTCGTCATCATCGCCGGCAAAGAATATGGCACCGGCTCGTCGCGCGACTGGGCGGCGAAGGGCACCAATTTGCTCGGCGTCCGCGCGGTGATTACCGAAAGCTTCGAGCGTATCCACCGCTCGAACCTCGTCGGCATGGGCGTGCTCCCGCTCCAGTTCGCCGAAGGGCTGACGCGCGAGAGCCTCAAGCTCAAGGGCAGCGATCTCTACACCATCACCAACGTCGCCGGCATCCGTCCGCGCCAGGATGTCGAAGTCACTCTCACCCGCGAGGACGGCTCGACCGAGACCTTCATGACCCGCTGCCGCATCGATACCGTAAACGAGCTGGAATATTTCCTCCACGGCGGCATCCTGCAATATGTGCTGCGGAACCTCGCGGCATGAAGGCGCTGATGCTCGGGGCGCTGGCGGCGGCACTGCTGCCGGCCACCGCGCAAGCGGGCGAGAATTGGCGCGAGATGACCACTGTGGACGGCATCGTCTTCGCGATCGATCTCGACAGCATCAAGACCGTCGGCAAGCTCCGCCACTTCCGCGTCCGCACCACAAAGCCCGGCGCCACGCTCGTCGGCTATTACGATAACGCCGCCGATTGCGCCGCGTTGACCGTCGATACGCTCTATGGCGAGGCCTCGAACAACGGCGTGATCCTGCGCAAGCAGCTGTTCAAACCCGGCGAGATGCGCAATCGCCTCGACGACGATCAGGGCAAGCTGATCTATTCCCTGGTCTGCGGGGGTTAGCGTAGGCGCGTAATGGGATAGCCCTGGTGACGCTATCGCGTTGCTGGGGGCGCATCTCGCCCCTCGGAAAGTCACACCAAGGTCACACTGGTCCGCATGTTCCAGGGGCGACCAGCCACGCTGAAATGCACCAAGGGTAAGCCCGATCCTGTTCGCGTTCCGGGCGGAAATCGACACTGTCAAAGAGCGGCGGCCGAGCGGCAGCGCTTCGATATCAGCGGGCGAAATCCAACATTGCAAGGGATGAGTCCGGCCTCGACTGAAACCCCGCAATCAAGCGGGACCGCCATCGCGGCTACATAATATCGATCCAATTGCGTACCTAATCCCGCTCCAACGTGCCGGCGGGATCACAATCCCGAGGCCCCGATATGCCGGAAGCCGATCGGCGGGACCCGGCCGGTCCCGCCAACGTAAGGCGATCAATAAGGTCCGCCGGTACTGTCCACGCACCAGAGATAGCACTGCCGATATCCTGGCGATCCGTTCGGATATTATTAGTATTGATATTCGTTTTTCGAATGATGCGCGGGAGATTTAGCCTAAAGCCCGCCCCGCCACCGCTTCCAATTTTGTCAGCAGCGCCGGATCGCGCGCGCCCGGCGCGGTGATCAGCGCATAATCGAGACACGTGTCGATCGGCGACGCCTCGCGCGCCTCGGGCAGGTTTCGCAGCAGATGCATCACCATCGCCCGCGCCTTGTCGGCATTGGCGCCGAGCTGGGCGATCACCTGCGCGACGTCCACCGCTTCCTCGCCCTCGCGCCAGCAATCGTAATCGGTGACCATGCCCACCATCGCATAGGGCAGCTCGGCCTCGCGCGCGAGCTTGGCTTCGGGACAGGCGGTCATGCCGATGATGTGGCATCCCCAGCTGCGATAGAGGTGGCTCTCCGCCCGGGTCGAGAATTGCGGACCCTCCATCACCAGCGCGGTGCCGCCTTGGTCGGTCTGCACCCCGCTGGCGCGCGCGGCATCGCCGGCGAGCGCGGAGAGCCGCGGGCAGACCGGATCGGCCATCGATACATGCGCGACCATCCCCTCGCCGAAAAAGCTCGAAGGCCGCCCCTTGGTCCGGTCGATAAACTGGTCGGCGATGGTGAAACTACCCGGCGGCCGATCCTCGACAAGGCTACCGACCGACGACACCGCCAGCACGTCGGTCACCCCCAGCCGCTTGAGCACGTCGATGTTCGCGCGCGCGTTCAGGTCCGAAGGACTGACGCGGTGCCCGCGCCCATGCCGCGGCAGGAACACCACCTGCACGTGCCCTACCCGTCCGGTGAAGCAGGCGTCGGAAGGCTTGCCCCATGGGCTGGCGACCTCGACCCATTCGCCGTCCTCTACGCCCTCGACATCGTACAGCCCCGATCCGCCGATGATCCCGATCGTCCAGCCGCCCATATCGATCCTCGATGCTACCCGTCCAGCACGAGCCTATACGGGGGTAATGCTGGAGCGCTAGACGCTTCGACATTCAATTCCCCTCTCCCCATGGGAGAGGGAAATCTAGCTCACGGCGCCGGGCACTTCGCCCCGGTCGCCATCCAGGCCGCGCTCAGCGCACCGAACGCCGCCTGGCTCCCCGGCGCGGGCGCGCGGCCCGGCCCGGGGTTCCAGCCCCAACCGACCAGCCCGTCATGCGCATTATGCTCGACGATCTGCGCCAGCGTCTTGCCGCCGTTGCGCGTCCGGTCCTTGATCTGCTCGCAGATCGCGCCGAGCGACTTGCCCTCCCACGCCATGGATTTGGGCGCGAGATGCCATTCGGGATGCCCGGGCATGCTGCCGGTCCCGTTGGCGAAAGCGACATTGCGCGGACCATGGCAGGTGCTGCATTCCAGCCCCGGCGCGCCGTGCCCGTCGGGGCCGCGCGTCACCGGCGGGTTGTGCGGCGTCGCCAGGTCGCCCTGGTTGGGCCGGTCGCTGCGCGGGTGGCAGTTCATGCAGCGCGGATGCTGGATGACCTTGCCCATCTCCTGAAAGATCGCGACCGATCGCGCATTCTTGTCGGCGATCCCGGCAAAGGCGCTGACGGGTTTCAGCCCTGGCACCTGCTGCGCCGAAGCCGCGATGGTGAGCAACAGCCCCAGCGAGCCGCACAGCGCTATGGATACGAGCTTCATACCTTGCCTCCCACCGTGAAGGGCAATCGCCGCACCGCCTTGCCGGTCAGCTTGCGCCAGGCGTTGGCGACCGCGGGCGCGACCGGGGGCAGCCCCGGCTCGCCCACCCCGGTCGGGTTGGCTTGCGATTCGATGATCGCCACCTCCACCTCGGGCATCTCGCCGATCCGTAGCGAGCGATAGGTGTCGAAATTGCCCTCCTGCACCGCGCCGCCCTCGCCGAGCGTGATCTCGCCGTACAGCGCATGGCCAAGGCCATAGCCGACGCACCCTTCCATCTGCGCGCGGATCACGTTGGGATTGACCGCCACGCCGCAATCGACGGCGACCCAGACCTTGTGGACCTTGGGCAGCCCATCCTCGCCCTTCGATACCTCGGCGACCTGCGCGACGTATGAGCTGAAGCTCTTCCACGCCGCCACGCCGCGCGCACGCCCAGCGGGTACCTTGCCACCCCAGCCGGCGATCGCCGCGGCCTTGCCGAGCACCGCCTTCATCCGCGCGTCGTGCATCAGCGCCAGCCGCCCGGCGACCGCATCCTTGCCGCCCATCTCGAGCAACTGATCGAGGAACGTCTCCATCGCGAAGGCGGTGTGGGTATTGCCCACCGAGCGCCACCAGAGCGTCGGGACGCCGGCTTCCATGATGTGCTGGCCAACGCGGGCATTGGGGAATTTGTAGATCCCCTCTTCGCCGCCCAGCCCCTCGGTCAGCGATCCGTCGATGCCCTTCTGCATCCCCATCGCTTCCATCGCGGTGCCTTTGAAGAAGCTCTGCGCCGCGACGACCTGATCCCAGCTCACCACATCGCCCGCGCCATCCAGCCCGCCGCGCACCGTGTGCACCGTCAGTGGACGATAACGCCCGCCGCGAATATCGTTCTCGCGGGACCAGACATGCTTGACCGGCACCTTCCCGCCCCACGCCTTGAACGCGCTTGCCGCCTCGACGGCGAATTCCATCGCCGGGGTCGCACGCCGCCCGAAGCTTCCGCCCGCGAACTGCTCGTGCAGCGTCGCCTTGGTAGGCGGCACGCCAAGCGTAGCACAGATCGCGCCCATCTCGCCGACCTGGAACTGGCTGCCCATCCACACGTGGAGCTGGTCGCCCTGCATCTCGATCACCGCGTCGAGCGGCTCCATCGGGGCGTGCGCCAGATAGGGGAAGCTGTAGACCGCCTGCAACGTTTTCGCCGCGCCCTTGAACGCGGCATAGGGATCGCCGTTCTTGGCGACCTCGTTGCCTGGCTCCTCGCTCTGCTGCGCCCATTGCGCATACAGCTCGTCGCTGGTGCGCTTCTCGGCCTTGGCGAGATCCCAGGTCACGTCGAGCGCCGCGCGGCCCTTCATCGCCGCAAAACCGTCCTTGGCGTACACGACCACACCCTGCGGAATCGTCCGCACCCCCAGCACGCCCGGCACCTGCAGCGCGGCGGTATCGACCACCGCCTTCACCGTCCCGCCGAACGCTGGCGCATGCAGGATCGCGCTGTGGACCATGTTGGGCCGCTGGATATCCATCGTGAACATCGCGGTGCCATGCGTCTTGGCGACGCTGTCGAGCTTGGGGGTGTCCTTACCGATCAGCGTGAACTGCGCCGGGGTCTTGAGCACTGGCTTCTCGGGCGGCTTGAGCATTGCCGCGTCGCCCGCCAATTCGCCAAAACTGGCTTTGTGCGCGCCGCTGCTGACGACGCCCTTCGATACCTTGACGTCCGTCACGGCCACGCCCCAGCGCTTCGCCGCCGCCTCGACCAGCATCGCCCGCGCCGAGGCCCCGGCATTGCGCATCTGCATCCAGCTGTTTGAGATCGCCGAAGACCCGCCGGTGCCCATCGTCCCAAAGGCGAGGTTCTTGTAGAGCGGGTCGTTGGCCGGCGCGAACTCCATCCGCACCTGCCCCCAATCGGCGTCCATCTCGTCGGCGACGATGGTGGCGAGGCCGGTGGCGGGGCCCTGCCCCATCTCGACATGCTTGATGACCACGGTCACCAGATCGTCCGGGCTGACCCGCACGAAGGCATTGGGCGCGAACGGCGCATCGGTGGCGGCCTTCGCCATCGCCCCGCCGGCAGGCAGCGCGAGTCCGATCACCAGCCCGGAGGATTGCAGGAAACCGCGGCGCGAAGGCGTGAATGCGTTCATGATCTCAGCCCTCCATCGCATGCGCGGCATCATGGATCGCCTGGCGGATGCGGACATAGGTGGCGCAGCGGCAGATATTGCCCGCCATCGCATTGTCGATATCCGTGTCGCTTGGGCGGGCCTTGGCCTTGAGCAGCCCGATCGCCGACATCACCTGCCCCGATTGGCAGAAGCCACACTGCGGCACGTCGATCGCCACCCACGCCTTCTGCACCGCTTCGGCTTCCTTGCCGGCGACTCCCTCGATGGTCGTGACTTTCTTGCCCGCGACCATGCTGACGGGCGTCACGCACGATCGCCGGTTCTTGCCCTCGAGATGGACCGTGCACGCCCCGCACTGGGCGATGCCGCAGCCGTATTTGGTGCCGGTCATCTGTAGATGATCGCGCAGCACCCACAGGAGCGGCGTTTCGGGATCGCCATCGAAACTGGCGGGCTTGCCGTTGAGCGAAAATTCGGTGGCCATGGGTCCTCCGTCGGCTGTGGACACAGCATAGCCGACCCAACGCATCAGCGAAGCAAAATCTTCTTCCTCATATTCCTCCCCCGCTTCGCCCGGGAGGAATCATATTATTTCAGCGCCTTGAACCGGATCGCCTGCCCGCCGCCCGGCGCCAGCCGCAGCGTCAGCGTATCCCCGGCCGTCACCCGGCGCTTCTCGATCACGATCGAATGGCGCTTTTCGGTGCGGTAATCGGCATCGTCGCCATCGCGGTAGATCTGCGCCTCATAGGTTTTGCCCGGCGCGAGGAAGCTGAGCGGAACCGTCAGCACCCGCGCCTGCTCGTCCCCCACCGCGCCCAGATACCAGTCCGCATCTCCGCGCGCCTGCCGCGCGAAGGTGACGTAATCGCCGATCTCGCCGTTCAGCACCCGCGTATCCACCCAGTCCGCCGGCACGTCCTTGATGAACTGGAACGCCCCGGGGTATTTGGCGTAATTCTCGGGCAGGTCCGCCGCCATCTGCACCGGCGAGTAGATCACCACGTATAGTGCCAGCTGCTTGGCGATGGTTGACTCGAGCGGCGTGTTGCCGCTGCCCACCAGGCTGAGCACACCCGGCGTGAAGTCCATCGGCCCGGCGAGCATCCGCGTGAACACCAGATTGGCTTCATGGTCGGGCGGGTTCTTGGGAGATCCCCAAGCGTTATATTCCATGCCCCGCGCGCCTTCGCGGCTCACCCAGTTCGGATAGGTCCGGCGCAGGCCGGTGTCCTTGATCGGCTCATGCGCATCGATGGCGATCTGATGCTTCGCCGCAGCCTGCACCACGCGCAGATGATGGTTCGAACTATATTGCCCGTCGTGCCACTCGCGCATCGTCTCGCCGTTCGGCCCCACACGCTCGAGCTGGCCGGCGTCGGTGACGTAGCCCGTCTTCACCACCCGCTCGCCATTGGCCTGCGCAAAGGCGAAGGCGCGCTCCATCTGATCCTCGTAATGGCTCGGCGATCCGCCGGTCTCGTGATGCCCGATCAGCCGCACGCCCTTCTTCTTCGCATAGGCCGAGAGCACAGCCATATCGAAGTTCTTGGTCGGCGTGGCGAAGTCGAAGCCCTTGCCGTCGCCGAACCAGTTGGTGTCCCAGCCGACATTCCAGCCCTCGACCAGCACGCCCGAGAATCCATTGGCGGCGGCAAAGTCGATGTAGCGCTTGACGTTGGCGGTGGTCGCGCCCGGATGATCGCCGCCCCAGCCCGCGGTTCCGAGATGCATCTCCCACCATACGCCGACATATTTGGACGGCGTGAACCAGCTGACGTCGCCCAATTTGTTGGGCTCGTTCAAGTTCAGCTCGATGTGCGACATATACAGCCCCGCCGCATCGTCGGAAATCACGATCGTGCGCCACGGCGTCGCGAACGGCAGATCGCGCGTTACCTTGGCCGCGCCCGCGCCGGGCTCGAGCACCGCCTTCAACTTGTTGCCCTCGACCCGCTGCAGCCACATCCCCGAATAATCGACCAGCGATGCTTCGTGGATCGCGACATGCGTGCCGTCGGCGAACTTCACCGGCAACGGCGTATGCGCCAGCGGGATTTGCGAGACCGGCGTGCGGTTCCACAGATACTCGTCGCGGTTCCATTCCGATCCCGGAATCCACCACGCGGTACCGTCCTGCGCCAGGTCGAACTCGGTCAACTCGTCGGCGATATGCGCGGTCTTCAGATGCGGCTGCTCGGGCAGCGCATAGCGAAATCCCACGCCGTCATCGAACACCCGGAATACCACCTCCATAATCCGCCCCGGCGCGACGGGCGTCTTCTCCTGAAAGCGCACGCGCAGCTCGACGTGATTGTCGCGGATCGTTTTCCATTCGCCCCACGGCTGGTCCCAATTGGTGTCGCTCTTCGACGTGGCGCTGCTCACAATCGCGAAGTTGCGCTCCATCTTGGGCGCATCGGTGAACAGGAAGCCCAGCCGCGAGGGGCGAACGATCGGCTTGCCCGCGCGGCTGACCGCATAATAGGGCCGCCCGTCGTTATCGACGGTGACGCTGACCACGATTTTCCCGTCGGGCGAGCTCGCGGTAACCTGCGCGGTGGCCGGAAACGCGAAGAGCAAGGCGGCAAGCGCCAGCAGGAACCGCAACATAAACTCTCCTCAAACGCGTTCTACGATGATGCCGGAGTAGGGCGGCAACGCTGTCGGCGTCGCTCCGTTCACGGCCTCGACAACGCGGAAACGATGCGCGTCGCCCGGCGACCAGGCCAGTGTCTCCGCCCCCAGATTGAACGCGCAAAGCATCGCCTGCCCCTGGCCCTCCCGGCTGAACACCAGCAAAGCCTCGCCCGCTTCGACGATCTCCATATTCCCCATCGTCAGCGCCGGGCTGGCGAGGCGCAACGCCACCAATTTGCGGGTGAGATTGAGCAGCGAATGCGGATCGGCTTCCTGCCGGTCGATCGCCAGCGCGGCATGATCCGGCCCCATCGGCAGCCACGGCTTGCCGCTGGTGAAGCCCGCCACCGGCGCACCGGCGACCCACGGCATCGGCGTCCGCGCGCCATCGCGGCTCAGCGTCAGTGGCCAGTTCGCGATCGCCTCGGGGTCCTGGAGATGATCGAAGCCGATCTCGACCTGGGTCAGCCCCAGCTCCTCGCCCTGATACAGAAAGGCGTTGCCGCGCAGGCTGAGCAGCAGCAGCATCTTCATCCGCGCGAACGCCGCGCGATGCTCAGGCCCCACCCAGCGCGACACCGCGCGCGGCGCGTCATGGTTCTCGAACGCCCAGCTCGGCCAGCCCGTCCCCTGCTCCGCCGGCCACTGCGCGACTGCCTGCGCGACCAGCGCCGGGGTCAATTTGCCCGCATAGAGGAAGTTGAAGCCATAGGCGCTGTTCAGCCGCCCCTCGCCTTCGGTGAAGGCATGCATCTCCGCCTCGGGCTCGGCCCCGCCCACTTCGGCGACGGTAAAGCGCCCGCCATAGCTGTCGGTCAGGCCACGGATGCGCTCGAGGAACGCCGGGATGTCGGCATGGCTCTGGTTATAGGTATGCAACTGGAAATCGAACGAGCGCGTCCGCGGCTTGCCGGTGTCCGGCGCGGGCGGGTTATCGCGCAGGCCTGCGTCATGCATCGAGAAGTTGAGCGCGTCGAGCCGGAAGCCGTCCACCCCGCGATCGAGCCAGAACTTCGCCGTCGCCAGCGCCGCGTCCTGCACTTGCGGGTTGTGGAAGTTCAGGTCGGGCTGCTCGCGCAGGAAATTGTGGAAATAATATTGCCCGCGCCGCGCGTCCCAGGTCCAGGCCGGGCCACCGAACACCGATTGCCAATTGTTGGGCGGCGATCCGTCGGGCCTGGCATCGGCCCACACATACCAGTCGGCCCTGGCATTCGCCCGGCTCGAACGGCTCTCGCGGAACCAGACATGCTGGTCGGAGCTGTGCGAATAGACTTGGTCGATGATGACTTTCAGCCCCAGCACATGCGCCCGCGCGATCAGCGCGTCGAAATCCGCCAGCGTCCCGAAGATCGGGTCGACGTCGCAGAAATCGGCGACGTCATAGCCGAAATCGCGCATCGGCGAGGTGAAGAAGGGCGACAGCCAGATCGCGTCGACGCCCAGCGACGCGACATGATCGAGATGCGCGGTGATCCCGGCCAGATCGCCGATCCCGTCGCCGTTCGAATCGGCGAAGCTGCGCGGATAGATCTGGTAGATCACCGCGCCGCGCCACCAGTCGCGGGTGTCGGCCTTCGCGTCGAGGACAGGCATTCCATTCATTCGGAGGCTCCGGCGGCGCAGACGACATAGCCGAAGGCGGGGATGGACAGTGCGATGCTGCCCGGCGCGGCGGGCGCGGCCGGGCATTGCCCGGCAAGCGCGGTGAACCGGGTCGAGCCGGTCTCGACCTGCACATTGCCGCGCCAAGCCGTATCCGAGCTGTTGAACGCGAGCAGCATCTCGGCCCCGGTCACCGGATCGAACCGCGACACCGCGAACAGCCCGGGCTTGTCCCCCGCCGCGCGGATCAGCTGGCGCCCGCGGGTCAGCGCCGGGTGCGCCAGCCGCAGCCGCGCCAGCATGGCGATCTCGCGGAACAAGGGATGCCCTTGCTCGAAATTGGCGACGGCGTTGGTCCGCGCCGTGCCGATCAGGCTCTCGTCGTTATACGTCGCGACCTTGCTGGCGAACATATCCTGCCGCGCCGCCTGATCGCCGCCATGCCCGGCAAAGCCCTGCTCGTCGCCCGAATAGATCGTCGGCACCCCGCGCAGCAGCAGCAGCATCGCATGCCCCAGCATGTCGCGCTTGAGCAATTCCTCCGGCCCGGCCGTCGGGTTGCCCAGCCGCAGGAACATGCCGACCCGGCCCGCGTCATGATTGCCCAGGAACGTCGGCAGCCGCATCGCCGCCTCCGCGCCGCCCTCATAGAGTACATCGGCCTTGAAAAGCTTGGCCAGCTCGTCGGTGCCTTTCTTGCCCGAGATCACTTCGTTGACCGCAACCCCGAACGCGAAGTCGAGCACGCTCGGCAGCTTGTCCACCCGCGTGTGCGCCGCCAGCCGCGCGGGGTCCATCTCGCCGGTCGCGACCTCGCCGAAGATGTGGAAGTTCGGAATCCCCTTCGCCCGCGCCCGCTCAAGCATCGCCGGCACGAATGCCTGCCAGAATTCGGCGTTCACATGCTGCGCGGTATCGATGCGGAAACCGTCGACACCGAACCGGTCGATCCAGCTACCGAAAATCTCGATCATCCCCGATATCACCCGCGGGCTCTCGGTCATCACATCGTCGAGCCCGACGAAATCGCCCATCGTCGAGCTTTCGCCCGCGAAGGTCGAGTTGCCGCGATTGTGATACCAGACGGGCGAGTTCAGCCACGCCGGCACCTTCACCGTCCGCTCAGCCTCGGGCACGAACGGCGTATAGGCATAGTCGGGCCGCGTCAGCTTCGCGAAATTCTCGGGCGTCTGAATGCCGTCGCCGGCGAACCCCGCGTTGATGGGTTCCCCGGCGACGCCCCCTTTACGCTGGTAGGGATAATCGGCGCGGCTGCGGTAGTCGCAGGCGCCGCACTCGCGATACTGGATCACGTCCGCGGTGTGGTTGACGATGATGTCCATATAGACCTTGATCCCCCGGGCATGCGCCGCGTCGACGAAGGCCTTGAAGTCGGCGTTGGTCCCCAGATGCGGATCGACCTGGGTGAAATCGGTCACCCAATAGCCGTGATAGCCCGCCGATTCGTCGCCCTTGGGCCCTTGCACCACCTTGTTCTTGAACACCGGCGCCAGCCAGATCGCGGTTGCGCCCAGCGCCTGGATATAGTCGAGCCGCTGGACCAGCCCCTTCAGGTCGCCGCCGTGATAAAAGCCCTTGGCCGCTGGATCATAGCCGGTCGCGAGCCGGTCGCCCTGCATACCGCCGCGGTCGTTGGCGGTGTCGCCATTCTCGAACCGGTCGGGCAGCAGGAAGTACAAGACCTCCTCCTCGGGCAGCCGATCCTTGTAGCTCTGCGCCATCGCCGGAGCGGCCAGGAACGCGGCGAGCGCGGCGAGCGAAATCAGCCTCTTCATGCAAACCTCTGTCTTGGAGTGCGTTCCGCCCCGGTGAAGCTGGCGACAAACTCGCCATGCTCGCGCATCTTGGCGCAATCGGCCTGAAACGCCTGGGCAATGGTGCCCAGGAAACCGTCGAGCTGCTCCCCGCGCAATTCGTCCGCGAGCGGATGGTGGGTCGCGGGCAGTATTCCCTGCCCGATCATCACCTGTACCCATCCGGGCACGTCGAACAATTCGTCATGCTCGCGGATCGCCCGGCCCGAAGCGCGGAACATCGCGATGCGGTCGGCAAGCGGTTCGGGCAGGCCCATCGTCCTGAGGCCATCCCAGAACGCTTCGCCGGTGCGGCCGTTGGCGTAATAATGCAGGATCACGAAGTCGCGGATCCGGTCGATCTCGAAGTCCGAGAGCCGGTTGAACGCGTCGCGGTCGGCACCCGCCACCGGCCCGTTCGGCAGGAAATCGAGCAACCGGTTGATGCCGGTCTGGATCAGATGGATGCTGGTCGATTCGAGCGGCTCGATGAACCCCGAAGCCAGCCCGATCGCGACGACATTGCGGTTCCAGAAGCGTTTCCGTTTGCCCGCGCGGAACCGCAAGGTCCGCGGCTCGGCCAGCGCCTCGCCGTCGAGATTGGCGAGCAGGATCGCCGTCGCCTCGTCCTCGCTGATATGCGCGGAGCAATGGACATAGCCGTTGCCGGTGCGGTGCTGCAGCGGGATGCGCCATTGCCACCCCGCCCTGCGCGCGGTCACCCGCGTGTACGGCGTCAGCGGATCGACCCGCGCGCACGGCACCGCCACCGCGCGGTCGCACTTCAACCACTGGCCCCAATCCTCGAAGCCCGTCTCCAGCGCCTGCTCGATCAGCAGCCCGCGAAACCCCGAGCAATCGACGAACAGGTCGCCCGCGATCCGCGTCTTATCCTCCAGCACCACCGCCGTGACATTGCCGCTTTCGCCGTCGCGCTCGACCCGTTCGATCTTGCCCTCGCGCCGCGTCACCTGCCGCGCCTCGGCATAGCGCCGCAGATAGGCGGCATAGAGCCCCGCATCGAAATGATAGGCATAGGGCATCGGCGGCAACGGGCTGCCGTCGGGCCGCGCGACATGCGCGAAGCGGTTCGCCTCCGCCGCCACGGCGTTGAGCGCATAGGCACCGAGCGGCTGCGCCCGTCCGGCCGCACGCGCCCGCAGCCAGTAATGGTGGAACGGCAGCAGGCCCAGCCCGCGCCCGACCAGCCCGAAGGCATGGAGGTAATGCTGGTCGAACCCGCCCCATCCGTCGAACGCGATGGCGAGCTTGTACGTCCCCTGCGTCTCGGCGAGGAACGCGGCCTCGTCGATCCCCAGCGCATTGTTGAAGGTGCGGATCGCGGGAATCGTCGCCTCGCCGACGCCGATCGTGCCGATATCGTCGGATTCGACCAGGGTCACCTGCCAGCCATGCCCACAGAAGCGCGCCAGCGCCGCTGCGGTCATCCAGCCCGCGGTGCCGCCGCCGACGATGATGATGGTTCTGGGACGATGGTTCTTGGGGTCGGTCACGCTGAGACCCTTTGCGCGGCGGAGTGCCATGCCCGCAAGGGCGATGGCGCTCCGCCGGTTCGTATCAGAACTTGAACGAGGCGCCCGCCAGGAAGCGGCGGCCATAGACCTGATAGTCGATCACCTGCAGCGGCTGCCCCGGATTGGTCGTGACGAACGGCTCGTCGGTGAGGTTCTGTCCCTGGACATAGACCGACAGGCCGTGGAGCGCGCCCTCGCCGAAATCATAGCCGATCTGCGCGTCGACGATCATTTCGCCGGCCGCGCGGCGCCGCACCTTGTTCGCGCCGAAGCCCGAGAGCTCGCCGACGAAGGTCGAGCGGTAGCGGACGCTGCCGCGCGCGTTGAAGCCCCATTTCTCGAAATAGGCGGTGCCGTTGGCGACCCATTTCGAATAGCCGGGGATATCCTCGGCCGGCTGGCCGGCGCCCGGGATCACCTTGGTATCGGTGTAGGAAACGCCGCCGGTCACGCCGAAGCCGTTGAGCGCGCCGATGAGCTCGCCGAACGGCAGGGTGCCGGCCAGCTCCACGCCCTTGATGCTGCCGCCCTTAGCATTGATCGGCTGGGTGATCAGGCCGATCCGCGTGGTCGGCAGAACGCCGGTGGTGACCGGATAATTGGTGTAATCGAACGGCACCGTCGCATTGTAGATGAAGCTCTTCAGATCCTTGTAGAAGAGCTGCACCGCCACATAGCCCTTGGTGCCGAAATACTTCTCGAAGCTGACGTCGGCGGCGTTGGCGCGGATCGGCCGCAGCAGCGGATTGCCGCCGCTGCCTTCGATCAGCAGGCTCGTGGTGTTGACGCCATAGCCGAGCGACTGGCGCATGTCGTCCATGCGCGGCCGCTGCATCTGACGCGCCACCGCGGCGCGGATGACGAAGTCGCCGGGCAGGCGCAGCGAGAGGTTGGCGCTGGGCAGAACGTCGTAATAACTGGCGCCCGTGGTGCGCTGGACATAGCCGCCATTGACGTTGAGCAGCCCCGAGGATTTCTGGACCGTGCTCACCACCTGCACGCCGAAATTGCCGGTCAGCTGCGTCGCGCCGAACTCGCCCTTGAGGTTGCCCTGGAAATAGGCAGTCATCAGATCCTCGCCGATGTCATAGGCCTTGGCGGGGATGTCCGGGCTGGTGTTGGGGAACAAAGCATAGAGCCCGCCCGCGAGCACGTCGCGCGGGTCGTAGCTCAGGATCGGCCCGAGCCCGAGATAGGCCTGCTGGGTCGGATCGAGACGATATTGCGCCGGCAGCGCCAGTTCGGTCGCGCCGCCCGCCAGCCGGATGATGCTCTCGTCGGGGTTCAGCGACTTGCCGTGATTGGTATAGTTCAGCCCGACCTTGAGCGCGGAGACGAAGCTGTCGAGCTCCTTCTCGACCTCGACGCGGTACTGCCAGATCTCGTCCTGGACGATGCGGTTGTTGTAATAGCCCGTCTGCGGATTGCCCGCACCGCCCCAGCCCTGCGGATCGGTGAGCAGAATCAGCGCCGGGTCCGAATAGTTCAGCTGATGCGTGAAGAAGGTGCCGGTTTCGCTGGTGGTGAAGCCGATCGTGTCGCGCGCGCCATTGTTCTGGCCATAGCCGGTGCCGGCATAGGTCTCGAGGACCAGTTCGTTGCGGTCGGTCTTGGAATAGCTGATGTCGCCCGTCGCGTTCCAGCCGTCGTCGCCCTCGTACCGGCCGTTCCAGCCGAACGAGTACAGCTTGGCATGCCGCTCGAACGCGTCGTTGCGGATGACGCCCTCGACTCCGGTGAAGGTGCCCGACGTGATCGTGCCGCTCGTGGCCTGGAAGCCCGGCTCGAGCGTGGCATTGCCCCAATAAAGCGGCAGTTCGATGCCGCGCTTGATCTGGTCGTCGCGGAAATCGGAGAAGAAGCCGTCGAAGGTCGTGGTGAAATTGGGGCTCGGCTTCCATTCGAGCGTGCCCATCACGCCCAGGCGCTTGAGTTCGGTCGAAGTGACGTAGGATTTGGAGCCGCCAATCACCTTGGTGCCGCCCGGTCCGTCGGCGTAGCCCCAGCTGTTGAACTCCTCGATCTGATACGGCTCGTCGAGATAGCCGGCGGAGATCGCCACGCCGATCGTGTCGTCGGCGAACTGGTCGATATAGGTGCCGTTGACGCGGTAGCCGAATTCCTTCGATCCGCTGTTGAGCGCGCCGAGATCGGCCCAGCTGCCGCGCGCGCCGACCGAAAGGACGCTCTTGCCATATTCGATCGGGCGCACGGTGCGCAGATCGACCGTGCCCGAAAGCCCCTGGCCGACGATCGAGGACATCGCGGTCTTGTAGACCAGAACCTGGCTCATGATTTCGGACGGATACTGGTCATATTCGACCGCGCGGTTGTCCCCGGTCGAGGTCTGTTCGCGCCCGTTGAGCAATGTGGTCGAGAAGTCCGGCGCGAAGCCGCGGATCGAGATGTTGTTCGACCGCCCGGCAACGCGTTGCGAGGCGAGGCCCGGCAGCCGTGCGATCGATTCGGCGATCGAAGCGTCGGGCAGCTTGCCGATATCCTCGGCCGAGATCGATTCGACGACCTGGTCGCGCTCCTTCTTGGCGCGGACCGCGCTTTCCAGCGAAGCGCGGAAGCCGGTCACGACGATCGCGTCGTCGCCTTCGTCGGCCTGGTCGGCGGGTGCGGCGTCCTGGGCATGGGCCGGCGCGGCGATCGCGCCGAGCGCGAGGGCGGCGGCAAGCGCCTGCCCGCTGGCGCCGAATGCGATGCGAGCGGCGGTCCGGCCACGAAATAATTTCTGCAAAATCTCTCTCCCCTGGTTTCGCGCAATCGTTCCGGCTTCGACACGGCCGGTTTTTCGCAATTGCGCGACATGCGAGCATGGCCCCTGCCTGTCTCGCTTGCCTTCTTCTCCCCGTTATGGGGTCCGTGAGCCAGCGGGCCACATACGTATTCAATCATGCGGCCCGGCTTCGTTGCGCGGCTGCACCACCACCACGATTGACCTTGCGGCTATTCTGCCGTGTACTTGGGCGGCGATGCGGCGGAGACGGCCGGACGCCCAGGGAGAAGCCGCGCCGCCATGCAGCGCAAGCCGACGTCGTTCGACATCGCGCAACTCGCGGGTGTCAGCCAGCCGACCGTGTCGCGGGCGCTCCGCGGCGATGCGGGCGTCAACCCCGCCACGCGCATGCGGATCGAATCGATCGCCAAGCAGCTGAACTACCGGGTCGACAAGGCCGCATCGAACCTGCGCACCCGCCATTCGCAGACGCTCGCCCTGTTGTTCTTCGAGGATCCGACCCCCGATGACTCGCTGATCAACCCCTTCTTCCTGTCGATGCTGGGCTCGATCATCCGCACCTGCGCCGAGCATGATCACGATCTGCTGATCAGCTTCCAGCAGCTCTCGAGCGACTGGCACAACGACTATGAGGATTCGCGCAAGGCCGACGGGATCATCCTGCTCGGCTATGGCGATTACGAGATCTACCGCGCCCGGCTCCAGGCGATGGAGACGTCGGGCACGCACTTCGTCCGCTGGGGATCGGTCCAGTCCGAAGCCGCGGGGCTAACGGTCGGCTGCGACAATCACGGCGGCGGCGCGGAGGCGACGCGGCATCTGCTGCGCCTCGGCCGCCGCAACATCGCCTTCCTCGGCGCGGCGTCCAGCCATTATCCCGAATTCCACGATCGCTATCGCGGGCATCTGTCGGCGCTCAAGGAAGGCGGCGTCATCCCCCGCCCGGGCCTCCAGTTCGACGCCATCACTACCGAGGAATCGGGCGCCGCCGCCGCCGAGGCCCTGCTCGCCTCGGGCGAGCGCTTCGACGCGATCCTGGCGGCCAGCGACCTGATCGCGATCGGCGCGATGCGCGCGCTGCAGGCTGCGGGCAAAACCATCCCCGACGATGTCGCCGTGGTGGGATTCGACGACATCCCCGCCGCCAGCATCGCCAATCCGCCGCTCACCACGGTGATGCAGGACCCCCGCCTCGCCGGCCGCAAGCTCGTCGAGACGCTGATCGGCCGCATCCGCGAGGAGCCGGTGGGAAGCGCGCTGCTGCCGACCAAGCTGGTGGTGCGCCGCTCGTGCGGCTCTTAAGCCCCTCCCCTTCAGGGGAGGGGTTGGGGGTGGGGCCTCGCCGTCTCACCGAGACCGACGGCAATGAGGACAGGCCCCACCCCAACCCCTCCCCTGAAGGGGAGGGGCTTTACAATTCCCGCACGGAGCCACAAATGACCGAAAAACCCCGTCAGTCCCTCGCGGGCCTGTGGAACATCAGCTTCGGCTTCTTCGGCATCCAGATCGGCTTCGCGCTGCAGAACGCGAACATGAGCCGCATCTTCCAGTCGCTCGGCACCGAGCTCGACAATCTTCCCGCGCTGTGGGTCGCCGCCCCGCTCACCGGCCTGCTGGTCCAGCCGATCATCGGCCACATGAGCGACCGCACCTGGCTCGGCAAGCTCGGCCGCCGCCGGCCCTATTTCCTCGCCGGCGCGATCCTCGCCGCCTTTGCCCTGCTGGTGATGCCCGAAAGCCCCGCTTTGCTGTTCGCCGCGGTGATGCTGTGGATCCTCGATGCCTCGCTCAACATCTCGATGGAGCCGTTCCGCGCCTTCGTCGGCGATATGCTGCGCAAGGACCAGCACAGCGCGGGCTATGCCGTGCAGACCGCCTTCATCGGCGCGGGCGCGGTGGTCGGCTCGATCTTCCCCTGGGCGCTCGAGCGGCTAGGCGTGTCGAACGTCGCCGCGGCGGGCGGCATTCCGGATACGGTGCGCTTCGCATTCTGGTTCGGCGGCGCGGCATTGTTCCTGTCGGTCCTTTCCACCGTGCTGACCACGAAGGAATATTCCCCCGAGGAAATGGCCGCGTTCGACGGCCCCGTGGCGGCCGACGACGGCCACATCCTCCGCGCCCTCGCCGCGCGCAGCCACGCCGCCAGCCTCGCCTGGATCGTCGCGGGCATCCTGGTCTTCGCCGCGGTCGCGCAATTCGGGCTGGAGAAGGAAGTCTATCTCCTCGGCGGCCTGCTCTTCGCCTACGGCCTCGCCAGCCTGGTGGCGATCGCCCGGGCCAGGGCGGGCGCGGCGTCGAACATGCTGAGCAGCATCATCGGCGATTTCTCCGGCATGCCGCCGCTGATGAAGCGCCTGGCGGTGGTCCAGTTCTTCAGCTGGTCGGCCTTGTTCATCATGTGGATCAACACCACGCCGATCGTCGCCGGAGCTTTCTATGGCGCGCCCGACGCGCATAGCCCGCTCTATCAGGAAGGCGCCAACTGGGTCGACGTTCTGTTCGCCACCTACAACGGCGTCGCCGCGATCGCCGCGCTCACCCTGCTTCCCTTCCTCTCCGCCCGCATCGGCAAGGCCCGAACCCACATCGTCGGCCTGCTCTGCGGCGCGGCCGGCTTCGCCAGCTTCTTCGCGATCCGCGACCCGCAATGGCTGATCCTCAGCGAAATCGGCATCGGCGTGGCCTGGGCCTCGATCCTCGCCATGCCCTATGCGATCCTCGCCTCCAGCCTGCCGCAGAAGAAGCTCGGCATCTACATGGGCCTGTTCAATGTCTTCGTCGTCGTGCCGCAACTACTGGTCGCCACGGTGATGGGATCGATCATGAAGCGCTTCTTCCCCACCGAACCGATCTGGACGATGGCGTTTGCCGCGGCGACGCTGCTGGTCGCGGCGCTGGCGATGACGCGGGTGAAGGAGGCGGCCTAAGCTCCGCGCCCGCTGCCCATAACAATATCGTGCTCCGGCGCAGGCCGGCTGGAAATGTAGGATTTCGCCTGATCTATGCTTGCGGATGACCCCGCACCTGACCCGCCCCATTTTTCCGCCCTCGCGCGCGCGATGCAATGGTCAACTTGGTCAACCGGGAGGAGTCAATTTTGGCGAAAACGTGCAACCAACGCCGTTCGCCCGAACGTAAGGGAGGATTTGGATGATCCTGTCCCCGCCGCACGCGGCGCAATGGTCAACTTGGTCAACCGACGCGAGTCGATTTGAGCGGACACCGGCCGCAAACTCCGTTCGCCCTGAGCCTGTCGAAGGGCAGCTATCCATCAGCGATGCGTTGCGGATGATCCAATCGCTGACCCAGCTCCAATCGCCCGCGCACGCGACGCAATGGTCAACTTGGTCAACCGACGCGAGTCAACTTGCTCGAAAATCCGCCATTTTCCACGCAACCGAACGGTTGAATATCACCGTCCGCGAAACCCTACAGCGAAGCCCAGTCGATCGGCCCATCCTTGTCGAGCGTCACCGAAGCGTCCGCCATCGGGTATTTCAATCCCGTCGCGCAGTTGAACAGCAAAACGCTTTCATCCGCCGACACCAACCCCTTCGCCAAAGCCTCGCGCCACGCCGCCAGCGTCGCCCCGCCCTCGGGACACAGCAGCACCCCGTCCTTGCGCCCGGCATCGTCCACCGCCTGCTGGATCGCGGCGTCGCTCACCGCCATCGCAACGCCGCCGCTGGCGCGCACCGCGTCGAGGATTAGGAAATCGCCCACCGCCTGCGGCACGCGGATGCCCATCGCGATGGTGTGCGCATCTTCCCAGCGCGTCGCGTGGCGCTCGCCCGCTTCGAACGCGCGGACCATCGGCGCGCAGCCCTCGGCCTGGACGGCGATCATCCGCGGGCGCTTCGATCCGATCCAGCCGAGCGCCTCCATCTCGTCGAACGCCTTCCACATCCCGATCAGCCCGGTGCCGCCGCCGGTGGGATAGAAGATCGCATCGGGCAATTCCCAGCCGAGCTGCTCGGCCAGCTCCAGCCCCATCGTCTTCTTGCCCTCGATTCGGTACGGCTCCTTGAGCGTCGACAGGTCGAACCAGCCGCGCTCCTTCGCGCCCTGCCCTACAAGCTTGCCGCAATCGTCGATCAGCCCGTTGATCCGGTACACCCGCGCGCCCTGCGCCGCGATCTCGCGCACATTGATCTCGGGCGTATCGGCGGGGCAGAAGATCACCGCCTCGATCCCGACCTTGGTGGCGTACGCCGCGGCAGCGGCGCCAGCGTTTCCGTTGGTCGGCATCGCGATGGTGGTTACGCCCAATTCCTTCGCCATCGCGATCGCCATCACCAGCCCGCGCGCCTTGAACGATCCGGTGGGCAGCCGTCCCTCGTCCTTGACCCACACGTTCGGCCCGCCGCTCACCCGCAGCGGCACGATCGGCGTCGCCGTCTCGCCGAGACTGACCACGTTGCGCGCATGCCGCACCGGCAGCAGCTCGCGATAGCGCCACAGATCGGCGGGCCGCGCAGCCAGCGCCTCCCTGGTCAGCGCCTTGCCGGCGCCCTCCAGATCGTAGCGCACCAGCAAAGGCCGCCCCACCCGCGACAGCCCATGCAGCCGGTCGGCTTCATAGCGCTCCCCGGTCATCGAGCATTCGAGGTGGCTGACGAAGGTCGGCCGGTCGGTGGTGAGATTGTCGTCGTGGCGCATGGCCACGCTCATACGCCGCTCGCCACGCCCCGCAACGCGCAAAAGCGGTAGCGGCGCGGACAAGACCGCGATAAGCCATTTATAAGATAATTGATGGGAGAGTCGGAATGACGGTGCGCCTGGTGCAGTTTCGCGAGGCTGACGGCAGCAGGGGCGTCGCCGCCCTCGAGGGCGAGACCGCAGTCCGCCTCAACGGCGTCGAAACCAGCTATGCGCTGGCGCTCGCCGCGATCCGCGGCGGCGTCTCGCTCGCCGAAGCCGCAACGGCACGCGCAGGCGACACGTTCGATCTGGCCGCCGCCCAAGCCGCGGGGCGCCTGCTCCTCCCCATCGATCACCCCGATTCCGCGCATTGCATCGTCACCGGCACCGGCCTCACCCATCTCGGCTCGGCCGAGGGGCGCGATCAGATGCACAAGGCCGCGGCTGGCGGCCAGCTCACCGATTCGATGCGGATGTTCAACATGGGGCTGGAGGGCGGCAAGCCGGCGGACGGCACCCCCGGCGTCCAGCCCGAGTGGTTCTACAAGGGCGACGGATCGGGCCTGATCGGCACGGGCCGGCCGTTGCCCTCGCCCGATTTCGCGCTCGACGGCAGCGAGGAACCGGAGATCGCCGGCATCTATGTGATCGACGACGAAGGGCGCCCGCGCCGCCTGGGCTTCACGCTCGGCAATGAATTCTCCGATCATATCACCGAACGCGGCAACTATCTCTGGCTCGCCCATTCGAAGCTGCGCGCCGCTTCGCTGGGGCCCGAGCTGCTCGTCGGAGCATTGCCCGCCGACGTGCGCGGCACCAGCCGCATCCTGCGCGACGGCGAACTGCTCTGGGAAAAACCCTTCCTCTCGGGCGAGGCCAATATGTCGCACGCCATTGCCAACCTCGAGCACCATCACTTCAAATATGCCCAGTTCCGGCGGCCTGGCGATGTTCACGTCCATTTCTTCGGCACCGCGACCCTGTCGTTCGCCGACGGCATCCGCACGCAGGAAGGCGACGTATTCGAAGTCTCCGCCGCGCCCTTCGCGCTGCCCTTGCGCAATCCGCTCGGCGCGGTGGCGGGCGGCGACGCAACGGTGCTCCCGCTATGAGCGCGACCAGGATCGCGCTCGTCGGGATCGGCAAGATCGCCCGCGACCAGCATGTCCCGACCATCGCCGCGAGCCATAGCTTCGAGCTGGTCGCCGCGGTGACCAGGCATCATCCGCTCGAAGGCGTCCCCGCCTTCGCCACGCTGACCGAGATGGTCGCGGCGATCCCGGTGGATGCTGTCTCGATCTGCACCCCGCCGCGCGGGCGGCTTGCGCCGATTTCAGAGGCGCTGTCGCTCGGCCTGGATGTGATGATCGAAAAGCCCCCGGCCGCCACGCTCAGCGAAGCCGAAGCCTTCGCGGCATTGGCGCGCGACGCGGGCAAGGTCCTCTATGCCACCTGGCATTCGCGCGAAGCCGCGGGCGTCGAGCCCGCGCGGCAATGGATCGCAAACCGAAAGATCACGCGCGTCGAATGCAATTGGAAGGAGGATGTCCGCGTCTGGCATCCGGGGCAGGAATGGATCTGGGAGCCGGGGATCGGCGTGTTCGATCCGGGCATCAACGCCCTGTCGGTGCTCACCCGAATCCTGCCGTCGCCGATGCTGCTCGAGTCCGCCGAGCTGCGCTTCCCCTCGGACCGCGCCGCCCCGATCGCCGCCGATTTGAACTTCGACCATGCCGGCGCGCCCGTGCAGGTCCAGTTCGATTTCGACCAGCGCGGGCCGCAGACCTGGGACATCATCGTCGAGGCTGAGGACAGCACGCTCAAGCTCTCGATGGGCGCATCGCAGCTCGCGATCGACGGCGTGGCCGTAGATCTCGGCGACGATCCCGAATACGCCCGCCTCTATCGCCGCTTCGCCGAACTGCTGGCGAACCGCGAAAGCGATGTCGATCTCTCGCCCTTCCGCCACGTCGCAGACGCCTTCCTGCTCGGCCGCCGCAGCGAGCTCCGCCCGTTCGACTGGAACCAGCCCTGAGCTGGACGCGCCGGGCCGCGCTGGGCGCGATTGCTGCGGCCCCACTTGCAGCAAAAGCCGCGCGCCGCCCACGCGATTTCCACGATTTCGCGCCGCGCCCGCCAATGGGCTGGAACAGCTGGGACAGCTTCGCAGCGACGATCGACGAGGTGCAGGCGCGCGCCAATGCTGCGGTGATGGCCGCGAAATTGCTGCGGCATGGCTACAACGTCTTCACCGTCGATATCCAATGGTACGAGCCCGGCGCGACGGGGTTCGAATATCGCGTAGGCGCCGAGCTGGCGATGGATCCCTGGGGCCGCCTGCTCCCCGCACCCAACCGTTTCCCCTCCGCCGCGGGCGGCAAGGGGTTCGAGCCGCTCGCCGATTACGTGCACGCCAAGGGTCTGAAATTCGGCATTCACCTGATGCGCGGCGTCCCCCGCCTCGCCGCCGATCGCGACCTCCCGATCCACGGTGCGCCGCATCGCTGCGGTGCGATCGCCGATCGGGTGAACATCTGCCCGTGGAATTCGGATATGTACGGCGTCGACATGGCGAAGCCCGGCGCGCAGGCATATTACGACAGCGTCTTCCGCCTGATCGCGTCGTGGGGCGTGGATTTCGTCAAGGTCGACGACCTCAGCCGACCCTATCATCGCAACACCCCCGAGATCGAGGCGATCCGCCGCGCGATCGATCGCACCGGCCGGCCGATGGTACTGAGCCTGTCCCCCGGCGAAACCGCGCTGACCGCCGCCGGTCACGTCCGAAACCACGCGAATATGTGGCGGATCAGCGACGATTTCTGGGACGAATGGCCGCTGTTGCTGTCGCAGTTCAAGCGCCTGGCCGATTGGGCGCCGCATCTCCGCCCCGGCGCCTGGCCCGACGCGGACATGCTCCCGCTCGGGATGCTCGCACTCGGCAAACGCCGCACCCGCTTCACCCCCGACGAGCAGCGGACGATGATGACCCTATGGTCGATCGCCCGCTCCCCATTGATCATGGGCGGCGACCTCCGCGCGCTCGATGCGGCAACGCTGGCGCTGCTCACCAACGACGAGGTTCTCGCGGTAAACCAGCGCAGCAAAGCCGGCCGCGAACTCTATCGGTCCACCAACCACATCGCCTGGACCGCCCAAGCGCCCCGCTCGCGCGACCGCTACGTCGCCTTGTTCAACCTCGGCGAAAGGACGGACGATGTGAGCGTGGATCTGGCGGCAATCGGCCTATCGCGACCGGCGGCAGTGCGCGACCTGTGGGCAGGAACGCCCCTCGCCACGGCGCACGGCCGTTTCACTGCAACGCTTCCCGCGCACGGATCGGGCCTCTACCGGATCGGTTGAGCCAAAACGCAAAAAGCCGCCGATCCTTGCGGATCGACGGCTGCTGGTTCTGTGTCGCGGTGGTTGCGGGGACAGAAATTGAACCTGTGACCGTCAGCTATGGGCCTGAGGAGGCGAAGGCGCAAAGGATCATCCGGGCGCGCTGGATCGCCGTGCTCCCGGAACGGCTGCGGTTCGGGGGGCGAGCCGCACCAGCGCTCCCGAATGCCTTCGCGGACTGCGGGGGAGCCGCAAATACAACAAAGCCCGCCGATCCAAATGGATTGACGGGCTTGGTATGTGGCCTTGGTTGCGGGGACAGGATTTGAACCTGTGACCTTCAGGTTATGAGCCTGACGAGCTACCGGACTGCTCCACCCCGCGCCATAGCGGCGCAAGGCCACAAATCTCTGACGTTGTGAATGGGTTTTTCCAAGGAAACTTGCTCAGCGCACACCGGCTACAATGCCTGGCGACGACCTACTCTTCCACTGCTTGAGCAGTAGTACCATCGGCGCAGTCTGGTTTCACGGCCGAGTTCGGGATGGGATCGGGTGGGGCACAGACGCTATAGCCACCAAGCAATGAAGCCGGTGTGAGAACCCCGCCCAAGTCCTTAAACTAAAGGGGGTTCTGGTGCTGATTGGGTTTCAAATCGATACCGTGCAACTTGGTAAGATGTTCGTAATACGGGCTGCGATGATTATCCGCGATCGATGCCAGTCAGGCCGAAGCCCAAAGCTGTCATTGATGGTGGGACTCTCAAGCGCAAATAGAGCAATTAGTATCGGTTAGCTCCATGCGTTACCGCACTTCCACATCCGATCTATCAACGTCATGGTCTTTGACGGCTCTAAGAAATCTTATCTCGAGGGAGGCTTCCCGCTTAGATGCTTTCAGCGGTTATCCCGTCCATACATAGCTACCCTGCTGCGCTCCTGGCGGAACGACAGGTACACCAGAGGTATGTTCAACCCGGTCCTCTCGTACTAGGGTCAACTCCTCTCAAATTTCGACGCCCACGGCAGATAGGGACCAAACTGTCTCGCGACGTTCTGAACCCAGCTCACG